>Ga0334722_10000039_pt1 | contig 187532 bp, 187 predicted proteins | sample C3_bottom_MG_FD_207210 | JGI IMG/M metagenome (GOLD analysis project Ga0334722, IMG submission 207210) | Sediment microbial communities from Yellowstone Lake, YNP, Wyoming, USA - C3_bottom | ecosystem: Environmental > Aquatic > Freshwater > Lake > Sediment | place: USA: Wyoming | collected... | reverse complement strand
CACGACTTGCCCACCGCGTCGGTCGTTCGTCGCAAGCGACGCCCTCCGCCGTGGACAAGTCTGCACCGAAGCCTTTCACACAGAAATTCTGATACGTCCTTACCTCCGCAGATTCGGGGATCGTGCCGCTAGATTTGAGCTGTTCATAGCGTTCGATTACCGCAGCGAGACTTGAGAACCAGAAAACAATATATGCCGCAAACCTTGTCTTTTTTACGTCATTGAACGCGGTCGGTGAATCCGCGTCCAACATCTCCTGTACAAGGCCGTCATGATGGAAACGCATAACGTTGCTACGAGCTAGGCAATGGAGTAACGATGTTGCTGCTTTGATACGACGATCATGTGCGGTACGGTTGGCAGCTTCGGTGCGTTCCGATTTGGTTGAGTTCACGATGTCGTCTCTACAAAACCTAACCTAAAATAGACCGCTGAAAAACGGGGTCTTGATACCCCATTCTGCGCCGGGCTTTGTCATGCTTCAAGCGGACGAATCCGCTAAGAGGGACGGGCACACCAAATGCAACGACAACTACCCGATTCGTATGGAAACCATAGGCCGCAAGGATACTAAGAGCCTATTTCAAAATGAGGGGATACATCCCCTCATACTCCCCTATATCGGAGGCCATTTCGGTAATTCTGAAATGGCCTCTAAGTAAGCCGGCGTTTAGCGCAGGCCGGTGCTCGGGAGAGAGCGTCTTCGATGCGCGCGACACTCAAATCAGCCGCCCGAGCAGGGTCAGCGCGAGCGACAGCAGGATGGTGGTGGTGAAGGGCAGATAATAGTCCCGGCCCTTGCGCCGCAGGATGATGTCGCCGGGCAGGCGGCCGAGGCCGTATTTTCCGAGCCAGGGCGTGAACAGGGTCAATACGACCAGCGCGACGATCAGGGTCAAGATCCACTTCAGCATCGAATCATTGTAAACTGCCCGCGACCACAATGAATCAACGCGGGGGAAATATGATCGATCTGTACACCTGGACGACGCCAAACGGCCGCAAGGTTTCGGTGATGCTGGAGGAATGCGGCCTGCGCTACAACGCGCACGCGATCGACATCGGCAAGGGCGAACAGCACACGCCGCAGTTTCTTGCGCTCAACCCGAACGGAAGAATTCCCGTCATCACCGACACCGACGGCCCGGACGGGGTGCCGATCACCCTGTTCGAGTCGGGCGCGATCCTGGTCTATCTTGCCGGCAAGACCGGCCGTTTCCTCCCCGCGTCCGATCGCGGCAAATACCTCGCATTGCAGTGGCTGATGTTCCAGATGGGCGGGGTGGGCCCGATGTTCGGCCAGGTGCACCATTTCCTGCGCGCGGCCAAGGAGTCGGTGCCGTACGCGATCGAGCGCTATTCGAAGGAGAAGGACCGGCTTTACGGCGTGCTGGACCGGCGCCTGGGCGAGACCAAGTATCTGGCCGGGGAATATTCGATCGCCGACATGGCGACCTATCCCTGGGTGGCGCGGCACGAATGGCACAAGACCGAGCTCGCTGATTTTCCCAACGTCAAACGCTGGTATGACGCCATCAGCGCGCGTCCTGCGGTGCAGCGCGGCATGGCAGTACCGGGCTAGGCGCCAGCAACCCGATGGGCACGCCCGCCGGCTCGAAAACCGCAGATCGATTGGAAATCCTCGAGGTCAGTCCGCCAAAAGGCAGGAAGCGCGGCGCGCGGCCGCTGCTGTTCGTGCATGGGGCTTTTACCGGGGCCTGGTGCTGGGCCGAGTATTTCCTGCCCTATTTCGCCAAGCAGGGTTTTCGCGCCTTCGCCCTGAGTTTGAGCGGACACGGCGCGAGCCCAGGGCGCGAGCGGCTGGACTGGCTTTCGATCAGCGATTATGTGCGCGATCTGGAACAGGCGGTCGACACCGTGGGCGGCGATCCGATACTGGTCGGCCATTCGATGGGCGGCTTTGTGGTGCAAAAATATCTGGAGCGTGCGTCGGCGCCGGGAGTGGTGCTCATGGCGTCGGTGCCGCCGCAGGGCCTGTTGTCGTCTTCAATCGCGCTGGCGTTTTCCAATCCCGGCCTGTTTGCCGATGTGAACGCGATGATGCAGCACAGCCGGGTTGCGCCCGATGCCCTGCAGAAAGTGCTTTTCGCCCATCCGGTCGAGACCGACAGGCTGCGCTCCTATTACCGCCGCATGCAGCCCGAATCGCAGCGCGCGATGTGGGACATGACCTTCTTCAATCTGCCGCAACTGCGGCGAGAGCGCTGTCCGCCCATGCTGGTGCTGGGGGCGGAGTGCGATGTCCTGGTTCCGGCATCGCAGGCGGAGCAGGTGGCGCGTTGCTATGGCACCGAGGCCGAGATATTTCCCGGCATGGGCCATGTGATGATGCTCGAAACCGAGTGGCAGAAAGTCGCCGATCGCATTATTGCGTGGATACGGGCCGGCAAACTCGACCGGGCCTAGACCGATTGCTGCCGGAAACGCGCTAGCGTGGCAATTGGACGATGAAGCGCTCGATGCCTGCGAGCAGCATTTCGACCGCGATCGCGGTAAGCACCAGACCCATCAGGCGTTCCACGGCGATCACGCCGCGCTTGCCGATCCAGCCGCTGATGCGCTGCGCCGAAATCATCACCAGCGTGGACACCAGCATGGCGAGGCTCAGCGCCGCCACCCAATCCAGCACACGCTGCGGCTCGCGCGACACCAGCAGCAGCACCGTCGCGAGCGCGGAGGGTCCGGCAATGGCCGGGATCGCCAGCGGCACGATGAAGCTGCCGGTGTCGCCGGTATCGCCGAATATGCCCTCGGCGTGCGGGAACACCATGCGCAGTGCGATCAGGAACAGGATCAATCCGCCGGCGATCGCCAGCGCGTTGTCCGACAGCCGCAGCAGGTGCATGAATTTGTCGCCGCCGAACATGAACGCGAGCAGCACCGCGTAGGCAATGGCGCATTCGCGCAGCACCACCCGCGCGCGCTTCGCTGCAGGGACGTGTTTCAGCACGGAGATCACCAGCGGCATATTGCCGAAGGGGTCCATCACCAGGACCAGCAGAATGGTGGCGGAGACGATATCCATGGCGGTGCGCCGCCTATAGCGAGTGGCGCCGATCGCCGCTGGCAAAACCGATCAGCGGCGCGGCATAGCCTTTGCCCAGGGCAATGACCTTGAACAATTCCCCCATCTCCGAGGGCGAGAGCAGTTGTTGCGCCGCCGCCGCTTGCGGCAGGTAGGCCGCGGCATTCTCGGGCGGCGTGCGCAGCATGATGTCGGTGATGCCGCAGTTGATCAGAAACTGCGCCTGGCCGGTGTAGCCGAGCAATTCCAGCCCGGCTTCCTCGCCCGCACGCGCGGTGGCGCTGAAATCGATATGGCTGGTGATGTCCTGCAAACCGGGCAGGAAGAAAGGATCGGCGTGAGCGCGGTGGCGGTAGTGGCACATCAGCGTGCCCTCGCTGCGCTGCGCATGGTAGTACTCATGCTGCGGAAAACCGTAGTCTATGAGCAGGATCACGCCGCGCACCATGGCTTGCGCCAGGCTGCGCACGAAACCGCGGGCGACCAGCTGGATTTCGGTTTGATAGCCTTCGGGCAGCTGCAGCGCCTCTGCCGCCGTGCGCAATTCCGCGCCAGCCGGCCGCCAAACCCAGTCAAACCGCTCGTCATTCAGCGCGACCCCGGCTTCCTCCACGCCGGCGGCGCCGGTTTTCACCATGTGCGCCGGCATGGCGTCCAGGACCTCGTTGCCGATGATCAGGCCCTGATACAGCGTCGGCAGGCGGTTGAGCCAGATGACGCGCTCCAGCAGTTGCGGCACCTTTTGGGCGAGCAGATCGCGCTCGCGCTCGCGCAGGTCCGGGCTGAGTTCGAGGATGTAGTAATTGCGCGGCAGCCGCCCCAGTTGTTCCAGTTCGGTCAGCAAGGCTGCGGCCAGGGCGCCTGAACCGGCGCCGATTTCCAGAATCTGGTCGAGGCCCGATTCCAAAACCTGCGCCGCCTGGCGCGCCAGCGTCTGGCCAAACAGCGGGGTCATTTCCGGTGCGGTGGTGAAATCGCCCTCGCGCCCGAGTTTTCTCGCGCCGGCGGTGTAATAGCCCAGGCCCGGCGCGTACAGCGCGAGCTCCATATAGCGCGCGAATGGGATCCAGCCGGCGTTGGCGGCGATCTCGCCGCGGATCAGCGCGGCGAGTTTTTCGCTGTGCGCCAGGGCTTCGGCTGAAGGGGTGGGCAAGTCAGACATATGGGGAATAGTGCGCGAATCCGGTAAAATCTTCAAATCATGTCGGCGCAACTGCACAACAAGACCATACTCGTCACCGGCGCGGCCAAGCGGGTCGGCGCCGCGATCGCGCGCCGGCTGCACCGGGCCGGCGCCAACCTGGCCCTGCACTATCACTCGTCGGAGCGCGAGGCGCACGCGCTGCAATCCGAGCTCAACCTGCAGCGCGCGCAATCGGTGATGCTGGTGAAAGCCGATTTGCTGCAAACCGCCGGACTCGCGGAAATCGTGAAAACCTGCGTGGAGCGCTTCGGTTCCCTCGACGCCCTGGTCAATAACGCCTCCGCATTCTACCCTACGCCGCTGGGGGCGATAGGCGCAGCCGACTGGGACAAGCTCGTCGGCGCCAATCTGAAAGCGCCCCTGTTCCTGTGCCAGGCGGCGGCGGCGCAACTGAAGAAAAGCGCCGGTTGCATCGTCAACATCACCGACATCCACGCCGAGCGGCCGCTGAAAAACTATCTGGTCTACAGTATCGCCAAGGCGGGGCTGGACGGCCTTACCAAAGCGCTGGCGCGCGAACTGGGGCCCGAGGTGCGCGTGAATGCGGTCGCGCCGGGTCCGATCGCCTGGCCCGAGGACGGTTCCTTCGACGAGGTGACGCGCCAGCGGGTGATCTCGCATACGCTGCTAAAGCGCATCGGCGAGCCGGACGACATCGCCCGCGCGGTGTACTACCTGATCGCCGAAGCGCCCTATGTCACGGGCCAGATCATCGCAGTCGATGGCGGCAGGAGCGTAAACCTGTGAGCGATGATCTGGACTGGCTTGGGGGATCTACGCCCCGAAGGAAGTCCCCTTGGGGGACAAGGGGGCGTGCCCCCTTGTTCGTCGCGCGCACGGGCCAGATCATCGCGGTCGACGGCGGCAGGAGCGTGAACCTTTAAACATGAATGCGCCTGACCACAAGCAACTGGAAAAACAGCGCCTCGAAGCGAACAAGCTGGAAAAGCGCCTGTGCCGCCTCGTCGGGCAGGCGATCGGCGATTTCAACATGATAGAAGCCGGCGACCGCGTGATGGTCTGCCTTTCCGGCGGCAAAGACAGCTACGGCCTGCTCGACGTGCTGCTCAAGCTGCGGCAGCGCGCGCCCATCGCGTTCGACATCGTCGCAGTCAATCTGGACCAGAAGCATCCGGGCTATCCGGCGCATGTCCTGCCCGATTACCTGAAGTCGCTGGGCATCGAATTTCGCATCGCGGAGCAGGACACCTATTCCACGGTCAAGCGCCTGATTCCAGAGGGCAAGACCATGTGCTCCCTGTGCTCGCGCCTGCGCCGCGGCGTGCTCTACCGCCTGGCGGGCGAACTCGGCGCAACCCGGATCGCGCTGGGGCATCACCGCGACGATATCCTCGAAACGTTTTTTCTGAACCTGTTTTTCGGCGGCAAAATCAAGGCCATGCCGCCCAAGCTGGGGTCCGACGACGGCAAGCATGTGGTGATACGCCCGCTCGCCTACGTGAAAGAAAAAGACCTTGCGCGCTACGCCGAGGTGCGCGCCTTCCCCATCATTCCCTGCGACCTGTGCGGCTCCCAGGACCAGTTGCAGCGTAAGCAGGTGAAACAGATGTTGCGGCAATGGGAAAAGGAATTCCCGGGGCGGGTCGAAACCATATTCAACAGCCTGCAGCGGGTTACGCCCTCGCATCTGCTGGACCGCAAGCTGTTCGATTTTCCTGCCGTTGCCGCCAGCGGCGAGGCAGTGGAAAACGGCGATAAAGCCTTTGATACAGAAGACTTTTCTTCTACCGCGCTGACCAGGTTGGGGATAGCGCGGGCGCAGGACTAGCGTATCGATCAATCTTAGTTTGTCAAACGCATATTGTCATGCTAGAATTTTTCGTATGAATTGTGCTGAACGACTGGTATCGATTTTCGGCAGCCAGGCCGAGGTGGCTCGGCGCTTGCGCCTGGATCGAGCGGTCGTGAATAACTGGGTCAAATCCGGTTATGTTCCAGCGCGCTGGGCGATGGAAGTCGAGCACGCCACCGAGGGCAAGGTCGCGGCGGTCGAAGTGCTCAACGAAGCCAACGCCAAGAAGCCGGTTCGAGTCAAATCGCGCCCCGACGATCTGTTCGGGTCGCATCTTCCAGGGAGTGACGCCATGAGTGATTTCGCACCAGCCAAACGCATCCATTCTTTCCATCCGCCGCAGCGCACGCTGTTGGGGCCCGGCCCCTCGGAGATCAATCCGCGCGTGATGGCGGCGATGAGCCTGCCGGCGATCGGCTATCTCGACCCGGTGTTCGTCGAGATGATGGAAGAGCTGAAGTCGCTGCTGCGCTACGCGTTTCAGACCAAGAACGCGCTCACCTTCCCGGTCTCCGGCCCCGGCTCGGTCGGCATGGAATATTGCTTCGTCAACCTGGTTGCGCCCGGCGACAAGGTCATCGTCTGCAGGAACGGCGTGTTCGGCGGGCGCATGATCGAGAACGTCGAGCGCTGCGGCGGCACGCCCATCATCGTCGAGGATGCCTGGGGCGACGCGGTAGACCCGCAGAAGCTGGAAGACGCGCTGACGAAGAACCCCGATGCGAAGCTGGTGGCGTTCATCCACGCCGAGACTTCGACCGGCGTCCAGTCCGATGCGAAGGCGCTGGTGGAAATCGCGCACCAGCACAACGCGCTCACTATCGTCGACGCCGTCACCTCGCTCGGCGGCACGCCGGTGCTGACCGATGAATGGAATCTCGACGCGGTCTATTCCGCCAGCCAGAAATGCCTGTCGTGCACCCCGGGCCTGTCGCCCGTGTCCTTCAGCGACCGCGTGGTCGAGCATGTGAAGGCGCGCAAGGACAAGATCCACTCCTGGTTCATGGACATGAACCTGCTGCTCGGCTACTGGGGCGAGACCACCCGCACCTACCACCACACGGCGCCGACCAACAGCCTCTATGCGTTGCACGAAGCGCTGCTGATCATGAAGGAAGAGGGCATCGAAAACTCCTGGGCGCGGCATACGCGCCACCACCTCGCGCTCAAAGCCGGCCTCGAGGCCATGGGGCTGAAGTTTCTGGTGAAGGAAGAATGGCAGCTGCCGCAGATGAACGCAGTGGTCATCCCCGAAGCGATCAAGGCGCGCGAAGCCGAAGTGCGCAAGACCCTGCTGACCGAGTTCAACCTCGAGATCGGCGCCGGGTTGGGACCCCTGGCCGGAAAAATCTGGCGCATCGGCCTGATGGGCTATTCGTGCAAGCCGGAGAACGTGATGCTGTGCCTGTCGGCGCTGGGTTCCGTGCTCTCCGACATGGGCCTCGCGATCCATGTGGGCGACGCCGAGGCCGCGGCCCACGGGGCTTACGCCTCGCTGCACGCCAAGGCCGCGCAGCAGAAGCAGCAGCAAAAAAAACGCGTGGCCTGAAGCCGCGCCCCGCGCGCGGGCTGGCGCCGGACCAGAACGGCGGCCCACGGGCCGCCGTTTCATTTGGTGCGTCCATGCGCTAATAACTTTCGGCAATAAGCATTTTCCGATTGCTTCGTTGTGGCGGCACCGGGCAACGCTATACTTCGCGCTTTCCCCTATTCAAGAAAATCCGCCGTGAAAATAGAAACCCTCGCCCTGCATGCGGGCTATAGCCCGGAAGCCACCACCAAGGCCGTGGCGGTTCCGATCTATCAGACCACGTCCTATGCCTTCGACGACACCCAGCACGGGGCGGATTTGTTCGACCTGAAAGTGGCGGGCAATATCTACACGCGCATCATGAACCCGACCCAGGACGTACTGGAGAAGCGGGTTGCCGCCATGGAGGGCGGCGTCGCCGGGCTCGCGCTGGCCTCGGGCTCCACGGCGATCACCTATTCCATCCTGACCATCGCCGAGGCCGGGGACAATATCGTCTCGGCGAGCACGCTCTACGGCGGGACCTACAATCTGTTCGCGCACACCTTCCCGCAGTTGGGCATCCAGACCCGCTTTGCCGACTATCGCGATCCGGAAGCGTTCGGCAAGCTGATCGACGCCAAGACCAAGGCCGTCTACGTCGAATCCATCGGCAACCCGCTGGGCAATATCACCGATATCGAGAAAATCGCCGCCGTGGCGCACCGCCACGGGGTGCCGCTGATCGTCGACAACACCGTGCCTTCGCCCTATCTGCTGCGCCCGTTCGAATTCGGCGCCGACATCGTGGTGCATTCGCTCACCAAGTACCTCGGCGGCCACGGCAATTCCATCGGCGGCATGATCGTCGATTCGGGCAAATTCCCCTGGGCCGAGCACAAGCAGAGGTTCCGCCGCCTGAACGAGCCGGACGTGTCCTACCACGGGGTGGTGTACACGGAAGCGCTGGGCCCGGCCGCGTACATCGGCCGCGCGCGCGTGGTGCCGCTGCGCAACACCGGCGGCGCGATCTCGCCGTTCAACGCGTTCCTGATCCTGCAGGGGGTCGAAACGCTGGCACTGCGCATGGAGCGCATCGTCGAGAACACCCTCGCCGTGGCGAACTACCTCAAGGACCACAACAAAGTCAGCTGGGTCAATTACGCCGGCTTGCCCGATCACAAGGACCACGCGCTGGCGAAAAAATACATGGGTGGACGCCCGTCGGGCATACTCACGTTCGGCGTCAAAGGCGGGCTAGCGGCCGGGGCGAAATTCCAGGACGCGCTGAAGCTGTTCACGCGCCTGGTGAACATCGGCGACGCCAAGTCGCTCGCCTGCCATCCCGCGTCGACCACCCACCGGCAGCTTGCGCCGGCGGAACTGGCGCAGGCCGGCGTCACCGAGGACATGGTGCGCCTGTCGGTCGGCATCGAGCACATCGACGATCTCAAGGCGGATCTGGAACAGGCGCTGCAGGCTGTTTGAACGCGCGGTCTCGCCGCTTTCTTATCGTATTGCCTTCACCTCACTAAATCGCGAAGGAGGGAACATGCAAATTGCTAAGGACGTCACCGCCCTGATCGGCAACACGCCGCTGGTACGCATCAACCGGCTCACGCAAGGCTGCTTCGCGGAGGTCGTCGCCAAGCTCGAGTACCAGAATCCGGCCCACAGCGTGAAAGACCGCATCGGCCTCTCGATGATAGAGGCGGCGGAGAAAGCCGGACGCATCAAGCCCGACACCATCGTGCTCGAACCGACCAGCGGCAACACCGGCATCGGCATCGCAATGGTGTGCGCGGCGCGCGGCTACAAGTGCACGCTGGTCATGCCCGACACCATGAGCAAGGAGCGGCGCATGCTGCTGCGCGCCTACGGCGCGGAACTGGTGCTGACCCCAGGAGCGGAGCGCATGCAGGGGGCGATCAAGAAGGCCGAGGAAATGGCGGCGGCGGATCCGCGCTACTATATCCCGCAGCAGTTCGACAATCCGGCCAATCCCGAGGTGCACCGGCGCACCACCGCCGAGGAGATCTGGCGCGATACCGACGGCAAGGTGGATTTTCTGGTGTCCGGCATCGGCACCGGCGGCACCATCACCGGCGTGGGCGAGGCGATCAAGGCGCGCAAACCTTCGTTCAAGTGCATCGCGGTCGAACCCGACGCCTCACCGGTGCTCTCCGGCGGCGCGGCCGGCCCGCATCCGCTGCAGGGCATAGGCGCGGGCTTCGTCCCCAAGGTGCTCAACACCAAAATCTACGACGAGGTCGTGCGCGTGAAAAACGACGACGCGATGGACTTTGCGCGGCGCATGGCGCGCGAAGAAGGCTTGCTGGTGGGCATCTCCTCCGGCGCCGCGGTGTGGGCGGCGCTCGAGGTGGCCAGGCGCGCGGAGAACAAGGGCAAGCTGATCGTGGTGATCATTCCGTCCTTCGGCGAGCGCTATCTCTCTACCCCGTTGTTTGCGGGGCTGGCAGACTGAACCGCGGCACTGGCCGGACGATCCCGGCTTGGCGCTGAGGGATAGCGCCGGCTATTTCAGCTCACGCCTGAAGATTTCAGTGGCTGCCGAGGCCGACATGCCCTGGCAACGCGCGTTCCACAGGTAATTGAACATCGACGCGTCCAGAGCGCCCTCGATCTGAGGCGGCGGCTTGCCCGCAGGGCCCGCGAGGAAGCGCTTTCCATCGGCCGTCCCGCAGACGAGCGCGCCAAGATGGTCCCGGACCAGTTTGAGGCCGTCGAAGGAAATATCGGTGGTTGGATGGTGTAGCGCTGCCGCCACTGCCGTGCGCGCCGCTTGAAGCATGGCCGCTTCGCTGTCCTGTTGGCCGAACGACAGCAACGGGCGCAAACACAGCGCCAGGACCATTGCGGGCTTAACCCAAACGTAAGCGGCTTGTTTCATTCGCTGCGCCTAGCTCAAATTCCGGTCGGGCCATGCGCGGCGCAGTCGAACCAGATCAGACGCCGAGCCGCGCAACTGCCGCGCCCAGCGGCGCTGACAGACCCTAGGTGCAAGCGCTGTTATTTCGCGGGCATCTGTTGCATGTATGCGGCAACGGCCGCCATGTTCTGGTCGCTGAGCGAATGGGTGATTGCCTTCATCGCGACGCCGTCCGGCCGCTCGTTGGTGCGCTGGAACACCGTGAGCTGCTTGATCACATAGTCGGAGTGCTGATACGCCACGCGCGGAAATTGGCCGTTGCCCTGACCTTGGTCTCCGTGGCAGGTACTGCATGGCGGGACGCCCTGCGCTGGCAGCCCGCTGTCGAAGATTTTCTTGCCCTCTGCGATCAGCTTCGGATTCCCCGGTCCGGGCGTGACTGATTTTTGCGCGGAGAAATACGCTGCGAGACCTTTGATCTGATCGTCGGTCAGTCTGCGGCTGATGCCCCACATGTATTCAAACCCCTCGGGGTCCTCGCGCCTGTGGCTCTTGAACTGGTTCAACTGGGCGACCAGATACTCCTCCTGCTGTGCGGCCAACTTCGGAAAGTTCGGCGAAACCGAATTGCCGTCGATGCCGTGGCAGTTGGAGCAGACCTGCTGCGCCAGGGTCTTGGCCGAGACGTGGGGGTCGGCCAGGTTGCGCGAGCGCTCCAGGGTCGTCGTGCAGCCGGCGCCGATGGCGGCCAGACCCAGCACCAGGGTGATTGTTGCAGTTTTCATTCTTCCGTCTCCGAGTATTTGCAGCATGTATGTTGGGAGCGCGCCGTCAACGCGGCGAGCACGGGTTGCTTGAGGCCGGCTGGTCAATATGCGCCCCAGACATAGAAGAACAAGGTATTGTTGTCCTTGCCGTTCAACATCAGCGTCGGATCACGTGGGTCGACGACCCCTTCATTCTTGTTGAAGCTGGTGTATTGCATGCCTAGCCGAACATATTGCACTGGCGTCCAGAACACCTCCGGCGTCCAGCCCTTGGACTCCAGGCCCATGCTATTGGTCATGTTGAAGTGGGACAGGCTGGCGCCGTACTTCGCCTGATAGATGAACGACGCTTTGGCCCTCATGGAATTGACCGAATCAGCGGGCTGCCCGATCGTGCCGTAATCGATGGTTTCGTGGATGCGCGTGACCGTCGCAGTCACCGTGTACGGATCGAGCAGATACTGGTACTGGGCGTCGATCGAGTTGTCGCGGTAGTGGTCGGTCGGTCCGGAGAAATCAGTCTGGTCCGTATATTGACGCACGTCCAAGTGGGTCAGGCCGATCATCGCATTGTGCGGGCCCCATTCCTTGGTCAGCGCCAGGCGGACGTAGGGATTGGTTCCCTTGATGAAATTCTGCGTGCCGTTACCCTGGGTCATGAAGGAGAACATGCCGTTGCCGGTCCGATAGCCGGTCAGTTCTGCGTACAGCATCTTGTTCCAGTAGGCATAGGCGCCGATCCCCGCCACCTGCTGGCCGAGACCGCCGTCCAGCATCGGTGTCGCACCGTTGCCCGCCCCGGTGCTGCCGGGAACGACACCGTAACCCCAGGCCGGCGTACTGTTGAATACGTCCTGCATGCCGGGATTGTTGTGCAGCGTAAAACCGTAGACCAGATCGCGGTTGGCGTCGATCAGGTGGTCGGCGTAGCGTATGTCCAGGTTGTCCGAGCCGGCGTGGCCTGCCCAGGCCCCGGTATCGGGATTCTGACTGTCGTAGTTGTTGTAGGTGATCTGGGCGAAGCCGCCGACCCGGTCGGAGATCTTGCCGGCGATGAACACGCTGCCGGTATTGAAGATGAGAGAACCATCATTCGGCTTTCCCACAGCCGGATCACTGACCTTAGCCTTGTTGGCGGTCAGCACGCCCATCATCGAGAGCGGCAGCGAGCGCTCGCCTATGGTGTAGCCGGTCAGCTTGAACATGCGTCCATAGGGGGTCAGCTCGGGGAATTGCCCGCCGGCATGACAGGCCACGCAGTTCTGGCCGGTCTGCCGCGCAAACGCGGGCAGGGCCTGGGCTTGCTGCGGCGCGAGGACCAGCAGCAGCGGCCCCAGCGCTGCGGCGGCAACGGTTGCCGTGATCAATCTGCCGGCAAATAGCTTCCCGACTGTCCGCAGGGCCAAAATGGCGGCTGCAACGCCCGTCGGAGCGCATGCTCCCTGTGTTCGCGGCAATCTGCGCGTATCCTTCTGCATGATGTCGTTTCTCCAAATCGTTGATTAATTTTCCACAAAACTATACGCACAGGCCCTGCTGCGCGTAATGGCGGAAAACCCCTAGATGCCGGTCGCGTAAGGCGGCGGCGCTGCTGGCGCATAGACGCAGCCCGAGGGGTCGGCCCGTGACAAGATCCGGCGTGAACCCCCGCGCCGTCCGCCGCACAGAACCCGCGGCGCGGGCCCGAAGCAGCGTGCTAACACGATATTTCGGATAAATTCTTGTTGTCGATCAATGTCGCTATACGGGAAAACCTGTATCTATCGAGGTTGAGTCTTCAGAGTAAGCCGGCTGGCAGTTGATCGGGCGCGGCAAGTTCGATCGCGCCGCAACGGCCGATCGAATGGCAATGCCGACCCGAACCGGATGACACAGGGGCCGACCCCGACAGTTTTTTCTACACGACAGGAAAGAGGAGTTTCTTAATGGGCACCAAATACAAGATTCTAATCATGGGCGCATCCTACGGTTCGCTGCTGGGAACCAAGCTGGCGCTCGCCGGGCATACGGTGAAGCTGGTCTGTCTTCCCGCCGAGGCGGATTTGATCAACAACGAAGGCGCCATCGTGCGTCTGCCGATCAAAGGCCGCGAGGGCTTGGTCGAAATCAACTCGAAAAAGCTGCCCGGGCAGATGTCCGCCGGCGGCACGACAGCGTTCAACCCGGCGGATTTTGACCTGGTCGCATTGGCCATGCAGGAACCGCAGTACCGTTCACCCGGCGTGCGTGAGCTGCTGGAGGCGGTGGCCAAGGCCAGGGTTCCCTGCATGTCGATCATGAATATCCCTCCGCTGCCTTACCTGGCGCGCATACCCGGCATCGATGCCGCCGCGTGCCGAGGCTGCTATACCGATCCGACCGTGTGGGACAGCTTCGACCCGAAGCTGATGACCCTGTGCAGCCCGGATCCGCAGGCATTTCGCCCGCCGGAGGAAAAAGTCAACGTGCTGCAGGTCAGGCTGCCGACCAATTTCAAATCGGCCCGCTTCGATTCGGACGCGCACACCGCCATCCTGCGCCAGCTCGAGGCCGACATCGAAGCAGTGCGCTTCGACGCAGGCGACGCGAAAATCGAATTGCCGGTCAAGCTCAAGGTGCACGACTCCATTTTCGTGCCGCTGGCGAAATGGAGCATGTTGCTCGCCGGGAACTATCGCTGCGTGCAGAAGGACGGGGTGATTCCGATCAAGGAAGCGGTGCACGGCGACATCGAAGCCTCGCGCTCGGTCTACAGCTGGGTGACGAAGTTGTGCGTGTCCCTGGGTGCGGCCGAGAAAGACCTGGTGCCGTTCGAGAAGTACGCCGCCGCGGCGCAATCGCTGGGGAGCCCGTCATCGGCGGCACGCGCGCTGGCCGCGGGCGCGACCAATATCGAGCGGACGGACCGTCTGGTGCAGACCCTGGGGGCGCAAAAAGGCATGCGCAACGACGTGGTCGACCGCACGGTCGCGTTGGTCGACGGCTGGCTGGAGAAGAATCGGCACAAAGCCTGATGATCTAGGCGGGTCTGCCCGGCCGCGGCTTGCCGCGGTTCATTTTGCCCGCGGCGGCGGGTGATGGCACAGCTTCTGCGCCTCGCGCTCCAGCGGATCGCGCAGACGCACCAGCTTCGCCTGCCGCTTGGTGATCAGCGGATAGTGCCGGGCCGCGTCCAGGGCCCAGCCCACGTCCCAGCAGCTTTTCTTCTGGGTCACCCAGGTCTTCGGGTCCAGCCGGCGCAGGTCGTAGGCGACCGAGTAGCTGCGCAGGGTCTTCTGCTGGCGCTTGTTGCAATATTCGTGAAAATAGGACATCGCAAGTTCGCGCAGGCTGCGATAGACCGGGTCGCGCCAGCGCAGCACCGGATGGTTGGTCTTGGAAATCGCGCCCCAGCAGCCGTTGCGACGGAACAGCGTCACTACATGGTCGCTGTCGCGCGTCGCCTTGAGGTCCAGCAGCAGCGGCGGTTCGCCATGCACCCATAGCGCGACGGCGGCGATCATGGCGCCCTCTATGCACAGCGCGCGGCGCTGGCGCAGGGCTTCGCGCACCGACAGGCAGGTTTCACCGCCAATTTCGAAATTCTGCGGAATCGCGTCGAGATAGGTCTGGATTTTTTGCGGCGTGCTAAGGCGCCTCAGTAGCGCAAATTCGGCTTGCGTCAGGTCAAGATCCGCACGGCTGGCAAAGCGCTTTTTCTTCATGTTATTCGCTTGTCGGAAGGTGGATCGCATCTTAGCCCGCCTTGATGCCGGCGTGTGGACCCGGACCGCCTGCGCCTATTTTCGCGTGCCGCGCCCTGGCGGCCTTTTCGCCGGGGCAACCGCTTTTCTTGCCGCCCGGACCTGCGCGCCGACCTGCTTTTTCGCATTCGCGCGCAGTGCGGCGGCATAGGCGGTGCGCGCCCAGGGCAGCATAAGATCGGGCGATTCCATCGCGTCCCCGGGCGCCTGGAAGAAGTTGAGGCTGGCGCGTTTGCCGTTGCGGGTGTAGCCGAATTGCTCGCAGCCCGCCTGTTCGAACTCGATGCGATTCATCTCGTCCGCCTTGAGGTAGAGCGCGTCCCCGGAAACGATGGCGAACATCAGGCCGTCCAGATACACGCCGTGGCCGCCGAACATGCGCCGCGCCCGGACCGTGCCGAACGGACCTAGCAGCTCCATCACATAGTCGATGAACTCATCGGACATGGTCACGATCCGCCTGACGTCGAATTGGACTGCGGCGGGCAATTGTAGAGCCTCGCGCCCCCGCAAGCCAAGCCACGCAGGCCTTTTTTCCGCCCGAATTTGCCAACGCACGCCCTGGTGTAATAAGCTCTGGTTATATGAATTCAGATTAACCATCAGCAGCGATATAACCGCTCGACCTTTAGGCCAGACGATGAATTTTCAGCAGTTGCGCTATGTGCGCGAGACCGTGCGCCGCGGACTCAACCTCACCGAAGCCGCCAATGCGCTGCATACGTCGCAGCCCGGCGTATCGAAGCAGATACGCGAGCTCGAGAACGAACTCGGTTTCGACATCTTCGTGCGCCACGGCAAACGCATAGCCGCGATCACCGAACCGGGGAAGGCGGTGCTCGCGATCATCGAGCGCGTGCTGCAGGAAGCCGACAATCTGAAGCGCGCAGCGAATGATTTCAGCGACAAGGATTCGGGCGGGCTCACCATCGCCACGACCCACACCCAGGCGCGCTACGCCCTGCCGCGCGTGGTGAGCGAGTTCAAGCGCCGTTACCCGCGGGTCCATCTGACGCTGCAGCAGGGCAATCCGCCGCAGCTGGCGGAGATGGTGCAGGCCGGGGCGGCCGACATGGCGATCGCCACCGAGGCGCTGGATCATTTTCCGGGGCTGCTCGCCTTGCCGGCCCACACCTGGAGCCATTGCGTCGTGGTGCCGCCGCGGCACGCCTTGATCAAGGCCGGAACGCTTACCCTGGAGGCGCTGGCGAAGTATCCGATCGTGACTTACGACGCCGCATTCGCCGGGCGCACGCATATCGACGCCGCGTTCGCCGCGCGCGGCCTCGCGCCGGACGTGGTGCTGTCGGCGATCGACGCCGACGTGATCAAGACCTACGTCGAGCTGGGCCTCGGCGTGGGCATCATCGCCGCCATGGCCTACGATGCGCAGCGCGACCTGAAACTGCGTGCGCTGGCGTGCTCGCATCTGTTCCGCTCCAACACCACGCGCGTGGCGATCAAGCGCGGCGGCCTGCTGCGCGGCTACGCCTATGAATTCATCGAACTGTTCGCGCCGGCCCTGAACCGCAAGCTGATCGAACGCGCGCTGGCGGGCGAGGGCGAGCTGTACGAGCTTTGAGCACCTCCCGCGGTCTCTACCGCGAGCTGCTGCACCTGGGTTGGCCGGTGCTGGTCGCGCAGCTGGCGGTGATGGCCAACAGCGTGATCGACACCATCATGGCCGGGCGCTACGGCACGCTGGACCTGGCTGCGGTGGGCATAGGCTCCTCGATCTATTTTTCGGTGTTCGTCGCGCTGATGGGCGTGCTGCTCGCGCTCACCCCGATCGCGGCGCAGATGTACGGCGCCGGCCGCTACGCGGACATCGGCGAGGAATTGCGCCAGAGCGCATGGCTGGCGGCGGCGCTGGCGCTGGTTTCGCTCGCGCTGTTCGCCTATCCGGATCCGTTTCTCGCGCTGGCCAGGATAGCGCCCGAACTGGAGCTCAAAGTGCGCGCGTATTTGCACGCGCTCGCCTGGGCCGTGCCGGCCTCGCTCTTGTTTCGCGTGTTCTACAGTTTCTCCACCGCGATCTCGCGGCCGCGCACGGTGATGGTGCTGACGCTGATCGGCCTCGTGCTCAAGGTGCCGCTCAACTGGGTGTTCATGTACGGCAACCTGGGCGCCCCCGAACTGGGCAGCACCGGCTGCGCCGTGGCGACCGCGCTCGTTTCATGGATCGTATGCGCCCTTGCCTGGGGCTGGTGCTGGTTCGCGCCCGGATACAGCCGGTTCCATGTGTTCGCGCGCTGGTCCTGGCCGGAGGCGAAAGCCCTGGGCCGCATCCTGTCCCTCGGCCTGCCCATCGGTTTTACTTTCCTCATCGACGTGACCGGTTTCACTTTCATGGCGCTGTTCATCGCCCGCCTGGGCGCGCTCTATTCGGCCGCACACCAGGTCGCAGCCAACCTGGCCGCGCTGGCCTTCATGCTGCCGCTGGCGCTCGGCAACGCGGCGAGCGTGGTGGTCGGGCAGTCATTGGGCGCGCACCAGCACGCGCGCGCGCGCGCGGCCGGACTTGCCGGTATTGCACTCGCGCTGGTTTGCGCGGCGGTCGTGGGCGCAGGGCTTTATCTATTTGCCGATGCGATCGCCGGTCTGTACACCGGTGACGCCGAGCTGCGTGCCACCGCTGCCGGCCTGATCGCGTTCGTCGCCGTGTATCACCTGTTCGACGCACTGCAGGCGGTCGCGGTCAATATCCTGCGCGGCTACAAGCGCGCCGTGGTGCCGATGCTGATCTACGCGGTGGCTTTGTGGGGCGTGGGCCTGGGCGGAGGCTATGCGATTGGCCTGACCCGGATTGATCTTGCCTGGCTGGGCCTTGCCACGCCCATGGGCGTGCCCGGCTTCTGGCTTGCAGCGATCGCGAGCCTGGCGCTTGCCGGCAGCATGGTCACGGCGTATTTCATGCGCGTGAGCCGCCCCGGCTGAACCCTAAGCCAGGTGAGGCGGTCGGTGCGCTTGGGCATCAGAGGTAGTCGCGTCCCAGCGAAAAGAACATCGCGGCGACCGCGAGCGCCATGATCAGCGTGGCCAGCCAGCCGAGGAATCTGAGCTCGCGTTTGATGGTGAAACGCCCCATGATCTCGGGCCGCACCGCCATCAGCATCATGACCACCATGATCGGCACCGAGATCACGCCGTTGATCACCGCGCTCCAGATCAGTGCCCGCACCGGCGGGATGCCGGTGAAATTGAGCCCCACCCCGACCAGTGTCGCCACCGTCAGAATCGCGTAGAAACCGCGCGCTTCGGCCAGCCTCAGCCCCAGACCTATTGGCCAGCGAAACGTCTCCGCCACGGCATAGGCCGCCGAGCCAGCGAGGATGGGTATGGCCAGCATGCCGGTGCCTATGATTCCGGCCGCGAACAGTGCAAAGGCGAATTCGCCGCCGATCGGGCGCAGCGCTTCGGCTGCCTCGGCCGAGCTCTGGATGTCGGTGATGCCGTGCACATGCAGCGTCGCCGCCGCCGTCAGCATGATGAAAAACGCGACCGTGTTGGAGAAGATCATGCCGACGTAGGTGTCGAGCTTGATGCGGTTCAGGTGCGCCCTCGCCTGCGCCGGCGCCTCGCGCAAGGGCGCTTCCCCCGGACCGGCGCGCTGCTCCTCCACCTCCTGCGACGCCTGCCAGAAAAACAGGTAGGGACTGATGGTGGTGCCGAACACCGCGACCAGCGTGAGCAGGTAGTCCGCGCTGAGGTCGACCGGCGGAACGAAGGTGCGCCGCAGCACCTCGCCCCAGGGCACGTGCACGACGAATGCGGTGGCGACATAGGCAAACAGCGACAGCGTCAGCCATTTCAGTATCGGGGCGTAGCGTGGGAAAGGAATGAAAATCTGCAGACCCAGCGATACCATGGCAAAGGCGACGATGGCGATGTGCGAAGGCCCGCCGATGAGCAGGCGCAGCGCCGCCGCCATCGCGCCCAGGTCGACGGCGATGTTGATGGTATTGGCCACCAGCAGCAGGCCGACTACGCCATGCAGCAGCCAGGGCGGGTAGTGTTCGCGGATGTTGGCGGCGAGTCCGTGGCCGGTGACCCGGCCGATGCGCGCGCTGACGATCTGGATGCCGATCATCAACGGCAGCGTGAACAACACCGACCAGAGCATGCCGTAGCCGAACTGCGCGCCGGCCTGGGAATAGGTCGCGATGCCGCTGGGATCGTCGTCGGCGGCGCCCGTGACCAGACCCGGCCCGAGCCGCTTCAGCAGCGGGGCGGCGGGCGCCGCTGCGCCGGGCGCCGCTGCGCCGGGCGCCGGTGCGCCGGGCTTGCTGGATACGCGAGCGTTTTTCATGGGCTGGGCTGCTGATGATTGCGGCGGCTATGGGTCTGCGGGCCGCGCGCAGTCTAGCGCATTCCGACTTCCTTGCCCAGCCAAAGTGCCACCTCTCGCCGGGGCCGTCCGCTACAGCCAGCGCTGCATCGAATAGCCGCCCAGGATGGGTCGCTGCATCGCGGCCTGGAACATCTGGCGGCCCCACTTGAATTCCTTGTACAGCACGACAAAACGCCACAGGTCGCGCAGCACCCTGGCGCGGTCGCGCCAGGGAAGGGCCATCAGCGCGGCCGGGAAGTCGGCTTCGTGCGGGCGGTCGAACGCGATCTTGAGCGGGTTCCACTGGTCCGAGGTCCGGCGCACCTCGGACGCGATCATGCGGCGGTACATCTCCTGCACCGGGCGGTTGCGCGCGCGCGCCTCGACCACCGCTTCGCCGCTGATCGCGCCCGAGTGCAGCGCGCAGCTCATGCCTTCGCCTATCATGTTGAGGAAACCCGCGGCCTGGCCGGTGATCAGTACGTTGCCCTTGCCGAACACATAGCGGTTGATCAGCGACGGTCCGAAGTTCTCGGCGCAGCCTTCGTCCTCGGTGTGCGGGTGCAGGCGCACGCCGTGCTTTTCGGCCAGATAATTCACCACGTTTTCGTGTTTCTTCGCAAAATTGTCGCCGCGCTTGAAGCCGACGCCGACGATCTGCCGCCCGTCGCGCGCGTGGCTCCAGGTGTAGTGCCCCAGTCCGGGGTGGAACCAGAAATGAAAATAATCCGGATCGAGCGGGCAATCGATGATGTCGTGAAACTTCTGCCCGACGAAAAACCAGGGTATCGATTGCGGGTAGTCGGGGTAGATGGAGCGGATCACCAGCGAACTCGGGCCATCGGCGCCTATCACCTGGCGCGCGCGGTATTCGACTGGTTCGCCCTGTTGGCGCGCGTGGACGAGTACATGGTCGCCATGGTCCTCGAGTCCGGCAAAGGAAGTCCGGTCGTGCACTTCGGCGCCGCTCGACTTGATCGCCCAGTAGTCGGAGAACTTGCGGTGCAGATGCGGCGTGCTGCCGCCGAAGAAATCCATCGGCATAGCCACCATGCTGGGAAAATGGAAAGTCACGCCGCGGCAGGAGGTCGGCTCGTGCAGCGTTTCGCGCGGCAGCGGGCCGAAGTTTTCCAGCAGGAAACGATGCCCGCGCGGCGACAGAATGCCGCTGCAGATTTTGTGCCGCGGGAGTTCCTTCCTCTCGAGCACGATGGTTTCCAGGCCGGCATCGACCAGCCGCTTGGCGGCCGCGGCCGCAGACAGACTGGCGCCGACGATGACTACGTCAACTGAGCGCATCGTTTCTTGAAATGCTTAACATCATTGGGGGATCTATAGAGGGCCGCGCCCCCTTTTCCGGCTGGGACCGCACGTTCATGGTGTTTCATCATCCGCCAAATCCGCCAGATGTACCACCGGAAGCGTGCTGGCCCGGCTGAACGCGTCGCCGTCCGCGAGGTCCTCGACCACGATGCGCGTGATGTTCCGCCCCTTTAGTATCCAGCGCGCCTGGACCTGGTCATCGACGGCGTGCAACCCCGGCTGTTGCGGCAGGCCGCGTGCCGTGGCCGGTATCGCGATGCGCTGCAAGTCGAGGTTGAAGCTGCACGCGGCGGCCGCGCGCAGGCCGTCGTAGTACTTGACCAAGCGCTCGTAGTCCGCATGATAGGCGCGCGGCTCTATCACGTACAGGTCGCCTGCACGCAGCGCGCGGCGCACGCCGGGCAAGCTGCCAAGCGCCACGCCCAGGCTCGCAATCCGCGCTCGCGGCAGCCATTGCCGCAACTGGCGCAGCAGCAGGCCGTCGGCGACGACGATGTTCTTCAACCCTCGCAGCGGCTGCAGGAAGCGCTCCAGGCGCTGGACTGGAACCGGCATGCCCGCTTCCAGCGCCAGGGCGATATCCGCGCCGTCGTCAGCCGCAAGCGTGACGGCGCCGCCCAGCAGGGCAGCTGCCCGCGCCAGGGTCGCGGGTCGCGCGCGCAGCGCCTGGCCGGGGAGCAAGGCAGTATCGGAGGCGGCTCGCGGCGCCGGCCGCGCCGCCTGCGCGTCCATGCGCTCGCGCAGATCCTGCATTGCAGCCGGCAGCGGCAAGCGGCTGCGCAGTTCCAGGGTCATTGCGACCAGGCCGATCTCCTCAGGACAGACCGGCTCGCAGGCCGTGCACAGCGTGCAACTCTGGACCGATGCTGCGATGTCGGCGGCGACGGCGCCGTGCTGCAGCGCCTTGGCGCGACCCAGGGGCGTCAGGCCGATATCGTGTTCGCGGCGCCATACCGGACAGACCAGCAGACACAGGCCGCAGCCGCTGCAGGCGGAATAGTCCCGGCGAGGTTGTGCTGCAGTTTGGGCTAGGGCGGCCATGTGTCTAGAAAATGACGTGCCGATTGAGGATCATCGCCGGGTCGGCCGCCCGCTTCAGCGCCAGATGCCGGTCCACCAGGGCATCGCCGAACACGCGCCGGATATAGCCTTTCATCATGCCGCCGAAACGATAGTAGCTCGCGCCCAGGTCCACGCCGATGTCGTAGATCTCGTTCTTGAACGACTGCAGGGTGTCGCGGCTGTACACCCCGTCATCCAGCATCGGTTCGAATTCGCAACCATAGGCCCAGCCTTCGGCGTCGGGCGGGATGCAGGACATTTCGTAATGCGCTCGGTGCTCCGGCCGCAGCTTGATGCCGACCAGATACAGCGTGTAATGCGGGAAATACCTGCGGCAGACCGCGTTGCCGCGCTCCACCGCTTCGACGAACTTGGGTGCCGAGGTTGCGAGGTCCGGGATCACCATCTGGCGGCTGCCCCAGAATTTCCACACCGCGCGCGAAAACACCACGCTGCGATCGAACATCAGGCCGTCGCGCATGTACTCGGCGCGCCGCAGCTCGGGAAACAGTTCGCGCTTGCGCTGCAGCAGATACCAGGCTTGGCCGAGTTTCCACGGGCGCAGCGCATAGTGGGCGAACGTACGCAGGCCGAACGCGAGTTCGCCGTAACCGCGCAGACGCGGCCGCCAGTCGGCCATGAACGCGGCCTCGCGCTCGGTGGAATCGAAGGCCACCAGGACGTTCACCGCGCAGTCCATGATGGTGAGTATGCCGGAATAATCGCTGGCGTCGTTGCGGTCGATCAGCTGCAGGTCCTCGATTGCGGTGCGCAGGGACGCATAGTAGAAATAATGCATGCGCAAAGGCGTATACGGCCGCACGCGCAGCGTCGCTTCAGTAATCACGCCGAACTGGCCGTAACCGAGGATCACCCGCTGGAACAGTTCCGCATTGTGGCTGTCGGAACATTCGACGATTTCGCCGGTCGGAGTGACCACCTGCAACGCCAGCGCCTGATCGGCGCTGCAGCCCAGGCGCGCCGAATTCACGTCTATGCCGCCCACGCCCAGGGTGCCGCCGACCGACGAGGTCAAATTGAGCGGCGCCGACAGATAGTCGAGGTTCTCCCGGCGCAATTCTTCGGCCAGGCTGTGCCAGAATATCCCGGCTTCGGTGCGCACCGTCAGCGCTTGGGCGTCGATCGCCCGCACCTGGCTCATGCCGCTCATGTCCAGCAGCACGCCGCCGAAGGCCACCGACTCGCCCTCTGTGGTCAGGCCGCCGCCGGACACCGTGACCGGCACCCGGTATTGTTGTGCCGCTTGCAGCAACTGTGCGACCTGTTCGGCGCTGCGCGCGATCACCACGCCGTGCGCCAGGCCGTAGGCGGTGCCGCCGGCATCGGTGGCGAAAGCGCCCAGGGCCGCGTTGGTTTCCCGCAGGTCTATGCCGCAGGCGCGCAATGCGGCGGAAAATTCCGGCCAGTTGGCGCCGTTCCAGCGCGCCGGGTTGGTCTGCTGGCGTTTGATCCCCTGCAAGGCGTCGGGGGCGACCGGGCAGGGGCCCAGGGTGCCGGGCTCGACTAGCGGGATGTGCACGTGGTTTCGAGCATGAACGAACGCGCTGGCGTTACGCGGGCCTTACAGCCCGAGCCGCTGCCATATCGTGGAAACCAGGCCGGCCTGGTTCATCGTATAGAAGTGCAGGCCGGGCGCGCCCTGCGACAGCAGGCGGTCGCACAGTTCGGTCACCACGTCCAGGCCGAAGCTGCGGATCGAGGGGATGTCGTCGGCGTAGCTTTGCAGCCGCAGGCGCAGCCAGCGCGGAATTTCCGCGCCGCAGGCGTCCGAAAAGCGCGCGAGCTGCGAGAAATTGGCGATCGGCATGATGCCCGGCACGATGGGCAGCGCGATGCCCAGCGCCTCGCAATCGTCGATGAAGCGGAAATAGGCGTCGGCGTTGAAAAAATACTGGGTGATCGCGCCGTTCGCGCCTGCGTCCACCTTGCGTTTGAACGCCGCGAGATCGTCGCGGGCCGAGCGCGCCTGCGGGTGGATTTCGGGATAGCCGGCGACTTCGATGTGGAAATGATCGCCGCTCGATTCCCGAATGAATTGCACCAGCTCGTTGGCATAGCGCAGTTCGCCCGCGCTCGCCGCGCCCGAGGGCAGGTCGCCGCGCAGCGCGACGATATGGCGCAGGCCATGCGATTTGTACAGATCCAGGGTGGCGGCGATGTCGGCGCGCGACGAGCCGATGCAGGACAGGTGGGGCGCCGCTGCGCCACCGTCCTTCTGGATTTCCAGCACCGCCTCCAGCGTGCGGTCGCGCGTCGAGCCGCCGGCGCCGTAGGTGACGGAAAAGAACCTGGGCTTGAGCTGTATCAGCTGTCTCCAGGTGGCGCGCAGCTTCTCCATGCCTTCCGGCGTTTTCGGCGGAAAGAATTCGAAACTGAACGTGGGGGCGTATTTTTTCTGCGATTCCATGGGGGGGGCGGAAGGAGCGAGGGGCGAGCCCCTCGCTTTGCTCCTCAATACCGGTAGGAGTCCGATTTATACGGGCCGTTCTTGCTGACGCCGATGTAGGCCGCCTGCTCGTCGGTGAGCACGGACAGCATGGCGTTGAGCTTTCCAAACTGCAGGCGCGCCACTTTTTCGTCCAGCAGCTTGGGCAGCACGTAGACGCCGATCGGGTATTTGCCCGAGCCTTTCTGCGCTTCGCTCCAGAGCTCGATTTGCGCCAGGGTCTGGTTGGCAAACGAAGAGGACATAACGTAGGACGGGTGGCCGGTGGCGCAACCCAGGTTCACCAGGCGCCCTTTTGCCAGCAGGATGATGCGCTTGCCGTCGGGGAAAATGACGTGGTCCACCTGCGGCTTGATCTCCTCCCATTTGTATTTTTCCACCGAAGCGACGTCGATTTCATTGTCGAAATGGCCGATGTTGCAGACGATGGATTGATCTTTCATTTTTTGCATGTGGTCGTGCGTGATCACATGGTAGTTGCCGGTGGCGGTGACGAAAATGTCGGCCTTGTCGGCGGCATATTCCATGGTGACCACGCGATAACCTTCCATCGCCGCCTGCAGCGCGTTGATCGGGTCGATTTCGGTGACCCACACCTGCGCCGACAGCGCGCGCAGCGCCTGGGCGCAGCCTTTGCCCACGTCGCCGTAGCCGCACACCAGCGCGACCTTGCCGGCGATCATCACGTCGGTGGCGCGCTTGATGCCGTCCACCAGCGATTCGCGGCAGCCGTAGAGGTTGTCGAATTTCGATTTGGTGACCGAGTCGTTGACGTTGATCGCCGGGAACGCGAGCTTGCCCTCCTTGTGCATCTGGTACAGGCGATGCACGCCGGTGGTGGTCTCTTCGGTCACGCCTTTCACCGCAGCGAGGCGCTTCGAATACCAGCCCGGCTTTTCGGCGAGGGTCTTCTTGATCGCAGCGTAGAGGCAGGTCTCTTCTTCGCTGGTCGGTTTGGCGATCACGGAAGCGTCTTTTTCCGCGCGCGCGCCCAGATGCAGCAGCAGCGTGGCGTCGCCGCCGTCATCCAGGATCATATTGGACAGTTCGCCGTTCGGCCATTCGAAGATGCGGTGGGTGTAGTCCCAGTACTCGGTCAGCGACTCGCCCTTGTAGGCGAACACCGGCGTGCGCGAGGCGGCGATGGCCGCCGCGGCGTGGTCCTGGGTGGAGTAGATGTTGCACGAGGCCCAGCGCACCTGGGCGCCCAGCGCCTGCAGGGTCTCGATCAGCACCGCGGTCTGGATCGTCATGTGCAGCGAGCCGGTGATGCGCGCGCCCTTGAGCGGCTGTTGCGCGGCGTATTCCGCGCGGATCGCCATCAGGCCCGGCATCTCGGTCTCGGCGACGCGGATTTCCTTGCGTCCCCAGTCGGCCAGCGACAGGTCGGCAACTTTGCAGTCGGTGAAGTTCTTGCTATTCGGTATGGCGCTCATCACGCGCTCCTTTCGTTGAAGAAAAAAGTTCGTGAGCGCCGTTGCGGTTGTCGACACCCCGAGCCTGGCGGATGGGGAAATCCGTCGCAACGCTCCTCGGAGGGAGGCGCATTTTACCTCAATTGCGCCGCCGGGCGCCAGCCAAGTGGAGCGTCGCAGGCGATATTGCCCGGGAATGTCCGTCCTGCTTGGCTCTTCAGCCCATTTGTAATGAAAAAACCGGCCTACGCCGGTTTTTTCATTACCCGCTTTGCGCGGGTGTAGGCCCGGTTCAGGCTACTGCCGCCATCTTGATTCCGGCATCCGCCGCAAGCGCCTGTGCCTTGTCCGTCGCTTCCCAGGTGAACTCCGGTTCGTCGCGGCCGAAGTGGCCGTAGGCGGCGGTCTTTTCGTAAATCGGACGCAGCAGGTCGAGCATTTGCACGATGCCCTTGGGGCGCAGGTCGAAATGCCTCTGCACCAGTTCGGACAGCTTTTCGTCGGAAATCTTGCCGGTGCCGAAGGTCGTGACCATGACGCTGGTCGGGCGTGCGACGCCGATGGCGTAGGACACCTGGATCTGGCATCTGCTCGCCAGGCCCGCGGCCACGATGTTCTTCGCGACGTAACGCGCGGCGTAGGCGGCCGAGCGGTCGACCTTGGACGGGTCCTTGCCGGAGAAAGCGCCGCCGCCGTGCGGCGCCGATCCGCCATAGGTATCGACGATGATCTTGCGCCCGGTGAGGCCGCAGTCGCCCTTGGGGCCGCCGATTTCGAAACTGCCGGTCGGGTTGACCAGGTATTTGATCTGCCCCTTGATGAGGTGTTTGGGCAGTACCGGTTTGATGATCTGCTCGATCACCGCCTCTTCGATCTGTTTGTGCGTCAGGCCTGGGCCATGCTGCGTGGACAGCAACACGGTGTCGATCGCATCCGGCTTGCCGTCTACGTAGCGTATAGTCACCTGCGACTTGGCGTCGGGCCGCAGCCACGCGATGCGTCCGTCGCGCCGGATTTCCGCCTGGCGCTCGACCAGGCGGTGCGACAGGTGGATCGCCAGCGGCATCAACTGCGGGGTTTCGTCGCAGGCATAGCCGAACATCAGGCCCTGGTCGCCGGCGCCCTGATCGAGGTCGAGGCCCTTGCCTTCGTCCACGCCCTGGGCGATGTCCTTGGACTGCTCGCCATAGGCGACGATCACGGTGCAGGTGTGGGTGTCGAAACCGATCGCCGGGTCGTCGTAGCCGATGCGCTTGATGGTTTTGCGCGCCACTTCGTTGAAGTTGACCCGCGCGCCGGTGGTGATTTCGCCGGCGAGCACCACCAGATTGTCCTTGACCAGCGTCTCCGCCGCGACTCGGGAGGTTTTGTCCTGCGCTAGAATGGCGTCCAGAACGGCGTCGGATATCTGGTCCGCGACTTTGTCCGGATGGCCTTCGGAGACTGATTCAGAGGTAAATAGAAAAGCGCTCATCGTTGGCTTGTGGTGGGTTGAAAAAGGGTCGTAAGGATAGCATGTCTTGATGTATTCCCAAAACGCAGCATTGTGCTTCTAACTCTGGCGCGTCTGCTCGCGGTCTTGCCGCTGTGCGTATTGCACCGCCTGGGTGCGCTCTGCGGCTGGATGGTCTATCTCGCATCGCCGCGCTACCGCCGTTGCCTGTCGGGCAATCTGCGCGCCGCGGGCTATACGGACCCCGCGCTGCTGCGCCAGGCGGTGGCCGAGGCGGGCAAAGGGCTGCTCGAATTGCCGGCGATCTGGCTGCGTCCGCATCAAACCGTTGCAGCCTGGGTGGTGCAGGTGACCGGTTGGGAATTGGTCGAGGCGGCGCTGGCGCGGCAGCGCGGCATCATTTTTCTGACGCCGCATCTGGGCTGCTTTGAAATCACCGCGCAGTATTATGCCTACCGCGCACCCGCCGGTGTCCCGCTCACCGCGCTCTACCGCTCGCCAAAGTACAAGGCGCTGGAGCCGCTGATGCTGCGCGGGCGCGACCGGCCCCATCTGCGCCTGGCCAACGCCGATCTGAAAGGCGTGCGCGTGCTGCTGCGCGCGCTCAAGCACGGCGAAGCCATCGGCATCCTGCCCGACCAGGCGCCGGGCGTGGGCGAAGGCGAGTGGGCGGAATTTTTCGGCCGCCGGGCCTACACCATGACGCTGGCCGGTCGCTTGGCCGGGGTTGCGGGCGCGCTGCCGATCCTGGCGTATGCCGAGCGCCTGCCCCGGGGCCGGGGTTACCACCTGCATCTGGCGACCATGCCGGCGCCCCGCGCCGGCGAAACGCCGGCGCGGACGCTGAACCGCGCGCTGGAGGAGATGATCCGCCTTTGTCCGGGACAGTATGGCTGGGGCTATAACCGCTACAAGGTGCCGGCGGGAGCGCAAGCGCCGACATGAAGCCGGATTGCACCCGCGCTATGCCTGGCCCCGCATCCGGCCGCCGCGGCGCTTTGCGGCTTGCGCGGACCGGCTTATGCTGACCCGCGCCGGTCTCGCCCTGATGTGGCTGCTGCAGCTGCTGCCGCTGCCGCTGCTCGCCGCAATCGGCAACGGATTCGGCACTCTGCTCTATGCGCTCGGCCGCGGGCGCCGCCGCGTGTGCCTGATCAATCTCGCGCACTGTATGCCGGAGCTCTCGACCGCGGCGCGCGCGGCGCTCGCGCGGCGCCATTTCCAGGCCTTCGCCCGCGCGTTTCTCGAGCGCGCCATCCTCTGGTGGGGATCGCCCGCGCGCATCCGGCGGCTGGTGCGTATCGAGGGCATGGAGCATTTCGAAGCGGTGCGCGGCGGGCCGCTGATCCTGCTGGCGCCGCATTTCGTCGGCCTGGACATGGGCGCTGCGCGCCTGATGCTCGAATTCGACATCGTGTCCATCTACGCCCGGCAGAAAAACAAGGTGTTCGATGCGGTGCTGTACGCTGGGCGCATGCGTTTCGGCCGGGTGACGCTGCTCTCGCGCCAGCAGGGCGTGCGTCCGGCGCTGCGTGCGATGCAGGCGGGACGGCCGTTTTACTATCTGCCGGACATGGACTACGGCGAGCGCGACACGATCTTCGTGCCTTTTTTCGGCGTCGATGCCGCCACCATTACCGGCGTATCGCGGCTGGCGCGGCTGGCCGCGGCGCGCGTGCTGCCTTGCGTGACGCGTATGCTGCCCGGCGGCGAAGGCTATGTGGTGCGTTTTCTTCCTGCCCTGGAAAATTATCCAGGCGCCAGCATCGAGGGCGACACGCGGCGCATGAACGCCCTGATCGAGGAACAGGTGAGGCAAATGCCGGAGCAGTATCTGTGGGTGCACAAGCGCTTCAAGACCCGCCCGCCGGGCGAGGCGCGGTGGTATTGAGCGCGCTTGTGTACGGTTTGAAAGTCATCGGTGCAGGTCAACGAAGACCTTGCGCGCTGCGCGCGCCAACCGTATTTTCTGAGCGGATGAAAAGCGTATCCGCTCAGAAAATACGGTTACGGTTAAAAGCAAGAACGGTCTGGGGCTATACAAGATCGTCGATGGCGTGCGGACACGCTTTTCGTCCGTACGCCATCGACGATCCGCGCGGACGGGCCGCCGTCCGCGCAATAGCCGAGATGGACGGTAAAGAAACGCAGGCCTGATTGTTTCTGCTTTGTTTTCCCGCGGTATGGATAAGACCGATCACCCTCTTCCCGGTTAAAATCGCCTCATGCCTTTCACCAATCCCGAGCCAGAACAGATTTGCGCACTGTTAAAAAGCGTGAAAACCATCGCGGTGGTGGGCTATTCGCCCAGAGCCGAGCGCGCCAGCCACGCGATCGCGCGCCGGATGCAGGAGTTTGGTTTTCGCATCATCCCGGTGCGCCCCGGGATCAGCGCAGGCCTGGGCGAGAAGGCCTATCCGGATCTCCTCTCGGTGCCGCAACACATAGACCTCGCCAACGTGTTCCGCTCGGGCAAGTACGTCCCGGAAGTTCTGGACCAGTGCCTGCAGCTGGGCATCAAGACGATCTGGATGCAGGAGGGCGCGGAGCACCAGGCGTCGGCCGAGCGCGCGCTGGCTGCCGGCATGAACGTGGTGATGGGCCGCTGCATCATGCGCGATTACACCCGGCTGTGCCTCGGCTAGCGAATTGAAACCATGCGCATGAAACTCGCGTTCACCAAAATGCAGGGAGCGGGCAACGATTTCGTCGTGCTCGACGGCGTGAGCCAGCGGCTTGCCCTGTCTACGGCGCAGTTGCGGCGCCTCGCGGACCGGCATTTCGGCGTGGGCTGCGATCAGATCCTGCTGGTGGAAGCGCCGCGCGTCGCCGGTACCGACTTCCGCTATCGCATCTTCAACGCCGATGGCGGCGAGGTGGAACAATGCGGCAACGGTGCGCGCTGCTTCGTGCGCTTCGTGCGCGAGCGCGGACTGACGGCGAAGAATGAAATCCGGGTGGAGACTGCCGCCGGCATCATCGCGCCGAGGATGGAGGCGGACGGCGAAGTGACGGTCAATATGGGGCCGCCGGTGTTCGAGGCAAAACGCATACCCTTCGTCACCGCTAGCGACGCCCTGGTGCAGCTGTTGCTGGTGGGCGATGCCACGGTCGAGATCAGCGCCGTTTCCATGGGCAATCCGCACGCGGTGCAGGTGGTGGCCGACGTGGACGCCGCGCCCGTGGCCGCGCAGGGGCCGCTGATCGAACATCATGCGCGCTTCCCCGCGCGCGTGAACGCGGGTTACATGCAGGTGCAGGATCGCGGCCGCATCCGGCTGCGCGTGCATGAGCGCGGCACGGGCGAGACGCTCGCTTGCGGCACCGGCGCCTGCGCCGCGGTCGCGGTCGGCATACGGCGCGGCCTGCTCGATGCGCGCGTGCAGGTGTCCACCCGCGGCGGCGATTTGACGATACGCTGGGAAGGCGCGGACAATCCGGTCTGGATGACCGGACCTGCGGTCACGGTGTTCACGGGTGAAATCGAAATATGAGTGGGCTGCAGCGAATGTTTCGCGGCGGCAGACGCGTGCGGGGAGGGGGCGCGCCCCGCATCCCCGAGCAGACCTGAGGAATGAATGAAAGCTGAAGACGTCGTAGCTTACCTGCGGGACAACCCCGGTTTTTTCGAAGACTATGCCGAGTTGCTGGCGCAAATCTACATTCCGCATCCTCACGGAGGCCGCGCCATTCCGATCGCCGAGCGCCAGATCCTCACTTTGCGCGAAAAAAGCAAAATGCTCGAGGGCAAGCTGTCGGAGCTGATCCAGTTCGGCGAGGAAAACGACGCGATCGGGGAGAAAATGCACCGCCTGTGCCTGGCGCTGTTTCCCGCCGCCGACCTGCACGCGATGCTGCAGGCGCTGTATTACAACCTGCGCGAGGACTTCGCCGTGCCGCATGCGGCGCTGCGGCTCTGGCGCAGCGCCCCCGGCGCGGCGGCCGGGGACGGCGCCGAATTCGCGCCGGTGAGCGAGGAGCTGCGCCGCTACGCGGCGAGCCTGGAGCATCCGTTTTGCGGAACCGACGCAAACCCGGAGGTGCTGACCTGGTTCGGCGATGCGGCCGCGCAGTTGCGCTCGGTTGCCTGCATCCCGCTCGCCGACGGCAGCAAAGCCTGCTGCGGCCTGCTCGCGCTCGCGAGCGAAGACGCGACACGCTTTTACCCGGAGATGGGAACGCTTTATCTCAAGCGCCTGGGCGAACTGCTGAGCGCGGCGCTGCAGCGGTACTTGTAGCCATGCCGGCGGGCGAGGTGATCGCGACCGAGCCCGATCCCCGCCGCGCGTTGCTGGCGGCCTACCTCGAGCACCTGTCGCACCAGCGCCACCTTGCCGCAGGCACGCGCCGCAACTACCTCAAGGACATCGAAGCGCTGTTCGCGCTTCAACCGGGCGTGGCGCTGGAGCGCATGCAGCCGCAGCATATCCGCCGCAGCGTGGCGCAGCTGCACGCGCGCGGCCTCACCGGCCGCACCATCGCACACATGCTGTCGGCCTGGCGCGGCCTGTTCACCTGGCTTGCGCGCCACCGCGGCTACAGCGCGAACCCCTGTCTCGGCCTGCGCGCGCCCAAGTCGCCCAAGGGCCTGCCCAAGGCGCTCTCGCCCGAGGCGGCGGGACAGCTGCTCGATCTGGCGGCGGAAACGGCGCCCGAGCTGCGCGACAAGGCGATGTTCGAACTCGCCTATTCTTCCGGGCTGCGCCTGGCGGAGCTGGTCAGCCTCGATCTGGCGCACGCCGATGCGATCCGCCGCGACGGCGAAGTGACCGTGACCGGCAAGGGCGGCAAGACGCGCAGCGTGCCGGTGGGCGCGAAGGCGCGCACGGCGCTCGATGACTGGCTGCGCGCGCGCGCCCTGCTCGCGCGCGCCGAAGCGCCGGCGCTGTTCGTCGGCGCGCGCGGCGAGCGCATTGCCGCCGGCGTGGTGCGCGCGCGCCTTGCGCAGTGGGCCCTGCGCGCCGGCCTGCCGGTGCACGTGCACCCGCACGTGCTGCGCCATTCATTCGCCACGCATGTGCTGCAATCCTCGGGCGACCTGCGCGCGGTGCAGGAGATGCTGGGGCATTCGAGCATTTCGACCACCCAGGTGTACACCCACCTGGACTTCCAGTACCTGGCCAAGGCCTACGACGCCGCGCACCCGCGGGCCAAAAAGAAGTGACCGGTGTGCGCAGCGCGCCACCGCGCGCTGCGCGCTTCAATCCGTCTGCGTAAACATCGAACGAGGAGAGAACATGGGCAAGCGTATCGCAATGGTGGGTGCCGGGGCGCTCGGTGGTTATGTCGGGGGGTATTTCGCGCAGCAGGGACAGGACGTCACGCTGATCGACATGTGGCCGCAGAACATCGAGGCGATCCGCTCGCGCGGCCTCGCGTTAGACGGTATCACGCCGGAAGAGAAATTCAGCGTAAACAACGCGCGGACCATGCACCTGACCGAGGTGCAGTCGCTGTCGAAGCAAAAACCCATCGACATCGCCTTCGTTTCGGTCAAATCCTACGACACCGAGTGGGCGACGATGCTGATCAAACCCTACCTCGCGCCCGAGGGCTACGTCGTGTCGCTGCAGAACTGCGTCAACGAAGAGAAGATTGCCGGCATCGTCGGCTGGGGCAAGACGGTCGGCGTGATCGCCTCGGTGATTTCGGTGGAGATGTACGAAGCGGCGCGCATCCGGCGCACCGCGGCGAAAGGCGGCGACAAGCACACGGTGTTTCGCGTCGGCGAGGTGCACGGCGTGATCACCGCGCGCGTGCGCGAACTGGTCGAGATGTTCGCCAAGATCGACAGCGCAAAGGCCGTGACCAACCTGTGGGGCGAGCGCTGGTCCAAGCTTACGCAGAACGGGATGCGCAACGGCGTGTCGGCGGTGACCGGTCTCAGCACGGCTCAATGCGATCTCAATCCCGAGATCCGCCGTTTCGCGATCCGGCTCGGCGCGGAGGCCGTGCGGGTAGCGCAGGCGCTGGGCTACGCGCTGGAGAGAATCGGCGGGGTGGAACCCGGCCTGCTTGCGTTGGCGGGCGAGGGTGAGCGCGACGCCCTGGCGCAGGTCGAGCAGCACATGATCGCGCGGGCGAAAGACAATCCCCGGGGCGACATGCAGCGCCCGTCGATGGCGCAGGATATAGCCAAGGGCCGGCGCACCGAGATCGATTTCATGAACGGCTACATTGTCGACAAGGGCAGGATGCTGGGCCTAGGCACGCCGGCGCACGATCAACTGGTGGATCTGGTGCGCAGAATCGAGCGCGGCGAACTCGCCGCGTCGCCGTCGCATCTGGGCGGGTGACAGGGCAGACGTCTGCGTGCCGGAAGTCCGGCAAACCGAACTCCATCGTTGCCGGTACGAAAACGCGGGTTCCGCATTGGGCGATGATTCGGAACTTGCGCGATCCAACGATGGACACGATCGCCTTGAGGCCGATTCGATGGCTGTCCCTGATCGGCCAGGAGCGGAACTTGAAGCCCGCGCAGGAAAGCGGACACCCGGGACATCTCGTTGATGAAACGCGGGCGACTGGCAGTTGCATAGCCACGGCGTTTGTCGAAACTCACAAGCGCGGGGTGCGGGTCCAGGCAGTTGTGAAAAGAGTCCAAAGCGCGAGAAGCCAATTTAGCGACGCCTCTCGCAAATGTCGGCAATCCAGTTCGGTTTGATATCGACCAGGCATTTCCCACACCGCCGACAAGGCCATAGTTGCACAATAGGTAATTGCGCGTAGTCTGCATCAGTGACAACCATTGCGTCTGGCATCTTTCGAACGGCGATAAGTCAAGAGGATGCATATGGGCAACTTCTTACTCAGCTTAAGAACCAGGGCTCTGCTACTGGTCGGAATACCATTTGCGATTTTCATTGGAGTGAACGGGTTTCACGCGACTGCTGAACGCCGGATGCGTTTAGAGTTCGTGAGCGACCACCTGCTGGACAAGGCAAAACTGATTGCTGCCCAGCAGAACCATGTCATCGAATACGCGCAACAGTTGCTCGAGTCCGTGATTCGGGCCCAAACGGGACGGCAAACTATTACGTCAGAGGACTGCCCGCGCACCCTCGCAAATCGACTCAAGGAAGAGCCTCGGCTCGCCAATATAAGCATTGCGCTGCCCGACGGAATCGTGGTCTGCAGTGCGACGCCGACCGCACGAACTATCAGTGTTGCCGACAGGCCTTACCTCCAAGAGGCGCTCGCATCGCGTGCAGTGATTATCGGAGAAGCCGCTAACAGCCGAATTACTGGCAAGCGGAGCCTTCCGTTTGTCAAGACGGCTCGCGACTCAAGTGGGCGTGCGCTTGCCGTTTATATCGTAGCGCTTGACCTCTCCGGACTTGCAACCGAGGTCGCCGACGCCACGTATCCAGAAGGTGCCCGAGTCGGGTTAATCGACGCCAAGGGACAGGTGCTTGCCAGGTACCCCGATGCCGAGGGATGGGTAGGGAAAGATACTTCGGGCACTTCTTTTTTCAAGGCCGTGGCAGCTCGCCATGGTGAGGGGGCATTTGAAGAAGTTGGCTTCGACGGCGTTCCCCGTGTCTACGGGCTGGCGCGCTTTGCCGATACCGCGGCTGGGCCAATATGGCTTTGGTTTGGCTTTGACAAAAACGCGGTAACTGCTGATATCGAGCGCGACTTCGTCTGGACTGTCCTCGTCGGAGCAGGATTACTGTTGATTGCATTTGCTGCGCTTTGGACCGGAGGCGAGCGGCTGCTCCTGCGCCCCATATCACGCCTCTCGGCTGCCGCCCAGCGAATAGGCCAGGGCGATTTGAAGGCCCGTACCGAGCTCGGGCACGCGCGTGATGAATTGGGGCGACTTGCGCAATCGTTCGACGACATGGCGAGCTCGCTCGAGGTCAAAAGCCGCGATGTCGTCCTCGCCAATCGTGCGGTCAAAGTGCTCTCGTCGTGGAATCAGGCGCTGCTCACGGCTGGCGATGAGCAATCGCTAATTGAGTATATGTGCCGGGCCATTGTTGAGGCTGGCGGCTACCGGAGCACGTGGGTGGGTTTCGCCAGGTCCGACGAGAACAAGACCGTCGAACCGGTGGCGTGGTGCGGCATGGCCCCTGAACTCGTTGCCAGCTTCAAAGTTACCTGGGCGGATACAGCACGTGGTCGCGGCGTCGCCGGTACCGCGATTCGCCGTGGCACCGCAATGATTGTGAACGACTTTCTGACAAACCCCGATACCGCGCCGTGGCGCGAAGACGCGGTGCGCTATCAGCACAACGCGGTAATAGGGCTTCCACTCAGGGTGGATGACGCGGTCATTGGTATGCTCTCGATTCATGCGGCAGAGTCTGAGTCATTTGGTGAGCAAGAGGCGGTGTTGCTTACCGAAGTGGCGGCGGCGCTTTCGTCGAGGATAGCCGCGGTCCGCTTGGGCGCCACGCGCGCCAAGTTGGAGGTATCGCTTCAGTCCAGCGCCGAACGATTCCGCGCCGCTGCCGAAGCGAGCCCAGATGCCCTCTTTGTCTTCAAAAGCATACGCGATAACGCAGGCAATATTGTCGACCTTGAAATTGCAGAATTGAATGCTCGTGCCGCAAAGCAAATCGGAATGGCGTCGGAAGATGCCATCGGCAAGACATACCTGGGTCTTCTTCCCCTATACAGCACGAAAGGGGCTTTCGACAAATACGTGCGGGTTGCAACTACAGGGACCCGTTTTGAAGACGAATTTGCGTACGACGTGCCCAATAAAGGGAGAAGATGGTTCCGGCAACAAGTTGTCCCGGTGGGCGACGGCATCGCGATTTCGCTGCGGGACGTCACCGCTTGGAAGAAGGCCGGAGACCAGATAAGGGAGGCCGAGGAACGGCTGCGCCTCGCGTTGGCGGGCGCCCGTATGGGGGTGTGGAGCATGACTATGGATGCCGACATTCACTCCCAATCGGAGGAATTAGGGCCAATATTCGGGTTGCCCAGGGGAGCAGGGCCCCGCAACTTCGCGGCGCTAATGGAAGTCGTACACCCAGACGACCGTGAGGCATTGGCAAATGGGATGACGCGAGACCGGGAGACCGCGCTGGGCTCACGCCTGGAGTTCAGGGTGTTATGGCCGGACGGTACGGTCCATTGGGTGGAATCGAAGAGCAACATCATTTGTGATGAGGCCGGCAAGCCGGTGCGCAGCGTCGGTGTGCTGGCAGACATCACGCAGCGCAAGCTGGATGTGGTTGCCCTGCAACGAGCCAATCGAGCACTCAAGACGTTGTCGGCGGGCAACGAAGCGCTGGTCCGCGCGACCAATGAATCCGAACTTCTTCAGGCGATATGCCATGCCATCGTCGACAAGGGGGGGTACCGGATGGCATGGGTAGGGTACCCACAGAATGACCAGGAAAAGAGCATCATTCCCATGGGCTGGGCCGGTGTGGAGAATGAGTATTTCGCCGGCATTAAACTCACCTGGGCCGACAACGAGCAAGGCCAAAGACCCGTTGCCCGAGCGATTCGACGCGGTGAAGCCCAAACTGCTCAGGATGTGCGGACCGATGCCGCGTTTGCGCCGGTGAGAGAGTTGGTGGCAACGCCAGGCTACGCTTCCAACCTCGCATTGCCATTGCTCGACGGGAAGAGAGTCTTCGGCGCCATGAGTATTTTTGCATCGGAGGCCGACGCGTTTGACAATGCGGAAGTGCTGCTGTTACAGGAACTCGCTGAAGACCTCGCCTACGGTATTGCCACGTTGCGCACAAGGGAGGAGCGCGACCGCATTGCGCATGCCCATGAACACCAGGCGGCAATCCTGCGTAAGAGTCTCGAGGACAGCATTCAGGCAATCGCTGCGACTGTGGAAATGCGCGACCCATATACATCGGGCCATCAGAAACGCGTGGCAGAGCTGGCTGTGGCGCTGGCGAGGGAAATGGGGCTATCGGAGGAACGGATTCATGGCCTGCACCTCGCCGGTGTGGTCCACGACCTCGGAAAAATCAGCGTTCCCGCCGAAATTCTTGCCAAGCCGGGGAAGCTGACGGCTATCGAATTCCAGCTGATTCAGGGACACGCGCAGGCTGGATACGAGATTCTCAAGGACATCGACTTCCCCTGGCCTATCGCGACCATTGTTTGGCAACACCATGAGCGCATGGATGGCTCGGGGTACCCGCTCGGCCTTAAAGGCGAGGATATTCTGTTGGAATCAAGAATCCTGGCGGTAGCCGACGTAGTCGAAGCGATGGGGTCGCACCGGCCCTATCGGCCTACATTAGGTATCGACGTTGCGTTGCAAGAAATCGAGCGTGGCCGTGGTATCAAATATTGCCCGGCGGTCGTCGACGCGTGTGTGAAGCTGTTTCGCGAAGGCGGGTACGCTCTCCCTACCTAGACTGGTCGTGCGCTGTGCCCTGAATCACCATAGGTTTCACGGGTTACAAGGGGATGACTATGGCACCAGACCCCGCGACTCCCACTGGTGACGCCGCACAATCCACTACGGCTATATGCCGCGCATCTCAATTTTTGAGCGTCCGCTTCCGCAATCGGGCTATTTCCGCTTAGGGTCGAATTGAGCCTTTGCCTAGACTGCGCGCATGGGCGCGGCATCAGGCGCCAAGCGTCTGGATGACTTCCACGACCTCGCGGCTGCGCGTGACCTTGTCGCCCCATACACGGTCGAATTCGGCCACGAGGCGCTTGAGCGCATCGGAGCCGGGGATGGCCTGTGCCCCTGCGATGCCGTCGAATTCATAGTAGGCGTAGTGCACACACGGGTCTACCGCGCTCCAGCCGCGCCACGCACGCCGCGCATGGAATCCCTCGAGCGCATCCGGCAGGTGCTCGTCCCGGTACCAGCGGTCGAATTCGTCCTTCACAGCCGCATCCGCGATTTTGGCACGCACGATGAAATAGGCGCTCATCTGGTTCTCCTTCGGTTCATCACTCGACCGCGCAAGGGCCGGATGCGGCGGTCGTAGAGCCAGGTCTGTCCCGGCCGGCCGCCAGTCTACCCCCGAATATTCGATCCGGAGAACCGATGCGATACGGCTACCCAAGAAACCACCGGGCAGGGGCTCGCTTTGGGCCGGGCGCCCCTTTCGCTCCGAAAACGGCTTATCATGCCGGCCGATGAAACAATTGATCCTCAAGTCGGGGCGCGAGAAGTCGCTCCTGCGGCGCCATCCCTGGATATTCTCCGGCGCGCTGGCGCGCGTGCAGGGCGACCCTGCCATGGGGGATACCGTGGCGGTGCGTTCAGGCAGCGGCGAATTTCTCGCCTGGGCCGCCTATAGCCCGGCGTCGCAGATTCGCGCGCGCGTGTGGAGCTGGAGCGAGACCGAACCCATCGCCGTCGATCTGTTGCGTGCGCGTCTGCGCCAGGCGCTGGCGGCGCGCGAGCGCCTGCTCGCCGCGGAGGACAGCGACGCGATGCGCCTGGTGCACGGCGAATCCGACGGCCTGCCCGGCGTCATCGCGGATCGCTACGGCGACGTGGTGGTGCTGCAGTTGCTCTCCGCAGGCGCGGAGCGCTGGCGCGGCGAGATCGCGGATGCGCTGCGCGAACTCACCGGCTGCGCCTGCGTGTTCGAACGCTCGGACGCCGACGTGCGCGGGCTCGAAGGGCTGCCGGTGAAGAGCGGCGTGCTCCACGGCGCGCTGCCCGTCGCCGGCGTGCAGCTGCGCGAACACGGCCTTGTCTACGGGGTGGACGTGGCCGCCGGGCACAAGACCGGGTTTTATCTCGATCAGCGCGACAATCGCAAGCGCATCGGCGATCTCAGCCAAGGGCGCGACGTGCTCAACTGTTTTTGCTACACCGGTGGCTTCACGCTCAACGCGCTCGCGGGCGGGGCGGCATCGGTGCTGTCGGTGGACAGCTCGGCCGACGCGCTGGCGCAGGCGCGGGACAATCTGCGCCGCAACGATCTGGATGCGGCCCGCGCCGAATGGCAGGACGCCGATGTATTCAAGTATTTGCGCACGCTGCGCGACCAGGGGCGCAGCTTCGACCTGATCGTGCTCGACCCGCCGAAATTTGCGCCAACGGCGGCGTTCGCGGAGAAAGCCGCACGCGGCTACAAGGACATCAACCTGCTCGCATTCAAGCTGTTGCGGCCCGGGGGCTTGCTCGCGAGCTTCTCCTGCTCCGGCGGCATATCGGCCGAATTGTTTCAGAAGATCCTCGCCGGGGCGGCGCGCGACGCCGGTGTGGACGCGTGCATCGTCGGCCATTTCGCCGCGGCCGCCGACCACCCGGTGCTGCTGTCCTTCCCCGAGGGGGACTATTTGAAAGGGCTGCTGCTCAGGCGCGCCTAGGCGAGCATGCGCCATGCACGCCAGCGTCATCGGCCGACAATCTTAAACATTCAGAACCCTGTTTATCAGATGCGACTTGGTATCCAGCCAGATGAAACTGCCAAAAATGGCAAGTCAGCCAGATAGACTTACTCAGGATCACCGATGAAACCACAGGACATGGTGCCGGTCACCATACTTACCGGCTTCCTGGGCAGCGGCAAGACCACGCTGCTCAACCGCATCCTCAAGGAGCACCACGGCCGGCGCATCGCCGTCATCGAGAACGAGTTCGGCGAGGCCGGCATCGACAACGAACTGCTGGTGCAGGACGCCGGCGAACAGATCGTCGAAATGAACAACGGCTGCATCTGCTGCACCGTGCGCGGCGACCTGGTGCGCATACTGGGAGAACTGCAGGCCAAGCGCGAGGCGAAGGAGCTCGATTTCGAACGCATCATCATCGAGACCACCGGCATGGCCGATCCGGGTCCGGTGGCGCAGACTTTCTTCATGGACGAGAACATCGGCGACTATTACCTGCTCGATTCCATCGTCACCCTGGTGGACGCGAAGCACGCCGAGAAACAGCTGGACGATTTCCGCGAGGCGCAGGAGCAGGTGGGGTTCGCCGATCGCATCCTGCTGTCGAAAACCGATCTGATCAGCGCAGACGAACAGGATCTGCTGCGCGCGCGCCTCGTCAAGATCAACCCGCGCGCGCCGATCAAGCAGGTGCATTTCGGCGAAACGCCGCTGGTCGACATACTCGACATCCGCGGCTTCAACCTGAACGCGATACTCGAAATCGAGCCCGGCTTCCTCGAGGAGGAGGAGCACGAGCACGACGACGCGGTGCATTCCTTCGTGTTCCGCGCGGATCAGGCGTTCGACGGGGTGAAGCTGGAGGAGTTCCTCTCCGGCATGATCCAGGTCTACGGCCCGGACCTGCTGCGCTACAAGGGCGTGCTGTGGCTGGATCAGAACGCGAACCGGGTCGTATTCCAGGGCGTGCACATGCTCATGGGCGGGGATGTGGGCAAGCCGTGGGACGCGCAGGAAAAGCGCGCGAGCGTGATGGTGTTCATCGGCAGGAACCTGCCCGAGGACCTGTTCGTCCAGGGGCTGAAGCAGTGCCTGGTCGGTTAGCGTAAACCCGTAGCGGGGGGCGCAGGCGGCAGAGTTGGATTAGAATCGCGGCATGTCGGCTTTCTTCAATCTAGGCACGCGCGCGCTCAAATACCTGTTGCTCGCGTTCGTGGTGCTGTTCGCCCAGCAGGCGGCGCAGCTGCATGCGCTGGCGCACGCGGAGGACCAGCTGGCGCAGCCGCAAAAAGGCAAGGCGGCGACGCATCCGATCGAGCAGTGCATCGCGTTTCATGCCGTAGGCAGCGCGCTTACCGCAAGCATCGCACTGCCGGATTTCGCTACGCGGCACACCGAGAGCGCACACTGGGTCGGCCTAGAGGCCCGGACTGCTTCGGTCTATCGTCTCCCCGCCCGCGCCCCGCCGCAGCCCGTCTAGTTCCCGCAAGTCATCGTGACCCCGCAGGGCTAGCGCCAGGCGGGCGTCCTTGCCCCATTGGGGCGCACTGCGCAAGGAATATCGACGTGATCAAGCGAACTCTGATGGCGGCCGCCGTGGCCGCCGCCCTGGCTGCGCCGGGCACGGCATCGGCCGTAACGGATACCGAAATCAAGGAACTGCGCGAGCAGGTCCAGCAGATGAAGCGGGAGTACGAGCAGCGCATCGCCGCGCTGGAGAGCCGCCTGCAGCAAGCCGAAGGCAAGACGCAACAGGCCCAAAGTGCGGCGGCCCGAGCCGAAGGCGCGGCTTCCAAGGCCGAGGAGCGCTCGGTCAAGGCGGAGTCCGCCGCGGTACAGGCCGGGACACGACCGGCGTCGGAGGCCGCATTCAATCCGGCCGTATCGGTGATCCTCAACGGCGTGTACGGCAATTTGTCCCAGGACCCGGCGCGCTACCGGCTGACCGGCTTCGCCCCGGCCGGGGGTGATATCGGGCCGGGCAAGCGCGGCTTCAGCCTGGGCGAGTCCGAACTCGCGCTGGCGGCCAACGTGGATCGCTATTTCCGCGGGACCTTGGTTGCCACGCTGCAGCCCGACGACAAGATCGGTGTGGAGGAGGGCTACCTGCAGACGCTGGGGCTGTCCCATGGCCTGACGCTCAAGGCCGGCCGCTTCTACTCCAGCGTCGGCTATCAGAACGAAATCCACGCCCATGCCTGGGATTTCACCGACGCGCCGCTGGCAAGCAAGGCGTTTCTCGGCACCCAACTTGCCGACGACGGGGTGCAGCTCAAATGGCTGGCGCCGACCGATACCTACGTCGAACTCGGTGCCGAAGCCGGCCGCGGACGCAGCTTTCCGGGCAGTGACCGCGACAAGAACGGAAGCGGTGCGGCCAATCTGTTCGCCCGCCTGGGCGGCGACCTGGGCACGGGCGCGGCCTGGCGCCTGGGCCTGTCGAACCTGCGCACCACAGCGCAGAACCGGGGCTACGCCGATTTGAATTCCCTGGGCACGCCGGTGGCTGACAGCTACAGCGGCGCGAGCCGCCTGTGGGTGCTCGACGGCGTGCTCAAGTGGGCGCCCGAGGGCAACGGCACCGATACCAATTTCAAGCTGCAGGGCGAATATTTCCGGCGCCGCGAGGACGGCAATCTCAGCTACGACACTGCTGCGGTCACCCCTGGTGGCACGCAGACCGGTACGTTGCGCTCGGCGCAATCGGGTTGGTATGCGCAGGGCGTCTACCAGTTCATGCCGATGTGGCGCGTCGGCTATCGCTACGACCGGTTGAACGCGGGCAGCGTGCAGCTCGGGCTGGTGGATAGCGGCAGGCTAGGCGCGGCGGACTTCCCGATCTTTACGCCCTACAACCCGACGCGCAACACCCTGATGCTGGACTTCAGTCCGAGCGAGTTCAGTCGTCTGCGCCTGCAGGTCGCAGATGAAAAGTCGCAGCCGGGCACGAGTGACAAACAGGTGTTCCTGCAATACATCATGAGCCTGGGCGCGCATGGCGCGCACAACTTCTAGCCTGCCGTTTCGGTGCGACCGGAATAGCCCCTGCCGTAGCCGGGCGTGCGCTCAAGGATGGCCGCATTTGGCCGCCGCTAGGTTTCCAAACGTATAGTTATCGAGGAAAGAAATGAAAAAGATCATAGTGACTTTACTGGCCGGCGGATGCGTTCTGCTGGCGCAGCCGGCGATGGCGGCGCTCAAGGTGCTCGCCTGCGAGCCCGAATGGGGCGCTCTGGTGCAGGAACTGGCCGGCGACCAGGTTTCCGTCTACAGCGCGACCACCGCCTTGCAGGATGTGCACCACATCGAGGCGAGGCCCAGCCTGATCGCCCGGGCCAGAAACGCCGATCTGGTGGTGTGCACCGGCTCGGAACTGGAAGTCGGCTGGTTGCCGCTGCTGCTGCGGCAATCGGGCAACGAGCGTATCCAGCCGGGGGCGCCCGGTTACCTCGAAGCGTCGCAGTTCGTGCCGCGCCTGGATATCCCGAAGGTGCTGGACCGTTCCCTGGGAGACATCCACCCCGCGGGCAATCCGCACATCCATCTCGATCCGCACAATATCGCGAAAGTGGCGCAGATCCTGGGCGACAGGCTGGCCCAGCTCGACCCCGCCAACGCCAAGACCTATCAAGCGCGCCGCGCCGCATTTCTCGCGCGCTGGGATGCGGCGACCCGGCGCTGGGAGGCCGAAGCGGCGCCGCTGAAAGGGCTGACCATGGTCGTGTACCACGAAAACATGGCGTACCTGAATGCCTGGCTGGGATTGCGCGAAGTCGGCAGCCTGGAACCCAAACCCGGCGTGCCGCCGACCACGGCGCATCTGGTCGATCTGGTCGCGCGTATGCAGGCTGCGCCGGCCAAGGTGATCGTCTACATGGCCTACAATAACCCGCAGGCGGCGCAATTTCTATCCGAGCGCACCAAGATACCCGCGGTCATGCTGCCATTCACCGTCGGCGGCAGCGATCGCGCAACAGACCTGTTCGGCCTGTTCGACGATACGCTCGCACGCTTGCTGGCGGCGGCGAAATGAACGATCCATTGGCGACCCTGGCGATACTCGGGCCGGCCTTCATCGCCGGATTGCTGGTCACGGCGGCCCTGGTTCCGTTCGGCTTCGAGGTACTCAAGCGCGGCATCGTCTTCATCGACCTTGCGGTGGCGCAAATCGCGGGCGTGGGCGTGATTTTCGCGGACTTTCTCGGCTGGGAGCCGCAGGGTGCGGCGGTGCAGGTCTCGGCCCTGGTTGCGGCCCTGGCCACAGCGCTGTTGCTCACCTGGACCGAGCGGCGCTGGCCCGAAGTGCAGGAGGCGATCATAGGCGTGGTGTTCGTCCTGGGCGCCAGCGGCGCCATCCTGTTGCTGGCGAGCAATCCGCACGGCGGCGAGCATCTCAAGGATCTGCTGGTGGGCCAGATACTGTGGGTCAGCCCGGCCAGGCTGCCGCTGCAGGCCCTGATCTACGGGGCCATCTTGGCCCTCTGGTTAGGCTTCGGCGCGCGCCTAGGACGCGTCGGCTTTTACGCCCTGTTTGCCTGTGCGGTGACGTTTTCGGTGCAATTGGTCGGGCTATACCTGGTTTTTGCCTCCCTGGTCCTGCCGGCTTTGGCGACTTACTATGCGTCGCGCCGGCGTAAGCTGAAAGCCTACGCCGTCGGCCTGCTCGGCTATGCGCTGGGCCTGCTGCTGTCTTTGTGGCTGGATCTGCCCTCCGGCGCCATGATCGTTTGTGCCATGGCATTGGTGGCGATGTTGGCCGCCAGCCTGGAGCGGCGGCCTGCAACCGCGCCAATATCGGGTTGATTCCCCGAAAAATGCCCCAATATGCAGAAATTGACCGTGCCGGACGCTAAAATGGAACAATTCCGTGGCACTACTATCCTGTCCGCCCGGCGCGGACAGTCCGTTGCGCTGGGCGGCGACGGCCAGGTCACCCTGGGCAATATCGTGATCAAGTCCGGCGCGCGCAAAGTGCGGCGCCTGTACCATGACCGCATACTGGCCGGATTCGCCGGCGGCACGGCCGACGCCTTCACCCTGTTCGAGCGCTTCGAGGCCAAGCTGGAGAAGCATCAGGGCAACCTGTTGCGCTCGGCGGTGGAACTGGCCAAGGACTGGCGCACCGACCGCGTGTTGCGGCGCCTGGAGGCGATGCTGGCCGTGGCGGACCGCGAAAGTTCGCTCATCATCACCGGCATGGGCGACGTGCTCGAACCGGAACTCGGCCTGATCGCCATCGGCTCGGGCGGCCCCTATGCGCAGTCAGCGGCGCGCGCGCTGCTGGAAAACACCGCGCTCGCGCCCAAGGAAATCGTGGCCAAGTCGCTCTCCATCGCGGCCGATATTTGCATTTATACCAACCAGCAGATCGTGATCGAAACCCTCGAATGAGGAAACTGATGCAAGGCAGGCGCTGTCCAACCTGATTCGGCAAATAGCCATGTCGCACATGACCCCGCAGGAAATCGTCCATGAACTGGACAAGCACATCATCGGCCAGGACCGCGCCAAGCGCGCCGTCGCGATCGCGCTCAGGAACCGCTGGCGCCGGCAGCAGGTGGCCGAGCCCCTGCGCCATGAAATCACGCCGAAGAACATCCTCATGATCGGACCGACCGGCGTGGGCAAGACCGAGATCGCGCGGCGGCTGGCCAAGCTCGCCGATGCGCCTTTCATCAAGGTCGAGGCGACCAAATTCACCGAGGTCGGCTATGTCGGCCGCGACGTGGACACCATCGTGCGCGATCTGGTCGAAATCAGCGTCAAACAGACGCGCGAGCAGGCCGTGCGCAAGGTTAGGACCCGGGCCGAGGACGCCGCCGAAGAACGCATCCTCGACGCGCTGCTGCCCGCGGCCCGCGGCGTAGTGGCGCTGGACCGGCAGGATGCGGGGGCGGCCCCCGTCTCCGACGGCGCCGACGCATCGGCGACGCGGCAGAAATTCAGGAAAAAGCTGCGCGAGGGCGAGCTCGACGACAAGGAAATTGAAATCGAACTGGCCGCGGCCGCGGCACAAATGGAAATTTTCGCTCCGCCCGGAATGGAGGACCTGACCTCGCAGATCCAGGGCATGTTCCAGAACATGTCCGGCAACCGCAAGAAGACGCGCAAGCTGAAAATCCGCGAGGCGCTGAAACTGGTCGCCGAAGAAGAGGCGGGACGGATGATCAACGACGAGGAGCTGAAGACCGCCGCGCTGGCCAACGCCGAGCAGAACGGCATCGTGTTCATCGACGAGATCGACAAAATCGCCAGCCGCTCCGAGATGTCCGGCGCCGACGTGTCGCGCCAGGGGGTGCAGCGCGACCTGCTGCCGCTGATCGAGGGCACCACGGTCACGACCAAGTACGGCATGGTCAAGACCGACCACATCCTGTTCATCGCCAGCGGCGCCTTCCACATGGCCAAGCCGTCGGACCTCATTCCCGAATTGCAGGGGCGGCTGCCGATACGGGTGGAGCTCGATTCGCTGTCGGTTGCCGATTTCGAGAGCATCCTTACCCAGACCGACGCCTGCCTCACGCGCCAGTACCAGGCGCTGCTGGCGACCGAGGGGGTGAAGCTCGCGTTCGAGCCCGAGGGCATCAAGCGCCTCGCCGAGATCGCCTACGCCGTCAACGAGAAAACCGAGAACATCGGCGCGCGGCGCCTGTACACGGTGATGGAAAAGCTGCTCGAAGAAATTTCCTTCGACGCGGGCAAGCGCAATGACGAGGCGCTCACCGTAGACGCCGCCTATGTCGATGCGCGGCTGAAGGATCTGGCGCAATCCGAAGACCTGGCACGCTACGTTTTGTAGGAAATTCCATGGAGACAAATATGAAGCATTCCACACGCGCCGTGCTGTTCGGGTCCATCGGCCTGGTGCTCGGCGGCGGGTTGCCGACCAGCGTGGTGCACGCGCAGGAAGTGACCATCAGGGAACCCTGGGTGCGCGGCACCGTGCGCGGACAGAAGGCGACCGGGGCTTTCATGCAGCTGACCGCGAGCGAGTCGGCCACCCTGGTTTCGGTGGAGAGCCCGGTCGCGGGCTCGGTGCAGATACACGAGATGAAAATGGAGAACGACGTGATGCAAATGCGCGCGATCTCCAGGCTGGATCTGCCGGCAGGCACTTCGGTCGAGCTCAAGCCCGGCGGCTACCATGTCATGCTGATGGATCTGAAACAGCCGCTGAAAAAAGGCGAGGCCGTGCCGATCAAATTGCGCTTCGAGGCCAAGGACAAGACCTTCAAGACCATAGAGGTTCAGGCGCAGGTGCGCGAACTCGGCGCCAGCCCGAAAAAATAGCATCTTGAAACCGGGCCATCCTTCCCCCATGTTCTGATTACTGGCCGCGAGGCCGCTAACCGATAATTTTGGAGGGAGCATGACCATGGCAAATGTTTCGCGTTATGAACCTTTCGGGGACGTATTCGACGATCTTCTGAAGGGATTTTTCGTGCGGCCGATGGCGTACGAGGGCCAGCCGGCCGCGGCGGGACGGATCAAAATCGACGTGAGCGAGAAGGACAACGCTTACGTGGTGCACGCCGACATCCCCGGGGTGAAGAAGGACGACATCCAGGTCAACATCGACGGCGATCAGGTTTCCATCAGCGCCGAAGCGCGCGCCGAAAAGGAAGTCAAGGAAAGCGAGCGGGTGCTGCACCGCGAGCGCTATTACGGCAAGGTCGAGCGCGTGTTTCGCCTGGGAACTGAAATCGATCAGGCCGCTGCGAGCGCGAAATTTACCGACGGCGTGCTCGAACTGACGTTGCCGAAAAAAGCCGAAGCCGCCGGGCGCCAGTTGACCATTCAGTAACCGGCCTGCACGGTATCGGGAAAAGGCGGCCGAAGGCCGCCTTTTTTCGTCTCGGGGGCGGTAAAATTGGGCTATTGCGCAATAGCGATCGAGGGCACAATTCATGTCCAAACCAGCGGTACCCGCACTCAAGGCCCAGACCCTGGCCGAGGCGCTGCCTTATATCAAGCGCTTTCACGGCAAGACCATCGTCGTCAAGTACGGCGGCAATGCGATGACCGAACCTGCGCTGCAGAAGAGCTTCGCCCACGATGTGGTGCTGTTGAAACTCGTGGGCATGAACCCGGTGGTGGTGCACGGCGGCGGGCCGCAGATCGAGGCGCTGCTCACGCGCATCGGAAAGAAGGGCGAGTTCGTGCAGGGCATGCGCGTCACCGATGCCGAGACCATGGACGTGGTCGAGATGGTGCTCGGCGGCGCGGTCAACAAGGATATCGTCACCCTGATCAACCAGGCCGGCGGCAAGGCGGTGGGCCTCACCGGCCAGGACGGCGCGTTCATCCGCGCGAAAAAGCTGATGCTGCACGACAAAGACAAGCCGAAGCAGATGCTCGACATCGGGCAGGTGGGGGAAATCGCCTCGATCGATCCGCAGGTGATTTCGGTGCTGGAGGCCGGCGGCTTCATCCCGGTCGTGGCGCCTATCGGCGTGGGCGCGAACGGCGAATCCTTCAATATCAACGCCGACCTGGTCGCAGGCAAGCTCGCCGAAATCCTGAAGGCGGAAAAACTGGTGCTGCTCACCAATACCCCGGGCGTTCTGGACAAGGACGGCAAGCTCCTGACCGGGCTCACGGCGAAGCAGATCGACGCGCTGTTCGCCGACGGCACGCTCTCCGGCGGCATGCTGCCCAAGATCAGTTCGGCGCTGGACGCGGCGAGGAGCGGGGTGAAAAGCGTGCACATCATCGACGGCCGCGTCGAGCATGCGCTGCTGCTGGAAATTCTCACCGACCAGGGTGTGGGCACGCTGATACACGGCAAGTGACCTTGTCGGGCCGGACCCGACAAGGTCATCCCGAGGCGCGCAGCGGCGAGGGATCGGTTATTAAGCGGCTAAGCGATCTGCTTGCCGCTCGGGTCCCGCAGACCGTCGAGATAACCCACCTTCGGGTCGTAGATCGTCAGCACCCTGCCGCGCGGCGCTTTGCTGAAGGAGATATGCACCCATTTCGCGTACTCCAGGATGCACTGGTCGAATTCGACGCCGGCGTCGCGGACGGCTTTGATAATATCCACCGGCGACCCGAATTCGGCGCAGGTGAAATCGGCGGCCAAGCCCAGGGTGTGTTGCGAGGTCTTCGCGCCGCCGACGCGCCGGTTGAGTTCGGGTGAGCGGTAGCCGCTGGAGATTTCCAGCGGGTAGCCGGTCAGGCTGCGCACGCGCTCCAGCCCTGCGGCGAGCAGGCGCAGGTTATCCACGATGTCCGCGCCCGGCGTGTTGTCGATGCGCTCGCGTTCCGCAGTTTCGGAATAGATCAGTTGCTCGAGGGAGAAGTTCAGTGTCAGCCGCATACTGCGATTCTAGATCGGACCGACGAGCATGACTACGAAGCTTACCTGGGTTTTCGACCTGGACAATACCCTGCACAACGCGGCGCCGCATATTTTTCCGCACATCAATCGCAGCATGACCGCCTACCTGCAGCGCCATCTGCAGCTCACCGAGCAAGACGCCGGCGAACTGCGCGCGCATTACTGGCGCCGCTACGGGGCCACCCTGCTCGGGATGATGCGTCATCACGGCACCGATCCCGAGCACTTCCTGCGCGAGACCCACGCGTTTTCCGACCTGTCGGGCATGGTGGTGTACGAGCGCGGGCTCGCCGCCATGCTGCGCCGCCTGCCGGGCCGCAAGCTGGTCCTGTCCAACGCGCCGCGCGCGTACGCGCTGGCCGTGTTGCGCATGATGGGCGTGGCGGGCCAGTTCGACGCGCTGCACTGCATAGAATCCACCGGCTACCAGCCCAAGCCTTCGCGCGCCGCCTTCCACAGCCTGTTGCGCGCGCACCAGCTCATTGCCTCGCGCTGCGTCATGGTGGAGGATAGCCGCGAAAATCTGCGGCCGGCCAAGCGTCTGGGCATGAAAACGGTGTGGATCACGCGCGAGTCGCGCGCCCCGGCCTATGTCGATGTCAAGACCGCTTCGGTACTCGCCCTGCCGCGTCTGCTGGGGCGCCTGATCTCGTAAAAAGGTTAGCACTTACCAACCGCATGGGCTAGAATCTACGCACATCGGCATATCCAGCGAGGGCATCATGGCGACCCGTCCCGGCGAACGCAAGAACCAGATCCTGCAAGTGCTGGCCGAAATGCTGCAGGCGCCGAAAGGCGAGAAAATCACCACGGCCGCGCTGGCCGCCCGGCTCGAGGTCTCTGAAGCTGCGCTCTACCGCCACTTCGCCAGCAAGGCGCAAATGTACGAGGGCCTGATCGGCTTCGTCGAGGAGAGCGTGTTCGGCCTGATCAACAAGATCAGCACGGAGCAGGAAAGCGGATTGAAGCAGGCTCACGCGATCGCCGCCATGCTGCTGTCTTTCGCCGAGAAGAATCCCGGCATGACGCGGGTGCTGATCGGCGACGCCCTGGTGAACGAAAACGAAAGGCTGCAGGCGCGCATCAACCAGCTGCACGACCGGCTGGAAGCGACGCTCAAGCAATCGCTGCGGCTGGCCTCCACCCAGGGCGAGATCGACCAGGATGTCGATACCGCGGCCCAGGCCAACCTGATGCTCGCCTACATCATCGGCCGCTGGCACCAATACGCAAAAAGCGGCTTCAAGCGCCTGCCGACGGAACTCTGGCAGCAACAGGGGCCGATGCTTCTGGGTTAGCGTAGCGGCGAATATGGGGTTGGGGTTTTCTCCAAGATCGCCGATAGCGTGCGGATGTGCTTTTCATCCGCACGCTATCGGCGATCCGCGCGGACGGGTCGCCGTCCGCGCAAGTTCGTTCGCTGCTGTTCGATGTATCCCCCTATGTTCGCCGATGTCGGTACGCGCTCATTGCGCGCTGCGCGCGCCAACCTTGATTTCTGTACGGATGAAAAGCGCATCCGTACAGAAATCAAGGTTCTGGTTAACCCCCGCGTGGACGGATCGCCGTCCGCGCAACATCAGGAGTCTGCAGCAACAGGGGCCGATGCTGCTAGGTTGAAACCGAGCAGACCTTGCATGCCGGGTCCTTGGAGAGCCGGACCGAGCGCCACTCCATACCCAGACTATCGAGCAGCAGCAGGCGGCCGTTGAGCGTGTCGCCGGCGCCGGTGAGCACCTTCAGCGCTTCGGCGGCCTGCACCGTGCCGATGATGCCGGTAAGCGGGGCGAACACCCCCATCACCGCGCAGCGGGTCTCTTCGGCTTCGGCATCTTCCGGGAACAGGCAGTGGTAACAGGGCGCTCCGGGTTGGCGCAGGTCGAATACGCTTACCTGCCCGTCAAAGCGCACGGCCGCTCCCGAGACCAGGGGTTTGCGATGCTTCACGCAGGCGCGGTTGACTGCGTGGCGGGTGGCGAAATTGTCGCAGCAGTCGAGCACGACATCGGCGCTCGCGACCAATTGATCCAGGCGCTCGCCCTCCAGCCGCTCCGGAATCGCGGCGACCTCGACCTCGGGATTGAGCTGTGCCAGCGTGTCCTTGCCCGAATAGGCTTTGGCGCGACCGACCGCCGCCGTCGGATGCAGAATCTGGCGCTGCAGGTTGGTCAGATCGACCGAATCGCCGTCGGCGAGCGTAATGCGCCCTACACCGCCCGAGGCGAGATACATGGCGGCGGGCGACCCCAGGCCGCCAGCGCCGATGACCAGCGCATGCGCGGCGAGCAGTTTTTGCTGGCCTTCGATGCCGATCTCGGACAGCAGGATGTGCCTGCTGTAGCGCAGAAGTTGATCGTCATTCATGGCGGCGGGGCGATGCGTGAAGCGCGAACCGCGGTTGCTGCCTCGCGCGGCTCACGGCAGGCGCTATTTCTTCTGAACGATCTGCAGGCCCTTGAGCATGTTCAAGGCCTGGGTCAGCTGAAAATCCTTGTCCGAGCCGAACACGATGGGCGTGGTCGGCTCCTCGCCGTTCTCGCTCTTGGGCTTGTCGCCGGCTTGCGCCGCCGGCTTGGCCGCCGCGGCGGCGTCCTTGTCGTTGGACAGATGCTTGTTCAAATCCGCTTCGCGCAGGAACGCGCGGGTATCGATGCCGGGTTCTTCCACGACGATGTCCGGGGTAATGCCTTTGGCCTGGATCGAGCGGCCGCTCGGCGTGTAATAGCGCGCAGTCGTCAGTTTGATCGCGGTGTTGTTGCCCAGCGGCATGATGGTCTGTACCGAGCCTTTGCCGAAGGTCTGGGTCCCCATGATCAAGGCCCGCTTGTGGTCCTGCAGCGCGCCCGCCACGATTTCAGAGGCCGAGGCCGAGCCGCCGTTCACCAGCACCACCATGGGCACGGATTTGACCGAGGCCGGCAGGTTCTTCAGATAATCCTCGCTGCCGCCGCGCAGATAATCTTCGGTGCTGGCGAGGTATTTGCGCTTGGCGTCCTCGGTGCGCCCGTCGGTCGTGACGACCACGGATTTGGGCGGCAGGAAAGCGGCGGAAATGCCGACCGCGCCGTTGAGCAATCCGCCCGGATCGTTGCGCAGATCCAGCACCAGGCCTTTGAGCTGACCGTCCTTGTACAGCGTGTTGAGGTGCCGCACCATGTTTTCGCCGGAATGCTCCTGGAATTGCACCACGCGTAGATAGCCGTAGCCGGGTTCGACCAGTTTGGACTTGACGCTCTGCACCTTGATCACGTCGCGCACCAGAGTGATTTCCAGCGGTTTGGCTTCGCCCTTGCGCAGCACGGTGAGCTTGATCGGGGTCTTGGGCTTGCCGCGCATGCGCTTGACTGCGTCGTTCAGGCTCATGCCTTTCACCGGCGTTTCGTCGAGTTTGATAATCAGGTCGCCCGACTTGATGCCGGCACGGAAAGCCGGAGTGTCTTCGATCGGGGAAACCACCTTGACGAAGCCGTCTTCCATGCCGACCTCGATGCCCAATCCGCCGAATTCGCCTTGGGTGCCCACCTGCAATTCGTGATAAGCGTCGCGGTCGAGGTAGGCGGAGTGCGGATCCAGGCCGGTGAGCATGCCGTTGATCGCCTCGGAGATGAGTTTCTTGTCCTCGACCGGCTCGACATAATTGCTTTTGATGGCGCCGAAAACCTCGGCGAACGCGCGCAGCTCCTCCACCGGCAGCGGCGAACGCGCGCCGTCTTTCTGGGCGATGGCGGAGAAATTGAGCGACAACAGCACCCCTGCCAGCGCACCGAGCAGGATCAAGCCGACTTTTTGAAACTTGTTTTTCATGACACGTACCGCCTTTTTACTTCAAAGACACCCAGCTCAATGGATCAAAGGCTTTGCCTTGATAGCGAATTTCGAAGTATAAACCCGAATCCGGGTTGCCGCCGCTATTGCCCACCGTCGCGACGGCGTCGCCGGTCGCGACCGCGTCGCCCACCTGTTTGAGCAGCGCCTCGTTGTTGCCGTAGATGGTGAGGTAACTCTGGCCGTGGTCGATGATCAGCAGATTGCCGAAGCCCCGCATCCACTCGGCGTACACCACCCTGCCGGCTGCGACCGCGCGCACCTCCTGCCCGTTGGCGCCGCGGATGAACAGACCCTTCCAACTCGGTCCGCTGCCACTGCGTGGACTGCCGAAGCGGTTGATTAGTTCCCCGCGCGTCGGCAGCCTGAGATGACCTTTGAGCAGGGCGAACGCGCCGCCGTTGGCGCCCGCTTCGGGCAGCTTCTCGTTGCGCCTAGCGCTCCTGCCGGGGGAAATGACCTTTCCCAGTTCCTCGACCAGGCGCGACAAACGCGACTCGTCGCGTTGCAGCGATTTGATCTCGTGCCGCTGCGAACGGATTTGCGTGGCCAGCTTGGCCAGCACCCGGCGTCTTTCTTTCTGCTGCGCGAGCAACTCCTTGCGGCCTTCGCGTTGCCGCGCCTCCAGTTCCGCCAGCTCGGCGTCCTTGCCGCGCGTTTCGCGGGCGAGTTGCGCCAGTCCGGCAAGGTTGCCGCGCAGCTCGCGGATGAAATCGGCCTGGGCGCGCGAGATGTAGCTGTAATAGTACAACTCGCGCGCGGTGCGATTCGGATCGCGGCCCGAGAGCAACAGCCTCAGGTAGTCTTGCTGGCCCGACGCGTGGCGCATGGCCAGCAGTTGCCCGAGTTCGCGCTGCTGCGCGGCGATCGTGGTCTGCAGCATGCGCGAGCGCGCGCCTACGCGGTCCAGATCGGCGCGCACCGCCCGTTGTTGCGAGCCGATATCGCGCAGCATGCGATTGGCCTCGGATACGCCGCGCTCCGATTCGCGCAGGCCATCGCTGGCCTCCGACCGGTTTTCCTCCGTGCCGCTCAGATTCTTCTTCAGTTCCTCGATGCGGCCGCGCAGCGCATTCAGTTCGGACTTGTCGGCGGCATGGGCCGCATGCGCTACCAGCAGCGTCAAGGCCAAGAAAGCAAATTTGCCGCAAAGGCCGCGCAAAACGTCGAGCCCGCTCGCATCGCCCCTGCGCGCCGGCCGCGTCCTCTGCGCCAAATTCAAGTCTTTGCCTTGCCCTGGTTCACGACCGCCTGCATCGCTTTTTCGACTTCGGCCGCATCGCCCAGATAGTAGTGGCGGATCGGCTTGAGCGTATCGTCCAGCTCATACACCAGCGGCACGCCGGTAGGGATATTAAGGCCGACGATGTCCTGGTCGCTGACCTTGTCCAGGTACTTTACCAATGCGCGGATGGAATTGCCGTGCGCGGCGATGAGAACGCGCTTGCCTGCGCGTATATCCGGGGCGATGGCCTGGTTCCAGTAGGGCAGCACGCGCGCCACGGTGTCCTTGAGGCATTCGGTGAACGGCACCTGGTTGGGGGCGAGGCCGCGGTAGCGCGGATCGTTGCCGGGGTAGCGCGGATCGTCTGCGCCGAGCGCAGGCGGGGGAATATCGTAGCTGCGGCGCCAGGTGAGCACCTGCGCGTCGCCGAACTTGGCCGCTGTTTCGGCCTTGTTCAGGCCCTGCAGCGCCCCGTAGTGGCGCTCGTTCAGGCGCCAGGAGTGCGACACCGGGATCCACATCAAATCCATGCGCTCGAGCGCCAGCCACAGGGTCTTGATCGCGCGCCTGAGCACCGAGGTGTGCGCCAAGTCGAACACGAAACCCGCATCCCGCATCAGTTCGCCCGCTTTTCCCGCCTCTTCCACGCCTTTCGCGGTCAGATCGACGTCGGTCCAGCCGGTGAAACGGTTCTCCTTGTTCCAGACGGACTCGCCGTGCCTGAGCAGAATGATCTTTTTCATGATTTTCCTTTTTTGCCGTACGGTAGGCTGGCGAATATTTTATAATATTACGCTAGCGGAAACCGCGGACGGCCTGTCTGGCCGCGCGAAATTCTCCATCCAGCCCCTGAATTAGGGGAGCACGAGGGCCGTGGAAGGGCCGGGACGCTTCCGGTCCCGCCAGCACACCCTCATTATGTGATGCATTATCGGGAGCAGACGTGAAATTCGTAATGGATAATATCTTTCTCATCGCGATCGCTGTGGCCAGCGGCGGGATGCTGGTGTGGCCGCTGCTGCGGCGCGGTGCCGGCGGTCCGTCGGTCACTACGCTGGAGGCGACGCAATTGATCAACCGCCAGGATGCGCTGCTGCTGGACGTGCGCGAGCAGGCGGAATTTGCGCAGTCGCACATCCTCAATTCGCGCCTGCTGCCGCTGTCGCAGCTGGAGGCGCGCGTCGGCGACATCGAGAAGTTCAAGGACAAGCCGGTGATCGTGTATTGCGCCACCGGCAACCGTTCGAGCGCCGCCGCCGCGGTGCTGAAAAAACACGGATTTACCAACGTGGTCAACCTCGCCGGTGGTTTCGCGGCCTGGCAGCAGGCCGGTCTGCCGGTGCAGAAATAGGCGCGAGCATGGCCAAGATCCGCATGTACTGCACTGCCGTCTGCCCGTATTGCCAGCGGGCGGACATGCTGCTCAAGGCCAAGGGCGTCGCCGACATCGAGAAGATTCGCGTCGACCTCGAACCGGCGCGGCGCGACGAAATGATTCAGCAAACCGGCCGGCGCACCGTGCCGCAGATTTACATCGGCGCGTTTCACGTCGGCGGGTTCGACGATCTGGCCGCGCTTGACCGCGCCGGCAAGCTCGATGCCCTGCTGCGCGACCCGGCCTGAGCGCAGCATCCCCCCTTAATTCACTGGAACCAACATGGACGAACCGCAGCAGCAGCCGACATTCGGCATCGAGAAAATTTACGTCAAAGATCTGTCGTTGGAAATTCCGCATGCGCCGGAAGTCTTCCTGTCCGGCGAGCAGCCGCAAGTGGAGGTGCAGCTGCATAACGAGGGCGCGGCCGTCAGCGAAGGCCTGTACCAGGTAGTGCTCACGATTACGGTGACGGCGAAAGCGGGCGACAAGACCATGTTCCTGGTGGAAGTCGCACAGGCGGGAATATTCCAGATCCGCAACGTGCCGGAATCCGACTTGGAACCGCTGTTGGCGACGGCCTGCCCGAATATCCTGTTCCCCTATGCGCGCGAGGCCGTATCCGATGTCGTCGGCCGCGCCGGCTTTCCGCCGGTGTATCTGGCGCCGGTGAATTTCGACGCGATCTACCTGCAAAGGCAGCAGCAGGCGCAGGAGCAGGCCGGGCCCAAGATCGAGATCGCGCACTGAGATAGAGAGGGCTAGACGATGCGCCGCCTCTTATTCCTGTACTTGCTGTTCGCCGGGCACGCGGCTTTGGCGGCGCAATACCGCTCGATCGGCGACAACGCCGTGACCATGTTCGATGCGCCCTCGGCCAAGGCGAACCCGTTGTTTGTCGCGAGCCGGTATTACCCGGTGGAAGTCATCGTCCAGCTCGACAACTGGACCAAGGTGCGCGATGCCGCCGGCGATCTCGCCTGGGTAGAAAAGAAGAACCTGTCGGATACGCGCACCGTGGTCGTGACGGCTGCGCTCGCGGACGTGCGCCAGAAGGCCGAAGACGGCGCACCGCTGGCGTTTCAGGCGCGGCAGGGGGTCGCCCTCGAAATCGTCGAACTCGGCATGGACCCCTGGGTCAAGGTGCGGCACCGCGATGGGCAGACTGGGTTCGTGCGCACGAACCAGGTCTGGGGACGCTAGCGCTTTCGCGGGGCCGCCCGGACCTTGCGCGCATGAGGATCACCGTACTTGGCGCCGGAGCTTGGGGCACGGCGATCGCCGCCAGCCTCAGCGCAAGACACGAGTTGATCCTGTGGGGGCGCGACGCCGGGCAATGCCGCGATATCGCGGCCACGCGCCGCAATCAACGCTATCTGCCTGAAATTCCCCTGCCGCCGCAGCTCGCGATCGAGAGCGATTTCGCCGCGGCCGTTTCCGCTGCCGAACTCCTGCTGCTGGCTACACCGACCGCGGCGCTGGGCGAGATGCTGACCCGGCTGGCGCCGTTGCATAAGCCCCTGGTGTGGCTGTGCAAGGGCTTCGAGCCGCAGAGCGCCGAACTGCCGCATCAGATCGCCGCGCGCATACTGACCCCGGGCAGCTCCTGTGGCGCGCTGTCCGGCCCCAGCTTCGCGCTCGAGGTCGCGCGCGGCCTGCCGACGGCGCTCACGCTTGCCTCCGCCGACGCGGGCTTCAGCCAAGCCACGGCCCGCGCCCTGCACGGCCCCCGGCTGCGCGTCTATTTCAGCAGCGATATTGCCGGCGTGGAGGTAGGCGGCGCGGTAAAGAATGTGATGGCCATCGCCACCGGGATCGCCGACGGCCTGGGTCTGGGTGCCAACGCGCGCGCGGCCCTGATCACCCGCGGACTGGCCGAAATCACCCGCCTGGGCGTGAAACTCGGCGGCCTTCCCGAGACCTTCACCGGGCTCACCGGCGCCGGCGATCTGATCCTGACCTGTACCGGCGAGTTGTCGCGCAACCGGCGCGTCGGCCTCGGGTTGGCCGAGGGCAAGCCGCTGGCCCAGATACTGGACGAGCTGGGTCATGTGGCCGAGGGTGTGCTTACCGCTGCCGCGGTAGAGAAGCGCGCGCTGCAGCTTGGCATCGACATGCCCATCACCCGGGCGGTGTGCGCCGTGCTGTTCGGCGGGATTTCTCCGCGCGACGCGGTGGAGCGGTTGCTGGCGCGCGACCCCAAGGGCGAAAGCTAAACGATTTCAAGCGCAGCCGGCAAACCCCTGCTGGCGCCAGGCTTCGTACACTGCCACGGCCACCGCGTTGGAAAGATTGAGACTGCGGTTGCCGGGGCGCAGCGGCAGGCGCAGACGCCGCTCCTCGGGCACGCTGTGGAGTATTTCCGGCGGCAGGCCGCGGGTCTCCGGACCGAACAGCAGCGCGTCGCCCGCCTCGTAACTGGGTTCGGTGTGACGGTGCTGGGCATGCGTGGAAAAGGCGAACATGCGCCTGCCGCTCAGATAGGCGCAGGCGGCGCGCCAATCCTTGTGCACGATCAGGCCGACGTACTCGTGATAATCGAGCCCGGCGCGTTTCAACTCCCGGTCCTCGAGGCGAAAGCCCAGCGGCTCGACCAGATGCAAGGTGGCGCCGGTGTTGGCGGCAAGGCGGATGATATTGCCGGTGTTGGGCGGAATCTCGGGCTGATAGAGCACGATATTAAACACTGTGCGCTGTCCGGGCGATCACCCAGTTCTCTACCCGCGCGGCGCCGCTGCGCTTGAGCGTGCGCGCGAACTCGTCCAGGGTCGCGCCGGTGGTCATGACGTCGTCCACCACGGCGATGCGCAGTCCGGCAAGATCCCGGTCGCAGGCGAAGGCGTGGCGCATGTTGGTCGCGCGCTCGCGCCACGGCAGCCCGGTTTGCGGCGCGGTGTGGCGCACGCGCCGTGCGAGGCGCGCATCCATCCGGATGCCGCAGCGGCGCGACAGCACTTTGGCGATTTCGGCCGCCTGATTGAAGCCCCGCTCGGCGAGGCGCTGCGGATGCAGGGGCAGGGGCACGATCAGATCGGCTTCGCGCGCGCCGACTATGCGCCGCTGCAGTTCGCGCGCGAACAGCCCGGCCAGCGCCAGTTGGCCGCCGTACTTGAGGGCCTGGATCAGCGCATCCACCGGGTAGGCGTAGACAAAAGCGGCGCGGCTGGCGTCGTAATGCGGCGGGTCGGCGAGGCAGGCGCCGCATTCGGTAGCGCACGGGCCGGGCGCAGCGCAGCGCGGGCAGGCCGAAGTGTTAGCCGGCAGTTCGCGCGCGCAGTCCGCGCAGAGCAGGCTTGCACCGCTCGAAGCCTGGCACAGCAGGCAGTCCTGGGGCAGCAGGGCCTGCCCGATTCTCGTGCCCAGATTCAGCAACGGACGCAACGAAATTGACAAGTGGAAAGGCTTCCCTGAAGATGCGCTGCTGGTTCACGCGGGAAGGAACAGAGTAACCATGATCAAGATGGTGGTCAAATCCAGCGCCGCGACGCTGCGCCGCGCGCATCCATTGCGCAGTCCGATGCAACAATTGCTTAGGCACCGATGAAACCCATCCTCGCGCTCGCCGCCGAACTCGCCGCCGGCAAAACGACCAGCCAGGCTTTGGTCGAGGACGCGCTGCTGCGCATCGCCGTGCCCTCAGGGGAGGGTGCGCGCGCGTTTCTGCGCACGCACCGCGAATCGGCGCTGGCAGCGGCCAAAGCGAGCGACGCCCTGCGCGCGCACGGCATCCTGCCCTCGCCGCTGGCGGGCATACCGGTGTCGGTGAAGGACCTGTTCGACGTCGCCGGCGACATCACGCGCGCCGGGTCGAAGGCGCTCGCGGATGCGGCCCCGGCCAAAGCCGATGCCAGCGTGGTGCGGCGGCTGCGCCAGGCGGGGGCGGTCATCGTCGGCCGCACCAATATGGTCGAATTCGCGTTCTCGGGACTGGGTCTCAACCCGCATTACGGCACGCCGAAAAATCCCTGGGACCGCGCCACGGGGCGCATACCCGGCGGCTCGTCTTCGGGGGCGGCGGTATCAGTGTCCGACGGCATGGCGGCGATGGGCTTGGGCAGTGACACTGGCGGTTCGGTGCGCATCCCCGCCGCGCTGTGCGGGCTCACCGGTTTCAAGCCCACCGCGAGGCGCATCCCAACAGACGGCACTTTTCCGCTCTCGACCACGCTGGATTCGATCGGCCCGATCGCGCGCAGCGTGGCCTGCTGCGCCCTCGTGGACAGCGTACTCGCGGGCGAAACGCCGCAGGTGCCGGCCGCGCTGCCGCTCGAGGGCCTGCGCCTGGGTGTGGTGCAGGACTACGTTCTGGACGGATTGGATAGCGGCGTGGCCGAGGCGTTCGGCAAGGCGCTCACCCGGCTGTCCCAGGCGGGAGCCCGGGTGAGCGAAGTGCGTTTCGACGCTCTGCGACGGCTGCCGCAAATCAATCACAAGGGCGGCCTGGTGGTGGCCGAGGCGCTTGCAGTGCACCGCGAACTGATCGCGCGACGCGAGGCCGAGTACGACCCGCGCGTCGCCTCCCGCATTCTGCGCGGCGCCGACATCAGCGCGGCCGACTATATCGGCGTGTTGACCCAGCGCGCCGCCATGATCGCCGAGAGTGCGCGCCTGGCCGCGCCCTATGACGCGCTGCTGATGCCGACGGTAATGATGGTTGCGCCCGCGATTGCGCCGCTGGAGGCGGACGATCAACTCTATGGCAAGACCAACCTCGCCCTGCTGCGCAATACCAGCGTGGTCAATTTCCTCGACGGTTGCGCCCTGTCCATTCCCTGCCAGGAGCCCGGCGCCGCCCCGGTGGGCCTGATGATCGTGGGGCAGAGCGGCGAGGACCGGCGCCTGCTCGCGCTCGGGTTGGCGCTCGAAGCGGCATTGTCCTGGTGAACCGCGGCAGCGTTGGGTCCGCGGCCGCTGCGCCCGGGGGATTGCGCTGAGCGCGCCTCAGATCGACCGCCGCGCCGTGCGCCGTGCCAGCGCCCGCGCGGCCGCCACTTACGCCGGGGCTGCGGTGCTCGCGCGCGAGGTCGAGTCGCGCATGTTGGAGCGTCTGCAGTACATCAAGCTTGCCCCGCAGCGTGTGCTCGACGCAGGTTGCGGCGACGGCCATGGCGCGCGGCGGCTGGCCGAGGTCTACCGGGACGCGCAGGTGCTCGGCGTGGATTTCGCGCCGGCCATGCTGCAGGCGGCAAGCCGCCAAGGCACCTGGTTGCGGCGCGCATTGGGGCGCGAGCGCGTCGATTACCTGTGCGCCGATCTGGCAGCCGTGCCGCTGCCCGCGGCGAACGTGGATCTGGTCTGGTCCAATCTCGCGCTGCATTGCGTCGGCGATCCGCTGCCGGTGCTGCAGGAATTGCGGCGGGTGTTGAAGGTCGGGGGATTGCTGATGTTCAGCTGCTACGGGCCGGATACGCTGAAGGAACTCAGGCGCGCGTTTGCCGCCGATGCGGGCGCGAAGCACGTGCACGATTTCCTCGATATGCACGACCTGGGCGACATGCTCTCGAGCTGCGGCTATGCCGCGCCGGTGATGGACATGGAGCTCATCACCCTGACCTACGCCGACGACGACGCTTTGTTTGCCGATCTGCGCGCAACGGGCCAGGTGTATGCGTCGGCCGGGCGCCGGCGCGGGCTTACCGGCAAGGGCGTGTTCAGCGCGATGCGCGCGGCCTATGCGCAGTTGCGCCGCGATGGCCGCTTGCCGGCAAGCTTCGAGATCGTCTACGGTCACGCCTGGAAGCCGGCGCAGCGCATGACGGAAGACGGGCGCGCCATCGTCACTCTGCAGCCGCGGCGCGTGTAGCTAGGGCGTCAGATTCGATTCCGAAATCGATGGCGGTTAGCCCTAATAGGCTTGATTAACGTCCTCACCTATGCTAGCGTACGCGACTTTTTGCCTTGGTCTACATATTTGCCTTGGTCTATCTGCCGGTGATGAGGGAACGATGAATAGCGTGCTTGGACGACTAATTGGCGGTGTTTTGCTGGCGCTCTACGCGGGGCTGGCGTCCGCCGCCTATCAGCTCAATTTTCAGGCGCCTGTGACCCGGATCGCGAGCGAAATCTACGATCTGCACATGCTGATGATGTACGTCATCCTGGTTATTTTCTGCATCGTGTTCGGCGTGATGTTTTACTCGATCTACGCCCACCGCAAGTCCGTCGGCCACAAGGCCGCGCAGTTTCACGAAAACACCACGGTGGAGATCATCTGGACCGTGGTCCCGTTCCTTATCCTCATCGGCATGGCCTGGCCTGCGACCAAGACCCTGATCGCGTTCAAGGACACGTCCAACCCCGACATCACGATCAAGGCTACCGGCTACCAGTGGAAATGGGGCTACGATTACCTCAAGGGCGAAGGCGAAGGCGTGGCCTTCCTGTCCGCCCTGTCGACGCCGCAGGACCAGATTCACAACCAAAAACCCAAGGGCGAAAACTACCTGTTGGAGGTGGATAATCCGCTGGTGGTGCCGGTAGGCAAGAAAATCCGCATACTCGCCACCGCCAACGATGTGATCCATTCCTTCTGGGTGCCGGCGTTCGGCATCAAGCAGGACGCCATTCCCGGCTTTGTGCGCGATACCTGGTTCCGGGCCGACAAGGAAGGGACCTATCGCGGCCAGTGCGCCGAACTGTGCGGCAAGGACCATGGTTTCATGCCTATCGTGGTCGAAGTGCTGTCGCCGGAAAAATACACGCAGTGGGTCGCCGCGCAGAAAAAGAAGGCGAGCGCCGCCGCAGAGGATCCGAACAAGCAGTGGACCATGGCCGAGTTGCAGGCCAAGGGCGAGAAAGTGTACGCCGCGAATTGCGCCGCCTGCCACCAGCCGACCGGCAAGGGCCTGCCGCCGGCGTTCCCGGCGCTGGACGGCTCCAAGATCGCGACCGGCGACAAGGCCGGGCATATTGACCGGGTGCTCAACGGCAAGGCGGGCACCGCCATGGCGGCCTTCGGCAAGCAGCTCTCGGACACCGACTTGGCCGCCGTGATTACCTATGAACGCAACGCCTGGGGCAACAAGACCGGCGACCTAGTGCAGCCGGCGGAAGTCAAAGCGGCGCGCAAATAAAGAACCGATTTCCAGGAGCAACGCATGAGCGCAGTTCTCGATACCCACGGCCACGCAGATCACAACGACCACGCGGATCATCCCTCCGGGCTGATGCGCTGGGTGACCACCACCAACCACAAGGACATCGGCACGCTGTATCTGTGGTTCTCGTTCAGCATGCTGCTGCTGGGCGGGGTGCTGGCGCTGACCATACGCGCCGAACTGTTCGAGCCCGGCCTGCAGATCGTCAATCCGGCGTTCTTCAACCAACTCACCACCATGCACGGCCTGATCATGATTTTTGGCGCGATCATGCCGGCCTTTGTCGGCTTCGCCAACTGGCAGATACCGCTGATGATAGGCGCGCCGGACATGGCGTTCGCGCGCATGAACAACTGGAGCTTCTGGCTGCTGCCGGTGGCGGCCTCGCTGCTGGTGATTTCGTTTTTTGTCCCGGGTGGCGCGTCCTCGGCCGGCTGGACCATGTATGCGCCGCTGTCCATCCAGATGGGCCCGGGCATGGATCTGGGCATTTTCGCCGTGCACATCATGGGCGCCTCGAGCATCATGGGCTCGATTAACATCATCACCACCGTTCTCAACATGCGCGCCCCGGGGATGACGCTGATGAAAATGCCGATGTTCGTCTGGACCTGGCTGATCACGGCCTACCTGCTGATCGCGGTGATGCCGGTGCTCGCCGGTGCGATCACCATGTTGCTCTTCGACCGCCACTTCGGCACCTCGTTCTTCAACGCCGCCGGCGGCGGCGACCCGGTGATGTTCCAGCACATCTTCTGGTTCTTCGGCCATCCCGAGGTCTACATCATGATCCTGCCGGCGTTCGGCATCATCAGCCAGGTGATCCCGGCATTCGCGAGGAAACCCCTGTTCGGCTACGCCTCGATGGTGTATGCCACCGCCTCGATCGCGATCCTGTCCTTCATCGTCTGGGCGCACCACATGTTCACCGTGGGGATGCCCACCGCGGGGCTGCTGTTCTTCATGTACTCGACCATGCTGATCGCGGTGCCCACCGGGGTGAAGGTGTTCAACTGGCTCGCCACCATGTGGAAGGGCTCGATGACCTTCGAGACGCCGATGCTGTTCGCGGTCGGCTTCCTGTTCGTGTTCGTCATAGGCGGGTTCACCGGCCTGATGCTGGCGATCATGCCGGTGGACGTGCAACTGCAGGACACCTATTACGTAGTGGCGCATTTCCACTACGTGCTGGTGGCAGGCTCGCTGTTTGCGATTTTCGCCGGAACCTATTTCTGGATCCCGAAGTGGACCGGCCGCATGTATGACGAGACCCTGGGCAAGTGGCACTTTTGGCTGTCGCTGATTTTCTTCAATCTCACCTTCTTTCCGATGCACTTCCTCGGTCTTGCCGGCATGCCGCGGCGCGTGCCCGATTACGCCAGCCAGTTTACCGAGTTCAACATGATTATTTCCGTCGCCGCGTTCGGCTTTGGACTGGCGCAAGTGCTGTTCCTGTATATCGTGTTGAAGGTCAGCGTGTTCGGCAAGGGCGAGAAAGCGCCGGCCAGGCCGTGGGAAGGCGCCGATACCCTCGAGTGGACGCACCTGCCGAGTCCCGCGCCTTATCACAGCTTTCATGAGCAGCCGGAAGTCAAGTGATGTCTGGCAATAGCATGAGCGGCGGAAACCCGAGCAACAAGCGCACCGGACTGGTCCTGGCTGCCGTCGCGCTGGCGTTCTTCGTCGCGATCGTGCTCAATTACTGGTTGTGGAAATGAGCACGCCCGCAGCCGCTACCCCGCCGGCGAACCGGCGCATGCTGAAAAAGCTGCTGGTAGTGGCGCTCGGCATGTTCGGTTTCGGCTTCGCCCTGGTGCCGTTCTACAACAAGATATGCGAGGTCGCGGGCCTGCGCACGCTATGGCAGCCGGGCGAGGTCGAGGCCGCGGCGAACACCCAGGTGGACCTGACGCGCACGGTGACGGTCGAATTCGACTCCAACGTGCGCATGCTGCCCTGGACGTTCAAGCCGAAGGCATCGAGCGTGCAAATCCACCCGGGCGAACTGACCCAGATGGTGTACGAGGTGAGGAACACGCTCGCCGAGCCGGTTACCGGGCAGGCGGTGCCCAGTTACGGACCCAGGCAGGCGGCGCAGTTCTTCAGGAAACTGGAATGTTTCTGCTTCACCCAGCAGACGCTGGCCGCAGGCGAGGTGCGGGAAATGCCGGTGGTGTTCGTGGTCGATCCGTCCTTGCCCAAGGACATCAACACGATCACGCTTTCCTACACTTTCTTTCGCGTCGATGGCGCGAACCGCAAGGTGGTTCCGGGGTGACGGTGGCGCAAGTTCAAAAAAAAGCGTCGCCGCTGCAAGTGGCCAAAGCCGTGTTCTGGTCTTTCCTCGGCATACGCAAGCGCCGCGATTACGAGGCGGACAGCGTGCAGCTGAAGCCGCAGCAGGTGATCGTTGCCGGTCTGATCGGGGCGGCGCTTCTGGTATTGGGTTTGATACTGCTGGTGCGTTTGGTCATCGGCAGGCTGGTATAAATCGAGGAGAGAGAACATGAGCGAACATGCTCAGCATTATTTCGTGCCGCAACCATCCCATTGGATGATCGTCGGCTCGTTCGCGCTGCTGTTCATGGCGGGCGGCGCAGCGATGTGGTTCAACGGCGCGGGCATCGGCCGCTATGGCGTGCTGGTCGGCTTCGCCCTGCTGGTATTCATGATGTTCCGCTGGTTCGGCGACGTGGTGCGCGAATCCGAAAGCGGCAAATACGGGAAATGGGAGGATGCCTCGTTCCGCTGGGGCATGAGCTGGTTCATCTTCTCTGAAGTGATGTTCTTCGCCGCGTTTTTCGGGGCGCTGTTCTATGCCCGCGTGCTGGCGGTTCCCGATCTGGGCAGCCTGACCAGCCGGGAACTCCTCTGGCCGGATTTCAGCGCCCAGTGGCCCAGCGCCGGCCCGGGGTTCCAGGATCAGTTCACGCCGATGGCGGCCTGGGGCGTGCCCGCGCTCAACACCCTGCTGCTGCTAAGTTCGGGTGTGACGCTCACCATCGCCCACTTCGGCATGATCGAGGGCAAGCGCTTCAAGCTCAAGCTGTGGCTGTTCCTGACGATTGCCCTGGGCGCCACCTTCCTCGGCTTTCAGATTCTAGAATATTCCCACGCCTATTCCGAGCTGAACCTCAAACTCAGCACCGGCATCTACGGCACGACCTTTTTCATGCTTACCGGTTTTCACGGCTTTCACGTGACCATCGGCGTGATCATGCTCACCACGATGCTGTTCCGTTCATTCGCCGGCCACTTCAAGCCCGAGCACCACTTCGCGTTCGAAGCGGTGGCCTGGTATTGGCACTTCGTCGACGTGGTATGGCTGCTGCTGTTCATTTTCGTCTATTGGGTATAGCCTGACGCACGGTCTTGGCGCAAGTCAGGGGTAAGGACAACGAGGAGGAGGAGTTCCGCAAGGAGCTTTCGACGCGCCGCACACTGTGCGGCGCTTTTTTTCAGGCATCCGGGGGTTTGCTGCGGAAAGAGGGAGGCAATCCTGGGCTAGGCAGGCTTCCCCGGAATCAAGCCGAAGTAGTAGCTTGCCATCAGCAGCAGGAACAGCGTTACCGACAGGCCGACGCGCACGGCCAGGGCCTTTACGGTGCGCTTGGACTGCCCCTGATCGGTGATCAGGAAAAACAAGGCCGAGCCCAGGCTGGCGAGGATCAAAAGCACGAAGATGATGACTACAATTTTCATTGCGGATGCCGAAGGAATTTCGTGAGTGTATCCCAGTCAAACCAGCGTTACTAGGCGGACGACCAAAGTGCTCACGCTGGGAAACCGGAGTTTTCGTCCCGCCTTCCTGCCCGGACTGGCGGCGCTGGCTGCGATCGCGCTCACCGTGTCCCTGGGCAACTGGCAGACGCGCCGCGCCGAGGTAAAGCTCGCGCTGGGCCGCGATTTGGACACTGCCGCGCAGCGCGCAGCGCTGGCTCTGCCGTCGCACCCGGTCGAGGCGCGCGACTACGAATTCAGGCACATCAGCGCGCGCGGCGAATATGCGGCCAAATACACCCGCCTGCTCGACAACAAGGTGCTGCGCGGCAGCGCAGGCTATCAGGTGCTGACGCCGCTCAGGCTGGCCGGAAGCGACATGTATGTGCTGGTGAACCGGGGCTGGGTGGCGGCCGGCGCGCGGCGCGATATCCTGCCGCAAATCCGGACCCCGGAGGGGGCGGGAACCGTGGAGGGAATCGCCATCGTGCCGAGCAGCCACATCTTCGAGCTGGGGGCGAAGACCGAGGAAGGCAGCGTGTGGCAGAACCTGGTGCTCGGGCGCTACGCAAAATGGTCCGGACTCAAGCTGCAGCCGTTCGTGCTGCAACAGACCAGCGACGCGGCCGACGGCCTGGTGCGCGCGTGGACTCGTCCGGACACGGGCGTCGACATGCACCGTGGCTACGCCTTCCAGTGGTATGCGCTTGCAGCTACGGTCCTTGTTATCTATGTCGCCTTGAGCTTCAAACGTGCAGCCTGATCCGCGCTCCGGGCGCAGGACGATGCTGGCGATCGCGGCCCTGTGTCTCGCGCCTTTCATCGCCGCGCTGATCGCCTACTTTTACTGGCAGCCGCAGGGCGGCGCCAACTACGGCGATCTCATACCCGCGCACCAGCTCAGCGATCCGCCGCTGCGCCAGCTGGACCGGAGGGCGTTCAAATTGTCCGAGCTCAGGGGCAAGTGGGTATTGCTGCAGCTCGATGCGGCCGATTGCGCCGCCGCCTGCCAGGAGAAGCTGTACGACATGCGCCAGGTGCGCCTGGCCCAGGGTCGCGAAATGGAACGCGTCGAGCGCGTCTGGTTGATCCTGGATGAGGCGCCGCTCGAAACCAGGCTGATACGCGAATACGATGGCACGCGCATGCTGCGCGCGGCCGGCAGCCCTATCGTCGCCGAATTTCCTCCGGCCGGCGGCGCGCGCGATCACATCTACCTGATCGACCCGCACGGCAACCTGATGCTGCGCTTTCCCAAGAATGCCGATCCGAGCAGAATGCACAAGGATCTGTCGCGACTGCTGCGGGCCTCGCGCATAGGCTAGTGGCGCCAGCCATCGTGATAGACTGCCGAGTCATTTTTCCGCGCTAAAGTTCATGGCCACGCAGCTTATTTCCCACGATCTCGCGCAGCGCATGCGTCAGTTCTACGCCCTGACCAAGCCGCGGGTGACCATGCTGGCCGTATTCTGCGCGGTGATCGGCATGTTCCTCGCCACGCCGGGCATGGTGCCCTGGCGCGTGCTGTTCGCCGGAACGGCCGGCATCGCCCTGTTGACCGGCGCCGCTTTCGTCATCAATTGCCTGATCGAGCAGGAAATCGACGCCAAGATGGCGCGCACCCGGGCGCGCCCCTTGCCGCGCGGGGAACTGAGTTCCCTGCAGGCTATCGTCTTCGCCGGCGTGATCGGCGGCATAGGCATGTTCCTGCTCTACCGCTATGTCAACGCGCTCACCATGTGGCTGACCTTCGGCACCTTCGTCGGTTACGCGATCATCTACACCATCCTGCTGAAGCCGGCCACGCCGCAGAACATCGTCATCGGCGGGCTCTCCGGGGCGATGCCGCCGCTGCTGGGCTGGACTGCGGTCACGGGGGAAGTGGCGCCCGAAGCGCTGCTGCTGGTGCTGATCATCTACGCCTGGACGCCGCCGCATTTCTGGGCGCTCGCGCTGTACCGCACCGAGGATTTCACCCGCGCCGGTCTGCCCATGCTGCCGGTCACGCACGGCCAGAAATTCACCCGCCTGCACGTGTTGCTCTACACCCTGATCCTGATCGCGAGCACCCTGCTGCCTTTCGTCTACGGCATGAGCGGCTGGATCTATCTGGGTGCCGCGCTCGTTCTGGACGGCATGTTCCTGTACTACGCGATCAGAATCTATACGGCCTACAGCGACCGGCTGGCGCAGCAGACCTTCCGCTATTCGGTCGTCTACCTGGCCGGGTTGTTTACGGCGCTGCTGCTGGACCACTATGTCTGAAGTCTTATTACACCATGAGGGGATACCTCCCCACATGCTCTCCTATTTCAGAGGTGGTTTCGGAAAATTTGAAACCACCCCTAAGTTGTTGCGCCGTCTAGGCGTAGCACTGCTTGCGCTCACGCTGGCCGGTTGCGGGGTCGCGTCGCCCGAGTTCAAGAACTCCGACGTCACCGGCGCCGATTGCTGCCGGAATTTCCAACTGACTGACCATCACGGCAAGACGCGCACGCTGGCGGATTTCCGCGGCAAGGTGGTGGTGATTTTTTTCGGCTATACCCAGTGCCCCGACGTCTGTCCCACCACCATGGCCGAAATGAAGTCGGCGGTGCAGCAACTCGGGCCGGACGGGAAGCGCGTGCAGGTGCTGTTCGTGACCCTGGATCCGGAGCGCGACACGCGCGAACTGCTGGCCGAATATGTCCCGGCTTTCGACCCGGATTTTCTCGGTTTGTACGGCGACCTGGAAACAACGGCGAAAACCGCCAAGGAATTCCGCGTGTTCTACCAGAAACATGCCGGTCCGACGCCGGACAGCTATACCCTGGACCATACCGCCGGGAGCTATGTCTTCGATCCCCAGGGGCGGGTGCGGCTATTCGTGCGCCACGGCGACGGCGGAGCGAATCTGGTCGCCGATCTGCGGACGCTGCTCAAGCCGTAGCGGGCGGCTGCGGTACGGAGGGTGCGGCTGATTTCTTGTTCGCGCCCAACCCGCAGTTCACGCCGCGCCGAGCAAGCCCTTCATTTTTTGCATCGCCTTGGCTTCGACCTGCCGGATGCGCTCGGCTGACACCTTGAATTCGGCCGCAAGATCGTGCAGCGTCGCCGGATCCTTCTCGCGCAGCCAGCGTGCTTCGATGATGCGGCGGCTGCGCGCATCCAGACTCGCGAGCGCCGTTTGCAGGCCGCGCGAGCCGACGCGCTCGGTTTCGTCGGATTCGAGCAATTTCGAGGGCTCGTTGTCCGAATCGGTCAGGTAGGCGATGGGCGCGTAGCTATCCTCGTCGTCGTCGTTGGCCTCGAGGGCCACGTCCTGCCCCGAGAGCCGCATTTCCATTTCCCGGACTTCCTCCGGCTTGACGCGCAGCTGCCTGGCCATGTCCTCGATGGCGTCCTGCGACAGCGGCCCCAGACCTTTTTTCATCGAGCGCAGGTTGAAGAACAGCTTTCTTTGCGCCTTGGTGGTGGCGATCTTGACCATGCGCCAGTTCTTCAGGATGAACTCGTGCATTTCGGCCTTGATCCAGTGGATGGCAAAGGAGACCAGGCGCACGTTCCGTTCCGGGTCGAAGCGCTTCACGGCTTTCATCAGGCCGATGTTGCCTTCCTGAATCAGATCGGCGTGCGGCAGGCCGTAGCCGAGGTAGCCGCGGGCGATGGACACCACCACGCGCAGATGCGACACGACCAGAGCGCGCGCGGCGTCGATGTCGTTCTCGTCGCGCAGGCGGCGCGCGAGGCGCAATTCTTCCTCCGCCGTCAGCAGCGGAAAGCGGTTCACCGTCGCGACGTAGGTTTCCAGGCTTCCGACCAGCGAAGGCACGGGCAAGGTCATCACTTGATTCATGTTTTGCTCCCTCTCGACTGGGCGCTCAACGCCGCCGCTTAGCGCTGACGCTGAACCCCCCTTGTTTACATGCTCATTTTAGCACTCGCGACGTTGGAGTGCCAATGGCTGGAAAAAGTTCCGCTGACCTTGCAGACCGCTGCCGGGGGTGAGGGCCAACAGCCTTTACTGTGGCTCTATTCCTGATAAGTGCCTGCTTACTGACATATAGGCCCCCAGCCAGCCGAGTAGGGCGGCAAAGGCGAGTAAAGCGAGGCAGTCGGAAAGCCCGAAGAAGCCTAGCCTGAAATCGGATCCGTAAAGCCGGGCCAGGTCGAGGATGCTGCGGTTGAGGATCTGCATGCACAGGTAGACGATGGCGAGGGCGGCCAGTCCGCCCAGGGCGCCCTGTATGACACCCAGGTGGAAGAACGGGCGGCGGATGAAGGCGTCGGTCGCGCCTATCAGCTTGCCGATTTCGATTTCGTCCTTCTGCGTCAGGATTTGCAGCCTAATGGTATTGAACGTGACCGCCACCAGGCCGCAGGCGAGCAGCGTGGCCAGGATAATGACCGCCGTCCGGCCTAGCTCCAGCAGGCCCTCCAGGCGCTTCACCCAGGCCGAGTCGAGCTGCACATGGGCGACTTTGGGCAGGGCCTTCAGCTGCGGTTCCAGTTTTTCCAGTTCCGCCGCGCCGCCGCTGGTTTCGAGCACGAACGCATCGGGCAGGGGGTTGGTCTGCAGCGCGGTGATGACATCGGACAAGTTCTCCGACTGTTTCAACCCTTCCAGCGCCTGTTCGCGCGAAATGAAGCGCAGGGCGCGCACGCCGGGAGTCTGCTTCAGGCGCGCCTCCAGCGCCGCGATATCGGCCTTGTCCGCATCGCGCGCGAGAAACAGGCTGATTTGCGGGTTGCCGGTAATCTGGCGCGAGACGCTGCCCAGGTTCTGCAGCAGCATGTAGCCGCCCAGGGGCAGCGCCAGGGCGACGCCGATCACCATGACGTTGAACAGCGTAGCCAGCGGGTTGCGCGCCAGCCGCCTGAACGTCAGGATCAGGGTCTGCCAGTGCTGTCGCAGCCAGGCGCTCATGCTTCCAGCCGGCCCTGCGTGAGCGCCAGCACGCGCGGATTGAACTGCTGCAGCAGGGCCTGGTCGTGGGTAGCGATCAGCATGGTTACGCCGACCTGGTTGAAGGAGCGGAACATTTCCATGACTTCGGCGGCCGAGGCGGCGTCCAGGCTGGCGGTCGGCTCGTCGGCGAGCAGGATGCTGGGGCGATTCACCACGGCGCGCGCAATGCACAGACGCTGCTGCTCCCCGCCCGAGAGCGTGACCGGATTGGCTTTTTCGCGCGCCAGCAGCCCGACCTTGTCCAGCGCGGCGCGCGCGCGCCGCGCCGCGTCCTTGTAGCCATGACCGGTGAAGGCGAGCGGCAGCATGACGTTGTCGAACACGCTCCGGTCATAGAGCAGCTTCTGGTCCTGGAATATGAGCCCCAGGTTGCGCCGCAGATAGGGGATGGCCGTGCGGCGCATGCTGCCGATGTTCTGGCCGTTCACCAGCACGGTGCCGCTGGTGGGCCGCTCGATCGCCGGAATCAGTTTCAGCAGGGTGCTCTTGCCCGCGCCCGAGCGCCCGGTAATGAACACCAATTCGCCGTCGTCGATGGAGAATGAAAGCTCGCTGAGCGCCTCGTGCCCGCCGCGATAACTCTTGCGCACCTGGCTGAAGCTGATCATCGCGATTCGGCGGAAAAGCGCAAGCTCAGTCCGCGCCGAGCAGGGCGGCGGCGAAATCGCGCGCCAGGAACGGGCGCAGGTCGTCTATGCCCTCGCCGATGCCGATGTAGCGTATCGGCACCGGGCGCTCGCGCGCGATGGCGGCGATGACCCCGCCCTTGGCGGTGCCGTCGAGTTTGGTCAGGATGAGGCCGGTCAGGCCCAGCGCGTCGTCGAAGGCCTTCACCTGGCTGAGCGCGTTCTGGCCAGTATTGGCGTCCAGCACCAGCAGCACTTCGTGCGGCGCGCTGGCGTCGGCTTTGGCTATGACCCGCTTGACCTTGCGAATTTCCTCCATCAGGTTCAACTGGGTCGGAAGCCGGCCCGCCGTGTCGGCGAGCACGATGTCGATCTTGCGCGCGCGCGCGGCCTGGATCGCGTCGAATATCACCGCGGCCGGATCGCCGCCCTGCTGCGCAATCACCGCGATCTGATTGCGCTCGCCCCAGATCGCGAGCTGTTCGCGCGCGGCTGCGCGGAACGTGTCGCCGGCGGCGAGCAGCACGCTTTTCCCCTGCGCCTGGAACAATTTTGCCAGTTTGCCGATGGACGTGGTCTTGCCGGCGCCGTTGACCCCGGCCAGCATGATGATGAAAGGATGGTGCCCTTCGGTTGCGAGCGGCCGTTCCAGCGGCGCGATCAGGTTGGACAGCGCCTCCTGCAGAGCGAGCTTGAGTTCGGAGCGTTCGGTCAGCCCTTTTTTCCGCACCTGCTGGCGCAGGTTTTCCAGCAGGAACTGGGTGGCTGCCACGCCGGTGTCGGCGCACAGCAGCGCCGTCTCCAGCTCCTCGTACAGCGCGGCGTCGATTTTGCCGCCGCCGAACAGTCCGCCGATCTGCACCCGCGTGCGTGCGAGTCCTGCCTTGAGTCGTTCACTCCAGGATGGTACGGGTGCCTCTGCGGCGGATTTCTTGAGGAAACTGAACATGGACGCTCGCGCGGCGGGCCGCAAAACCCGCTAACATAGGCTCCGATTTTAGCAGAAGGGTGTCGATGAAAATTCGCTTGTTTCGCTGCTTGCTCGCGTTCGCCGCGGCAGTGGTCGCGAGTTCGGCTGCCGCGCAGTCCGGCGTGCACGAGTACACGCTCGCCAACGGCCTGCGCGTGATCGTGAAGGAGGACCATCGCGCGCCCACGGCGGTGCATATGGTCTGGTACGTCGCCGGCAGCATGGACGAGGTGAGCGGCGCGAGCGGCGTCGCGCACGTCCTCGAACACATGATGTTCAAGGCCACCAAGACCGTGAAAAGCGGCGAATTCTCGCGCCGCATCGCCGCGGCCGGAGGGCGCGAGAACGCGTTCACCAACCGCGACTACACCGCTTATTTTCAGCAGATACCGAAAGCCGCGCTTCCGCTGATGCTGCAACTGGAGGCGGACCGCATGTCCAACCTGCTGGTGAGCGCGGCCGAATTCTCGCGCGAGATCAAAGTCGTGATGGAGGAGAGGCGTTTGCGCACCGAGGACCAGCCGCACGCGCTGGTGGCCGAAGCGCTCAATGCGGAGGCGTATTTCGCCCACCCCTACAGGCGGCCGGTCATAGGCTGGATGAACGATCTCGAGAACATGCGTTATCTGGACGCGCGCAACTGGTATGACCGCTGGTACGTCCCCAATAACGCGTTCGTGGTGGTGGTGGGCGATGTCAAGGCGGCCGAAGTCTACGCGCTGGCAAAGAAAACCTACGGCCGGATCAAGGCGAGGCCTCTGCCCGAGCGCAAACCCCAGACCGAACCCGAACAGCGCGGCGTGCGCCGCTTGGTGGTCAAGGCGCCGGCCGAACTGCCCTATCTGCTGATGGGCTGGAAGTGTCCGGTGCTGCGCGATGCGGCCAAGGACTGGCAGCCGTATGCGCTGCAAGTCCTGACCGGCGTGCTGGATGGCAACGAGTCGGCGCGGCTCAATCAGTCGCTGGTGCGCAACAGCCGTGTTGCGAGCGAGGTGGGCGCGGGCTACGATGCGACCGCGCGCGGACCGGGGATGTGTTTTATCGAGGGAACCCCGAGCCAGGGCAGGAGCGTGGCCGAACTAGAGACGGGCCTGCGCGCGGAACTCGCGCGCCTGGTGCAGGACGGCGTGAGCGCAGACGAACTCGCGCGGGTCAAGGCGCAGCTGGTGGCGAGCCAGGTATTCAAGCGCGATTCGATCTTTGGCCAGGCGATGGAGATCGGCCAGTTCGAGACGGCGGGCCTGTCTTATCGCGATATCGACCGTGTGCTCGAGGGCGTCAAGGCGGTAAGCGCCGAGCAGGTGCGCGCCGTGGCGAAGCAGTACTTCGTCGACGATCAACTCACCGTGGCCGTGCTCGAGCCGCAAGCGCTCGATCAGGCGCCGGCGCGGCCGGTGCAATCCGGTGCGAGGCATTAGGGTGGTGTTCCGCATGAAGAGCCGAGGGAAAACGCAGAGCCGTCTGCTGGCGGCGGCCGCATTGTGGATCGCCGCGTGCGCGGCGCAGGCCGCGCTGCCGATCCAGCATTGGACCACGTCCTCCGGCGCGCGCGTCTATTTCGTCGAAAGCCGCGGCATTCCGATGCTCGACATCAACGTCGATTTCGACGCCGGGGGGCGTCGCGCCCCCGCCGACAAGGCGGGGCTGGCCGGGCTGGTTCATACGCTGGTCAAAGCCGGAAGCGCCGCGAGGCCGGAGGAGGAGATCAGCCGGCGCATCGCCGATGTCGGCGCACAACTGGGCGGCAGCGTCGACCGCGATCGCGCCGGGCTGTCCCTGCGCACGCTGTCGAGCGAGCGCGAACGCGCGCAGGCGATATCGACGTTCGCCGAAATTCTGCAGACGCCGGCGTTTCCGGAAGCGGCGTTCGCACGCGAAAAGGCGCGCCTGATCGATGCGGTCAAAGAGGACGAGACCAAGCCCGACGCGATCGCCAGCAAGGCTTTTTATCGCCTGCTTTACGCGGCGCATCCCTACGCGCTCTCACCCACGCCCGAGACCGTGATGCGCCTGGAGCGAGCCGATGTCGAGGGTTTCTATCGCACGAACTACGTCGCCGGGCGCGCCGTGCTCACCATCATCGGCGACGCGGACCGCGCCCTTGCCGAGCGCATTGCCGAGCAGCTTACGGCCGGTTTGCCGCGCGCTGCGGGCGCTCCCACGCCGCTCCCGTCGGTGACGCAGCCGGCCAGCCAGACGCTGCGCATTGCGCATCCGGCATCGCAAAGCCATATCCTGCTCGGCCTGCCGGTGATTTCGCGCGGGGATCCCGACTATTTTCCGCTGCTGGTCGGCAATTACACCCTGGGCGGCGGCGGCTTCGTGTCGAGACTGATGCGCGAGGTGCGCGAAAAGCGCGGCTATGCCTACAGCGTCTATAGTTACTTCCTGCCGCTGGCGCAGGAAGGCCCGTTGCAGATCGGGCTGCAGACCAAGAAGGAACAGGCGGGGGTGGCGCTGGCGCAGGTGCGCGCCGTGCTCGACGAATTTCTCCAGCGCGGGCCGAGCGCGGCCGAGCTGAAGGCGGCGAAACAGAATCTGGTCGGCGGGTTTGCGCTGCGCATAGACAGCAACCGCAAGCTGCTGGACCAGGTCGCGTTGATCGGCTATTACCAGTTGCCGCTAACTTGGCTGGACGATTTCGCTGCGCGGATAGAAAAAGTGAGCGCGGATCAGGTTCGCGCGGCGTTCGCGCGGCGGGTGCAGACGGAACACCTGGTGACGGTCGTCGTCGGAAGTGGCGAAAAGTAACCAGGTTCGCATCATCGGTGGCGTATGGCGCAGCCGCCGCATCGGCTTTCCCGATCACGAGGGTCTGCGACCCAGCGCCGACCGCGTGCGGGAAACGCTGTTCAACTGGCTGGGGCAGAACTTGTCGGGCCTCGGCTGTCTCGACCTGTTCGCCGGCAGCGGCGCGCTCGGATTCGAGGCGCTGTCGCGCGGCGCGGCCTCGGTGGTGATGGTGGAAAAAAGCCGCAGCGTGTGCGCGGCACTGCGCAGCAACGCGGACTTGCTCGGAGCGAAAAACCTGCGATTGCACTGCGCCGATGCGCTAGAATTCGCCTCGGCCGCAGAAGCCGATGCGGCGGCGCGTTTCGACCTGATATTTCTCGACCCGCCGTTTCATTCGACCTTGCTGGCGCAGGCGCTGAAGCGGATCGTGCCGCTGCTGCGACCACAGGCGCGAGTTTACGTCGAAGGCGCAGCGGCCTTCGCGCCTACGGACGGGTGGCGCGTGCTCAAACAGGGGCGCGCCGGGCAGGTGCATTACACTTTGGTGACCTATGGCGATGACTAGAGCAGTTTATCCGGGAACTTTCGACCCACTTACGCGCGGCCACGAGGACCTGGTGCGGCGTGCGGCCTTAGTGTTCGACGAACTGGTTGTCGGCGTCGCAGACAGCCGGGGCAAGCAGCCGTTCTTCACCCTGGACGAGCGCGTGGCCATGGCGCGCGAAGCTCTAGCCGTCTATACCAACGTGCGCGTGGAAAGCTTTCGCGGCCTGCTGATGAATTTCATCCGCGCCCAGAACGCGCGCGTCGTGCTGCGTGGGTTGCGCGCCGTGTCCGACTTCGAATATGAATTTCAGCTGGCGGGAATGAACCGCAATCTTTACCCGGACGTGGAAACCCTGTTCCTGACCCCTGGCGAGCAGCATATGTTCGTGTCCGCGACCATGGTGCGCGAGATCGCGACCTTGGGTGGGGACGTGAGCAAATTCGTTCAGCCGTCGGTGGAGCGCCGGATCCAGGAAAAAGTCCGGCAGATGGGAGGCTGACATGGCGCTGATGATCACCGACGAGTGCATCAACTGCGACGTGTGCGAGCCCGAATGTCCGAATGGCGCAATCTCCCAGGGGGAGGAAATCTATGTCATCGACCCGGCCAAGTGCACCGAGTGCGTGGGGCATTTCGACGAGCCTCAGTGCGTCGCGGTCTGTCCGGTGGATTGCATTCCGCTCAATCCCGCGCATCCCGAAACCAAGGACGCGCTGCAGCAGAAATACCTGCGGTTGACGGCGCAAAAGCAAGGCGGCTGAAAGCCGAGTTCGTGCCTGGAATGCCTCGCTACTTCTGGCAGGCGGGACAATAGAAGGTGGAGCGCTGGCCCTGGCGCAACTGGCGGATGGGCGTGCCGCAGACGCGGCAGGGCAGCCCGGCCCGGCCATAGACGTAATACTGCTGCTGGAAATAGCCCGAGCTGCCGTCGCTGTGGACGAAATCGCGCAGGCTACTGCCGCCGGCGGCCAGAGCCTGCTTCAGCGTCGACTTGATTGCCGCTGCGAGCGCCGCGTAGCGTGCGAGCGACAGGCGTCGTGCCTGCGTACGCGGATTGATGCGGGCGTGGTACAGGCTTTCGTTGGCGTAGATATTACCGACGCCGACGACGATGCTTGCGTTCATCAGGACCAGCTTGACCGCCGCCTTGCGCGCGCGCGTGGCCGCGTATAGAAGCTTGCCGGTGAACGCGTCTTCCAGCGGTTCGGCGCCCAAGTCCGCAAGCAGGGGATGGCGCGCGATATCGCCGCCATGCCACAGCACGGCACCGAAACGGCGCGGATCGCGCAGGCGCAGCAACTTTTTGCCCAGCAGCAGGTCGAAGTGTTCATGTCGCTCGGCTTCGGTTCCGGCATCCAGGATGCGCAGACTCCCCGACATACCCAGGTGCAGGATCAGCCAACCGGCATGCTCGTTCCCGCCGCAGTCGATAAGAAGGTACTTGCCGCGGCGCGCGATGCGGGAGATGCGCAGACCCGTGACGCGCGCCGCCAGGTTGAGCGGTATCGGCCAGCGCAAGCGGCGCTGGCTGACGCGCACGCCGGTGATGATTTTGCCGGCCAGATAGGGTTCTATCCCTAGGCGCGTGATCTCGACTTCGGGTAATTCAGGCATGGTTTGCGCGGACCGGTTTTCCTTGTACTGGCGCGCAAATATACCTAATATGTACCCCCCACGCTAAGCTATCCGCGCAACAATGCCTTTTCCGCCCCGCCCCGCCTTCCCCTACATGCGCGTTCGGATACTGCTTTCAGGCCTGAGCCTTGCGCTTGCGGCCTGCGCGCAACAGCCGGCGCGGCAAGCGGCGCCTGCGCCGGCGGCGACGCAGACCCCGGTCCCGGCCCAAGCCGTGCAGTCCGGGCCGAGCAAGCCCAGCGCAACGACGGCCGCGCCCGCAGCCGCAGTCAAACCGGAGCTGCCCAAGCAGGACCTTACCGAGTCGGTATTGTACGAATACCTGCTTGCGGAAATTGCCGGCCAGCGCGGCGCAGTCGGGCTGTCGGCGCAGGCCTACGCGGATCTGGCCAAGCATACGCGCGATCCGCGCATCGCCAGACGCGCGGCCGAAGTCGCCGTGTACGCGCGCATGCCGGGCGCCGCGATCGACGCCGCCAGGATCTGGTATGAGAGCGAACCCTCTTCGATGCCGGCCTTGCAGGCGCTTACCAGCCTGCTGATCGGCGCCAAGCGCGAGGAGGAAGCACTGCCGTATCTGCAGAAACTGCTAGAAGCCGACCCCAAAGGCGACGCTTTCATGCATCTAGAGCGCCTGTTCGCGAACAACCAGGACAAGGCGCAGACACTGAAGTTGGTTCAGCAGCTGACGCAGGCCTATCCGGCGGTCGCGCAGGCGCACTTCGCCATAGCCCAGGCGGCGGTGGGCGCCGGCGAGAGCGAACTTGCCCTGGCCGAAACGCGTGCCGCATCCAAGCTCAAACCGGACTGGGATCTGCCGGTGCTGCTCGAGGCGCAGTTGCTGCAGCGGCAGTCAAACGTGCTGGCGTTGGAGCGCCTCGGCGCTTACATCGAGAAGCACCCCAAGGAACGCGAAGCGCGCATGAGCTATGCGCGGCTGCTCGTGGCCGAGCACAAGTACGCCGAGGCGCGCGCCGAGTTCGAGAACCTGTCCAAGGAATTCCCGGACAATGCCGACGTGGTGTTTGCGGTCGGGGTGCTGTCGCTGCAGCTTCAGGACTATGCGCCGGCGGAGGCAAATTTCAAGCGCCTGCTGGTATTGCCTTACCGCGACAAGAACACGGTGCGCATGTATCTGGGCCAGATCGCCGAAGAGCAGAAGAATTACCCGGAAGCATTGCGCTGGTATGACGAAGTCGCCGGCGGCGAAGTGTATCTGCGGGCGCAGATGCGTTATGCCCAGGTGCTGGCCAAGCAGGGCAAGCTGACCGAGGCGCGCGCCCATCTGCATCAAGTCGAAGCGGACAGCGTCGAGGGGCGCGTGCAGTTGTTGCTGACCGAAGCGCAGATGCTGCGCGACGCCAACCAGCCGCGCGACGCATTCGTGCTGATCGAGAATGCGCTGAAGTCGCTGCCCGACCAGCCGGAGCTGCTCTACGATTACGCCATGCTGGCGGAAAAACTCGATCGTGTGGACTTGCTCGAGAGTAATCTGAAGAAACTGATCCGCCTGCAGCCCGACCACGCGCATGCGTATAACGCCCTGGGCTATTCGCTGGCCGAGCGCAACGTGCGCCTGCCCGAGGCGCAGCAGTTGATCGAGAAGGCGCTGCAGCTGGCGCCCCAGGACCCGTTCATCATCGATAGCATGGGCTGGGTACTGTACCGGATGGGCAAGCAAAAACAGGCACTGGAATACCTGCGCAAGGCCTACACGGCGCGCCCGGACCCGGAGATCGCGGCGCACCTGGGCGAAGTGTTATGGGTTGCAGGAGAGCGCAGTGAAGCCGAGAAAATCTGGCTCGAAGCGACCAAGAAAGCTCCGGACAACGACGCGCTCAACAGCACGATAAAACGCTTCAAACCTTGATTTGGCCAAGGTCGGAGCAAACGCGGTGGCGTCGACCTTGAAACAGCCCCTAGCCGACGGGCAACGGGGGGCTTCCTGCGGAGGCGATCGCGGCAGCTATCGGAATCGTCGCCGATGCGCGCAACATCAAGCGTTTACAAGAGCTTAATTCAAGGTCGAAAGGTTGTTTCATGCGCTTCGCATTTTTCTGGGCCTGCCTGCTGCTTGCGGGATGCACGACCCTTGAACAGCAACCGGCGCCGGCCGGGTCGGTCGGTGAAGCCTTCTATCTTTCCGGCCGGGTAACGGTGAAATACGGGAACGAGGCGCTGAGCGGCAAGATCAGCTGGCAGCACGACCCGGTGAGCGACGATCTGCTGTTATCAAACCCGCTGGGCCAGGGGGTGGCGCGCATCGTCCGGCACGACGCGCTGGCGAGCCTGACCACCTCGGACCAAAAAGTGTACCAGGCGAGCGACGTGGAGAGCTTGACGGCGCAGGTGCTGGGCTGGCGCCTGCCGCTCGCGGGCCTGCCCGACTGGGTGCGCGGCCGCGCGGCTGCCGGTGCGCCGGCGCAAACGCGACTCGACAGCGCCCACCGCCTCGCCGAATTGCGGCAATCCGGCTGGCTGGTGGAGTTCCTCGACTACAATGCGTCCTACGGACTGCCGCAGCGGCTGCGCCTATCCCGTGACGACATGGAGATCCGGCTGGTGATCGACCAATGGCGGAGCGCGCGATGACCGGCTGGCAGGACACCTGGCCTGCGCCGGCAAAGCTCAATCTGTTTCTGCACGTCACCGGGCGGCGCGCCGATGGCTATCACACCCTGCAGACGGCGTTCCGGCTGATCGATCTGGCCGATACGCTGCGTTTTAGTCCGCGCGCAGACGGCAGGGTTACGCTGCGCCGCCCGCTTGCCGGCATCCTGCCGGAACAGGACCTGTGCGCGCGCGCGGCAATGCTGCTCAAGCACGCGACTGGGTATCAGGGTGGCGTCGAGATCGACCTGGACAAGCGCATTCCGATGGGCGGCGGCCTGGGAGGTGGCAGTTCGGACGCGGCCACCACCCTGGTCGTGCTCAATCACCTGTGGCGGCTGGGTCTGAGGCGCGGGGAGTTGCAGCGGCTGGCGCTCAAGCTGGGTGCCGATGTGCCTGTGTTCGTGTTCGGCGAGAGCGCTTTTGCCGAGGGCGTGGGCGAAGAACTGACGCCGCTTGCACTGCCGCAAGCCTGGTATCTGGTGCTGGTACCGCCGGTACAGGTGCCGACGGCGGCCGTGTTCGCCGCGCCTGAATTGACACGAGAGGCAAAACCGATCAAAATTACGGCCTTTTTCGATGGGCTGAAACGGCGCGCCTTGCGCAACGACCTCGAGCCCGTGGTATGCAAGCGCTATCCTGAAGTGGCGCGCCATCTGGTCTGGCTGAAACAGCACGGCGAGGCGCGCATGAGCGGTTCCGGCGCCTGTGTGTATGCTGAATTTTCCACTGAGTCCGCGGCGCACGCGGCCCATGCGCAGCTGCCGTCGGCAATGCGAGGGTTCGTGGTGCGCGGTTTGGAGTTGCATCCGCTGCATGAATTGAGCGAGTAGCCGGGTATTGAAAAAGGGGGCGCGCCCCCTTTTATGTCCTCCGGGCCGGAGGTCGTCGAGGTAGTTGTGTTTCGGTAATCGTATCGTTTTTCGGCTGTTTCGATAATTTTTCAACAGCCGGCTAGAGTTTTGGGGAGTCGCCAAGTGGTAAGGCACCGGATTTTGATTCCGGCATTCGTAGGTTCGATCCCTACCTCCCCAGCCAGAATTGATGCGCCCGCTGCCGCCAAGAGGCGGCTGTGGGCGGATGCTTCCCGCGCCGATACAAATAGGCTTCAGACATGGCTTACGATCACCTGACGATTTTTGCAGGAAGCGCCAATCCGCAACTGGCGGCGGGGGTGGCAAAACGCCTGAACATTCCCATGGGCAGCGCCAGCGTCGGCCGTTTCTCGGACGGCGAAGTGATGTTCGAACTGCTGGAAAACGTGCGCGGACGGGACTGCTTCGTGCTGCAGTCCACCTGCGTACCCACCAACGACAATCTGATGGAAGTCATGATCATGATCGATGCGCTGAAACGCGCATCGGCCGCCCGCGTGACTGCCGCGCTGCCGTATTTCGGCTACGCGCGTCAGGACCGCCGCCCACGCTCGGCGCGCGTTGCGATCAGCGCCAAGGTGGTGGCAAATATGCTCGAAGCGGTGGGCGTGGACCGGGTGCTGACCATGGATCTGCATGCCGACCAGATACAGGGCTTCTTCAACGTGCCGGTGGACAACATTTACGCGGCACCGATACTCCTCGGCGATTTGTGGAAGCACGGATACGAGAACCTGCTAGTGGTTTCGCCCGATGTCGGCGGTGTGGTGCGCGCGCGCGCGCTGGCGAAACGTCTGGAATCGGACCTGGCCATCATCGACAAGCGCCGGCCGAAGGCGAACGATTCCGAGGTGATGAACATCATCGGTGATGTCAGCGGCCGCACCTGCGTCATCATGGACGACATGGTGGATACTGCCGGAACGCTGGCCAAGGCGGCGCAGGCGCTCAAGAACGAGGGCGCGATCAAAGTGCTCGCCTACTGTACCCACCCGGTACTTTCCGGCAACGCGGTGGCGCGCATCGCCGATTCGGCACTGGACGAAGTGGTGGTCACCGACTCGATTCCGCTACGCGAGGACGCGAAGAAATGCAGCAAGATACGCGTGCTTTCCGTGGTCGACCTGCTGGCGGAAACGATATTGCGCATCAGCAACGAGGACTCGGTGAGTTCCTTGTTTAGCGAGTGAGGAATAAAGCTTAGGAATTTTTAGTTTTTCAAACGGCGGTACCTGGTCGCGGGACCGCCATCACCAGGAGTGCAACATGCAAATCGAAGTTAGCGCGCAAAAGCGCACCAAGCAGGGCACCGGAGCGAGCCGCCGCCTGCGCCGTGAAGGCAAGACCCCGGGCATCGTCTACGGGGGCAAACAGCCTGCGGTCGTCATCGAGCTCGATCACAACGCGCTGTACCACCAGCTGCGCCTGGAGGCTTTCCACGCCTCCGTGCTGACGCTCAATCTGGAAGGCGCGAAGGAGCAGGTGCTGTTGCGCGCGGTCAACATGCATCCGTTCCGGGTCGAGGTCCAGCACATCGATTTCCAGCGCGTCCAGGCCGACGTGAAGATCCAGATGAAGGTGCCGCTGCACTTCATCAACGCGGAACAGTCGCCGGGGGTGAAACTGTCAGGCGGTATCGTCAGCCACGTCATGAGCGATCTCCAGATCCGTTGCCTGCCGGCGGACCTGCCCGAGTTCATCGAGGTTGATCTGAAGGACATGACCTTGGGCCACACCGTCCACGTCAAAGACCTGCAGCTGCCCAAAGGCGTGGAAGTCGCCCTGCACGGCAGCGAGAATCCGCCCGTGGCTGTGGTGCAAATACCGCGCGCGCAAATCGCCGACGATGCTGCCGACGCTGCCGTGGCCGAAGCTGCAGTGTCGGCGTCCGAGGTTCCCACCAGCAAGCAGGCCGCCGAGCCGGCGACTGCGGAAAAGGGCGGGGACAAGGGCGAGAAGAAGTCAGAGAAATCGGACAAGAAATAGTCCGTTTGCGTTCTTCATTGACAGGCAGAGGCTCGGTCCTCTGCCTGTTTTTTTAGAGCGGCGCCGACATGCCGATCAAACTCATCGTCGGCCTGGGCAACCCGGGCAAGCAGTACGAGAACACGCGTCACAACGCGGGTTTCTGGCTGGTCGAACGCTTGGCCGCGCAGCACCGGCTCACGCTGAGAAAGGAGCCCAAGTTTCACGCGCTGGTGTCCAGGCTCGAGTCCGCGTCCGGGCCGGCCTGGCTGCTACTGCCCCAGACCTGGATGAACGAATCGGGCAAGGCGGTAGGCGCGCTGGCGCAGTTCCACAAGATCCAGGCCGACGAAATCCTGGTGGCGCACGACGAACTCGATCTGCCGCCCGGAGGCGCGAAAATAAAACAAGGCGGCGGCCATGCGGGCCACAACGGCTTGAGGGACATCATCGCCCACCTCGGCACGCCCGATTTCTGGCGCTTGCGCATAGGCATCGGCCATCCGCGCGACATCGCCGCGAGCGAACAGGAAGTGGCCGATTTCGTGCTCCACCCGCCGCGCAAGGAGGAGCACGCTTTGATCGACGCCGTGATAGACCGCGGCGTCGATGCATTTGAACTGATACTAGCCGACAAAATGGCGGCGGCGATGCACCGGTTGCACACCAAGCCCAAGCCGCCAGCGCCGGCAGTTCCGCCAACATCCGCTTGAATTGAACGTGGGGGTGGCGACCCCTGGTATATCCCCCAAATTAGATTAGGGTTGCATACATGTCCCTGAAATGCGGAATCGTCGGGCTGCCGAACGTAGGCAAGTCCACATTGTTCAACGCGCTCACCAAGGCCTCGATCGCAGCGGAGAACTATCCTTTCTGCACCATCGAGCCCAACGTCGGCATCGTCGAGGTGCCCGATGCAAGGCTGGGGCAACTGGTGTCCATTGCCAAACCGCAGAAGACCATCCCGGCGGTGGTCGAGTTCGTCGATATCGCCGGACTGGTTGCCGGCGCGTCCAAAGGCGAAGGTCTGGGAAACAAGTTCCTCGCCAATATCCGCGAAACCGACGCCATCGCGCACGTGGTGCGCTGTTTCGTCGACGACAACGTGGTGCACGTCGCCGGAAAGATCGATCCGCTGAGCGACATCGAGACCATCAACACGGAACTTGCGCTGGCGGATCTGGCGACCGTCGAAAAGACCATGGCACGCTACGCCAAAGTGGCGAAATCGGGCGACAAGGAGGCGCAGCGCATCATGGCGGTGCTGGAAAAGGTGTTGCCGGTGCTGAACCAAGCGAAGCCGGCGCGCAGCCTGGCGCTGTCGCGCGAGGAACAACAGGTGCTGCAGCCGTTGTGCCTGATGACGGCCAAGCCGGCGATGTACGTCGCCAACGTCGATGAAAACGGCTTCAACGGCAACCCGCTGCTGACGCGCGTGCAGGAATACGCCAAGGCCGAGGGCGCTCCGGTGGTCGCAATTTGCGCCGCGATCGAGGCGCAGATGGCGGATCTGGAGCAGGAAGACAAGCAGATATTCCTCGCTGACATGGGCCTGGAAGAGCCGGGGCTGGACCGCCTGATCCGCGCGGGCTACGCGCTGCTCGGCCTGCAGACCTATTTCACCGTCGGGCCGAAGGAAGTGCGCGCCTGGACGGTGCAGATCGGTGCGACCGCGCCGCAGGCGGCAGGCGTCATCCATACCGACTTCGAGCACGGTTTCATCCGCGCCGAGGTGATCTCATACGCCGATTTCATCGCCTGCACGGGCGAGCAGGGTGCGAAGGAGGCGGGCAAGATGCGCCTGGAGGGCAAGGAGTACGTGGTGCGCGACGGCGACGTCATGCATTTTCGCTTCAACGTGTGATGCCATGTGGTAGCCGGCCTTGGCCGGACATCTAGCATTGCAGTTATCCGCTGTCAGTCGCGCGTGGGCGTCCAATTGCTTTCAGGCTAAGGCTGCTCCAGCTCGACCGAAACCATGCTTTCAATATGCGTGGTTTTCCGGATCATTTCTTCCATCGTGCCAAATTGGAGAAAAAGAACGCCCGCCTTATCCACCATCCAGTCGCGAATCACGTCGCCTTTGTTCAAAATCGTGAACCTGTCTATGACATTGCCCTCGAGTTCCCGGCTGATTCCCACGCTCTTAAGAACGCCGTTTCGTCGACCCATTATGCAATGCCGCCCATAGAAACCGCTTTGCACGGCCTGCGGGAAATCCTCGCAATCGATGCCGCTTTCCGCTTTCACTATCCATTCGGCCCAGTCCACTCCGGTGGCGTACTTGACAGGATACGGATAAAAGTCACCCGAACAGCGACGCGTAACCTCGATAATCCATGCCTTCGAGCCGGTTTGAATATACTGCATGTGAAATATGCCGTCTGACAGAGATAACGCATCTATCATCCGCTCCGCCTCTTCCTTGAGCTGATCTATGACCTTTTCTATGCCGACTGCGGGGGCCGCAGAAGTCGTAACGTGGTACGGGTTGACATAGGAATATTCATTGTCGCTGAAGCAGAACACGATTTTTCCAGCGAGAACGAACGTCGTGAGGCTGTGGTAGCTGCCTTGGATGAACTCCTCGACCAGGAATTGCTTCATGCGCGAACAAGAGTACGCATGGCGGATGGCTTGCAGACACTCCTGTTTCGAATCTGCTTTGGTAACGCCTTTGCCCCCCGTCAGGTCGACTGGCTTGACGATGAGCGGGAAGCTTAGCTTATCCAGTTCCGCGCTCGCTTCTTCTACGGAACCGAAGCTGGCAGCGTAGGGCGTGCTGATTCTGCTGGATAGCGCAAATGACTTGAAACGATGTTTTTGATGTAGCGTCAATGCGGCTTCATACGGATCATGGCCCGGCAATCCCATTTCTTCGGCGACATACGCTGCCGTTATCGCTCCGAAGTCGTTGGCGCAGGAGCATATTGCATCGATATTCAATTTCCGCGACAGCTGCAGAATCGCGCGCGCATCTGAGAAATCGACGCAGTGGTATTCATCCGCATAACGATGTCCGACGAGCGAGGGATCGTTTCCTGTCGTGATGACGCGGAAGCCCAAACGCTTTCCCGCTTCTATCAGCGGGATATCAGAATGGCTGCCGTTCAGGATAAGGAGTTTCTTCATCGGTCAGCGCCGGCCGGCCTTTGTCGGATTGCGGTTTCTGTCGTTGCCTTTGATCCGGCTCGCGCTTAGATGAAACGGTCAAATTCGTCTACGCGCGCTATTTCCACGCCGGCGTCCAGTTTGTTCCGGATCTTGTAAGCAGTCATATTGGTTTCATGTCTCAAGCAGTGGAAATTGCAGTCTTTGGACGCATCCAGCCGCGCCATGACCTCTTGTCTCAACGGCCCTTGCCAAACTTCCCGGAAACTTTGGCGCGTTACGTCGCCCACGAGCATCGGATCCTTGCCGCGCCAATACGGGCAGACAAAAACGCCGGTCGGGGTAACGGTCGTCCTGAGGTGGGTGGACGGGCAGGTCTTGTAAGTCTTCGGTTGATCCGCTTCCACGCCATCGAGGGCGTATTTCAGGTTTATCGCGTACATGATCTTGAAGGCGGCCGTCTCGAGTTCGTCCAACCGGTTGATTTCCGTCCTCGCCGCATCCATCAGCTGCTTCTGATGCTTCATTAGTGCATGCGGAATGCCTTCGCGAAACTGATAGGTCGGTTTCACTTCAAAGTAATCGCACCCGATATCCCGCGCCAACAGCGCGGCCTCATATATTTCATGTATGTTGCTAATTATCCCCGGGCCGTCGGCGGGAGTCTGGATCAAGAACGAGTACCCGAGCTTTCCCTTCTTCGACCGTGCGAGCAGCCGCATATTGCTTACAATTTTTTCGAATTTGCTCTTCCCGCCCCGGGTTGGTCGAAGAACGCTGAATACCTTGTCGGTGGCGGCATCCATTGAAACCCTGGTCCACTTCGAATATTCGGAGATGGCAGTTATATGCCTGTCGATGAAGCTGCCGTTCGTGGTGATCCCGATATGGACATCATTGGTTCCCATCAATTCGATGAATTCGCCGATTTTTTTATGCGCCAGCGGTTCGCCGCCGCCGATCAGAATTACGGCTTTCACGCCGGAATCGATAAATTCTCTGCCCAGTTCCAGCAGGCGCTCCTCGCTAAAGCGGTTGCCAAGCGCAACAAGGTCTTCGCTAATACAACCGGGGCAGGCAAGATCGCACGCCGCGGTCGGGTCGAGTTCAACCACCAAGGGAAATGAATTCCCTTTGTCCCAATCCGTATCCCGGATTCGCTCGACAACTCTATCTTGATACAGTTTGTTCTTCAGATTCATTACCTGAGACATAGGGCTGCTTCTCTTTAGAGGTCAGGTCGGGGTTGACGGTGCGCTTTTGCGCGCGGCATCTTTTCAGCCGCCACCGTTCGGGCGGGAGGTGCCCGCAGAGATCGAACCAGGGTCAAAGGTTACGGATTCGATGAAATAGAGCGGCCGGTGTTTCACCTCGTTGAATATCTTGCCTACATAGAGGCCCACGACGCCAATGCTGCCGATGATCAGGCCTGCGGTGAAATAGATCGACACCATCAGGCTGGTCCAGCCTTCTACGGGGGTGGCCCAGAAGACGTACCGCAGCAGGATCCAGGTGGCGTAAGCAAGCGCAGTGATTGCAAGAGACAGTCCGAGCTTGACGGTAAGCAGCAGTAGCCGGTCCGAGTGGGAAAGAATGCTGTCTGATGCGAGGCTCATCATGCGCCTGAAAGTATAGGCTGACTGGCCATAGGGCCGCCTGGCATGATCGATTTCGATCTCGGCGCGGCGAAAGCCCACCCAGAGCGCGAGCAGGCCAAACGCGCGGTTCTGTTCCCGGAGCGCCGTGATGCTCCGGACCACTTTCTGTGAATAGATCCCGAAATTGGAGAGCCGGTTGTCTACCCTCGATCCCGTGAGATACGAAAACACCCTGTAAAAAAGGTGTGAGCCGAGCTTCTTCAGGAACGTGTCCTGCCTTCGCGCCCGCATGCCGACAACCAGGTCGTAACCTTCCTGCGCTTTCTTATACAGCTTGGGTATTTCCTCCGGCTTGTGCTGAAGATCGCAATCCATGACCACAACCCAGTCGCCTCGAGCGTAGTCGAGGCCCGCAGTGATCGCAAAGTGCTGGCCAAAATTTCTCGACAGGTTGATGCCCTTGATCCGGCCATCCGCGCGCGCAAGCTCTTTGATTACCTCCCACGCCGCATCCGGGCTGGAATCGTTCACCATGATGATTTCAAAGTCAGCCGAGATTGGCGCGAGAACCGACGCGAGCCGGTCATAAAGCTCGCGCAAGCCGTTGTCGCAGCCGTAAACCGGGGTCACCACAGAAATGTGAGTAGGGTTCATTGTTAGGTCACACTCAAACGCGCTAGCTGACAATATGTTTGTCGGAGGCGAAAGCATAATCGAGGTTCGAGCTTGACCCGGTCATTTTGACAGAATCTCAACTGGCGAACCCAATATTTCATTTTTTTGCGACCACGAGCCTGGAGCCTCCGACAGGAAGATTGGCGCCACGGCGTATGAGCCCTACTTCCACCGCCAGCATGGAAGAGAAGACCGCATTCAACCAAGGGGCAATTGCGAGTTCCCCAGCCGCGTCTTCGCGTCGAGTCTTCTTGTTCTGCAGCGCTCGCGAGAGCGCCATGGCGGGCAGCAGGCTGGACACAAAAGAGGTGCTGCGCACGATCCGAAACCCTGCCTTCGTGACCGCTGTGTGCAGTTGTTTGGCGGAATATCGCCGGACATGACAGGAATTATCATCGACGGCGCTCCACAACCACGCATGTTGAGGCACTGTCAGTAACATTACCCCGTTTGGCTTGAGCGCCTGATGTATCTGCGAGAGCACTTGATCGTCTTCTTCAATATGCTCGATGACGTCGAATGCGCCAATGGCGTCATATTCATCCACGAACGGAATGTTGCGTGCATCCATCTGCAGGAACTCTACGGTTGGTAATCGTGCTGCGGCAAACTCCAAGCCAGCGGCAAATATTTCGCTACCGCGCAAGTGGGCATCAGGGAAGGCCTTTGCGACACCCGACAAGACGAAACCGGTTCCGCAGCCGATCTCGAGGAACGAACGGAAATCGTTGCCGTATTTCTCAATCGCCCACATCAGCAGTTTGTTGCGAGACTGGAACCAAAAGCTGGACGCTTCCGATCGGGCCAATAGAGCAAAGGAAGTGGCCTTGAAGCCCCCGCCGTCATGGGCAAGTTCGGGGGCATACGAACAAAATCCATTCACCAACGCCGGCCCGGACCCGCAGGCGGGACATTTCGCCATCGAAGTCGCGTAATGGGCGTTACAGGCCAGGCACCGCTTCATTCGCAACCTCTCTACGCTGGATTCGTGTGTTGCGCGCGCGCCGCGCCTGGCGCTCGAGAATACCCGGCGTGCTCTCCATTGCCGGCGTCCCTTGGGCCTCGGTGTCGCACGATGGGTTAGTCATCATGCACGGCGAGAACGAGATGCCAGGCGCCGAGTTCAGGAATTGCTACAATCGCCACTGGCCCCTCAAAAAAGCCGGCGTTATTGTTGCCTGCATTACCTCGCTGGACTTATGCTAACCGAAAGGCAGCCTGAATTGCAAAATCGTGTGCAGACAATTCGAACCGATGCGTGCCAACCCGTATCGTGAATAGATATGAATTGCCGAAGCATGCGAATGGCGAGGTCGATTGGCGGCAATCCCGTGTCCGCATTTCAAGATTGCCGTGAAAATATCGGCGTCAGTATTTCCCGTGATGCGCCAAGTAATGCGATATGGCTTCGTTGGCGTACTAAATAACCTGCTTGGTTATCTGATCTACCTGCTGATGACGTTCCTGGGGGTTGACCCCAAGATCGCGATAACCATTCTTTACCCCGTGGGTGCTACGGCAGCCTATTTCGGTCACTCGAAATACTCGTTTTCCTATCGAGGACGGTACACCAATGCGTTGCCCCGCTACATCCTGTCTCACGTTGTCGGCTATGGCGTGAATTTTGCGATGCTGTTCATACTTTCCGACAAATTGAAGCTTCCGCATCAGTTGGTTCAGGCTTCCGCCATCTTCGTTGTTGCTGGTGTCTTGTTCCTAATGTTCAAGTATTTCGTGTTTCCGGGTTCTGCCAGCGGCAAGGTACCTGGAGCGTGATCACGTGCTCCGTCTGCGGCGTGGCCAAAGACGAACAATAGGCAGGTTCCCCGTGCGAATCATAAATTGGCGCGCGTTTTGGGCGGATTTCGGGTCGCAACCATGAAGCAATCTACAGACCGAGGAATTTGATAGACCATGACCAACGCAAGCATTCCATTCAACAAACCGTACATGACGGGGCGCGAGCTAGGGCATATCGCACAGGCGCATACCAATGGCCAGTTGGCCGGGAACGGCGAGTTTGCAAAGAAATGCCATGCCTGGCTGGAGGCGCGCACGGGTACACGCAAGGCACTGCTTACGCATTCATGTACCGGGGCGCTCGAAATGGCAGCAATCCTCGCGGATATACAGCCCGGGGACGAGGTGATCATGCCGTCGTACACCTTCGTCTCTACCGCAAATGCGTTTGTGCTTCGCGGCGGAGTGCCGGTGTTCGTGGACATCCGGCCGGATACGCTGAACATCGATGAGTCGAAAATCGAGCCTGCAATCACGTCGCGTACCAAGGCGATCGTACCGGTTCACTACGCCGGTGTGGCCTGCGAAATGGACAGGATACTGGACATCGCGCGGCGGCATGAACTCCTGGTCATCGAAGACGCGGCACAGGGAATCCTGGCAACCTACCAGGGCCGGCCCCTGGGCGCGATCGGACATATCGGCGCCTATTCCTTCCATGAAACCAAGAACATCATTGCTGGAGAGGGCGGTGCCCTGCTGGTCAATGAAGACCGGTTTGCGGAGCGGGCGGAGATCGTCTGGGAGAAGGGCACCAATCGCAGCCTGTTTTCACGCGGGCAAGTGGATAAATACACCTGGGTCGACATAGGGTCGTCGTACCTGCCGGGCGAAGTGACTGCAGCGTTTCTCTGGGCACAAATGGAAGAGGCGGAGTCCATTACGCAAAGACGGCTGGCTCTGTGGGATCGCTATCATCAGGCGCTGGCGCCGCTGGAAGCCGACGGAAGGTTGCGGCGGCCCATCATTCCAGAAGCGTGCCAGAAAAACGCCCATATGTACTATATTTTGTTGCCCTCGCAGGAACAACGCAATCAGGTGATTGAGTCGCTTGCGCAGCGAGGGATCAATGCGGTTTTCCACTACGTGCCCTTGCACAGCGCGCCAGCGGGAAAGCGGTTCGGCCGGGTAAGCGGGGCGATGCGCAATACCGACGAGCTATCGGGCCGATTGCTGCGATTGCCTCTGTGGCTGGGAATGGAAGACCGGATAGACTATATCGTCGACGCGCTTGCCGCAGTAACCAGGGGCGTGTACCGCCGCGAGTGACGCATCCAATGGCCGGAAGTGGCCGCGAGGATGCCGGCGTCCATTGCGAAAATACTGTCGTACGCGGCGCTCACGCCGCGAAAAGCCGTTTATTTGAAAGGGCGAGCTTGCGGCGGCGCACCGCGAGCAGGGCAAGTCCCAATGCGCCGAGCATGAGCCCCGCCGCCTGGCCGGGGACGTGAAAGTCGAGCTCTACGGTGTGAGCCCCCGCCTGTACCGGCGCGGCGAGCATGCCGAAGTTGGCGCGTATCATCGGTATTTCCTTGCCGTCGAGCCGCAACGACCAGCCTCTGCTGTAGGGAATGGAAAAGACCAATATTCCAGCCTTCACGGGGTTGATGTTGCCTGATATGTGGTCGCTCGAGAACTGATCGATATGCAGCCCTGCTTCCCGTAAGGCCATGGCCGGGTCAAAGTATCTGTCGCGAAGCACCATGGTGCGTCTACCCAACAATTCGCCCAGATCGAACTGATCGCCGTATTCCGGAATGACGTTGTTGACCACGACGGCATTGATCATCACGATATCGCGTAACAGGTCGGCGTCGTCTCGGGACAGTGACCTGAGGCGCGCTAAAGCGCTTTGGGCGATCTGCTTGGTCTGCACCACCCCTAGCGGTAGCGCCGCTTCATTGCGGTAGATGCGATAGTCGGGCGCTTTGCGCACAAGCTCAAATCCCGGCCAGATCAGGGGCTTTTTGGTAATGATGTATTTGACGCCGAGCAGGCTGTTCAGCATAAAACGCGTTCCGGCATTGGGTAACCAATTGGTGTAGTTGATGGCGGCTCCCGGGGTCGGTGGGATGAGTCCCGTACCGATATGGAAATCGACGACGCCGCTGCCATGCGAAGAGTACGATTTGACTCCCATATAGTCCTGTGCCATGGCGTCGACCAGGGATACGGAGTCATAGGTCTTTTCGATGCGAAAAACACCCTTGTCCATAGCGCGAATTTCCCGTAGCGCGTCTAGCGTGGCGTCGCGATAACCAGTGAATTGCGGCGGGACGGGCTCACGTCCCTCGAGATAGGAAGGGTAAGCGATGAGCACGGTCTCCACCAGGACCGCGCACAGTATTGCCAGGGGCAGCCAGCGGGCCGGCAAGATTTTTTTCTGGGCCAGCAGCAGCAGTCCGCCGGCCAGTGCGACCAGCGCAAGCAGCTTTTCGACATGGGGCATCCACACTCTTGTGCTTACGTTGCCCCCCAATACCAGGATCAGCAGGAGCAGGTAGCCGCCAACGCCGACCGCGAGCAGGCGTCCATCCACCCCGCGCTCGATCACGCGATCGACCGCCCGGACGGCGAGCAGCAGCAAAATCATGGAAATCCAGAGCGTGGAAACCCTGAAATAAGGTACGGCAAAACCCATGGCGGCGTAGCGTATCAGCGGAAACATGAAATACAGCGCGACGCCGCAAGCGCCGATCAGAAGCATTTTCCGGTCGGCGGCGGCACCTTTCCACAATTGTGGAATGAGCAGAAACAGCATGACCCCGATAAAGAATTCCGGGCCTTCCAGATAATTCCAATAGCCCTGATAAACGCTGCCGATGCCGAATATATCCTTATGGAAAATGCCGCCGATCTGCAGCAGCACCAGCTGCCAGTCGTTGGGCACCAGGCTGTCCTGCCATATTTTTTGGAACAGCGACTGACCGCCGCTTAGCCGTGGGCTGTCCAGCATCTGCAGGATGACCGGCAGAAGATGAGGGGCGGAAATCAGAAAGCCGATGACCGTAAGCGGAAGTATTCCAGTCAGCCAGCGCTTGAACATGGCCCAAGGTTCGCTGCTTGTCACAACAAAGGCCGCGCAGGTAAGCAGCAGGAACACGCCGGTGGCGATGAAGAAGACGCCGGAAACAAGTGCGGCCGCCAGCACCAGGGGTAGCGCGATCAGGTTGCCGGTGCGCAGGTATGCCGCGATCGCCCAAAGGATCAGCGGAAGAAAGACGAATTCAGTGGCTTCCGGATCCCATTGACCGTTTACGACCATGAACCCGCAAAAAGAATAGGCGAGCGCGCCAATGACCGCGGATTCCCCGCGCTCGGTGTAATTGCGGATCAGGAGGAAGAAGAATGCGCCTCCCAGCACTACTTTCAGCAAATAGACCCAGATGCGCAGCGGCAGGACCTTGTCGGGGCCGCCCGCCGCGTTCAGCAGTGCGAACGCATCGCGCGGAAGCCAGGCGGTCGGGCTGCCGAGGCCGACCTCGAACGACCAGCCGTGAAATCCTTCGCTTGCAATGGCGCGGGCCAAATGCATGGCATTGGGCACGAAGGCGAAGTAACTGTCGCTGCCGATATCGTAATAGGCAAAGTAGTACGCGCCAAAAAAAAACCCCCGGAATAGGACCAACGCGAGCAGTACCTGCAGGGCGAGCAGGACCAACCAGGCGCGGGACGCGGTCATTTTCATGGAATAAATTGTTTGCCGTGACTGGTGACGCAAGAAACGCAGGCGTGCGCGGCGCTCAGATAGCGACCTGAGCGATCGGTTTGCCCAAGATGCATCGCGTGCGGGAGCGTGCGTGGAAGGCGCTTCCCGCCCCGCAACTTGAGAACTAACATTCGCGGATTGTATGCAATGAAATCGTTCTCAAGAGGCGTCCGGGCCCATGTCGTCAGGCGTGATCAGTACGTGCCCGGGTAGGCACCCCCGTCGATGAGGAAATTCTGCCCGGTGACGAAACTCGCCTGCGCGCTGCACAGGTAGGCACAGGCGTCGCCGAACTCGGCCGGATCGCCGAAGCGGCCGGCCGGGCATAAAGCCATGCGTTCCTTGCGCACGACTTCGATGTCGACGCCGCGGGTCTTGGCCTGGGCCGATAACGTGGTGCGTATGCGGTCGGTGTCGAACGCGCCCGGAAGCAGATTGTTGATGGTGACGTTGTGCGCCACGGTCTTGCGCGCAATGCCGGCGACGAAGCCGGTGAGGCCGGAGCGCGCACCGTTGGACAGGCCGAGGATTTCGATCGGCGCTTTCACCGAGCTCGAGGTGATATTGACGATGCGGCCGAATTTGCGCGCGATCATGCCGTCCACCGTGGCCTTGATCAGTTCGATCGGGGTGAGCATATTGGCGTCCAGCGCCGCGATCCACGTATCCCGGGTCCAGTTGCGGAAATCTCCGGGCGGCGGGCCGCCGGCGTTATTGACGAGAATGTCCGGGCTGGGGCAGGCGGCGAGCACCAGGGCGCGGCCGGCCTCGGTGGTGATGTCGCTCGCGACCGTGGTGACCTTGACGCCGGTGGCGGCACGGATTTCCGCTGCGGTCTTCTCCAGCACTTCCTGGCCGCGCGCGGTGATCACCAGATTCACGCCTTCGCGCGCCAGCGAAAAAGCGCAGCCGCGCCCCAGGCCCTTGCTCGACGCGCACACCAACGCCGTTTTACCGCGAATTCCCATATCCATCGCTAGTCTCCTTGGTTTAGTTCTTGGGTTTGATCGTTACCGATAGCACGCCCGCGAGCACCAGCGCCGCGCCGGCAATCTGCAACACGGTCATGCTTTCCTCCAGCCCCATCCAGCCGAGAAAAATCGTGGTTACCGGCCCGGCAGCGCCGATGATGGCGACCTGGTTGGCGCCTATGCGTTTTAGCGCTTCGGCGGTCATGAGCACCGGCAGCACCGTGCACAGTATACCCATCGCGGCGGCCAAACCATACACTTGCGGCGGCAGGGCCAGCGCGGACAGCGGGCGCAGCAGCAGGAACTGGGCGATGCACAGCAGGCTGGCGACGCTGGTTGCATAGGCGGTGAAACGAATCGAGCCGATGCGTTGCACCACCTGGCCGCTGGTCACCAGATACACGGCGTAGCACACGGCGCTGCCGAACACCAGCAGCGCGCCGAGCAGCAAGTTGCGGCTGTCGCCGCCGAACGCGTGCGACAGCACCAGCGCCAGGCCGGCGTAGGAAACGACCAGCGCGAGCAGTTCGCGCGCGTTGACGCGCTTGCCCAGGAACAACGCCGACAGCAGCACGGTGATGGTTGGATAGAGGAACAGCATCAGACGGCCCACCCCCGCGCTGATGTACTGCAGGCCGAGGAAATCGAGGAAGCTCGCCAGGTAATAGCCGAGAAAACCGAGGAAAAGCACTGCCCACCAGTCGCGGCGGGTGAGCGGCGTGCGCGCCCTGTCGCGCCGCACCCAGAACGCCATGGCGACAAAAAAAGGCAGCGAGAACACCATGCGCAGCGCGATCAGCGTGACCGGATCGGTGACGTAGGCATAGGCGAGCTTGATCAGAATCGGACGCACCGAGAAAGCGACAACGCCGACCAGCGCCAGGGCGACGCCCCAGGCGCGATAGGAAGAGGCGTTCACCGGGCTTTCGCCGGAGAAAGGCGCAAGTTCGATTTGCCGGACTGGTCGGCCCGCAGCGGCGGGAGCATGGAATTGTCGTTCAACAAGGGCCGCAGCCTCGGGTGCAATGCTAAAATTATAGACTTCAAGGGGCAATCGAGGCGGCAATCATGGCGGGACATTCCAAGTGGGCCAATATCAAGCACAAGAAAGCGGTCACCGACGCCAAGCGGGGCAAGGTATTTACCCGCCTGATCCGCGAGATCACCGTGGCGGCGCGCATGGGGGGCGCCGATCCCAACATGAATCCGCGCCTGCGCCTGGCGATCGAAAAGGCGCGCGACGTCAACATGTCCAAGGACAACATCGAAAATGCCGCGAAACGCGGCGCGGGCGCGCTGGAAGGCGCCAACTATGAGGAAGTGCGTTACGAAGGCTACGGCATCGCCGGCGCGGCGGTGATGGTCGATTGCCTCACCGACAACCGCACGCGCACCGTGGCCGATGTGCGCCACGCCTTGGTCAAGTACGGCGGCAACCTCGGCACCGACGGTTCGGTCGGATTCATGTTCAAGCACTGCGGCCAGTTCATCTTTGCCCCGGGCACGAGCGAGGACAAGGTGATGGAAGCGGCGCTCGAGGCGGGCGCCGAGGACGTACTCACCAACGAAGACGGCTCGGTCGAGGTGATTTGCGCGTTCGGCGACTTCTCCGAAGTGAAACAGGGGCTGGAAAAAGCGGGCCTGAAACCCGAACTGGCTGAAATTACGATGAAACCGCTCAGCGAAACCGTGCTCGGCGGCGACGATGCGCTGCGTATGCAAAAGCTGCTCGACGCGCTGGAAGTGCTCGACGACGTGCAGGACGTCTATACCACGGCGATGATCGACGAGTAGAACCGGCACGAGGCTATAATCAGCCGATGGCCGAAACAATAGGGTCTGTTGACGTTCATCGCATGAGACGCGTTGCCTCCAGATGCGGATGACTGCAAGGCGCGCGACGAAGCCAAGGGTGGTTCCCTTGGCGAGGAGCGCAACGCCGCAGGCGCCGCATCTGGAGGCAACCCGAAGGGACGGGGGATAATTTGGGCGCACCGCTACGTTGCTTGTCGCTTGTTTGGAATAGCCAAACGGCGCTTCTCGCGCCTTGCGCTGCATCCCAAATTACCCCCGTCGCGCTCATGTGCTGAATGTCAACAGACCCTATAACTATCCTCGGCATCGATCCCGGGCTGCGAATTACCGGGTTTGGCATTATCCGCAAGGACGGCAGCAAGCTCGCCTATGTCACGAGCGGTTGCATCAAGGCGCCGGAGGCGGACCTGCCCGGCAGGCTCAAGACCATACTGGAGGGCCTGCGCGAAGTGATCCAGATGCATCGGCCGCAGCAGGTCGCGGTGGAAAAGGTGTTCGTCAACGTCAATCCGCAATCGACGCTGCTGCTCGGCCAGGCCCGCGGTACCGCTATTTGCGCCGCGGTGCTGGAGAGCCTGCCGGTGGCTGAGTACACCGCGCTGCAGGTGAAGCAGGCGGTGGTCGGAAACGGGCACGCAAAAAAGGAACAGGTGCAGGAGATGGTGCGGCGCCTGCTGCGTCTGGCGGGCAATCCCGGCGCCGATGCGGCCGATGCGCTCGCCTGCGCCATCTGCCATGCGCACGGCGGGCAGGGTCTGGGAGCGATCGTGACCTCAGGCTACCGCGTGAAAAAGGGGCGGCTCGTATGATAGGAAGATTGAGCGGCGTGCTGCTGGAAAAGAATCCGCCGCAGGTGATGCTGGAAGTGCAGGGCGTGGGCTACGAGATCGACGTGCCGATGAGCACCTTCTATAACCTGCCCAATACCGGGGAGCGCGTGACCTTGTACACCCATCTGCTGGTGCGTGAAGACGCGCACCTGCTCTACGGGTTCGGCAGCGAGGCCGAGCGCAAGGCGTTTCGCCAGCTGCTGAAAATCAGCGGTGTCGGCGCGCGCACCGCGCTGTCCCTGCTCTCGGGGATGAGCGTCGCCGATCTCGCGCAGGCAGTGGCAACGCAGGAGGCCGGACGGCTGACCAAGGTGCCCGGCATAGGCAAGAAGACCGCGGAGCGCCTGCTCCTCGAGTTGAAGGGCAAACTCGGCGCCGAACTCATCACGGGCGTGACGCTCAACCGCGCGGAGCCGGCGGGCGCGGATGTGCTGAACGCGCTCCTGTCCCTGGGCTACAACGAAAAAGAGGCGCAATACGCGCTGAAGCACTTGCCCGAAGGACTGTCGGTTTCCGAGGGCATCAAGCAGGCGCTTAAGCTGCTGTCCAGGGCGTGAGGGCGGTAAAATAGCGCATGGCCATTGAAATCGACCGACTGATCGCCGCCGATCCCGCCTCGCCCCAGGAGGAGGCGCTGGAGCGTGCGCTGCGGCCCAAGGCGTTGTCCGAGTACGTCGGGCAGGAGAAGATCCGCGGCCAGCTTTCGATATTCATCGAGGCGGCGCGCCAGCGCAAAGAATCGCTCGATCACGTGCTTCTGTTCGGCCCGCCGGGATTGGGGAAGACGACGCTGGCGCACATCATTGCGCGCGAGATGGGTGTCAACCTGCGCCACACCTCGGGTCCGGTGCTGGAACGCCCGGGGGACCTCGCGGCGCTACTCACCAACCTCGAGCCGAACGACGTGCTGTTCATCGACGAAATCCACCGCCTGTCGCCGGTGGTGGAAGAGATCCTGTATCCGGCGCTGGAGGATTTTCAGCTGGACATCATGATAGGCGAGGGCCCGGCGGCGCGTTCGGTCAAGCTCGATCTGCCGCCGTTCACCCTGGTGGGGGCGACCACGCGCGCCGGCATGCTCACCAATCCCCTGCGCGACCGCTTCGGTATCGTCGCGCGGCTGGAGTTCTACAGCGCGATCGAGCTGCAGCAGATCGTGAGCCGCTCCGCCCGCTTGCTCAAGGTGGAGGTCGCCGCGGAAGGCTCGCTTGAAATCGCGCGGCGCTCGCGCGGCACCCCGCGCATCGCCAACCGGCTGCTGCGGCGGGTGCGCGACTATGCCGAGGTCAGGAGCCGCAGCGGCGTGAGCCGCGAGGTAGCGGACGCCGCGCTGCAGATGCTCGACGTGGATGCGCTGGGCCTGGACCTGATGGACCGAAAATTGCTGATGGCCGTAATCGAGAAATTCGCCGGCGGTCCGGTGGGCGTGGACAATCTTGCCCATGTGATCGGTGAAGAGCGCGACACCATCGAGGACGTGATCGAGCCGTTTCTGATCATGCAGGGCTATCTGCAGCGGACGCCGCGCGGCCGCGTCGCCACGCTATCGGCCTATCGCCATTTCGGACTGGCGCCGCCGAGCACGGGCGGCAGCGGCGATTTGTGGAACGGTCCGGGTGCTTCCTGAAGTCAGTCCGATGCCGCCATTCGCGTGGCCGGTGCGGGTCTACTACGAGGATACCGACACCGGTGGCGTCGTGTATTACGCCAACTATCTGAAGTTCTTCGAGCGCGCGCGCACCGAATGGCTGCGCAGTTTGGGTCTGAATCAGGATAAACTGGCGTGCGAGGACGGCCTGATATTCGTGGTGCGGCGCGCGCAGCTCGATTTTGTACGCCCGGCGCGGCTGGACGACATGCTCGAGGTCACGGTTGAACCACTTAAGCTGGCGCATGTCTACCTAGACTTGACCCAGGAAGCGCGCTGCGGCGTCCAGGTGCTGGCGCGAGCGCAAATCCGCGTGGCCTGCCTCACGCAGCGAAATTTCAAACCGGTCCCGTTACCGCAATCCCTACGCGAGTCGATAACAAAATGAACGTAACTCAAGACCTGTCGATCCTGTCCCTGATCACCAACGCCAGCGTACTGGTGCAGCTGGTAATGGCGCTGCTGCTGGCGGTCTCGTTCATGAGCTGGCTGTTCATTTTTCGCAAATGGTTCGCCATCCGGCAGGCCGGGATACAGACGGAGAAGTTCGAGCGCGATTTCTGGAGCGGCAGCGACATGAACGGCCTGTACCAGAGCGCGGTCAACGATCGCCACCGCGCCGGATCGCTGGAGCGCATATTCGAGGCGGGCTTCCGCGAATTCGCCAAGCTGCGCGCGCAGCGCGGTGCCGATCCCAGCATCCCGGTGGAGGGCGCGCGCCGCGCCATGCGCGCCACCTATCAACGCGAGATGGACAATCTGGAGCGGCACCTCTCGTTTCTTGCCTCGGTCGGTTCGGTCAGTCCCTACGTCGGCCTGTTCGGCACGGTGTGGGGCATCATGAATTCGTTTCGCGCCCTGGCCAACGTCACCCAGGCGACGCTGGCGCATGTCGCGCCGGGCATCGCCGAGGCGCTGATCGCCACCGCGATCGGCTTGTTCGCGGCGATTCCGGCGGTCATCGCCTATAACCGTTACGCCCACGACATCGACCGCCTCGCCATACGCTTCGAGAGTTTCATCGAGGAATTCTCCAACATCCTGCAGCGCCAGTCCGGCGTGAGCAAGTAAGGAAGCAAGCGATGCCGCGTCCGCGCCGTGCGATGAGCGAGATCAACGTCGTGCCCTACATCGACGTAATGCTGGTGCTGCTGGTTATTTTCATGATCACTGCGCCGCTGGTGAATCCGGGAGTGGTCGAGCTGCCCTCGGTGGGCAAATCCTCGCAGCCGCCCGAACTGCCGATGGAAGTGGTGATCAAGTCCGACGCATCGCTGATGCTGCGCGAGAGAAGCAAGACCGCCGCGAGCGAGCGCGTGGTGTCAACCGCCGAGTTGGTCTCGGCGTTGCAGCAAAAACAGAAGACACACCCGGATCAGGCGGTGGTGATCGCCGCGGACAAGGATGTGCGCTACGAGGAGGTGCTCAAGGTGATGGACGAGCTGCAGAGGCAGAATGTGCGCAAAGTGGGGCTACTGGTGAAGCCCGCGGCACGATGAGCGTGGCGGCGGGCGCTTTGGCGTACGAGGAACCGGGCAAGGTCCCTTCCGCCGTTCTCGCCGTGCTGGTGCATGTGCTGCTGGCGGTATTCCTGTTCTTCGGCGTGCATTGGCAGAGCCGGCAACCCGAGGCGGTCATGGTCGAGTTGTGGAACAGCCTGCCCGCGCCGGCGGTGCAGCAGGTCGAGCCCAAGCCCATGCCGGTCCCCATGCCCGAACCCGAACCCAAGCCCGAACCCAAGCCCAAGCCCGAACCCAAGCCCATACCCGAACCCCCGCCCAAGGTCGAGAAGGCGATAGAACCGCCCAAGCCGGACATCGCGCTGGAAAAGAAGAAGGAAATCAAGAAAGAAGTGCCGAAAAAGGCGGAGCCCAAGCCGATCAAGCCCGAGCCCAAGCCGGTCAAGCCCGAGCCCAAGCTGAATCTGGACCGGACCAAGGACATACGCGCGCAACTCGAGCGCGAGACGACGGCGCTTAACCAGCAGATGGAGAAGGAAAGGATCCTTGCGCAGATGAATCAGGAAGGCGCGGCGTTCGCGGCCAAGGCCGATGCGGCATATATCGGCAAGCTCAAAGGAAAGATCAAGAGCAACATCGTGCTGCCGTCGGATATCGTAGGCAACCCTGAAGCAATTTTCGACGTGGTGCAATTGCCCACAGGCGAAGTGATGTCGGCCAAGCTGCGCACATCCAGCGGTAACAAAGCCTACGACGCGGCGGTTGAACGGGCGATACTCAAGTCCTCCCCCTTGCCCCGGCCGGACAGACCGGAACAGTTCCGGCGCGCACTGGAAATCAAATTCAAGCCTCAGGAGTGAATCCGACCCGGCTCTATGGGTATAATTGCATAAGTACTTTCTCAGGATACTAAATGCGCTTCGCGTTGCGTTCAGTCTTGCTGCTGCTCGCGCTGGTTTGTTCCAGCGCGCAGGCGCAGTTGTCCATCGAAATCACCGGCGGTGGCGCCAACCAGATCCCGATCGGCGTGCTGCGCTTCGCCGGCGAGCAGGTTTTGCCGCAAAACATCAGCGAGATCGTCGAAGCCGACCTGCAACGCAGCGGGCGCTTCCGCATGCTGTTCGCCGGCAGCGTAGATCCGCTGCCGACCGAGATGGCGCAGGTCAATTTTACCGACTGGAAAACCCGCAGCGCCGACGCCTTGGTGATAGGCAGCGTGGCGCGCCTGGCCGACGGCCGGTTCGAGGCGCGTTTTCGTCTGTTCGACGTGCCCAAGCAGACCCAGATCGGCGGGGTGGCCTTTACCCTGAACGCGCAGCAGGTGCGCACGACCGCGCACCGTATCGCCGACCTGATCTACGAGAAACTGACCGGCGATCGGGGCGTGTTTTCCACGCGCATTGCCTATGTGGTGAAGCAGCGCAACCGTTTCGAGCTGCAGATCGCCGATGCCGACGGGGTCGGCGCGCAGACCGCGCTCGCGTCGCGCGAGCCGATCATATCCCCGGCCTGGTCGCCCGACGGCACGCGGCTCGCCTATGTTTCGTTCGAAAACAGAAAGCCGGTGGTGTACGTGCATTCGCTGGTTTCCGGTCAGCGTCAGGTGGTGGCGAATTTCAAAGGATCCAACAGCGCCCCGGCCTGGTCCGCCGACGGCAAGCAGCTGGCGGTGGTGCTGTCCAAGGACGGGGGGTCGCAGATCTACTTCATTGGCGCCGACGGCAGCAACCCGCGGCGCATCACCAACTCCGGCTCGATAGACACGGAACCGTTTTTCTCGCCCGACGGCCAGTGGATCTATTTCACCTCCGACCGCGGCGGCAGTCCGCAGATCTACCGCATGAGCGCGAGCGGAGGCGAGGCCACGCGCGTGACCTTCGACGGCGGCTACAACGTGTCGCCGCGCATTTCCAGCGACGGCAAGACCTTGGTCTATATCGCGCGCGAAGGCGGACGCTTTCAGTTGAAATCGTTCGATCTGGCGAGCCGGCAAACGCAGGCGCTCACCGACGGGCAGCACGATGAATCGCCCAGCATTGCGCCCAACGGAAAAATGGTCCTGTACGCCACCCAGGCTAACGGCCGCGGCTCGCTGGCAGCAGTCTCGATCGACGGCAGAGTGAAGCAGCGTTTGTCGATACAGGCGGCGGATGTGCGCGAGCCCGCCTGGGGACCGTTTTTCAACAACTAAGGCAATAAGCGTCCATTTCGCATTGGCGCAAGCGGACTTCGATTTAGGGAGAATATGAGGGGAAGCGTCCCTAAGGTCTCTACCCCTCCGAGGGGAAAACCCCTCATTTTGAAATAAGCGGTAAATAAGCGGTACATAACCAATCAACCAGTAAGGAGATGGGAATGAAGAATTTGTTTGCATTTGTTTCAATTGCGGCCCTGCTCGCGGGCTGCTCCAGCACCCCCACGCTGGAGTCCAAGGCCGGAGTCGAGGACCGCACACCGACGACGGCCTCGACCCAGCCGGGCGGTTCCTCGGCCACGCCGGTCGCGCCCGCAGCCGAGCAACAGATCAGCCCGCTCAAGGACCCGAAGAACATCCTGTCCAAGCGCAGCATCTTTTACGATTATGACAAATACGACGTCAGGGACGAGTACAAGCCGCTGCTGCAGGCGCATGCCCGCTATCTCGCGCAGGACCGCAACGCCAAGATGTTGATCCAGGGCAACGCGGACGAACGCGGCAGCCGGGAATACAATATCGCGCTGGGACAGAAACGCGCCGACGGCGTGAAGAAAATGCTGCAGTTGATGGGTGCACAGGATAGTCAGATCGAGTCGGTGAGCCTGGGCGAGGAGAAGCCGCGCTGCACCGAGACCACCGAGGAGTGCTACAGCCAGAACCGGCGCAGCGACATGCTGTACGGCGGCGAGCACTGATCGATGAAGCTGCGCGCCGCGCTGTTGCTGGGACTTTTGCTTGCGGCCGGCGCCGTCCATGCCGGCATGTTCGACGATGAGGAGGCCAGGCGGGCGGTCTCCGATCTCCGGATCCAGGTGGAGGCTAACCGGAAGGCGGCGGAAGAGCGGCTGGGCAAGATAGAAAGCCTGGCGCAGGACCGCTCGATCGATCTGTCCAGGCAGCTCGATGAGCTAAAGCAGGATCTGGCGCGGATGCGCGGCCAGATCGAGGTGCAGGCCAACCAGATCGAAACGCTGGACCGGCGACAGAAGGACCTGTACGTCGACCTGGATGCGCGCCTGCGCAAACTCGAGGCGGGCGCCCAGGCGCAGGAAAAGCAGGCCGCGAGCGCGCCCGACCCCGTTGCCGAGGGCAAGGCCTACGAAGCGGCGCTGAACCAGTTCAAGCTTGGCAACTATCAGGCTTCCGTGGCCGCGTTCCAGAGTTTTCTCGCCGCCTATCCGGAGAGCCAGCAGTTGTCGAGCGCGCAGTACTGGATCGGCAACGCCTACTACGCACTGCGCGATTACAAGACGGCGATCGCCGCGCAGCAAAAAGTGATCGCGTCCTGGCCCGACAGCGCGAAGGCGCCGGACGCCATGCTCAACATCGCCAGCTGCCAGGCCGAAATGGGCCAGACGCGGACGGCGCGCGAAACGCTGCAGGCGCTGCTGAAGAAATATCCCGGCACGCCGGCGGCTGATCAGGCCAAGCAGCGGCTCGCGGGCAAACGTTAGCGGGGTGGTTGCAGGAACGAGTCCCCCAAGGAGATTTTCCCCGCGACGGGGATGGAGACCTGCGGGGCACACGCCCGCTCCTGCAATTTGAGATCAATGCTCTGCTCGGCAAGCTTATTCTCATGCGCAAAGCCGTAGTTCTGCTCTCCGGAGGTCTGGATTCGGCTACCGTGCTTGCGCTGGCGGTGCGCGCCGGCTACGCCTGCCACGCGCTTTCGGTCGATTACGGCCAGCGCCACCGGATCGAACTCGAGGCCGCGGTGCGCGTCGCGCACGCCCTGGGCGCAGTGGCGCAGAAAATCGTGCGTGTCGACCTCACCGCCTTCGGCGGCTCGGCCCTGACCGACGGCAACATCGCGGTGCCGACCGGGGGCCTGGAGAAAGACGGCATCCCCATCACCTACGTGCCGGCGCGCAACACCATCATGCTGTCGCTTGCCCTCGCCTGGGCCGAGGTGCTGCAGGCCAATGACCTGTTTTTTGGCGCCAATGCGGTCGACTACTCCGGCTATCCGGACTGCCGGCCGGAGTACATGCGCGCCTTCGAGCGCATGGCCAATCTCGCGACCAAAGCCGCGGTCGAAGGCCATAGGCTCACTTTGCATACGCCCATCATCGCCATGAGCAAGGCGCAGATCATCCAACAGGGCGTCAAACTCGGCGTGGACTATGGTCTTACCGTATCCTGCTATCAGGCCGATGCCGAAGCCCGCGCCTGCGGCGTGTGCGATTCCTGCCGCTTGCGCCGAGCCGGATTCGAGGCGTCCGGCGTGCCCGATCCCACCCGCTATTGTCCGAATCGCGCTTGAAGCCTGGTTCTGACGGTCCCGGCGCTCGGGGAATTTTTCGCGCGACTTGGCGCTTATCAACGGTATTGCGGCCCATTTGGACGCGGCAAACCCGGATTTCGTTGACACAAGTACCCTCGGCAAATTAAAATCGCGCCTCTTTTGGGTCGTTAGCTCAGCCGGTAGAGCAGCGGACTTTTAATCCGTTGGTCGCCAGTTCGAATCTGGCACGGCCTACCAACAACATCAAACGGTTTGGCGCTGTCCAAGCCCAGTCAGTCTCCGGGGCGTTAGCTCAGTTGGTAGAGCAGCTGACTCTTAATCAGTAGGTCGCAGGTTCGACCCCTGCACGCCCCACCATGAATGCGGCTCACAGCGAAGTGGGCCGCGTTTATTTGGTCAAAATGGCGATTTCGCCTCCCCCGCTGCGCCTCTAAAATGTACCGGAATGTAGCCATTTTCCTCGGGGTGTCCGGGTGTTTGATCTAGGTCAAAACATCCCAGGACTCAGGGGAAGATACTTGCGCGGTCCGTTTGGTGGGATGCGCGTTGAATGGCATTGCTTTGAATCGTCAGTCTAGGGAGCCGGCACGCCGGCTCGCGCGCGGCGCCGGATCAGGAGAAAAGCCGAATTGAACCTGATCGAGCCGAAAGCAGGTCTAGAAAAGCCCGTCAGCATCGCTGAAATCGACGGGCCGGCGGACCCACAGAATTCCCCATTACCCGATAGATGAGCCGATTAAGGCGGTCCGATATGAATGTGAACGCAATGTCCAATTTTGAAATCGTGGCGCGCGAGGATTTCTCCGATGTCACCTACCTGCTCGAGGTGCGCCATCCGCTGATGGCCAAGGCCGCGAAGCCGGGGCAGTTCGTGATCGTCATGCTGAACGAGCAGGGCGAGCGCATCCCGCTCACCATCGCCGATTTCGACCGCAAGAAAGGCACCATCACCCTGGTGATCCAGGCGGTAGGCAAGACGACCAAGCAGATGCAGCAGGAATGCCAGGTCGGCACCAGGCTTTACGGCATGGTCGGCCCGATGGGCATCCCCAGCCCGATGAGCCACGCGAAGAAGGTGATCTGCGTCGGCGGCGGCCTCGGCGTGGCGCCCATCTTTCCTCAGGCGCGCGGCTTCAAGGAGGCCGGCGCGTACGTGATCGCAGTGCTCGGTTTCCGCAGCAAGGACCTGGTGTTCTGGGAAGACAAGTTCCGCGCCTGCTGCGATGAGTTGATTCTGTGCACCAACGACGGCTCGGCGGGGATGAAAGGTTTTGTCACCGACGGCATCAAGGTCGCGCTGGCCGGACACCCCGACGTCGAAGAGGTCGTTGCGATCGGCCCGCCGGTGATGATGAAAGCCGCTGCCGATGCGACGCGCGCGGCCAAGATCAAGACCATGGTGAGCGTCAATCCGATCATGGTCGACGGCACCGGGATGTGCGGCGGTTGCCGCGTGAAAGTCGGCGACCAAGTCAAGTTCGCCTGCGTCGACGGACCGGATTTCGACGGCCATCTGGTCGATTTCGACGACCTGATGCAGCGCCTTTCGCGCTACACCACAGTGGAAAAACAAGCGCACGAGCGCTGGTCGGAGTCCTGCCGCATGACCAAGCAGGTCGGTGCTAGCGCGCTGCACGCGCTGAAACGCGGCGCCCAGAGCGAGCTGCTCGAACTGCCGGACCCGTTCGAGGATGCGCCCGGGGGTTGATTCGATTTGATGGTTGACATTGCGCCAGTCCGGCGCCGGAGGGCATGCCTCCGCGACGCCGGCTAGCCGCTAGAGGACACTGATATGGCAAAGAAGAAAACGATACGCAGCATTCCGCAGGAACGCACGCCGATGCGCGAGCAGGATCCGCAGGTACGGGCGAAGAATTTCGAGGAAGTCGCCTGCGGCTACAGTCTCGAAGATGCGGCGCGCGAATCCGAGCGCTGCCTGATGTGCCCGGACGAGCCCTGCATTTCCGGCTGTCCGGTGGGCATCAATATTCCCGGCTTCATCAAGAAGATCAACGAGAAGAATTTCCGCGGCGCCTACGACATCCTGACCGATACCAATCTGCTGCCGTCGATCTGCGGCCGGGTGTGTCCGCAGGAGAACCAGTGCGAAGGCGTGTGCACGGTCGGCGATTCGCTGGAAGCGGTCGCGATCGGGCGCCTGGAGCGCTTTGTCGGCGATACCGCCATCAAGGAAGGCTGGGTCAACATTCCCTATATCGAACCCAACCGGTTCAAGGTCGGGATCGTCGGCTCGGGTCCCGCGGGCATGGCCTGCGCGGCGGACATGGCCAAGGCGGGCTGCGATGTCACCGTCTACGAAGCCTTTCACCAGCCGGGCGGCGTGCTGAAATACGGCATCCCCGATTTTCGCCTGCCGAACGAGGTGATCGACGCCGAAATCAACAACCTGAGGAAATTCGGCGTCAAGTTCGAATGCAACACCCTGGTCGGGCGGCTATTCACCATCGAGCAGATGATAGACGAGATGGGCTTTCACGCGGTGTTCGTCGGCGTCGGCGCCGGCTACCCGACCATGCTGAACATCCCCGGGGATTCGCTCAACGGCGTGCTGTCGGCGAACGAAATGCTGACGCGCTGCAACCTGATGCGCGGGCGCGATTTTCCGAACTTCGACACGCCGCAACCCATAGGCAGGCGCGTTGCCGTGGTCGGCGCGGGCAATACCGCCATGGATGCGACGCGCGTGTCGATACGCCTGGGCGCGGAGAAGGTGTACTGCGTCTACCGCCGCTCGCGCACGGAAGCGCCGGCGCGCGCGGAGGAAGTGCATCACGCCGAGCAGGAAGGCGTGGAATTCCACTGGCTCACCGCTCCGGTGGCGGTGCTGGACGACGGCAAGGGCAACGTGCGCGGCATGCGCTGCGTGCACATGGAACTGGGCGAGCCTGACGATTCGGGCCGGCGCCGTCCGGTGCCGGTCGCCGGCAGCGAGTTCGATTTCGAGGCCGATCTGATCATCTACGCGATCGGCACCAACGCCAATCCGATCATGGGACAGACGTCGAAGCTGAAATTGAACAAATGGGGTTACATCGGCGCCGACGCGAATCTCGCGACTTCGGTGGCGGGCGTGTTCGCCGGCGGCGACATCGTCACCGGCGCGGCGACCGTGATCGAAGCCATGGGCGCGGGCCGCAAGGCCGCGCGCGGCATGAAGGCCTATCTGGGCATCCGCGACGCCGGTTTGCCCTATGTCGGCGGGGAGGGCGGCACGCTATTCGGCATCGACACCAGGGAGCGGAACTTCGCGCGCGTGCGCGTTGCCTAAGGCCTGAGGCTTTCTGACACTCGAACTTGCAGCGCCAACGATCAACAGCGGCTACGGAAAAAACATGAACCAAACGACATTGCAGAAATCGGTCAAGAAACCCGCCAAGAAAGCGGAAGCGCCCGCGGGCAGGAAAGCGGCCGTCACGTTGAAGGAACACATCGTCGAAATCATCAGCGATTCGGGCGAAGGCGCGCAAAAGTGCGGCCAGTCCCTGGGCGCGATCGCGGCGCAGATGGGCAACGGCATCTGGACCACGGAAATCATTCCCGCCGAAATCCGGCCGCCGGCGCGCAGCGTCGCCGGGGCCAGCGGCAATCGCATCCGCATCGGCTCGGGCTACATCACCAACGGCGGCGACGAGACCGACATGGTGGTGGCGTTCAACGAGCAGGTGCTGCTCGGCCGCGTGCGGGCGAAAGAGCTCAAACCGGACTGCATCATCCTGCTCGAGGACATGTGGCGCACCCACGCCGATCCCAAGATCGTGGCCTCCTACGTCGAGACCCATGACAAGCTCGTCGCCGCGGGCTACCGCGTGTACGAAATTCCGATGGAGCGGGAGTGCCGCACCATGGTCGCGGATCCGCGGCGCGGCAAGAACATGTATGCCCTCGGCATGCTGTGCTACATCTACAGTCTGGAACTGAAACTCGCGGTGGATCAGATCATCCTCGCCTTCGGCAAGAAAGATCAGAGCGTGGTCGATTCGAACATCATGCTGCTCGAAGCCGGGCACAAGTGGGCGGCGGCCAATCTCGATTTCTGCTACCGCATCCCGGCGACGCGCGCGACCGAACCGCAGATCGTGGTCAACGGCAACACCGCGCTCGCCCTGGGCGTGCTGTCCTCGGGCATGGAGATCTGCGCGATGTACCCGATCACGCCGGCGACGTCGGCCTCGCACTATCTGTCCGAAGTGTTCGAGAAGGTCGGCGGCATGGTGCACCAGGCCGAGGACGAGATCGCGGCCTGCGCTTTCGCCATCGGCGCTTCCTACGCCGGCAAGTGCACGGTCACCATCACTTCCGGCCCCGGCTATTCGCTGAAACAGGAGGCGATAGGACTGGCGGTCATGGGCGAGATACCTCTGGTCGTGGTGAACGTGCAGCGCGGCGGTCCGAGCACCGGTCAGCCGACCAAGATGGAGCAGGGCGATCTGATGACCGCGATATTCGGCAGCCACGGCGACGCGCCGAAGGTGGTGATGGCGCCGGGCACCATCGAAGAGTGTTTCTACTCCGTCATCACCGCGCGCAAGATCGCGGAAACCTTCAACATGGTGGTGGTGGTCCTGACCGACGCCGGCCTCGCGACCTCGCAACAACCCTTCCCGCGCCCGGTGTTCAACGAAACCTGGATGGCGCCGCCGATAGACCAGAGCGCCGTCCCCGCAGGGGCGAGACCCTACGACTGGGACGAGGACACCGGCCTCGCGCGCCGCTTCATTCCGGGCCAGCCCGGCGGCATGCACACCCTCACCGGACTTGCGCACGACCGCGACAGCCATGTCGCCTACGACGCGGAAATCAACGAACAGACGCTGCGTTTTCGCAGCCTGAAACTTGCGGCGCTGCAAAAGACGCTCAAGGCGCCGACGGTGTTCGGCGACGCCAAGGGCGACCTCCTGATGGTCGGCTGGGGCAGCACCAAAGGCGCGATCGAGGAAGCGGTGGAAATGTTGCGCGCCGAAGGCAAGAAAGTGTCTTCCCTGCACCTGCAGTTCCTGCAGCCCCTGGCGCCGGGAATCAAGGAAATCCTGCAGGGGTTCAAAAAGGTCATGACCATCGAGAGCAACTGGAGCGACCGCCCCGAGGACAAGATCATCGACGAGTCCAATCGCCGCTATTCGTCCATGGCGATCCTGCTGCGCTCGCGCTTCCTGATCGATATCGACTGCTTCAGCGAGGTGAAAGGCCAGCCGATCAAGCCCGGCACGATTCGCCGCGTGATGCTGGAAAAACTGAATAAATAAAAGCAGAAGCAACAGCCAAGAAAGGTGAACAAAACATGAACATGATGTCCGACATGAACTCCGCCCACGCGTGTCTGCTGCAGATGACCGACGAGCACTTCGAGCTCGAAGACTACCAGAGCGGCGTGCCGCGCTGGTGCACCGGCTGCGGCGACAACGCCATACTCGCGGCGGTGCAGCGCCTGTGCCGGGACGAAAACCTGCGCCCGGAAAAAACGGTGTTCGTGTCCGGGATCGGCTGCTCCAGCCGCTTCCCGCATTACATGAAGACCTACGGTTTCCACGGCATCCACGGGCGTGCGCTGCCGGTGGCCGAGGGCGTGAAAATGTCCCGGCCCGATCTCACCGTGTTCGTGAACACCGGCGACGGCGACTGCACCAGCATCGGTGCGGCGCACTGGATCCACGCCATCCGCTACAACATGAACCTCACCGTGTTCCTGCACGACAACCAGATCTACGGCTTGACCAAGAAACAGGCTTCGCCGACCTCGCCGATCGGCACCAAGAGCAACACCACGCCGCGCGGCAGCTACCTTGAAGCCCTGAATCCGCTGACGGTGACCCTCGGCGTGCAGAACGTTTCCTTCGTCGCGCAGGCGGCCGACTGGATTCCGGAGGTGCTGTTCGACATCGTCAAGGCCGCTTACCACCACCGCGGGCTGTCGTTCGTGCGCATCATCCAGCGCTGCCCCGAGTGGCTGCCGAAGGCGCTCGATCCGTGGATGCACGACCCGAGCAAAGTGCAGTTGCTGAATCACGCAAACGGCCTGCAACTCTCCGCGGGCCTGTCCCGGGTGTACAAGAACCAGTTTGAGCACGACCCGTCGAACATCGACCGGGCGCGCGAGATCGCTTCCAACACCGATATCATTCCGGTCGGGATTCTGTACAAGAACCCGGCGGTTCCTTGCTACGAGGACCTGCGCTTGAGCGACAAGCTGCGCACCCCCGATCTGACGCGCGCCGGACTCAATGCGGAACTGGACAAGTACACGGTATGGCCGCAGGGCGCGGAGCAAAAGGTCGCGTAGAGCGAATAGCGTAAAGGGCCGGCGCGCCGCCGACAGCAAAACCACCGCGCGCCGTCATCGTTAGCACACCACCAGCAAGGCAGGTTGATAAAGACATGGAAGCGGATACCCAAGCACACGTTGCTTTTTTCTTGACCGGCAGGCGGCCGAGCGAGCACCTGGACGCGGTCGATGGACTGGGCCTGCGCCCGGCCCTGTTTGCCGGATTCCGGGATCTCACCCGGTTGCGCTACGATTTTCCGCTGTTGCTGGTGCCGGGGCGCACCGACAAGCTGTTCGCGCAATCGCTGTCGGGCCTCGTCGACAGCACCCTCGCGAGCATCGCGCGCGGTAGCGACAGCGAGCGCATACGCAAGCATGTGTTGCGCCTGGAGCAGGAGATGCGCACGCTTGCCGCCGGCGGCGGCGCGTCGTTTTCCGCGCTGTGGGACAAGGCCGCGGGGCGCCTCGCGAAGGGGGCGGACAAGTCGTTCGAAGACAGCGTGCGCCGTGCGCGCGCCGCGATCAAGATCGATGGCGAAGTCGCAGACTGCGACGCGGCCTTGCCCGCGCGCCTGCTGCAGCATGCCTGGGCCGCGGTGCAAAAGCAGAAAGCCGAACGCTTCCGCAAGGATCTGGATCGGGTGGTACTGAAACTGTCGGATATCCTCAGAGCCGACTATGAGCGCTCCGAGGCCGGGCGCAGCGCCAAGCATCTGAAAGCCGCGCTGGGCAGCGGGTTCGGCGACGCGTTCGACTTCGAGGCGATGTCGCGTATGCTGTCCAAAGCCCTGCCGAAGGACGCATTCCCCGAGAGCCGGCGCAAGCGCATCCGCGAACTGCTCGATGTGTTGAACGCGCAGCAGTTCTTTCCGGGCGCCGCCGCGCCGGCGAAAAAAGCAGCTGCGGCCAAGCCCTATTCCTTCCATTTCGACAGCTGCGGCGACGCGCTTTCCGCTTTCCGCGAGCGCATGCCCAAGCTGATCGAACTCGCCAAGGCGATCGCCATCGCCGAACTGGAGATCGACGGCCAGTACAGCGAAGCCAAGCACGATGCCTTGTTCGAGCAATTCGGCGCGAACGGCCTGGACCCGCAGGACCTGGCGCCGTTTCCCGATTACCTGGTCTGCGTCAACGCCGGAAAACTGCAGGCGCAGGAGCACGCGCAGTTGATGGAAATACTCTCCTCCAGCCTGCCGATCAAGGTGCTGCTGCAGATCGACGATATCCTCGAAGAATCCACCAGCGGCGAAGGCAGCCTTACCGCAGGCATGCGCAGCCGGCAGATCGCCAACATGGCGATCGGTTTGAACGAGGTCTATGTGCTGCAGTCCGCGAGTTCCAATCTGTTCCAGTTCCGCGAACGCATGCTGCGCGGGCTGACGTATCGCGGGCCGGCGCTGTTCAGCGTGTTTTCCGGCGCGAGCGCCACCGCCTCCGACCTGCCGCCCTATCTGATGGCGGCTGCGGCGATGGAGTCGCGCGCATTCCCGGCATTTACCTACGATCCTTCCGCGGGCGCGAACTGGGCCTCGCGTTTCTATCTGGAGGCCAATTCGCAGGTGGATCTCGACTGGCCGATCCAGGGGTTTTCCTATGAAGACGAAGAGCACCAGCGGGTATCGGAGGATCTGGCTTTCACGCTGGTCGATTTCTTCGCCAGCGACCGCCGCTACGCCAGGCACCTCGCGCGCGTGCCGCGCTCGAAGTGGAACGGCAGCATGATCGCGGTGGACGAGTCGCTGTCACGCGAACGCAAAGGTCTGCCGGACAAGGTGCCCAGCGTGCTGATGGTCGACGCCGACAATGTGCTGCAGAAAGTGATCGTCGACGAAAAGCTGATCCGCGAAGCGCGCCGTTGCCGCGAGATGTGGCACAGCCTGCAGGAACTGGGCGGCGTGCACAACTCGCACGCGGAAACGCTGCTCGCGCGCGAAAAAAAGGCCTGGGAAGAGCGCATGCAGCAGGAGGCCGAAGCGCACAAGCCGCTGGCGCCTGCAGTCTCGCCGATAGCAGCGGCTGCTGCAGCTGCAACTGCGCCGGCGGCGGAGGAAGAGCCGCAACGCTCCCCCGACGAGGCTTACATCGACACGCCGCGCTGCGCGACCTGCAACGAGTGCACCAATCTCAACGACAAGATGTTCAAGTATAACGGCGACAAGCAGGCCTACATCGCCGACATTAACGCCGGAACCTACGCGCAATTGGTCGAGGCCGCCGAATCCTGCCAGGTCGCCATCATTCACCCGGGCAAGCCGCGCAATCCGAAGGAGCCCGGACTGGACGAACTGATGAAGCGCGCCGAGGTATTCAACTAGACGGCGTAGTTATGGTAGCGTATTGAAAAAGGGGGCGAAGCCCCCTTTTTCAATTCACAGGCCCTGCACTCAATGACAGCGAGCGTCCGCCGCATCATCCATGTCGACATGGACGCTTTCTACGCGTCGGTCGAGCAGCGCGATGCCCCCACGCTGCGCGGCAGGCCCGTGGCCGTCGGCGGCCAGGCGGACGCCCGTGGCGTGGTGGCGGCATCCAGCTACGAAGCGCGCGCCTTCGGCGTGCGCTCGGCGATGCCCATGGCGCGCGCGCTGCGCCTGTGCCCCCAGCTCGTGGTCGTGCGCCCCGACTTTCAGCGTTACCGCGCCGTGTCGCAGCAGGTGCTCCAGATCTTTCGTTCATGCACGCCCCTGGTCGAGCCGCTGTCGCTGGACGAGGCGTATCTGGACGTCACCGACAACCGCTGGGGCGAGTCCCTGGCGACTGCGGTGGCGAAGCGGCTGAAACAGCGCATCCTCGAGGAGACGCATCTGACGGCTTCGGCCGGCGTCGCGCCGAACAAGTTCCTCGCCAAGATCGCCTCCGGCTGGCAGAAGCCCGACGGGCTCACGGTGATTTCGCCGGGCCGCGTCGAAGCGTTCCTGCAGCAGCTGCCCGTCGATGCGCTCTGGGGCGTGGGTCCGGTCACTGCGGAGAAACTGCGAAAAATCGGCATAACGCGTCTGGTCGAGGTGCGCGCCGCCGAGCCGGTGCTGCTGCAGCGCGCGGTCGGCAGCCTGGCCGAGGTGTTGCAGCGGCTGGCGCGCGGCGAGGATGCGCGCCCGGTGGTGCCGAACCGGCCCCACAAATCCTCGAGCAGCGAAAATACCTACAACGAGGATCTGCTCGATCCGGCCGCGATAGGCGCGGAAATCGAACGCATGGCGCGCAAGGCCGCCGAGTGGCTGGCGCGCAAAGGACTGCTCGCGCGCAGCGTGACCATCAAGGTGCGCTACGCCGGATTCACCACGGTCACGCGCAGCCACACCGCCGCGGCGGCTACGCGCGACCCGGACGAGATCGCGGCGCGCGCCCTGTCGCTGCTGGCGCGCACCGAAGCCGGCAAGAAGCCCGTACGCCTGCTCGGGGCTGGCGTGTATGGTTTTGTCGAGGGCGATACGGTTGGCGGCACGCCGGGTGTTTTGCGATTCGACGATTAGCTGCTCGGCGTGGCAATTTGCGCGCTGCGCGCGCCAACCGAGCTTTCTGAACGGATGAACAGCGCATCCGTTCAGAAAGCTCGGTTATCGATCCAAGTACAATGACAGTGCAGCGGGTTTGTACAAGATCCGCGATTGCGTGCGGATGGAATTTCATCCGCACGCAATCGCGGATCCGCGCGGACGGTTTCTCGTCCGCGCAACATCTGGTTGCTGCCCGGCCAAATTTTGCTTTTGCCGCAATCGGAAGGATAATTCGATGCGTCCATGTCCAACTATCTGCTCGATTTCAGTTTCGGCGTGAAACGCTCCGATGGCTACGTATCGGACATCTGGCGCGCATCGACTACGCGGCTGGGCGATTTCCACCTTGGCGCGAGTTCGATCGCCGGCGTCGAGGAATACCGCTTCAATAAGTCCGGCCTGTGCCGCAGCGCGCATAGCGGGGCGGAGGGCGCGCCGGTGGCCCTGCGCGACCGCGCCGGCTTCAAGTGGCGCCGCGCCGCGACGCCGCCGCGCGGCAGCGGCCGGGCTGCGCGCGTGGCCTGGCTCGCCTTCCCCACGGATTACCTGTCGCGGCCGACGGTCGTAGATGACGGGGAGATATTCTGGATTGCTGCCGCGCCGGCCGGCGGCGCGACCTATGTGGAATTCGCTTACGCGGCGGAACCCGAGCAGGGCATTCGCGGCGTCCTCGACGTGGTGCAGGACCGGACCCTGGTGCGCTGTGCCGCGCTGCCGAACGGCGAAACCCTGGTGATCTTCTGCTATCACGCCGATTGGGACAACAAGGACCTGCGCGTGCCCGGACTCGGGGTGGTCGCCGATGTGCTGTTTTCTGCGGACGATCCGCTGGCATCGGGGCGCCCGCTGCGGCATCGCTTCGGCCCGGCACCGAAGGACGACGAGGCGGTATTGCTGCTCGAAATGGGGGGCGCTGCAGTCACCAATTGACTGGCCGCCTCCATTGTGTGACAGGTAAGTGCGGGGGCTGCCGGATTTTTCTGTAACATGGCAGCCCGAACCCGAATTGCCGTGCCATGCTCCCACAAGCGCTGATTTTTCTCGACCTCGAAACCACCGGCATGACTGCGGCCGAGGAGCGCATCACCGAGATCGGGCTGGTCGAGGTCGCCAACGGCGCAGTCGTCGGCAGCTGGAGCCAGCTGGTCAATCCGCAAAAGCGCATCCCGTCTTTCATCCAGGCGCTTACCGGCATCACCGACGCGATGGTGCGGGATGCGCCCAGCTTCGCGCAGCTCGCGCCCGGGTTGTTCCAGCGGCTGGAGGGCAAGCTGCTCGTCGCCCACAACGCGCGCTTCGATTTCGGATTCCTCGAGAGCGAATTCGCGCGCCTGGGAATCTGCTACCGCCCGCAGGTCTTGTGCACGGTGAAGCTGTCGCGCAAGCTGTTTCCCGAACAGCGCCGCCACAACCTGGACAGCCTGATCGAGCGCCATCGCCTCAGCTGCAGTGCGCGCCACCGCGCGCTCGGCGATGCCGAAGTGTTGTGGCAATTCCTGCAGAAAATCTATACCGAGGTGGATGTCGTGCAGATCGATGCCGCGCTGCGCGCGCAACTCGACCCGCCGCCGCGCGCAGTGCCGAGAAGACGGAAGGCGGCGACCGCAGCGGCTAATCCACGCCCGCCCCGGTCTGCTTGATCACCTTGGCCCAGCGGTCGCGTTCGGAGCGCATTTCTTCGGCGGCCGGTGCCTGGCCAGGGACAAGCGCATCGCGCAACAGGTGACGCGCGTGGAGTGGATGGAGACTGTGGGCGAGCTGGGCGCGCAGCTGCATGAATCTCGCCTGATCGGGCAATTGCTGCCGCGCGAGCGCGGTATCGCCCGCGGCGGCGAAGCGCTGGTACCAGGCTATGAGATGTTGTCATAATTGGCAAGACAGTATGCCGAAGAGGCAGAGACAATGCCAACCTAAGAAACTTAAAGGAAAACATTCTTACACCAGCCTGACCCGTCTGCGGCATGCCGTCGCATGGCCCGGTGGGCTGGACTCCTATCGAATTCAAATGAGCGTTTGGTGCGGTTCACAACAACGGCTTACGCCGCCCACCTGCGCCCGTGGCTTGCGTAATCGAGCATCAGGAAGAACACGTTGTCGCATTTCTGCCGAAACAGCACCCGGTCATAGCTCTCTGGCAGGTCGCGATCCAGCACCTGTTCGACGGCGGAGCGCACCTGTTTTTGGGTCTGGGTGTCCTTGTACCAGTCCTGTACCAGAACCTTGGGATGCTCGTCCAGCAGCCGGTGCAGCAAGGACTTCGCCGCGAGCCGGACTTTCTGCGTTTCGTCCTGCGTCATCTTGTCCTTCTTCAGCAGATCGAACAGTTCCAACTCGTCTTCGCTCAAGCCCTCGCGGATGTGCCGCTCCTCCTCCGCGCGCAAGTCCTCGGTGAACTTCATCAGTTCTTCAAAAGAATTCTCGGTAGAAGAGCCGCCGGCATTGTAGGCGTCGATGATCTGTTGCAGTCGTTGTGCAAAATCAGTGCGTGTCGCATTTTGTTGCAGCATCAGGTCCAGCTTGTGTTGCAGAAACGCGCGCAAATCGGCGATTTCAATATTCTTGTATGTCGCCTGCTTGAACTCCTCGCGCAGCTTGTCGAAGTTGATCTTGCTCAGGTCCCAGGTCTTGCCTTTCTGGATGATCTGGTATTCCGCGCTGTACTGTCGCGCCTTGAACGCTTCGGCGTCATTCACCACCACGCTCTGGTCCAGCAGTTCGGCGATTTTCAGGCTGATTGCATCGATGTTCTTCTGCTCGATCAGGCTGTCGATCACGCCGCGCAGGTACTGGAACGCGGCGACTTCCCGCGTTCGCCCTTGCTTGCCGCGGCCCATGATTTCCGGCTTGCACGCCTCATACAGCGATGAGATGGTGTTTTCGTAGACGTTGAATGCTTTGCGCGATTCGTCTTTCGCCAGCATGGCGTCGGCGAACACATTGAAGCGCCCGAGCTTCTCGAACACATCGTCGTCGTTCAGCACCTCGCGCAGGGCCACGCCTTTTTTGTGGCAGAAGCTCAAGCCCTGCTCCAGCGCCTCATCCAGCAGGCGGAACAGTTCCGCCTTTTCCTTCACCGGCGGCGTGTCCTCCTTGTCCTGCCCCTGCGCGTAATCCTTCAGCGCCCGCTTCATGTTGCGGAATACGTTGTAGTAATCCACGATTTCGCCGTTGCGCTTTTCGACCCCGTTGACCTTCCACGAGGTGACGCGGTTCGCTCTGGCGATGGTCTGCATCAGGGTATGGCCCTGCATCGGCTTATCGAGATACAGCGTCGAAAGCGTTGGTGCATCAAAGCCCGTGAGCCACATGGCGCACACGAACACCAGTTGCAGTGGATGCTCCGGGTCCTTGAAGTTGTATTCGATGTCGTGCCCATGCTCGTCCAGCCGGTTCATGCGCTCGCGGTGGCGCTTGATTTCCAGCTTTTGCGCAGCGAACTTGTTCTCTTCGTCCGCGTCCTCGCTGACGACGACCGCCATTTCGACCGAGCGCATGGTTTCGACGAGTTTTTTCAGCCGCGCTTTTTCGATGTCGTTTGTCGACTTTCCAATACGCCCGATCAGTTCCTTGATCTCGGCCTTCCACTGGTCCTGCACCTTGTCGTACATTTTCACGGCGGTGAACTTGTCCACCGACACGACCATGCCCTTGCCCAGATAGCCGCGCCGCGGGAAGTGATACACGATGTCCCGGGCAATTTTCTCCAGCCGATCGTCGCGCTTGATGACCTCGACTTCCTGCGCAAACCGTTTCTCCAGCTTGGACTGTTGCGCTTCGTCCAGATTCTCGCTCTCCAGAATCTCGTAAAACTCTTCGCTCAATCCCTCGTTCTGGATCAGCACCTCCGGCACGCGCTTCTCGTAGTACAGAGGCACCGTTGCGCCGTCGTCCATGGACTGCTGGAAGTTGTATTCCGAAACATAATTGCCGAACCACGCATTGGTCTTGCGCTCGCGCCCGAGGAGCGGCGTGCCGGTGAAAGCCAGGTACTGCGCATGGGGCAAGCCGACGCGCATGTTCTCCGCCAGCGACTTGTATTGGGTGCGGTGGGCCTCGTCCACGATGACGATGATGTCCTCGCGCGGCGAAAGCAGCGGGTACGTCCTGCCCCGGTCCCAGCGGAATTTCTGGATTAGCGTGAACACCACGCGCTTGTTCTGCCCGAGGAACTTGCGCATCTCCTCGCTATCCTTGGGTTGCGCGGCCTCGGCCTTGCCCACCGTGCCGGTATGCAGGAAGTTGCGGTAGATCTGCCCGTCGAGGTCGTCGCGGTCGGTGACCACCACGAAGGTGAAATTGCCCGTCTGCTTGCGGAAGATCTTGCGCGCATAGAAGATCATCGAGAAGCTCTTGCCCGAGCCCTGCGTGTGCCAGAACACGCCCAGCTTGCCCGCCAATTCATCGCGCCTGAGGAAAGCTTCATACGCCCGGTTCACGCCGATGAACTGGTGGTTCTGCGCGATGATCTTCGAGTTGTCCTTGTAGTAGAGAATGAAATTCTCCACATAGTCGAGCAGGCGTTGCCGCGGCAGCAGGCCGGCGATCACGCCTTCCAGGCTGGTGCCTTGCTTGCGGATCGCGCTGCGGTCGATCTTCTCCCGCTCGTCGTCGGCGCGCAGCCAGTTGAAGAAATGCTCCCACTCCGCCGTGACGCTGCCGACCTTGGTTTCGATGGCATTGGAGAGCACGCAAAAGGCGTTGGTCAGAAATAGCTGCGGGATTTCCGCCTTGTAAGTGGCGAGGTTGTCATCAAAAGCGTTGCGCAGCTTTACGTTCGAATTTTTCAGCTCGATGAACACCAGCGGAATGCCGTTCACGTAGAGCAGCACATCCGGCCGACGGAAACCGCGCTCGCCCTTGATCCAGAGCTGGGTCACGGCGAGGTAGCGGTTGTTCTCCGCTGCGTTGAAATCCAGCAGGTAGACGCGCTCCTGCTGGCGCTGGCCGTTTTTATCGTCGAATTCCACCGGGACGCCGTCGCGCAGCAGGCCGTAGATTTCCCGGTTCGCCGCGGTCAGGGTCATCGCCTGCCGCCGGTCGAGCAGCTTTTCCAGCGCGCTTTCGATGGCCGCCGCAGGAACGTCCGGGTTCAGGCGCGTTGCCGCCTCGCGCACGCGGTCGGCCAGGATCACGTCGCGCTTGTGGGCGCGCTTGGAGCCGTCGTTCAGGTCCTCAGCCTTTTCCGTATAGCAGTCGAGCACATCGAAGCCGTGTAGAAGCTGGAGCTTCTGCAGCAAGGCTTGCTCGATCTGGCTTTCTGAAATGAAGTTAGGCATTTTAATTCAATTAGTTATATGCCTGAATCCTTGCAATCTTAACTCACCTGTGAGCTAAGTTAAGGAAAACCGCATTTCCTTAACTTATAAACAAGTTGAGGTAACGATCAAACGAATAGGCGCGCCAGCGCTGCTGACCGGTGACTTCCTTCAGCAGCCCCAGTCGTTCGAAATCCCGGATCAAGGCATTGGCTGTCGGTGTGCTGACTTTCAATGCCGTTTCGATGTCCGTAGCCGACACCAAGGGCTTCCGGTACAACAAATTCAGCAACTGCCGCGCGTTGGCCGCCCGCTTGCCCAGAGTCAACACGTTTTGCTCCACCTCTGTGCGCAGCGTCAGCACCTGCCGGAATACGTCGCGCCCCTTGGTGGCCGTCTCCGCCACGCCCTGCAGAAAAAAGCGCACCCAATGGATCAGGTCGTTCGACACCCGCACCCGCATCAGCGCATCGTAGTAGCTCGCCCGGTTGCGCTCGAAGAAATCCGACAGATACAGCGAAGGCTTCGCCAGCAGGCCGTGGCCGACCAGGTACAGTGGAATCATCAGCCGTCCGATGCGGCCGTTGCCGTCGAGGAACGGGTGGATGGTCTCGAACTGGTAGTGGCTGATCGCCACCCTGATCAGGTGCGGCACAGCGATCTTTTCGTTGTGCCAGAACGCCTCCAAATCGCTCATCAAATCGGCCACGCCGTCCGGATGGGGTGGAATGAACACCGCATCGGTCAGGCTGGAGCCGCCGATCCAGTTCTGGCTCGCGCGGAATTCACCTGGTTGCTTGTGCTCGCCGCGCACTCCATGCATCAGGATTTCGTGGGTCTGTTTCAGCAGCCGGTTCGACAGCGGCAGGCTCTTCAGCTCGGCAATCGCGGTGTTTACCGCCTCGACGTAATTGCGCACCTCGCGCCAGTCGTCGCGCTTCTCCGGCTGGATCTGCTCCTCGGACATCAGCGCCTCGTTCATGCCGGTCTGAGTGCCCTCGATGCGGCTCGAAGTCTGCGCTTCCTTCACCACGTGCATTTCGATAAACAGGTCGACATCCGGCACGATCAGGGAAAAGGCATTCAACTCCCCCAGCGCTCGGTTCGCCGCCGCCAGCAGCGTATTGGTGGTCGCGTCTTCCCACACCCACTCGTGATTCACCGGCACCGGCTCGAAGCTCTTGTACTGATAGCGCTGCCGCCATTCGCCGGCCTGGAAGGTTTCAAACTTCATGGGCGACTTCCTGCATGCTGGGCGGGAACTGGATATCGAGGTTTTCGACGGAGAGTTTGCCGGAGATGAGGCGCGGGAGAAGCAAGTCGCGGGTCGATTTCAAACATCTAGTCGCCTGCAGCAACGTCACAATTTGAACATCTATTTTGGTAGCTATCGCGTCGAATCTTTCAATCAGACTTGCCTCTGGTTCAAAAATGGGAAACTTTGCCAATTCATCTTTGCCAACTGAATTGAAGATTGAGCCATTACCAATGATGTCTTCGTTCACGAAGGCCGTCTTAAGCAGGCAATACAAATAATGGTTATGCCCTTTCTTATGCCTGAGCGCAGCCAAGCCTCGGCCAATGATCATTTCCTGGTCTGCAATGTTCAGCCGTCCCACTGGGGCACGCACACTGAAAAGAATATCGCCCTTGTGAGCACGCCGACCATCTTCGCTGCAATAGGTGACAGTTCGAGGAAATCGCTCTCCATATGTACCGACGCCTTGATGAAAAGGCAAACCGTCACCGACTTCATTGTAGAACTCCGACCTTGGGCTTTGTCCCATTGTGAATTTAATGACGCTTCCCAAACACGAAGGTTGCCAGTCTTCAGGTACGCCCTTCACGAACTTCACCTTGTCGTGCCCGGGGAAGCGCATGCGCACGAACCACTCGCGGTAGATTTCCTCGGCCATCTTTTCCAGCAGCATGATGCGCCGCCGGTTGTTCTCTATCAGATCATCGTAGGTCGAAAGGGTATAGGCAATCTTCTTCTGAATATCGATGATTCTCGGAAATAGCACTTTTATTTTATGAACGTGGTTTCTGTTTAGCGTCGGATTGGATGACCCCGTATCAAAATTCTCCAAGTACAAGGTTTGCAGAAAATAATAGATAAACCTGCAGTCATTGCCCTTGAAGTCCTTGACCCATAAGGTAGTATCGTGAGGCCAAAAATTGCGCCTCAAATAATGCACGGTGCCGAGCGTTCCTTTACGGCCAATGATCACCCCCGGCCCTTTGGTTTTCCATTGATTGTGAAAACTTGAAATACCGGAGGAAGAGACAATCGGAATATCACCCTCGGCCTGCTCGTTCTTCGTGATGTCGAATCCGCGTTGGAAGGTCATTACATCGCCGAGCTTCATTTCGTCGAAGCTGAGGTTGAGGCGACTCATTCGCCGCCCGCAATCTGCAGGACGTTATGAGCAATCACCCTCTCCAGCTCACGTGCCGAACCATTCAGTTGGGTCAACTCGTCGTTTACCGCCAGCAGGTCGACGACGAACTCCTCCTCGGTTTTTCCATCCTCTTCGATCACCACGCCTACGTAGCGCCCCGGATTCAGCGAGTAGTCCTGCTCCTTCAGCTCGGCTGGATTGGCGAGTTTGCACAGGCCGGTGACGTCTTCGTATTCCGCGTTGGGAAAACGCTCTTGCAACCAATGGATGTACTGGTAATAGAGTTCCGCGCTTTTCACTTCATCGTGCAACTCGTCCAGCGCGGTCTTGAGCGCCTTGGTTTTGCGGTCGGTCATGCCGCGCTTGCCTTCCGCCCGTGCGTCTTCGGCCTGTTGCTTCTCGTGGTGGCGCACGATCTTGTCCAGGTGCTTCAGGCCTTCGTGCAGCGCGGAAAAGAAGGGATCGAAGGCCTCGCGCAGTTGCTGTTGCGCCATGTTCTTCTTGCTAACCTGCGCCTCGTCCGCGTGCTTTTCGCGATGCTGCGCGTAGCGGGTCTGAAGCTTGTTGAGCCCGGCCCATTGCTTGACCAGCCCGACTACCGCCTGCTTTCCGGCCGCGTCGTCCAGCACCTCGAGCAGTTGCGTGGAGACGGGTTCGACCTTGGTCTGGTTCTCGATCAGGCGCTCCATGCCGGCCGCAAAGTAGCGGTCAATCAACTGCACGAACTTTTCGCGCCTGCCCTTGTGCAGCTGGCTGATTATGGCGATGTTCTGGATCTGCTCCTCGCTGAATTCGCGGTGGGCGCGGTCGATCTGGGTGAAGATATTGCGTGCGTCGATGAATAGGATCTTGTCGTCGGTCTTGGCTTTGTCGAAGAACCACAGCGTGGCCGGCAGGGTGACGGTGTAGAACATGTTCGAGGGCAGCGTCAGCATGCCGTAGATCAGGTTCTTCTCGATCAGCGTGCGGCGGATGTCCGCTTCGGAGTGGCGCGCGTCGGAGGCCGAATTCGCCATCACCAGCGCGGCGCGGCCCTTGGCTCTTAGCGAGGTGGCGAACAGGCTGATCCACAGGTAGTTGCCGTTGGGGACGGTTTCCTTGCCTACAAGCGCCTTTTTCACCTTCGATTTGTTGCGCGGGATGCCGTAGGTATTGAAGCGTTTGTCCTTCTCCACGCTGGAGAGGCTCACGTCATCCACGTTGAACGGCGGATTGGCGAGCACGTAGTCGAACGCGCCGAAGCTCGCGTAGGGGTCTTCGTAGTAGGTGTTGGCCTGCTTGATCTCGCCGCGCAGGCCGTTGACCGCGAGGTTCATCTTGGCGAGGTTGACCGTGTCGCGGGTTTTTTCCTGGCCGCAGACATAGACGCCGCTCTCCGCTCCTTTGAGTTCCTTGCGGTGTTCCGCGATGAACTGGCCCGACTGCACGAACATGCCGCCTGAGCCGCAGGCGGGGTCGAATACCTTGCCGCCGTGCGGCTCGATGATTTCCACCATCAGGCGCACCACGGAGCGCGGGGTGAAGAACTCTCCCCCTTTCTGTCCTTCGCTGCGTGCGAACTCCGACAGAAAGTATTCGTAAATCTGGCCGAAGAGGTCGCCGGTGGTGTTCGCCGGAATGTCGGCGAAGATCTTGAGCAACTGGTTGGGCAGCGTCTTGTCGGTGCGCGTCAGCGCGGCGTATTCGTCCTTGGGCAGCACGCTTTCGAGCTCGGGCTTGTATTCCTCGATCGCCTTCATCGCCTCTTTGAGCGCTTTGGCGATGTTCTTCTCTTCGGGAAGATTCAGCAGGTGCTCGTAGCGCGCATGATCGGGCAGGTAGAACCCGCACTTCTCGATAGCGATGTCGGATATTTTCTTCTCGCGACGCGTGCCCTTTAATTTCGTGTACTCCGCATGAATTGCCGTTTCGTGGCGGCGGTAGTTGTTGTCGGCGAATTTGAGGAAGATAAGCCCGAGCACCGGCGTGGCGTATTCGCTGGATTTTAGGTCGGAGTTGGCGCGCAGCTTGTCGGCGGCGCTCCACAGATCGGCTTCGAGTTGTTTCAGTTGTTGTTTGTTCACGTTAGCCCATGGCCGATGGCGAAATCGTCAATGCGGCGGCATCAGCGATGTCGGAATGATACGCCAGCGTTGCTCGCCCGGTTCGATGTCTGTTTCAACTTGGGAACGGAGCGAAACGAGGTCGGCGACGCTGACGATGTAAATGGTACGCGGCGCCCCTGCTTAAGCCGTGATTGTCAATTTAGACAATCCAGACGGCCCAGAACGAAGGAGGCACGCCAGTCTGCGAAAAGCAAAGTAAAAGATCGTGACGCCGCCGTTGATCAATCCACGCCCGCCCCGGTCTGTCTGATCACCTTGGCCCAGCGGTCGCGCTCGGAGCGCATCAGGCTGGCCAGGCCCTCGGGCGTGGTGCCGACCGCCTGAAAATAGATGCGCAGCATCCTCTCTCGCACCTCCGCGCTGTGGATGATCGTGACCAGTTCCTGACTCAGGCGGTCGATGATAGCTTTGGGCGTCTTCGCCGGCGCGACCATGCCGATCCAGGCGCTCGACTCGAAGCCGGGGAAGGCTTCGGCTATCGTCGGCAGGTCGGGCAATACCGGGCTCTTGCTGCTGCTGGTGACGGCCAGGGCTTTCACCCGGCCCGACTGCACCATCGGCATGGCGGTGCCGGGCACGACGAAGCCGGCCTGAATCTGGTTGGCGAGGATGGCGGTGTTGACCTGCGGACTGCCGGGGTAGGGCACGTGCACGATGTCGATGCCGGCCTGCATCTTCAGCAGCTCCATGGTGAGATGCGAGGCGCTGCCGTTGCCGACCGAGCCGTAGTTGAGCTTGCCCGGCCGCGCCCTGGCGTATTCGATGAACTCCTTCACCGTGTTCACGCTCAGGCTGGGATTCACGATCAGCACGTTGGGGCTTACCGCGACGAGCGTGATCGGCGCGAGTTCGGTGAACGGGTCGTACTCCATTTTCTTGTAGAGCACGGTGTTCACCGCCAGCGGCCCGGGGATGGACAGGCCGAGGGTGTAGCCGTCGGGCTCCGCTTTCGCCACCAGGCCGGTGCCGATGTTGCCGCCCGCGCCTGGTTTGTTCTCGACCACTACCGGCTGCCCCAGCGCCTGCGCCAGCTTTTCGGTCAGCATGCGCGCGACGAGGTCGGGCGAGCTGCCCGGCGGGAAGGGCACGATGACATGGACCGCTTTCGTCGGCCAAGGGTCGGCCGCCAGTACTACGCTGCTGGCGAGAGTCAGGAAAAGAGCGAGCAGAAACTTTTTCATTTTCTCTCCAGCTAGAGTCGTTTTCAAAATGCAGACGCCGTCCGCGCAAGCGGCAAATATTGCGTAATCATGTCACGTCCCGGCCCAAATACGCGCCTTCGCGCGCCAGTTGCATCTGCAGCGACGTCACATCGATCGCGCGCGGCTTCAGCTTCTGCGCGAGCGCAATCGCAGCGGCTGCACCTGCGGCCTGCCCCATGACGAAACAGCCGCCCGATACCCGCGTCGCCGACTGTCCCGCCTGGGTCATCGAAGCGCAGCGGCCGGCCACCAGCAGATTGTCGATCTTGAGCGGCAGGAGCATGCGATAGGGCAGTTGGTTGAAGCCGCGCGATTCCGGTATCGGCGGCCAGCTCCAGCGCACGTCCCCGGCGACGTGCTGCTCCAGCGGCCAGCCGTTGACGCCGATGGTGTCGGCGAAGCCGCGGCATTCGAGCACGTCCTCGCCCGTGAGCCGGTACTCGCCCGTCACCCGCCGCGTCTCGCGTATGCCGACCTGCGGTGCGATGTCGGACACGTAACTCGCTGCGAAGCCGGGCACGCGCTCGCGCAAAAAGCGGATGTAGTCGCGGACCTGGCGCCGTCCCTCGATTTCGCCCGCGGAGAGCTGCGCCGCGTCAGTGCCGTCCATCGCCAGGCCATGCTCGTTGCGGATCTGGGTGATATTGGCGCGCCATTCCACCGGGTTTTTCATCGGGCGCACGATCGCGCCCATGCGCGCAAAGTGGTACTCGCCGCCGGCCTCAGCCTCCCGCATCAGCCGCGGGATGTTCTCCACCGCATGTTTTGCGCCCTCCGGATCGACGTTATTCACTTTGAACATCAGCGTCGGATAGAGCAGGTGCGCGCTTTTTTCCCAGGGCGCGCCGGCGAACGCGGCGAGCTCGCCGTCGCCCGAGGCGTCGACGAATATGCGCGCGCGCAGCGCGCGGCGGCCCGAGCGCGTTTCGATCAGCAGCGCGTCGATTTCAGTTTGACTGTTCATCGCCACGCCCACCGCCTGCGCATGAAACAGCAACTTCGCGCCCGCGGCCAGCAGCAGGTCGTCCGCCGCGCACTTGTAGGCCGACAGGTCGTAGGCCTGCGCGCGCGTCTTGCCGAAAATCAGATGCGGCGCGCTCAAGCCGCCCAGCGCGTCGATGCGCGCCAGCAGCTCGTCGGCGACGCCATTCACCACGCGGCGGATCTCCCCATGCACATTGGCGTACAGGCCGCAGAAATTGGTCACCCCGGCCGCGGTGCCCATGCCGCCGAGAAAGCCGTAGCGCTCGACGAGCAGGGTGCTGGCGCCTGAGCGCGCGGCGCAGCTTGCGGCGGCGATGCCGGCCGGCCCGCCGCCGAGCACCAGCACATCGACTTCATCCAGCAGCGGCGTGCGCCGCGCGGGTTCGGCGATGAAGGTCTGCGGGGCGGTGGTCATGGGGAGGCGAGGTGGCGGCAGGGGGCAACTTGAGCACAGCGTTTGGCGATTATAATCCGCGCAGGCACTGGAGGAGACTTATGGCGCAGACGGACTTGCCGATACTCATCGCCGGCGGCGGCATCGGCGGCTTCGCCGCTGCGCTGGCGCTGACGCGACAGGGGTTCGCGGTCCAGGTGCTCGAGCGCGCCGCCGATTTCCACGAGGTTGGCGCCGGCATCCAGATCGGGCCGAACGCGTTCCGCATGTTCGAAACCCTCGGCGTCGGCGTTGCGATGTCGCACTGGGCGGTGTTCCCGGACAACCTGATCATGCGCGACGCGCTCGACGGCACGGAAATCACGCGCATTCCGACCGGCGAGCCCCTGCGCCAGCACTTCGGCTATCCCTACGCCGTGATCCATCGCGGGGATCTGCACAAGGTGCTGATCGACGCGGTGCAGCGCTCGCCGCTGGCGACCCTGACGACCGGCTGCAAAGTGGCGTCCTTTGAGGATCGCGGAAACCGCGTGGTGGTCCAGACCGAGGACGGCAAATCCTTCGAGGGCGCCGCCCTGATCGGCGCCGACGGCCTGTGGTCGGCGGTGCGCGACCAGCTGGTCGGCGACGGCAAGCCGCGCGTCTCCGGCCACATCGCCTACCGCGGCGTGATCCCGCTGGCCGACGTGCCGGAGCATCTGCGCGAGAACAACGTGGTGCTGTGGGCGGGGCCGAAGACCCACCTGGTGCACTATCCGCTGCATCGCGGCGAGGTCTACAACCTGGTGGTCGTGTTCCACAGCAGCCGCTACGAGGAGGGCTGGGACACCTACGGCGATCCGTCGGAATTGCGCGCGCGCTTCGCCGGACAGCATCCGAAGGTGCGCGAGTTCCTGGCGATGGCGAACGAGTGGAAGATGTGGGTGCTGTGCGACCGCGAGCCCATCAGCCAGTGGAGCCGGGGCCGCGTGACCCTGCTCGGCGACGCGGCCCACCCGATGCTGCAATACCTGGCGCAGGGCGGGTGCATGGCGATCGAGGACGCGGTGGTGCTGGCGCGCAAGCTCACTGAAGCCAAAGGCGACTACGACGCCGCCTTCCTCGCCTATCAGCGCGAGCGCTACCTGCGTACCACGCGGGTGCAGCTGACCGCGCGCATGTACGGCGACATCTATCACGCCACCGATGCCGTGCGCGACCTGCGCCGGCAGATGCTCGCCGGCCGCACGCCGCAGCAGGCCTACGACGGCATGGCCTGGCTCTACGGCGGCCTCTGATTATCTTTTTTCATTTGCGAAGCCGATCTCCGATGCCCATGAAACTGATGTCCGTGAACGTGTCGCGACCTGTTGAGGTGCGACACGAAGGCAAATTGATACAGACGGGCATATTCAAGAGGCCGGTGACCGGCTCGGTTCGGGTCGAGAGGCACAACCTGGACGGCGACGGCCAAGCGGACCTTGATAACCACGGGGGCGAGCACAAAGCGGTGTACGCGTATTCGCTCGATCACTATGCCTACTGGCACAAGGTTCTCAACCGGGAAAACATGGACTGCGGCCAGTTTGGCGAGAACCTCACCATTGCCGGCCTCGACGAATCCGAGTCCTGTATCGGCGACCAGCTTCAGATAGGAAGCGCTTTGTTCACCATCACTCAGCCTAGAGTGCCCTGCTTCAAGCTCGGCATTCGATTTGCGGACGCGAGAATGCCGAAGCTGTTTTCCGAATCTGCGCGTACAGGTTTCTATCTACGCGTGCTCCGTGAAGGCTCGGTCGAAGCTGGAGATACGGTGGAGGTGGTGAGACGCGGCTGCGGTAAGCTGCCGGTGAGAACTCTGTTTGTAGCCTACCTAAAGGCGGGGGACGGCGATGCCGCGCGAATTCTGGCGCAAGCGCTCGAAATCCCGGAACTGTCGCCGGAGTGGCGCGCGCACATCGCCCAGCGGCTGGAGCGCAGGCAATCAAGCTAAGCATGGCGCGGGTCCGATCTTTGGGCGCGAGCGCAAAGCGCCGAAAGCGCATTGCGGTACCGGTTACAGAGGAACGCTCGGCTCAAGCAAGCGCTCGATGAGCTTGCGCACCGGTACGGGTATCGCCGCGCCATGCGCTTCTTTCAGAGTGAGCCATATCTGTCCGGCTTCGCGCGCTGCCGGGGCGAGTTTCTCGACCCGACACAGGAGCGGCTGAATCTGCAGCTTGAAGTGGGTGAAACCGTGCGCCAGCGGCGCGAGCGCCCGCGGCGCGGCGATGCTGCAGCCGTAGTTCGCGAGGCAGTGCGCGCGCGCGCGCGCGGCGTCGTCGACCTCAGGCAGGCTCCACAGCCCGCCCCAGATGCCGGAAGAGGGGCGCTTTTCCAGCAGCAACTCGCCGCTGCGAACCAGCAGCAGCATGTGGGTGGCGCGGGTGGGCACGGTCTTCGCCGGCCGCGGCGCGGGAAAATCCTTCACGCGTCCGAGCGCGAGCGCCTGGCAGCCGTCGGCGAGCGGGCAGCGCGCGCAAGCCGGCTTGGCGCGCGTGCATAGCGTCGCGCCGAGATCCATGATCGCCTGGGTGTAGCGCCCGGTGGCGCGCGGCGGCAGCTGTTCTGCCGCGAGTTGCCACAGCCGATTTTCGATGCGCTTATCGCCGGGAAAGCCGGCGACCGCGAACTGCCGCGCGAGCACGCGCTTGACGTTGCCATCGAGGATCGCCGCACGCGTGCCGTAGGCGAAGGCGGCGATCGCCGCAGCAGTAGAACGGCCGATGCCGGGCAGGGCCTCGATGTCCTCCAGCGCGCGCGGAAACAGGCCGCCGTGGCGCTCGATTACCAGCTGCGCCGCGCGCTGCAGATTGCGCGCGCGCGAGTAATAGCCCAGGCCGCTCCACAGCCGCAGCACTTCGTCCTGCGGCGCGGCCGCGAGCGCGGCGATGTCGGGGAAGCGCTCGAGAAAGCGCAGGTAATACGGAATCACTGCGGCGACCTGGGTCTGCTGCAACATGATTTCCGATACCCAGATGCGGTAGGCGTCGCGCGTGCCCTGCCAGGGCAGGTCGTGGCGGCCGTGGCGCCGGTGCCAGGCGAGCAGGCGGGCGTGGGTGGTTGCGCTATTCTTGGTCGGTGATGCCAAAGGAAGAGTTTCCGAAGACCCAATTAAGACGGGCGTTTCCGGGCGATCCTGGACGGCGGCTGGCGTACCAAAAATCGGGATGGAGCGGGAGACGAGTCTCGAACTCGCGACCTCAGGCTTGGGAAGCCGGCGCTCTACCAACTGAGCTACTCCCGCTCGTGCGGCGAATTATAAAGCGTTTCCGCAAGTTCTACCCGGCCCTGGCGCGGCGTTCGCCGCTACGCTATTTGAACGGAAACGCGACTATCGCTTTTGCCACCCACTGGTCGCCGGCGCCCTTCATGCCGCGGCCGAGGCCGAAGTTGATGTCGTAGCCCTTGGCCTCCAGGTCCGCCGCCGCGTAGAGGTAGTGCGCGCGCTCGCCGGCCGGCAGGAGATGGTGCACCGGGCCGTACTCGCCGTAATATTCCAGCCCCGCGTGCACGCCCTCCGCGGTCTTGCGCGCTATCTTTAGCGCGGGCTCGAACTTCGGTTCGTTGCTGACGCCGGACGAGAGGTCCGTATCCAGGATGGGGTTGAAGGCGATCAGCCAGCGCTGGTCGCGATAGCCGATGATGGGCCGCAGCTCCAGCCCTAAGGGACTTTCCGACACGCGCCGCGCCGAACGGCCGAGCTCGGCGTTCAGCCCCCAGAACAGGCGTGCGCCGTCTTCGCGCGGCGCGATGTATTTCAAGCGGAAACGAATGCCGTTGCCGTAAAGATTACCATCGGAACTCATCGCCGCAGGCAGGTAGAGGCCCGCCTCCAGCGTCTTGCTCAGGCCGTAGGAGAATTCGGGCGTCGCCTGGAGGCGGTGGTGCGATTGCATTTCGCCTTCGAACGAGGGCGTCTTCGCGCCTTTGAGCGCGTAATTGACATGGAGCTCCAGTCCGAATTGGCCCGGATCGTCCATCTCTTCCGTATAAACCTGGATTTCGTCCGGCGCGGCGATGGCGCCGTGGTTGATCGCGCTCAACACCGCGAGTGCGAGCGCACAGCCATGTGCCTGAGCAGAAATGCGCATTGTGGTCTCCCCGGAAGGCCAAGTTGCCGGATGGCCTATGTGCGAACCATTGTCATTTAAACCGGAGGGCTATGCAACCCGAACCTTGCGGGCCTCTGGCGCGGCGGGACCACGGGGGCGGTCCCGCTTCCGCTTCCGTCACGTCGCGGCGCTGAGGCTGGGGGACGCAAACGGCCTGCGCTTGAGACCAGGTGATCCGGCCGGCTTCGGCTGCGCGCTCTGCGCGAGGTGATCGAATACCAGTTGTTTGGCTTCGCTGCGTACCAGGTCCATGAACGCCTGTGCAACCGCAGAAAGCTGCTTTCCTACCGGGTAGACGAAGTGCCAGTGGCGCTCGAGCGGGAACCCCTCCACGTCGAGGCAGGTCAGCTGCGCCTGCCCGGTATCGAGGCCCAGGGTATAGCGCGACAATATCGACACGCCGTAGCCTGCGAGTATCGCCTGCGTGACCGCTTCGTTGCTGCTCAGCTCCATTTTCACGCGTGGTTTCAGCTGGTGCCGAGCGAACACGGCCTCCGCTGCGAGGCGTGTGCCCGAGCCGGGTTCGCGCATCAGAAACGGCTCCTGCGCCAGCCGCGCGAACGGGATGCTGTTCTCGCGCGCCAGGGGATGGTCGGCGCGCGCAAACACCACCATCGGATTGGACAGTATCGTCTGCTTCACCAGGTCCTCCGCTTCGGGCGGGTCGGTGAATAGGTAAAGATCGTCCTGATTGGCGGCCAGGCGCGCCATCAAAGCCTGGTGATTGTGAATCTGCAAGGAAACCTCGACGCCGGGGTGGCGGCGGATGAATTCCGTGAGCATGCGCGGCGCGAAATATTTGGCCGCAGTGCTGACGGCCAGCTGCAGCTGCCCGGAATCCAGGTCGCGCATGCCGGCCAGGTTCTCCTCTAGACGCGACAGCGTGCGAAACAGTTCTTCGCAGCTCGCGTGCAGCCTGCGGCCGGCTTCGGTCAGATAGATGCGCTTGCCGATTTGCTCGAACAGCGGCAGTCCTACGGTCTGGGTGAGTTTCTTGATCTGCACTGACGCGGTCGGTTGGGCCATATGCAGTTCCTCGGCGGCGCGCGTGAAACTACCCAGCCTGGCACTGGCTTCGAACATGCACAGCTGCGGCAGTGTTCCGTGTCGGACGTAACGATGGATATTCGATTGCGGCATGGCGATCGCTCCCAATAGATTGCCCATACCGCCATGCAAAATGCACAGCGGCCTTCACCTCGCCGGCGAAGACCGCTATCCTTGAAGGTCCTTCGCCGAACTGGCAAAGGTCTCGCTTGCATCGCATCGTGCAATGCCGACGCGACCGGGGCGTGAGCCCGTATTGACGATCGCGGCGTAGCAGCCAGACGGCTGCCGAAGCTACTCCCCTTTGGAGGGGTGCCCGGCTTTCGCTAAGGCACGATTTCTTTATAGCAGAACAAATCGCGGCAATCAAGAATTCCTATGGCGTGAGATCCATTACGAAACGCAATCCAGAACATTGCAAAATGTACAGCTGGTTTCGGTTTCGCAATGCACAGCATTGCAAACTTCAACTTTTCTTCGCGCCTGTCGCGGTCCATACTCAATCGTAAGGAGTCGCGCTTGCCGCGCGGCGGTATATGCCCGCAGGCTGAAGCAATTCACAGGAGGTCAGTATGCAAGACCAAGAATCCCACGGAAAGGCGATCGCCGATCTGGTCAGTGGTTTTCAGACCCACCTCGATCGGGGGCTGACCCAGCGCGAGGCGCTGGACCGCCTGGAACAATTCGGCGCCAACGAACTGACCGAGCGCCCCCGGCCCGGCTTTCTTGCACTGCTCTGGGATCAATTCAACAATTACCTCGTGATCATCCTGATCGTCGCGGCGCTGGTTTCGCTGGCGCTGGGGGAATACGTCGATTCTGTGGCGATCATGTTCATCGTCGTGCTGAACGCCGTGGTCGGCGTGATTCAGGAATCCAAGGCGGAGCAGGCCCTGGCCGCTTTGAAGAAAATGTCTGCGCCGAATGCCCAGGTGATCCGCGACGGGAGGCAGTCGACGATCCCGGGCCGGGAGATCGTCGGCGGCGACATCGTCCTGCTGGAAGCGGGTAACTATGTTCCCGCGGACCTGCGGCTGGTCGAGAGCGTCAACCTCAAGATAGAAGAAGCTTCGCTAACCGGCGAATCGGTCCCGGTTGAAAAAAATGCGGGCGTGGTGCTGGACAAGGAAATCCCGCTCGGCGACCGCAAGAACACGGCCTTCATGGGCACCCTGATCACCTACGGTCGGGGCAAGGGGCTGGTGACCGGCACCGGAATGAATACCCAGATCGGGCTCATCGCGGATATGATCCAGTCGTTCGAGGACGAGGACACGCCGCTGCAGAAGAAACTCGAGCATCTGGGCAAGGTTCTGGGAACTGCCTGCCTTGCCATCTGCGCCCTGGTGTTCATCTACGGCTTGTTCCGGGACACGCACCTTGCCGACGCCCTGAACGGCGGCTTCCTCGATTATCTGCAGGCCGAAAAGAAGGACATCGTCAATCTGTTCATGGTCGCGGTGAGCCTCGCCATCGCCGCCGTTCCCGAAGGCCTGCCGGCCATCGTGACCATCTGCCTCGCACTGGGCATGCAGCGCATGATCAAGCACCACGCGCTGATCCGCAAGCTTCCGGCGGTCGAAACACTGGGCTGCGCCACCGTGATCTGTTCGGACAAAACCGGCACGCTGACGCAGAACGAAATGACCGTGGTGCAGGGCTGGGCCGGCGGCATGCGCTTTCGCGTTACCGGGGAAGGCTACAGCCCGAGCGGTCAGTTTTTCGACGGCGACGCCTCCTTTGATCCGCGCGCCCATCCCGATGCAACGCTGCTGCTGCAGGGTGCGCTGGTGTGCAACGATGCGAAGCTGGAGGAGAAGAGCGACGACGCCGGCAAGCGCACCTGGCAGATCGTGGGCGATCCCACGGAAGGCGCCATGGTTGTCGCCGCCGCGAAGTGCGGCTACCGGCGCGCCGATCTGGAACGAACGCTGCCGCGGATTCAGGAGATACCCTTCGATTCCGACAGAAAGCGCATGACGACCCTGCACCGCATTACTGCGGCAGAGGGCCAGGCCGGGATTCAAACGTCAGTCAGCGACTTGGGCTCTGCGCCTCTGATCGCTTTCGTCAAAGGTGCGCCCGATGTCATCCTCGAACTTTGCGCTAAGAGCCTGCGATCCGGCCAGGCCATCGCACTGACGAGCGAAGCGCGCAAGGAAATCGCCGACCAGAATCGCGCTATGGCGGGCAGCGCGCTTCGGGTGCTCGCGGTGGCCTATCGTCCCTTGCAGGACGTTCCGGAAAGCATAACGCCGGAAACGGTGGAAAAAGATCTGGTGTTCGTCGGTCTGCTCGGCATGATGGACCCGCCGCGGCCCGAGGTGGTCGAAGCCTTGAAACTGGCGCACGGCGCCGGGCTCAAATGCATTATGGTCACCGGCGACTACAAGGACACCGCCGCGGCCATCGCGCGCGACATCGGCCTTCTGACCCCGGGCGGACTGGTGCTGACCGGTGCGGAAATCGAACGGCTCGGCGACGAAGAACTCGCCGACCGAGCCGACAAGCTCGACGTGTGCTGCCGCGTATCGCCGCAGCACAAGACGCGGATCGTTGAAGCGCTCAAGGCGCGCGGCCACGTCGTCGCCATGACCGGCGACGGCGTCAACGACGCGCCGGCGCTGAAGCGGGCGAACATCGGCATCGCCATGGGCATCACCGGTACGGATGTGGCCAAGCAGACGGCGGACATGGTGCTGACCGACGACAATTTCGCCAGCATCGTCGAGGCCATCGAGCAGGGGCGGATCATCTATTCCAACATCCGAAAATTTGTCTACTTCCTGCTCGCCTGCAATATCGGCGAAATCCTGATCATATTCGGTTCGATGCTGATCGGCCTGCCCATCCCGTTGCGGCCGGTGCAGCTTCTTTGGTTGAATCTGGTCAGCGACGGCGCACCCGCACTCGCCCTGGGGTTGGAGAAAGGCGATCCCGACATCATGAAGTATGCCCCGAGATCGCCGAAAGAGCCGGTCATCAACCGGGACATGGCGATAGGCATAGGGGTCGTCGGATTCGTGGATGCGATCGCTATCCTCACGGTGTTCTACCTGGCGCTGCAGCGCTATCCTGACCAATTGGTGGCCGCACAGACCATCGCTTTCGTTACGCTGTGCAGCTCGGAGCTGATCCGCGCATTTACCGCGCGCTCCGAACGGCACAGCATTTTCTCCATCGGCGTATTTTCCAACCGCTGGATGGTCTGGGCCGTGGGCGTCTCGTTCCTGCTGGTCCTGATGGTGGTGTATGTGCCTTTCCTGCGGCCGTTCTTCGATACCGTGCCGCTCACCCTGGGCGACTGGCTGTTCATGCTGCCGTTCTTCTTTGCCTCGCCGGTCGCGATGGAACTGCTCAAAGTCTATTTCCGAAGGAAAACGGCTACGGGGATGGGCGCGGGTGAAACATCGGTCCCGCAACACTTTGATGGAGGGAACGCCATGATGAAGCTACTGGTCCCGGTCGACGGCTCGCGCAATTGCCAGTTCGCGCTCAAGCACGTCATCAAGCAATTCATGAACAACACGGCGATGGAAATACACCTGCTGAACGTGCAATCTCCGTTTTCCAGGGACGTCGCACGCTTTGTCAGCAGGAAGAGCCTGCACGACTACCATCGCGACCAGGCCGAAAAGGCGCTGGGCCCGGCCAGGCAGATGCTCGATGGCTACGGCATCCCCTACTCGGCGCATAGCGAGGTCGGAGTCCGGGCGAAAGCCATCGCGGACGCAGCGCGCCGCCTGCACTGCGATCAGATCGTGATGAGCACCGCGCGCAAGAATTCGCTGACGCGCTTGATCGAGAATTCGCTCACCAACAAGGTGCTGGAACTGACCCCGGTGCCGGTCGAGGTGATCGCAGGCGACGCGGTGTCCGGCTTCGAGCGCTACGGCCTTCCGGCGGCCCTAGGCACCGCAGCGGCCTTGCTGTTGTTCGCTGCGGATTGAGGTTCGCCGGTTGCGGCAGACCGGCGCCGGCGGCGCGGGATATCCCTGCGCGGCCGCCGGAGCTGCGGAACGAGCGCAGCCCGGACTGATCCGGCGGCCCGACTCAGGAGGGCTTGCGGCGCCCGCGCCACCACATGGCAGCCGTGCCGAGGCCGATGAGCAGCGACAGCGCGAGGACGACCAGCAGCACCCATTTGGTCACATCCTCGCCCGAGCCGGCGGCGGGCGCGGGGGCGGCGCCGGACGACCGCTGCAGCATCTGCGTCGAAGTCCTTGCATCGGTCTTGGTGTAGCGCACGGTGATCGGCAGCGGTTTTCCGGCCTCGTGCAGGCCCAACTCCGCCGAGCGGTAACGCAGTCCGTCCGGTCCGGCCGCGCTGGCAGTCAGGTTCGGCTGCACGGCAAAGTCGCTTGCCGCCGCCGGTTCCTGGACCACCACGCCCAATCGGTTCACACCGAGGTCGCCCGGCCAGGTATAGGTGTAATTGCGCGCGGAGGCGCCGGTTGCGAGCGGGTCGTAGAACTCGACGTGGAAGTAGCGCTCCGGAAGCTTGAAGCGCAGCGTGATGAACTCTTTCTCATCCGTGCGCTGGTACTCCAGGTTCAACAGATTGGCGCCCTCCGCCGTGGAGTACGCCAGCGCCGACGGACCGCCGGTAGAGGCCGGGATACGCAGCGTCAGGCTGGCCGGCAACGCGGCATCTGCCGCAAGCGCGCCCCGGAGTATCACCAGCGCCGCCGGGCGGTCGAATTCCGGCCAGATCTCGATTTGCAGGCTGGCTAGGCGCGGATTGCGCTCCAGCGCGCCGCGGCTGGCGGGGCCCGCAGCGTATGCCGGGAGCAGCAGGAGCGCCAAAACCGCCATCAACAAACGCGACATCATCTGCGCGTGCCTACCACCGGTTCCTGATTTCTTGATCGCGGGTTGCATGCTTGTTTCTCCTTTGTGCCTTTTGCCGTAGCCGCGGCGTAAGTCCAGCTGCCTGGACGGCGTCAGCGATTATACCCCACGTGGGTATTTGACAAATACCCGCATGGGGTATATGATTCAAACCTACATTCCACTTGGCCGGCGACCGCACTCATGCAACCCTCCTCCGCACTTCGTCTGGACCTGCCGCTGGCGGGCATGACCTGCGCCGCCTGCGCCGCACGCATCGAAAAGACCCTGAACAAGCTGCCCGGCGTGGTGGCTAACGTGAACTTCGCCGCGGAATCCGCCCAGGTGACGCTGCAGCCGGACCTGAATTCGCCCGCCGCCGTGGTCGAGTCGATCAAGCGCGCCGGCTATTCGGTGCCGGTGCAGACGGCCGAGTTCCAGGTCTACGGCATGACCTGCGTCGCCTGTGCGGCGCGCATCGAAAAGGCCTTGAACAAGCTCGAGGGGGTGGAGGCGACGGTCAATTTCGCCAGCGAGACCGCGCGCATACGCTACGTCCCCGGGCTGGCCACTCCCGATCAGCTTATCGAGGTGGTCCGCAACACCGGCTACGAGGCGAGCGAGCGCGTCGAGGCGAACGCTGCGCAGGAAAAGGCGCGCCGCGCCGCGGCCTTCCGCGGTGAACTGATACTGTTCTGGATTTCGGTCGCGCTCAGTCTGCCGCTGCTGGTGGAGATGCTGGCGATGTTCGGCCAGGCCCACGAGATTCTGCCGCGCTGGCTGCAGTTCGCGCTCGCCACGCCGGTGCAGTTCTGGATCGGCCGGCGCTTCTACATCGGCGGCTATAAGGCCTTGCGCGGCGGCGGCGCCAACATGGACGTGCTGGTGGCGCTGGGCACGAGCACGGCCTACGGCCTCTCCGCCGTGGTCACGCTGCTCGGGTTGCAGCATCAGCACGTCTACTTCGAGGCGAGCGCGGTGATCATCACCCTGGTCCTGATGGGCAAACTGCTCGAAGCGCGGGCCAAGCTCGGCACCTCGGCCGCGATCGAGGCGCTGATCCGCCTGCAGCCCAAGACCGCGCGCGTCGAGCGCGACGGAGTGCTCGTGGAGCTGCCGGTCGCGAGCATGCAGACCGGCGATATATTCGTGGTCCGCTCCGGCGAGAGCATCCCCGTCGATGGCTTGGTCGCGAGCGGGGAGTCCGGCGTCGACGAGAGCATGCTCACCGGGGAGAGCCTGCCGGTCGGCAAGCGCGCCGGCGACAAGGTGTACGCGGGCACGATCAATCAGCAGGGACTGTTGCGCTGCCAGGCCGTGGGTGTGGGCGCGGCGACCATGCTCGCCGGCATCATCCGCCTGGTGCGCGAGGCCCAGGGCACGAAGGCGCCGATCCAGCGCCTTGCCGACCAGGTGGCAGGCGTATTCGTGCCGGTGGTGGTTGCGATCAGCGCAGTGACTTTCGCGCTGTGGTGGGGCATAGGCGGGGAGCTCGCGCCGGCGCTGGTGAATGCGGTCGCGGTGCTGGTCATCGCCTGCCCCTGCGCGCTCGGCCTGGCGACGCCGACCGCCATCATGGTCGGCACCGGGCGCGGCGCCCAGGTTGGGGTGCTGGTCAAGAATGCGGTGGCGCTGGAGCGGGCCGAGAAAATCCGCACCCTGATCGTCGACAAGACCGGCACGCTCACCGAGGGCAAGCCGGTGGTGACCGACGTCGTAACAGCAGAGGGATACTCGGAGCGCGACCTGGTCGCGGCCGCGGCCAGCCTCGAATCCGGATCGGCGCATCCACTGGCGCACGCGGTGCTCGAGTATGCGAAACAGCAAGGCATCGCATCGGCGCCGCTGCGCGACTTCAGTTCGGTCACCGGCAAGGGCGTGCAGGCGCTGCTCGATGTTCCCGCGCTGGGCGGAGAACAAACCCTGCTCCTCGGCGCGCCGGCGTTTCTTGCGGAATCGGGATTGAGCATAGACGCAGCGGCGATCCGGCCGCTGGTTGCGCAGGGCAAGACCGTGATCGCGGTCGGCGGGGCGGGGCGCGTCCTCGGCTATCTCGCGATCGCCGACAAGCTGCGCGCCAGCTCGCGTGAAGCGGTCGAAAAATTGCGCGGCATGGGAATCGATGTGGTCATGCTGACCGGCGACAACGCCGAGACGGCGAAGGCGATTGCCGAGGCCGCCGGCGTAGCCAACTACAAGGCCCAGGTGCTCCCCGGCGACAAGGCCGCTGCGGTGGCCGAATTCAAGTCCGCCGGGCAGGTAGTCGGGATGGTCGGCGACGGGGTCAACGACGCGCCGGCACTCGCCGCCGCTGACGTCAGCTTCGCCATTGGCGCGGGTTCGGACGTGGCGATCGAAGCGGCGGACATCGCGCTGATGCGCAACGACCTGCTTTCGGTGGTCGACGCGATCAGCCTGTCGCGCGCGACGCTCGCAAAGATTCGGCAGAATCTGTTCTTCGCTTTCATTTACAACGTGCTCGGCATTCCGCTGGCGGCAGCCGGGATGCTGAACCCGGTGATTGCGGGGGCGGCGATGGCCCTGTCTTCGGTGTCGGTGGTCAGCAATTCTCTGCTGTTGAGGCGGTGGCGGCGCGGCTGATCGCCTTTTAGTGTTTTTTGTTCCATCCTGAAAACGAAAGGAGATTTAAATGCAAACAGTGACTTTGGGAATTACCGGCATGACCTGCGGCGGTTGCGTGCGCAGCGTAACCAATGTGTTGAAGGCGCAAGACGGCGTGGCCAAAGCCGATGTGTCGCTGGAAAAAAACAACGCCGTCGTCGAGTACGATCCGGGCAAGGTGCAGGTCGAGCAACTCAAGCGCAGCGTTGTCGAGGCGGGATTTGAAGTCGCCCCCTGAGGCCGTAGAGTGTGCGCACCACGCGGAGCATCCGGTGGTGCAGCCGAACAAATCGGCACTGCTCAAGCGTCTGAACCGAATCGAGGGGCAGACGCGCGGCGTGGCGAAAATGGTCGAGGAGGATCGCTATTGCGTGGACGTGCTGACGCAGATCTCGGCGATCCAATCGGCGCTGGACGCGCTCGCGCTGCAGCTCCTGGAGAGCCACACCAAAGGCTGCGTACGCGCCGCGATCCGCTCGGGCAACGGCGAGGCGGCGATCGACGAGCTTATGACCGTGGTAAAGCGCTTCGGCCGCTAGTTCAACTGCGGTATTAAAGATCGGGCGCGGGAAGGCGCGGAGTTCGCGCCGTCATGGCCGTGCCCGTTGCCGGCGCGCATCTGTCGCTGGCGAAGACCGCGGCAAGGCATTGCCGCTTCGTCAGATTATTTACCTGCTTCTTCCTTCAAGACCTCGCGCACGAGCTCGCGAATCTTTTTCCGCACGGCTAGCAGCGCACGTTTCCCTTTGGCCGTTGCGACATAGTATTTGCGACGCTTGCCGCTCACGATTTCCTCCTTCGAGCGCAAGTACCCAGTGTTCTCAAGGTTGTGCAGGATTGGGTAGAGCGTCCCCGGACCCATGGAGTATCCGTGGTGCCGCAGTTCCGCGATCATCTCTAGTCCGAAGACCGGCCCTTCGGCCGCATGATGCAAAATGTGCACGCGCACGAATGCGAGAAATACGCCGCGTGTAATCGCATTGTCCATCGTTGTCGCAATCCGATAGTGAGCCAGTATGGCTGCAATCGCCATATTGTACCGATAACTACCCTTGACTGAAGCCAATCATTCACCGAAAGCCGTTCCCGCCACGCAGCGCGGAACTCGGATGATTAGCGCATCCAGCCACGCCTGCACGCCAGAGGGCGAGTCCTCCGGTTAATAATATCGCCCGGCGGTATTGAAAGGCGATATCGGCGATGGATATAGAGTCACCTCAGGTTGATCCAAATCAAAAAGAGCTTCGTCAAATGCCGCTAATTTAGCGATGACCGGGATTTGTTCAATGGATGGAAGGTATCGGAGGATGCGCAAGTGGAATTAACCAGCAATGTTCAGAATCCGAAGGCGCGACGCGCGGTGTTTTGCGCCAAGGCAATCATGTTTTGCCTCGCGTACTTTTCGCTTCCGGTCCTTGCCGGACCGCCCTTCATGACAGACGACCCGGAGCCGGCCGACTACAAGCACCACGAATTTTACGTAGCCACGCAACAGGTCAAGACCGTGGACGGGCGAGCAGGAACCCTTCCGCACCTGGAATACAACTACGGTGTCGCGCCAGATGTGCACCTGCACATCATTGCTCCTTACGCGTTTGACCGTCCCGAGGGCGGACCCCAGCAACGCGGGTACGGCGACACCGAGCTGGGAGTGAAGTACCGCTTCGTTCAGGAAACCGAAACCACGCCGATGGTCGGTACCTTCCCCATACTGCTGTTGCCTAACGGGAATGAATCAAAAGGCCTGGGTAACGGGCGTTCGCAGCTGTTTTTGCCGCTGTGGGTGCAAAAGAGATGGGGCAAATGGCAAAGCTACGGAGGCGGCGGCTACTGGATCGACAACGCATCCGGCGCAAAGAACCATTGGTTCTTTGGCTGGCAGGTGCAGAAGGACATATCCGAGCACCTGACGCTGGGCGGGGAGGTCTTTCACAGCACCGAGCGGCTCGCGGGCGAGGGATCGAGCACCGGCTTCAATCTCGGCGGGTCATTCAACCTCGACGAGCACAATCACCTGCTTTTTTCAGCAGGCGAGGGGCTGAAGAATGCGAGTGCGACGAACCAGCTCTCGTCCTATTTGGCCTATCAGCGGACATGGTGATTGGCGGGATTGCAGCAAACGAGTTTTTGTAACGGTTGAGTTTGGAGTGTTGCCGGGATGGGCGGCTCCCATCGAAATGTCAATTACGGGGTGAAGAGATGACGAGGAACGCAGTAAAGACCATGGTGGCTGCCAGCCTGTTGGCGCTGAGCGCGGGGGTCGTGCACGCGACCGATGCGGATACGCAAAAGCAACTCGACGCGATCAAGAGTGCGATACCGAAATTTGCCGTTCCCATGCGGGAGGTCGGCGATCGCTTCCAGGACATGTACTCGGCTGCGAAGGGTGGGAATTGGGCGCTGGCCGCATACATGTCGAAGTACATGAACGGGGCGATGAACCCCGCGAAGTTAACCAAGCCCGAGGAATACAAGGCGTGGCAGTCATTTTACGACGGCGCGTTTGAACCGGTAAATAAGGCGATTCAGGCGAAGGATCTGAAGGGCTTCGAAAAAGAATATGCGGCCGTGATTGGCACCTGCAATGGCTGCCACGCAGGGATGGGCTACGGCTTTATCAAAGTGGTCAAGCAGAAGGCAGCTTCTGACATCGGCATCGACTACTCGATCAAGTCCCAGCCGGGCGACGTTCCCAAATAGTCGGCAGGCAACACAAGCCGGCGCGCGGTCTCCGCGCTAAGGTAGCGCGGGAACCATCGCGTATAGGGCGTAGACTGCCCACGGAAGGGGCGGGAAGGCTTCCGCCCTTTTTTCCATTGGTCCGATGACAGCGTCATTTCGTGTCCTGGCCAGCGGGAGTATGGACCTACCTGACCTCAATCCGATCTTGGCTAGCATTTGAAATCTCGCACCGTCCTTCCGCGCAGCATCTGGATGCTCGGCTTCGTCAGCCTGTTCATGGACGCTTCGTCCGAGCTGATACACGGCTTGCTGCCGGTGTTCATGGTAACGGCCCTGGGCGCGAGCGCCTTCGCCGTCGGCATGGTCGAGGGGATAGCCGAATCGACCGCGCTGATCGTCAAGGTGTTTTCGGGCGTGCTGAGCGATTACCTTGGCAAGCGCAAGATGCTCGCCGTGATCGGTTATGGCCTGGGCGCTTTGTCCAAGCCCCTGTTCGCGCTGGCGCTGACGGTGAACTGGGTGCTCGCCGCGCGCTTCATCGACCGCATTGGCAAGGGCATACGCGGCGCGCCGCGTGACGCCCTGGTCGCCGACCTGGCGCCGCCGGAAATACGCGGCGCGGCCTACGGCCTGCGCCAATCGCTGGACACCGTGGGCGCTTTCCTCGGCCCCCTGCTCGGCGTGGGGCTGATGCTCACCTGGGCGGGCGACTTCAGGACCGTCTTCTGGTATGCCATGATTCCCGCCTTTGTCGCGGTAATGCTGCTGGTATTCGGCGTCAAGGAGCCTGAACGCGGTGCAGCGCGACCCAAGCCCGCCGCGTCTATCCAGTGGAAGACGCTGGCCGAATTGAGCGGCGCCTACTGGTTCGTGGTCGCGGTGGGCGGCGTGTTCACGCTCGCCCGGTTCAGCGAGGCCTTCCTCATCCTGCGCGCGCAGCAGCAGGGACTGCACGACAGCTATGCGCCGCTGGTGCTGGTGGTGCTGAACCTGGTCTATGCGCTGACCGCCTATCCGCTGGGAAAACTCGCGGATCGCGTGAGCCATCTGAAGCTGCTTTCCGCAGGCCTCGCCGTGCTCATCGCGGCCGACCTGGTCCTGGCGCAGGCGCAGGGGCTGGGCGCAGTGGCGCTCGGCGTGGCCTTATGGGGCTTGCATCTGGGCATGACGCAAGGCCTGCTGGCAACCATGGTCGCGGATACCGCGCCGGCGCATTTGCGCGGCACGGCGTTCGGCTTTTTCAACCTGGCGAGCGGCATCGCGATGTTGATCGCCAGCGTGCTGGCGGGTCTGCTGTGGGACCGGCTGGGAGCGGGCGTCACCTTCTACGCCGGAGCCGTATTCTGTGCGGCCGCGCTGCTGATGCTCGCGCTGCGAAGCAGGCGCTTACCTGCGGTCTGACGCGTCGCCCGCGGCGTGGCGCGGTTTGCTTCGTGACCGGCCGCCGGAACTGACGTAAAATCAGCATGGCTACGCAAGTGTTGCTCCGGCCGGGTTCGCGCCGCGCGCACTAGCGTAGCGGCTTACGACCGATGCCGATTACCGCCGAAACGGTCTGCTCATCGAGGTTAGCAAGTGATTGAAGTCAACGTCAACGGCGCCGCCCGGCGCTTCGAGCCGGACACGGACATTGCGGCTTTGCTGGAGGGCCTGCAACTCGCGGGCAAGCGCGTGGCGGTGGAGCGCAACGGCGAGATCGTGCCGCGCAGCCGGTTCGCGCAGACGGCGCTGGCCGACGGCGACCGGCTGGAGATCGTGGTCGCGGTCGGTGGCGGTTGACCTGTAAACCTGTAAGACAATGCGGTAGAACTGCGAGAGCACCTATGAACGATCCCTTAGTCATCGCCGGCAAATCCTATGAAGCGCGCCTGCTCATCGGCACGGGCAAGTACAAGGACTTCGACGAAACGCGCCGCGCGATCGAAGCGAGCGGGGCCCAGATCGTCACCGTGGCCATCCGCCGCACCAACATCGGCCAGAACGCGAACGAGCCTTCGCTGCTCGACGCGGTGCCGCCGTCGAAATATACCTATCTGCCCAATACCGCCGGCTGCTACTCGGCCGACGATGCGGTGCGCACGCTGCGCCTCGCGCGCGAGCTTCTGGACGGGCACGAACTGGTGAAGCTGGAAGTGCTCGGGGATCCGAAGTCCCTCTACCCGAATATGATTGAAACGCTCAAGGCAGCCGAAACCCTGGTGCCGGAAGGCTTCAAAGTGATGGTGTACTGCAGCGACGATCCCATCCTGGCCAAGCGGCTGGAAGAAATCGGCTGCGTCGCGGTGATGCCGCTCGCCTCGCTGATCGGCTCGGGCATGGGCATACTCAATCCCTGGAACCTGCAGCTGATCCTGGAAAACGCCAAAGTGCCGGTGATCGTCGATGCCGGCGTGGGCACCGCCTCGGATGCCGCGATTGCGATGGAACTGGGCTGCGACGGCGTGCTCATGAACACCGCGGTGGCGGCGGCGAAAAACCCGGTGCTGATGGCGCAGGCGATGAAAAAAGCGGTCGAGGCCGGGCGCGAGGCCTATCTGGCCGGGCGCATGCCGAAGAAGCTCTATGCGGCCGCACCGAGTTCGCCTACCGGCGGCGTTATCGGCAAGGCCGCCTGAGACGCGCCGGGCGCGGTCCGGGCTAAGGCACCGAACCGGCCCCCCATCCGATGCCTGCATCTTCCCATCCGCCGATCCGCAGTTTCGTGCTGCGCCAGGGCCGCGTATCCAATGCGCAGCGGCGCGCGGTCGATACCCTGATGTCGGTGTACGGCATCGCCTACCAGCCCGGTTTGCTCGATTTCGAGAAAATATTCGAACGGCGCGCGCCGACGATATTGGAGATCGGCTTCGGCATGGGCGAGACCACTGCGTTGATCGCGCAGGCGCACCCGGAGAACAATTACCTCGGCATCGAAGTGCACACGCCGGGCGTGGGCGGCCTCCTAAAGCTCATCGCGGAACAGGGTCTGACCAACCTGCGCCTGATCCAGCACGACGCGGTCGAAGTGCTGGAGCACATGATCGCGCCCGCGACGCTTTCCGGCGCGCATATTTTCTTTCCCGACCCCTGGCCCAAGAAGCGGCACCACAAGCGCCGGCTGATCCAGCCTGCATTCGTCGCGCTGCTTGCTTCGCGCCTCGCGCCAGGCGCGTATCTGCACGCGGCCACCGACTGGCAGGAGTACGCGGAGCAGATCCTCGCCGTGTTCGCGGCCGACGCTCTGCTAGTCAACGCTGCGCCGGGATACGCGCCGCGGCCGGACTACCGGCCGCTGACCAAGTTCGAGAGCCGCGGCCTCGCGCTCGGCCATGGCGTGTGGGACATCGTCTTTCGCAAGGCCTGAGTACTGGGAGTGCCCGCATTGCGCGTCAGCGCGGTTCGCGCTAATCGGCAAAAATATCCTCGGGCAACAGTGCGGAGACGGTGACGTTGGGCAGGTCGACCAGATTGCTCACGCGCAAATCCACCGCAACGCTGCAGATGACGTAGGCCTGCTCCCTGCTCCAGCCGCGCTCCTGCAGCAGTTGTATCATGTGCACCAGCGCGTTGCGCGCGGCAAGGCTCAGATGCTGCTCGCCCTCCTGCGTGCCGTCGTCGCGAATCGGCATGCCGGTGGTGGCGATAAAGTTGCGCGGCGCGGCCCACTCGGGCCGCGCAAAGTAGCCCGGATGCGCGAAGCGCGGAAAGCGAATATTGCGCTGCGCCGCTACACCCGCATGCAGCTTGAATCGCACGGTCACCGTGGCGCCCATTTCAATGGCGGTGACACAGCACTCGGAATCGCCTTGCGCGTAGTGGGCGTCGCCCACCGAGTACAGCGCCCCGGCTACACCCACCGGTATGTACAACAACGAGCCGCGCGTGAGCTGCTTCGCGTCCAGATTGCCGCAGTTCTCGCGCGGCGGCATGGTGCGCAGCGCGCTGCTGGCGATGGGTTCGGTATCGGGCACCGCGTCTTGCGCATCGGGCATCAGCGCCACGCCGCCGCGGCGGACCAGATCGGCTTCGCGCGCCGCCCACTTGGCCAGCTCCTCATGCGAAGGCGCAAGCCCTGCCGTGCCCATGAACGAACTCTCGGGAATGCGTACGCCGGGCAGTTGCGGCGACCTGGCGTATCCACCCGCCATGTGCCAGTGCGCGAGATAGGGATCCGGAAACAAGTCGCGCAGGAATCCGGCGCCGGGGCGCACCCGGGTCCACCCGTAAGCTTGGGGCACGATTTCGAGGTACTCGATCTCGAGCAGATCGCCGGGTTTCGCGCCGGTGATGTAGATCGGCCCGGTCAGCGGATGCGCCACCTTGGTGTCCATGCCCGCCAGATCCGCCACCGACATGCCGGGTTTGATCTGCCCGTCCGCGGCATCCCGCGTCTCGAGCAGCACCGCTTCGCCGGGCGCAACCTCGAGCACCGGTTCGATGTCGGGGTGCCAGCGGTTGTGGCCGGTGTGCGGCTCCTGATACAGGCGCTTGCTGCGGTCTATGATGATCTGTTTCATAGCGTGATCGATGCGGAACCGAACCCGTGCCCGGCGAGGAATGCCCGGGTGCTCGGGCGGCCGGTACAGCAAGGCTGCCTGAACACCCTGATCCGGTCGGAAGGCGCGCGCATCGATCTCTCCCTGGAATGTCAATCTGCATACGATAGCACCCTGAGCGCGAAGCGGTAGCGCACGCGGCGTCGCACAATTGCGCTGTGAGACTGCGCTCCTGGCCGTGATACCTATAGTCCGGTATAGATAACTTCTGCAATGCGCGTAGTCTCTAGCTATCCTGCGGCAATCGAATCGGATTGCGGCGCAATCGGAAAAGTGAAACTCGTGAATTTGAATGACATCCTGTTATGGCGCGATGGTTTTTGGTGTTTTCGAGAAGAACTCAGCCCGGACTTCCTGCGCGATGACAACTATCGCGAAATCGTGTTCAGCAGCGACGAATGGCTGAGAATAATTTCCGCGCGGCCGTTCCGGCCTTAGGCGCCGGTGTAACGCCGGCCGGGCGTGCGCGATTAGCCGTCTAGCTTGGCTGCGAGATCGAGGAAATCGGCGGCATTGACGTCGAAACCCTTTTCCGGTTTCAGGTCTTTTTTCGCCGGGTCGCCGAATTCCAGCGGGCGCTGCACGAAGGCCGCGCGCAGGCCCGCAGCCTGCGCCGCGCGCAGATCGTCCTTGTGCGCCGCCACCATCATGACTTCGTGCGGCTCGAGACCGAGCATGGCCGTCGCGCCTAGATAGGCTTCAGGATCGGGCTTGTAATGCTGGAACAGTTCGGCCGAGAGCACGCAATCCCAAGGCAGGCCGGCGTGCTTCGCCATATTGGTGAGCAGGCTGACGTTGCCGTTGGACAGCGTGGCGATGAGATAGCGCTTCTTCAAACGCTTCAGGCCGCGCACCGCGTCGGGCCAGGGCGCCAGGCGGTGCCAGGCGCGGTTGAGATGGTCCTTCTGTTCCACGCTGAGCATATCGAGGCCGGATTCTTCCAGGATGCGCTCGAGGATGCGCCGGTGCAGGCCGTCTATATTGGTCCAGGGCAGCCTGCCCGAGCGCACGTCGTCCATCGCCGGTCGGTAGCCCGCGCGCCAGGCATCGGCGAACGCCGCCCAGTCGGCGCGCACACCCAATTGTTTTCCCAGCCTGCTTCCTTCGCGGGCTATGCTGCCGCGCCAGTCGACCACGGTGCCGAACACGTCGAAGGCCAGCGCTTTGACCGCGCGCAGCGCCGGGCTGAGGGTCTTGGTCATGGACATCGTCCTTTGCTCAATACATACCCGCGAAAAACCGCATGAATACTGGCTCTCCAGCCTATTCCCCGCGCGCGTGAACGCGCGCAACCAGCATCAAACCGCATAAGGCATCGCCTCGAAAAAAGGCGGCAGCGGCGAATCCAGTGTAGAGCAAATCGCGCGCAGCAGTTCGGCGTCGGTCACGGAAAGCTTGCCTTCGGCGAGGGCGCATTGGACCAACGCTTTCACCAACCGGGGTTTTTGCATCAGGGCGAGTTGATTCAGGCGTTCGAGCGCCGCTTTGACGGCGTCGAGTCTGACCGCGCTCGCATCCAGCAGGGTGAGCGCGATGCCGAGTTCCTTCGCGCCATGTTCAAACGAGGCGGCGGCCGCGCCATTGGTCGCATGCGCGATCAGCGACAGGATCAGCCGCGCGTCTTCGGCCAGCGACTCCAGCTTGTGGTAGCGCGCCGGCACGGCGCGTCCGGCGCGCTCGCCGAGCGCGGCTTCCAGCATCGTCGCCACGACGAACTCCTCCAGCGTGACGCGCCGGTCGGCCGCTATCATTTTGCGCAGCAGTTCAATGAATGCCGTGCGTTCGGGCGGCGCCAGGCTTTTCAGCGTCGGTGCGGCGAGCGCGATCAGCGGCAGGCGCGCAATCTTACCCAGGCCCTGTACCTCGGCCGCAATCGTTGCCACCCGCTCGGCGTCTTCGCCTGCGGCGCGCAGCAGCCCGAATTGCGCCTGCGCGGACGGTCCGCCGAGGGCGAACAGCAAGCCGAACATGGCCTGTTTCGCGCCCTCGACCGTGCGCGTGAGTTCGCGCGCATGCTGCGGCAGGGAATCGAGCAGGGAGGCGGCGTAATCGGCGTGCTGCTTGGATACATCGCCCATCGCGGCAATCACCGCGCCGGCTCCGGTTGTGATCGCCGGCTGCGTTTCGGCGTCGGCGCTGCGGCGCGTGCCGACGCTGCGGCCGAATTCGTTGCCCTGCGCGAATCCGCTGGCCGCGGCCGGCGCAATCGGCGCAGCCGCAACAGGCGCAGAGCGCGCCACGATGTCGCTGATCGCGACCTCGCGGCCGTAAATGCGCCGCAGTCGCTCGCGCACGGGCGGGTGCGTCGCCATCAGGCCGGGAAACAAGTCGGCAATGCTCGAACCGGTCGCCTCGCCGAAGAACATGTGGCTCACCTCCGCGGCGAGCGGATGCGCAACGCGTGACCCGGACTGGCCGATCTTGGCGAGCGCGCGGCCGATGCCATCCGGATTGCGGGTGAACTGCACCGAGGAGGCATCGGCCAGAAACTCGCGCTGGCGCGACACGCTCGCCTGGATCAGCCGGCCGAAAAAAACGCCGATGTAGCCGACCGCGATCAGGCCGAATCCGAGCAGCGCAAAAGAGGTGCCCTTGCTGTCCCGGCGCGACGCGGACCTGGCGAGCATCCGGCCCAGCGTGGTCAGCAGGAGTATCCCGCCCAACACGCCCATCAGGCGCAGGTTGAGGCGCATGTCTCCGTTCAGGATGTGGCTGAACTCATGCGCGATCACCCCCTGTAATTCGTCGCGGTTGAGCATGTCCAGCGTGCCGCGGGTGACCACGATGGCCGCCTGGTTGGGCGAGTAGCCCGCAGCGAACGCGTTGATCGCCGGCTGATCGTCCATCACGAACACCTGTGGGACGGACGTGCCCGAGGCGATCGCCATCTCCTCGACCACGTTGAGCAGCCTGCGCTCGGCCGCTTCGGTACTCGCGCGCGCGAGCGGACGGGCCCCCATCATGCGCGCCAATGCCGTGCCGCCGGCGGAGAGGCGAGAAATCTGAACCAGGCTGCCGCCGGCAATGAGGGCGAGCGTGGCCAGCGTGACGACTGCGTAGAAGGAAGTCGAGGCGAGCATGCGTCCGTCGCCGAGGATCTGGTCGACGGGCATGTTGAGGAAGAAAAAGGCGGTGACGATGTTGACCGCAATGACGATCGCCGCTACCGCCAGCAGGAACAGCACGACCAGGTGCGTGGTGCGGCGCCGCGCCGCATCCTGCTGCTCGAAGAAGTTCACGGCGTATCTCCCGCCCGTTCAGGCGACGGCGGCTTAGCTGAACGACACCTTGGGCGCTTTGCGCTCCTCCGCCGATTCGGTCGCCTGCAGCAGTTCCGCGGTCTTGAACTGAAACGCGCCGGCCAGGAGATTGGCCGGGAAGGACTCGACCTTGGTGTTGTAAATCATCACCGCGTCGTTGAACGCCTGGCGTGCGAACGCGACCTTGTTCTCGGTGCTGGTGAGTTCCTCCGACAACTGCATCATGTTCTGATTGGCCTTCAGATCCGGATAGGCTTCCGACAGGGCGAACAGCCGTCCCAGCGCGCCCGAGAGTCCGGCTTCCGCGGCGGCGAGGCCCTGAATGGCGGCGCCGTCCGCGGGGTTGGCTGCGGCGCGCTGGTTGGCCCCGACCGCGGTGTTGCGTGCCGCGATCACCGCTTCCAGCGTCTGGCGCTCGTGCCCCATGTAGGCCTTGGCGGTCTCGACCAGGTTGGGGATCAGGTCGTAGCGGCGCTTCAACTGCACATCGATCTGGGCGTACGCGTTCTTGAAGCGGTTTCGCGCCGCCACCAGGCCGTTGTAGATCGAAACGGCCCAGATGAAGGGCGCAGCGAGTATTGCCAGAAAAATAATCAGCCCGGTCCAGCCCATGGTGTTCTCCCTTTCAAGCGTAGTACGAAACGCGCCCTTAGAGTCTGTTTTAAAATGAGGGGATACGCCCCGAAGGAAGTCCCCTCGGGGGACCTCCCCTCATACTCCCCTATATTGGCCCGTTGCAAAATTCATTTTGCAACGGGTTCTTAGCTTGTGGCGTCCGGTGGCAGGAACAGTTGCAGCAAATCGTTCAGAAACCGCTGGCCGCGTTGCGTCGGAGCAATGCGCACATGGTCACGCGTTATCAGACCACGCTGCAGGGCTTCCCGCAAGGGTTGCTCCACCGCGGCCAGGGTCAGGCCGGTGCGCTCGCCGAACAGCGCCGCCTCGAAACCGTCGGCCAGGCGCAGCGCATTCATCATGAATTCGAAGCCCAGATCCTTGCTGGTCAGCGCATGTTCTTCCTGCACCGGGGAACCGGCTGCGGTCTGCTGCAGGTATGCGCGCGGTTGCTTGTAGCGCATCTGGCGCACGATGCGGCCGGGAAAGGAAAGCTTGGAGTGCGCGCCGGCGCCTATGCCGAGGTAGTCGCCGAAGCGCCAGTAGTTCAAATTATGCTGGCACTCCTGTCCGGGGCGCGCGAAGGCCGAGGTTTCGTAATTGACGTAGCCGCTGCCGGCAAGCCGCTGCTCGATCATGTCCTGCATGTCGGCGGCGAGCTCGCTGTCGGGCAGCGGCGGCGGATGGCGGTGAAACAAGGTGTTCGGCTCGAGCGTGAGGTGATAGGCCGAGAGGTGGGTGGTGCCGTATCCTGCCGCAATGCTCATGTCCTCTTCGGCTTCGCGCAGCGTTTGTCGCGGCAGGGCGTACATCAGATCGAGGTTGATGTTGTCGAAATACGCCTGGGCTATGCCGATCGCGCGGCGCGCCTCGTCGCCGTCATGGATGCGGCCCAGGGCCTGCAGGTGCGCGGCGTTGAAGCTCTGGATGCCGATCGAAAGCCGGTTCACGCCGCAGGCGCGATAGTCGCGGAATTTCGCCGATTCGAAGGTGCCGGGGTTGGCCTCAAGCGTGATTTCCGCGTCGGCGGCGAGATTGAGCCGGGCGCGAAACGCCGCCAGCAGGGTGTCTATCGCGGCCGCCGGGAACAGGCTGGGTGTGCCACCGCCGAAGAATATCGAGTACACGCGCCGGCCCCAGATCTGCGGCAGGGCGAGTTCCAGGTCATGGATCAGCGCCTGCGCGTATTCCTCTACCGGCGCCTCGCCCCGCACCTCGTGCGAGTTGAAATCGCAGTAGGGGCATTTCCTGACGCACCAGGGGATGTGCACATAGAGCGACAGCGGCGGCAGCGCCTTCAGGCTGGGCTGGCTCCCCTGCAATACGACGGCGCTGTGGTCTGCAGGCATGGGGGCGATGCGCGCGCGCTCTCGCGCCTAGGAAAAACGGTGCAGCTTGTCGACCAGCTGGCGCAGCGCCTGGCCCCGATGCGACAGCCGGTTCTTTTGCGCGGCGTCGAGCTCGGCCGCGGTCTTGCCCAGCTCGGGCAGGAAGAAATGCGGATCGTAGCCGAAGCCGTGGCGTCCGCGCGCCGTTACGCTGATCTCGCCCCACCAGTAGCCCTCGCCGATCAGCGGCTGCGGATCGGCCGCGTGGCGCACCAGCACCATGGCGCAATAATAGTAGGCGCGCCGGTCGGCGCGCGCATCGAGCGCGGCGATCAGCTTGGCGTTATTGTGCGCGTCGCGCTGCTCGCGGCCGGCGGCATCGCCCGCGTAGCGCGCCGAATGCACGCCGGGTTCACCGTCTAGCGCGATCACGCAGACCCCCGAATCGTCTGCCAGCGCCGGCAGGCCGGCGTGCGCAGATGCATGGCGCGCCTTCGCCAGCGCGTTTTCGATAAAGGTGAGATGCGGCTCCTCGGCGTCCGCGATGCCCAGCGCCGCCTGCGTGAGGACGACGCAGCCCAGGGGCGCGAGGATGGCTTGGATCTCGCGCAGCTTGCCCGGATTGCTGCTGGCGACGACCAGTTTTTCCATGGGTCATTTTACCTCGCGCGCGCCGGCTTGCCGCGCCGCCCGGCATTCAGGCCGCGCGCGGCTTGGGCTTGCGCTTTACCTGCGGCATCAAGCGCAGCAAGTCCCGGCGCAGCGGCATCGTTTCGTCCATGCGCTCGGAGATGCGTTTGCAGACGCCGCGGCAGAGTTCAACCATGGCCGCGTCCGCGGTGCGGTAATAGACCTGGTTGCCTTCCCTGCGTCGTGCGAGTACGCCGCTGCGATGCATGATGCCCAGGTGGCGTGACACGTTGGTTTGAGTGGCGCCGATTTCCTCGACGATCTGCGATACGGGTTTCTCCGCTTCGCAGATGCAATGCATTATCCGCAGGCGTGTCGGCTCGGAAAGCGCGCTGAAGTACAGCGCTACGGCGTCAAACGCGTCGCCAAGTTTGTCCATTTCGTTTCCTGCGAAGGGTTGATGTGCCGGGGCGACTATAGGAGCAGCTGGTGCAAGTTGTCAAACTGCCGGCCCCGAAGCACTTGCCCAAGGGGTGCATAAACCGCCGATCAGTTTTTTTGATGCAAGGCATAGGATCAAAAAATTGTATCTTGGAGAAGATAACGCGCAGGATATGCGCATTCACGCATATACACATATACAGGCGAAACGCAGACCCCACTTACTATCCCACAGCGCAAGCAGGCGCGCTGCATGGTCTTGAAGTTCTGATCGATGCGACGGCTAAAGGCGCTGCTTAACTGCAGGAGATGCCCCTAGTGCTCACCAGATTATTCATGTCCGCCGCGATGGTTTGCGCGCTGCTCGTGCCTGCGGCCCACGCCGCCAGCGACGCCGGATCGGCGAAGATGCTCAAATCCACGGCCGACCACAGCAAGTTCAAGGAACTGAAGCAGGAATTCAACTCCGGACCGGAAGTCACCAAGGCCTGCCTCGGCTGCCATACCGAGGCCGCGAAGCAGATTCACAAGACCGAGCACTGGAAGTGGGAATACAAGAGCCCGGAGGGGCAGTTGCTGGGCAAGAAACACATCGTCAACAACTTCTGCACTTCGATAACGTCCAACGAGGCCGACTGCAACGCGTGCCACATCGGTTACGGCTGGAAGGACGACAAGTTTGACTTCAGCTCCGAAGTCAACGTCGATTGCCTGGCCTGCCATGACACCACCGGCAAGTACAAGAAACCTATAGGTTTCGCCGGGAACCCCGTCACCAAGGATACCGAGTACCCGCCCGGTTCGGGCAAGATCATCCGCGCGGTCGACCTGAAAGATGTGGCACAGCATGTCGGCAAGACCAGCCGTACTACCTGCGGCGCTTGCCATTTCTACGGTGGCGGCGGCGACGGGGTCAAGCACGGCGACCTGGACAGTTCGCTCGAGGCGCCGGACAAGGCGCTCGACGTGCACATGGCCGCGGACGGCAATAACTTCGTCTGCGACACCTGTCACGATACCCAGGGCCACCAGGTGCCGGGCAGCCGTTACGCGCCGACCGCGCAGGACAAAGGCGAGGCGCACGTGCGCGGCAAGGAGTACAAGACCAGCCCGACCACCTGCCAGGCCTGCCACGGCCAGTCGCCGCACAAGAAGATCGCCAAGCTCAACGACCATACCGACAAGGTGGCGTGCCAGACCTGCCACATTCCGACTTTCGCGCGCGGCGGCGTGCCCACCAAGATGTCCTGGGACTGGTCGACTTCGGGCAAACGCGCACCGGACGGCAAGCCGCTGGTCGTGAAGAACGCCGACTCCTACGAGATCTACAACGGCAAGAAGGGCGACTTCGTGCTCGCCGAAAACGTGATACCCCAATACATCTGGTTCAACGGCAAGGTGAAATACACCTTGCGCGGGGACAAGATCGAGACCAGCAACCAGCCGGTCCACATCAACAGCTTCGAAGGCAGTGCGAGCGACGGAAAATCGATGATCTGGCCGGTGAAGGTGTTCCGCGGCAAACAGGCTTTCGACCCGGTGAACAAGACCCTGGTGGTAACGCATCTGGCGGGAGAGGACGACAGCGCGTATTGGACCAACCTGAATTGGACCAAGGCCGTCGCTGCCGGCATGGCCGCGGTCAACGCGCCGTTCTCGGGCAAAGTGGATTTCATCGAAACCGACAGTACCTGGCCCATCACCCACATGGTGGCCCCGGCCAAAGACGCCCTGCGCTGCAACGCATGCCATGCAGCCAACGGCCGTCTGGAAAAAGTGCCCGGCATCTATATCCCGGGGCGCGCCAGCGACCACGCCGGCTGGCTCGACACTGCCGGCTGGGCGATCGCGGTGTTGACTCTGCTCGGCGTGCTCGGCCACGGCCTGGCGCGCGTCCTCGTATCCAAGCGCAAGCACTAAAAGGAATCCCATTGTGACCCGCATCTATATCTTCAAACGCTTCGAGCGCTTCTGGCACTGGGCGCAGGCCGCCCTGATCATCTTCATGCTGGTGAGCGGCTTCGAGATCCACGGCACCTATGTCCTGCTGGGCTGGGAAAAAGCGGCAGACCTGCACACCACCGCCGCCTGGACCCTGATCGGCCTGTGGCTGTTCGCGATCTTCTGGCACTTCACTACGGGCGAGTGGAAGCAGTACATCCCGACGAGCAAGAACATCCTCGGCGTGATGAATTACTACTCGGTGGGGATATTCACCGGCGCGCCGCATCCGTTCCGCGCCACCCAGTTGAGCAAGCACAATCCGCTGCAGCGGCTCGCCTATCTGCTGGTCAAGCTGTTCATCAACCCGCTGATCTGGGTGAGCGGCCTCGCCTACCTTTACTACAACGAACTCACCGCATCAAAAATACCTGCGGTCGCCGGCGTCAGCCTGGGTTCGATCGCACTGGTTCATACCGCGGCTGCGTTCATGATGCTGGCTTTCCTGCTCGGCCACCTCTACCTCGCCACGACCGGCCATACGCCGCTAGCGCATATCAAGGCGATGATCACCGGCTGGGAAGTCGACTACGAACCGGAACAAGACGCACCAAGGTCCGCACCCTGATCACCCCGGCAAATCGAGACCCCTGGTCCGGTCTTGCGCGTGCGGACGGATCAGAACCTGGAACCGAACAGATTGGTATGAAGCCTTCACTTGTCGAACCGTCCCAACCATGCGGAGAAATTCATGAATAAGACCCTATCGAAACACGTAATGATCGCGCTTATGTCCGGAATTGCGCTGCCCATCGCGGCGCACGCGGCGGACGACGAGTTGATCAAAAAGATAGACGCGTTGTCCAGAGAAATCGAGCAACTGAAAATACAAGTCAAAGCGAACGATGAAAAAGCCAGCAAAACGGCCGCGGAGCTGAAGAGCGAAACCAAGAAAGCGTACGCGAGCGAGGTGGCGGAGCTCAAAGGCGAGGTCAAGAAGGTCGAGGACAAGTCCCTGTCCAAATGGCTGACCGTGGGCGGCGACTATCGCTTCCGCATCGACTCCCTGGCCGGGGTAACACAACCGTTCACGGACGTGAACGCAACGTTCGCCAACGTGCAGCAAAAGCTTCAAGCCGACTTTTTTGCCAACCCGTCGACCGCAGCCGGTTCGTCGGCATATTTCGGCGCGCCGGCAGCAGGTTCCATGTCGACGTCCGGGGCGCTCAGCGCCTTGATGAACTTCTCCCAGGGCATGGCGGGGGTAAAATCGATCGATCAGGCCAAAGCCTTCGTCTCCAATCCGGCGAATGCCGGTCTGATCGCCGGCATCGGCGGATTCGGCGTCGCGGTCCCCTCGTACAAGCCGGAAAATTCCACGCTGTACACCAATCGCCTGGGCCTGGACGTTCACGCCAAGGCGACGCAGGACGTGACCGTCAATGCGCGCTTGCTGATGTACAAGACCTTCGGCGCCCAGGACGACAAAGCCATCAGCAACGGCGGCAACGCACCGTTCTTCGCCGACCGCGTCGGCGTATTCGACGGCACGCTTGGGCATGTGCCTTCGAGCAGCTATCTCAACGTCGACCGTGCCTATGCCACGTGGAGCAATATCGCGGACCGGGACATATGGCTTTCCGTAGGCCGCCGCCCATCGACCAACGGTGCGCCGAGTAATTTGAAGCTGAACAACCCGCGGCCCGGCAATGGCGGCACGCCGTCGCTGCTGGTCGACTACGCGTTCGATGGCATGACGCTGGGCTATGCACCGGACATCGAAGCCCTGCCCGGTGCCTACGGCAAGGTCTGCTATGGCCGCGGCTTCGAGAGCGGCTTCCGCAAGACACCAGGCAACTCCCTGTCCGACACCGACATGCTGGGCATCGCGCTGATCCCGATCGATACCGATCCGCTGCGCGTCTGGCTGCAGTGGAACCGCGGGTTCAATATCTTCGACGCACCGACCATGAGCAACACCTACTTCGGGAATACCTCGCCCAAGGCGAATCTGGGTGACATTGAATGGTGGGGTGCCGGCGCAATGAGCACGCTGAAGAAAGTGGGCCCCGGCGATCTCAATCTGTTCGCCGATATCGCGCTGAGCAAAACCCACCCGAATGACAGCGTGTCATCGCAGTTCGGGTTTCAGGGTCTGCTGACCGGCGCTTTCTTCGCCCCCGAAGCGCCGAGCAGCAAGACCGGTACCGCGATCGCCCTGGGCGTGCGCTATGACCTGCCGTCGCACACCAAACTGGGTTTTGAATACAACCACGGTTCGAAAAACTGGATCACCTTTGCGCCGGCGGCCGACGACATGTGGACATCCAAGGTCGGCGCCCGCGGCAATGTCTACGACGCCTACCTGATCCAGGAGCTCGACAAGAAAGCGGTCTCGTCATACTTCAGCAAGACCTTCTTCCGTCTTGGCTATCAGTACTACGATTTCCAGTACACCGGCAGCAACAACTGGGTCGGCGCGCCGGTAAAGATGTCCGACGTCAACGGACAGATGATGACAACCACGCCGCTGAAGAATGCACACAACCTGTATGCGACATTCGAGGTGAAATTCTGAAGCGAATCACCCGCCGGCTAAGCGGCCGGATTGCGCAGCGCCAGACGCTGTCTTCGGGAAAAAGCTGGAACAGCGTCCGGCGTCACGCGGTGTTGACTGGAGTTCAACCTAAATACTTTTTGCGTTTAAGGAGTCTGTAATGAACAAGAGCGTTTCAGCAGTCATGCTTTCTGCGTTGATCGGGGTATCAAGCCTCGCGTTTGTGGGGGCGGCCTCCGCCGACCCGGCGACCATCGTCGGCACTATTTCAAAATTGAAAATTGCTCCGGACGGAAAATCGGCCACCGCGGTGTTGAAGGATGTCAAAACCGGGGAAGCGGTCACGATCAATATTTCGGACGACCTGACGCTGGACAAGTTCAAGGACAAGCGGATCGTGGAAGGCGATGAAATCCGTACCAGGTTCGAGAAATCGGACGGAAAAAGCAAGTCGTTCAAGAAGACCGCCGGTTGCTGATTGCGTCAGCCAGGGTGGCGAGGATAAGCCGGGGATAGATGTCCTGGCATCGCTGCCCCAAGCGCTGATGCCGAATTTAGGGGATGCGCCCCCTCGCATATGCCCCTAGATCAGGGGCCGTTTCGGCAATTGCGAAGCGGCCCCTGAGTTGTTTCGGCGGCCCCTTTCCTGGGCGTGGCCATACGCCAGCGCGCAACCCGCGGCAACAACTGCAGATGCCTCCCGCACCCGGGTTTCGTGTCGCGGTGCAGCGCTGCCTCTGGCGCGGATGGCCTTTTGTGTGAGAATATTTCGGCCCGCAGCGGCTCGCGCGCCGACAGCGCCGGTCTTGCACCTTCGTGATCAATGTCAAGCGGGGGGCGCGCGGGGCGCGCTAGCCTGAGGCACGATCGCAAGAACGCAGCTAGCCTACGCGATGCGTTAGGTCGCCAATGCTCTAGCAGCCGGAACGAGGAGGACATCCTTGGACATTCGAGCCGTTGAACAAGCCTATAGGCGATATGCGCGCGTTTACGATGTTTGCTTCGGTGCGGTGTTTCAGCCGGGCCGCAGGGCCGTAGTCCACAGGATGGACTGCGGTCCGGGGGAGCGGGTGCTCGAAGTGGGCGTCGGCACCGGCCTCTCGCTCCCGCTGTATCCACGGGACGTGAGCGTCGTCGGCATCGACATCTCCAGCCACATGCTCGCTCAGGCGCGCGGCCGTCTGGCGCGCGGCGGGCTCGAAAACGTCGCCGGGCTGATGGTCATGGATGCCGAGAACATGGCGTTCGAGGACGACAGCTTCGACAAAGTGGTCGCGATGTATGTCGCGTCTGTGGTTCCGGATCCGGAGCGGCTGGTGGACGAGATGCGCCGGGTGTGCAAGCCCGGCGGCCAGATCTTCATGGTAAATCACTTTCACAGCCGCAATCCCATACTGGCGAGCGTCGAAAGCCTGCTTGCTCCGCTGTCGAAACAACTCGGATTCCGCCCGGATTTCTCGCTCGACTGGTTCCTCGGCCAAACCGGCCTGGACGCGATGAACATACACCCGGTAAATCTGTTCGACTTTTCCACCCTGGTCGAGGCCAGGAACAACAAGCGAGGCGCGGTCGAAATTCCGGCGCCGGCGTTCGCGCCGTTGTAGACTGCCGGCGTGCGCAGCCGCCATGGCCGCGAATGGAATGCGCGCCGAAACAGTACCCGGGACAGGGTAATTGCAGCGCGGCGCGCGGGCGTGCGAAGATATTTCTCGGCAATGGCAGGTTACGATTGCGAGGTGTCGGCATGAGCCAGGAGCGAATCCAAGCGTATGCTAAACCGATAGGCGGCGGCGCCGATTGCGCGCCGCCTCAAGTCGAGCGCGGGCCCAGCCTGGGTAGCAAGGTCTTTACCGCAGAAAAACTGCTGCTGTCGCGGATGATGGAGTCCCTGGGCAATCCCCCGCTGGCTCTGGTGTTGTGGGATGGACAGGAAATCGCCAGCCCGCGCAAGCCGCCCCTGGCGCGCGTGCTGATTCGGGACCGCGGCGCATTGCTGAAGCTGATCGCCAACCCGGAGCTCGGCTTCGGCGAAATGTATACCGCGGAACGCATCGAAGTGCAGGGCAACCTGGTGGACAGTCTCGAGGCAATCTATCGTGCGCTGCCGCGCACGGACCGCGGTCAGGTCGCGCAAAAGCTGCTGGCGTCGTTCAACGGATCGTTGCGCAATACGCCGCCCAGGGCGCGGCGCAATATTCATCACCATTACGACATCGGCAACGATTTCTACAAGCTCTGGCTGGACCGGGACATGGTGTACACCTGCGCCTATTTTCCCGGTCCGTCGACGGGTCTGGAGGAAGCGCAGGCGGCCAAGCTCGACTACGTGTGCCACAAGCTGCGCCTGGTGCCTGGAGAGATGGTGCTCGAAACCGGCTGCGGCTGGGGCGCCTTGGCGCTGCACATGGCCAAACACTACGGCGCCACAGTGCGAGCCTATAACATATCTGAAGAGCAGATCGCCTACGCGCGCGAACGCGCGCGGTCGGAGGGTCTGGATGGCCGGGTTGAGTTCATCGAGGACGATTACCGCAACGCGCGCGGCGAATTCGATGCTTTCGTTTCGGTGGGCATGCTGGAGCATGTCGGAACCGATCAGTACCAGGCCTTGGGCGCAGTCATAGACCGCTGCCTGAAGGCGAGCGGCCGCGGGCTGATCCATTCCATCGGCCGCGACCGTCCCAGCGCGATGACCCCCTGGATAGAGCGCAATATTTTCCCCGGCGCCTGCCCGCCGAGCCTGTCGCAAATGACGCAGATTTTCGAGCCTTTCGGTTTTTCCGTGCTGGATGTGGAGAATCTGCGGCTGCATTACGCGAAAACCCTGGAGCACTGGCTAGCGCGCTACGAGGCCAATAGCGAGCGCGTGGCGCAAATGTTCGATCCTGCCTTCGTGCGCGCATGGCGCCTGTATCTGGCCGGGTCGCTCGCGGCGTTCCGCTCCGGGGACATGCAGCTATTCCAGGTGAGCTTCAACCGCAGCGGTCAGAATGACCTACCCTGGACCCGACAACACCTGTACGCCACCTGAAGCCGCCCGGTGGAAACCTGCGATGCGCTGATCGTCGGCGGCGGCCCCGCGGGCTCGAGCTGCGCCTGGAAACTGCGCCAGCACGGCATGGACGTGATGGTGCTGGACAAGGCGGTATTCCCGCGCGACAAAGTGTGCGCCGGCTGGATTACGCCCGCAGTGCTGCAGGCGCTGGAGCTCGACACCGCGGACTATGCCAGGGGCAGGGTGCTGCAGCCGATATCGGCTTTCCGCACCGGGCTGATACACGGCGGCGCTGTGGAGACCCGCTATCCGGCCGCGGTGAGCTTCGGCATACGCCGCTGCGAATTCGACCACTACCTGCTGCAGCGCTCGGGCGCGCGCACCCGGCTCGGCCAGGCGCTGGAGTCGCTGGAGAGACGCGGCGGGCGATGGATAGTCAACAAGTCGATCACCACCCCGCTGCTGGTCGGCGCCGGCGGGCATTTCTGCCCCGTGGCCCGTACGCTGGGAGCGAAGCTGGGCGCGACCGAAACCGCGGTGACGGCCAAGGAAATCGAATTCGAGATGGATCCGCAGCAGCGCGCCGCCTGCCCGGTCCGCGCGGATACGCCGGAGCTCTATTTCTGCCGTGATCTGAACGGATATGGTTGGTGCCTGCGCAAAGGCGACTATCTCAACATCGGTCTGGGCCGGGAGGGCCATCAGGGACTCGCGCGGGAACTACAGGCGTTCTGCGATTTCCTCAGGCTGCGCGGCAGAATTCCGGACGGCGTACCCGACAAATTTCATGGGCATGCCTATCTGCTGCGCGGGCGTTCCGGACGCAAGCTGGTGGACGCGGGCGTGCTGCTGGTGGGCGATGCCGCCGGCCTTGCCTACCTGCAAAGCGGAGAAGGCATACGGCCGGCGGTCGAGTCCGGCCTGATCGCGGCCGAGGTCGTGGCGCAAGCAGGCGGCGACTACCGCGATCAACGGCTGCAGGTTTACCGCGATCGCTTGGCGGCGCGCTTCGGGGCCGAGGCGGCTGTTTCCGCGGACAGGATTCCGGGCCGCTTGCGCAAGCTCTGCGCCGCGGCGCTGTTCGGCAGCCGCTGGGCTAGTCGGCGCGTGGTGCTGGATCGCTGGTTTCTGCGCGCGCACCAGCCGGCGCTGCGCTAGACAAGCGCTTCCCGAGACCAGGAGGCTGCCACCGGACCTGCAGGCGACCGAGGCCGTCATTCCGCTGCGGGCGCGGTCTGTTTCAGTGCGAGAGTGAGCAACTCGTGCGCCTTGTTCCAGTTGGGATGGATTCTCTCGTTCGGCACGTGTTTGTGCGCCATGAAAGAGACGTTGGCTTCGATCGCCTGCAGCAGGGCGATCTGCGCCAGTTGAGCCGCATACAGCTGCTGAAACTGCTTGTCGGTCATGATGCAGTCCTCCTGCTCGCTTTGAACCCTATCGGCGGTATGCATCCAATATAGACAACCGCGCCCGATTGGAACAGCTCGGTCAGACCAGTCCCAAGGCTGCCTTTTGCTTCGCGATCAGTTCACGGATACCCTGCTCGGCGAGAACCAGCAAGGTATCCATTTCCTCGCGCGAGAACGGCGCACCCTCGGCGGTTCCCTGGACCTCGACAAATCCGCCCGACCCGGTCATCACCACATTCATGTCGGTGTCACAGGCCGAATCTTCGGCGTAATCGAGGTCGAGCACCGGCGTCCCTTGGTACACCCCGACGGAAACGGCGGCGACGAAATCGCGCAGCGGGCTGTTCGCGAGCAGGCCGCGCTCCAACAGCAGCCGGACCGCGTCGTGCACCGCGACGTAGGCGCCGGTGATGCTGGCGGTGCGCGTGCCGCCGTCGGCCTGGATCACGTCGCAGTCGATCTGGATGCTGCGTTCGCCGAGCAGCGACAGGTCGGCCACCGCGCGCAGGCTGCGGCCGATCAGGCGCTGAATCTCCTGTGTGCGGCCGGACTGCTTGCCGCGCGCGGCCTCACGCTGGGTGCGGGTATTGGTGGCGCGCGGCAGCATGCCGTACTCGGCGGTGACCCAGCCGCGGCCCTGCCCGCGCAGAAATCCCGGCACTTTCTCCTCGACGCTGGCGGTGCACAGCACCTTGGTGTCGCCGAACTCCACCAGCACCGACCCTTCGGCGTGTTTGGTATACCCGCGGGTGATGTGGATGTCGCGCAATTGGTCGAATGTTCTGTTGCTAGGTCTGGTCATTGCTCTGTCCTTTTATTGCGCCGCGGATTCTGGCGATGGCGCGTTCGATCTCGTCATCGGAGAGATAGTCGTTCTGCGTTTCAGTCGCGCCCGGCTGCTGCGGCCGCGACGCGACCGGGTCGGGCGCTGCGGCACGGGACACTGCCGGTTCGGACTGCGCCGCAGGGGACTGTCCTTCCCAGGTGAGCGCGATCACCGACAGGTTGTCGCATTCGCGCCCGGCGCGCCGTTCCGCTTCGTCCAGCAGTTCGGGTACAGCCTGCATGATGCCGTCTTTCAGCATCGCGCCGCTGATTATTTTGGAAGACAGCGGGCCCCACAACCCGTCCGAGCACAGAATCAGCGTGTCCCCGGGGTCCAGCCGCGTCAGTTCAGACAGGTCCACCCGCGGCGGCTGCTGCGATCCCAGGCAATTGAATATCCGGTTGCGTTGCGGATGCGCGGCCACGGACTCCTCGCGGATGCGCCCGCGGTCGATCAGTTGCTGCACCAGCGAGTGGTCCTTGGTCTGCGCGAGAACGGTGCCGTTGCGGATATGGTACAGGCGCGAGTCACCCGCGTGCGCCCAGCAGGCGGCGCCGTCCTGCACCACGCAGGCGACGCAGGTAGTGCGCGGCGCCTCCGGCAGCTTGGCCTGTGCAGCGTCTTCGACAATCGCCCGGTGGGCTGCGGCGATGGCCTGGTGGAGAAACGCACGTGCATCGGGCAGGCCGGGCTTGGCCTCGCGCCTGAATGCCGCCGTGATGGACTGCATCGCGATCTCGGCCGCCACCTCGCCGTGCAGGTGGCCGCCCATGCCGTCGGCGACCAGCATCAACAGGGCATCCCGGCTATAGCAATAGGCAATGCGGTCCTGGTTGGACTTGCGCGTCCCGCGCCGGCTCTCCTGGTAGATGGAGAATTGCATGATTCAAGTCACCGACCGGTCCGCCATTGGGCGAGTTTCAGCACCATATCGCGGAAATCCGCCGTGCGCGAGGTCAGGGACACGGCGGGGTCGCGCTCCCACAGCAGCACTTTTTGCAGCGCGAACACGCTTTGCGGCCGCCGCAGGTGGTCCAGGCGCAAACACCAGTCTATGGTTTGCAGCAGTTGGTCGGAGTACTTGCCGTCCCACTGCTTTCTCGCCGGAACGTATTTGTCCTTGTCCACACGCTGGTCGGCGGACGGGGGCGCGGCCGCGGCCAGGCAGGTATACATGGTCGCGCCGACGCTGTAGATATCGCTCCACGGCCCCAGCAGCTCGCGATTGCGGTATTGCTCGGGTGCGGCAAATCCCGGCGTGTACATCGGGCTGAGGCGGGTCGCTTGTTCGGTGAGCGTCTGTCGCGCCGCGCCGAAATCGATCAACACGGGGGTGCCGTCGTTGCGGATGTAGACGTTGGCCGGTTTGATGTCCAGGTGCAGCAGCTTGTTCGTGTGCACTTCGCGCAGCCCGTTCAGCAGCAGGGAGATGACGCGGCGGATGAAGTCTTCCTTGACGCTGCCGCGGTGGCGTTGGATATGCTCCTCCAGCGTGCGGCCGCGCTCGTAGCGCATCACCATGTACACCGTCTCATTGGCGCGGAAGAAGTTCAACACGCGCACCACGTTGCTGTGCTCGAGGCCGGCCAGCGACTTTCCCTCCTCGAAGAAGCATTTCATGCCGTAACGGAAAGTGGCCAGGTTTTCCTCGGCGATCGCGGGCAGGACGTCGCCCTGGTTCCTGAGCGCAAGCGAGGAGGGCAGATATTCCTTGATCGCCACCGGCACCTCGTTCTCGTCGTCGGCGAGATAGACGAAGGAGAAGCCGCCGCATGAAAGCACTTTGCGGATACGGTAGTTCTGCAACTGATAGCCGTCGGGAAGCGGCTGGTTGGCTTGCGTCGGCATTGTGCTGCTGCGGCCTCTGCTATTATGGTGACCAGATGTCCGGATGCGAGGACATTTTCGATGCGCCCACGGGCAATGTAAAGCGCATTGGGCGCTTGTTTCGGTATTACTGCAGCAAGCGCTGAATTGAGGCGGACGGAGGGACAGGGGAAAGGGCGGAGCCCTTGCGTGCGCTGCTCCCGTCATTTTTGAAACAAACTCTTGCGCGGACTCACATGATTCAGAGCATGACCGGCTATGCGGCGATTGCGCGCGATACGGCGCAGGGCTCGCTTTTTCTCGAGTTGAAAAGCGTCAACAACCGCTTTCTCGACCTGCAGTTCCGCGTGGTCGAGGAACTGCGCTCGATCGAGCCGAATTTGCGCGAGCTGATCGCCGGAAAGATCGGCCGCGGCAAGCTCGATTGCCGCGTCAGTTTCACGCCCGCCGCCCTCGCCGGCACGCAGTTGTCGCTCAACGCCGAGTTGCTCGCGCGGCTGGCTGAACTCGAGCGCGGCGTGCGCGCGGCCATGCCCGAAGCGCAGGCCCTGCGCGTCGGTGAAGTGCTGCGCTGGCCCGGCATGCTGGGCGACGCTTCGATCGCCGCGGATGAATTGCGCGAGCCTTGTCTGGCGCTGATGCGCGAGGCCCTGGCCGAACTCTGTGCCACGCGCGCGCGCGAGGGCGCCAAACTCGGGGGCATGATACTCGAGCGCGTCGGCAAAATGCAGGCGCTGGTGGACCGGGTCGCGCCGCTGCTGCCGCTCGCTGTGGCCGCGTATCAGGAAAAGCTTGCGGCGCGCCTGCGCGAAGCGCTCGCGGCCAACGACGAGGAGCGCATCCGCCAGGAAATTTCCGTATTCGGCATCAAGGTCGACGTGGCCGAGGAGCTCAACCGGCTCGCCGCGCATCTGCAGGAGGTGAAGCGGGTGCTCGATGCCGGCGGCGCGGCGGGCAAACGCCTGGATTTCCTGATGCAGGAACTCAACCGCGAGGCCAATACGCTGGGTTCGAAGTCCGTGTCCAAGGAGGTCTCGGAAGCGGCGATCGAGCTGAAGCTCCTGATCGAACAAATGCGCGAGCAGATACAGAATATAGAATGAAGGGCAACCTGTTCATCGTCAGCGCGCCCTCCGGCGCGGGCAAGTCGAGTCTCACCGCCAAGCTGCTGGAAGAGGACAGGAATATTCACATGTCGGTGTCCTACACCACGCGCGCGCCGCGACCGGGCGAGATGGACGGCCGCGACTATCATTTCGTCGACCAAGCCCGCTTTATGGCCATGCTCCAGCGCGGCGAATTTCTGGAAAGCGCCGAGGTGCACGGCAACCACTACGGCACGTCCGAGGCCTGGATACGGGCGCAGCGCGCCGCCGGCCGCGACGTCCTGCTCGAAATCGACTGGCAGGGGGCGCAGCAAGTGCGCAGGATTTTCTCCGACACCATAGGCATATTTATCCTGCCGCCGTCGATCGCGGAACTGGAGCTGCGCATGCACCGGCGCGGGCAGGACAGCGACGAAGTCGTGCGGCGGCGCATGGCCGTTGCGGCCGATGAAATGAGCCACGCAGCAGAGTTTGAATATGTTATTATTAACAATGACTTCGATGAGGCGCGCCGCGACCTGGTCGCAGTCGTGCGTGCATCCAGGCTGGCGTATTCGCGCCAGCTGGAGCGCCATCCCGAAATATTCAAGTTTTGAATTGGGAGCAATTCGGGAGGAAACACCTTCCCGCGCTCCTCTGAACCGGGGGCTGCCACAGGACTTGTGACAGCCTCGTAACCAAGGAATATCATGGCCCGCATCACCGTCGACGACTGCATGAAGCTGATCCCCAACCGTTTCGAACTGACTCTGGCCGCGACCTACCGCGCGCGCCAGCTGACCAACGGCGCGACGCCCTTGGTCGAACCGGACAAGGACAAAGTCACCGTGATCGCGCTGCGCGAGATCGCCGCCGGCAAGGTGGGCAAAGAGATCCTCAACCGGTCAAACGCCGCATAAGCACCAGGAGGCGGGTTTCCCCGCTTACTTGCTGCGGCGGGAGTTCCCACAACCATGAGCGCTCTCGCTGAATTCACCGGCAACCTGTCCGGCTACCTCAAACCGCCCGATATCGCGCGCATCGAGGAAGCCTACCATTTCAGCGGCAAAGCCCACGAGGGACAGTACCGCGACTCGGGCGAACCCTATGTCTCGCACCCGCTCGCGGTGGCGGGCATCCTCGCCGCCTGGCACCTCGATCCGCAGGCCTTGATGGCCGCCCTGCTGCACGACGTCATGGAGGACACCGCGGTCTCCAAGGCGGAGATCAGTCGGCGCTTCGGCAAACCGGTAGCCGAGCTGGTCGACGGCCTGTCCAAGCTGGCCAAGATCGAATCCCAGTCGCAGGAAGTCGCGCAGGCCGAGAATTTCCGCAAGATGCTGCTGGCGATGGCGCGCGACGTGCGCGTCATCCTGATCAAGCTCGCAGACCGCCTGCACAATATGCGCACCCTGGGCGCCGTACCGCCGGCCAAGCGCCGCCGCGTGTCGCGCGAGACGCTGGATATCTACGCGCCCATCGCCAACCGGCTGGGCCTGAACGGCCTGTATCAGGAATTGCAGGAGCTCGCATTCTCGCATCTGTACCCGCTGCGCTACCGGGTGTTGGCCAAGGCCACCAAGGCGGCGGGCGGCAACCGCCGCCAAGTCCTGGGCAAGATCCTCGAGGCGATCAAACAGCGCCTGCCCGAGGCCGGCATCAAGGCCGAGGTCACCGGGCGCGAGAAGCATCTGTACAGCATCTACAAGAAAATGCTGGAGAAGAATCTGTCGTTCTCCCAAGTGCTCGACATCTATGGCTTTCGCGTCGTGGTCGAGGACACGCCCGCCTGCTACCTGGCGCTGGGCGCGCTGCACGGCTTGTACAAGCCGGTGCCGGGAAAGTTCAAGGACTACATCGCGATTCCTAAGGCGAACGGCTATCAGGCCTTGCATACGACGCTGTTCGGACCGTTCGGCGCGCCGCTGGAAATCCAGATTCGAACGCGCGCCATGCACCAGGTGGCGGAGGCCGGGGTCGCCTCGCACTGGCTGTACAAGACCTCCGACGCGAGCTTGAACGAATTGCAGCAAAAGACGCATCTCTGGCTGCAATCGCTGCTCGACATCCAGAGCGAAAGCGGCGACGCCGCGGAATTCCTCGAGCACATCAAGGTCGATCTGTTTCCGGACGAGGTCTACGTGTTCACGCCCAAGGGCAAGATCATGGCCTTGCCGCGCGGCGCGACTGCGGTCGACTTCGCCTACGCCGTGCACACCCAGGTCGGAAACCGCTGCGTCGCCACCAAGATCAATCATGAGCTGGTGCCGCTGCGCACCGAACTCAAGAACGGCGACCGCGTCGAGATCGTGACCGCGTCGCATGCCAACCCCAACCCGGCGTGGCTCAACTACGTCAAAACCGGCAAGGCGCGCTCGCACATCCGGCATTTTCTCAAGACCATGCACTACGAGGAGTCGACCGAGCTGGGCGAAAAACTGCTGAACCAGGCGTTGCACGCGCTGAATACGGATCTGGCCGAAATCAGCGACGAGCAATGGAAAAACCTGATCCGCGACATCACCGCGAAGTCGCGCCTGGAGTTGTTTGCCGACATTGGACTGGGCAAGCGTTTCGCGGCCGTGGTGGCGAGAAGGCTGATCGCCGCCTCGGAGCAGGCGCTGGCGGAGGGCAACGCCGGGCCGATCGTCATCCGCGGTTCCGAAGGCATGGCGGTGCAGTACGCGGCGTGCTGCAGGCCGATTCCCGGCGATCCGATCATAGGCTCGATCAAGAAGGGCCAGGGCATGGTGATCCATACGCACGACTGCCCGACCGCGGCCAGATCGCGCACCGATCCGGACAAGTGGCTGGACGTGGAATGGGCGCCGCAGCCCGCGCGCCTGTTCGATGTCGGCATTCATGTGACGGTGATGAACCAGCGCGGCGTGCTGGCCAAGGTGGCCGGGGCGATAGCCGCGGATGGCGCGAATATCGACGCCATCAACATGGACGAGGACCGCAGCGCCTATACCAATATGCACTTCACGCTGCAGGTCGCCGATCGCCAGCATCTGGCGCGGATCAAGCGCGGGCTGCGCCGCATCCCGGAGGTCGTCAGCATCGCGCGCGCGCGGGATTGAGCTCGGACGCGGCCGGTGCGCGGATGAGCTGAACCAGGTTGCGCATTTTTTCGGAGCCTCTAGATTGAACAACCCGTTCGCCGAGCTCGTCGGCTTTACGCTGCGCCTGGGCCGGCGCGGCAGCGGCAGCTGCAGCGCCGCCCTCGATGTGCGCCCCGAGCTGCTCAATCCGAATGGCGTCGTGCACGGCGGTGCGCTGTTCTCGATGGCGGATACCGTGATGGGCGCGGCCTTGCATACGACGCTCGCGCCCGGCGAGTTCTGTGCCACCGTAGAGATAAAAATCCACTTTCTGCAGCCCGTGACCAAAGGCAAGATATGCTCGCGTACGCGGCTGGTGCATCGCGGCAGCCGCCTTGCCGTGCTCGAATCGCAGATCAGCGTGGGCCGGCAGCAGGTGGCGCTGGCGCTGGGAAGCTTCGCGATCTTTGCGCCGCGGCCGCAAGCGGCGAAGCGCAGCGCCGGCGCAAAGCGCCGGCGTCTGTCAAAATGACGGCCGCAGATTCAATCATTCACTGGACAGGAAACGATATGAAGCTAAGCGCCAACGGCATGGACATCAACTACACCGTCGAGGGCGAAGGCCCCTGGCTTACCATGAGCCATTCGCTCGCCTGCAATCTGCACATGTGGGACGAGGAGGCGAAGCGGCTGTCCAAGCGCTACAAGGTGCTGCGCTATGACACCCGCGGCCATGGCGCAAGCGGCGCGCCGGCCGGCGCCTATACGCTGGAGCAGCTGGCCGATGATCTGCACGGCCTGCTGCAGGCATTGGGCGTGAAGTCCACCCACTTCGTCGGCCTGTCCATGGGCGGGATGATAGGCCAGACCTACGCGCTCAAATACCCCGGCATGTTCGCAACTCTCTCTTTGTGCGACACCAGCAGCCGCTATCCCGCAGAGGCCGCCGGCCTGTGGACGGAGCGGATCAAGACGGTAGAGGCCCAGGGCATGGAACCGCTGGTCGAGTCCACGCTCGCGCGCTGGTTCACCGAACCGTTCCGGAAGGCGCAGCCGGAAGTGGTGCAAAAAGTCGCGGCCATGATACGTGCCACGCCGGTTGCGGGCTATGTGGGTTGCTGCCACGCGATCCCGAAAATCAATCTGACCGCGCGCCTTGCGGAAATACGCTGCCCCAGTCTGATCATCGTCGGCAAGGACGATGCCGGCACGCCGGTGGCCATGGCCGAGGACATACATCGGGCGATGCCCGGTTCGAAACTGGTGGTCATTCCCTCGGCCGCGCACCTGTCCAATCTGGAGCAGCCCGACGCGTTCAACCGGGCATTGGGCGATTTCATCGACCAAGCCGGCAACTAGAGAGGGAGACACCATGGGCAACGTCGAAACCGCATTGGGCATAGACCTTTCCGCGTTCTGGATGCCGTTCTCGGCGAACCGCCAGTTCAAGCAGGCGCCGCGCCTGCTCGTGGGTGCGAAGGACATGCATTTCACCGCGCATGACGGGCGCAAGGTGCTCGACGGCACGGCCGGCCTGTGGTGCGTCAACGCCGGCCACGGTCGCGAGAAAATCGGCAATGCGGTGAAGGCCCAGCTCGACCAGCTGGATTACGCGCCCACCTTCCAGATGGGCCATCCGAAAGCGTTCGAGGCGGCGCAGAAAATCGCCGCGCTCGCGCCGCCCGGATTCGATCACGTGTTCTTTTCCAATTCCGGTTCGGAAGCGGTGGACAGCGCGCTCAAGATCGCGCTGGCCTATCACCGCGCCCGCGGCGAAGGGCAGCGCACCATGCTGATCGGCCGCGAGCGCGGCTACCACGGCACCGGCTTCGGCGGCATCTCCGTCGGCGGCATGACCAATAACCGCAAGACCTTCGGCAATCTGCTGCCGCGCGTGGACCACCTGCGCCATACCTGGGATCTGGAACGGCAGGCCTACTCGCGCGGCCAGCCCGAATGGGGCGCGCATTTCGCCGACGAACTGGAGCAGCGCATCATTCCGCTGCACGACGCGTCCAACATCGCGGCGGTGATCGTCGAGCCGGTGGCCGGCTCCACCGGCGGATTGATTCCGCCCAAGGGCTATCTCGAGCGGCTGCGCGCGATCTGCGACCAGCACGGCATCCTGCTCATCTTCGACGAGGTGATCACCGGCTTCGGCCGCCTGGGCAAAGCCTTCGCCGCCGATTACTTCGGCGTCATGCCCGACCTCATGACCTTCGCCAAGGGCGTGACCAACGGCACCATCCCGATGGGCGGCGTGATCGCGCACGATCGCGTGTATGACGCCTTCATGCAGGGGCCCGAGGGCGCGATCGAACTGTTTCACGGCTACACCTACTCCGGCCACCCGGTCGCGGCGGCCGCCGCGAGCGCCACCATCGACCTTTACCGCGAGGAAGGCCTGTTCGAGCGCGCCGCCGCCATCGCGCCTTATTTCGAGCAGGCGCTGCACGCGCTCAAAGGCCTGCCCAACGTGATCGACATCCGCAACCTGGGCCTCATCGGCGTGATCGAGGTGGCCCCACGCCCGGGCAAAGTCGGTGCGCGCGCGTTCGACACCTTCGTCGATTGCTACGCCAACGGCCTGCTGGTGCGGCCCGCGGGCGATACCCTGGCGCTGTCCCCGCCCTTGATAGTCGAGAAAAGCCACGTCGATCAGATGGTGGACACGCTGGGCGCCGCGCTCAAGCGCGTCGCTTGAGCGGAACCGCCATGAGCGCCGAACTCGCCTACACTTCCGCCACCGAACTGGTGCGCCGGTACCGCGCGAAGGCGCTGTCGCCGGTCGAGGTCGCGCAGGCGGTGCTCGCGCGCATACGCGAGCTCAACCCCAGGCTCAACGCGTTCTGCCTCGTCGACGAGGAAGGCGCGCTGGCGGCGGCGCGCGCGTCCGAGGCGCGCTGGATGAAGGCTGCGCCCCTGGGCTGGCTGGACGGTGTGCCGGCCTCGATCAAGGACCTGATCCTGACCCGCGGCTGGCCCACCTTGCGCGGTTCCCGGAGCGTAGATCGCGCCGGGCCGTGGCTGGAGGACGGCCCGGCGACGGCGCGCCTGCGCGAAAACGGTGCGGTGCTGCTGGGCAAGACCTGCACCCCCGAATTCGGCTGGAAAGGCGTGACCGACAGCGCGCTCACCGGCACAACGCGCAATCCCTGGAAGCTCGAGCGCACGCCCGGCGGATCCAGCGGCGGCGCCTCGGCGCAAGTGGCTGCGGGCCTGGGCCAGCTGGCCGTGGGCACCGACGGCGGCGGCTCGATACGCATTCCCAGCTCTTTCGCCGGCATTTCCGGCATCAAGGCCGGCTTTGGACGCGTGCCGGCCTGGCCGCTGTCGCCTTTCGGCACGGTGGCGCACGTGGGGCCGATGGCGCGCACGGTCGCCGACTGCGCGCTGATGCTGAACGCGCTGTCGCAGCCCGATGCGCGCGACTGGACCGCGCTACCCTACGCCGGCATAGACTGGACCCGGGGGCTGGATGCCGGAGTGAAAGGCCTGCGCATCGCCTACAGCCCGCGCCTGGGCTACGTGGATCAGGTCGATCCCGAGGTCGAGGCGGGCGTCGCCGCTGCGGCGAAAGTGCTGGCCGGGATGGGGGCGGTGGTGGACCAGGTGGATCCGGGGTTTGCCGACTGCCGCGGAACCTTCTGGGTGCACTGGACTGCGGGCGCCTACAATCTGCTGCGCAACATGCCGCCGGAAAAATTCGCCCTGCTCGATCCGGGCCTGCAGCGGGCCTGCGCCAACGGCGCGAAGCATACGCTGGCGCAATATCTGGATGCGGTCAATGCGCGCGGCGCGCTGGGCGAGCACATGATGCGCTTCCATCAGAAATACGACTTGCTGCTCACGCCCGCGACCGCGATCACGGCGTTCGCCACCGGCATCGTCGCGCCGGAGAGTCCGCTCGGCGAGGAGGACTGGACCTGGTGGACGCCGTTCTCCTTTCCGTTTAACCTGACGCAGCAGCCGGCGATGTCCGTGCCCTGCGGTTTTTCCGGGGAGGGTCTGCCCATCGGCCTGCAACTGGTGGGGCCGATGCAGCGCGAGGACCTGGTGCTGCGCGCGGCACACGCCTACCAGCAGGCGACCGAGCACCACCTGCGCCGGCCGCCGCTGTGATCGTGCCAATTTTCCAAAAATTTTAATCGACCAACAACTGGAGGATTCAATATGTTGCGTTTCTTTAGACTGGCAGCCCTCGCGGCTGCGCTCGCCTGGACCGCAGGCGCCGCGGCCCAAGCTTATCCGACCAAGCCGATCAAGTGGATCGTGCCCTACACCCCGGGAGGAATTACCGACAATGTGACGCGCGTTATTTCGCAGAAGGTGCAGGAGCAGACTGGCTGGAACATCGTGGTGGAGAACAAACCCGGCGCCAATTCCATCCTCGGCGCCGATCTGGCGGCGAAGTCGGCGCCGGACGGCTACACCTTTCTCACCGTGATCGCGGCGCATGCGGCGAATGCCACGCTCTATGCGGGCAAGATACCCTACGATCCGGTGAAAAGTTTCGCCCCGGTGTCGCTGGTCGCCATCGCGCCCCTGATCATGACGGCGAACAACGATCTCCCGGTCAAGAATGCGAAGGAATTGATCGCCTATGCCAAGGCCAATCCAGGCAAGATTTCCTTCGGTTCCTCGGGCGTCGGCGCTGCGGCGCATCTGACGACGGAGTTGTTCAAGCAGACGGCAGGCGTCGACATGGTGCACATCCCGTACAAAGGCACAGCGGGCGCGTTGACGGATCTGATGGGCGGCAACATCCAGATCCTGGTCGACACGCCGAGCGCGCTGATGCCGCATGTGCGCGGCGGCAAGATCAAGGCCATCGGCATGTTTTCCAACCAACGCCTCGCCGGCTCCTCCGAAGTGCCGACCATGGCCGAGTCCGGCGGTCCGGCGCTGGAAGCCGCGACCTGGGTTCTGTATCTTGCGCCAGCGGGCACACCGCGCGACATCGTCAGCCGCATGTCGGCCGAAGTGGCGAAGGCGGTTGCCTCGCCGGATATCAAGAAACGCTTCGAAGCGCTGAGCATAGAGCCGGTAGGCAATACGCCGGAGCAGGCGACCAAGTTCCTCGCGGACGAGATCGCCAAATGGTCGACGGTGATCACCAAGGCCGGAGTGAAGGCCGAAATGTAATTCGCTGGCGATGCGGTGATGCGCCGGCAGATGCCGGCGCATCACCTTTCAACTCAGATGTGTGTGGACCGCGCCTGGATACTCAGGCGCAGGCGCAAGCGCCAGCCGAGCAGCGCCAGACCCAGGGACACGGCGACGAACACCGGCTGGGTGCCATAAGCATCGACCACTTTGCCCGCCAGCCATACGCCAACGGACTGACCGGTAAACAGGCAGAGCGCGAACAGCGACACCGCCGAACCGCGCGCCTCGGGCGCCATTTGCGTCGCGTTCACCTGCAGCGTGTTGTGCAGCATATAGAAGCCCACGCCGATCAGCAGTATACCGGGCACGCTGGCCCAGGCGACCGGCGCGAACGCGAGCCCGAGGTAGCCGGCCGCGAGCACCAGTCCGCCCCCGGCAGCGAGCCCGGGCTCGCCCAGGCCAGCGACAAAACGCTTGGCGCTGAGCGCGTACGCTACGCCGCCCACGGCATAGGCGCCGACCATCGCGCCGGAGGCTGCCGGGCCCAGATGGAAACGCTGTTGCAAATGCGCCGGAATGAAGGCGATCGAACCGAACATCATCATGCCTTCGAGAAACACGGTGCCGACGACGAAGCGGACCCAGGGCTGCGCAAGCAGGCCGGCCATGCGCAGGAGTCCCGCAACGATGGTGACCGCCGGGTCGCCGGTCGAGCGGCGCGTGAGCGGATTGTTGCGCAACTCCAGCAGCAGCAGCGTGCCGACGATCAGGTAAAGCACGGCAAGCACGACGAAAATCGCGCGCCAGCCGAAGTGCTCCGCCAGGACGCCCGCGACCGATTGGCCGAAGGCCGTGCCGAGGATCTGGCCGAGCAGGAATCGCGCGATCAGCGCCTGGCGATGATGATAGGCAACGACATCGCCTATCCACGCCATCGACAAAGGGATCAGCGCGCCTACGGTCGCGCCGGCGGCGAAGCGCGCCAGGATCAGGGTGTCCAGCGTAGGCGCCAGCGCGCAGGCGTAGGTGCCCAGCGCCGATGCGAGGGTGGTGGCGCAGACCATGAAATACTTGCCGTAACGATCGCCCAGCGGTCCGTACGCGGCCTGCAGCAGCCCGTAGGAGATCGCAAATGCGGTCACGACCGCCGCCGCGCTGCCGGCGGTCACCGAGAATTCCGTGGCGAGTACAGGCAGCAGCGTATCGGTTGCGCGCAGGCTGGCCGCGCTCGCGAACGCCGCGAGCGAAAGCAGGAATACCGCCCGGTTGGTCATGAGAATCGCGATTATCCTGGAAAAGCGCGCCGGCTGCGGCCCGGAATACGGAACGCGTTGCGCGCCTGACCGGTGGCTTTGTTGGACTATGGCTTGCGCAATTGACTGGGGCCCAATATATTGAGCCCTGGCGCAGAGACCGACCTTCACGGACAAGCAAAGGAGAGTGCGATGAATTCACGCTGGATAGACATCAAGGCGCAGGACGGCGGCAGCTTCAAGGGCTATCTGTCTTTGCCGCACCAGGCGAGTAAAGGGGAAAAGGGGCCCGGCATCCTCCTGATCCAGGAAATTTTCGGCGTCAACGCGCACATACGCGCGGTGGCCGATCAATACGCGAGCGACGGTTACACCGTGCTCGCGCCCGACATCTTCTGGCGCCTGCAGCCCATGGTGGACATAGGCTACGGGCCGGAAGATTTCCAGAAGGGCATGGGCTATATGCAGAAGTTCGATTTCGCCGCGGGGGTGAAGGACTTGGCCGCGACGGTCGCCACATTGCGCGGTCTGCCCGAATGCACCGCCAAGGTGGCCTCGGTGGGCTATTGCATGGGCGGCATGCTGTCCTATCTTTGCGCCGCCAACGCAGGCGTGGATGCGGCCGTGTGTTACTACGGCGGGGGCATCCACACCAAGCTGGAGGAGGCCGGGAAAATAAAATGCCCGACCCTGTTCCACTTCGCCGGCAACGACAGTTACATTCCGGCCTCGGCGGTGGCGGCGGTGAAACAGACCTTCGCCGGACGCGAGGGCGTGCGCATAGATGTCTATCCAGGCGTGGACCACGGCTTCAACTGCTGGGATAGGCCCGCGTACAACCAGCAGAGCGCAGCGCTCGCGCGCGGGCGCACGCTATCGTTTCTCGCCACCACCGTCAGTTGACCCACGCGCGCCGGGCCATGGGCGCCCAGATTATGAGCACCTAGACCATGAGCGACAGAACTTACCTCGACTGGCCGTTCTTCGACGCGCCGCAGCGCCGACTCGCGGCCGACCTCGACGCCTGGGCGGCGGCGAATGTCGCGCATCTGGACCACGGCGCGGACGTGGACGCTCTCTGCCGCGATCTGGTCGCGCGCCTGGGTAAAGACGGCTGGCTCAGGCATTGCGTGCCCGCGGCCTATGGTGGCGCTTCGGCGCAAATCGATTCGCGCTCGCTGTGCATCGCGCGCGAGACGCTGGCGCGCCATGAGGGGCTGGCCGATTTCGCCTTCGCCATGCAGGGCTTGGGCTCGGGTGCGATTTCGATCGCCGGCAGCGAGGCGTTGAAGCAGCGCTACCTGCCGCGGGTGGCGCGAGGCGAGGCCATCGCCGCGTTTGCGCTGTCCGAGCCGGATGCCGGATCCGACGTCGGCGCCATGAGCACCAGCGCACGCCGCGAGGGTGAGTACTATGTGCTCGACGGCGAAAAAACCTGGATTTCAAACGGCGGCATCGCCGATTTCTACTGCGTTTTCGCGCGCACCGGAGAAGCCCCTGGCGCCCGCGGCATCAGCGCTTTTGTCGTCGATGCCGCGACGCCCGGCCTGGAGGTCGCGGCGCGCATCGAGTTGATTGCGCCGCATCCGCTGGCGAGCCTGCGTTTTCGCGGCTGCCGCGTGAGTGCAACGCAGCGCCTGGGCGAATCCGGCCAGGGATTCAAGGTGGCGATGCAAACGCTGGATATTTTCCGCGCGTCGGTTGCAGCAGCGGCGCTGGGATTCGCGCGGCGCGCCCTGGACGAGGCGCTCGCACGGGCCAAGGGGCGCAAGATGTTCGGCCAGACGCTGGCCGATTTTCAGCTCACCCAGGCGGCGATCGCCGACATGGCCACCGCCATCGACAGCGCGGCCCTGCTTACTTACCGCGCCGCCTGGATGCGCGACGTGCAGGGCGTGCGCACCACGCGCGAGGCGGCGATGGCGAAGATGGTCGCGACCGAATCGGCGCAGCAGGTGATCGATCGCGCGCTGCAGATGTTCGGCGGCCTGGGCGTGGTGAGCGGGTATCCGGTGGAAAAACTCTACCGCGAGATTCGCGCGCTGCGCATTTACGAAGGCGCGACCGAGGTGCAAAAACTGATCATCGGGCGCGAAACCTTGAAGGCTTAGCCCTCGCCCCAGCGCGTCATCAGATGGTGCTCGATGCCGAGTTGGTCGAGCACGCGCGCGACGATGAAATCGACCACCGCGGCAACGCTTTGCGGCCGGTGGTAGAAACCCGGGTTGGCGGGCAGGATCACGGCCCCGGCATGCGCGAGCTTGAGCATGGCCTCCAGATGAATCGATGAAAACGGCGTTTCGCGCGGCACCAGCACGAGCTTGCGCCGCTCTTTGAGCATCACGTCCGCGGCGCGTTCGATCAGATTGTCGGACATGCCCGCCGCGACCGCCGCCAGCGTGCCTACGGTGCAGGGACAGATGACCATGGCGTCCGCGGCGTTGGAGCCCGAGGCCACCGGCGCAAACCATTCCTCGCGCCCGAACACGCGCAACTGGCCCGGCCGCGCCTTGAAACGCTCGCTGAACAGCGCTTCGGCCTCGGCCGTGCGCGCCGGCAGCGTGAGGTCCATTTCCTGTTTGGCCACGACCTGCGCCGCCTGCGAATAAAGCAGGTAGACGCGCGCATCTGCGGCGAGCAGGCATTCGAGCAGGCGTATGCCGTAGGGCATGCCGGAGGCGCCGGTGAGGGCGAGGGTCACGGTCCTGTTCATGAAATCTGCCGGTGCCGGATCATGACCTGGTTGGCGTCGCCGAAGGCGGCGCCCAGTCGTTCGGCGAAATACACCGAACGGTGTTGTCCGCCGGTGCAGCCTATGGCCACGGTGAGATAGCTGCGATTCTCGCGCACGAACGCGGGCAGCCAGGTGGCGATGAAGCCATGGATATCGCGGTACATGCTTTGCGTCGCCTGGTCCTTTTCCAGAAAGGCGACTACCGCTGCGTCCCGGCCGGTCAGTTCGCGCAAGCCGGGCTCGTAATAGGGGTTGGGCAGGCAGCGCACGTCGAACACGAAATCGGCATCGAGCGGTATTCCCTGCTTGAAGCCGAAAGACTCGAACAGCAGCGTCAGGCGCGAGCGGTCGACTTCGACCAGGTTCTTGATCCAGCTGCGCAGAGCGTTGGGCGAGAGCTCGCTGGTATCGACGTGATGCGCCGATTCGCCGATGTCGCCCAGCAGTTCGCGCTCGCGTGCGATGCTCTCGGCTATGGTGAGTCCGCCCTGGCTCACCGGATGACGCCGCCGCGTTTCGGAAAAACGCTTGATCAGGGTCTCGTCCTTGGCCTCCAGGAACAGCAGCCTTACGTCCACGCCTTTTTGCTTGAGTGTCGCGACGGTCTGCGGCAGCTGGCGCACCGAGGCGCCGCTGCGTGCGTCCATGGAGAGGGCGACGCGCTCATGGCCGGAACCGGAAAGCGATTCGAGCAGGGGCACCACCAGGGCGACCGGGAGGTTGTCCACGCAGTAGTAGCCGCTGTCTTCCAGCACGTTGAGCGCGACGCTCTTGCCCGAGCCGGAGAGACCGCTGATCAGCACCAGTTGCATGGTTACAGGATAGCATCCGGCTGCGGAAAACTATATACGGCGCCCCAACCGCTGCCGGACATCACAGGCGGATTTGCGCGCTGCGCGCGCCAACCGTGTCGTTGTGCGGATGAAAAGCACATCCGCACAACGACACGGTTATGGATAAAAACAGGGACGGCGCGGGGGTTTTGTCCAAGATCGCCGATTGCGCCCGGATGTGCTTTTCATCCGGGCGCAATCGGCGATCCGCGCGGACGGTTTCTCGTCCGCGCAACAGCGGAACCCTGCAACTACAATCAGCCGTCGCGTTTCAGCTCGCTCTGCTGGCGCGCGATGAATTCCTGCGTGCTGTCGTAGCCGCGCAGTTGCAGGATGTAATTGCGCACCGCGGCTTCCAGCAGCACCGCGAGGTTGCGCCCCGCGGCCACCGGGATGACGACCTCGCGCACGGGCAGGCCGAGGATATCCTCGGTGAGTTCGTGCAGTGGCAGGCGATCTGTCGCGGCGGCGCCGGCCTGGCCCGGTTTCTCCAGGTGCACGACCAGTTTGAGGTTCATTTTCGGCCGCACCGCGGTCTCGCCGAAAATAACGCGGATATTGAGCACGCCCAGTCCACGCACCTCGAGGAAATCCTTGAGCATGGGCGGGCAGCGCCCTTCCAGCGTCTTGGCGGCGATGCGCGAAATCTCGACCACGTCGTCGGCGACGAGGCCGTGGCCGCGGCTGATCAGCTCCAGCGCGAGTTCGCTCTTGCCTACGCCCGACTCGCCCGTGATCAGCACGCCCAGGCCGAGCACGTCCATGAACACGCCGTGCATGGAAGTCGAATCGGCCAGAGTTTTTGCGAGATAGCGGCGCAGGGTGTCGATGACGGCGTCGGCGGGGGAGGCGGTAGCCAGTACGGGCACGTTTTTCGCCTCGGCTGCGCGCAGCAGGGGCGCCGGCCCGGCCAGTCCGTCGGCGAGGATGATGGCCGCCGGTTCGGCCGCAAACAGGTTGGCGATGACCTGGCCGTTGGCGTCGCCGCTATAGCCGTCGATGTAGGTCAGTTCGCGCCGACCCAGCACCTGGATGCGGTTGGGGTGGATCAGGTTGAGATGGCCGACCAGCGCAGCGGTATCGGCGCTGTCGCGGCGCACCGGCAGCGCTTCGCCGCCGCGGCCGGTAACCCAGCCTAAGCCCAGCCGGGCCGCATTGTCGTCATACAGCCGCGCGATGCTGGTCTGTAACATCGGGTTGCCAGTTGCTGATGAGTTGGTGCAGGTCGCCGGCGTCCTTGGTCACGATCAGCCGTTCGCGCAAGTCGGGGTCGGAAAACATCTGCGCCAGCTCCGACAGGATCTGCAGATGCTGTTCGGTTGCCTGCTCGGGCACCAGCAGCACGAACAACAGCTTGACCGGTTTGCCGTCGGGGGAGTCAAAGGGTACCGGGGTGCCCAGGCGCACGAACGCCGCCACCGCTTCGCGCAGGCCCTTGATCCGGCCGTGCGGAATGGCCACGCCCTGGCCCAGGCCGGTCGATCCCAGGCGCTCGCGCGCGAACAGGCTGTCGAACACCAGGCTGCGGGCGAGTCCTTGGTTGTTTTCGAAAATCAGACCGGCTTGCTCGAACATGCGCTTCTTGCTACTGACATCGAGGTCGAGAACGATGTTCGAGGGCGGCAATAGTTTTGAGATGAGATTCATAGTGCAAGAGAAGTGGGCGGCGGGGTTCCGGCGCGCCTCAATCGGGCGGTCGATGCCAGAAGGCGCGCCATTCTACCGCAATTTCTATGTGGGGGTTACTCCTCCTCGGCCTTGCGTTTCAGGGCGTCGTGGGGGTGGGCGTAGGCCTTTTGCTTGTGCTTGATAATCTGGCGGTCAAGCTTGTCCATCATCAGGTCGATGGCCGCGTACATGTCCGCATCATCGCTTTCGACGTGGATGTCCTTGCCCGGCATGTGGACGCTGATTTCCGCCTTTTGCCTCAGTTTTTGCACTGACAGGATGACGTTGATTTCTATGACCTGGTCGAAATGGCGCTGTACCCGTTCAAGCTTGGACAATACGTAATCGCGGATCGGCTGGGTGACTTCGACGTGATGGCCACTGACTTGGACGTTCATCTTCGACTCCTTTCAAAGTTACAGCGACTTGCGTAGGCTCACCGGGGGAATATTCAGCGATTCCCTGTACTTGGCGATAGTGCGGCGCGCGACCACGATGCCTTGCTCGCCGAGGATCTGGGAGATCTTGCTGTCGGACAGCGGCTTCTTGCCGTCCTCCGCGTGTACCAGCTGTTTCAGCAGCGCGCGGATCGCCGTGGCCGAACAGGCGCCGCCGGTTTCCGTCGCCACGTGACTGCCGAAAAAATATTTCAGCTCGAAAATCCCGCGCGGCGTGGCCATGAATTTCTGCGTGGTGACGCGGGAGACCGTGGACTCGTGCAGGCCCAGGGTTTCGGCGATCTCGCGCAGCACCAGCGGCCGCATCGCGACTTCGCCGTGGTCGAAAAACCGCCGTTGCTGCTCGACGATGGCCTGCGCCACGCGCAGTATGGTCTCGAAGCGCTGTTGCACGTTCTTGATCAGCCAGCGCGCCTCCTGCAGCTGATTGGACATCTGGCCGCCGGCCGAATGCAGCTTGTTCTGCAGAATCTCCGCGTACATGCGGTTGATGCGCAGCTTGGGCATGGCATCGGGATTGAGCTTGACGCTCCAGGTATTCTTCACCTTGGCGACGATCACGTCCGGCACGATATAGCGCGTTTCGTTGACCGCGTATTCGGCGCCGGGATGGGGATTCAGGCTCTGGATCAGGTGCTGCGCCGAGCGCAGGCTCTCTTCGTCGCAGTGCAGCTGCCGTTTCAGGCGGGCGAAGTCGTGCGCGGCGAGCGCCTCCAGGTGTTCGTGCACGATGCCGATCGCGAGTGCGCGCGCCGGGGTGTCGGCAGGCAGGGCTTTCAACTGCAGTTCGAGGCATTCGGCGGGCGTGCGCGCGCCGACCCCGGTGGGGTCCAGGCTTTGCAGTTGATGCAGCGCGACCTGCAGTTCATCCAGCCCGACTTCCAGTTCCGGCGGCAGCATTTCGGCGATTTCCTCCAGGCTCTGCGCCAGGTAACCGCCCTCGTCCAGGGCCGCGATCAAGGTGTTGACCAGGCTCTTGTCGCGCGCCGACAGCTGGGTCAGCGCAAGCTGTCCCATCAGGTATTCGCCCAAGGTGGGCGTGCAGGCCGCAAGCTGCGGATACTCCGACTCTTCGCCGTCTTCGCGCCGCGCGGCGCCCGAGGGCGCATCGGCAAACCAGTCGATGTCGGCTGCCTCGGCCGAATTTGCGTCACTGGCCGGGGTTTCGCTGGTGCTGGCGACGTATTCTTCGCGTTCCGCGCCGTTGTGCGGCGCGGCCGCGGGCTCGGCTTCGGCCTCGTCGCGCTCCAACAGCGGGTTTTCCATGAGGAATTTCTCCAGCTCCTGGTTCAGCTCCAGGGTGGACAACTGCAATAGCCTTATGGATTGCTGCAACTGCGGTGTGAGGGTCAGCTGTTGCGACAGCTTGAGTTGCAGGGTTTGTTTCATTTTGAGCGGGAGCGCAGCCTCGTGGCTACATGCGGAAATGCTCTCCCAGATACACTCTTCTCACACTCTCATTATAGACGATTTCGTCGGGCTTGCCCTGCGCCAGCACCGATCCTTCGTTGATGATGTAGGCGTGGTCGCAGATGCCCAGGGTCTCGCGCACGTTGTGATCGGTGATCAGTACACCGATGCCGCGTTGCTTCAGAAAACCGATGATTTTCTGGATATCGAGCACGGCGATCGGGTCGACGCCGGCGAAGGGTTCGTCCAGCAGGATGAAGCTGGGCTGGCTGGCAAGGGCGCGCGCGATTTCGACGCGGCGGCGCTCGCCGCCGGAGAGCGACAGCGCCGGGTTGTTGCGCAAATGCGCGATATGCAGCTCGCGCAGCAGGTCTTCCAGGCGCTCTTCGATTTGCTCTTCGGACAAGTCCTGCAGTTCGAGCACCGCCTGCACGTTTTCCTGCACCGTCAGCTTCCTGAAAACGGAGTTCTCCTGGGGCAGATAGGACAGACCCAACTGCGCCCGGCGATGGATGGGAAACCTGCCTATTTCGGTGCCATCGAGGGCGATGCTGCCGCCGTCCAGGCGCACCAGTCCGACCATCATGTAGAAACAGGTGGTCTTGCCGGCGCCGTTCGGTCCGAGCAGGCCGACCACTTCGCCGCTTTGCACTTCCAGCGATACGTCCTGGACCACGACGCGCGACTTGTAGCGCTTCTTCAGATTGCTGGCTTTGAGCTGGCTCATGGTGCGTTAGCGCTTGGCCGGGTCGGCTGCGGGAGTCTTGCCGGCTTCCTCGTTCTCGGCGCGCGGCTGGATCACCGCGCGCACCCTGCCGCCGGGGCTGGCGCCAGCGCCGGGTCCGGCGCCGCCGGTCACGGTGAAATACTCCGTGCGCGAATCGTAGGAGATATAGTTGCCGCGCACCTCGTCCGCGGGTTCGCGCAGGAGCCGGGCGCGGTTGAAAAATTCAACCCGGTCCAGTTTGGTGTTGTATTCGATACGCTCGGCCTCGCCCTGGATGTAGCTCTCCGCGCCGTCGCGCTTTTGCCGGAAAATGACCGGATTGCCGTTGGCGATGCCGTACTGATAGCCGTCCTTGTCCTGGCGCACCGTGATCTTGTCGGCGCGTATGCTGAGCGTGCCCTGCGTCATCACCACGTTCCCTTCGAATGCGCTGGTCTTGTGCACGTCGTCGACCTGCATGCGGTCGGACTCCAGATTGATGGGCTGGGTCCGGTCGGCCCGCTCCGCCTGCGCCGGTCCCGCCAGCAGCCCGGCGCAGAAAACGAGGGCGCTGATAAATTTACCTGACTGCATCGAACCTGCCCCTGACCTGCGACAGCAGCGCGAATTGCCGCGTCTTGTTGTTGAACTCCATGCCGACCCCGGCGAGCCGGGACCGGCCCTCGGTAATGATCACCGGCTTGTCGGTGCGGGCGATATCCCGGTCGGGAACGATCTGCAGATATTCGGTCTGCACGCGCAGTTCGCTTCGACCCCCGCCCGCCTCGCGCACCACCACCACGTTGCCGAAAAAACTCGCTTCGTCGCCGTTCTTGGAAAGCAGGCCGCGGTCGGCGCGGATCACGATAGGCGCGTCGTCATCGTGGCGCTGCACCAGGTGCGGCGCCACGATGTCGGTGCTTTCGTCGTCGGGATAATGCAGCATGCGCGCCGCGGACAGGCTGTATTCGGGTTTGCCGGTGGCGCTCAGCTTGGTGATGCCGAAATCCTCGGCGATGAAGTCCGGATCGTGGCGCGATTTTCCCGACTTGTCGTGCTCGGGCGCCTGCACCGCCCGTTCCAGCCACACGCTGGCCAGCGCCAGCACCAGTATCAGGAGCAGCGGAAACAGATTGGACGGCCGATCGCGTTTCACTTTGATCATTGCAGGTAGGCGCTGATGGCGCCTTCCAGCTTGCCCTGGGCATGGAGGATGAATTCGCAGACTTCGCGCACGGCGCCCTGTCCGCCGCCGGTTCGTGTCACATAGTGGGCGCGGCGCTGCAGCGCCTCTGGCGCCGCCGGCACGGTCGCGGCAAAGCCGCAGCGCGTGAGCAGGGGCAGGTCGAGCAGGTCATCCCCCATGTAGCCGGACTGTTCGGCGGCCAGCCCCAGTTGCGCCAGCAGCGCGGCATAGGCGCCGCGCTTGTCCTCCGCCCCCTGGTAGAGGTGCGCGATGCCGAGGCTGGCGGCGCGCAGTTCGACTGCGCGCGAGTTTCGCGCCGTGATCAGTGCGACTTCGACGCCGCATTGCCTGAGCAGCTTGACCCCCAGGCCATCCCGGATGTTGAAGGCCTTCAACGCCTCCCCGCTCTCGGAGTAATACAGCGTGCCGTCGGTCATGACGCCGTCGACGTCGAAAATCATCAGCTTCAGGGCTTGGGCGCGCGCTCGCGCCTCGTCCAGGGTCCTGCGCCTCGGTTCGCCGCCCATGCCCTCGCGCTCCACAGCGTCATCCATCCCGCTTCAGATGACCTTGGCGCGGAACAGATCGTGCATGTTCAGCGCGCCCACCAGCCGGTCTTCGCCGCTCACCACCAGCAACTGGTTGACCTTGCACTCCTCCATGATCTGTACCGCCTCGACCGCGAGCTTGTCCGGGCCTATGGTGCGTGGCTTGCGCGTCATGATGTCGACGATGCGCGCGGCCTTGATATCGCCGACCTGGGCCAGCGTCCGGCGCAGGTCGCCGTCGGTGAACACGCCGCTGACGCGCCCGGCGGCATCGAGCACGGCGGTCATGCCCATGCGCTTTTTCGACATTTCGAGCATCGCCTCGGAAAAGCCGGCAGCTTCCGTCACCGAGGGCACGTCGTCGCCGGTGCGCATCACATCGCGCACATGGGTCAGCAGGCGCCGTCCCAGCGCGCCGCCCGGATGCGAACGCGCGAAGTCCTCGGCGCCGAAGCCCTTGGCATCGAGCAGTGCGACCGCCAGCGCGTCGCCCAGGGCCAGGGCCGCGGTGGTGCTCGCGGTCGGGGCGAGGTTCAGCGGGCAGGCCTCCCGGTCGACGCGCGCGTCCAGGTGCACGTCGGCCTCGCGCGCGAGGGCGGAATTCGCGTTGCCGGTGATCGCGATCAGGTGCGCACCCTGGCGTTTGAGCATGGGCAGGATGGTGAGCAGCTCCTCGCTTTCGCCGGAGTTCGACAGCGCGATCAGCACGTCGTCGCGCGCGATCATGCCGATATCGCCGTGGCTCGCCTCGGCCGGGTGCACGAAATAGGCCGGCGTGCCGGTGCTCGCCATGGTGGAGGCGATCTTGCGCGCGATATGGCCGGACTTGCCGATGCCGCTCACCACCACGCGGCCCTTGCAGTTGAGCAGCAGCGCCACGGCGTCGAGAAAGCTCTGGTCCAGCCGCGCAGCGAGGCCCTGAATGGCTTCGGCTTCGATGGCCAGCACCTGTTTTGCGAGCTCCAGCGCGGTTGTGGACGGTAATATTTTGTCCATGCGGGATGCTGCAGGTATCATGGGTCAAAGTATAGCAGAACCGCTATCCCTCCTTTTCGACGCATGCTGCCCGATGAACACGCCGCTTGAACTGGTGTTGGTGTTGCTGGCCAGTGCCGTGCTGGTGGTGGTGCTCGCGCGCATTCTGCATCTGCCGCCCATGCTCGGCTATCTTTTGGTCGGCGTGGCGATCGGGCCCAATGCCCTGCACTGGATCCCGGCCAGCAAGGAATCCGGCTACGCCTATCTGGCCGAGTTCGGCGTGGTGTTCCTGATGTTCTCCATCGGCCTGGAATTCAGCCTGCCCAAGCTGTTCAACATGCGCCGCGTGGTGTTCGGACTGGGGATGGTGCAGGTGTTGCTCACCCTGTTCGCGCCGACGGCGGGGGCCTGGCTGCTGGGCTTCCCCTGGCAACTCGGTTTCGCGCTGGGCGGGGCGCTCGCCATGTCCTCGACCGCCATCGTGAGCAAGCTCCTGGCCGAGCGCATGCAGCTCGAATCCGCGCACGGGCGCGAAATCATCGGCGTTCTGCTGTTCCAGGATCTGGCGGTGGTGCCGCTGTTGATTTTGATCCCGGCTTTGGCGCAGCCGGCCGAGCACCTTGCGCCGGTGCTGGCGCTGGCGCTGGCGAAGGCCGCGGTCGTGCTGTTCCTGATCCTGTTCGCCGGGCAGAAGCTGATGCGCGGCTGGTTCCACATCGTGGCGCGGCGGCGCTCGCACGAATTGTTCGTGCTGAACGTGCTGCTGATCACCCTCGGCCTCGCCTGGGCCACCGAGCTTGCCGGACTGTCGCTTGCATTGGGCGCTTTTCTCGCCGGCATGCTGATCTCGGAAACCGAATACCGGCATCAGGTGGAAGAGGACATCAAGCCGTTCCGCGATCTGCTGCTGGGCCTGTTCTTCGTCACCATCGGCATGCAGCTGGACGTGTCCGTGGTGGTCGACCGGTTCGCGCTGGTGCTGCTCCTGTTCGCGGCGCCGGTCCTGTTCAAATTCGGGCTGATCGCCCTGCTGTCGCGCCTGTTCGGGGCCACCCCGGGCAACGCCCTGCGCACTGCGCTGGCGCTGGCGCAGGCGGGGGAGTTCGGTTTCGTGCTGCTGGCGCAGGCGGGCGGCGTGCGGCTGGTGGACGATACGCTGCTGCAACCGGTCCTCGCGGCGATGCTCCTGTCGATGCTGAGCGCGCCCTTCCTGATCCAGTACAGCGACAAGCTGGTGCTGCGCTTCGTCGCCTCGGAATGGATGCTGCGCTCGCTAGCGCTGCACCAGATCGCGGTCACCGGCATGGCTGTTGCGAAGCACGTGGTGCTGTGCGGTTACGGCCGCACCGGGCAGAATCTGGCGCGCTTTCTCGAGCAGGAAGGGATCGGCTATGTCGCGCTCGATCTGGATCCGGAGCGCGTGCGCGAGGCCGCTGCCGCGGGCGAGTCGGTCGTGTACGGCGACGGCGCGCGGCGCGACGCCCTGATCGCGGCGGGTCTCGCGCGCGCCAGTGCGCTGGTGATTTCGTTCGCCGATACGCCGGCCTCGCTCAAAATTCTGCACCACGCACATGCGATCAACCCCGCTCTGCCGGTGATCGTGCGCACGCTGAACGACACCGACATGGAGCGGCTGCAGGCGGCCGGAGCGGCCGAGGTGGTGCCCGACGCCTTCGAATCCAGCCTGATGCTCGCCAGCCACGCGCTGGTGCTGATGGGCGTGCCCCTGGCGCGCGTGGTGCGTCGCATGCGCGAGGTGCGCAGTTCCCGCTACAGCTTGCTGCGCGGCTTTTTCCACGGCGAGGGCGACGCAGCGCTGGATGAGGCCGAGCACCGCCAGCCGCGCCTGCATTCTGTGTCGCTGACGCAGGGCGTTT
>Ga0334722_10000038_pt1 | contig 187651 bp, 183 predicted proteins | sample C3_bottom_MG_FD_207210 | JGI IMG/M metagenome (GOLD analysis project Ga0334722, IMG submission 207210) | Sediment microbial communities from Yellowstone Lake, YNP, Wyoming, USA - C3_bottom | ecosystem: Environmental > Aquatic > Freshwater > Lake > Sediment | place: USA: Wyoming | collected... | reverse complement strand
TTATGAAAATTACCCGCAAACGAACTAATGCAATTTATCTCGGCGACATAAAGATCGGCGGATGCGCGCCTGTAGTCGTCCAGTCCATGACCAACACGGACACCCGCGACGTGAAGGCAACGGTCGCGCAGATAAGGAAGCTCTCTGCCGCGGGCTGTGAGGTCGTCCGGGTTGCGGTCTTAAACCGCGAAGCGGCCGAATCGCTGGACAGGATAAAGGCCAAGATAGACATCCCGCTCGTCGCGGACATACACTTCGACCACAGGCTCGCCCTGACCGCGATAGACAAGGGCATCGACGGCCTCAGGATAAACCCCGGCAACATTGGCGAGAAGAAAAAGGTCGTCGAGCTTGTCAAGGCCGCGAAGGCCCGCAAGGTCCCCATAAGGATCGGCGTCAACTCGGGCTCGCTCGAGAAGAAACTCCTGGCGAAGTACGGAAGGCCGACCCCGGAGGCGCTGGTAGAGTCCGCGCTCGGGCATATAAAGATCCTCGAAGACCTCGACTTCACGGACATAAAGGTTTCGATAAAGGCGTCGGACGTGCCGACCACGGTGGATGCGTACCGGCTGATGTCCAAGAAGGCGAAGTACCCGCTCCACATCGGAGTTACCGAGGCCGGGACTCTGATGTCCGGGACGGTGAAGTCCGCCGTCGGGCTCGGTATACTCCTGTACGAGGGAATAGGCGACACGGTGCGCGTGTCTTTGACTGCCGACCCCGTCGAAGAGGTCAGGGTCGCCTGGGAGATGCTCAAAGCCTTAAAGCTTAGGGAGCGCGGCGTTAACATAATCTCCTGCCCTACATGTGGCCGGACGCAGATAGACGTCATAGGCCTTGCGATGGAGGTCGAGAGAAGGCTTGCGCACATAAAGAAGCCGCTCGACGTCGCCGTCATGGGCTGCATAGTCAACGGGCCCGGCGAGGCCAAACAGGCCGACTACGGCATCGCGGGCGGCAAGGGCAGGGGACTTCTGTTCCGGCACGGCGAGATAATCAAGCGTCTCAAGGAAGGCGAGCTTGCCGACGCCCTGGTGGCCGAGGTCGAGGCGGAAGAGAAAGGGTAAAGGGAGTTGGCAAACCTCGTTATCCTTGCCGCGGCAATACCGTTCGCCCTGATAGTCATCGCGGTGGCGGTCATGGCCACCGTCAAATACTACATCACCGACACGCACGTCCAGGTCTCGATACTCGGGTTCGTCATAAGGAAGATACCTGTCTCCGGAATCCGGTCCGTTGAATACATTCCGCCGGAGCCGGGCAAGGGCTGGACTCTGCTCCACCAGAGCGGGGTAGTCGTTATAGGCATTGCCGGAGGCAGGTCCTTAGCTATGTCTCCGAGCGACGCGGAGGGTTTCGCGGAAGACCTGAAGGACAGGTTGTCCGGGCGTACCGGCGGAAGATTATGAACGGTGCAGCGACTTTTAATTTTATTCAGATAATTTATGCGCGGTATCGCGTGAGAAAAACCTAAGGTTAATAGCCTCTTATCCCCTCCCGCTTAATCCCCGTTGCCGCTGATGCCCTGAAAACCCCTTAAAAATTCGGTTGCATTACGCCCCCGATGTTTATATACTTTAACGGTTTTTAATAATTATACGGAAGGAAACTGAATGCTCTACTCGAAGATGTTGATACCCACCCTGAAAGAGGACCCGGCCGAGGCCGAGGTAATATCGCACAGGCTGATGCTCCGTGCCGGTATGATACTGAAGCTCGCTGCCGGGGTGTACACATACCTGCCTCTGGGGCTGAGGGTCATAAAGAAGGTCTCGCAGATAATCCGTGAGGAGATGGACCGGGCGGGGGCGCAGGAGATACTTATGCCTGCCGTCCAGCCCGCGGAGCTTTGGGTCGAGTCCGGGCGCTGGGACTTCTACGGCAAGGAACTGCTCCGCATGAAGGACCGGCACGAACGCGAGTTCTGCATCGGGCCGACCCACGAGGAGGTCGTGACCGACCTCGTCCGCCGCGAGGTGAAATCCTACCGCCAGCTCCCGATGAACCTCTACCAGATACAGACGAAGTTCAGAGACGAGATACGCCCGCGGTTCGGCCTTATGCGGGGCCGCGAGTTTATCATGAAGGACGCGTACAGCTTCCACAAGGACACGGCCCAGGCCGAGGCCGAGTACTGGAACATGTACGAGACGTACAAGAGGATATTCACCCGCTGCGGGCTTAACTTCCGCGCTGTCGAGGCGGACACCGGCAACATTGGCGGGAGTTTTTCCCACGAGTTCATGGTGCTTGCCGAGACCGGCGAGGACTTCATCGCATCGTGCGACTCCTGCGAGTATGCGGCTAACGTAGAGAAGTCCCAGTGCGAGGCGCCGGTAAAGACATCTGGGCCGGAGATGAAGCCGGTTGAGAAGGTCAGCACCCCGGGCAAGAAGACGGTCGAAGAAGTCTCGTCGTTCATGGGCGTGAGCCCGGCCGACCTCGTAAAGACGCTTATCTACAAGGTGGGTAGCGAAACGGTCGCGGTGCTCGTCCGGGGCGACCACGAGTTAAACGAGATAAAGCTCCAGAGAGCTACGGGCGCGGCTGAAGCGGCGCTTGCCGACAAGGAGACCGTGGAGCGGGCGACGATGGCCCCGTCCGGGTTTGCTGGCCCCGTCGGACTTAAAGGGATAAAGGTATACGCCGACCATTCCGTCTCGGGTATGGTAAACTTTATCACGGGCGGGAACGAGGCCGATACGCATCTGAGGAACGTGAACCTGGGCCGGGATTTCTCCGTGGACGTATTCGCGGACCTCAGGAAGGTCATGGCCGGTGACCCGTGCCCAAAGTGCGGCGCAGGCAGAATCGAGATATTCAAGGGCATCGAGGTCGGCCACATATTCATGCTCGGTACGAAGTATTCGAAGGCGATGGGCTGCACATTCCTGGACGACGACGGGGCCGAGAAGCCGATGATAATGGGCTGCTACGGCATAGGCGTGGGCAGGACCGGGGCCGCCGCGATAGAGCAGAACCACGACGAGCACGGGATAAAGTGGCCCGCGCCGCTCGCCCCGTTCGACGTCCTCGTGCTGCCTCTTAACGTGAACGACGCCGGCGTGATGGAGGCCGCGGGTAAGATATATGCGGGCCTGATGGACGCGGGGCAAGACGTCCTGATGGACGACCGGGAAGAACGCGCAGGCTCGAAGTTCAAGGACGCGGACCTGGTCGGAATCCCGGTGCGCGTGGTGATAGGCGAGAAGAACCTGAAGGAAGGCAAGGTAGAGATAAAGCTCAGGATGACCGGGGAGGTTATTAAGGTTGCCGTGGAAGAGGCTGTTATGAAAGTCAAGGAGGTATCCCGGTGAAGAAGAAGGTTTTGTTCGTGGACAACGTCAAGTCCATCCTGGAAAGAGAAAAGAGCATGTTGAACAGGGACAACTTCCAGGTGTTCGTGGCCACCGGCGGGGAAGAGGCGATGGAGGTCCACAGGCGCGAGGGACTCGACGTAATAGTCGTGGACCAGAATATGCCCGGCCTGACCGGCGAGGAGTTCTGCAAGAAGCTCAGGGCCGATTCGGATTTGAAGAAGGTCTCCATTCTGGTCGCCACCCTGAGCGAGGACAAGACCGATATCGACCGCTTCCTGAAGGCAGGGGCGAACGGATACATAAAGAAACCCATGAACAAGGACGACCTTGCCGCGAAGCTGGCAAAGCTGCTCGACGTCCCGACCCGCCAGTCCATACGCATCCTGGTCAGGATCAAGATAGACGGGAAGGCGGGCGGCGATTTCTTCATAGCGAACACGGTCGACGTCAGCGCGACCGGCCTGCTCTTCGAATCGGAAAGGGAGTTCAAGGTTGGTGAATTCCTGGAGACGTCTTTCTACCTGCCGGGCGAGGGCGGCTTCAACAGGGTTGTCACCCGTTCCGAAGTGATGCGTGTCGCGCCCGGAGACAAGGGGTTGACGCGTTACGGGGTCAGGTTCACCGAGTTTCGTGAAGGCAACGGCGAGGCAATCTCGAAGTACGTATTCAAGAAGACCGGCAAGGCGTGACGCGCTACAGGCAGTTCGTCCCCGCCATCCTCTGGATGTGCGTGATATTCGTGTTTTCCACCTCGCTCTTCGGGGGCGAGAATACAGGCTCCATCTTCAAGTGGCTGGTAAGCTCGATATTCCCTGCGATGCCCCTGCCGGACATAGAATACGCGCACAACGTGGTCAGGAAGGCGGGGCACCTCACCGAATATGCGGTTCTGGCCCTGCTCTGGCGAAGGGGGTTTGTTAGGGAGGGATTTTCCGGGGCAAAGGCCGTCGTCGTCGCGCTAGTTATCTCCGCCTGTTACGCAGTCACGGACGAGTTCCACCAGTCCTTCGTACCTAACAGGACAGCGAGCGCACTGGACGTGCTGATAGACGCATCGGGCGCCGTCCTGGGCCAGGCTGTGTACGCGTTAGGGCAAAAAAAACGCCGCCTGTAAGGCAGCGCAGTTTATTCCAATGCTACAGTCGCCGAAGTTCTCGCTTCAGGCGACTTTTTTTGTCTTCTGCGCCTGCTCCTCCTGCTTCAGATACGCGTCGGGCGCGTGAATGAACTTCTGCTGGCATTCGTGGCTGCAGAAGAACATCTTCTTCACGCCGTGCAGGGTGGTAAACTTGCTGTCGTCCTTGACGTCCATCCCGCATACGATGTCTTTTTTCATAATATGCTCACCTCCCTCATAGTCTCACAATGTAGGCTATTGATATAATATATCATAAAACCCGGATATGCGCCGAGCGGCGTAGTCATTTAACTTGAATTTACGGCACCCGTTTGTTAAAATCTGGTACATGATGCCAAGGAACCTCATAATCGACTGCGACGACACGCTCTGGGAGAACAACCGCTTTTTTCTGGAGGCGCACAAAAAGTTCGTCGCCCTCATGGAGTCCAGGGGGTACAACCCCTCGGACGCGGATTCGCTCCTCCTGAGGCTCGAGATGGAGAACGTCCCGAAGTACGGGTACGGCGCGAGGAGCCAGGCCATGTCGATGGCGGACGTCTACCGGCTGCTCGAACCCGCCCCGGAGCAGGACGTGCTCGCCGCCATAGAGGCGATAGGCGCGGACGTATTCAGCCACCCGGTCAGCCTGCTGCCGGGGGTCTTGGAGACGCTCCCGAGGCTCTTCGAGCGTTACAGGATGCTGATGTTCACGAAGGGCAACCCAGAAGAACAGATGGGCAAGATAGAGAAGTCGCCGGTAAAGGGCTATTTCCACCATGTGAAGGTCGTCAGCGAGAAAGACGACCGGACCTTCAAGGAGGTGCTGGACGAGTTCGGGATGGAGCCGCACGAGACGTGGATGATAGGCGACTCGCCGCGCTCGGACATCATGCCCGCCCTGGCGAACGGGGTGAAGTCCGTCTACATACCGTTCTCGATGACATGGGCGCTTGAGCACCACCCGCTCCCAGTATCCGAAGACATCATCACGGTCGACGCATTCGGCCGGCTGGCAGGGCTGCTCCTTTAACCCGCCATACTTCCGCATTACGGGTCTCACTATGCCGAAGAAAGAAATTCAGACTCCCCGGATACCCCTGCCCGGCACCAGGGAGTATTATGAAGAGATACTCTACAGCCTGACCGAGGGCATACTGGTGTTCGACACCGGGCTCAGGCTCGCGGGCGCCAACCGGGCCGCTGAGGAGATGGCTCTCATACGTCTTGCGGACGTGGAGGGCAGGAGCGCGGAAGACGTGCTCGGCAGGGCGAACTCCGCCCTGACGGAACTGCTTACCCGCACGCTCGATACCCGCCGTTCGCACACGGGTTTCTCCGCGGAGCTATTCAGGCCGGACGCAAGCCGGGTGCCGGTCGAGGCGGCCTCGACCCCCATGGAGGACCCGGAAGGCGAGGTCGTGGGTGTCCTGCTCGTGCTCCGCGAGGCGTCCCGTATCAGGGAACTCGAGGAAGAGGTCAAGAAGTCCGAGCGGCTCGCGTATCTCGGGACGATGGCCGCGTCCGTCGCCCACGAGGTCAGGAACCCGCTCGGTGGCATAAGGGGCGCATCACAGCTCCTGTTAGACGAGGTCAGGGGCCTGCCGAACGAGGACTCGCTTGCGGAGTACCTGGGCGTAATCATAAAGCAGGTGGACAGGCTTACCGGCATACTCGACTCGCTGAAGGGGCTTTCTAAGCCGGTCGCGCCGAAGCTTGCCCCGGTCAACATGCACAGCGTGCTCGACGAGTCCCTGACCCTGATGGTGCCGGACATCAAGAAGAGGAAGGTCAAGGTGAGGCGCGAGTACGACCCGTCGATGCCGGAGGTGGTTGCGGACGAGCCGGGCCTTTCGGGTGTCTTCATAAACCTGATAAAGAACGCGGTCGAGGCCATGCCGGACGGCGGGATATTGACGCTCAGCACCGGCATACCGTCGGACTTCCTGTTCTCGTCCATCAAGACCGAAAAGGGCAGGAAGACGATGATTGCGGTCAAGGTGGCGGACACCGGGCACGGTATACCCCCGGAGGCCATGAAGGACATATTCAACCCGTTTTACTCGACTAAGGGCGGCGGGCTCGGCCTGGGGCTCGCGCTTTCCCTCAAGGTGATTGAGGAGCACGGCGGGACGATAAAGGTGGATACCGCGCCCGGCGCGGGCACGACTTTCACGGTCTACCTGCCGGTCTACAGGTAGACAGGCTGCCGCAACCATAAAGAGGCACGAGGACAGATGAAGATATATATTAACGGGAAGTTCTACCCGGAGGACGAGGCGAAGGTGTCCGTATTCGACCACGGCTACCTTTACGGCGACGGGATATACGAGACGCTCCGCGCATACGGCGGGACGGTGTTCAAGCTGGACGAGCACCTGGAAAGGCTCAGGAACTCGGCCAGGCTGATGGAGCTAAAGCTCCCGTTAGACGACCCGAAGGTTGCGAAGGCAGTATACGACACTTTGGCCGAGAACTCCCTGACCGACGCTTATATCAGGATAACCGTCTCACGGGGGCCCGGAGAGATAGGGCTCGACCCCGCGCTCTGCCCGGAGCCGACCGTTGTCATATTCGCAAAGCCGTTCAAGGACTATCCTCCGGAGATGTACGAGAAGGGGATAAAGGTATCGGTCTGCCGCACCCGGCGGAACCACCCGGAATGCCTCGACCCGGCCATCAAGTCCACGAACTTCCTGAACAACATATTCGCAAAGGTTGAGGCGAAGAAGGCGGGCGCGGTCGAGGGCATCATGCTGAACCACTCGGGCGACGTGGCCGAGGGGACGGTCTCGAACGTGTTCATGGTGAAGGAAGGGGAACTGCTCACCCCGCCCGCCATAGCCGGGATACTTGAGGGCGTGACACGTTCGGTAGTGATGTCGCTTGCCGAAGGGCTCGGCATACCCGTGTACGAGGAGCCGTTCAACGAGGTACGCATGTGGCAGGCGGACGAGGTCTTCATCACGAACACGACGATGGAGGTCATGCCGGTCACGGGCGTGGACGAGCATGTCGTGGCCGGAGGGGCTCCCGGCGAGGTTACGAAACGCCTCCGCGCCGCGTTCAGGGAGGAGGTCAGGCGTTGTTCGAAAACGCGATAGAGATTGCCCGCCTGATAGACCATACGCTCCTGAAGCCGGCCGCGACGCCCGCCGACATAGACAAGCTCTGCGACGACGCGGGCCGTTACTCCTTCTATTCGGTATGCGTCAACCCCTGCTACGTCGCGAGGGCCGCCGAACGGCTGAAGGACTCAGGCATCAAGGTATGCTCGGTCGTGGACTTCCCGCTGGGGTCCGGCACCACGGCCATGAAGGTGATGGAAGGGGTCGAGGCCGTCAGGAACGGGGCGGCGGAACTCGACGTCGTGATGAACGTCGGGCTTTTCAAGGCGGGCGAATATGAAGAGGTCGCGCGCAGCCTTAAGGACTTCATCGTCCTGACGCCGGGCGTCGTCCATAAAGTGATAATCGAGGCCTGCTACCTGACCGACGCCGAAAAAGCGGGCGCAAGCCGCCTGGCCGCGGAGGTCGGGGCCGAGTATGTGAAGACTTCGACCGGTTTCGGGCCGGGCGGGGCGAAGGCGGGCGACGTGGCTATAATGAAGGAGGCCGCGATAGGCAAGGCGAAGGTTAAGGCCGCGGGCGGGATCAGGGACTTAGAAACCCTGACGCACATGGTGGACGCCGGGGCCGAGCGCATAGGCACATCGTCAGGCGTAGATATAATCGATGAGTTCCTGAAGAGGCGCAAGGCCACTCAGGGGCCGCCGGAATATTAAGACACTTTGAGCATAGCTTAAGTTTTTATCGGGAAGCGCCTTGCACCGGACCAATGGAGGTTGACGCATGTCGCAGGAATTCGAACAGTTCCTAAAGACCTTCCCGGAGGCGGGCAAGGCGTACCTGGGCCTTTTCAAGGCGGTGATGGAGCGGCCCGCGCTGGACGCGAAGACGAAACAGCTTATCCTTATTTCGGTAATGACCGCTCAGGGTTACGCACCGGGTGTCAGGGCGCACGTCCCGCAGGCCATTTCAGCCGGGGCTACGAGGGATGAGATAATAGAGGCCGTGCTGACGCCCTTGCCGGTATCTGGTATAAACGGCGTCCTTGAATGCCTTCCCGTGGCGTTGGAGCTTACCGTCTAAACATAAGCGTATCACGCCGGTTTTATGTTATAATAAAAATATCGAAACCGTAAAGGCACGGGGACGCGCGCGCATCCGGCCCCGCCGCTTTTTTCGATATGGGGGTTGAGTTTAACCGACGCCCGGGCTGGATGCGGCCCTGGGCAAACATCCAAAAAGGAGCTAAGGGAGATGAAAGAAAGAGTAGAAGCTGCATTGGCCAAGATCAGGCCGTTCCTTCAGGCGGACGGCGGGAGCGTGGAACTGGTTGCGATAGAAGGCACCGTCGTTAAAGTCAAGCTGGTCGGCGCATGCGGCACCTGCCCGATGTCCCAGATGACGCTCAAGGCGGGCGTCGAGAGGACGGTCAAGGAGATGGTGCCGGAAGTTACCGAGGTGGTCTCGGTATAACACCGCGCTGCTCCGCCCGGCCGGACAAGCTTTGGACGGTTAACGAGTTAGTGTGCCATGCAGCGTGATAAATAGAAGGGAGGCGCACAGATGCTGGTTATAGCCAACAACCTGAGCTTTAGGAACAAGGCCTTTGTGAAAGCCGCGCGTTCCGGCGATACATCCGCGATGTCGGCAATGGCCAGGGAACTCAAGGACGCCGGGGCGGACATACTGAACATAAGCCTGAGCCTCGACGGGGACGGCGACGAAAAATACATGGCCGCGGCAGCGGGCGCGGTCAGGGAAGCGGGCCTGCCCCTGTCCATAGACAGCAGGAACCCCAGGGCGCATAAAGAGGCGATAAAGGCCGCGGGCGTCCCGTTGATAATCAACTACGTCTCCGCCGAGCCGTCAAGGGCGCGCGATATGGACGAGGTCATTGGGATCGCCGCCGAGAACAGGACGGACCTCGTGCTCTACGCGCTCCGGGGCGGCACGCCTCACGACTCGGAGGAGCGGCTCGCGATAATCTCCGAGCTTATCGAGAGGGCCAACGACGCAGGCGTCGACAACAGCCGGCTGATAGTAGACCCGGTGATACTGCACGTGGCCGGCGGCATAGGCCAGAGGCATGCGGTGGCCGTGCAGGAGACGCTCTACGGGCTGAGGGAGCTTGTCGAGCCGCCGGTCAGGACCACCTGCTGGCTGTCGAACGTATCGGCGGGGGCGCCTAAAGAATTGAGGTTCGCCATCAACGACACATTCCTCGCAATGCTCGCCGGGCTCGGGCTATGGTCCGCCTGCCTCGACGTGCTGAACAGGGAGACCATGCGTACGGTCAGGCTTATACGCGCGCTCAAGGACGAGGCTGTCTACAGCACCGCCGACGCGGTGCTATGACGGATGACGGCCTGACAGTACTTGGAATAAAGGGGAAGACCGCCCTTGTCTCGGGCTCGACACGAGGGGTAGGGCTTGCAGTCGCGGTCGCGCTCGCCCGTGCCGGGGCTAATGTCGCGGTAAATTACGTCCATAACAGCGAGAGGGCGGAAGCCGCGCTCGTACGGCTTAAAGATTTCGGGCCCGCATCAGTGGCGATAAAGGCGGACGTGACCCGGGAGGACGGCGCTATACGCCTGGTCCAGGAGGCGGAAGCCGCGCTCGGCCCGGTGGACATACTCGTCAATAACGTACATGGCCGCATCACACGCACCGCCTTTATGGAGTCCAGCTGGGATGAGCACCAGGCGCACCTGGACGGGATACTCAAAGGGGCATACCTGCTGACCCGGGCCGTAATGGACGGTATGAAGTCGCGCGGCTGGGGCAGGGTGGTGAACGTCGGGAACAACATGGTTACGAAGCCCGTGACAGGCTACAGCGCATACACGAGCGCGATGGCCGCGCTTATAGGCCTCACACGCAACCTGGCTGCCGAGGCTGGCCCCTGGGGCGTGACAGTCAACATGGTCTCTCCGGGCTTCGTGATGACCGAGGACGCGCCGCACACGACCGAAGCGGTCAGGAAAGCGATTGCGGATGCGACGCCGCTCAGGCGGCTCGCCGGGCCTGACGACATAGCGGGAACGGTGCTCTTCTTCTGCTCCGACCTGGGACGGTTTGTCACCGGGGCAAACCTGTCCGTGGACGGTGGAAAGACGATGATCTGACGGCGGGTGAACACGAGGTTTACCCCTCGCCTTACGGGAGAGGGGCAGGGGTGAGGGCTTTACCAAGCGCACCTAACAGGTACATACAGGTTTCTTATGCATGAGGCGATGCTCTGGGAGCCTATGACGGATGGCAGGGTCCAGTGCATCCTGTGCAGCCACCGCTGCAAGATACAGGATGGCAAGCGGGGCATATGCCATGTCAGGGAGAACCGGGGCGGCAGGCTCTACACGCTTGTCTACGACCGTGTAATTGCCCAGCACGTCGACCCCATCGAGAAGAAACCGCTCTTCCACTTCTATCCTAAATCGTATTCCTATTCCATAGCGACGCCCGGCTGCAACTTCAGTTGCCTGTTCTGCCAGAACGCCGACATATCGCAGATGCCTGCCGAAGGGGGACAGATAATGGGCAGGCCGATGTCCCCGGAGGCCATCGTCCGGGAGGCGATAGGGCAAGACTGCAAGAGTATATCGTACACCTACACCGAGCCCACGATATTCTTCGAACTCGCGTACGACACGGCGAAGGCCGCGCACGAAAAGGGCATCAAGAACGTCTTCGTCACCAACGGGTATACGACCAAGGAGGCCCTGACCAGGATAAGTCCGTACCTGGACGCGGCAAACGTAGACCTGAAGGGCTTCAATGAGGACTTCTACAGGAAGGTATGCGGTGCGAAGCTCAGGCACGTGCTGGACACGATAAGGCTCTACCACGAGTTAGGGATATGGCTGGAGATAACGACGCTTATAATACCCGGCCACAACGACAGCCGCGAAGAGCTTATCCAGATAGCCGGGTTCATCGCGTCCATCGACCGGGACATCCCCTGGCACGTAACGCAGTTCCACCCGACGTACAAACTGATGGACAGGCCGAGGACCCCGGTCGAGACGCTCCGCATGGCGCGGAGGATAGGCCGGGAGGCGGGGCTCAGGTACGTCTATGAGGGGAACGTGCCCGGCGAGGGCGGTGAGAACACAAATTGCCCTGAATGTGGCCAGCTTCTCGTAGACCGGTTCGGGTACATAATATCTAAGTACCATATAGTGGACGGGAAGTGCGAGTACTGCAAGACGAAAATATCGGGAGTAGGCGTATAACCCATGCTGGTAGAAGACATCAAACTCACCAAGAATGCGCTCACGGTACTCGATAGGCGCTACCTCGCAAGGGACGGCGAGGGTCGTTGCTTCAAGGAAAGCCGCTGGGAGCAGACAGGCTTAGACGCCATGCGTAATGCAGCAGTGACGACTATCGCGCCCACCGGCTTGGCTGCAAGGGCATAACCGTGTTCCGGTACGGCTCGCGCAGAGAGCAGGTGCTGTCCCTGGAGGGAGGCCCCGGCGTTACCAGAGGTGACGGTTTCCTGAAAGTGGACAGCGAATACGCGGGCGAATGCAAGGTCTGCTCGGTATAGGCCATGCCCCTACCAAACTTTTCATGGTATACTTTAATTAACACAAGCTACCTGAACAGGAGGACAACGTTATGGCTAAGGTTCCGGAGGTTGACCAGGCGATATGCACAAGCTGCGGGCTGTGCACAGAGATTGCGACCAAGACATTCAGGCTTAACGGCGACGACCTCGCGGAGGTCATGGACCCCAAAGGCGACTCCGAGGACGTCATCCAGGAGGCGATAGAAAGCTGTCCCGTGGAGGCAATCTCCTGGAAATAGGTACTATGACATCCCCCCTCCCCTTCTCCTCCCCTCCCCACCTGTGGGGGAGGGGGTGTGGGGAGAGGGGGTCATTAGAGGAGGGATGACATGGCAAAGGTGAAGACTTTCGGGCAGGTGCTCAAGATATTCGAGACCCAACGCGAGCTCCATGAGCTCGACGACGTGGTCAACAGGTTTATAGAGGAGAACAACGTCAAGAAGGTGATCTCCGTGAGCGACGCGGTCCTGACGAACAAGGACGGCTCGACCCAGGGCGTGATACGGGTATTGACTTACGAATAAAAACGTCGGCGCCAACTTGTCATTCTGAGGCCCGGTTTATGGGCCGAAGAATCTCGGGTTTGTTTTAATGTGTAACCCGAGATCCTTCGCTCCGCTCAGGATGACAGTTGTTGTCTGTGCATATAAAGGTGGTAAGTTGTGAGGTATTGAATGTCTTCCGACTTGATAAAATGGCGAGAGTGGGGCCACGAGGCGTTTGCCGAGTCGAAGGCCGAGCGGAAGCTGATACTGCTCGACATCTCCGCGGTATGGTGCCACTGGTGTCACGTGATGGACGAGACATCGTACTCGGACCCCGCGGTGGCCGGCCTGATAAACGAACGGTACATACCCGTGCGTGTCGATACCGACCGGATGCCGGACGTGAACGAGCGCTACAACATGGGCGGCTGGCCGACGACGGCCGTGCTCATACATACGGGCGAGGTACTGCTCGGCGCGACCTACGTACCCCCGGAGAAGCTCAAGGAGACCCTTGTCGGGCTCGACCAGTTTTACCAGGAGAACCGTGAAGAACTGCAGTTGAGGGTCGCCGAATTAAAGAAAAAGAAGCTCGAAGAACTGAAAGATGCGGTCGAAGCGGCACCCGGGGATGTTACGCCGGATGCGCCGCCGTTCGTCCTGGGTGAGCTTGAGAAAAACTACGACCCGGTACACGGCGGCTTCGGCACGCAGCCGAAGTTCCCGGCCCCGGATGTGATAGACCTGCTGCTGGCCGCTTATCACGACACGGGTAAGGCCGCATACCTCGAAATGGCCGAGAAGACCCTCGACGGCATGGCGTCCTACGGTATGTACGACCAGGCGATGGGCGGATTTTTCAGGTACTCCGTCACGCAGGACTGGACCGTGCCTCATTACGAGAAGATGCTGGACTCGAACTCCGGGCTTCTCATCAACTACATAAACGCGTACCGGCTCACCGGAAGCGCACGCCACTTAGATACGGTGCGGAAGACGCTCGACTACATAGACCGTTGGCTCTGGGCCGGGGCCGGGTATTTCTGCGGAAGCCAGGACGCGGACGAGGAATACTACAAGCTCCCGGCCGAGGAGCGCATGAAGCGGAAGCCGCCCGCCGTTGACAGCACGATGTTCACGAACCTGAACGCGCGGATGTCGTCCGCATACCTGGCCGCGTGGGAGGTGCTCGGGGAGGATAAATACAAAGACAGGGCGTTAGCCGCGCTCGAGTTCGTACTGTCGCGCATGAAGACCGGGGGCGGCGGGCTGTACCACTACTTCGACGGGACTCCAAGACGGCCGGGGCTACTGCTTGACCAGTCCGCGGCAGTGAAGGCGCTCCTTAACGCATGGCAGTTGACGGGCCAGAAGAGATGGCTGGACGAGGCGCTGTCCATCATTGACTACTTGGACAAGACGCACTGGGACTTCGACTACGGCGGGTATTACGACCTGCCGGAGGACCGGGACGCGGTGGCCTCTCTCGCATACCGCTCCAAGCCTCTGGCCGAGAACTCGGAGATGGCGCTAACGCTGAAGACGCTCTACGTAATAACCGGGGACGCGAAATACAGGGAGATGGCCCGGAAGTGCCTCGGCGTGCAGGCCGACGTATACAGGGACGCGGGCTATATGGCCGCGCCTTACGCGCTCGCGGTGGACTTCTTCCTGAAGGAGCCGGTAGAGGTAACCGTGGTCGGCGATACCGGTAGCGATGGCGTGGCCGAACTCATGAAGGCCGCGTTCGAGAACTACATCCCGAGGCGGGTGCTGAGGGTGCTCGACTTCGCCAGGGATTTAGATGAGATAAAGAAACGGGGCAGCCTGGCTTCCGGGCAAGCCGCGGCATACATCTGCCGGGACATGGTCTGCACCGCGAGGATAGACGACCCCGAAGCGCTCAGGGGCAGCCTGAAGGAAAAGACCGCGTAGCGGCCTGCCGTCTACTCCCCCGCGATGAACTCGACGTTCTTCTTGTCCTTCTTCGCCACCTGACAGATGTCCTTCATGGTGGCGACGAACTCCATGCACCTCACCTTGACCTCCGGCGACATAAGCTTTTCCTTCTTGAGGTATTTCTCGAGTTTCGTCAGGTCCTTCACGAGCGCGGGTATCTCTGCGGGCGTGACGGTTATGTCCTCGCTTTCGTCCTTTGCCCTGCCGAGGCTCGGGTATTCCTCCTCCGTGACGAGCTTCTTGAAAAGCAACCCGTGTATCGCCTTGTCAATGTGCAGGTGCTTTTTGTACCTGTACTGCTCGTCGAATACTCCAACATCCAAGGGCATGTCATGGCCTCCTCATGGTTTTTCAGGATAAATTACCAGATATGCCGCGCCCAGTCAACCATTAACGTCTAAAGGGTCCTCTTGAAGGTTAGCACCGCAAGGAACATCATTATGCCCGTGAAGGCCGTCAGGAAGAGTATGTCCCCATAGACCACGGAGAGCGACGACCCCTTGAACAGTATGGACTTCAGGGCATGGACGGCATAGTATTCGGGGTTGACCTTTGCGAAGCCCCTGAGCCAGCCGGGGAAGCTCTGCACCGGGTAGACCGCGCCCGACGGGAAGAAGAATATGACGTTCATGAAGCCGGAGAATACGCCGACCACCCTGGGGTGGTTCGCCCGTCCCAGGAACAGGAACATCATGGACAGGAGCCCGAGCGTGGTGAGCGCCATGATTACAAATATCCCGGCCATGTGCGTAAGCCCCAGGGCCACCGGCAGGCCGGTGATGAGGATGCTTGCCGCGAGGACCATGGACGCCATCGCGAGCGTGATGATGAAGCCCGATACGACGAGCCCGACGACTATGTCCGCCTTCGTGATGGGCGTCATCAGTATGGCCTCGTCAACGCCGAGGAAGCGGTCCATGACGAGGTTGAACACCCCTGTAATCATCGTGCCCATGAATATCGCCATCACTACCACGCCCGGCACGAGCGTCTGGTCGTAGTCTATCATCCTGTAGAGCTCCACGCGCCGGGTGGCGACAAATGCCCGGTCGGGCCGGGACGGCACGAAGTCCTGGCCGAGCGAGCCCATAGCCTCGGTAACCGCGCCGGTAAGGGTGTTCTCTGATATCTGGTCGGTGTTGTCGACGAACAGCCCGACCTCCGGGCCGGTCCTTGCGTGCGCCCTGCGTGTGAAGTCCGGCGGGACGATTATCGCGCCCTTGTATATCCCAGCCCGTACACCTTCCACAGCCTCGCCCTGGTCTGCGAGGTGCGTGACCGTGACGGTCTTGGGCCCCGCCTGCACCGCGTCTATCGCTTCGGCGACACGCCGCCCGTAGTCGCCCGAGTCCTGGTTGACTAAGGCGACGGGCAGGCCCTTCAGCTTACCCTGGAAGGAGTTGCCGAGAATTATAAGGTACGCGAGCGGCATCACCACGCTCATCACCATGATGACCGGGTTACGCCTGAACTTCCTGATGTCCCGTTCTATTACCGCGTATACGCGTCTCATCTACCTGCCCCACTTCTGCGGTATGCCCGCGCCGAGGAACATGCTCACCTTCTTCGTCTCCTCCTCGCGGATGGAGCGGCCCGTGTGGTGTATGAACACGTCTTCGAGTGAGAGCCTCTGTATGGCGACCGAGGCGACCTTCACCCCGGCATGGTCCATGAGTTGCATCAGGCGCGGCGCGTCGAGGCTCCCGTTGTCCACGTAGCATCGCAGGTCCGAGCCCTCGGCCGTCGTCTTGTGCACGTAAGGCTCGGCCTTCACGGCCTCGACGGCCTTGTCCGCCCCGTCCCCGAGAGTCAGCACCACGATGTCGTTGCCGGGCAGGCCCGCCTTCAGCTCGTCCGGCGAGCCCATGACCACCACCTTGCCGAGGTCGATGATGGCAACCTTGCCGCAGAGGGCCTCGGCCTCCTCCATGTAGTGGGTCGTCAGGAATATCGTGAGGGCGTAGTCCTTCATGAAGCCCTGGAGCATGTCCCATACCACGCGGCGGCTCTGCGGGTCGAGCCCGGATGTCGGTTCGTCCAGGAACAGTATGGACGGCCTGTGTACCAGGACGCGCGCGATGTCGAGCCTGCGGCGCATGCCGCCGGAGTAGGTCGCCACGAGGTCGCCCGCCTTCTTCGTCAGGCCGACCCGCTCAAGGAGTTCTCCGACCCGCTCCTCCCTAAGTTTCTTCGGCACCTCGTAGAACTTGCCGTATATGTCCATGTTCTCGCGGCCTGTAAGGTCCAGGTCGGAGGACATCGCCTGCGGCACGACGCCTATCGAGCGGCGCACCATATCCGGCTCTTTCGTTATGTCGTAGCCCGCGACCGTGGCCGTGCCGGACGTTGGCCTGAGTATCGTTGTGAGCATCCTGATGAGCGTGCTCTTGCCCGCCCCGTTCGGACCGATGAACCCGAAGAACTCGCCGCCGCCCACCTGTATGCTCACGTCGTTCACGGCGCAGAGTGTCTTGAAGCATTTATTGATGGCTAAGGTTTCGACGGCGAATGAGGGCATCTTGTTTCCTGTTGTCATTGCGGGCGTCTTGTCGTGTCATCTTACACGTAGGGGAGGCCCTCAGCGGCCTCCCGCTAAGTTGTCATTCCGAGCCCCGGTTTAAACATACTGGGGCAGGCTCCACGAAGAATCTGCTTTTACGTCGTCATTCCCGCGAAAGCGGGAATCCAGGTTTTGTTTTAAAGAATGAACCTGGACCCCCGTTTTCACGGGGGTGACGAGAAAGGCCCCCCGTATGCGGCTAGTTTTGTATATGTACTATTGTTAAATAATTTGTTTATCGTTTTCAAAGATCGTCTTAGTCGTGGTTTCTAATAAAATAACATCATTGATGTCATGCAGCTTAAGACTTTTGGACCTCCCTCGCAAAAAGCGCTTTACTTCTATTTGCGGAAAATACAACATATCAACCATGTTCTTAAACTGCCGCCCTCTTTCCATTGCTTCATCTATTCTACAACCTTCTAATTTATGCCGCTTGTTTTTGCTTTTGCATTTGGACTTATAGGCCATCGCGATATCAATGTCTCCAAGTAACTCCTTTGAAGATAAATAGCTACCAAAGAGTACAACCTTCACGACTTTGTAAAGGTAATAATTGTCAGCATTCACAGTCTTAACGCGTTCCATAAAGCCGGATATCAGCTTATCCGCAGTTTTTCTCTTTATCGGGCGAGACGCAACGGCCATGGATAAAGCATTTCCTTTGATAGTATTTTCCCAATAATATTTATGGTGCTCGATGTAACCTTGTGTTCCCAATTCATCTAATACATCTTGCGCACTTCTTTCGGTAATTTTGAAAAGTTTAACTACAGTTGGTATACCCAATTCGCCGTACCTTAATAATTTTCGTATCTCTAAAATTGGGAAGCCCGCTAACGTACTCTGCGACTTTATTTGCATATTTATCCTTACTATTGATGATAGTTCAGATTAATTCTATGCATCACCGCTACGGTATATTCACAACCACCGTCATCCCCGGCTTAAGTATCCCATCCGGGTCCTTCACCCACATGCGCGTGCGGAAAGATTTTATGTCCTGGCGGCCTCTTGTCACGTCGCGCTCGACGGCGAACTCGCCCTCGCGCCCGATGTCGAAGACCGTGCCCTCGAACACCTTGCCCGGCATGCCCTCAATCGTTATCTCTGCCTTCTGGCCGGCCTTCACCCGCGAGACGAACCTCTGCTCAAGGTCCATCCTGACCCATAAGCGGTCGAGGTCGATCAGCGTTAGTATCGAAGTGCCGGGGGCCGCGACCTCGCCCGGTTCGAGAGAGCGGTACTCGACCACGGAATCGACCGGGGAATAAATCTTCGAATAGGATAAGACCGCCTTCTGGAAGTCCGCCTGCTCACCGGCCACGGCAACACCGGCCTTCAGAGTGGCGATGTTGCCCTGTGCCTGTTTGAGGGAGGCGGCGGAGGCCGTTTTGTTAGACCTCGCCTGTGCGAGTGACGCCTTCGCGGAGTCGAGTAGGGCAAGCTTTGTGTCGCGCGCGGTCTGCGCGTTGTCCATGTCGGATGCGGAGATAATCCCTTTTGCAAAAAGGTCTTTCGCACGTCTTAAGTCCTTTTCGGCCTGGACGAGCTGCGCCTCGGACCCGGATACGGCGGCTTCCGCGTTCTTCACCCCGGCCTCGGCGACCCACACCTGCGCCCTCGCGTTCTCGACGGCGTCGTGCCCGCTCGCAAGAGAGGTCTCGGCGGACCTGACCGCGGCCTCGGCCTGACGGACGGACGCATCGAGGTCCGCGCTCTCGAGTGACGCGACCAGGTCGCCCTTTTTTACCCGGTCGCCCTCCCTGAAGCCGACAAAGTCGAGCTTTCCCGCTATTTTGGATGAGATATTGGTCTCAAGGGCCTCGACTACGCCGGTGGTCGTGATGGGCGCGGGCCCGGCCTCCTTTTTGTAAATTACGGCATAATAGTACATTGCGCCGGCTACCGCGGCTATCAGGATGGCTGTAAAGACCTTTTTGGCTTTGTTTTGCATAGACCGGAAGTGTTTATCGAGACTGTATAATTAAACTTTATTACAAATACCGGGCGGTGTCAACCTTCATAACCCATATCCATACAAGAAATTTATTGACAAAATGCCCGACAGGACTTAATCTCTTAAGCGTGCCGATACCGTTGTTCGGACATAGGGGATGGGCCGCGTATGCGCTTGCCGCCGCGGCCATACTGGGCTTGACGCTGGCGTTCTGCGGATGCCGGAAGCCGCCCGAGAACCCCGTCCCCCGCAGGCTCGCGCCTGTATCGGCGGAGCCGTCCGAGACGGCCAGGCCCGCGCCCGACAAGAAGGAAGACCGGGTATACGTGAAGGTGAAGCGTGAAAAAGACGGCAGGTACACCTGGGAGTTGAGCGGGAAGGACGTAAACAAGATAATTCAGACCGACCGGCGTCTCAGGAGGTCTTTCAGGGACGGCGTGGAAACGCGGAAGGAAGAATAAGGATTTGGGCTACTTAGAGATCATAAAGCAGGGCATAAAGACCGGCAACAGGAACCTGATGGTGCTCGTTACGCAGTTCCTTGCGGGTATTGTCATGCTGATAGTCTTTCTCGTCCTGTCCGCCATGCTTGCCGTGTCGGCTATCGGCTCGCTCGCCAACTTCGACACGAATAACCTGTCGCCAGATACGCTCTTCAACCTCTTCAAAAGCTCGGCGTCCCTGGTCGCGATGATAGTCGTGTTCGGCCTGGTGTTCGTCGCCATTGCCGCCGTCATAACGTCTTATGTCCATGCCGGGAACCTCGGCAACATCATAGACACGGCACGTGGGAAGGTCGAGCATTTCAAGTTCTCGGAGTTCTTCTCATCCGGCAACCGCTCGGTGCTTTCCATGCTTGCGCTTTACATAGTATGGCTCAGCATAGTCATCGGGACGTTCCTCGTATTCGGCGCGTTCGCAGGCGTCGGGGTGTATGCCGTGCTCATCCCGCTCAAGGAGGCCGGTAGGACCTTCGTGGCCTTCGGGCTGGGTGTGCCGTTCTTCCTCGTCCTGATACTCGCGGCGATACTCTGCTTTTTCATGCTGTTCGCGGTCTGGACATTCTCCTCAATAATGCTGGTCGGGGAGAGGCTCGGCGCATTCGCATCCATCGGGGCCGCTTACAGGTTCATCAGGAAGAACTTCTGGGACTTCTTCCTCTTCGCGCTCATCATGTTCGCGCTGGTGTTCGCGGCCAACCTCCTGACCAACGTGTTCTCGATGCCGTTCAGCATGAAGGCCGAGACCAACCCGGTCGGGGCTATCGCCCTGTTCCCGCTGCTGCTTGTCGGGGTGGCGCTCCAGATGTATGTCGGGTTGCTTGCCCGTGCGTGCTTCGCCGAGTATTACGTGATACGCACCGCGCCACCCGCGCCTGTAACAGCACCCGCCCCAGTTATCCCGCCTGCCGAGGACGCCCAACTGCCAATCGAAGGCGAACTTCTGCCCGAGCCGCCGGAAGAGACGCCGGGGCCCGGCACCGCGCCTCCGGCAGTATAGCTTCCGGCAACCGGACAATAGGCCCTTTATCTTCTCTTGACCTGCCAGCCCCATGGTTGTAGAATTTAAGTATAGGTTCTATCCGCGACATCAATTGCAGGAGGATATAATGACCAGACGTTTCCTGGCCCTTTTTGCGGCAGTTGCGTTGTTTACCGGGTTTGCGGCTGGGTGCGCGACCGAACGGGAGGCGCGCTACACCTCGACCGGCGCGGGCATCGGCGCGGTCACGGGCGGCATCCTCGGCGGTGTTATCGGCAGCATGTCACACAGGACGGCCGAGGGCGTGGTCATAGGGAGCATCCTGGGCGGGCTTACCGGCGCGTCCGTCGGCAACAACGAGTACCGCCAGGAGCGAAGCGATGAGGCCGCTGCTCAGTATTACTCGTACAGCCCGAGGGAAGAGGTGCGCGACCTTATGCGCATTGAGTCCATATCCGACACCCCGAATGTAGTGCGGCCCGGCGAACAGGTCGACCTTGCGGTCACATATACCGTCCTAAGCCCCGGCGACAGGCCCAGGCTCGTGCACGAGGTGAGGGAGGTGCGTAAGGAAGGCCAGTTGATAGGCAGGCCCGAGATTACCACCCGTCGGGGTCCGGGTACTTGGACAAGCTCTATGCCGCTCATGCTGCCCGAGAACGCGGAGCCGGGCACTTACGTCGTGACGAACATCGTCGAGACCGACTCGGCGGGCGATTCCCAGGAGTCCACGTTCAGGGTGGAGCCGGAGTCCAGGTGGAGGAGATAAAGGGTTGTCATTCTGAGCGGCTGAGCCGATGATCTGGGCGAAGCGGATTCTGATTTTGTAGGGGCCGACCTATGTGTCGGCCCATGTGTGTGAATTTTATTGGGATGCGTTCTCAAATTCCGATTTCCCCAACGCCCCCTACAACCTCTCCAGCGTCTTTACCAGCGCTTCCGCTTTGTGCAGTATCTCTTAGTACTCGCACTGGGAAAATTAGACGCATCCCACATTACTACTCCTCACGCCTAAACCCGATCTTTCGCCGCTTGACCGTCCCGACAGGCTGCATCAACTCGCGTATCGCCTTGAATACCTCTCTGAACTGCGCGTCGTATCTTTTCTCAAGCAAGTTAAGCTTACGCGCAAGCTCTGCATTGGAAGCTATCATCTGCCGAAGTTTTACGAATGCCCGGATAATTTCCACGTTGACTAATATCGCCCTCTCGCTGTTGAGCACGCTGGAGAGCATAGCCACGCCCTGTTCGGTAAAGGCGTAGGGGAGATAGCGCCGCCCGCCCCATTGACTTGAGGTGCCAAAATGGAACCTCAAGTTTTCCAGCTCTTCCTTGGTAAGCTGAAACATGAAATCTGCCGGGAAACGCTTCAGGTTTCTTTTGACGGCCCTGACCAGGTTCTTTGTTTCCACATCGTAAAGTGAGGCCAGGTCCGCGTCCAGCATAACCTTCTCGCCACGAATGAGAAGAATAGTGCGCTCGATCCGTTCAAGAGGAATAATACTGCCCTTATCCGTCTTGGTCGTGCTAAGGTCGAGGTGTTTGGTAATATCCCCGCCCTCGTCGAACTTTTTATCGAATTCCTTGGCCTTCATAAATAGCAACCTCCTCTTTCCTCGCGCGCCGCCCCCTATAGCCTCTCCAGCGTCTTCACCAGCGCCTCCGCCTTGTTGAGCGTCTCATAGTACTCGCGTTCGGGGTCCGAGTCGGCGACGATACCTGCGCCTACCTGTACATATGCCTTGCCGTCCTTTATGACGAACGTGCGTATCACGATGTTCAGGTCCATGTCGCCGGTATAGCCTATGTACCCGACGGAGCCGGTATACGGCCCGCGCGCGACCGGCTCCAGCTCGTCGATTATCTCCATGCACCGGACCTTCGGCACGCCGGTAATCGTGCCGCCGGGGAACGTGGCCCTTATCACGTCGAAGGCATCGCGGCCTTCCGCCAGCCTCCCGGTCACATTTGAGACTATGTGTATGACGTGCGAGTAGTCCTCCGTTACCATTACCTCGTCCGCGTGCACGCTCCCGTAGTCGCATACACGCCCGAGGTCGTTTCTCTCCAGGTCTATCAGCATTATGTGTTCGGCGCGCTCTTTTTCGTTTAACAGCAGTTCGGAGCGCATCGCCTCGTCGCCGGGGCTGTCCTTGCCCCTCGGCCTCGTGCCCGCGATGGGACGCGTGTCCACCGTGTCGCCAGACACCCTGACCAGCCGCTCGGGCGATGAGCTGACTATCTTGACATCAGGGAAGTCGATGTAGCAGGCAAACGGCGAGGGGTTGACCTCGCGGAGCACCCGGTACACGTCCCAGGGGTCAACTCCGGTTACGTCGGCGGACAGCCTCTGGGATAAGTTGGCCTGGAATATGTCGCCCGCGGCAATGTACTCCTTGGCGCGTCTGACCATCTCCATGTAGCCTTCCTTGCCGATGAGCGGACTGGTCTTGATCCCCTTCGGCTGGCCCGCCACCCGGACGGGGGTAGTCGGGGCGGACAGAATACGCGCCTCCATGTCCCTGAGCCTGTCCACCGCTTCGTCGTAGGCCTTCGACCAGTCGCCGGGTAGCGAATAGCCCATCTCCCTGTCCGCCGCGCCGGGGTTTGCTATCAGCCAGAGCTTGCCTTCGACGTGGTCGTAGGCTGCGACTGAGTCAACGAATATAAAATACGAGTCGGGTATGCCGAGGTTGTCTATCGCCCGGCCTGGGATATTCTCGAAGTTGTGCACGAAGTCGTAAGAGAGCAGGCCGACGCACCCGCCCGTGAACGGCGGCAGGCCGGGTACGCGTTCCACCCGGTAGTTCTCCATCAGCTCGCGGAGCTTTTGCAGAGGCGGCCGGACGAGCGTTGCGCGCCTGCCCTGCCGTATGACATCGACGGCCTTGCCCTTGGAGCGGAAGACCATGTAGGGGTCGGAGCCGATGAAGGAGTACCGGCCTATCTTTGGGTTGGGCCTGACGGATTCGAGGAGGAAGGAATGGTCGCCCTTCTTTAGCGCGAGGAACGCCTGGGCGGGGTCGACATCAGTGGTGACAGGCCCGATGCGGACGGGGTGGATGACCCCGCCGTCGACGCCTTTAAGGAAGTCATCCTTTGAGGGGAGGACGACCGTTTTCATTTGTTCAGGTTTCTGCTTCCGGGCTTGACGGTAGGCAGGCCCTTCTGGCAGAGCGGGCAATCCTTCGGCTGGTAGGCCGCGATAGCGAGCGTCACGAGCGACTTGTACGGTACGCCAAGGTCAACGCTCCCGCCGCTCCTGTCGATAAGCGCGCCCGCCGCGACGACTATCCCGCCCGCGTCGGTGACGACACGCATTGTCTCCTTTGTCGAGCCGCCGGTGGTGACTACATCCTCGACCACTATCGCCTTCTCGCCGGGGTTAATAGAGAACCCGCGCCTGAGGGTCAGCTTGCCGTCCACCCGCTCCGCGAAGAGCGCCCTCACCCCCAGCGCCTTGGCTACCTCGTGTGCGACTATTATGCCGCCGAGCGCGGGCGCTATGACGAAGTCCACCTTCTCGGAACGGAAGTGGCCCGCGAGCTTGAAGCAGAGGTTCGTGGCCAGGTCCGGGTGCTGTAGCACGAGCGCGCACTGGAGGTACTTCTCGCTGTGCAGGCCTGACGAAAGCTGGAAATGCCCGTCGAGCAGTGCGCTGTGCTGTCTGAATAGATTTAGTATGTCGTCTTCGCTTTGCATTAATATCAACCCTCCGTACCCTTTGGTATCAGTTCGGTTATTATGGCTATCATATCCTTGACCTTCACGGGCTTGGGCAGGACGCGGGAGACGCCGCTTTCCATAAAGTCCTTGTCGTCCGAAGCGATGTCCCAGCCGGAGAGCAGGACCACGGGCGTTTTCGGACTTGCCTTCCTGACGGCCTTGGCGACCTCCCAGCCGGACATGCTGGGCAGGGAGAGGTCGGTCATAACGATATCGAAACCGGACCGTCCGAAACTTTCGAGCGCCTCCGGCCCGTCCGGCGCGCACGCCACCTCATACCCGTAATTGCCCAATATCTTCCCGATAGCGTCCCTGACGTCCGCTTCGTCGTCCACGACGAGTATCCTTGCCTTGGCTTTCCTCTCAGGTGCGATTCCCAATTACTCCTCCTAAGCTAGGGTGACCGTTTTCAACTCCTCCCGTATCTTTATCGCGGCCTCGACCGGGTCCTTCGCGCCAAGTATCGGCCTGCCTATCACAAGGTAGTCCGCGCCCGCGCCTACCGCCTCGGCGGGAGTGGCGACCCGTTTCTGGTCCTGCCTGTCCGCCCAGTCGGGCCTGACGCCGGGCGTGACTATAATAAAGCCGTCGCCCACCGCGTCTCTTATGGCCTTTATCTCCTTCGGTGATGCGACCACCCCGCCCATGCCGCAGGACTTGGCAAGCCTCGCAAGCGATACCACCTGCGCCTCCGGCGTGTTGTTTATGTTCAGGTCGCCCCGAAGGTCTTCCTCGCCGAGGCTCGTCAGCACCGTCACGGCAAGGCTTACCGGGAGATGTAGCCCGGTTGCTTCGGCCTCTTTCCTTGCAGCATCGCTTGCCGAGGTCATCATGGCACGGCCCCCTGAAGCATGCACGTCGAAGAAGTCCACGCCCATCCTCACCGACGCCCTCGATGCCTTGGCGACCGTGTTCGGTATGTCGTGGAACTTCAGGTCCAGGAACACGCGCCCGCCGAGTCGCTTGACCGCCTCGACCACCGCCGGGCCTTCGGACACGAAAAGCTCAAAACCTATCTTGAATGCCCCGACATGGTCCTTGAGGAGTATTACCGCTTCCTCCGCGGCCCTCATGTTGTCCACGTCGAGCGCGAGGATTATCCTGTCTTTCGGGTCAACCGCTATACGCCCGCTCAAAAGAGCCTCCCGCTGTCGAGCAGCATGGTAACCGGGCCGTCGTTTACGAGGCTGACCTCCATCATGGCCCCGAAGCGCCCCTCGCCGACGTTAAGCCCCATGTCCTTTGCCTTGAACACGAAATAATCGTAAAGCTCCTCTGCCGTCTCGCCCTGGGCCGCATCCGTGAAGGACGGCCTCCTGCCCTTACGCGCGTCCCCGTACAGGGTGAACTGGGAGACGACCATAAGCTCCCCGGCCACGTCCGTCAGGCAGAGGTTGAACTTGCCTGCCTCGTCCCCGAATATCCTTAAGTTGACTATCTTGCCGAGCAGGTAGTCGGCGTCGGCCTCGGTGTCGGACTTCCCGACCCCCAGGAAGACGAGCAGGCCCGGGCCTGTCTTGCCGACGGTCTCGCCGCCAACGACGACCCCGGCCTCTTTTACCCGCTGTACGACAGCCCGCAAAAGGTACCTCTATTGGGAATATGTCGTAGTAAATTCAGGAGGCTCAATATTCACCGGTTTGTTTCGGGCTAACCTTCAAACGAGTTGGCACCCGTTTTCAGGAAGCCCGTAATCTCCCGGATTCAGGTTGAGCCGTCCTGAATTTCCACAACATAATCCAACTAATAAAACCGCTTATCCATCAGGTACTTCGGTTTCAGGTTCCCAAGCGCGGCAAGGAGGTTGTCCTTGATGCCGGGTTCCTCGGCCTCGAGCTTGTTCAGCAGGGCCTTTACCTTGTGCCGTTTCATCGCCGAGCCGCCGCATACCGGGCAGCCGCAGTTTATCACCGGGAAACCCATCTCGCGGGCGAAGGCCCGGGTCTCTTCCTCCGAGACATAGCAGAGCGGCCTGATTACCACGTTCACGCCGTCCTCGGCCAGGAGCTTCGGCGGCATCGAGCGTATCTCCCCGTTATAGAACGCGCTCATCAGAAACGACTCTATAAGGTCGTCCGCATGGTGTCCAAGGGCTATTTTGTTGCAGCCGAGTTCCCCGGCCAGCCTGTAAAGCACTCCACGCCGGAGCCGCGCGCAGAAGGAGCAGTACCCCTCCTCGTCAGGCCCCATCTTGCCGCTTATTACTTTGAATATATTGGAGCTTTCGATATGGTATTCCAAGCCGAGCCCCTTCAGGTGTTCCTCGACAATGTCCGACCTGAAGCCCGGGAAACCCGGGTTGATGTTAACGGCCACGAGCGAGAACTTTATCGGGGCCTTTTTCCTCAGGGCCTCGAGCACGTGCAGGAGCGTCCAGGAGTCCTTGCCGCCGGAAAGGGCTACCATCACGGAGTCGCCGTCCCCGATTAGGCCAAAGTCCCCGATGGCCCGTCCGGCCTTCCTGGTGATGTTCCTTTCAAGACCCATTATCAATAACAGTCCAGATGCCCGGAAATAAGTCCATCCAACTTACATTATCGGGAGAAGAAAGTCAAGCCCGATGCGGGGTAAACCCTTATGATTGACTATGCAAAACAGGCGTGTTATCCTTGCAACATGCCGATAAGCAAGGAAAAGATAATCTCCCTCCTGAGGGAGAAGGCGAACAGGCCACTCCTGATGAAGGAACTGATGCTGGATATGGGCGTGCCCAAGGCCGAAAGGCAGGTGTTCAAGCGCGCGCTCCGCGAGCTACAGGTCGCGGGCGAGGTCATAAAGATTCGCGGGAACCGCTTCGGCCTGCCCGAGAAGATGAGCCTTACGGTGGGCAAGCTCTCCGTACACCCGGACGGCTACGGCTTCGTGATGCCCGAAAAGGAAGGCGAGCCGGACATCTATATCAACTCCCGGAACCTGATGGGCGGTATGCACGGGGACAGGGTCGTGGCCCGGATTGAGCGCGAGAAAGGCGATGGCCGTCAGGAGGGGCGCATAATCCGCATTATGGAGAGGGCGCAGGAGCGGGTCGTCGGGAAATACGTCGCCGGACGCGGCTTCGCGGTCGTGGTGTCCACGAACCCGCGTCTTACGCATGAGTTCTACGTCCCGCCGAAGGCCGGGGGCGGCGCGAAGGACGGCGACCTCGTGGTCGCGGAGATAGACAGGTACCCGGAGCCGCACAGGAGCCCGGAGGTCCATGTGACCAAGGTGCTCGGACGCGCGGGCGAGCCGGGTCTCGACACCGACCTGATAATAGAAGAGCACGGCCTCGCGACCGAGTTCTCGCCCGCGGCCCTTAAAGAAGCGAAATCGGTGGCCCAGGAGGTCACTGCCGCCATGAGGCGCGGCAGGCGCGACCTGCGCGAGATAAAGACGGTCACTATCGACGGGGAGCGTGCGCGCGACTTCGACGACGCGGTCGGAGTCGAACAGCTCTCGGACGGCAACATAAAGCTCTACGTCTCCATCGCGGACGTGGCGAATTACGTCAAGGAAGGCGCTCCGCTCGACGTGGACGCGAGGGCGCGCGCCACGAGCGTATACTTCCCGGACCGGGTCCTGCCGATGCTGCCGGAGGAACTTTCGAACGGGATATGCAGCCTCAACCCCGCGGTCGAGCGGCTTGCCCTGACCGCCGAGATGGTGTTCAATAAAAAAGGCGATAGGGTCGGCTGCGAGCTATACGAAAGCGTAATCAAGAGCGACCACCGTATGACCTACACGGACGTGTCGGCGATAATAGAAAAAGACGACGCGGATACGAAGGCGCGCTACCAGGAACTTGTCGGCGACTTCATGCTGATGAGCGAGCTGATGGAGAGGCTGAACAGGATGAGGAAGAGGCGCGGGAGCCTCGACTTCGACCTGCCTGAGCCGGAGGTCATCACCGACCTGCAGGGCAAGACGACGGCTATAATCAAGTCCGAGCGAAACGAGGCCCACAGGCTCATAGAGGAGTTCATGCTTGCGGCCAACGAGGCCGTCGCGTTCCACCTGGAGTCGCACGGCGTCCCGCTACTATACCGTGTCCACGAGGAGCCGGACCAGGACAAGCTCGAGGAGCTTGGCGAGCTGGTCAAGGGGTTCGGCATACCTTGGCCCGGAGTCGAGAACATAAAGCCCAGGAACCTGGCACAGGTGCTTAAAGACGTTGCGGGCAGGCCGGAGGAGCGGTTCATAAACACGGTGATACTCCGCTCGATGAAGCTCGCGAAGTACAGCCCGGAGAACGCAGGCCACTTCGGCCTCGCGTCCCGGTGCTACTGCCACTTCACCTCACCCATCAGGCGCTACCCCGACCTCACGGTGCACCGGGCATTGAAAGAGCTTCTAAAGAAAGGCACGATGCCGCCTGATAGGAAGAGCGCGCTCGCATCCGAGCTTCCCGCGCTCGGCCAGCACACGTCGTTCATGGAGCGCGAGGCCGAGGACGCCGAGCGGAAGGTGGTCGAGTTAAAGAAGCTTCAGTTCATGCTGAACAAGGTCGGCGCGGAGTTCACGGGCCATATCACAGGGGTGACCGCCTTCGGGTTCTTCGTGGAGCTCGAGGACTATTTCGTCGAGGGCCTGGTCAGGCTGACCTCGCTTTACGACGACTATTACGTATACGAAGAGAAACGCCATGCCCTCACGGGCGAGCATAACGGCAGGGTGTTCCGGTTAGGCGACACGGTCGGGGTGCGGGTCGAGCGGGTAGACCTGGAACGCCGCCAGATGGACTTCAGCGTGACGGGCATCACGGAACGGAGGCCGGCCCCGAGGGGGCCGGTATGGACCAAATACAGAAGGGGCGGACGATGAAGATAGAGAAGGAAAACGTCGGCGACGCCTTCCAGTCGCTTACGAAATACGACAGGGGAGAGCTTCCGAAGGGCGGGCTCGACATGGCCGCGCGGCCCGAGCACTACAAGGTCTACAAGACCCCGATAAGCGCGTTGGACCTGCCCGTGCCAGAGCACAAGGGCGGCGGTGCGCTGTGGGAACTGATGGCGAAGCGGCGCACGAGGCGCACCTACAAGCTGGAGCCGCTCACGCTGGCCGAGCTTTCGCAGCTTTTATGGGCTGCGAACGGCAAGACGAAGGAAGGCCGGGACGCGGTGCTACGCTCCGCACCGTCCGCGGGCGCGCTCTACCCGATAGAGCTGTACGTCATGGCTAACAACGTCGAGGGTCTTGAGAAGGGTATATACCACTACGACGTGCCGGGCCATCGCCTGCTTATGATAAAGGAAGGCGATTACTCCGAAGACGCCACTGCCGCGGCCCTCGGCCAGACGTCGCTCGCAAAGTCCGGCGCGGTGATATTCCTGTCCGCCGTGCTCGAGAGGAGCAGGTGGAAGTACAAACAGAGGGCGTACCGTTACGTATACCTGGACGCGGGCCACATAGGCCAGAACGTCTGCCTCGCGGCGGAGTCGCTGGGACTTGGAACATGCCCGATAGGCGCGTTCTACGACGAGGAGTTCGACGGGATACTCGGCATCGACGGGACGGACGAGACGGCGGTATATGCGTTTACGGTGGGGCGGTAGCCTGGCCCCTTTGACTTTCCCCGCTATTTTGCTAAACTTAAAAGAACGAATCCAGCTTGGTAGGGTGGGCACGGCCCACCGTTTGTTGTCATTCCGTGCTTGACCCGGAATCCAGGTAGTTCAAATTCTGGACCCCCGTTCAGGACCGTCCGGGGGTGACGGCAACAAAAGGACCGTCCGGGGGTGACGTAAAAACAAGGGGGTGGCGAAATGGCGGACTGCGAACTCCTTGGCGGCGGGTGCACGTTCTTTAAGGAAAACGTAAAAGGCGACATGATACTCGCCGAAACCTACAAGAGACGCTACTGCAAGGGCTTCCAGGCGATGTGCGCGCGGCACATGGTCTACCGGGTGCTGGGTCTGGACAAGGTACCGTCCGGCCTTTTCCCGAACCACCAGGACGAGGCCGTTGCCATCATCGAGAAAGAGGGCGGGCTCAAGTTCGCGGCATAAGCCTGGGCCGCCTGAACCGCCTCAAACCACCCACGCCCGTCAGCCTTCTGGCGCGGCGATACCCTTCTTGTTTCATCCTCCAATAAACATTATTGACATCCCGGCATTGAGTGGGCTAAGATTATTCAGCTTCACTTCAAGCATGCACTTCTAATATGAGAGACAGGCCGGGACCCGCTTCGCGCGGTCCGGCTGCCTTACTATGTATATCGAAGGATTGAGTATATTTGAGGACAAAACCTGGTTATCAAAAAATTGGGATGTGTCCCTAATTTCCCATTTCCCATATGGAAACTAAACAGAGAAAACAGTTACATTTTCTTTTTATAATAGCGATATTGTTTACGCTATTGCCGCTAACCGTGTTGCCTCTAATATTCGGAATTAGCTCAAACTCTGTAATTGCGAGAGCTGCTACATTGCTTGCGCTGATATTTCAAATTTCGGGCATTCTAACTATATCAAAATGTAGATTAAGAAGAGGGCTCGGATTTGGAGCTAATATTGCCATGTTCTTGTGGAATTTTACTTGTTGGAATTTCTTTGGTTATAGTTATGAGCAAAGTGAGTTATCACGAATTATTACAGGTTTTATTGCTATCTTATGCTTGTTAGGTTTTATCGTATCTTATTGGCACTCAAGAAAAACTAATCGCGGGGGAAACTAGGGGAAATTAGGTGTAAAAGTCAAGCACTTCCCGCCCACTCAGCCCTTGCTCTTTGACACGCACCACCCGTACTTGCCTGATCCATCAAGCCTCCGCCATGCTTTATTATGATGAGCATTTCGGACGCCCGATAAATGAAGCAATTGCGGATTATCCATATACACGCAGTTTTTCTTTATTTTAGCCGTTATTGTGGTATACTGGAATGCGTCGGGCAGGTTGGCCGGGGGACGGGAGGCCGAAGAAATTTCTTGACAATGCCCCCGAAATAAAGTATAAAAAACGCTTCTGTTGTGGATTTTTCCATTTTTGGAGGTGAATTTCTCATGTACGCCGTTATCAAAACAGGCGGGAAGCAGTACAAGGTTGCCCCGGGAGACACGCTCAAGGTGGAGCTTTTGAGCGGTGACAAGGGTGCGGCCCTGGAGCTTTCCGACGTGCTGCTTGTCGAAAACGAGGGCAGCGTCACAGTTGGCAACCCGACGGTCAAGGGCGCCAAGGTCATGGCAGAGGTCGTAAGCCAGGGCCGCGGCAAGAAAGTCCTGGTCTTCAAGCACAAGAGGCGCAAGAGCTACAGCAAGAGGAACGGGCACAGGCAGTCGTATACTGAAATAAAAATCAAGGAAATATCCGCCTAACGCGGACACTCCGGTGCAGGTTTGCGCCAAGGGCGCAGGCAATAAGGCGAAAGCCGGCATCGGGGGCGTTAACGCGAGGCATAAGTTTATCCGGTAGGAGGAGACTTTAATGGCACACAAAAAAGGCGTAGGCAGTTCCAGAAACGGCCGGGACTCCAATTCGCAAAGGCTTGGCGTCAAGCGCTATGCGGGCGAGCTTGTCACCGGCGGCAGCATAATAGTCAGGCAGAGGGGCACGGCCATCCACCCGGGCTTCAATGTCGGGATAGGCAGCGACGACACCCTTTACGCGAAGGTCGCGGGCATAGTCAAGTTCGAGCGCTACAGGGGCGACAAGAAGAAGGTCAGCATCTATCCGGCGGCCCAGGAGGCCTAAGGCCCCTTCGGTTACTGACGACGGGAAAATAAACGCCCCGTCCCGCGAAATGCGGGGCGGGGTTTTTTATTTGATTTTCAAGGGATTTTGGGATATTTTATTAAGACAGCCAGGTGCACTTGGCTGCCTAAGAGGAGCATGAAATGTTTGTTGATTTAGCGAAGATTTACATAAAGGCAGGCGACGGCGGGCGCGGGTGCATGAGCTTCCGCAGGGAGAAGTTCGTCCCGAAGGGCGGCCCGGACGGCGGCGACGGAGGGCGCGGCGGCAACGTCATAGTCAGGGCCGACACGCAGTTGAACACCCTGCTCGACCACAAGTACCAGCAGCACTACTTCTGCAAGAAGGGCGGGGACGGGCAGGGCAAACAGAAGACCGGCGCCGAGAGCCCGGACGTCATAGTCAAGGTGCCGGTCGGGACGGTCGTGAAGGACTACGACACCGGCGAGGTGCTGGCAGACCTGACGGAAGACGGGCAGGTGGTTATAGCCGCAAAAGGCGGACGCGGCGGGAAGGGCAACGCCTTCTTCAAGACCTCGACCAACCAGGCACCGCGCCATGCGCAGCCGGGCGAGCCGGGCGACGAGAAGACCATACAGCTCGAACTGAAACTCCTGGCCGACGTCGGCATAATCGGACTGCCGAACGCGGGCAAGTCCACGCTTATATCCGTCATATCGTCCGCGAGGCCGAAGATTGCGGACTACCCGTTCACGACGCTCGTCCCGAACTTGGGCGTGGTGAAGCACGGTGTATTCAAGAGCTTCGTCGCCGCAGACATACCAGGCCTGATAGAGGGCGCGCACAAGGGCGCGGGCCTGGGCTCGCAGTTCCTGCGGCACGTCGAGCGCACCAAGATGCTGCTGCACCTGGTCGACGTCTCAATCCTCGCCGTGGAAGACCCGTCGAAGAACTTCGAGGCCGTCAACGAGGAACTCAGGCTCCACAACCCGGAGCTTATGGAAAGGCCGATGGTCGTCGTCGCCACGAAGCTGGACATTATGGAAGACAACGCGCGTCTCGACGCATTCCGTACCCACTGCAAGAGGGAAGGATATCCGTTCTTCGAGGTGTCATCCGCCACGCGTGACGGCGTGGACGGGCTACTCGAGTTCCTGTCGAAGAAGCTTGAGGAGATGAGGGAAGCCGAATCTCAAGTATGTCATTCCGAGGAGCGTTAGCGACGAAGAACCTCGTATTTGGAGCTTGAGATTCTTCGCTTCGCTCAGAATGACAGATGCAAAACCAGGGCCGACACGACGGTCGGCCCCTACACTTAGGAAAACGGACATTGCGCCAGATGACCGCCAAGAAATTCACCCGCAAAGAAACCCTTAAACGCGCAAGGCGCGTGGTCATAAAGATCGGCAGCACCGTCGTGGCTGGCGGGAACTCCGGCGTCAACCAGAGGCGCATCGCCGCAATATCGGCGGAGATTGCAAAGCTCATGGAGGCGGGCAGGGAGGTCGTCGTCGTCACGTCCGGCGCGGTCGCGTCCGGCATGGGCAAGCTCGGCCTGACCGAGAAGCCGAAGGCGATTGAGCTTAAGCAGGCGGCGGCCGCGGTCGGCCAGTCATCTCTCATAAGGATGTACGAGAAGAACCTGGCCAAGCACGGGATAAACGTCGGCCAGATGCTCCTGACCAGCGCGGACCTGTCCGACCGGAGGCGTTTTTTAAACGCCCGGAACACGCTCCAGAAGCTTATCGAGTACAAGGTCGTGCCTGTCATAAACGAAAACGACACCGTCTCGGTGGAGGAGCTGAAGTTCTCGGACAACGACAACCTCGCCGCACTGGTGACGAACCTTGCCGAGGCCGACACGCTCGTGATACTATCCGACGTGGACGGGCTTTTCGACAAAGACCCCGGCAACAAAGACGCGAAGATTATGCACGACGTGCCCCGGATAACTGCTGAGATAGAGCGGATGGCAGGCGGCTCGTGCAGCGCGTTCGGCACCGGCGGCATGTGCTCGAAGCTCGCGGCGGCGAAGAAGGCCGCAGTTCGCGGCGCGGCATGCTTTATCATCAACGGCAAGAAGCCGGGTAACATCGGCGCGCTCTTCGCGGGCGAGGCGGTCGGGACCTTCTTCATGCCGTCCGACGAGCACCTGACTTCGAAGAAGCACTGGATCGCGCACATGTCGCGCGGCAAGGGCAAGGTCGTCGTGGACGACGGCGCGGCGCGTGCGATAAAGGGCAAGGGCAAGAGCCTGCTTGCTTCGGGGATAAAGTCCGTCGAGGGCCGGTTCAAGGCCGGGGACGCGGTCGAGGTCTGCGACCTGAAGGGCAACGCAATCGCGCGCGGCCTGATACACTATTCATATTCGGAAGTCGAAAAGATAATGGGCGCGAAGACGGCCGAGATAGAAGGCATACTGGGGTACAAGTATTGCGACGAGGTAATACACCGGGACGATTTGGTGGTGATATAAATTTCAAGGAGACCCACATGGACATCAAAACCTACGTTACCAAAACCGCGCAGAAGGCGAAAGAGGCCTCCCGCAAACTCGCCACCGTCCCGACGAAGGTGAAGAACGACGCGCTCCTGATGATGGCCAAGCGGATAATGGCCGAGGAGGCGAACCTCGTCAAGGAGAACTACAAGGACTTGACCGCGGGCGAGAAGAAGGGACTGTCGAAGGCGATGCTCGACCGGCTGACTCTTAACCCCTCCCGCATAAAGGCTATGGCCGACGGGCTCCGGGAGATAGTCAGCCTGCCGGACCCGGTGGGCGAGGTGACTAAGGTTTGGAGGAGGCCGAACGGGATGGAGGTAGGGCGCGTGCGTGTCCCCATCGGGCTCATCGGCATCGTATACGAGTCCCGTCCCAACGTGACATCGGACGCGGCCTCGCTCTGCCTTAAGACAGGCAACGGCGTAATACTAAGGGGCGGCTCCGAGGCGATAAACTCGAACCGTGCGATAGTCAAGATTCTTCAGGACGCATGCGTGAAGGCCGGCATACCGAAAGAGGCTATAAGCTTCATCGAGATGACCGAACGCGCGGCGGTGATGGAGATGCTGAAGCAGGACGCATACATTGACTTAATCATTCCGAGGGGCGGCGAAGGGCTCATCAAGATGGTGACCGAGAACTCGCGCATCCCGGTAATCAAGCACGACAAGGGCGTCTGCCACACGTACGTCGACGAGTTCGCTGACCTCGACATGGCCTACAAGATATGCATGAACGCGAAGGTGCAGCGGCCCGGCACATGCAACGCGATGGAGTGCATGCTGGTGCACGCGGCGGTCGCGGACGAGTTCCTGCCCTGGATACTGAAGGACATGAAGGCGAAGAAGGTCGAGATACGCGCGGACGCTAAGGCGAGGAAGATGGTCAAGGGCCTGAAGGCCGCGACCGATGCGGACTGGTCCAGGGAGTACAACAACTTAGTATTAAACGTCAAGGTCGTAGAGAGCTTCGAGGACGCCGTGGCGCACATAACGAAGTACGGCTCCCAGCACTCGGAGGCCATTGTGACGAGAGACTACGCGAACGCACGGAGGTTCTTAAACGATGTGGATGCATCGGCCGTGTTCGTGAACGCGTCCACGCGCTTGAACGACGGCGGGCAGTTCGGGCTCGGCGCGGAGATAGGCATAAGCACGACCCGCATACACGCGCGCGGCCCGATGGGGCTTGAGGAATTGACCTCGCAGAAGTTCATCGTCATGGGCAGCGGGCAAGTACGTGAGTGATAAGACGTGGATAATAAACACGTGAGTGAAAAAGACGTGGGTGGAAAACACGTGGGTGAAAAAGACGTAGAAGGCATCGGGGGTGGTAGTTGTCGAGATCGGTCGAAGATCTGGATGTCTTTAAGCTGTCGCACGAGTTGGTTGTAAGGGTATATTCCATCTCAAGGAATTTTCCGAAAGAGGAAACGTATTCCCTTACTTCTCAGGTGCGCCGGGCAGCATCGTCCGTTCCTGCCAACCTCGTTGAAGGCGCCAATAGGAATTCCAGGGTGGACTATAGAAGGTTTGTCAGCATAGCCAAGGGGTCCGCGGCGGAAACGAAATACCATCTATTATTGGCCAAGGACTTGGGGTATATAGAAGAAATGGAATATAACACCATCGCCATGGATTATGCCCGTGTCCTTGGCATGCTCGATAAACTTGTAAAGGCTTTATGAAAATGGCAGAAGGTTTCTTTCAATCCGGCACGGCAACAGACCCCGCGTATGTTAATGTGCGGGATAAAAACCATCTACGGGTAGAAGATGCGCGAAAATTCTGTGAGGAACTTTGGGTAAAGCATGGGCCATATGCAGATAGAACTTTCCTATCCGATGCAAAGAACCACTTCCAGCAGCGCTTCTGGGAGATGTATCTTGGTGTCACGCTGACGAAGAAAGGGTTTAAGCTTACAAACCAGGGGGATACAGGGCCGGAATTCTATTTCATGGTAGGGGAAAAGAAAGTATGGGTTGAAGCTGTTGCGCCAGGGCCGGGTGACGGACAGGATGCGGTTCGGGAACCGGAAGGGAAAGACGGAGATTTGACCGAAGAGATGAGAAAGCGAATAATTCTGAGGTACACACATGCACTCCGAGATAAGCTTAATAAGTATAACGAGGCGGTGAAAAAGGGAATAATTGGCGTCAATGATTGCTATGTCATCGCTGTCAATTGTCGCGCTATTCCCGGGGCTTCGTTAGGGTTCACTTTGCCCTACTATTTAAATGCTTACATTGGAGCTGGGGACTTAGTGGTCGAAATTGATCGACAGACAGGAAAAATTGTGGATCGTTACCATGAGTTCAAAGGAGAGGTAACAAAAAAAAAGAGAGCGCCGGTTTCCACCGCCCCGCTTTTGACTGATGAATACGCGGGTATTTCGGGCGTTCTCCACTCGGCAGTTGATCCGGCCAACCGTCCAAAGCAGATGGGCGACGATTTTGAGTTCCTGCACAACCCGTTGGCTTCACAACCAATTGAACGCTCCGTGTTTTCTTTTTGCCGACAGTATGTTTATTCTCCAGAGCGTGGAGAGTTGCAAACTCTTGAGCCTAGTCAAGTGAACGGTAACTGACACGTGTTTTTATTTTTCACGTGTTATCACTCACGTGTTCTTCACTCACGTGTATATCATTAAACGTTTTCACCACCCACGGGTTTTATGAGAATTGGCATCTTCGGAGGGACATTCAACCCGATACATAACGCGCACCTCTACATAGCGGAGGAGACGCGTGAGGCGATGGGACTCGACGAGGTGGTGTTCGTCCCCGCCGCCGTGCCTCCGCACAAGGAGGTCGAGTACGGCGTATCGGCCGAGCACCGGCTGAAGATGGTCGAACTGGCAGTGGCCGGGAACCCTGCGTTCAAGGTCTCGGACATCGAACTGACGCTCCCCAGGCCGTCGTACTCGGTCAGGACCGTCGAGATATTGCAGGAGAAGTACGGGAAGGACGCGAAGCTCTTCTTCCTGACCGGGATGGACTCATTCCTCGAGATTGGGACATGGCACGCGGTAGACCGGCTCCTGACGATGTGCGACTTCGTGACCACGTTCAGGCCGGGCGCGAAGCACGTAGACTTAGGCAGCCACAAGTACATACGCGAGATTGACATGGTGATGCTCGACATGCTCGACCAGAAGGAAAAGTACCTCGGCCATGTCGAGATGACCACGGGACGGGACCTCTGGCTGGTCGCCAGCATAGGGATGGACATATCGTCCACGGACATCAGGCGCAGGGTAAAGGCAAGGAAAAGCGTCAAATACCTCTTGCCTGAGGCGGTTGAGTCGTATATAATCCAAAATAAGCTGTACAGGTAGGGGAAGCAATATGACCTCACGCAGGTGTCCCCGACCCCGGCTTTAAGCTTGCCGGGTCAGGCTCTGCCTTCGCTCTTAAGTATCAAGAGTTTCTGGAGGATTTCGAGATTAAGACAAAAGACAAGGCCCTGGCGATGGCAAGGGCGGCCCTCGACAAGAAGGCGGAAGACCTGCTTCTGCTCGATATACGAAAACTTACCGCGATGGCCGACTACTTCATCATCTGCTCCGGGAACACGTCCCGGCAGGCGAAGGCCATAGCGGACGAGATAGACTACAGGATGAGCGCGGAGCGGATTTTACCCCACCACGTCGAGGGCATCCCGGAATGCCGCTGGGTCCTGATGGACTACGGGGACGTCATTGTGCACGTCTTCGACGCGGAGGCGAGGGATTACTACTACCTTGAGGGCCTCTGGGACGACGCGGCCAGGGTGGAAGTGAAGGATAAATGACCGGGCTTCTCTTCCTCTTCGTGGGCAAGACGAAGGAGGGCTTCATCAGGGAGGGGCTGGAGAAATACGCCGCCCTTATAAAACACTACGTCCCGCTCGAAGTCAGGGAGATAAAAGGTTCCGGGGCCAAGGACGCGCGTACGGCGGTCGAGGACGAAGCGGACAGCATACTTGGCCGCCTGACTCAGACCGACTTCCTGATAGCGCTCGACGAGCGGGGTAAGCTTTTCGACTCCCGCGGTTTCGCGGCCGAGCTCGGCAGGCTGATGGAGTCGGGGCGCAGGCCGGTATTCCTGACCGGAGGCCCGTTCGGCCTGTCCGACAGGGTGCGGGAGAGGGCTGACGTTCTGCTGTCGCTTTCGAAGCTGACCTTCACGCACGAGATGGCGCGGCTGATATTATCCGAGCAGGTGTACAGGGCCCTGACGATAATCAAGGGCAAGGCATACCACTATTGATATGAAAAGGTCAATCCGATGATCTTCAGGGTAATATTTCTTCTCGTAGTATTCGCGGTCCTCATCATCTGGTTCGATTTCCTGAACCCGGGCCAGGTAAAGATAACCCTGCCCGGCGACAACATGGTCGAGCCGTCCAAGATGGCGCTGATGCTCGGCTCCGCTCTGTTCGGTGCGCTTGTCATCCTGCTCGGGTTCTACATCCGGGCGACCGGCGAGTACTTTCAGAACTGGAAGACGGCGAGGAACCGCCAGAAGGACGAGAAGGTCCAGGCCCTTTATTCTAAAGGCCTTAACGCGATACTCTCCCGCAGGAACGACGTCGCCGCGGGCTACTTCGAGAAGGCGCTTGCGATGAAGCCGGACCACTCTGACGCGCTCCTCCGTCTGGGCGGGATATACTACAAGGACGGCGACTTCGCCGAGGCCATAAAGCTGCACCAGCGGGCGATAAACGCGGACGAGAACAACATAGAGGCCCTGTTCTCACTCGCGCTCGACTACGAGGACTCGCGCCGCACAGAGGACGCGCTCCAGACCCTCGAGGACATACTCGAGAAGGACGAGGGCAACTTACGCGCGCTCACCAAGATACGCGACATCCACCAGCGGATGGGCAACTTCGAGAAGGCGGAAGACGCACAGCTAAGGGTGCTGAAGCTGAACCTGCCGGCGAAGGAACGCGACTCGGAGCAGCAGAGGCTCGTCGGGCTCAGGTATGAGATGGGCCGCGTCATGCTCGAGAACGGGAACCTCGACAAGGCCAAGCGCATATTCAAGTCGCTCGTCAAGATGGACAAAAACTTCGTGCCCGGGTACCTGGGGCTTGGCGAGGTGCACCTGGAGGAGGGCGACAACGCGGACGCCGCGACGATGTGGGAAGACGCGTACAGGGTTACGGGCTCGCTTATATTCCTGCACCGTCTGGAGGACCTCTACCTCAAGCTCGGGAGCCCGGGCAAGATAATAAACATGTACAAGGAGGCGCTTCTCAGGAACCCCAGGGACGTGAACTTGAACTTCTTCCTCGGCAAGCTGTACTTCCGGCTCGAGATGGTGGACGACGCCTACGACACCCTCTCTGCGATAGACTCCTCCACCCGGCAGCTGACCGACCTGCACAAGCTGCTCGGCAATCTGTACCTCAGGCGCGGTTCGCCCGAGCGGGCCGTGGGCGAGTTCAAGAAGGCGCTCACGTTCAGCGACCAGCTCATCGTGCCGTACAGGTGCAACAACTGCGAATACTTCTCCACCGAATGGTCGGGCCGGTGCCCGCGCTGCGGCAAGTGGAACACCTACGACATAGACCTGGACAAGTACTGCTAAAGGGCGAGGGGAGGGACGCTTGGTAACAAGGCGAAGGCCCATAACCCTTATTATACTCGACGGCTGGGGCGTGGGCGACAACCCCGAATACTCGGCCGAGGCGAAGGCAGTCACCCCTTTCTACAATTCTCTTGTCAAAAAATTCCCCAACACAGTACTGAGCGCCTCCGGCGAAGACGTCGGCCTGCCCGACGGCCAGATGGGCAACTCCGAGGTCGGACACCTGAACATCGGCGCGGGCAGGGTCGTATACCAGGACTATACCCGCATAAACATCGCGGTCCGGGACGGTTCCCTCCAGAAGAACGAAGTCATAGCAGGCGCGATGGATGCGGCAAAAGCAAGCGGGAAGGCGCTCCACCTGATGGGACTTTTGTCCGGCGGCGGCGTGCACAGCGACATCCGGCACCTCTTCGCGCTGATAAAGATGGCGGCGTCGAAGGGCGTCGGCAGTGTGCGTATACACGCCTTCATGGACGGGCGCGACACCCCGCCGCAGAGCGGGCTCGGTTACGCCAGGGAACTCGACTCCTTCATCGGGAAAGAGGGGCTTGGCGGCACGGTTAAGGTGGCGACAGTGTCGGGCCGCTACTACGCGATGGACCGTGACAACCGCTGGGAGCGTGTGCTTCAGGCCTACGACGCGATGGTGCTGGGCGGGGGCCGCACAAATAGCACCGCTTCCGGGGCGGTAGAATATGCATATAAGCATGGCGAGACCGACGAGTTCATCATGCCGACTGTTATCATGGATGGAGGCGCGCCCGCCGGGATGATAAAGGACGGGGACAGCGTAATCTTTTTCAACTTCAGGACCGACCGCACGCGCGAACTGACGCGCGCCCTTGCCCTTGACGGTTTCGACGGATTTGAGAGGAAGTCGCGGCCCAGGCTCGCGACGTTTGTCTGCATGACCGAGTACGACAAGACCTTCGGCCTGCCGGTCGCGTTCCCGCCTTTTACCCTGACAAATATCTTCGGCGAGGTCGTGAGCGGCCTGGGTCTGAAACAGCTCCGGATAGCCGAGACGGAGAAGTACGCGCACGTGACGTTCTTCTTTAACGGCGGCGTCGAGAAGGCCTTCTACGGCGAGGACCGATGCCTGATACCGTCTCCGAGGGAGGTGGCGACCTACGACAAGAAGCCGGAGATGAGCGCTTATCTTGTCACGGACGAGGTTGTCAAGAGGGTCAAGTCCGGGAAGTACGACGTCATAGTGATAAACTACGCGAACCCGGACATGGTGGGACATACCGGCATAATGTCCGCGGCGGTCAAGGCATGCGAGGTCGTGGACGGCTGCCTGTCTAAGGTCGTCCAGTGCGTGGACGCGCAGGGCGGGCTCTGCATAGTAACCGCCGACCACGGGAACGTCGAGAAGATGTTCGACCCTGGAAACGGCGAGCCGTTCACCGCGCACACGTCTAACCGCGTCCCGTTTATAATCGCGAGTGATGGCTACAGGCTCGACGGGCCAGGCAGGCTCGCCGACGTCGCGCCCACGATGCTGGACATAATGGGGATAGAAAAGCCTAAGGAGATGACCGGCAGGAGCCTGCTGGTAAAATAATCCATGAACGGTGTCAGGGGGACGGCGTCCGTCATCGCCGAATCGCTTCTTCGCCTTCTATATCCGGCGCGTTGCAGGTCGTGCGGGTCGGACCTGGCCGGGGACAGCCGCTTCTTCTGCAGTACATGCCTCGACGACATCAAGTACTTGGAGGGCCCGCACTGCACCGGGTGCGGCAGGCCGTTCCCGTCCGGCTCGGGGGCCGACCACCAGTGCTGGGAGTGCATGAAGAGGACGCCCGCCTTCGATATGGCACGCGCGCCGGTCGCCTTCGGCGGCTCCGTCAGGACCGCCATACACCTCTTCAAGTACGAGAGGCAGAGGGCGATGATGGGGTTCCTCGGCGGCTTCATGGAGGACGCCGCGGCCAGGTGGTCGGGCGGGGCAACACTCGTCGTCGCAGTCCCGCTCCACAAGAGGCGGCTCAGGCACAGGGGGTTCAACCAGTCGCTGTTCCTGGCGGAGCGTGCGGCAGTTAAGCTAGGCGTACCACTGTCCTTGGACGCGCTTACGAGGACGCGATACACCAGGCCGCAGGTAGACCTGGACCCGTCCGAGCGCGAGAAGAACGTCCGGGGCGCATTCTCCGTGACGAGGCCGGACGAGGTCAAGGGCCAGTCCGTCATACTTGTGGACGACGTGTATACGACAGGCGCGACCGTGAACGAGTGCGCGCGCGTGTTAAAAAAAGCAGGTGCGAAGTCCGTCCGCGTGCTGACCGTTGCAATGGCCGTCGACAGCCGCTCATTATAAAACTTTCTCACGGGAGGAACTTATGAAGGCTGAGGTCTATCTCGAGGACGACCCCGGTTTCAGTTTTGCGCTCGTGGACGGGCTGACGATTGGCAGGGAGGCGGACGTCAAAGTCGGCAAGCTGCCTGGCGGGCAGTACGTCTCCCGCGTCCATGCGACGTTCCTGAATGAAGCCGACGGCTGGTACATAAGGGACGAGAAGAGCCGGAACCACACCTTCGTGAACTCGGTCCAGCTTGAGCCGGGCGTGAAGAAGAAACTCAAAAAAGACGACCTCATATCGCTTGGGTATGTGAGTTTTATTTATACGGAGGGGGAGTAAGACTGACGTGTTGGTCAAGGATGTCATTCTGAGCGAAGCGAAGAATCCACAGTTGAATTCTTGTGTATTGTCTGCATCCTGGCATTAAAGACGAAAGTCAAAGGTGGGTCCTTCGACTTCGCTCAGGACGACAAACAAGGCTGAGATTGCCGCGCCTACCCTTTCTCCGGGTCGTAAGCGTCAACCCCTTCTTTTCTCGCCGCTTTCAAAAGCCGCCTGTCCGAGCAGACAAGGCACGGGTTAAGCTCTTTGATGGTGAGGGCCGAGGCAAGCTGGAGGGCGTCGAGCGCCCTCAACCCGTGCCGCAAAATAAGCTCCCTGCTTTTAAACACGTGGGACCGCTCAAGGTCGAGTATCCAGAAACTTTCAAGCATGTCTTTGGAGAATGACGAAAGACAGCGCTGTAGCGCCTTGTCGTCCAAGAACCCTTCGTCTCTCTTGCGTGAAAACGCCGAGGTCAGTTCGGCTATGGTGATGTTCGAGATGACCAGCGCGTCCGTGGATTCCGAGAATATCCTGTCTACGTTGCCGGTGCCCTGCTCTTCATGGTAACGTTTGACAAGCGCGCTGGTATCGAAGAAATATGGCGGCATCAGTCCCTGTCGCGGTCCCGGACGATTTCATCCGAAAGGCCCCCTTTGATAGAAGAAAGGGCTTTCCGGGTTTTCTGGATGTCCGCATCAACGAGGTCTTCGTGCAGGCCGTAGTCGTAACCGTCGGAAACCTTTACACCCAATGCGGACAAAGACCTGAGCGACCTCAGCTTTCTTTCGCTGGGGTGTACAATGGAAGCTGTTTTCTTGACGGTTGGCATATGCAATCCTCTTTATAGGCTCGAATAAGTTATACTATCCCGTTTATACTGCATTGTCAAGGACTGGGAAGTTCGGTTCTTACAGCGGCAGGCTCCGCCCGTGCTGCTTCAGCCACTCCTCGCACTCCTGATACTTCGGGAACCGCTTTGCGACCTTGTCCCAGAACCGCTTCGAGTGGTTCCGGTGCACAAGGTGCGTCAACTCGTGAATGACCAGGTAGTCTATGACCTTCGAAGGCGCCATGACGAGCCGCCAGTTGAAGCTGAGGTTCCCGAGCGGTGAACAGCTCCCCCAGCGAGTCCGCTGGTCGCGTATATAGACGCGTCCCATCTTGTGCCCGTCCGAGAGCTTCGTCACCCTTTCAGAGATTATCTTGCGCGCCTTCTCCTTGTACCAGTTGGTGAGCGCATCCTTAAGCGCGGCTGTACCCCTGCCCGGCGACTCGACAATTATCTCACCGTCCGATAGCGTGACCATTGGGGCGGGGCCGTCGCCCGGCAATACCCTGAGTGTCAGTTCCCGGCCCAGGTAGGGCAGGGGCAGGCCGTCCTTTACCGGCGGCTTCTTTGCTACCTTGTCGGGGTCGTCCGCGTGCGAGAGGTTTTTCCGTATCCACTCCGCCTTCTTGAGAATAATCTTCTCCAGCTCGGAGACGGACATCTTCAAGGGCGCGACGATGACGAGGCCGGTGCCGATGCCAATCTGGAGCCATACCTGTTTCGCCTTCGCGCTCCGGCGCAGGGTATAGGGGAAGGACATGCCCTTTATCCTGACGTTCCAGACGGGCAGAGGCGAGCCTTTTGTCGGGGAGAAGAGGTCAAGCTGCATGGCGCGGCCCAGCTGTTTAGAGGAAATATTCAGCGAGGTTGATGTTGTACTTCTTGGGGTCCAGGGCCTTTATGATGGTGCGCTTGTGACGCCCTGCGGGGTCCTTCTCGCTCAGGTCGACGGTCTTGCTGGTGACCCTCTTCCCGGCCGCGTCGGTTATGAGTATCACCTTCGGCCGGTCGAGCTTCTCGGGGTTGGGGTTCGACTCGTAGACCAGCCCCAGCTCCTTCGAGTCCAGCATCACGAGCGTGCCTATGGGGTATACGCCTATAATGTTGGCGAATATCTTGAAGAGCAGGGGGTCGAGCTGGAGGCCGCTACGCTCCATCATCAGGGAGAGCGCCTTGTCCGGGGTGTACGGGACCCTGCTGTATACACGCGCTGAGGTCATGGAGTCGTACTGGTCCGCTATGGACACTATCCTCGAGAAGAAGTTGGGCTTCTTCTTTATCCTGGTCGGGGGGTAGCCCGTCGAGTCGAAGAAGATATGGTGCTCGAACGCGACGACCATCGAGCTTGCGGCCATCTCGTTCAGGCCCCTTATTTTCGATATGGCCTTCACGCCCATCACCGGGTGCCGCTGCATTATAGTCCACTCGTCTTCCGTGAACGCGCCCGGCTTGTTCAGTATATCGAGCGGTATGTCCACCTTGCCGATGTCGTGGAAAAGCGCGGCTATCCCGAGGCGTGTCAGCATGTTCTTGTCGAGCCCGAGCTTCTGCCCCACGGTCATCGCGAGTATGCTGACGTTAACGCAGTGGTTGTACGTGTACTCGTCGAAGTCCTTTATCGTGGTGAGGCCGAGCAGCGAGGTCTCCTCCTTCAGGATGATGTCCACTATGCCCTGTATGACGCGCTTCACCTTCTTCAGGTGGGTGGGCTGCTCGCTCTTGATGCTGTTCATTATGCCCTTGGTGACCGAGACCGCGTTGAAATAGGTCTTCTTCGCCATCTTCCTCCGGTCTACCAGTTCTTCGTCCCGCATCACCTCCGCCTCTTCGAGCGGGCCTGCGGTGATGCTGCGCACGCCCTGCGCGGATAGGCGGTCGTTCAGGTCTTCGTATGCCTGGTCGTTGGACGGTGCAAGGGTGTTGACGATATACGCCAGCTTCTTAAGCTCATCAGGCTGGACCGGGTCCTGGAAGCTGAGCGAGCCGAACTTCTTCTCCTTGAATAGCTTCACAAGGAACTCGTAGCTCGCCATGTCCTCTATGTCGTAGCGTATCCTGGTGTTGTCAAGGTAGAGGTACTCGCCGTTCAGCTTGAACGTGAACTCGGAGCCAGCCTTGAAAAGCGTCTCGAGTGCGTTCATGAGGTTCGTGACTGGGCGCGCGAGGGCCACGTTGCCGATGTCGTGTATCTGGCTGGTGCGGATTAGGACCTGGAGCTGGTTGATAAGCGACCTCGACGCCTTGTTCATGACGTCGCTGCTCTCGGTCTTGAATGGTGATATGCCGCCCTGAGGCGTATTGGAGTTGCCTGGTGACATTGCCGCTATGCCTCGGGGGTGATGCCCGGCTGCCCGGTCAGCTTGTGTATGGAGTAGGATATCGCCTCGAAGATGACGCTGCCCTTCTTGGCGCCGGACTGCTCTTTCTTGAGCGCGCTCAGCGACTCCTGGTTATGGATGTTGCCGAGCCCGTAGGCCGCGCTTGCCCGTATCTCGTCTTTCTTGGAGCTCCCGAACAGGGCCTTTTTCCGGAGCAGCTTGACCATGAACGGAAGGACCCGGTCCTGCCCGATCTCGGCCATGACCTCGAAGAACGCGCGCTTTTCCGGGAGCGCCCTCTCGCTGAAGTCGGGGCGGGTTATTATCTCCATCAGCGCGTCCAGCACCGAGTAGCTCTGCGCGTTAGGCAGGAACCTGAGCGCCGCCATCCTGATCTGAGGGTCTTCTTCTTCAAGCGCATGGAGCAGGGCTTCGCCCGCCTTCGGCCCGCCTATCATGCCGAGCGCCCTGACGACCTCCCTGCGCACGTTCGGCTCCGGGTGGTTGAGGGACTGCTTCAGGTGCTCCAAGGCCGCCTTGTCCCCTATCCTGCCTAGGATGGTGACGATGTTCCTTACCACCTGCCAGCGCTTGTCCTTGAGGCCCGCGGAAAGCGCGTCTATGTTGTCCCTGCCGAGCACCACGACCGTCTCGATGAGCGCCTTTCTGTACTTCACGTCGCTTATGTCGCCCATGATGTTGGACAGGGGCACGACCGAGCCCTTGTCTAACTGGGACAGGTAAACCTGGAAGTCGTCCAGGCTGATGTCCTTGCCGCTGTTCAGAAAATCCGCGACGGACTTGAGTACCTGCTCGCTGCCGGCTTTCTTGAGCGAGGCCGAGATGCGGCCGCGTTCCTTCGAGCCGAAGGACTCGGGGCTCTCGGACAGCTCCTTGAACCTCTGGAGGATGAGCGATGCCGTGCCGAACCCGCCGCTATGGAGCAGGTAGACGAGCGCGCTGTCGAGGTTGTTCATCAGGATATCGAAATCCGGCGTCCCCTTGTCCAGGTACAGGCTTTCGAAGAGGTCGTCTATCGCGCCTTTCAGGAAAGACTCGTCCGTCAGGGACTCCATCTCCTCCTTCAGCGATTTCACTTCTTCCTCGCCGAGGCTGAACACGCCCCTGAAGCCCATCGAGATGGACTCGAGCGGAGAGAATATCTCCTTTGCCTCGGCGCTTTCCTCTTCGGTCGCGGCGTCCTGGTACACCTCGGAGAGGTCGCCCTCGGTCGTCTTGTTACGCGCGAGTATCCGCGCCACCTCGTCATCTTCGAGCGCGATGCCCTCGACGAACTCCTCCACGACGTAGTACGACAGGTGGATGAAGTCCTTTTCCCAGAGGAGCGTTACGATGTCGTCGTCGTAGCTCTCCGCCGAGACGACGGGCTTGGTCTGGATGACCGCGATGAAGTCCATCACTTCGTCGCCCGTAAAGCCGTTAGTGAACGTAAGCTCCCTCAGGCCGTCCTTGTAGAAAAGGAGCGCGAGGTTGTCCTCTTTCTCGGAGTTTTTGTATACCGGCCTGCCCTTGTAGAATATGTCCTGCTGACGGATGATAAGGGTCAGGCGGTCCAGGGACTCGAAGAATCCGTCGAACTTCTTTATGAGGTCTTCCTGGAACTTCACGAGCATGGGGTTGTTGGCGGGGTACATCTCGAAGGCGCGCTTGGTCTTCAGCATCGCCTGGATGAGCTCTTTTACCTGGCGTACCTCTTCATCGGGGACCGGCTGTTCGTCGTCTGTCCCTGGTATGTCTGGTTCGTTCGTTTTTTCGAACAGTTCTTCCATGGTAGGTCCCCGTTGTCAGAGAAGCACACGTTATTCTATACAAAGTTATGACCAAAGTCAACCCCTGAGAGGCCCGATATGGCTTACTCGCATTTTCCGCCGCTTACGCTATAATATCAGTTAAGGCGGGGCTTTATGCCGCCTTTTTGTCGCATGACGGGCGGACTTGGGCGAAGAAAAAAGCGGCCCGTATAAGGGCCGCTTTCCGGGACGGGCATATTTACCGGCAAGGGCAGGTTCAGACCGGCATGTGCTTGTGGGTCTCGCCTATCCTGCACGCCTCGCAGGTGTTGAAGTGCAGAAGCGCGTACAGCGGGCAGTATGCAAGCAGCCCGGTGACTATGTTTATCAACCCGATTACCGCGAGCACGACGCCGACTATGGACGATGTGGTTGCCGCGGCCCCGAAGACCGCGAGTGCGTCAAGGACGCGCCAGCCTACCATGAAGAGCACCACGCCCAGGATAAACCTGATTACCCTCTCTATTTTTCCCATGTTGTGTCTCATAAACCATCACCCCCTAACTCTATAAATTATATCACTTCCGGCCTAAAAAATCAAAACGGGCGGCGGGACAGAATGACGCGCTTGTGCTAAAATAAATAGTAAAGGGGGTACTTTTATGGTGTGCGAAAAACTGAAATCGTATCTCGACGAAAACGGCGTCAAGTACGAAGTCATGAGGCACGGCGAGGCGTTCACGGCGCAGGAGGTCGCGGCCGTAATGCACGTCAAGGGCAAGATGCTCGTCAAGGTCGTCATCGTCCGAAGCGACAAGGGGCATATCATGGTGGCCCTGCCCGCGGACAGGCGGGTTGACATCGCGGTGCTTCGGTCCGAGCTCGGGCTAAAGATGGCGGCGCTTGCCACGGAAGAGGAGTTCAAGAAGCTCTTCCGGGACTGTGACGTCGGCGCGATGCCGCCGTTCGGCAACCTCTACGGCATACCGGTGTATGTCGACAGCGTACTCGCGGAGGACAGGGAGATCTACTTCCAGGCCGGGACGCACTACGAGGTCATGCGGATGGACTATGCGGACTTCGAGAGGCTGGTGGCGCCCAAGGTCCTCGATGCTTCGAGGAAGGCGGCCTGAGGGCCGCCTTTTTTTCTTTCTACGGCGTATTCCTGAACTCCACGTACTCAAGGCACGACCCGGCGGACGTGCCCGTGTGCTGGGAGTTTATCTGGAACCTCAGGCCCTCGGCGGCAGGCGGCTCGTGGCCGAAGAGTTTCTTGTAGTCCTCGTATACGTTCCGTGTGACGCTCACCCACTTGCCGAGGTCCTTCCCGCCCGAGCCGACGACCGTTATCTTCACCTTCATCACCATCGGTATCCACTGGCTTCCGGTCGTGCCTACGGGCGCGGTCGTGTCCCAGATGTAGCTTATCGAGTCCCTGCCCGCGAAGGCGACGAATAGCTGGGCCGCCTGGTCGTCCGTCGAGTCGTGCCTGAAGTCGCCGCCCTTCGGGAGCCTGTCCACCCTCCACCGCCATGTGACGTACGGGTACTGCTTCACGTCCACCTTTATCTCGCGCTGTATTGAGAACGAGGTGTTCTCGCTTTTCATGCAGAGGGCCTTGACGCCCCCGTCGTCTATCGGCGCGAAGCTCGCCTTGCCCTCCTTCTCCTTCACCTGCCAGCCGGGCGCGAGGACGAGCCTGCCGCTGTTTTTTGCCTCGGCGACGGCGCGGAACTCTATCGCGTGGGCGGCGGTGCAGGTTAAGAGGATGGAGAGGAGGGAGAAGATAAGAATCTTTACGGGCATTTATTTTCCCGTGCCTGCAGACGAAAAACGATTTGTGAGTATCTTAAACCTACCTATGTTGCTTTGCAGATCATTTGTGCTTCTATTGAAATTATCGTATTCGACAAGTTCCCCATCGATATTACCATTCTGTGGGTCGGAGGCTACCAGTCGTCGATTTTCTTTGCGTGCTTTTTCAAACTGAACAAGGAATTCTCTAACTCTATGAAAATCAGCCTCGCGGGTATTTCGAACTAACCAATAGTAGACAGGAAATACACCCCCAGACGCCAGAAGTTTATCATTGGGAAGGAATATTTCTGCCATATCAATTAAAACATCGAAAACGTGGCGTCCAGCAACTTCTAACCGGTCTGATTTTTTTGCCACGTCATGGACAAAGTTATCAAGAGTACGCTTTTTGGTATCAGTTAGTTCATCTGCATGCTCGAACATGAGAATTTTCGCTGCCGCATTAAGGTCTTGGCCTCGTTTGACTGTGAATGCAATGTTTACTTGGAAAAATTCGTGTTTAGCAATCTCTCGGATCAATTGCGGGGCAGGACCTGCCATCGCGTTGCGCACTTCTGCTCCTGTGAGGGCCTTGCTTCTATTAAGCCGAACAAAGAGCTCATTGATAGGTTCCTCTTTCTGCGCAGAGACGCTCATCACAAGGAGGTTGAAAATGTCAAAAACCTCCGCAACCTCGGGGTAGTTTTTTTGAAGGTCCTTGTAACTTAGTCCAGCCAAACGCAATGAGGGATTTTCGAGATAGACGAAATCCTCGTTAAGCGTCAGCTTTCCATCAAAAAAATCGAAAATAGCTTCAAACCGTTGCTTGCCATCTATAATAGCGTATGCCAACTTCTTTTTATTTAGACGTGAGTTGCCCCAAGTGAAATCGGCCATGTAAATCTTCGGTATATCATAGCCGTTTAATATGGAATCAACAAGGTATGCCTTGTCGGTATCGGACCACAAGCGACCTCTACGCTGGTAAGGCGGATCCATGTCAATTTTTGAACGACGTGCTTTCCACCAGCTCAGAGTGCGCGCTTCTAACTGTGTTATCTTGAAGTTTTTCATTGCCACGTCTGCCATTATTACACCTCAAAGCCGAAGTTTCGTTTTATCTCTTTAGATAACCCCTCAAGATCAGGGAAAACCACTGAATCAGTAATTCCATTGTTGAAAATGGAGCGGGAGATTTTTGGAAGAGCTCTCCGTGTTAAAACGACTTTTATTAAACTGTCTTTGGGGAAGCGCCCGGTAACAAAAGTTTTTTCCATCGGAGTTGTTTTCTGTCCAAAAATTGTAAAGACACCCCTTTGAGCAACAATGCGAGGACTATTATGTGCCATATAGAGCACCGGGATAGATGTTCATTCCGGAAAAAGCAGGAGTATGGCGATATCCCTTAAGCGTATCATCTCCTGGAACGAGAACTCCTCCATCATAGCTCTGCCGAGAGAGTGAATGTCGGTTCCAAACAACTGGATCAAGAATCCACATAGCAGCAGCTTGTGAAAAGTTTATACGACCGCTCGGAGTAACTTGATAGGCAGCCGACTTAACTGCAAAGTAAAGGCCGAAAAAGGGGTTTTCTGTCCAGTCCAGCAATCGCGTCGGCACGCCATAATGTTGCATAAAGAATAGTGTGTCCCAATCGTCGGTCAAATCTCGGTCATGGAATGGAACGCTTCTCTGCCTAAATCTCGTAATGAGTTCGGCTTCCAATTGCGCGATTTCGGCAATTTCGGTTTTTGTGGGATGCCGGTATAGCGATGGAAGCAGCTCGTGGTTGTCTTTACTGCAACCTCTGAACCAGAGTGGTGTATCCTTGCCTCTGCGAAGCTCTTCTATCAGGTTCACAATATCAGCAAGACTGGTTGGCTTCTCAATCCTAATGGCGGACACGTTTTTCTCCACTATGAATACTTAAGGTTCGCATCCCTAAAAAACCCATCCCCGTATTACAGAGATGGGCTTTTCTATTTCCAAGCTTACTACTAAGCCCGACTCCGTCATAGGGTAGTGCGTGCTTACAAAAGGTATTGCCTGGCTCTTGCTGAAAAATATTGTACTTGCTTTCTCCCCCCCGAGCAAGTATAAAATCAACCATGTACAATTTCAGGTTCAAAGGCATCCACCACGCGGCGATGGTCACGCCCGACATGGAGACCACGATACGGTTCTGGCGCGACCTGATGGGCCTCCGGATGGTGCTCGGAATGGGCGAGGAGGACCGGAGGATGTACTTTTTCGAGGTAGCCCCAAACAACTTCCTGTCTTTCTTCGAGTGGCCGGAGGTCGAGCGCGCGCCGTACAAGGTGCCCGGCGTCCCGGTCAAGGGACCGTTCATCTTCGACCATATCTCGTTCGGGCTTGAGACCGAGGACGAGATGTGGAACCTGGCCGAGCGGCTAATCGCGGCAGGGTTCTTCGTCTCGAACGTGATGGACCACGGCTTCGTCAAGGCGTTTTACACCTACGACCCGAACGGCATACCGCTTGAGTTCTGCGTCGAGAACAAGGAGATAAACGTGCGGGAAAGGCCGCTGATGCTGGACGAGTCGCCCCCGCCAATCGCGCAGGAAGGCCCGGAGCCGGACCCCAGCCGCTGGCCCACCCCCGAAAAAGAAGGCAGTCCCGACGAGCGTATAATCCTGCCCGGCAGGGGCAAGAAGCGGTTCATGATGTAGCACCCGCCTTTTTTTCATCCGCCGCCCGTTAAACCGTTACGCTAATATACTAAAATTCTCGCTTGACATGCGCCACAGTTGCGGATATACTCTGACTGCGTGGTCAGTATAATGACCGCGCGGTCATAATGAGCATCCGGGGGTATGGTATAATGACAAGAAAAGTGCTGGATAAAAAAGAACTTATCCAGAAATTCAGGACCGAGGGGATACTCGATGCGGCGCGGCGGGTAATAGCCCTGCGCGGCCTCGAGAAGGCGACGATGGAGCAGGTCGCCGAGGAGGCGGGTATCTCCAAGGCCACCATCTACTTATACTTCAAGAACAAGGACGCGCTTTATTACCACTGCGTCATGGACCGGTTCGAGGAGATGATGGACGCGATGAAGTCGGCCATAGAGGGCATGGACGACCCGGTCGAGAAGATAAAGACGCTGGTTACCGTCCAGTTGAGGGAGATGGAGGCCGACAAGGAGTTCTTCAAGGTCTTCTTCACCGAGCGGCTCGGCGTCTTCCTCGACCAGTCGAGCGAGTTCGGGGCGGAGTTCACGAAGCGCCACGACGAGTTTACCGGCTTCATGGCGGGCATACTCAAGGACGGCATGGACCGCGGCCTCATCAGGAAGGTAGACCCGGTCAAGGGTTTCTCGCTTCTTTTCTCCATGGTGCGCGGCATGGCGATGTGCAAGATATTCTGTGCGGACACAACCCCGCTATCGTCCGACTCCGGGCTGATACTCGGCGTGTTTCTGGACGGGCTGCGGGCGGGGAAGAATGCGTAACCCATCACCCTCCCCTTAGTCCCCTCCCATCAAGGGAGGGGAGAAATGCTTGAACCCTCCCCACCTGCGGGGGAGGGCAGGGTGGGGGTGAATAAATTTATATTTGTGTTGTGTAACTAATACCGACTACTTTTCGTCTTTCACATTCAAGGGAGGTAATTTCTATGAGACGCATCAGACTGGGCCTGCTTATCGTTGCGGCCATGATGGTAATGACGGCCTTGCCGTCCGGTTACGCCGGGGCCGCGGACGTGCCGACTGACAGGCCGCTAACGCTCGAGGAGTGCATCGAGACCGCGCTCGGCACCCACCCGAAGGTCAAGATTGCCGAACAGGACGCCCTCGCCGCAAAGTACAACACACGGCAGGCGATATCGGCATTCTGGCCGCAGGCGACGTTCAACGCCTCCCGCGACTACGTATCGTCATCGCGCGTGGCGCGTATCGGCGGGCAGACCGTCAATACCACCGCGAGATATATATCGAACAACTTTGCGTTCAATACAAACTGGACCATCTTCGACTTCGGCCGGACATACTACAGCGTGCGGAGCCTGGCCGAGATAGAGGACTCGCTATTAAAGAACCTGACCGCCGCACAGCAGGGCGTGGCCTACGACGTGATGGACGCGTACTTCGGCCTGCTCAAGTCCCAGAGCCTCGTCAAGGTCGCCGAGGAGACCGTAGCCGCGAACGAAAGCCACATGAAGCAGGCCCAGGCCTTCTTCGAGGTGGGCGTGAAGCCCCGCTTCGACGTGACGCAGGCGGAGGTCAACTTAAACGACGCCAAGGTATTGCTCATCACAGCCCAGGACGCGGTCAAGTCCGCAAGGGCCAGCCTGAACACGAAGCTCGGAACCGACCCGATGGCACCTACTATGGTGCAGGAGAGGCCGGACCTGGAGGAGATGAAGGGCACCGCCAATGACTACATGCAGGACGCGCTCAAGAACAGGCCGGAGGTACAGAGCCTCGAGGCGAGGGTGCGTTCCACGGAGATGTCCGCGAAGGCGGCGTTCTCCAACTACCTGCCGGACGTATCCGTGGGTGCGACCCAGAACTGGTACAAGGAAGACCACACGGACGCGCTGTCCAACGAAGACCTCCAGCTTGCCGTGAGCGTGCCGATATTCGACGGGTTCAAGACCTGCTCGCAGGTCAGCTCCGCGAAGGCGACGGTGCTGTCCACGAAATACCAGTTGGAAGACCTGAAGCTCGGCATACAGCTCGCCGTGAGCCAGGCGTTCCTTGCGGTAGAGGACGCGAAGGCGCGGATGGGCTACCTCGATTCGTCGGTCAAGGCGGCCAAGGAGAACCTCGACATTGCGCAGGGGAGGTACGAGGCCGGGGTCGGCGCGATAATCGAGGTGACGGACGCGCAGGTCTCCCTCACAAAGGCCGAGACCGACAGGACGCAGGCTGTATACGACTATCATCAGGCATACACGACGCTCTTAAGGAACATAGGCCAGGGAGTGAAATAAGTCCGTATGAAAAAAATAGCGGTATGGGTCGCGGTGCTCGCTCTGCTTGCCGGGGGCGGATACTACATATACTCGAAGAAGGCAAAGGCCGCAGACACGGGCTACGTGACCGAGGCCGTAAAGCGGGGCGACATTACATCGTCCGTCTCGGCGACCGGCACGCTGAACCCAAAGGTCACGGTGCTGGTCGGCACGGAGGTCTCGGGCACGATAAGGCAGATTTTCGTGGACTACAACTCGCTGGTCAAGAAGGGAGAGGTGCTCCTGAGGCTCGACCAGGACCTCTTCAAGGCGCAGGTGGCGCAGTCAAGGGCGAACCTCCAAAACGCCGAGGCGCGCCTGCAGGAGCTTCAGGCCGGGCGCGGCATGCAGTCGAGTGACGTGCAGTCGGCCATAGACCAGAAGAAGGCCACTCTCGACAAAGATAAGGCCAACTACGACAGGAACGAGTCGCTATTCAAGAAGGGTATGATATCGGGGACCGACCTGGACGCGGCAAAAGAGGCGTACCTTGTGGCCAGGGCGCAGTACGAGCAGGCCGGGGCCGACACGGCGAAAAATGCGGTTACCGACGCACAGATAGCTGGCGGACGGGCGCAGGTAGCACAGGCGAGAGCCGCGCTCAGCACCGCCGAGACGAACCTCGCTAAGACTGTCATAAAGGCACCGATGGACGGAATCGTGGTGGACAGGAACATAGAGGTCGGCCAGACCGTCGCGGCGAGCTTCTCGACGCCTACCCTGCTGACCATAGGTGAGCTTTCCCTGATGCAGGTGTCGGTCTCGATAGACGAGGCGGACGTGGGCCAGGTGAAGGTGGGCCAGGAGGCGGACTTCACCGTGGACGCGTTCCCCTCGAAGGTCTTCAAAGGCAAGGTCTCGCAGATATATTACGCCCCGGTCACCGTGCAGAACGTCGTGACCTACGCCGGCATCATCGAGGTGGAGAACCAGGACAAACTCCTCCGGCCCGGCATGACGGCAAACGTGAAGGTCATAACGAACCGCAAGAAGGACGTCCTGATGATACCCAACTCGGCGCTGAGGATAAAGCTCGACAAGCAGAAAAAACACGAGGCCGGGCCCCCGGGCGCAAAGACGTTATATGTGATAAAGCAGGGCAAACCCACCCCGGTCAGCATAACGACAGGCGCCACCGACTTCATAAACACCGAGGTGCTGTCCGGTCTGGAGGAGGGCGACGTCGTGGTGGTGGACACGACCGGCAAGACTGACAACAACAGCGGCGGCGGCCACGGCGGGTCTTCCTCCCGCATGATGAGGATGTAGTGATAGAAGTAAAAGACCTCGTCAAAGTCTACAGCGTGGGCGAAGTGGAGCTCCGGGCGCTCGACGGCATCGACCTGGCTATACCAAAAGGCGGGTTCGTCGCCGTGATGGGCGCGTCTGGTTCGGGCAAGTCCACGTTCATGAACATACTCGGCTGCCTCGACCGGCCCACGTCCGGAAGCTACCGCCTGCAGGACGAGGAGGTCGGCGGGCTGACGAAGGACAGGCTCGCCGGGATAAGGAACAGGTTCCTGGGATTCGTCTTCCAGGGCTTCAACCTCCTGCCGAGGACGTCCGCCATCGAGAACGTGGAGCTTCCGATGTTCTACAACGGGATGGACTCATCCGAGCGGCTGGGGCGGGCCAGGGACGCGCTCAAAAGCGTCGGGCTGGAAGGGCGCGAGAGGCATTTCCCCAGCCAGCTCTCCGGCGGCCAGCAGCAGAGGGTGGCCATCGCGAGGGCGCTGGTGAGCAACCCCTCCGTGATACTCGCGGACGAGCCCACCGGCAACCTGGACAGCCACACGAGCCGGGAGGTCATGGAGATTTTCTGCCGGCTTAACCGGGAGTCGGGGATAACGGTCGTGCTGGTCACGCACGAGCAGGACATAGCCTCTTACGCATCGAGGCGCGTTACGTTCATGGACGGCAAGATTATCAGCGACGACGAGTCGCCGGGAGTGTGCGGGTGACAGCTATTGTTTTGAGGAATATGACCACGTCATTGTCATTCTGAGGAGCGTTAGCGACGAAGAATATCAAGCTTCTAACTACGAGATTATTCGCTTCGCTCAGAATGACAACCTGTGTTTCATGCGGTGATTACGTGAGATGATTATTCAGGTGGTTTATTAATATGTATATTCTTCCAGCCGTAAAGATAGCCCTCAGGGGCCTCAGGGTAAACAAGATGCGCTCCGGGCTGACCATGCTCGGCATAGTAATAGGCGTCGCGGCGGTCATAACCATGCTCGCGGTCGGCGAAGGCGCGCAGGCCTCTCTCGCCAAGTCCATCGCTTCGCTCGGCTCCAACCTCGTCATGGTACTGCCGGGCAGCACGATCACGGGCGGCGCGAGGATGGGGACCGGCAACGTCAGCACGCTCGCCGCTACGGACGTGGAGGCCATCAAGACGCAGTGTTCGGCGGTGGGGTCGGCCGCGCCCATCGTGCGCGGAGGGGCGCAGGTCGTATACGCGGACAGGAACTGGAGCACGTCGGTGATGGGCACGTCCGAGGATTACGAGGAGGTGCGCGAATGGTCCGTGTCGAAAGGCAGGTTCCTCGTCCGGCAGGACATGGACGGCCGCACGAAGAACTGCCTGATAGGCACGACCGTCGTGGAGGAACTCTTCGGGGACGAGGACCCAATCGGCAAGGTAATCAGGATTAAGAAGGTGCCGTTCACGGTTGTCGGCATACTCGATAGTAAGGGCCAGTCCCCGAACGGGCAGGACCAGGACGACACCATAATGGTGCCGTATACGACCGCGCAGACGAGGCTCTTCGGGACTACATCCTTGAACGCGATAATGGTCAAGGGTAAGAGCCTGGAGCTGCTGGCCAAGGCCGTTGACCAGGTCACGGCCCTGCTCCGCCAGAGACACAAGGTGCAGGAGGGCGAGGACGACGACTTCTCGGTCAGGAACCTTACCGAGATGCTCTCGATGGCCGAGACGCAGACGAAGATAATGGCGGTGCTGCTCGGGAGCGTCGCGTCCGTATCGCTCCTGGTGGGCGGCATCGGGATAATGAACATCATGCTCGTTTCCGTGACCGAGAGGACGCGCGAGATAGGCATAAGGATGGCCGTCGGCGCAAAGGGCAGGGACATACTGCTCCAGTTCCTGGTCGAGGCCGTCGTGCTCTCCCTGACCGGCGGGGTAATCGGCATAATGCTCGGGTTCGGGATGTCTGAGTTGATAGGCAAGTTTTCGCAGTTCGAGACGCAGGTCTCCTTGCTTTCGGTCGCGCTCTCCTTCGGGTTCTCCGCCGCGGTAGGCGTATTCTTCGGGTTCTACCCGGCGCGTAAGGCCGCGGGCATGGACCCGATAGTGGCGCTCCGGTACGAATAACCGCAACCACCCTCCCCACCTGCGGCCACATCACGGCGGTCGAAGGCCGCCGAAGATGGACAAGATGCGGTGCGCAGCACGGAGGGACAGGGGTGGGGGTTGTAGTTAATAACTGGTTTTATTATTCACGAAGAAAAGGAAGTAACATGACGAGTTCCAGGTATTGCCAGGCGGGTTTTATGCTTCTGATTATCCTGTCTCTTTTATCCGGCTGCGGCGGCAAGAAGCCTGGCGCGGCGGCCCCAGGCAAGCCCAAGGTTGAGGCCCCTGTACCGGTAGACACCGCGTCCATAACCACGCAGCCGGTAGCGCGCACGGTGGACTTCGTCGGCTCGCTTTCCGCCCAGGACGACGTGGCGGTCGCGAGCAACGTCGAAGCGCCCGTCGCAAGGGTATTGGTGGACATGGGCGACCGCGTGGCGAAGGGCCAGGTGCTGGTAAAGCTTGACGACGAGGAGTACAGGATCAAGCTGGACCTTGCGAAGGCTGCGTTTTACGAGGCCGTGTCAAAACTCGGGGTCGAGGACGAGAAGGACCTGGTGATTGACAAGGTGTCCTACGTCAGGAAGGCGAAGGCCGAGCTGGACGACAAAGAGCGCGGCTACAACCGCATGAAGGAGCTCGAGTCCAAGGGTTACGTATCGAAGTCCCAGCTGGACGAGGCCCAGTCCGCATACGACGTGTCCAAGGCCACATACGCAAGCCAGATAGAGGCGGGCCGTTCGCTTTACGCCACGGTCAAGACCAAGCGCGCACAGATGGAACTCGCCCAGAAACAGATGCGCGACACGGAGGTCAGGGCGCCGATGTCCGGGTTCGTCAGCGGGCGCAGCGTCGACGCCGGCGATTACGTGAAGGCGGGCGGCGAGGTCATAAAGCTCGTCGACGTCGACCCTTTGCGTTTCAGGGGCGAAGTGCCGGAGGTGAACGCGGCGGAGGTCAGGTCCGGCCAGGAGGTCACGGTCAGGCTGTCCGCCTCGCCCGGCAAGGAGTACAAGGGCAGGATAACGAGGATATCGCCTTCGAGCAACCCGAAGTCCCGCGCGTTTATGGTCGAGGCCCTCATCCCGAACTCGAAGGGCGAACTTAAGCCGGGCTACTTCGCCGAGGCGAGCGTGCTCTCAGGCGTGGACCCGTCCGCGCTGACCGCCCCGTCCACCGCGCTCGTCATGTACGCGGGCGTGACCAAGGTGTTCGTGGTCGTGGGGAACAAGGCGTTCGAGAAGGTGGTGACTACCGGCGCGAGGGTAGGGGATTCGCGCGTGATCAAGGGCGACGTCAAGGCGGGAGACACTGTGGTGGTCACCGGTTCGTCCAAGCTCTACGACGGCAGGACTGTCGAGGCCCGCAAGAAATAATGAACAACATAGCCAACATATTCATCAAGAGGCCGGTCTTCGCCACGATGCTGGTCGTCTGCCTGATAGTGCTCGGGGTGTCCTCGTACATGAGCCTCGGCCTGGACCTTTTCCCCAACGTAGACCTGCCGACCGTCACGGTCTCGACCACGCTCAAGGGCGCATCCGTCGAGGAGGTCGAGACCTCCGTTACGAAGCCTATCGAAGAGGCGGTCAACACCATCAGCGGTATAGACGTGCTGCGCTCGGTATCGACCGAGGGCACGTCGAGGGTCATAGTAGAGTTCCTCCTCGAAAAGGACGGCGAGGTCGCGGCGCAGGACGTGCGCGACAAGGTGTCCGCGGTACTGTCCAAGCTCCCGGAAGGGACCGACCCGCCTGTGGTCGAGAAGTTCGACGTGGACGCGTCTCCCATAATGAACGTCGTGGTCTCCGGCCAGAGGAACATGCAGGAGCTGACGGACATTGCGGACAAGAAGATTAAGCAGGAGCTTGAGACGATGCGCGGGGTCGGCCAGGTGCTGGTCGTGGGCGGCCGAAAGCGCGCGGTCAACATATACGTGGACGCGCGCAGGATGGAGTCATACGGCATATCGATCACCCAGGTCAAGCGTGCGCTCGGGGCGCAGAACCTTGAACTTCCCGGCGGGCGGGTGGACCAGGGCTCCCGCGAGATGGTGCTCAGGACGATGGGCAGGATGGAGTCCGCCGAGCAGTTCGCGGACATCATAGTGGCCGACAAGGAAGGCACGCCGATATATTTAAAAGACATAGGCCGCGTCGAGAACACCTTCGAGGAGCCGCGTTCGCTCGCCAGGCAGGACGGCAGGAACGCGGTCGTGCTGGTAATAAGGAAACAGTCCGGCTCGAACACGGTCGAGGTGATAGACGGCGTCAAGAATCGGCTCGGAGAGCTTGCAAAGGTCCTTCCGCCTGACATTAATACCGAGCCCATCAAGGACTCGTCCCTGTTCATCAAGCGTTCCATCAAGGAGCTGAAGTTCCACCTCGTGTTAGGCGCGTTCCTCGTCTGCATGGTGGTGTTCATATTCATGCGCGACTGGCGTTCCACGCTCATCGTGGCGCTGTCCGTCCCGGCGTCGCTCATCTCCACCTTCACCATGATGAGGCTGATGGGCTTCACCATAAACAACATGACTCTTCTGGGGCTGACGCTCGCGGTCGGGGTGGTAATAGACGACGCGGTGGTAATCCTGGAGAACATATTCAGGCACATCGAGGAAAAAGGGAAGCCGCCGATGCAGGCGGCGATGGAGGCGACGGGCGAGATCGCGCTCGCCGTTATGGCGACCACGCTTTCGCTCGTGGTCATATTCCTGCCGATAGCATTCATGTACGGCATAGTGGGGCGGTTCTTCAGGAGCTACGGCGTTACCGTGGCAACGGCCATAATGGTCTCGCTCGTCGTGGCGTTCACGCTTATCCCTTCGCTCGCGGCGCGCTTCTTGAGAGTTAAGACGGACAAGCTTGGAGGCGGCGAAGCTGTCGCGCACAAGGGCGTGAAGGACAGCCGCTGGTGGAAGGTTATAGACGGCTTCTACGGAAGCGTGCTCGGGTGGTCGCTGAAGCACAGGCTGACAGTCACGGCGTTGACTATCCTGGTGGTGTTCTCTACAGTGCCCATGATGAGCATGGTGGGCAAGGACTTCATGCCGAAGGACGACCAGAGCGAGTTCGAGGTTGTAATCACCACGCCGGAGGGTTTTACGCTGGAGCAGTCCTCGAAGGCGTTCGCCGAGGTAGAGGACAGGCTCCGTAAGCTGGACGGCGTCAGGACCGTGCTGACCACCATCGGCGCGTCCGACCAGGGCGTCACCAACGGCACCATATACGTGGGGCTTACCGACCTTGAGGGGCGTACGTCCTCTCTGTTCGGTTATATAAAGGATAAGCTGATGCGCCGGCCCAGCCACGCATATTTCACGCAGTTCGACGTCATGGACAAGGCGAGGGCAGTTACCGGCGAATACCCGGACCTGCGCGTAAGCGTCCAGCCGGTCTCGCTCATCTCGGGCGGCGGGTTCCGCCAGACGGATATAAACTTCAACCTGCGCGGGCCGGACCTGGAAAAGCTCCAGGAATACTCGCAGAAGATGCTCGAAAAGATGCGCGAGACGCCGGGCTTCACGGACGTGGACACCACGGTCTCCTACAGGAAGCCGGAGCTTCGGGTGAACATCGACCGGGAGAAGGCCTCGGACCTGGGCGTGAGGGCCGAGGACATAGCGTCTGCGCTCCGCACTCTCGTGGGCGGCGAACAGGTCACGAAGTACAAGGAGGGTGCGGACCAGTACGACGTATGGCTTCGGTCTGAGCTTGCCGACAGGGAGGACGAGGCGTCGCTTTCGAGGCTTTCCATACCGTCCGACGACGGCTCGCTGGTCAGGCTGTCGAACCTCGTGAACTTCAAGGAGCAGTTAGGCCCCGCCGAGATAGACCGCCAGGACCGGCAGAGGCAGATAACCGTGATAGCCAACATGGATAAGGGCTACGCCATGAGCTACGGCGTAGACAAGGCGAAGGCTATAGCCGCGGCCCTCGACATGCCGGTCGAGTACAAGACCGACTTCACCGGGCGCGCGAAGGTCATGATGCAGACCTTCTCCAACTTCTTCATAGCGTTCATACTGAGCCTCATACTGATGTACATAATACTCGCGAGCCAGTTCGAGAGCTTCCTGCACCCCGTCACCATAATGCTCGCCCTCCCCGTCTCCGTGCCATTCGCGGTGCTCTCGCTAATATTGCTCGGCGAGTCGCTGAACATCTACAGCATTTTCGGGATGTTCATGCTGTTCGGCATAGTGAAGAAGAACGGCATACTGCAGGTGGACTACACAAACCAGCTCATAGCGCAGGGAAAGCCGCGCGACGAGGCCATACTGGAGGCGAACCACACAAGGCTCCGCCCGATACTCATGACCACGGTAACGCTTATCGCGGGCATGATACCCATCGCGCTCGGCAAGGGCCCGGGCGCCTCGTCGAGGGCCGCCATGGCCAAGGTCATCATAGGCGGCCAGACGCTGTGCCTGCTGCTCACCCTTGTGGTCACCCCGGTCGCATACTCCTTCTTCGACGACATACAGAGGGGCCGCGCCTGGGCCGTGTTCAGGCAGCGGACGGCATGGCTGTGGTCGAGGCTCCCCGGCAGGAGGCTCGCCGCTGAGAAGGTGAAGGCGGATGAATAAAAAACTCCGCATAGGCGAGATAAGCTACTCCAACTGCACGCCGATATACTCCACGCTCAAGAAGCGCTTCGACTGCTCCGGCTACGAGTTCGTGCCCGGAGACCCCGCAACGCTGAACGCCATGCTCGCAAGCGGCGAAATTGATGTAAGCGCGTCGTCCTCCATTGAGTATGCGCGCCACTGCGGCGAGTACCTGATAATTCCCGACATATCAATAAGCGCGGACGGCGAGGTCAGGAGCATACTGCTGTTCTCCGGCAAGCCCATAGAGAGGCTGGACGGGGAGATGGTCGCGGTATCGTCCGCGTCCGCGACGTCCGCGGTAATGCTTAAGGCCCTGCTGAAAGGGCGGTACGGCATCGACGCGAACTACGTCGCAAGGAAGCCGGAGCTGGTCACCATGCTCGAAGGCTGTGCCGCCGCGCTGCTCATAGGCGACGAGGCGCTGAAGGAAAGGAAGGCCCTGCCCGAAGGCTCCGGCATGCACGTCTACGACCTGGGCCTGCTCTGGCGCGAGTTCACCGGGCTTTCGTTCGTGTTCGCGCTCTGGATGGTACGGGAGGACACGGCAATAAGGAGCCCCGCGCTTGTCAATAGGCTTGCAGGCGACCTCTCCGCCGCGAAGGAGTTGGCGGCCCGGGACTTCGACGATATCGCGCGCGAGGCCCCGGAGGCGTCCTGGATGGGTGCGGGCGAACTCGCGGATTACTGGCGGCTTATCTCGTACGACCTGGGCGAGGGGCACATAATGGGCCTCAAGATGTTTTTCAGGATGGCGCACGACCTGGGCGAGGTGCGCGGATGCCCGGAGCTGAGGTTCCTCAAATAAGCGTTATTTATTGACTTTCCCCGGTATATTGTGTACATTAATCAAAGCGGGTAAATACTTAGCCCTACGGCCGGGAGATGAAAAATAGCATACCATTGCCTGCCGCCGCCATCGTCCTCGCAGGTGGGGAGAGCAGCCGCATGGCGGCCCCGAAGGCCTTCATGGAGGTCGGCGGGACGACGATAATCGGGCGTGAGATAGAGGTACTGAAGCCGCTGTTCGCTGAGGTCATAGTCTCCGCGAACGACCCCGGGCCGTTCGCCAGGTTCGGGTGCAGGGTGGTCCCGGACGATGCGCGGTTCCGTGAGATGAAGGGGCCTCTGGTCGGCGTTTACAGCGGGCTTACGGCGGCAAACCATGATATCGGGTTCGCGGTCGCCTGCGACATGCCTTTCATAAACCCCGGGCTGGTAGTATGGATGGCCGGACTCATCGAAGGCTTCGACCTGGTGATACCGCGGGTCGGCGGGTACGCCGAGCCGCTTTTCGGTTTTTATAAAAAGACGTGCCTGAGGGCGATGGAAGATGCCCTGTCGAGGGGCGAAAGGCGCATGCAGGGCATATTCGGCGGGCTAAAAGTCCGGTACGTCGAGGAGCGGGAGTTAGCCCCGTTCGACCCCGGGTTCAGGTCGTTCATAAACATCAATACCCCTGAGGACTTGGCAACCGCCGAAAGTTTATTGTAACGGCTTAAGAGGAGGAGAATATGTTCGGTGGACGGATCGGCCTGATGGAGCTGGTGATAATCCTGCTGATAGTGCTCCTTATCTTCGGCGCGGGCAAGCTGCCCCAGATAGGCGAGGGGCTCGGCAAGGCCATATCGAACTTCAAGAAGTCAGTCGGAGGCAAGGAAGAAGACTCCAGCCCGAAGGACGACAACAAGGAAAAGAAGTAGTAGATGAAGATTTTTCGCTGGTTTAGTTTTCTGTCCCTTGTGCTTATGGCCGCCATTACCGCATCCTGCGCGACGGGCGGGGCCGTTTCCGGGGGCGCGTCCGCTTCGTCTACCGCGAAGGCCGCATCAAAACCCCTTCCCCACCACGTAGACCAGGCGTATTACCACTACATGCGCGGATACCTGAGCGAACAGGGCGGCGACGTCCAGACCGCTATGAACGAGTATGCCGCTGCCATGACCTACGACCCGGACTCCCCGCTCCTCATAATGGCAATGGCGAAGGCCCTGATGAGGCAGGGACGTTTAGGCGAGGCGGCCCTGTACGCGGAAGGCGCTCTCCGTAAGGACGACAGGTACGTCCCCGCGTACTTATTCCTGGGCGCGCTTAACGCCGCCGGCGGGAAAAACGACGACGCGATATCCTATTACGCCAAGGTGCTGGATATCGAGCCCACACGGGAAGAGACATACATTTACTTAAGCAGCCTCTACGCATCGCAGAAGCAGGCCGCCAAGGCGCTGGACGTGTTAGAGAAACTCAGGAAGAACGTGCCCGGCTCCGTGATGGCCGAGTTCTATACGGGCCGCATATACGCGGACGCGGGTGACTACGACAAGGCGATAGCGTCCTTCGCCAAGGCCGCCGAGCTGAGGCCGGACTTCGACGTGGCCGAGATAGCCATAGCCGCGATATACGAGGCCAAGGGCGACACCGACAAGGCCGCCGCCCAGTACAAGAAAATACTCGACAAAAACCCCGACAACCTGGAGGTCAGGAACCGCCTGGCCCAGGTCTACGTCCACAACAAGTCGTACACCGACGCGCTGGAAGAGTACGAACTGCTGCTCAAGTCGAACCCGGACAACGTGGACGCCATGCTGAGCATCGGGCTGATATATTACGAGCAGAAGGAGTACAGCAAGGCGGTCGAGCAGTTCGAGTGGGTGGCCGAGCTCAAGCCGAACGACACCAAACCGCTCTATTACATAGCCACTCTCTACGAGGAGATGGGCGAGTTTGGCAAGGCCAAGGAGCGCTACAGGCAGATAACGAGCAAGGACCCGAAGGACATGGACGCCATGCTACACCTGGCGTACCTGATAGAGAAGGACGAGGGGATAGACAAGTCCGTCGAGTACCTGCAGGGCGCGCTGAAGCAGAACCCCGGCAAGTACGAGATACTCATGTACCTCGGCATAGCGCTCGCCCAGAACGGCCGGCCGAAGGAAGGCATCGAATACCTACAGAAGGCGCTCGACATCACGACCGAGAAGGACAAGGTCTACTTCAACATCGGCGTCGCCTACGACAAGATGAAGGACTGGGACAATACGGTCGTCTACATGAAGAAGGCAATCGAGACCAACCCGGACTACGCGGAGGCGCTGAACTACCTCGGCTACAGCTACGCAGACAGGGGCATAAACCTGGACGAGGCGCAGTTGCTGGTAGAGAAGGCCCTCAAGCTCAAGCCGGACAACGCGTATTACATAGACAGCCTAGGCTGGGTGTACTTCAAGAAGGGCATATTCGACAAGGCCGTGGAAGAACTGCAGAAGGCCGTGGACGAGCAGGCGGACGATGCCGTGCTCCGCGAGCACCTGGGCGACATATACTTAAAGACAGACAGGAAGGACGCGGCGAAGGCGCAGTGGGAGAAGGCGCTTACGCTCGACCCCAAGAACGAGGCGCTCGTGAAGAAGTTCAAGGATGCGGGCTTCGGAGAGCCGCCCGCGCCCGCCCCCGCGAAGCCTGACAAGAAGGCGGACTCAAAGCCCGCCGCGCCTGAGAAGCCGGTCGTCAAATAATATCATGTCCGCGTGAATGCGGCTTGTATGTAAATAAAAAGGGGCCGGTAATCCGGCCCCTTTGTTATTCAGTTAAAGCTACCCTCACAAACACTTCACCATCCCCATCTTATGCTGCTCCTCAATGGAGCGCCTGTGCACCTTGCCCCGCTGGGTAATAGTCCAGACCACGAGCCTGACCGGCCAGAAGGAAAACGACCGCACGTGCTCGCCGACTTCTAAGTAGCGCTTCCTGAACTCCTTCTTTATGAAGTCGTAAGGCGCGTTCCACTCCTTCCTCCCCTTGCCCTTTATGAACGAGACGCCCTTTAAATGCTCGTCGAACAGGCGGTCGTAGGGGAGCCCCTCGAATACCTGGGTCAGCTTCTTGTCGGGCCTCGGTATCATACCGCCCGACACGCTCGCGCCGGTCGTCAGCTCGACCCCGCCCTCGAAGAACGTCATAAAGATGTGCGCCTTCTTAGACCCGAAGTTGTACAGGTGCATGTAGACCGGGAGGCTTTCGTGTTTCAGGACGTAGGTTATCGAGTCCGGTATGGACTTGATGTAGAATGCGTCGGTCTTCGTAAATCCGAGCGTGCGCACGTCGTCGGCTTCTTTCTCAAGCGATGCGACCCTCGACTCGCAACCCTTCGCCGGGACGCGTTCGAGCGCGATGGAGTCCCTGAAGCTGTACATGAAGGAGGCGTAGGTCATAATTATCAGGAAAAGCGGCGCAAATACGAACAGGAAGACAATGAACGGCATGTCTGTCGTCCTCATAATTGTGAACATGATTGCGAACAGCAACAACGACCACTGCCAGTTCTTCATTTCGTCCTCCCCTGAATCAAAAAGCAAAAAGGGACAACCTCACAGCCGGTACTGCTAAAAAAGCGCACTGCCTGCAAAACCGTCCCGATAGGTGCTATCTTTTATAACATTATGATGAGTGAAAGACAAGGGAAATGGACTTCCCGGGCGGGCGCGGAGGGTCAGGGTTTGTGCGGTAGCTGTATCGTGAAGGTCGTGCCCTTGCCCTTGCTGCTCGACACCGCGATGGTGCCCTGGTGGGCCTCGACGATGTTCTTCGCGATATACAGCCCGAGCCCGGTGCCCTTGGAGCTGCTCGAACTCTTGCCCTGGAAGTATTTTTCGAAGAGCATGGGCACTTCCTCGTCCGGTATCCCGATACCGGTGTCCGAGACCTCGATGGTCACTATGCCGTCCGCGTGCCGGGCGTACACGGTTATCTTGCCGCCTGAAGGCGTGAACTTGATTGCGTTCGATATAAGGTTGCTGACCACCCTTTCGAGGTATTCACGGTCCGCCTCCACTCTGGGCAGGTTCGGGGTGAACCTTGTCTCGGTTATAATGCCCTTGTCCTTTATCTGGGGCTCCATGTTCTTGAGGCTTTCGAGTATCAGCGGCTCGACCTTGACGGGCTTCGGTTCAAGCTTCAGCATGTTGTTGTCTATCTTCCCGGCGGAGAGGAAGTTCTTTACCAGGCTGAGGAGCTTCTGCGCGTTTACCTGTATGCCCTCGACGGATATCTTCTGCGGGCCTTCGAGGCCGCCGACCTCGCCGCTCAGCATGAGCGAGCTGTACCCTATTATGGACGTGAGCGGCGTCTTCAGGTCGTGTGTCAGCATCGTGATGAACTCTTCCTTCTCCTGCTCCAGCCTCTCCTCGTGGGTCACGTCCTTGCAGATTACGACGAAGCGGTTCCTGTCCTCGTCGTCCGAAAGCGCGGACAGGCTCATCAGCTGGTGCCTCTCCTCTCCGTCCCGCCCGACGACCGCGACCCGGAGGTTGTGGAGCCCCTCGCCGATGTCTCCCGAGCTAGTCAGGGCCTTCTCGACTGCATCCATGTCGTCCACGTGGATTATCTCGGTCAGCCTCCTGCCGAAAAGCTCTTCCCGCGGATGGCCGAGTATGCCCTGGGCGGCCGAGTTCAGGTAGCATATACGCCCCTCTGCGTCCAGGGTGAATATCGCGTCGGTGGTGCTCTCTATTATGTTGTTCAGGAACCGCTTGGAGCGCCTCAACTCCCGTGTCTTGTCCTCCACGGCCTCCTCTAAGTCGGTCGCGTATTCCTGGAGGCGCTGCTCCATCTTCATGCGCGCGGTTATGTCTATCACTATCTCGACCGCGCCGATAGTCCTGCCTTTATCGTCGGTAATCGGCACGCCGACGTTTTCCATTATCAGGTCGGGCTTGATTTGGCGCGTGAACTTGAAGTGGCGGCCGGTCTCGAGCGCGTTCTTGACTCCGCAGACGTCGCATATCCTCTGTACGCCCGACCGCGTGGGGTCGTCCTTGTACATGCCGACGGTGTCGTAGCAGAACCTGCCCTCAACCTCGCTTGACTTCAAGCCGAGTTTTTTCTCGAGGAAAGGGTTTATCCGGATATAGCGCATGTCGGTGGTGAGGTAGGAAACGCCCACGGGCAGGTTCGAGAAGATGGCCTCGTACTGGCGGCGCCAGTCCTGCAGGCCAGCCTCCTGCCCCGGAGGAATCCCTAAAATCCTATGAAACAAACCCTTGAACACGCCCGGCCACCTCTCTGATGCGATGTTTATTCCTATTAAATAGGTATAAGCAAAAATCGGGCCAGAATTAAATAAATTTAAGCGTTATTTTAATAAGGCCAATTAATCCAATACGTTATACGAATTTTTTATATTCTGGGATTCAAAAACGAAGTTTTACAGTGTTGTCGTGCGCATTATCACTCATATAAAATTGACTTAATTGAGTATTTTAGCGGAAACATTTGACATTGACATTTCAAAACCGCGGATATAAACTACCGCACCATGAAAAAGGCTGAACCAATAAGGATACTTGCCCCCGCGAAGGTCAATTTTTTCCTGAGGGTCACAGGCAAGAGGCCGGACGGCTACCACGACTTAGTCTCGGTCATGCAGGCGCTCGAGCTTGCGGACGAGCTGGACATCGTGCCTGCGGGGCAGGGCATAGAGGTCACGTGCGACAGGCCGGAGGTCCCGACGGGTGAGAGTAATATCGCATACAGGGCGGCCTCGGCCTTCATGGCGGAGTCGGGATACGCGGGCGGCGTGCGCATACATATAAAGAAGCGCACCCCTATGGCGGCCGGGCTCGGGGGCGGCTCGAGCGACGCAGCCGCGGTGCTAAAGGGCATGTCGGTAATTACGGGCATTGAGGTCCCCAGGGCGCGCCTGATGGATGCCGCACGGGCCTTGGGCGCAGACGTCCCGTTTTTCCTCTCTTGGCCGACCGCGCTGGCCAAAGGGGTCGGCGAGGTGCTGACCGAACTCGCCTCGCCGGAGGAGATATGGCTCGTGCTTGTCAACCCCGGCTTTTTCGTCTCCACTAAGTGGGTTTACGAGAGTTTAAATTTAGGGTTGACAAACAATATCAATAGTATTAAACTTCCCCAGTTTGAGGGCCAAGCGCTAAATGCTGGCCTTTTGGTTTTATACCTCCATAACGATCTCGAACAGGTTACGGCCGATAAGTATCCACAGATAAAAGAAATCAAGGATGGGCTTGTAAGGGAAGGCTCGAAGGGCGCACTGATGTCAGGGAGCGGCCCGACGGTCTTCGGGGTCTTTGAGCGCAGGCTTGAAGCTGAGAGGGCCGCGGCACGGCTCTCACGCCCTGGGTGGACTGTCCTTGCGACAAGGACCATCTCCGCCTGGCCGGCACCCGCAGCCGGCATTCTTTGAAGGATACGAGAGAGGGGGGCTTATGGAGGTAACCGACGTAAAGGTTTTTCCAGTCTCCGAGGAGAAACTAAAGGCCTACGTCACCATCACGCTGGACAACTCCTTCGTGGTGCGCGACCTCAAGATCATCCAGGGCAAGTCCGGGTACTTCGTGGCTATGCCGAGCAAGAAGCGCAAGGACGGGACTTACCGCGACATGGCGCATCCGCTCAACACGGAGACCCGGGAGATGATCGAGTCGAAGGTGATAGCGGAGTACGAAAAAGAAGTCGGGAGCCTTTAGGGGCAGCCACTGCCGAGCGTTTTGGGGCGTCGACAAGCGGTAAGTCAGGAGACTTTGAATCTCCCATTCCCAGGTTCGAATCCTGGCGCCCCAGCCAGGATTATATATACGATAACAAGTTCTATTAAGAAAAAGTGGGATTATGCCTGACGAACTAAAGCTTTTTACAGGAAACGCAAACCTGCACCTCGCAAAAGAGGTTGCTGACTACCTCAAGGTCAAGCTGGGCGACGCGACAGTCGCCACGTTCTCGGACGGCGAGATAAACGTCAAGATTAACGAGAACGTGAGGGGCACCGACGTCTTCGTCATGCAGCCGACGTCGAGCCCGGTGAACAACCACCTGATGGAGCTCCTCATAATGATGGACGCCTTCAGGCGGGCTTCCGCGAGACGCATCACCGCCGTCATCCCGTACTACGGCTACGCGAGGCAGGACAGGAAGGTCCAGCCGAGGGTGCCGATAACTTCGAGGCTGGTCGCGAATTTAATCACGACGGCGGGCGCGGACAGGGTGCTCACGATAGACCTCCACGCCGGCCAGATACAGGGCTTCTTCGACGTGCCGGTGGACAACCTCTTCGCCACCCCGGTGCTGCTCGAATACCTGAAGAAGAGGGACCTGGTGAACCCGGTCGTCATATCCCCGGACGCCGGCGGCGTCGAGAGGGCGAGGGCATTCGGCAAAAGGCTAGGCGCATCGATAGCGATAATTGACAAGAGGCGGAGCGCGCCCAACGTCGCAGAGGTCATGCACATAATAGGCGACGTCGAAGGCAGGGACGCGCTGATACTCGACGACATGATTGACACCGCGGGTACCATAACACAGGCGGTCGCGGCGATAAAGGCGCATGGGGCCAAGAAGGTGATAGCGTCGTGCACGCACGCGGTGCTCTCCGGCCCGGCCATTACGCGCCTGAACGAATCGGATATAGACGAGGTGGTGGTAACAAATACAATAGCGATGGACAACAAGCAGAAGCAGTGCCCCAAGCTCACGGTCCTCACCGTTGCCCCGCTTTTGGGCGAGGCGATCAGCAGGATACACGAGGAGGCATCGGTCAGCTCCCTGTTTGTGTAAGGTTGAATTACAAGGAGGTAAGTAAAGATGGAAAAGATTTCGCTTAAAGTACAGACGCGCCAGACAAACGGGAAGGGTCCCGCCAGGCGCGCCCGTCAGGAGGGGAACATACCCGCCGTGTTATGCGGAGGCGGTTCCTCAACGCCCATCACGATAAACCGCAAGGAGTTCGTGCGCATACTCCATACCGGGGCCGGCGGCAACGCACTGCTCCTGGTCAGCTTCGAGGGCGGCGAGGGCGAGAAGCTCGCGATCATCAAGGACTACCAGACGGACCCCTTGAAGAGCGAACTCCTTCACGCCGACCTGATGGAGGTCTCCGCGGACAAGCTCATCCATATCACGATACCCGTCCACCTCTCAGGCGAGCCGAAGGGCGTAAAGGAAGGCGGCATACTCCAGCACACGACGAGAGAGCTTCTGGTCGAGTGCCTGCCCGCCAACATCCCCGAGCACATCACCGTCGATGCCTCCGGGCTCGTGATAGGCTCCACGGTGCACGTGGGCGACCTCGTCATGCCTGAGGGCGTGAAGCCGCTCACCGAGTCCGACAAGGTCGTCGTCACCATCGCGGCCCCGATATCGGCGGAGAAGCTCGAGGCGATGCTTTCTACCGAGGCCGCGGCCGAGGTGAAGGAGCCCGAGGTGCTGAAGGCCAAGAAGGAAACCGAGGAAGAAGAGAAAGAGAAGAAGAAGTAGCCTGGCCGAAATTAGCGAAAGCGCCGGCGGGGCTTCAAGTCTTCAGCCGGATATCGGGTGCGTGTTGAGAATAATCGTCGGGCTCGGTAACCCCGGTGCGAAATACGACGGGACCAGGCACAACATAGGTTTTGCCGTGGTCGACGCCTTGGCCGCCAAGTGCAGGGCGAAGGTGTCGAAGCGCGCATGCAAGGCACTTGTGGGCACATGCAGGGCCGCAGGGGAAGAGGTCCGGCTCGCCAAGCCGCAGACATTCATGAACCTCTCGGGGGAGTCCGTTGCGGGGCTTCTCAGGGAAGCCAAGGCCGGCCTGTCCGACCTGGTGGTCATACACGACGACCTCGACCTCCCGCTCGGCAGGATTAGGATAAGGAAGTCCGGGGGAGACGGAGGGCATAACGGCGTATCTTCCGTCATGGCGGAACTCGGGACCGGGGCCTTCGTCCGGGTCAAGGTGGGGATCGGACGCCCTCCCGAAGGAGTGGACCCCGCGGAATACGTACTGACGGTGTTCGGCCGCGATGAAATCGAGGCCGCGAGAGAGGCGGCCGGGAGGGCCGTGGATGCAGTCTTTTCGATAATAGTCGAAGGGCCGGACAAGGCGATGAACCGCTTCAATAAGCCCCTGGACTAACTCCTTGTAAACGCAGGGGTTTAGGAAAATAGTAAACCTTTATCGCGTTATTAAATTTTTTAATTGGCAACACCGTTTTGAAACGAGTACAATAGCTCACTTTGACAGCGGGCGTCTAACGCGCCGCTGAAACGCCGCGAGCATCGTTTGAGTCTTATAAATCAAAGTTTAATGAGGAAGGGGGGGATTAAGTTACACGTGGGGCAGCAGGCTTCGCAATAGTTTTTAAGGTACTTTTCCAAAATCTTGAAAGGGGGTTTTTCGATACTATGGATACAAACGTAATAATTGCATTGGTATGCGGATTGATCGCCATCGTGTATGGCGTGCTCAGCATAGGCTGGATAATGAAGCTCGGCCAGGGTGACGAGAAGATGCAGAAGATCTCCAGGGCCATCCAGGAGGGCGCGGGCGCCTACATGAAGCGCCAGTACACCACCATCGCCGTCGTCGGCGTGGTGCTCTTTATAATCATCGCTGCGGCCGGCTCGATAGGCCTCGGCCCGAAGGCCGCGATAGGCTTCGCCATCGGCGCGCTTGGTTCCGCGGCGGCCGGCATAATAGGCATGAGCATATCCGTCAGGGCGAACGTCAGGACGACCGAGGCCGCGAAGACCAGCCTTGATGCTGCAATGAACGTCGCCTTCAGGGGCGGCGCCATCACCGGCATGCTGGTCGTCGGGCTTGGCCTCCTCACCCTCTCCGGCTACTATGCCGTACTTATGATGATGTTCCCCGAGTCGAGCGCGATCGAGCTCGTCAGGCCCCTTATCGGCCTCGGTTTCGGCGGCAGCCTCATCTCCATCTTCGCCCGTCTCGGCGGCGGCATATTCACCAAGGGTGCTGACGTCGGCGCCGACCTGGTCGGCAAGGTCGAGGCAGGCATACCCGAGGACGACCCGAGGAACCCGGCCGTAATCGCGGACAACGTAGGCGACAACGTCGGCGACTGCGCAGGCATGGCAGCCGACCTCTTCGAGACCTACGCGGTCACGCTGGTCTCGTCCATGCTGCTCGGCGCCCTGCTCTTCAAGGATGCGGGCCCGGAGGTCGTTTCAAGGACGCTCGCGTACCCGCTGGTCCTCGGCGGCGTCTCCATCATCACATCGATCATAGGCACCTTCTTCGTGAAGATAGGTAGCGACAAGGGCATCATGAGGGCGCTTTACAAGGGCCTCATCGCTGCCGCGGTCCTCTCGGCGATAGCCTTCTACCCCATCACCGTCAAGCTCATGGGCGACCTGGCCAACACCCCGGGCCTTGAGCAGTACTCCGTGATGAACCTCTACATATCGGCGCTGGTCGGCCTGATAGTCACCGGCGGCATGGTCGTAATAACCGAGTACTACACCTCGACCGAGTACACCCCGGTCAAGCAGATCGCGGCGGCCTCCACGACCGGCCACGGCACCAACGTCATCACCGGCCTCGCGGTCTCGATGAAGTCCACCGCCGCCCCGATACTCCTCATCTCGGCGGGCATCCTGGTGGCCTTCCACTGCGCCGGCCTTTACGGCGTCGCAATGGCCGCCGTCTCGATGCTCTCGATGACCGGCATAATCGTCGCCATCGACGCCTACGGCCCGATAACCGACAACGCGGGCGGCATCGCCGAAATGGCCGAGCTTCCCGACTCCGTCCGTGACATCACCGACCCGCTCGACGCGGTCGGCAACACCACCAAGGCCGTCACCAAGGGTTATGCCATCGGCTCCGCGGCGCTCGCGGCCCTCGTGCTCTTCGCCGCGTACACCAAGGAACTCGGCGACGCGCTGGCCACGAACGGCCTGCCTCCCGTGGTCTTCGACCTCTCCGACCCGCTGGTGCTGGTAGGCCTCTTCATAGGCGGCCTGCTCCCGTACCTCTTCGGCGCGATGTCGATGCAGGCGGTCGCGAAGGCAGGCGGCGAGATCGTCGACGAAGTACGCCGTCAGTTCCGCGAGATAAAGGGCATCATGGAAGGCACCGGCAAGCCCGACTACGCAGCCGCGGTCGACATAGTCACCAAGGCCGCCATCAGGGAGATGATGATCCCGGCGCTGCTTCCCGTGCTCGCCCCGATAGTCGTCGGCCTGGTGCTCGGCCCGGTAGCCGTCGGCGGCATGCTGGTCGGCGCGATAGTCACCGGCCTCTTCGTCGCCATCTCGATGACCTCGGGCGGCGGCGCGTGGGACAACGCCAAGAAGTACATCGAGAGCGGCAACTACGGCGGCAAGGGTTCTGACGCCCACAAGGCGGCAGTAACCGGCGACACCGTCGGCGACCCCTACAAGGACACCGCCGGCCCGGCCGTCAACCCGATGATCAAGATCATCAACATCGTGGCACTGCTCATCGTCGGGCTCCTGGCCTCCGGCCACCAGCTCATACACCTGTAGACGATACAGGCCACATCGTGTACAAAGCGGCCCCGTCCGAAAGGACGGGGCCGTGGTTTTTGCAGGGGTTATCGGTTCAGAGCGCTATTTAGGACGGGCGGGCCTCGAATTTTATTGCCATACTTTTATATTGCAATATAGCCATATTATGGTATACTGATGGATAGGACACGCTTCGACTGGGACGAGGAAAAAGACAGGGAAAACCGGGCAAAGCACAGCGTTTCTTTTTCGGTGGCCCAGCGCGCCTTCCTCGACCCTCTCCGTATCATAGTCGAAGACGTAAAACATAGTGGCGAGGAAGACCGGTTTTACTGCATCGGCCATGTGGACGATGGCATAATGACTGTGAGGTTTACTTACAGGGGCAACGTCATCCGCATTTATGGCGCAGGCTATTGGAGAAAGGGGAGGAAAATATATGAAGAAGAAACTAAATTACACCGAAGGCCCGGCGGCTGAGTTTAGGGTCGTCAAGGACTTCCTCCCTCCGCCTGACCAGTTGGTACTGAAGGAAGATAACGTCAAGGTAACCATCGCCCTGAAAAAATCGAGCGTCGAGTTCTTTAAGAAAGAGGCTAAAGAGCAACATACCTCGTATCAGAAAATGATCAGGCAGTTAATAGACAGGTACGCGTCTCATTACAAGAATACAAAGAGCGCGTGAGATGCACATGAGGACTACAAGTTAAGCCGCTGGATTCCCGCTTTCGCGGGAATGACGGTGTGGGTTTAGACAAGGGCCGACACACAGGTCGGCCCCTACAATTTGGAAGAAGAAAAGGAAAATTCATGGGTTTCAACTGCGGCATAATAGGATTGCCGAACGTCGGCAAGTCCACCATATTCAACGCTCTCTCGAGCGCGGGCGCGCAGGCGTCCAACTACCCCTTCACGACGATTGACCCGAACGTAGGTATCGTCGAGGTGCCGGACCCGCGTCTCGACAAGCTCGGAGGGATGTACAAGCCCAAGAAGCTCACGTACACGACCGTCGAGTTCGTGGACATCGCGGGCCTGGTCAAGGGCGCGAGCAGGGGCGAGGGCCTGGGCAACAAGTTCCTCGGGAACATACGCGAGGTGGACGCGATAGTCCACGTCGTGCGCTGCTTCGAGGACCCGGACGTCGTCCACGTGGACGGCTCGATAGGCCCGAAGCGCGACATAGAGGTGGTCGAGACCGAACTGATGATGGCCGACCTGGACACCGTGGACAAGCGGCTCCTCAAGAAACAGAAGGAGTCGAAGGGCGGCGACAAGGCGGCGAAGGCAGAGCTGGAGCTTCTTGAGCGGCTGAAGGTGATGTTGGAGAAGGGCGAGTCCATCAGGCGCGGCGTATACAACGAGGAAGAGTCGGCGATGCTGAAGCTGATGTTCTTACTCACGTCGAAGCCGGTGCTCTACGCCGCGAACGTGGCCGAGGACGACCTCGAAGGGAATTCGAAGATGGTGGCCGAAGTGCGGGAGGTCGCGGCGGCAGAGGGCGCGGGCGTGGTCGTGATATGCGGCAAGACCGAGGCTGAGATAACGGCACTTGCACCCGAGGACAGGCCCGCATTCCTGGAGGCGCTCGGGCTTTCCGAGTCCGGCCTCAACCGGCTCATCCGGACGGGCTACGAACTGCTCGGCCTCGTGACGTTCTTCACCGTGGGCGAGGACGAGTGCAAGGCATGGACGGTCTGGAAGGGCGCGAAGGCGCCGCAGGCCGCGGGCAGGATACATTCCGACTTCGAGCGTGGCTTCATCCGGGCAGAGGTAGTCTCGTACGAGGAACTGGTCAGGCTCGGCTCCTGGAACGCCGCGAAGGAAAAAGGCGTGCTCAGGCAGGAGGGCAAGGAGTACGTCGTGTCCGACGGGGACTGCATACTGTTCAAGTTCAACGTTTAGGACGGGTCTTTCCTCTCCCCACTCCCCTCTGCGGGAGAGGGGTTGGGGGTGAGGGCTATGTTTTTTGTCGGGGACGTATGCGTTATAGCATCGTCCATGCGCCATATTTTCATAATATGGCTTGATTTTTCAGGCATTCCGTGGTAAAAAGATAAGCTTTAGTGTCGTGGACATAGGGTCCGCGGCTCCTTGCTCTTCCCGTAAAGCCGGGGGGGGCTGTATAACCCATGAGGAGGTTAGAAGATGTTGAGGGATTACGAGTCGATTTTCATACTCGCTCCCAACCTTGACGAGGCCGAGGCAGGAAAGCTCGCGCTCAAGATGCAGGAGGTCGTCACCGGGAACGGCGGCGAGATCGTCAAGGTGGAGAAATGGGGCAAGAGGAGGCTTGCGTACGAGATAGGCAAGCACAAGAAGGGCGATTACATACTGATACAGTTCAGGGGCGAGGCCGTCACGGTTGCGGAGCTTGAGCGCAATTACAAGATGACCGAGTCCGTGATAAAGTTCCTGACGATACGGCTTGAGAAGGAAGCGCTTGCACACCTCGAAAGGCAGGCGGCTGCCGAGGCGGCGGCGCTGAAGCCTGAATCAGCCGAAGCCCCCGCGGAGGCCGTTGCGGCACCTGCGGCCCCGGCGACGGAAGAGACCGCGGCGGCGGAAGAGACCGCGGAAGCGGCCGGTTAAGAATAGTCCAAGGAGAGCCGAATGACGAGCTTCAACAAGGTCATCCTCATGGGCAACCTTACGAGGGACCCGGAACTCAGGTACAACCCGAACGGCACCGCGGTGGCAAGCTTCAGCATCGCGCTCAGCCGGAAGTACAAGCAGGGCGAGGAGTTCAAGGAAGAGGTCAGCTACATCGACATCGTCGTCTGGGGCAAGCAGGCCGAGAACTGCGGGCAGTACCTGTCCAAGGGACGCGGCGTGCTGGTCGAGGGACGGCTCCAGCAGAGGCGCTGGGAGACCGACGACGGCCAGAAGAGGAACAAGGTCGAGGTGGTCGCAAACAGCGTCCAGTTCATGCCGAAGAAACAGGCCGGCTCCGAGCCGGACTCAGGTGAGATGATAGACGAGGGAGACATCCCGTTCTAACGATAAATATTAACAAGCGGATTTTTCGCTGCGCCCTGGACGGTGCCGGATGGTGCAACCTGGGCGACTAAATAATTGTACGGAGGGAATATGCAGGTAGAGAAAAAGAGACGTTTTCAGCGCAGGAAGGTCTGTCACTTCTGCGCGGACAAGATACCATTCATAGACTACAAGGACACGAAGACCATCAGGGGCTACGTTACCGAGCGCGGCAAGGTCGTACCCCGCAGGATTTCGGGCAACTGCGCGAAGCACCAGCGCGAGCTGACGACAGCCATAATGAGGGCCAGGAACATCGCCCTTCTCCCGTTCGTGGGCGAGAGGTTCTAAAGCAAAGTCTTGCAAGCCGACCAAGCACAAAAGAGACTGCCGGGGAGCCTGCTCCCCGGCGTCCTTGCCATCTCAGTCCTCGCGGCGTCATACCTGCTACCCATCATAGGCACGTTCTTTATACCGCTTTTGCCAGCGCCGCTCGCGTATGCGAGGCTGCGCTACGGCACCGCGAACTTCCTCGCTTCATCCATACCCTGCATACTACTCGTCAGCATCACCGGCGGCTTTCCTGTCGTGACCGCGGTCGTGCTCGCACTATGCATCTCGGGCTATGCGATCGGCGGCGCGCTCCGTTCCGGCGTGCCGTACGATAGGGCGGTTTTCAAGGCAGGGCTTGTCCCGGCGCTCGTTGTAGGGCCATTGCTCGGGTTTTATTATCTGCTTGCGGGGGCCGACCCCTGGACGCTTCTCGGCCAGACCATGGACCAGGGCCTGAAGGAGTCCGTAGAGCTTTACAAGAGGATTGGGATGTCCCAGTCGGACATTGTCACCGTCCTTCCGTCGCTCAAGCTGTTCTCGCGGATGCTGGTCGAGTTCCTCCCCGCCGTTTCCGTCTGCTTCATGGCCCTTACGGCGTTCTTCAACTACTTCCTTGTGAGGTCGCATGCGGCGAGGGCCGGCATCCTGGCTGGCGAAGCGGAACCCATGAACCGCTGGACCGCGCCCGACCTCGCGGTCTGGGGCGTCATCGTGCCGGGCTTCCTGCTGATACCGAATGTCCCGCTTCTCAGGCAGGCGGCGGGCAACCTGTTCGCTGTCTTCGGCCTCGTCTTTCTGTTCCAGGGAGTAGCGGTCGTCTCGTTCTACTTCGAGAAGGTCAAGCTCACGCCTTTCCTTAAAGGGCTCGGCGCGTTCATCATTGCGATGCAGCCGTACCTGATGCTTGCCATGTGGTGCGTGGGCCTGTTCGACACCTGGGCCGACTTCAGAAAACTCCGCGCAAAGCAGACGCCCGCTAAATAAGGCCGAAACATAATACAACTGCTTACGTATAAGCGGCCAAATAGCCAGATACCCGAATGGTCTTATAACTCAAGCTTGCAAAAGCGATTTATGACGGGCAGGCAGGTTGCGTTTCCTGTTTTGTGGTGTTATTGACACACGGGCGCGCGATGTCTGTGTCCGGAGCGACACATGCCCGGTTTGCATACCTGCCGGGATGTGTTTCAGTGCTCCGCAAGTCACCATATTTTCCCTTGTAATGCATGGTGTTGTGAAATGTTACATTATTGCATCCCTCTGGCATTGAAATTGCAAACAAACTGGATGTACGGGTGTGAAATTAATGGCGGGCCGAATAACGCAAGGTCTAAAAAAATCTTGACAAGAAAGATTGCCGATGATATAGTCATTCAACTCATAGTCTCTAAAGGCTTATCGGATATATTGTATAGATTTTTCCCGAGGAGGTGATGATACCGCAGTCTTCATAAATCACATTCTAATACTGCAGAAAGGAGGGTGATAGTCTAAACGACCTGTAGTACATTACAAGCGGCTTAACTAGTAGTTTAGATGTATCATTTGGCAGGAAACAATAAGGAGGAGAATAGAGATGAAGAAGATGCTGTTTGCATTGCTTGTCGGCGTAATGATGATAGGTACCGCCTCGATTGCGGCGGCCGAAGTCACCGTCGGCGGCAGCCTTGAAGTGCGTTATGACCTTTGGAACAACCTTACCCTCAACAGGATGGTAACGGTCGACAACACCCAGAACTTCTTCGCGGAGCGCATACTGCTCAACGTTGACGCGAAGGTTGCGGAAGGCCTCGAAGGCTATGTAGAGCTGGTTAGCTCCAATGGCGATGTTTCCCCCATAGATGAGCGTGGCTGGGGTTTTGATGGCGGCATCAACGACAATGCTTCCGTCTCCGCAATGAACTACGAAGGTGAGCGCATGGCCGTCAAGCAGGCCTGGATCAACTTCATGATACCCGGCGCCCCCGTCGGCATCAAGATAGGCCATCAGCCGCTGGCCCTCGGCCACGGCATATTCCTCGACAGCCACAGGATGGGCCAGGACGCGATACTGATCTACTCCAAGCCCATACCGGAACTGCTCGTAGCGGGCGTGTACGTCAAGTCCCTCGAGAACTCGAGCACAGTACCAAGCACAAACACTGGTGTAGCGATTGCCAACACGCACAAGGACGTGGACGTGTATGCTGCTCTTGCCAACTACACCTGGATGGAGAACAACACCGTCGGCGTGTTCTACCTCTATGGTCATGACGCCACCAACGTCCCGGGCGTGCTGGACAGGAACGGCAATGCGGCGAACGTCGCCAAGATCCATGACTTAGGGATGACGATGGACGGCGCCATCGCCGGCATCAACTACAAGGGTGAAGTTGACTACCAGAATATCAACGCCAATGGCGGCGGTATCGGGTTCGGCGTCAACAACGCCTGGGCCGCAATGCTCGGCGGCAGCTACAATGTGATGAACATTGCCACCGTGGGCATGGACGCCGCCTACGGCTCCGGCACCTCCGGCAACGGCAGGTTCGGAAGCCAGCAGTATTCCTCGACGGCCACGGGCCCCAGGACCTTCCAGAACCCGTACGGCACGACCTCTTACAACTATGCCTTCCTGTACAACGACAAGATAGGCCAGGGCATGTACGGCACGGGCGCTGGCCTGGGCCTCGGCGACGGCACCGGCGGTTTTGGCCTTGCCAACACCAGCTACCTGAAGCTCACCGTCGGCGCTACCCCGATGGACAGGCTGAATGTCGGCCTGGACTTCCTCTACCTCAGGGCCTCCGCCTCGTCTTATCCTACTCAGTCCCGCGACCTCGGCTGGGAAGTTGACGCCAACGTCGGCTACAAGATCTACGACAATCTGAAGCTCGACGTCAACGGCGGCGTGTTCGTCCCGGGAGCCTGGTATGCCTTCCAGGGCCGTCCGAGCAACGTTGGCACCGCTGTCAATACGCTTACCGACCCGACCAACGCCAGCAGCCCGATCAGGAGGCAGTTGGCCTTCGGTGCTGAGACGAAGCTGACCCTGAACTTCTAAGTGCCTGTGCGGTCCTCCCAGACCGGGCACACTTAAAAGCCCAGTGCAAGACAATACCCGGTCCCGCGAAAGCGGGGCCGGGTTTTTTATTGGCCATGTTATAATCTCCCTATGAAGCCATTTCTTGACGTCCAATATATACTCGCCGAAATATCATTTCTCATCGAGCCCGGCCGTGAGGCATACGTTGTTGGCGGGACGGTCCGGGACTTGGCTCTCGGCAGGCAGACAGGAGATGTGGACATCGCCGTTACCGGCGACGCAGGCGGGCTTGCGAAGAGGCTGGCTGGTCGTCTCGGCGGGACGGCATTCGTGATGGACGCGGAACGGGACGTGCACCGGGTTGTGGTGAAGGACGCCGCTTTGCAGGTGGACATATCGCCGCTCAAAGCCAGGAGCCCTCACCCCCCGGCCCCCTCTCCCACAAGGGGCGAGGGGGAACTTTCTAATACCCTCCCCACCTGCGGGGGAGGGCAGGGTGGGGGTTATGGCATCCATGACGACCTTGCGGCGCGCGACTTCACGGTAAACGCGATGGCGATAGCCATCACCCCCGGCATTCAGCCCTCACCCCTTCATCCCCGGCCCATGAGCCCTCACCCCCCGGCCCCCTCTCCCAGAGGGAGAGGGGGAGGTATTTATATCCCTCTCCCTCTGGGAGAGGGACTACAGGGTGAGGGTTCCCCTCAAGGAGGGCAGGGTGGGGGCTATTATATCGACCCATTCGGAGGGATGTCCGACATAGACTCCAAAACCATACGCGCAATGCACGGGGGTACGTTCACCGCCGACCCGCTTCGTCTCATACGCGCATTCCGCCTCGCATCACAGCTCGGTTTCGGGATAGAAGCGTCCACGCTGTTACTCATCAAAGAGTTTTCGCCGTTGATATCGGGCATGTCGCCCGAACGCGTGCGCGACGAAATATACCTCATCCTTGAAGGGCAAGGTTCATCTGACGCATTCCGTCAAATGTCCGACGCAGGGTTGCTCCGTGAGATAATAAAAGAGGCCGGGCCGATGGATGGACTCCCGCAGGGTGATGCGCACGACCACGACCTTCTTGAGCACTCCCTGAAGGCGATGGGTTATGCAGAAGATGTCATGCGGGACCTGGCGCGTTACTTCGGCGATAAGGCCGCCGAGGTGGGGAGGTACCTCGAAACCCAGGTTGACGGCGGGCTCTGCATGTCCGGGCTGGTCAAGCTATGCGCGTTTCTGCACGACGTGGGCAAGCCGTCAAGAATGAGGTCTGACGAGGGCAGGATAAGGTTCATCGGTCACGACGACGAGGGCGCGAAGATAAACGTGGGTATCGCCGCGAGGCTGAAAATGTCGGGCCGGGCCGCGGAGGCGCTTTCTAAGGTCACGAGGTGGCACATGCGGCCCCTGCATTTAAGCCAGAGGGATATGACGCGCCATGCGCTGTTCAGGTACGTCAGGGACATGGGCTACGACCTGCCCGCGTCTCTTGTCGTCGCGCTCGCGGACGCGTTCGCAACGAGGGAGAGGCCGGACTCGATGGCTACCGACGTCGAGGGGATTGTAATGGCCGCGGCCGGGTATTACTACGGCGAGTACAGCAAGGCCAGGGAGGAGCCTCTAATCAGGGGCGATGACCTGATAGGCGTCTTCGGGCTTAAGCCGGGCCCGGTTATAGGCAGGATATTGTACGACGTCGAGGAGAAAAGGGCCGAGGGTGTCCTGACGGACAGAGACGAAGCGATAGTGTATGTAAGGGAAAATCTGGGGAGGTTTACGTAGCCGAACCCACGGCCTGCTCTTCTTTTCTTATCCTGTCGAGCAGCATGCCGGAGATATTGTTCTTCTCGAAGTATTCCCGTTCCAGGTCCTCGACGTAGAAGCGGTCGAGCCCGGAGTTTGCGAGGAAGTCCTCGCGGAGCTTCGCGTTGCTCCCTGCGATTATAACTGGGAGCAGGTTCTGCGTGTAGAACGCCTCCTTGCGGATGTTTATCACGGCGTCCCTGAATATCTTTTCGGTCGCATCCCCGGGAATCGACTTCTTGTCGAGCATCTCCTTCCATGTCTCGGCGATGAACTGGTCCTGGGACTCCCTGTCCGAGAGGTCGCTGTAGAAGCTCTTTATCTTCTCCTTCATGAAGGAGTGGACCGCGGAGTAGTCCTTCTCTTCCTTGATTATGTCGGCAAGTTTCTCGATGATGTCCTTTATAGAGGCGTTGCCCTCCTCCACTTCCAGGATTCCCTTGAAGAGAGTCGAGACCTTGCGTCGGCCGAAGCTTGTCATGTACTTGTTCTGGAGCGCGCTCTTTATGAAGAGGGCGTTGAAAAGTCCCTTGTCTATGTCGTCGAAGGCCCGCTTGTTGCCGAGGAGGCTCCGTATCTGGTCCTCCCTGACTTCCGCGTCCTCCATGAAGGATATCCTGCTTATCGCCGCGAACGTCGTGTCGAAGCGGTCGAAGTAGGTGATTATGTAGCCGAAGCTCTCGAGCAGCGACATGTCGTTCGACTCTATCGCCTTCTCGTCAGCCAGGCGGCAGGTTTCGAGCAGTATCTCCTCGAAGGTGTTGTCCCTGTGCGAGATGGCCTGCTGTTTGGACCTGAGCAGCTTCACAAGGTCTTCGTTGTTGATATGTCCAGCCGCGTGCCCTTTAAGGAAGAGGCCTTCGAATATCGCCCTCGTCTCCCTGATATGCTCCGGCTCGTGTACTTCCTTTATCTTCTTGCCCTTAAGCAGCAGCTCGTCCAGGGTGTCGAACAGGTTGAGCGGTATCCTGTTCCGGATGCTCAGCGTCCTCAGGCGGGTGAGCTTCGCCATGTCGAGGTGGTCCACCTCTTTTTTCCCGGAGCAGTCTATGAGGATAGCCTTGTACTCGTCGACTATCCTCCTGTTCTCCGGGTGCTTGTACATCACGTCTATCTTTATGCGCTCCTGCTGGTACCGGTCTATCTCGTATAGCTGGGACATGGCGGAAAGCTTGGCCGCGCCCGTCTCGTCTATTGTGCGCGTCTTGGAGTACAGCTCTTTGAAGGTCCTCAGGTATTCCTCGTGGTAGCGGTGCACCAGCCGTATCAGGAAGAGTATGCTCCTCTCCTCCCTGAGTTCGAGGAATATCTCGCGGACCAGAGCCGCGTCGTCCGCCTTGCCGACCTTGTTCGTGTGCTTCAGGTATTTTCCTACGAGCCGGAGTATATCCTCCTGCCTTTGTGCGGTGTCGGGATTTGCGTCCGAATGGACGAAGAAATGGTAGTTGCTTACCGCGTTGCCGTTCAGGAACACACGGCCGAAGACGTCCTCGCCGTTTACGTCGCTTGTGAAGTTTATCCGTTCTGACTGCGGCGAGTACACCGCCCCGTACATCACCAGCCGGTTCAGGACGTCTTTTTTTATCAGGTCTTTCTTGGGAAGGTCAATCCCGAACATGTACTCGCAGAAGCTGCCGCCGTTCGCCCGGTAGGATATGCCTTCTGGTGTAATCCGGAACTCGTTGCCGGAAGAGAAGAAGCGCACGAGGTTCTTCCCGTCCTTCTCGGACATCTCATGGAAATAGCGGTTCGAGATGTCCCGGCCGGCTACCGTGACGTAGTATTCCACCTTGTCGTTTATCTGGCCGTGGAGACGGATGTCCTGGATCATGAGGGTCCCTGAAAGGCTGATATAGTAAAGTCAGATTTGGAATTATATCATGGAAGGACGGCGGGATTCAAAGAAAAAACTTTCTTTTTGCCGGGCTGCGGTATCAGTCGGATTCCTCGGGCAGGTGCTTCACGGCCTTGGAAGCGGACGGTTTCTCCTGCTTCTCCTGGACTGCCGGCTCCTTGGCCTTTGCCGGTGAATGCTCTTCAGGCGCGGTCCCGGCCTTGAAGCATTCCTTCACGACCTCCCTGGTCTGAGCGCCAGGCAGCAGGCCGGTCTCGGAGTCGACGTCCACGAACTCTATGCCCTCCGGGACCGCAAAGTCGTCCTCGGCCGAGCCGCCGCCCGCCGAGCCCATGAACCTGGTCCAGACCGGGAGAGCGGCCCTCGCCCCGGCCTCGCCGTGGCCGAGCGTCTTGTGGTCGTCGTAGCCGACCCAGACCCCTGCCACGAGCGACTGCGTGTACCCGACGAACCAGGCGTCCTTGTAGTCGTTCGTCGTGCCGGTCTTGCCCGCGACGGGCAGACCCAGGAAGCTTGCGCCCTTCGCGGTGCCACGCAGTACCGCGTCCTTCAGGATGCTGGTAATCTGGTAAGCGGTTATGGGCGAGACGACCTGCTCCATCTCGGTCGTGCCCCCTTCGAGGTAGTTCCCGCGCGCATCCGTTATCTGGCTTATCGTGTACGGCTTCACCCTGTAGCCCTGGTTGGCGAATGAGCAGTAGGCGGCAGTCAGCTCCATCGGGGTGACCCCGCACGAGCCGAGGCCCAGGGTCAGGTCCCTGGCGAACGGGCCGGGCATCCCGAGCTTCTGGGCGAGTTCTATGACGCTTTGCACCCCTATCTGGTGCAGGAGTTCGACCGTCACGACGTTCCGGGACTGGACGAGGGCCTCCCTGAGCCTGGTCGGCCCGTAGAACTCGTGGTCGTAGTTCGCCGGTTTCCACTTGTCGTCGTCGTAGCTTACCGGCCCGTCGTCTATCGTGCTCGCGGGAGTGAAGCCGGCTTCCATCGCGGCGGCGTAGACGAACGGCTTGAAGGCGGAGCCGGGCTGACGGCGTGCGTAAAGGGCATGGTTGTACTCGTTTTTCTGGAAATCGAAACCGCCGACCTCCGCCTTTACCTTGCCTTCCCAGGGGTCGATGGCGACGAGCGCGCCCTGGGCGAGAGGCTCCTGTTCGAGGGAGAAGGCCACCTGTTTCGTCTTGGTGTCGAAGCTCTTGACGCGCGCCTCGACCACGTCGCCGGGGTGCAGTATGTCAGCCGCCGTCTTCTTGGCCCCGTCCTTGCCTGCGGCCCAGAGCATGTCCTTGAGAGCTATGCGCCCCTTCGCGCCCCGGGCCGAGACGAGCGCCTTCTCCTTGTCCGTCTTCAGCACCGTGGCCGTGAATATCTCACCGGCCTGGAACGTGGACGACTGCCCGGGCGGGTCGTCCTGGAGGTTTTCCATTTCATCGGCGTCCTTGTGGGCCAGAGGGCCCCTGTAGCCCTGACGCTTGTCGAGAGCCCTCAGTCCGTCTTCGAGCGCCCTGGTGGCCGCAAGCTGCTGGCGGTAGTTTATAGTCGTCCTGACTGTCAGCCCTTCCTTGTAGACCTTGTCGGGGCCGTACTTCTTCTCGAGGTATATCCGTATCTGCTCGACCAGGTGCGGCGCAACCTCTTCGTTGGCGCGCATGTTCTTGAGCGTCAGCGGCTGGGCTAGGGCCTTGTCGGCCTGTCCGCGCGTCAGGACCTTCTCGTCCACCATACGCCCGAGCACGGTCGCCTCGCGGCCTCGCGCCTGTTCCATGCTGTTGTACGGGGAGTAGTTCGCGGGCGAGCGTATCAGGCCCGCGACCAGGGCGCACTCGCCGAGCGTCAGGTCGCCCACGTGCTTGCCAAAGTAAGTCCGGGCGGCCATCTCGACACCGTATGCCCCGTGCCCGAAGTAGACCTTGTTCAGGTAAAGTTCGAGTATCTCGTCCTTGGTCAGCTGGTCTTCTATCTTCTTGGCGAGCACCGCCTCCTTAAGCTTCCTCGACAGGTTCTTCTCGGGGGACAGGAAAAGGACCTTGGCGAGCTGCTGGGTTATCGTGCTCCCGCCCTCCTTGAGGCTGACTGACAGCATATCCTTCAGCACCGCCCGAAGTATGCCCTGGTAGTCGAGCCCGTTGTGCTCGTAGAACCGGGCGTCCTCGACCGCGACGACCGCCTTCTTTATCCCGTCCGGGATATGGGCGAGCGGCACGAAGATGCCCTTGTCCACCTTCAACCGGCCTATAAGATGGTCGTCCTCGGAGAATATCTGCGTGCCAAGCGGCGGCTTGTAGTTCTTGAGCGAGGTTATCTGGGGCAGGTCGCGGGACACTGTCTTGAAGATGGCGTAGCTCGCGCCTGTCGTTATGGCGAGTATAGACACCACAGCGAGTACGATTATCTTCAGCTTGAGGAATGTGGAGACCCTGGCCGGAAACCTTTTCCTGAGGGACGCGGGGAGCTTTCTTCTGGACATCTAAGTGCTGTGACCCTGATTATTATTAATGCCGAAAACTAAAAAAATATGATACCACCTATGGCTTTGGAAATCAACAGTTAAAAGAATTGCCGACGGCCTTGCTAATTGCGTCCGGTTATGGTATTTAAGTCATGTGACCGTTGGCCGTGGGTTATTATTTTACGGGCCAAAATATTCGCCGGCCGTCCCGGAGTAACCCTTCAACAAACTTGCGTCTGTTCCAGGGTAACTCCGGAATCTCCCGGCTGCAGGATTTTGTCTCGTAAAATAATAACCCACGGCTTAATTGATATCAGGAGGGTATATGCCCGGTATAGTCCAGAAGTCCATAGAGGTGGGGAGGTGCTCCGTAAACTGCCTGAAGGCCGGGAACGCGTCGGGCAGGGACATCCTGCTCCTGCACGGGATGAGCTTCCAGGCCCAGACATGGCGCGACTTAGGCACCCTCGACGCCCTGGGCGGTGCGGGCTACGACGTAACCGCGATAGACATGCCCGGCTTCGGGCTCACGAAGAAGTGCGGCGCAGGCCCCGACGCCGTGCTTTCCGGGGTTATCGAGGCCGAGGCCATGAGGAAGCCGGTGCTGGTCGGGCCGTCGATGGGCGGCAGGATAAGCCTTAACTTCGCGCTCGACTACCCGGACCTGGTAGGCGGGCTCGTGCTGATAGGCACGGTCGGGGTAGAGGAGAACCGGGGGAGGCTCAGGACCGTGAGGGTGCCCACGCTGATAGTATGGGGCGGCAACGACCATATCGCGTCAATATCGAACGCGGAGCTTCTGAACAGGGAGGTAGCAGGTTCTAAGCTTCTAGTGATCGACGGGGCGCGTCACCCGGCGTACCTGGACGCGCCTGAGCTTTGGCACAGGGAACTGCTGGGGTTCCTGAAAGAGAATTTCGGGTAGTACCACTACTGTTGTCACCCCGCACTTGATGCGGGGCCCAGGAATTTTGAACTTTCTGGATTCCCGCCTTCGCGGGAATGACGTCACTTAAAAATCAACTCCGTCATCTCCGTCACGACATCCTCGTCGCTTGAATCCACTTCCATAAGCTGATTCTTCGCGTATCCCTTCTTGACGCCTTCCGGTAAGGCGGAGACGAGCTTGACCGCCTTCCTTGTCGGGTGCGTCTTTATGGCCGTGTACGCGCGGACAATCGCCGCGACCGTCGCCTCCTGGAGGACTATCGTCTCGCCTTCTGTTGTGCTGATTGCGAGCCTCAGGTGCCTGTGGCCGGACGAGACGGCGAGGATGGCGGATGCTATGTCTTCGTTTTTGATTATCAACATGACAGCCTACGGCGCATACCACCACCAGTCGCGCGGACGGGGATGGTGGTGCCTGCGGTAATAGTTGTCGTCGCTTTCGTCGTCATCATCGTCTTCGTCGTCATTGTCCTTCTTGTCGGATTTCTTGACGGACTTGTCGGACTTCTTGTCCTTGCTGTCCTTGTCGCCTTTGGCGTCCTTCGTCTTTGCCTCTTTTTTGGAGTTCTTTTTTGTTTCTTTCTTGGTGTCTTTCCTGGGCTCGGCCTTGTCCTTGACCTCGTCCTTGGGTTTGTCGTCTTTTTTGGTCTCGGACTTAACGTCCTTCTCGTGGCTGTCGGTGTTCTGCTTCCCGCACCCAGTCAAACCCAGGCAGAAACATACGAAAAATGCTGTAATAAATATTGCGGACAGCTTGCCGAGCCTTGGCATCGCGCCTCCTATTCGGTCCCCTCGTGCCCCTTGAGCCTTTCCTTCAGCTCTATTATCCGCATCTCGCGGCCGACCGAGAACTTGCGGAAACGCTCCAGGTCCTCGACCTTCTGCTTCAGTTCCTCATATAGCATGGAGGTTTCTATTACGACGCCGACATAGCCGCCTATCGTGGTGAGCGTGTCCAACTGCCGGGTGTCTATGCCGTCGTACTTGGACGACCACACGTACAGGACACCCAGTACCTTGCCCTTGGTCGTTATGGGTACGGCGGCGCAGGACTGGGTGCCGAGCGCCTTCACCGCCGCGGGTATCGCGTCGAGGGACTCGTCGGTCCGCTCCCGTGCGAAGTAGGTCTTGCCCGCCAGCACCTCGTCCTTGAACCACGGCTCCTCCAGGCTCGACTGCGCAACGTCCTGTCTGGCTGTCTCGCACAGGCCGCCCCAGGCCTTCAGCTCTGCCTTGTCGCCCTCGATAAGGTATATGCCCAGGTAGGCCGCGTCCAGCAGGTCCTTCACCGCTTCTATGATTGAGGGGATAACCCTGTCCATCTCGAGAGACTTGCTTACCGCCATGGCGACCTTGTTCAGGGTGGAGAGCTCCCTGTTTTTCAGCAATATCTCTTCCGCGTCCAGCTCCATCTTCCGGTATGAGTCCTGGAGCTTCCGCCCGGATACCTCGAGCTCCTGTTTCGCCTGCTCCAGCGAGCCTATCCTGTCGCTTGCCGACTCGACGTCCTTGTACAGGAAGGTCAGTATGGCCACCACGACGAACGAGATGCTGTTCACGCTACCCGTGTAGGGAGAGATGCTTTCCCATACGTCCCGGTGCCCCATCAAGACCAGTATCCGTTTCAGCACGTGGCCGACCGAATGGGACAGGGCGAAGACCGCGAGCGCTATAACCTGCCACTGTAGGTACATCCAGAGCGGTCTGTTGGGCCGCATCCTGATAATGAGGGTTATACTGATGACGAGGTAGGCCGAAAAGCCCATTATCAAAATGTTCGCGACAAAGTCGAAAAGCCATATGGGGAAGAGGCTGGCTATCACCGGGACTCCTCCTCGATGTATTTCCTCAGCCGGTAAAGGCCGACCGTGAGGAATACGAAGGCCGGCACAAGGAAGAAGTACTCGATGAGACTCAATATATAGTAGCCGTAGGACGGGAGGTCTTTCAGGAGTATAGTGCTGTTTTTGATGTAGCCGCCCGCCAGGTCCATCTCTCGCCTTGCCGTGTGGGCGAAGAACGTGTCCACGTTCCAGAGCAGGAAGAAGAGCGCCGCCCACCTGATGGAGCGCCAGCCCGGTACCTGAGACACTGACGGCCTTTTTAGGACCGACATCATGAAGGCCATAGCGGCGGCAAATATAATGTGGGCAAGCTGGTGGACGAAGAACCCTTCCGGGTCGCCGTGCTCCTGGACCGCGAAGGCCTGGGGCGCATACACAAGAACGAATAACGCGGCGGCGGAAAAGATGGATACTGCTCTTCTTAGCATGTCCGCTCCATCTCGACAAGAAAAGCCGTTGGAATGGTGAATGTCTGTTCGATTATCATAGCATTACAAATGAAATTAAGCAACAGTTTACGTATAGCTGTCATGCAAACGTCTGAACCGGTGGGAAGCTCCGTTTTTCTCTGGACTTGGGCGGTCAAATTAGGTATAATTCTTGATAAAACACCCCCGCGCGGAAACATGTCCAGGATTTTCAAAATTATTCTTGACATCGTTTGACCGTTTTAATAGCATAGAAATTCACTTTGCGGGGCCGGGCGCGCTTTTTTGCGAAAACCGGCCGCCGTTTACCGGAGGCATTACGGATGAAGAGTTACGTTTTCTTCTGGGGCTGCACCATACCGGCCCGTTTCGCGTTTCAGGAAAAGGCCGCGCGTCTCGTGGCAGGGAGGATGGAAGTCGGCATCGTGGACCTCGATGGGTTCACCTGCTGCCCCGAGAAAGAACTGGTCAAGAGCATGGGCGACGAGCTGTGGCTCCTGACCGCGGCCCGGAACCTCGCGCTCGCGGAGTCTACAGGTCTCGACCTGGTCACCCCCTGCAACGGCTGCTACGGGACGCTGAAAGGCGCGAAGGCCGAGCTACACAAGTCCCCGAAGCTGAAGGCGATGGTCAACGAGCGCTTGGCCGAGATAGGGATGAAGTACGAGGGGAAGATTAAGGTATACCACATGCTGGAGCTCTTCCACGACGTCATTTCCCCGGCAAAGATAGCGACATACGTAAAGAAACCCCTGAAGGGGATGAGGATAGGCGTACACTACGGCTGCCACATGATGCGGCCCGCGAAGGTACTGAACTTCGACGACCCGATACACCCGGTCAAGTTCGACGCCCTGGTATCCGCGCTCGGAGCGAAGAGCCTGGACTATACCACGAAGATGCTCTGCTGCGGCGGCGGGCTCAGCAACGTCGGGAACGTATCCGAGGGGCAGGGCCTCGTCAGGCGTAAGCTCCAGGAGTTGAAGGGCCTCGAGGCCGACGCCATGACCACGGTCTGCCCTTCCTGCTACTCCCAGTATGACATGCAGCAGTTCATGCTCGCAAAGTCAGGCGAGAAGTACGGTATACCGGTCATCTCCTACCAGGAACTGCTTGCGCTCTCCATGGGGTTCTCGCCCGAGGAGATAGGCATGGACATGCACAAGGTGGACACTGCCGCGTTTGTTGCCAAGTGGGAGAAGAACCTGGGCAGGCATGCGAAGACGAGGGAGGTCTTCGACGTCCCGTCGATAGAGCGCTGCATATCCTGCGCGGCCTGCACGAACGACTGCCCGGTCACTCTCAACGTAGACGGCGTGAACCTCCACGCCATGATGAAGAAGGTGCTGACGGATGATCTGGAGGAAGTGCTAAAATCCCCGGACATCTGGCGCTGCGTCGAGTGCCACACCTGCGTCGAACTCTGCCCGCAGTGCTACGGCATGGAGACCGTCTTTCACAAGCTGAAGCAGATGGCGGTGGAGCGCGGCTACGTGCAGCCGACGACCAAGAAGGCGATGGATATGTTCGCGTCCACCGGCAGGCTCGGCGAGGCGTCCAAGTCCCAGAGGAAGAAGCTGGGCCTCGGAGACGCGCCTAAGACCGGGGTTGAGGACTGGAAGAAGCTGATAAAGAAGACGTGAGGGATAAGGACGTGGGTGATAAAGACGTGAGTGGGAAAGACGTGAAACGTGTTATCGCGCACGTCTTTATTGCTAACGTGTTTTCCTCCAACGTATTTACCGCACACGGCATTTAGGAGGTTTTCGTAACATGAACCATTGGTGGGAAAAGGACATGTCCGGTTGCGGGCTGTCCGGGATAATCAACACGGACGGGAAGCGCATATCAGGCTCCGTGGTCAGGAAGTCCATCGCGCTCCAGCACGACCGGGGCAACGGTCTCGGCGGCGGCTTCGCGGCCTACGGGATTTACCCGGACTACAAGGACTACTACGCCCTGCACATAATGTATACCGAGGAGCCGGGCAAGCCGACGCGGGACCTCTACGAGGCCCGGAAGGAGACCGAGGCCTACCTGGACGGCACGCTGTCGGTCAAGAAGGGCGAGGACATACCGGTAAAGATTACGGACAAGGTCAAGTCACACCCGCTCCTGAACCGCTACTTCGTCAAGGTCAGGCCGGACAAACTCGCGGAAGTCGGCGGCGGCATGAACGAGGACGACTTCATAGTAAGCGTCGTCATGCACATAAACGACAAGATAAACAACGCCTTCGTTTTTTCTTCCGGCAAGAACATGGGCGCGTTCAAGGGAGTCGGGTTCCCCGAGGACATCGCCGACTTCTTCATGATTGAGAACTACGAGGGGTACACCTGGACCGCGCACAACCGCTTCCCGACCAACACGCAGGGCTGGTGGGGCGGGGCGCACCCGTTCACGCTTCTCGACTGGTCCATCGTGCATAACGGCGAGATATCGAGCTACGGCATAAACAAGCGCTACCTCGAGATGTTCGGCTACAAGCTCGCGCTCCTCACCGACACCGAGGTCGTGACGTACATATTCGACCTCATGGTCAGGAAGCAGGGCCTGCCGGTCGAGGTCGCGTGCAAGGCCGTCGCCGCGCCATTCTGGAAGGACATCGACCGCATGCCGGAGAGCGAGCGCGAGGCATACACGGCGCTCAGGGCGGTCTACGGAAGCGGGCTTTTAAACGGCCCGTTCGCGATACTGTTCGGCCACAGCCGCGGGCTGATAGGCATGAACGACAGGATAAAGCTCAGGCCCTTCGTGGCCGCGACCAAGGGCAAGACCGTCTACATGGCGAGCGAGGAGTCGGCCATCAGGGAGATATGCCCCGACCCGGAGAAGGTCTGGGCTCCCAGGGCGGGACATCCGGTGGTCGTGGCGCTCGACAAGGGCGTCGCATAATAAGGTGATGTGACATCCCCCCCACCTTTGTTCCTCCCCCTCGAGGGGGGAGGAGGAGATGAGGGGGTGAGGGCCATAACAGGAGGTTTTTTTCGTGAACAGGACAATGCCCCCGGAGTTCCGGGTTAAGATCGACCACGAGAAGTGCAGGAAGTGCAAGCGCTGCCTCCAGAGCTGCAGCTTCGGCGTCTACGAGTTCCACGACAGGGTCATGCCCGACAACAACAAGTGCGTCGCGTGCAACCGCTGCGTCACGATGTGCCCCGAGGACGCCATCACGATAAACGAGACGCCGAACGTCTACAAGGACCACCCGAACTGGTCGCTCCAGACGAGGAAGAACGTCTGGAAGCAGGCCGAGACAGGCGGCGTCCTGCTTACCGGCATGGGCAACGACCGGCCATACCCGATAATATTCGACCACCTCGTTGTGGACGCCTGCCAGGTCACGAACCCGTCCATAGACCCGCTCCGTGAGCCGATGGAACTTCGCACCTTCCTCGGCCGGAAGCCGGACAAGGCGGAGGTCACATACAAGGACGGGAAGCTGAGTCTCAAGGAAAAGCTCCCGCCGCAGATACAGCTCGAAATCCCGATAATATTCGCGCCGATGTCGTTCGGCGCGATAAGCCTGAACGCGCACAAGTCCCTGGCGATGGCCGCCAAGGAGTCCGGCACGGTCTACGGGACCGGCGAGGGCGGGCTCCACTCCGAGCTTTTCGAGTACGGACCCTGGACGATAGTGCAGTGCGCCTCGGGCCGGTTCGGCGTGCACAGCGAATACCTGAACGCCGGAGTCGCGGTCGAGATAAAGATAGGCCAGGGCGCGAAGCCCGGCATAGGCGGGCACCTGCCCGGCGAGAAGATAGGCGCCGAGATATCCCAGACGAGGATGATACCCATCGGGACGGACGCGCTCTCCCCCGCTCCTCACCACGACATATATTCGATAGAGGACCTGCGCCAGCTGATATACGCCATCAAGGAGGCGACCGGCTACAAGCCGGTATCGGTCAAGATAGCCTGCGTGCACAACGTCGCGGCGATAGCCTCCGGCATAGTACGGGCGGGCGCGGACATCGTGTACCTGGACGGGTTCAAGGGCGGCACGGGCGCGGCCCCGACCATGATACGGGACCACGTGGGCATACCCATCGAGCTTGCGCTCGCCGCCGTGGACGACCGCTTACGGCAGGAGGGCATCAGGAACCAGGCGTCCATCGTCGCCGCGGGCGGCATACGCTCCAGCGCGGACGCGGTCAAGGCCATAGCGCTCGGCGCGGACGCATGCGCCATAGGCACCGCGGCCCTGCTCGCGCTCGGCTGCTCGCTCTGCCAGAAGTGCTACACAGGCAACTGCGCCTGGGGCATATGCACCCAGAAGCCGGAGCTTACCCGCAGGCTCGACCCGGAGTGGGGCGCGATGCGGCTCAACAACCTGCTCCGCGCATGGGGCCACGAGATAAAGGAGTTCCTGGGCGCGCTCGGCGTGAACTCGGTCGAGAGCCTCAGGGGTAGCCGCGAGAGGCTCAGGGGACTGGGCCTGGACGCGCAGACGCTCGACATACTGGGCGTGAAGCCGGCGGGGAGATAACAAAACACCCCCACCCTGGCCCTCCCCCGCGGGTGGGGAGGGATATAAATCCCCCTCTTTCCCCCTTTGTCAAAGGGGGACGCCGTAGGCGGGGGGATTTACTCATCTCCCTTGATGGGAGGTGAATAAGGGGAGGGTTGCAAAAAAGCATTATCATATTCAACAATGGCTTAATCTGGTTTATGAAAGAACATCCGACGCTAACTTGTAATAAATGTGGGTACAACGCGGCTGCGACATTTTTCAAAGTTAGCCACGTGCGATACCAACCGCATGAATTTGATTTTATCGAATGTCCAAAATGTGGAATGACGATTTCGGAAGTTAATCTTAATAAATCTAATTCGATAACTAATACAGACACAGAAATAGATCCAAAATAATAGCTGGTTAAGGAGGCGTTATGGTGCATAAACCATCAATTTGTCCGAAATGTGGTCATGGCACGTTTGAGATAGCAGAGAATTCTCCAAAAGGAGCCAACTTTAAAACTAATTTTGTTCAATGTGCTGGCTGTGGTGCTGTCGTAGGAACTTTGGGCATGGTTAATTACGACAATTTGCTTATAAATATTGCCAAGAAATTGGGAGTCGGTCAATGACGATAAATGCCAAGGGTGTCTACTACAGAGAGCTTAACGAGCAGGTGCGCACGGCGCTGGCCGCGGGCGAGAAGGAAATCACGCTGGACGGCGTCAACGGACAGCGCTACATCGCCGACGGACTCCGTGCGAAGGCGACGATAACCATTAACGGCGTGCCGGGCAACGACCTGGCCGCGTTCATGGACGGCCCGACGCTTATAGTAAACGGCAACGCGCAGGACGGCGTGGCCAACACGATGAACGACGGCAAGATAGTCGTCCTGGGCGACGCGGGCGACGTCCTGGGCTACGGGATGCGCGGCGGCAAGCTCTACGTCAAGGGCGACGTCGGATACCGGGTCGGCATACACATGAAGGGCTACAAGGACCAGATGCCGTCCATCGTGGCTGGCGGTACCGCGGGCGACTTCTTCGGCGAGTACATGGCGGGCGGCGTGCTGGTACTGCTTGGGCTAGGCCGGGCGAAGGGCGCGCCCATCGCGGGCGACTACGTCGGCACCGGCATGCACGGCGGTGTGATGTATATCCGGGGCGAGGTTGACCCGATGAACTGCGGGGCCGAGGTAGGCATTGTAGAGCTCGACGACGAGGACAAGGCGACGCTCGAGAAGCTCCTGAAGGACTACTGCAAGGACACCGGCCACGACTACGACAAGATAATGAAGGAGAAGTTCGTAAAGCTCTACCCGAAGTCGTCGAGGCCGTACGGACGGCTGTACGCGTATTGATGTTACCCCTCACCCCTGTGTCCCCTCTCCCGTGAGGCGAGGGGAATAGAAGGGCCCTCACCCGGCGCTTCGCGCCACCCTCCCCCGCAGGTGGAGAGGGTAAGAAGAATGTCATTGCGAGGAGCGTTTTTGCGACGCGGCAATCTCGCACTTTATGTAGGGGCCGACCTGTGTGTCGGCCCTTTTTTATTTATACGTCACCCCGTGCTGTTTATTTTGTCACCCCGTGCTTGACACGGGGCCCAGGAATTTATCAACTCCCTGGATTCCCGCTTTCGCGGGAATGACAAACAAAACCTGAGATTGCCGCGTCACTTGTGTTCCTCGCAATGACAACCCTTCCCCCTTTCATTTCCCCGCAGTGTATGTTATAGTTTTTCTCATGGATAAAAAAGTGCGCGAGGCGAGGAAGAAGGCGATAGAGGCGCTGGCGTCAGCCATCGGCTTCTGGGGCGTTGACACGCTCGAGACCAGGGTGTTCGCCACGCTGTTCTTAAGCCACCGTCCTTTGTCGCATAACGAACTGGCCGAGGAACTCCGGGCTGACGACGAGGAAATAGACGTAAAGGTGAGGCTCCTTGAGCGGCTCGGCGCGGTCAAGGGGGTAGGCGGGGCAAGGCCCGGCTGCCAGTATTACGAGGCCGAGTCAGACTTCTTCGAGATACTCCAGACGGTCCTGAAGGAGAGGCGCGAACGCGAGATGGGCAAGGCCCTCGAAGAGATATCCCGCCAGAGGAAGTACGTGGAGGAACGTGCCGAAGACGAAGGCGACCCCGACCTGGAGTTCCTCGCTGAACGGCTCGCCCGGCTCGACAAGGCGATTAAGGTTATCGACAAGACGATGTACGGACTCGGGGCCCTTGCGAGCATAAGGGGCATGTTCAAGGGGAAGTAGTCCCGACTGCCTCGCAACAAGCCATGACGTTTTTCTTCCCTACCTTGAAAAACCCTTGACACGACGGGCACTTATAAAATATACTGCTCCATATGAAATTCATCAACGAACTGGCCGAGGCCGAGCGGATCGAGTCCGTCTTCGCCGTGTCCGACAAACAGCTGCGTACAACACGCGCGGGCAAGGCGTTCCTCTCGCTAAAGCTTACCGACAAGACCGGCAACATCGACGCGGTCGTCTGGGACAACGCCGAGTCTCTCAACACGAAGTTCGAGAAGGGCGACTATGTCGGCGTCCGGGCTGACGTAAGCTCGTACCAGGGCTCGCTCCAACTGACCGTCCAGAGCCTGAAGAAAATCGAGAAGACGAAGGAGTACACCGAGCGCTTCCTGCCGGTCACCGGCAAGGACGTCGGCGGCATGGTCGCGGAACTGAAATCCATCGCCGGGAGCATAACCAACGCGAAGGTGAAGGCGCTCATCATGGGCTACCTTGGCGACGAGGGCTTCATGCAGGGCTTTACCGGCGCGCCAGCGGCGAAGGGCATGCACCACGCATTCGCGGGCGGCCTGCTCCAGCACACGCTCAAGGTGACCCGCCTCTGCGACAATATCTACAAGGAGTACATTGAGACCGACCCGGAAATTTCGGGCATGATGAGCCGGGACCTTCTGATAGCGGGTGCTATACTGCACGACACGGGCAAGGTGCAGGAGCTCACGTCCGGCCCCGGCTTCGACTACACGTTCAAGGGCAGGCTGCTCGGGCACGTGTCGCTCGGCCTGATGGAGCTGAAGGAGCGGCTGGACAAAATAGACGGGTTCCCGGAGGACGCGGCGGACCTCCTGATGCACATGCTCATATCGCACCACGGTGAGTACGAGTACGGCTCTCCCAAGCGCCCGAAGTGCATGGAGGCGTTCATACTGCACTACGCGGACAACCTGGACGCGAAGCTACAGGGGTTCTACGAGTTCGCGGAGAAGGACACGGCGGAAGGGAAGTTCACCGCGTTCAACAGGGCGTACGAGAGGTATTTCTACAAGGCACGGCCGGAGATGGACGACCAGGATTAGCCGCGCCATGACGGAAGTGTCCCCGACGCAGGCTTCGGCGTTTTTATAAACATAGACATGCGCACCCGATGGCCTTAAAGAAGATAAACCTCCCGAACCTCATCACCATCTGCCGCATTGCCCTTATCCCTTTTTTCCTGAACTTCCTCGTGTATGGCTACACCAAATATGCCCTGATAACATTCGTGGCGGCGGGTCTGACCGACGCGCTCGACGGGGCGGTGGCGCGGATGACAGGCACGATGAGCGAGGTCGGGGCGACGCTCGACCCGTTGGCCGACAAGATGCTGGCACTTGCGGCCTTCATAGCCCTTACCGCGATGGGGATGATACCGCTCTGGCTGACCCTGACAGTGATATGCAGGGACGTGATTATCGTATCCGGCAGCATGGTGTTGTATCTTCAGGGACACGAGTTCAAGGTCAGGCCGGTGCTGGCCGGGAAGGCCGCGACGTTCTTGCAGCTTACGCTCCTGTCGGTAGTCATGCTCGGGATGTACCTGGACAGGGAGTTCGCGGCGACGCCATACCTCATCTGGATGACGCTGTTGCTGACGGTTGTTTCCGGCGTGCAGTACGTAATGCGGGGGCTTGAGATTGCGGACAGGAAGGCGGGGGGAAATTTTGAAAGGTCTTAAAATTGCATCCATAGCAGAACACGGCACGGCCTCCGAAATCGGACTCGGGCCGGGCGACGAAATACTCTCCATCAACGGGCAGGCGGTCGAGGACTGGCTCGCGTACCGCTACCTTATCGCAGGCGAGGACGTGACGATACTCGTCAAGAAGAAGGACGGCGGGCTTCTCGACATAGACCTCGAAAAGGACGCGGACGACGACTTGGGGGTTGAACCCGCGCCCATGCGGGTACGCTGCTGCAACAACAAGTGCGTCTTCTGCTTCGTCGCACAGATGCCGAAGGGCCTCAGGCGCACGCTCTACGTGAAGGACGAGGACTACAGGCAGAGCTTCCTCTACGGCACGTACATAACACTCACGACACTCGGCGACGAGGACTACAGGCGCATCATCAGGGAGAGGCTCTCTCCGCTCTACGTATCCGTGCACACGACCGACGAGGAGACGAGGCGATTCCTGCTCGGCAACCGTAAGGCCCCGTCAGTGATGGACGGGATAAAGAGGCTCACGGAAGGCGGGATAACCCTGCACACGCAGGCGGTAATATGCCCCGGACTGAACGACGGAGAAAAACTCATCCGCACCGTGGAGGACCTGGCCGGGCTGTACCCGAAGGTCGCATCGCTCGCAGTCGTCCCAATCGGCCTGACGAAGCACCGGGAGAGGCTATACCCGCTTAAAGGCTTTACGAAGAGCGGCGCCGCGAGACTTCTGGACTCGCTCGAGCAGTACAGGAAAAAATACCGCAAGGTTTTCGGGGAAGCCTTCGTCTACCCATCTGATGAGTTCTACATAAAAGCCGGACGCGACTTCCCCGAAGAAAAAGAGTACGACGGCTACCCGCAGATAGACAACGGCGTCGGCCTCGTCCGTGACTTCATGACGGAGTTCGAAAGGGAAAAGAGAAAGCACAGGGCGAAACCTTCTACTTTCTCTTTGCGAAAAGAGAAAGTAGCAAAGAGAAACGGCGACAAAGAGATAATACTGGTAACGGGCGAATCGTTCGCGCCATATCTGCAAGAGGCCGCAAAAGCTCTCTCTATAACCCTCTCCACCTGTGGGAGAGGCCACCTTGCGGAGCCGAAGGCTCCGAAGATGAACAAATGCGGTGCGCCTGAGCACGAAGGGGAGAGGGGGAAGGCGGGGGCCATCCACCTCAAAGTCCTGCCCGTGAAGAACGAACTCTTCGGCCACAGCGTGACCGTTACCGGACTTCTCTGCGGAAAAGACATCGCGGACGCGCTCAAGGGCAAACGGGCCGACCTTGCCATCATCCCATCCGTCACGATGCGCGACGGCGACGGGGTGTTCCTGGACGACATGACGCCGGAAGACGTCGAGAGGGAATCAGGTCTGCGAGTGATAATGGTCGAGCCGACGGCGAAGGGGCTGATAGAGGCGATAAGAAATTTAAGCCTCGCACGCATGTCATTCTGAGGAGCGCAGGCGATTATTTGATTGCCGCTTAATTTATCCTGTCACCCCGTGCTTGACACGGGGCCCAGGAATTTACCAACTTCCTGGATTCCCGCCTCCGCGGGAATGACATTATGAGAAGTTCTTAGTCTTTGGAGGTCTTAATGAATATTTCTGGCCACACGAAGGTAATCGCCATCTTCGGCGACCCCATAGAGCATACGCTCTCCCCCGCGATGCACAACACCGCTTTCGGGGAGATGGACCTGGACTATGTCTACATGCCGTTCCATGTAAAGCCCGACGCGCTCGGCTCCGCCGTGCAGGGCATCAGGGCCCTCGGAATCGCGGGCGCCAACATCACCGTCCCGCACAAGGAGCGGGTGATGGAGTTCCTGGACGAGGTGGACGATGAGGCCCGGAAGATGGGCGCGGTCAACACCGTAGTCAACAAAGACGGCAGGCTTACCGGCCACAACACGGACGGAAGAGGTTTTGTAAGGTCGCTCAGGGAGGACGCGGGCTTCGACCCGGCATCGAAAAGGGTCTTCCTGTGCGGGGCGGGCGGCGCGGCAAGGGGAGTTGGGTTCGCCCTTGCGATAGCGGGCGTCAGGAGGATATACCTCTTCGATGTGGACGGCCCGAAAAGGGACAAGCTCGTGATGGACATAAATTCGGCGATGGGGCGTGAGGTGGCAAGGCCCTCGATAATGGACCCCGACTTCATACGCGGGGCGGACCTCGCGGTGAATGCGACCCCGCTCGGCATGAAGGAATCCGACCCCTTGCCGATGCCGAAGGGTTCGTTCCGGCCGGGCCAGGTGGTCTACGATATCGTGTACAACCCGGCGATGACCGCCACCTTGAAAGAGGCCGGGTCGGCTGGCGCGAAGGCCGTGAACGGGCTCGGGATGCTGCTATATCAGGGAGTCCTGGCCTTCGAGCACTGGCTGGGCAGGACCCCGCCGGTCGAGTCCATGAGGAAGGCGCTTATGGACAGGTTATGATAATATATGTCCGATTAAATGAATTTAATCGGCAAAGGCATTCGTAAACCTAATTAATCCTTGACAGATGGGCACTTATTGCAATAAAATTGAACGTCTGATTGCCTAAATAGAAACCGAAGGAGAGTAATATGGCGGGTCGGCTCGGCCAGATGCTTGTTAACTCCAACCTGATTACCGATGACCAGCTCAAAAGGGCGCTTGCCTCCCAGCAGAAAGACGGCGGGCGGTTGGGGTCTAACCTGGTCAAGCTCGGTTTTATAGACGAAGACAAACTCATATCTTTCCTGAGCAAGCAGTACGGCATCCCGGCGGTCAACCTCCAGGAGATGGACATAGACCCCGGCGTCTGCAAGCTCATCCCGAGCGACGTAGTCCAGAAATACCAGATAATGCCCATCAACCGTACCGGAGCCACCATCACTATCGCCATGGTGGACCCGTCTAACGTCTTCGCGCTCGACGACGTGAAGTTCATGACGGGCTACAACGTCGAGCCGGTGGTCGCATCCGAAGCCGCGATCAAGGCCTCCATCAACAAGTACTACGACTCCGCCGAAGCCATACAGGACGTCATGGCGAGCCTCAAGGAAGGCGACGAGAACGTGGACCTCGTGATGGAGGAAGAGGAAGAGGTCAACCTTGGCGACCTCAAACAGGCGGTTGAAGACGCCCCGGTCGTCAAGCTGGTCAACCTCGTCCTTACCGACGCGATCGCCAAGGGCGCGAGCGACATACACATCGAGCCCTACGAGAAGGACTTCCGGGTACGGTACAGGATAGACGGCGTGCTCTACGAGACGATGAAACCGCCGATGAGGCTCCGGGCCGCGCTCACTTCCAGGATAAAGATCATGTCCGAGCTGGACATCTCCGAGCGGCGTCTGCCCCAGGACGGCAGGATAAAGCTCAAGATGAAGGGCAAGGAGGTCGACCTCCGCGTGTCCACCTTGCCGACGCTTTTCGGCGAGAAGATAGTCATGCGTATCCTCGACAAGGGCAACCTCCAGCTGGACCTCACCAAGCTGGGTTTCGAGGAGAAGGCAGGCAAGGACTTCCTGAAGGCCATCAACAGCCCCTACGGGATGTGCCTGGTCACGGGCCCGACCGGGAGCGGCAAGTCCACCACGCTTTATTCCGCGCTGTCCAACGTCAACAAGGTGGACGTTAACATAATGACCGCAGAGGACCCTGTCGAATACAACCTCATGGGCATCAACCAGGTCCAGATGAAGGACGAGATAGGCCTCAACTTCGCGGCCACCCTGAGGTCGTTCCTGAGGCAGGACCCGGACGTGATAATGGTCGGCGAGATACGCGACTACGAGACCGCCGAGATAGCGGTCAAGGCGGCCCTGACCGGCCACCTCGTGCTGTCCACGCTTCACACTAACGACGCGCCGAGCACGGTCAACAGGCTCCTGAACATGGGCATCGAGCCCTTCCTGGTCGCCTCGTCGTGCCTGCTCATCGTCGCCCAGAGGCTTGCGAGGAAGGTCTGCCAGAACTGCAAGGAGCCGGAGAAGGTCCCGCCCCAGGCCCTGGTGGACATCGGTTACACGCCCGAAGAGGCCGCCAGCATGACCTGCTACAGGGGCCATGGCTGCGACATATGCGGCGGGACGGGCTACAAGGGCAGGATAGCGCTATACGAGGTCATGCCGATCTCCGAAAGGATAAAGGAGCTGATACTCGAAGGGGCTTCGGCCGCCGAGATAAAGAAACAGATGGTGCTGGACGGCTGCAAGACGCTCCGCATGAGCGGCCTGTCCAAGATAAAAGTCGGTATGACCTCCGTCGAGGAGGTCTTGAGGGTAACGTTCGGCGATTAGAGGTAATTGATGGCAAACCTGCACCAACTGCTCCAGACCATGATAGACAAGGGGGCGTCCGACCTCCACATAACGACGGGCTCGCCGCCGCAGTTGAGGATCGACGGCCAGCTCGTGCCGATGAACCTGCCGCCGCTGTCCGCGTCGGAGACCAAGCAGCTTTGCTACAGCGTCCTGACCGACGTCCAGAAGCACAAGTTCGAGGAGAGCAACGAGCTCGACCTCTCGTTCGGCCTGAAGGGGCTCTCCCGTTTCAGGGCAAACATGTTCATGCAAAGGGGCGCGGTCGCGACGGCGATAAGGACCATCCCGTTCAAGATACTGAGCTTCGAGGAGCTGCAACTCCCGCCCATCGTCCAGGAACTGGTCAGGAAGCCGAGGGGCCTCATACTTGTCACCGGCCCCACCGGAAGCGGCAAGTCAACGACGCTCGCCTCGATGATAGACAAGATAAACAGCGAGAGGCACGAGCACATAATAACAATAGAAGACCCCATCGAGTTTCTCCACCAGCACAAGAAGGCGGTGGTAAACCAGCGCGAGGTCGGGGCCGACACGAGGAGCTTCAAGGAGGCCCTAAAGTACGTCCTCAGGCAGGACCCTGATATCGTGCTCATCGGCGAGATGAGAGACCTCGAGACCATCGAGGCCGCGCTTACGGTCTCCGAGACCGGCCACCTGGCCTTCGCTACCCTGCACACTAACTCCGCGGCGCAGACCATAAACAGGATAGTGGACGTCTTTCCGCCCTACCAGCAGCCCCAGGTCAGGGCCCAGCTCTCGTTCGTACTGGAGGGCATTATGGCCCAGCAGCTCATCCCGAAGATGAGCGGAACGGGCAGGGCGCTTGCGCTCGAGATACTCGTCCCAAACCCCGCGATAAGGAACCTCATCCGCGAGGACAAGATACACCAGATATATTCCACCATGCAGACCGGCCAGTCCAAGTTCGGGATGCAGACCATGAACCAGTGCCTGATCGACCTGTACCAGAAGAGGGTCATATCATACGATGACGCTATTGGGAGGAGCCCTGTGCCGGACGAACTTGTGACCATGATATCCAGGGCCGGGGACGCGCAACGTAAGAAATGACGGTTTTACCCAACGTAGGGACCAAGGAGCTCAAGTATGCCAGCTGCCAGTTTCATATGGGCCGGTAAGTCCAGGGACGGGAAGATACAGAAGGGCGAGATGTCCGCCTCCAGCAAGGACGAAGTCATTGCTATGCTGCGCAGGCAGGGGGTGATCGCCACCACCGTTAAGGAGAAAAGCGCAAGTTCGGGTTTCAAGATACCCGGCTTCGGCGGCGGCGTCAAGGACAAGGACATCGTCATCTTCACCAGGCAGTTCGCGACCATGATAGATGCCGGCCTGCCGCTCGTCCAGTGCCTTGAGATACTCGCAGGGCAGACGGAGAACAAGACCCTCGCGAAGGCGGTCTCCCAGATAAGGAGCGACGTCGAGTCCGGCTCTACCTATGCCGACGCGCTCGGGAAGCACCCCAAGGTGTTCAACGACCTGTACGTCAACCTGGTGGCGGCGGGCGAGGTCGGCGGTATACTCGACACCATCCTCGGCAGGCTCACCGGCTACATCGAAAAGAACATGAAGCTCAAGAAGCAGATCAAAGCCGCCATGGTCTACCCGTCGGTCGTCATGATTGTCGCCGTCGGCGTCATAGCTGTCCTGATGGTCTTCGTCATACCGATGTTCTCCAAGATGTTCACGGACATGGGCGGCGAACTCCCAGGTCCGACCCAGCTTGTCATCAGTATAAGCAATTTCATGCAGCATTACATAATACACATGATAGTGGGTATCTTCCTTGTCATAACCGCGATAAAGAAGATATACGCCACGAAAAAGGGCAGGCTTATGATCGACACGCTTATGCTAAACGCCCCCATCGTGGGCAACCTCATCAGCAAGATCGCGGTCTCGAAGTTCACCAGGACGCTAGGCACCCTCATGGGCGCCGGCGTCCCGATAATGGACGGGCTCGAGATAGTGGCCAAGACCGCGGGCAACAAGGTGGTCGAGAACGCCGTCTTCGCGACAAGGCAGAGCATAAGCGAGGGAAAAAACCTCTCCGAGCCGCTCTCCAAAAGCAAAGTCTTCCCGAAGATGGTCGTCCAGATGATAAACGTCGGCGAGACGACGGGCGCGCTCGACGCCATGCTGTCGAAGATAGCGGACTTCTACGACGACGAGGTCGATACTGCGGTTGAGGCCTTGACGGCGGCGCTGGAGCCTGCCCTCATGGTCTTTCTGGGCACCAGCGTGGGCTTCATCATCATAGCGATGTACCTGCCCATATTCAAGCTGGCGAGCGTTGTCGGTTAATGTAGCGGGCGCAATGCAGACCGAACCTGATTACCGTGCCCAGGACCTAAGGGTAAAGATCAAGCGGATGATGATCCTGAGGGTGACGGTAATCACCGTCCTCCTGGGCTCCCTTGCGGTCCTGAACGTATACCAGAACCATCCCCCCACGCGCTCCATCTACGCAGTTGTAATAGCCACCTACCTGCTTACCATCGCCTACTCGATAGGCTACCGCAGCATAAGAAGCCTCTACGTCTTTGCCTACGCGCAGATAATCGGGGATGTCCTGCTGGAGACGGGCGTGGTATACGTGACGGGGGGCCTCGACAGCCTGTTCTCGTTCATATACCTGTTCTCCATATTCTCGGCGGGGTTTCTGCTTCACCGGCGCGGCTGCCTGATAGTCGCGTCGCTCGCGGGTATCCTTTACGGCGTACTGGTGGAGCTGCAATACTACGCCGTTATCCTCACGAGCCCGAGCCGCGACTTCACCCCCGGCGAGCTGTTCTACAACATATTCCTGATATTCTTCGCGTTTTATTCCGTGGCCGTATTCGCGAGCATCCTGGCGGAGCGTCAGAAGGTCATGAAGGAGGCCCTGGAGGAGAAGAGCACGGACCTCCTGGAGCTCCAGAGGCTGAACGAGAGCATCGTGCGGAGCATGGCGGACGGCATGGTCACCGTGGACACGGGCGGGAGGATAACGGCGTTCAACAAGGCGGCCGAAGATATAACCGGCATGGCCTCTACCTCGGTCCGGGGGCTTCATTTCTCGGAGGTATTCAACTGGTTGGGGGTCGAGACTTTCTTCGAGGACCTGGAGTTTATGCGTAAGCCGAGTTACCGTTTCGAGTTGGTACTGCCAAGGTCGGACAAGGACCTGACGCTCGGCATGACGGTATCTCCGCTCAGGAACGAAAGCGGAGGCTTCGCGGGGCTTCTCGGGATATTCCAGGACCTCACCCCGATGAAGGAGATGGAGGAGGAGATAAAGAGGAAGGACCGGCTGGCCGCCATCGGCGAGCTGTCGGCCGGCATGGCCCACGAGATAAGAAACCCACTTGCCTCGCTCTACGGATCGCTCCAGGTGCTGAAGGGGGAGGTGGACCTCTCCGACGAAAACAGTCGTCTGATGGACATCGCCATTGATGAAATGGAGAGGCTGAACGACATAGTCACCGGGTTCCTGACGTTCGCAAGGCCCAAGGCCCCGGCAAAGGAGGGCTGCGACCTCGTATCCATAATCAGGGACACGATGGACCTCGTGGTAAACAGCAAGGACTTCAATGACGGCATCAAGCTGAAGGCGGACCTGCCGGACGGCCCGCTGGTTATCAAGGCGGACCCGGGCCAGATAAAGCAGGTCCTTCTGAACCTCTCTCTTAACGCCATCCAGTCTGTCCAGGAGTCCGGCACCATTGGCATATCAGCCTCGATGGACGGCAGCAAGAGGGCCGTAGTATGCGTGGAGGACGACGGCAAAGGGATAAGCAAGGAAGACATTGACAAGGTCTTTTACCCGTTCTTTTCGACAAAGGAGGGCGGGGCCGGGCTCGGGCTCGCCATCGTGTACAGGATAGTCGAGGAGCACGGTGGGTCTATCAAGGTCGAGAGCGGACCGGGCAAAGGGGCCAGATTTTGCGTAGTGCTGCCAGCGGAGGAAGCTGCCTGATATGAGCAGGATACTTATTGTGGACGACGAAAAAGGGATGCGGGAGTTCCTATCCATCATGCTTAAGAAGGAGGGATACGACCCGGTGACCGCAGAGAACGGCCAGAAGGCGATAGCCATGCTGCAGGAGGACGTGTACGACCTTGTGATAACGGACGTCAGGATGCCCAAAGCGGGCGGCGTGGACGTCCTTAAAGCGGTCAAGGAGACGTCGCCCGATACCGTGGTCATAATGATAACCGCATACGCCACCGCGGAGACCGCGGTCGAGGCGATGAAGGAAGGCGCCTACGACTATATCATGAAGCCGTTCAAGGTGGACGAGATAAAACTTGTCGTCAGGAATGCGCTCGAGAAGAGAAGGCTGAGGGAAGAGAACATTCTGCTCAGGCGCGAAGTCGAGGCCGGGAAGGGCTCCGAGAACTTCGTCGGGAAATCGGCTCCAATGCGGAAGGTGTTCGAGCTTATAGCGAAGGTGGCCGACAAACAGAGCACAGTGCTCATCACGGGCGAGTCGGGAACGGGAAAGGAACTGGCCGCGAGGGCTGTGCACAACCTGAGCGGCAGGCGCGACAAGCCGTTCATGTATATCCACTGCGGCGCGCTCCCGGAGCACCTGCTCGAGTCAGAGCTTTTCGGGCATGTCAAGGGGTCGTTTACCGGGGCGGTGGATAACAAGGAGGGGCTGTTCGAGGTAGCCGAAGGCGGGACTGTCTTCCTCGACGAGATAAGCGAGACGACCCCGGCATTCCAGGTCAAGCTCCTGCACGTGTTGCAGGACCGCGAGTTCAAGAGGGTAGGCGGCACGTCCGACATAAAGGTGGACGTCCGGATAATCGCCGCGACCAACAAGGACCTGGTCCATGAGATAGCAAAGGGCAGCTTCAGGGAGGACCTCTTCTACCGTCTGAACGTCATCCCGATATATATGCCTCCGCTCAGGGAACGCAGCGATGACATACCGGCCCTGGTAGAGCATTTCCTCGCGAAGTACCGGAAGGATGGCAGGCCGGAGAGGGTATCCCCCGAGGCCATGAAGATGCTGATGGGGCACGAATGGAAGGGCAATGTCCGGGAGCTTGAGAACATTGTCGAGAGGGCGTGCACCCTTTCGGACGGGCCGGTCATATCCCCTGAGCATCTGCCCGTCGAGGTGATGGGCATAACGAGGGATACCCGGACGCTTTCAGGGGACGTGCCGAAGGACGGCATGGACTTGGAAAGGCTTCTGGACGACGTCGAGAAGGACTTCCTTTTAAAGGCGCTTAAGAAGACCGGCGGTGCGAAGACCGAGGCCGCAAAACTGCTCGGCCTGTCTTTCCCATCCTTCAGGCACAGGCTGAAGAAGTACGGGATAGACTGATGTATTTCATCGGTCAGGTGATGAAATACATCACTTTCAGGGCGGCAAGCCCCGTGCCGCGCCCGTTGCCACAACTAAAATATCTATTAATTATAATGTGTTATATATATTATCCTGCTATGCGGTTTTATGGCATGGATATTGCTACTTATTATAGGCATGAAGGAAAAATAGATAATTAGCCCAGGAAAGGGGGGATGAAGCGGGGGTGGATGGGTAAACGTCTTTATGGTGAAACAGCAGTATCAAAACATGAAAGGGGTTAAACAAATGTTCAAGAAAATGCATAGCAGCAAGGGCTTCACGCTCATCGAACTGATGATAGTCGTTGCCATCATCGGTATCCTGGCGGCCATCGCAATCCCGAACTTCCTCAGGTACCAGGCCAAGTCGAAGCAGTCCGAGGCCAAGACCAACCTGGGCGCGATAGGCACAAACGCCGAGGCGTACCACTCCGAGAAGGATGTCTATAACGCTACATTTACCGACCTCGGCTGGTCGGCGACTGGCAAGACCAGGTATGCGTACTTCTATGATACCGACAAAATCGATAGCACGCAGGGCACGCCAATTACCGCAATGAAGGCCCCCCTCAGCGGCCTCGTCGCCGCCTCCAACGTCGGCTTCACGGCGGGCGCCGAAGGAAACATAGATACGGACACCCCGGAAGACCAGTGGAGCTACAACAACGACAGGGAACTGGTCAACGTCCTGAACGACGTCAGCCAGTAGTAGCGCGTAAGTCATAAACCACAAAGGGGGGTGAGCCATCACCCCCCTTATTTTTTCGAAGGGCCTATGGAAGAACACGGAGACGGCGGCTTTACGCTCATCGAGCTCATGGTCGTCATGGCTATTATAGGCATCCTCGCCTCGGTCGCCATCGGCGAGTTCATGAGTTACCAGGCAAAGGCGAAGCAGGCCGAGGCCAAGATAAACCTTGGGGGCATTTCCAAGATGGCGGAAGCCTACTACGGCGAACACAGCACATACGCCGCCCGCATCAACGAACTCGGCTATAAACAGAACCAGACGACCCGATACAGGTACTGGTACAACAATACATTCCTCACGGACACCCCAACAGAATTCTTCCCGGGAACGGATTATACCGACCCCGGTTCCAGCGCGGACGCATCCGGTTTTACCGCCTACGCGGTCGGCAACGTGGACAGCGACTCCGCCAGGGACATATGGCGATTCACCAGTGAAAGGGTGATGACCAACGACCAAAACGACGTCTCTACCAGGTAGCCCTCCAAATGCGCCTTGATGATACAGAAAAGCGAAAGTTTCTTGTCATCGTTTTTTTTCTGGCCTTCCCCCCTCTTATAGAAGGCGGCACGACCTACATCCCTGTCACGGTCATCAGGTTTTTTACCCTGGCTGTGGCCTTTTTGTTCTTCTGGAACTCGCTCGACAAAGGCAGCCTCGACATTACACCCTCCGGCTTGGGCCGCCCCATCGCGCTATTCGTCGTTGCAGCGGCGGCCGCTTTAATTATTGCGCCATACAAATACCTTGCCGTACAGAGGTTTCTGGGCATTGCCTCTTATATAATCATCCTTTATATTTTCCTGAACGCATTGTCGAAGGATAACACGAGGGCCGCTCTTGCGCTGGCCGCGCTTATAGGGTTCATGGAGGCCTCGGCAGGCATTGTCCAGGTGTATTTTCTGGACATTCCCAGGGCGCGCGGGACTTTTTTCAACCCGGATTTTTTCGGAACGTACCTTGCTATGACCGCGCCGGTTGTTCTTGGTTTCGTGTTCTCGCCGGAAATCAAGGTGAAATGGCGTGGGGTTGCGGCAGGTACCGGGTTTGTCTTGATGTGCTTTGCCGCCTTGCTATCACAGTCGCGCGGGGCGTTCCTCGCCCTTGCACTTTCGTGTACGGTCTACCTCGGTTTGCGGTTCAGGGCCGCCGGTATAATTGCCGCTGTTGCGCTTGCCGCCGCCGTCTTTCTTTTTACTCCGTCCCTCAAGGCCAGGTTCGCGGGCGCACAGGGTAACGACCCGTATTCGTATTACAGGCTTCGGATATGGCAGAACGCGGCCGAGAGGGTGGTTGAAACCCCGTGGGGCGAGGGGCTTGGAGGATACAGTCTCGGTACGCAGAGACATAACTTCCCGGCGCCGCAGGGGCCGGTCGTCTATGCTAAGTTGGCCGAGTCCGCGCACGACGGGTACCTCCAGGTAGCGGTAGAGATCGGGGTGGTCGGCCTCGCGGCCCTGTTGTGGGGTATGTTCCTGCTGTTCCGGCGCGTCAGGATGTCGCTTTGGACGCCTGACGTAAAAGGGCTGGCGGCTGGTCTTGCGGCATTTTTCGGCCATGCCCTGGTGGACTCGAACTTCATGGAGCCCGCCCTTGTTATACTTGCAGTATTTTTTTCGGCCGCGGTGATAACCCTGAGCCGCCCTGACGACAACGCCGGGAAAGTGAAAATCCCTGTGGCGGACAGGCCGCTGACGAGGTATGGCGGGCTTGCGTTTTGCATGCTTGCCGCCGTTTTCGTGGCGCTCCCTCTGCTCGGGTGGATGCAATACGAGAGGTACCTGGATAACATGGGGAAGGACAGCGGCGAGACAGGTATATTCCACCTGGAGAAGGCCGTCATGTTCGCGCCGGGCAATGCCTCGTACCGCAATGCGCTTGCCTCGTGTTATTTCTCCAAATACAGGGAAGTCCAGGATCGGGCACTCCTGAAGCGTTCCATGGACGAGGTGGAAGAGGCCATCAGGCTGAGCCCGAAAGATTCTTATTACGCCGCCCGGAGGGCATACCTGCTGGCCTTCATGGCGGACGGGGCCAAGGGGTTGGACAGGAACGGCCTTTTAAGCGATGCTTACGCAGGTTATCTGAAGGCCGCGGCCCTCTTTCCGGCCTCGCCGTATAATTACAGCGAGGCAGCAAGGCTCGCCTTCGCGCTTGGCAGGGACAAAGAGGCTGAGGGGCTGCTGACGGAGGCGCTCCGGTATGAACCAAATTTCCTCCCGGCGAGGCTGGCCCTGGCCAGGCGCATGGTATCCGCCGGCAGGGTCTCCGAGGCCAGGGCCGAATTATTGACGATAAAAGATATCCAGCAGAGGTTTTCTTCCGGCAGTTATGATATGATATTGAAGAAATACGGTTACCAGGTGGACGGCAAGGACGTGGAGTACCTTCTCGGTATGGTCGGAGACGCATGATGAAGTCCTGGCACTACATAATGCTTGCACTGTTTCTTCTGCTGGACGCCGGGGCGATATATAGTTTCCAGGCCGGTATGGACAGGGACAGGGGAGGCTCCGCCGGGATAACCGAGCTTGCATATCTTCCAAAGGGCGAGTACCTCAAGAAAGCCACGCTCGAATACAACATGCTTATGGCCGACGTGATTTGGCTCAAGGTCATACAGGTCATGGGCGAGAATAAAATGCCGCCCGAGAAAGCCAGGTGGATATATAGCGCGCTCGACTCCGCCTCGGACCTGGACCCGAAGTTCTCTTACATGTGCGAAGCGGGCGGCATATATCTCTCAGCCGTCAACGGGGAGTACGACTTAAGCAACAAACTCCTGAAAAAGGGCTTCGATAACAACCCGGGAGTATGGCAACTCCCATTCTATATTGCAGTCAACTACTTCCTGCACATGCAGGAATACAAGAAGGCGGCCTATTTCATGGGAAGGGCTGCTGAACTTCCCGGCAGACCCGAGTTCGTGCCTCTGCTCGCGACAAGGCTGTACGCCGAGGCAGGGAACCCCAAGTATGCCATCGAGCTTATTGAGCGCATCTACGAAAATACCCAGGACAAAAGGGTCAGGGCTGCGCTTGAGCTTAGGATGAAAGAGCTTGTCGTGGAGGGATGCCTGGACCAGCTGCAGCCGGTCGTGGCCGGTTATTACAAAAAATACCACAGGTATCCGGCATCCGTGCGTGATCTCCTTGATGCAGGGATGATAACCAGCCTCCCGCCAGACCCGCTTGGCGGGCGATACCTGGTAGACCCGCGTACCGGCGAGGTGACAAACTCGAAGCTCAAGAGAAGGCTGAAGGTTTTCAAGAAGGGGGGATGAACAGTGATAAAGACCGAGGGGCTCGGCATGGAGTTCAGGGTGGGCTTTCTGAGGAAGAAAGTGACCGCGCTGAAGGGCCTTACATTGGAGGTCAAAAAAGGCGAAGTCTTCGGCTTCCTCGGGCCGAACGGGGCAGGCAAGACGACCACGCTCAAGATACTCATGGGCCTTATATACCCCACCTCCGGCAAGGCATGGATTATGGGAAGGGACATCAGGGACGTGGACGTCAAGAAGGGCCTCGGCTTCCTGCCGGAACAGCCCTATTTCTACGAGTACCTGACCGCGAGGGAGTTCATGGACTTCTACGGGAGGCTCTTCGGCATCAGGAAGGGCGAAAGGGCCGCCCGCGCCGCCGAGCTTCTTGAGATGGTCGGCCTCTCGCACGCGGTCGACCTGCAGCTGAGGAAGTTCTCGAAGGGGATGCAGCAGAGGATAGGCATAGCGCAGGCGCTCATCAACGACCCTGAACTGATAATTCTGGACGAGCCGATGAGCGGGCTCGACCCCATCGGCAGGAAAGAGGTGCGTGACATAATGATGGGGCTGAAGGAGAAGGGCAAGACGATTTTCTTCAGCACGCACATCCTGCCGGACGTCGAGGTTATCTGCGACCGGGTAGGCATACTGGTCAAGGGTGAACTTCGGGCCACGGGCACGGTGGGCGAAATGCTCGGAAGCATGGAGGCGCGCATGGTCGAGATGACGATGGAGGGGCTCGGACCCGACGACGTGAAGGCCGTCGGAGCGCTCTCATCGAACATGGTCACGCGGGGCAGAGACGTCGTGGCATTCTTCGACGACCCGGACAAGGCCAGGAAGGCCAGAGAGATAGTGTTCAGCAAGGGAGGCGACATAGTCTCGCTCATACCGCACAGGGGCTCTCTCGAAGACATATTCGTCGAAGAGGTCAGGAAGGGGTCCGGCAAATGAAAGTTTACTCCATAGCGCTCAACACCTTCAAGGAAGTCATCAGGGACAAGATATTCTACAGCCTCGTCTTCTTCGCCCTCCTCATGCTCGGAACCTCGGTGCTGCTCTCGACGCTCACGTTAGGCGAGCGGACCAAGATAATCGAGGACATCTCGCTTGCCGGTGTAAGCTTCTTCGGAGTCGTCATATCCATATTCGTCGGCATCGGGCTCGTGTACAAGGAGCTCGAGAAGAAGACGATATACACCATAATCTCGAAGCCGATAAAGCGGTACCAGTTCCTGCTGGGCAAATACCTTGGGCTTGCCCTGACGCTGCTCGTCTACGTATCGGTTATGTCCGCGTGCATCCTGCTTGTGCTTTATCTGTCGAACGGCATATGGGCCGGGAGCCTGATGCCCGCGGTGCTGATGACCTACTTCGAGTTCCTTATCATCACCGCCGCCGCGCTTCTATTCTCGACGTTCTCCACCCCGACACTTTCGGCAACCTACACGCTCGCCATATACATCATCGGCCACCTGACCGGCGACCTCAAGGGCCTTGCCGCGAAGATAGGACAGCCGGTAATTAAAAAGGTGATAGAGATTTTGTATTACGGGCTGCCGAACCTCGAGAACTTCAACATCAAGGGGCAGGTGGTGCACGGGGTGTCGCTGCCGCCGGGCTACTACGTCATGGCCGTGTCATACGGGCTTCTGTACGCGGCCGGGATACTCGCGGTCGCCGTCATGGTGTTTCAGAGGAGGAACTTCAAGTAACCAGAACATGTCTTCCTTCGACCCCAGAAAAATAACATCCCTCATTGTCGGCTCCCTGCTGGTCTTTACCGCGCTCTTCTCCGGCGGGATATACCAGTGGTCGAGGGAGCTGTTCACCTTCGCGGTCGCCATCGCATTCGCAGTATCGCTTCTCGGACGTGAGACGTCCCCCACAAAGAAGCTATGGCCCGCGCTTGCATTGCTCGGAGTAACATACCTCTCGATACTCTGGACTATCAGCGTCAACGACACGCTCGACCAGGCGTTCTCGCTCACGGCTTACGTCATGTTCGCCTTCCTTGCCGCATCGGCCGCGGGTGGCGCGAGGCGCGAGGCGTTCCTAAGGCTGCTGGTTATTACCGCGACGGCGGTATCGGTCTATGCGGTCTACCAGTACTTCGTAGGGTTTGCACATACCGAGGAATACCTCGCGTCGTCCGGCCTGACGGGTAGGGACCTGGCCGTAGCAAGGGCGGCTCTTGCGAACAGGCGCGCATTCTCGACGCTTCTTTCCCCGAACGTCCTGGCGTGCTACCTTGCGATGGTATTCCCGGCGGGGCTTGCGCTTTACGGCTCCACGCAAGGCAGGGGCCGGAAGCTTATGCACGGGGCCGCACTGGCTATCATCCTTGCCGCGTTCCTGCTCACAAAGTCGGTCGGCGGTTTCGTCGCCCTGCTGTCCGGGACGCTGGTGTATATAGCAGTAAAGAGCTGCGCCATAAGAGGCGGGCCGGCCTCATCCGGGAGACGGATGGTCGCCGCAGTCCTGCTCGTGGCGGCGCTCGCTTCGGCGGGCGGGTATTTCATACTGTCACATCGGTCGAGCGGTTTTTTCGGGTACGGGACATCGTATACCGAGAGGCTCGCATACTGGGAGGCGGCATACAAGATGGCGGGCGAGTCCCCGCTCACCGGCTCCGGCCCCGGAAGCTATGCGATACTGCTGCCCGCATACAAGACACAGGGCCTGACCGAAAGCCGGTACGCGCACAACGTCCTGCTCCAGGCGCTTGCCGAGACCGGCATCCCCGGCGCGGCCCTGGTACTGCTGTTATTTGGCGTGTTCTTTTATCGCGGGGCGAAAACGGCGCTGTTGGCTGACGGGGACGCATATGCCCCGGCGGTCCTTGCAGGAGGGGCCGCGTTTCTTGTCCAGAACCTCCTCGATTTCACGTATTACATCCCCGAAACCGCGGTGCTTTTCTGGTTCTACTTCGGCATGAACGCATCACAAAAAGACGAGGGTGCGTCCGGGAAAGGCGGCGGCATCGCAAGGGCGATAATGGCCGCCTTGCTGATAGTGTTCGGGTTCTATTATTCGAAGGCGTACCTTGCCGGGCAGAGGCAGGCGGAAGCGCTCGAAATATTGAGGGTCAACGGTATCACCAGCGCGGCCCAGGCGCGCTCCGTCCCACCCCCGCCCGACGCCCTCCGGCTTGCCGAAGAGGCCGTCGCGCTAAAGCCCTACGACGACACCGTACGCGTCTTTCTGGCGGGCCTCTACGAAGGGCAGGCCTCGGCCGGCGGCAACGGACAGGCCTATATCGCAAAGGCGGAGGAGCAGTACGCCTCCGCCATACGCCTAAACCCGTATTACCCGTACCATTACAGGGATTTGGGCCTGTTTTACCTCAGGGCGGGAGACAAGGCAAGGGCCAGGGCCGAGTTCAGGCATGCGCTCGACAGGTATCCCTCCAACAAGTCGCTCCAGGAGCTTCTCGATATTGCCGAAAGATGATGAAATCACATGGGTAATGTGCTATAATCACCAATCTCGGCTCATAGTTGGGGATTTTGTGGTTGGGGGGACGATGCAGAAGGCAAAGAACGTCTACTGGCAGCACGGCAGGATAACAAGACAGGACCGGGAAAGGCTTAACGGGCACAAAGGCGCGACGATATGGCTTACGGGCCTGTCCGGCTCCGGCAAGACCACGGTCGCGGTAATGCTCGAGGAGCGGCTTTACCAGAGGGGCTGCCGCGCGATCGTGCTCGACGGGGACAACGTAAGGCACGGGCTCAACAAGGACCTGAGCTTTTCGAGGGATGACAGGGAAGAGAACATACGCCGCATATCCGAACTGGCGAAGCTCCTGACCACGAAGGGCATCATAAGCATAACTGCGTTTATCTCGCCGTACACGACCGACAGGCATAATGCGAGGGCGCTCCAGGAAAAAGGGGACTTCATAGAGGTCTACCTGAACTGCCCCCTGACCGAGTGCGAGCGGAGGGACCCGAAGGGCCTCTACAAGAGGGCGCGCGCGGGCGAGCTGAAGGAGTTCACCGGCGTAGACGACCCATACGAGGTGCCGGACGACGCGGAGGTCATAATAGACACCTGGCGCGACGAGCCCGATGCCTGTGTCGATAAAATAATAAAATACCTCGAAGACAACGGGATACTTTAGTGTTCAACCTCAAGGGATGGTTTTAAGGAGGCGCTTCAGATGGGCAAGGTTGTAACGATTGTTTCAGGCCTGCCGAGGACCGGCACATCGCTGATGATGAAGATGCTCGAGGCCGGGGGCATGGAGGTCGTCGTAGACAATATCAGGAAAGCGGACGAGGACAACCCCGGCGGGTACTACGAGTTCGAGAAGGTTAAGGAGATAAAAGAGGACAAGTCCTGGCTGGAACAGGCCGGGGGCAAGGTCTTCAAGATGGTCTCGATGCTGCTCTACGACCTCCCGGCCGATTTTACCTACAAGGTCGTCTTCATGGAAAGGGAGATGGGCGAGATGCTCGCGTCCCAGAGGAAGATGCTGGAGAGGAAGGGCCAGGACACAGGCGCGGAGAACGACGCGGAGAACAAGAGGCTCTACGAAAAACACCTGACCGAGATAAAGGACTGGCTTAAAGGCCGGGCCAACATAAATGTCCTTTACATAAACTATAACGAGACGATGGCCGACCCGCATAAAAGCGCGGATGCAGTGAACGGATTCCTGGGCGGCGGGCTGGACGTCGGCAGGATGGCCGGCGTGCTCGACAAGAGCCTTTACAGGAACAAGTCCGCGGCTGTGTCGGGCGAGGCCGGAGGCGAGGAGTTGGACAAGGACTCCGAAGACGAGATGATAAAGGCGAAACTGAGCAGCCTCGGCTACATGTAGCGGCATCCGCCGCGCTATTTTTTTTGAGCGGACGAAAGAGCGACTTGGAGAATAACCCCACCAAAGCGGCATTTCTCGGACTGGACGGCACACCCTATACACTCGCGCTCGACCTGATGGAACGCGGGGTCATGCCCAACCTGAAGGCGCTCCTCTCGGAAGGCACGCTTCGCCGGATGGACACCGTCATGCCGGAGGTGTCGTCCGTCGCCTGGACGACCTTCATGACCGGGGTCAACCCCGGCAGGCACGGCATATTCGGCTTCATGGAGCTTAAGCCGGGCTACGAGATGTATTTCCCCAACTTCAGCCATATGAAGGCGAGGACGCTCTGGGACCGGCTCGGAGAATCCGGCAGGAGTTCGGTCGTAATAAACGTACCCTCGACATACCCCGCCCGTCCTCTGAAAGGCGCCATGACCGCGGGCTTTGTAGCGCTCGACCTGAAGAAGGCTACATACCCGGATTCGGTCTACCAGTATCTTAGCGGCATGGGGTACAGGATAGACGTGGATACGGTAAAGGCGAGGCAGAACGTAGATTTCCTCGTGGACGACCTGAAGCTCACCCTTGCCAGGCGGAGGGAGGCGATACTCCACTTCATGGATAACGAGCCCTGGGACCTGTTCCTGGGCGTTGTCACGGAGACCGACCGCCTCCACCACTACCTCTGGGACGCCTATGCCGACCCCTCACACAGGCTGCACGGCTTCTTCTTCGACTACTACAGGGAGATAGACTCGCTTGTCGGCGAGTTCGCGGACAGGCTCAAGGACCGCCACCCCGGCGTCCCTCTGCTGATAATGTCAGACCACGGGTTCGGCGCGCTCGAATGGCAGGTCAATATCAACTTCTGGCTGAAGGAAAATGGCTACCTTAAATTATCGAAGGAGCCCGCCCAGTCCTGGGAGGACATAGGACCGGGCACGAGGGCCTTCGCGCTCGACCCGTCCCGCGTCTACATAAACCTCAAGGGAAAATATAAAAGGGGAGAGGTCGGCCCCGAAGAATACGGGCAATTATGTGACGAGCTGGCCCGTGGCCTGATGTCCATCGAGGTGGACGGCAGGAAGGTGCTGAAGGCCGTTTACAAAAAAGATGAGATATACAGCGGGCCGTGCATGGAAAACGCCCCGGACCTGGTCCTTCTGTCAAACCCCGGTTTCGACCTGAAGGGCGCGATCTCGCGGGACGTCCTGAACGAGAAGGGGTTCCTCACCGGCATGCACACGCAGGACGACGCGATGCTGTACATCGGCATGACGGACATGCCGGATAAGGCTGGAGAAAGAAAACCATCCATTCTCGACGTGCCGCCAACTCTTTGCAGGTTCCTCGCGATAGACGGCGGGGAAATGGAAGGCACACCCCTGGTCTGAATCGACTATGCCGCACAAGAAGGTATCGGTCTCCATAGTAAGCTACAACAACAAAGGCTTCTTGACAGACTGCCTCCCGGCAGTACTGGGACAGGACTACCCCGGCGTCGAGGTAGTGCTCGTGGACAACGCGAGCACGGACGGCACCGTGGAGTTCGTCAGGGAGAACTTCCCGAGTGTCCAGATTATAGAGAACGATAGGAACTATTTCTTCTGCAAGGGCCACAATATCGGGATAAAAAATACCACGGGCGAGTACGTGCTCGTGCTCAATTCCGACGTGGTGCTGGCCGATGGTTTTATTTCGGAGATGGTCAGGGCGATGGAGTCCGGCGACAGGGTAGGCGCGGTCAGCGGGAAGATATTGAGGACGGGCGGGGAACTCATCGATACGACAGGACTTTTTCTGGGGCGGGACAGGAGGCCGGTCGAGAGGGGTTACGGGGAGCCCGACCGCGGCCTCTACGATAAGCCCGGATTCATATTCGGCGCGGGCGGGGTCGCACCTTTGTACCGGCGGACGATGTTGGACGACCTCGCAGTCGACGGCGAGTATTTCGACGAGACGTTCGAGGCGTTTTACGAGGACCTGGACCTCGCATGGAGAGCCGCGAGAAGGGGCTGGAAGGCGTATTACACCCCCCTGGCCGTGGCCTGGCACAAAAGGGGCGGTACGGCAAAGACAAAAACCCCGCCTCTTGGACTCTTTAAAAACAACAACTTAGCCTATCTTTCGGACGAGATGACGGCCAGGGTCATGCGAAACCGCTGCCTGACTGTCATTAAAAATGATAACCTGTTAGATTTCTTATTAAACTTGCCTTTCATCCTGCTTTATGATATAAAAATCTGGGCGTTTATTTCCTTATTCTCGCCAGGGGCGGTCCCTTACTTCATAAAGGGCCTCGGTGCACTGCCCATCGCCTGGCGGCGCAGAAAGAAGTTAGATGAAACTTGATTCGTTAGTCCTTTATTTTCTTACGTTTATACTGTCGCTGCTCCTGGCGCTGTACGGCACTCCGCTTGCAAGGCAGGCGGCGATAAAGTTCGGGATAGTGGACAAGCCGGACGGCAACCTGAAGGTGCAGAGGGACCCCGTGCCATACCTGGGCGGGCTCGCCATATACATGGCGTATCTGCTTTCGCTATCGCTTACGTTCGAGTTCTCGCACGAACTGCTCGCTATAATGCTCGGCGGGACGATAATCGTCCTGCTCGGGCTCATTGACGACTTCGGGGTGCTGAAACCGGAAGTGAAGCTCGTAGGACAGGTGATAGCCGCGTTCGTATTGATAAAGTCCGGCACGATGATATACCTGACCTTCATACCGCTCTGGTTGAGGATATTTCTGACCGGGCTCTGGATTGTTGGCATCACGAACGCGTTCAATATAATTGACGTGATGGACGGGCTTTCGGCCGGGGTCGCGGTCATCGCTGCGGTTACGCTGTCAATAGTCGCAATGCAGAACGACAAAATTACGGTGGCCGTGATGGCGGTCTCCCTTGCGGGTGCGGCGCTCGGTTTTCTCAAGTACAACTTCAACCCGGCCAGGATATACATGGGAGATACGGGAAGCATGTTCCTGGGCTTCACGCTCTCGGCGCTCTCGATAGGCAACACGGTGGGCAGCTACACGAAGATGAACATCTTTGGGTTCATAGCCCCTGTGATGATACTCGGGGTGCCTGTATTCGACACCCTGTTCGTGATGTTCTTCAGGTGGAGGAGGCGTCAGTCCATGTTCCACGGCTCGAACGACCACTTCGCGATAAGGCTCAAGAAGGCTGGCTGGCCGGTCAGGAGGATAGTGCTCGCAAGCTATGCCGCGTCGGTCTTCATGTCCGTGCTCGCGCTTGTGCTGATACGGCTTGCATACCTGCCGTACATATACGTCTGCCTCTGCCTGCTCGCAGTCTTCGTGGCATGCGCGGCGTACCTCCTTGGCAGGATAAAGATGGAGGAAAAGGTTGTCTGATGGCGTTGTAGTCATCGGGGCTGGGCTCGCGGGCCTTTCGGCGGCCTATCACATCGGGAAGGGCTGTCAGGTCTTCGAGGCGGAGGACGCGCCCGGCGGGCTTCTCAGGACACGCGAGAAAGGCGGCTATTCTTTCGACTACACCGGCCACCTGCTGCACCTGAAGGACCCGTACGTAAAGGATTTGGTGACCGGGCTTCTCGCGGGCAACCTGGCGGAGCACAAGAGAAGGGCCGCGATATATTCCAAGGGCGTCTTCACTGGCTACCCGTTCCAGGCGAACACATACGGCCTGCCCGGAGAGACGGCGAAGGAATGCCTGGACGGCTTTATGACCGCGCCCGGAAGGGGAGGCGGGGTACTGCCTCCAGGCAACTTCCGGGACTGGATACTGCACAACTTCGGGGAGGGGATAGCAAGGCATTTCATGCTCCCATATAACCAGAAGCTCTGGCAATATCCGCTCGGCGAGATGTCGGTGGACGGCATCGCGCCCTACGTCCCCATCCCCACGGCGGACGAGGTGCGAAAAGGCGCGACAGGCGAAGGCGCGCACGGGCTCGGGTACAACGCGAGCTTCTACTACCCGGAGCGGGGCGGCATATACTCGCTTGTGCTCGCGCTGATCCCGCACGTGAAGGACCTGAGTCTGGGCCAGAAGGCGCTGGAGATAGATACGGAGAGGAAGACCGTCGTGTTCGATACCGGCTACACAGCATGGTACGACCGGCTGGTCTCGACCATGCCTCTGCCGGAGCTTGTGAGGATAATAAAGGACGTTCCGGAAGACATAAAGGAAGCGGCAGCCCGGCTCAGGTACGTCTCGGTATACGACGTGAACCTGGGGATTGCGCGCGCGGACGTAAGCCCGTACCACTGGATGTATTTCCCGGAGCCGGAGTTCGTGTTCTACAGGGCCGGGTCTCTGAACAACTTCAGCGGGTATTCGGCCCCGCAGGGCTGCAGCGCCATGTACGTCGAGGTATCGCACACGCCTGACACGCGCATGGACGAAGGCCGGCTGACCGGAGAAGTGCTGGCTGGGCTTGTCCGCGCAGGCATCCTCAGGGACGGCGACGAGGTCCCGGTAAAGGACGTCGTGGACATAAAGTACGGATACGTCGTGTTCGACTCGCACAGGGCAAAGGCCGTCCCCGCTATAATGGAATTTCTGGCGGAGAAGGGGATAACGAGCATCGGACGTTACGGGGCCTGGGAATACTCGAGCATGGAGGAAGCGGTGCTTGAAGGTAAAAGGGCCGCGGAGTCGCTCTCCCGATGAAGGCCCGGGTCGTTCAGGTTATAACGATGCTGGAGCTTGGCGGCGCGCAGGAAGTTGCGCTTGCCACGGCCAGGGACCTGAGGCGCGACCTGTACGACGTCACGCTGATAGCAGGCGAGGGCGGCATACTCGCGTCCGAGGCGAGGGCCATGCCGGGCGTCGAGTTCATCGAACTGCCGGAGCTGGTAAGGGAGGTGTCTCCCCTAAAGGACTTTTTGGCCCTTGTCCGGCTCACCGCTATCATAAGGCGGCTGGCGAAGGCCTCGCCCGGCGGGGTCATAGTGCATACGCACAGCTCTAAGGCCGGGATACTCGGACGCTGGGCGGCCTGGCTGGGCGGCGCGAAAAAGATAGTCCACTCGATACACGGCTACGGGTTCAACGATTTTCAGCGGCCTGTCGTGAGGGGGCTGTATATATCACTGGAGAAGGTTACAGCGAGGGTGACAGACGCATTCACCGCCGACTCGCAGGGAAACATAGACAAGGGGAGGCCGCTCGGGCTCTTCAATAAGGCCCATGTCGAGGTGCTCAGGAGCGGGATACCGGTAGGGTACTTCGCCGGGCCGACCCAGGGCATCGACCGGGCCGGACTCGGGCTTCCAGTAGACGGGCCGCTCGTGACGATGGTCTCGTGCCTGAAGCCGCAGAAGGCCCCGCTCGACTTCGTAAGGGTCGCGGCGCGGGTGGTCAAAACCGTACCGGACGCGCATTTCGTGCAGGTGGGCGACGGCGAGCTTAAAGGCGAGGTCCTGGCCGAGGCCGGACGGCTTGGGCTCGACGGCAGGTTTCACATGCTTGGGTGGCGCAGAGACGTGCGCGAGATAGTACACGCAAGCGACCTGATGGTGCTTACATCGCTGTGGGAAGGGCTCCCGAAGGTACTGCTCATAGCGATGGCGGCAGGCAAGCCCATAGTCGCAACGTCCGTGGACGGGACGCCCGAGGCCGTCCATGACGGCGTGAACGGGTATCTTGCCGGGCCGCACGACGTGGAGCGTATGGCGGAGAAGACCGTTCTGCTCCTTAAGGATAAAGACCTTGCGCGCTGGATGGGCGAGGCGGGCAGGGCGATGGTGGATGAGTTCGACGAGGGCGAGATGCTAAGAAGGATTGAGGCACTTTACGATAGACTCCTGAGTGAGATGATGTGAAATCCCCCCTCCCCTTCTCCTCCCCTCCCCACCTGTGGGGGAGGGGTGCGGGGGAGAGGGCATATTAGAGGAGGCCGTATGAGGGTGCTTATTATTTCCGTCAACAGGGAAAGGCTGCCGGACCCGGTCGCGCCGCTCGGCGCGGCATACGTGGCCTCGGCAGTGAAAGAGGCTGGACACGAGGTGCGCCTGCTCGACCTCCAGTTCATGCCGGACTTGCCGGTGGCCGTGAAGGACATGTGCCGCACGTACAGGCCGCACGTCGTGGGGCTGTCCATCAGGAACATCGACAACGTCGCATTCCCCCGGAGCGTTTCGTACATCCCGGACGTCGTTACGGTGGTCAGGACGCTGAAGGCGCTGGGGGTGAGGTTCATCGTGCCGGGCGGCTCCGGATTCACATTGATGCCGGAAGAGCTGCTGGACGTCATGGAGCTCGATATCGGGATAGTGGGTGAAGGCGAGGACTCCTTCCCGGAACTCCTGCACAGGATAGAGGCCAGGGTCCCGATTAACGGCATGCCGGGCCTCGCATACCGGTACAAGGGCGAGTTTCACCTAAACCCTCCAAAAAAGATATATAACCTGGACGCATCGCCCGCGCCCGACAGGAGCCTGATAGACAACGTCTTCTATCTGAACGAGGGCGGGGCCGGGAACCTCCAGACGAAGCGCGGCTGTTCGTTCAAGTGCGCGTATTGCACCTACCCTCTGGTCGAGGGAAGGAAGGTCAGGATGCGGTCGCCTGCGAAGGCCGCGGCCGAGTTCGAGGTTGCCGTCAAGGAGCACGGGCTCAAGCACATATTCATAGTCGACAACGTGTTCAACTTCCCCCTTGATCATGCCAAGGAGTTCTGTCGCGAGCTTATAAAAAGAAAGGTGGACGCGGGCTGGAGCTGTTACTTGAACCCTGCCTTCGTGGACGCCGAACTTGTGGAGCTTCTGGCACGGTCGGGCTGCAGGGGAGTAGAGTTCGGCACCGACTCCGCCGTGGACGAGGTGCTCCAGGCGCTCGGTAAGGGTTTTACCTCCCAGGACATAATAAAGTCATCCGAGCTTTGCCGGAAGGCGGGCCTGCCGTTTTGCCACAGCCTGCTGCTCGGCTCACCCGGCGAGACGGCCCAGACGGTCATACGCACGCTCGAGACGATGGACAGGATCAAGCCGAACGCGGTGATTGCCATGCTCGGGGTGCGCATGTTCCCCGGTACTGAGCTTGCGAAGCGGGCCAAAGCCGAGGGCGTGCTGAAGGACAAGACGCTGGGCCTGAGGCCGATGTTCTATTTCTCGCCGGGGCTGAACATAGAGCACATCCTCGAATACCTAGGTACGTACGGACAGGAGCACCCGAACTTCATCATGCCGGGTATACACCTGCGTATGACTGAGAAGATACGGGTGAAGCTGAGGTCTTTCGGATTCCTGGGCCCGCTTTGGGAGTACCTGAGGGCATGAGCAAGACCGCATTCATATTCCCCGGGCAGGGCTCGCAGTACGTCGGGATGGGCAGGGAGTTGTGGAATGCCCACGACGAGGTGAGGCGGCTCTACAGGCTCGCGGGGGAGCTTAGCGGGATAGACATAGCCGGAGTCTCGTTCGACGGGCCTCAGCCGGAACTGGACGCGGACGTGACAGCTCAGCTCGCGGTCTACACCTGCAACGAGGCGCACAGGCTCGCCGCTGAAATGCTCGGCCTGAAGCCGGACGTTGTAACGGGCTACAGCATGGGTTTTTATTCCGCACTGGCCGCTGCTGGCGCACTGTCCTTCGAGGACGGGCTGAAGGCCGTCGAGAAGGCGGGCGAACTTGCCCTCTCGGAGAACATAGTTAGGCACGGTACGATGGCTGCCATAATCGGGCTCGACCTCTACGATGTGGAGGACTTATGCCTCGACGCCAGGGACGACGGGGGGGTGTGGGTCTCGAACGTGAACGCCGCGAGGCAGATACTGATTTCCGGCAGCGTGAAGGACGTCGAGGGCGCGGTGAGCCTGGCACAGGAAAAAGGCGCGCTCTCCGCATACATGCTGGGTATGGGCGCGGCCTACCACTCGCCCCTGATGGCCGGGGCGGTCAGGCTTTTTTCGGAATACCTCGCGGGCGTCGAGTTCCGCAGGCCTTCGGTACCCGTGCTGTCGTACATAGATGCTTGCTACCTGTCCGAACCGGGCGAGATACGGGACACCGTCGCAAGGCAGTTGTCGTCGAAGGTGCTCTGGAAGGACGCCGTGCTGAGGCTCGTGAAGGACGGCGTGGACAACTTCGTCGAGGTCGGGCCGGGCAGCGCGCTGTCGAGGATGGTGCGCTGGGTGGACAGGGAAGTGAAGACTACGTCCTCGGAGACGCTATGGGTATCCTCTCAGGTAAAACAGCTCTGATTACAGGCGGGACGAGGGGGCTGGGCCGGGCGATTGCGTTCAGGTTCCTCGAAGAAGGCGCCCGGGTCGCGGTCAGCTACGTCTCCGACGACGCTTCAGCAGAAAGCTTCAGGCTGGAGTCGGGTGCACTCGTCGTAAAAGCAGACGTGTCGAGGTCAGACCAGGTCTCGGGCATGTTCGAGCAGGTGAAGGCCGGGCTTGGCGGGCCGGACATACTGGTCAACAACGCGGGGGTTATCAAGGACGGCTACCTGATGCTGATGCGCGAGGAGGACTGGGACAGGGTCATCGAGGTCAGCCTCAAGGGGACGTTCAACTGCTGCAAGGCCGCGACGAGGCAGATGGTTGCGGCTAAATACGGCAGGATAATCAACATGGTCTCGCCGTCGGCAATTACCGGACGCGCGGGCCAGACAAACTATTCCGCGGCAAAGGGCGGGATAATCTCGTTCGGCAAGTCGCTTGCGCGCGAGATGGCGCGGTTCGGGGTCACGGTCAACTCACTGTCGCCCGGCGTAATCGAGACGGACCTCACCTCGAACCTCCCTGACAAGATAAAGGCCGAGCTTCTCGGCATCGTCCCGCTGAAGCGGTTCGGCAGGCCGGACGAGGTCGCCGGTGCGGCGTTATTCCTCGCGTCCGACGAGGCTTCGTATATAACCGGGCAGGTCCTGGCCGTTGACGGCGGAATAGTGATGTAACTGCACAAATTTCAGTAAGATGCATCAATATTACTCAAAAGTTATGGTAAATATTAAGGTTTTTTAATCAAATATCCCTTGATAATCCCTACCCGGGCCTGTATATTTAAAGGACATACCATGCCTTCCGGGTTAAGTATCCCGTAAAACGGGTTTGAAATTAAACGCGGGTATGTTGCGGCCTATGGATAATTCGGCGTCTATAACAGGCGTACTTCCGCACGGATACCCCTTCCTGATGGTGGACCGTGTGGTCGAGGTTGTGCCGGGCAGGCGCGCGGTGGCCATAAAGAACATAACCGGGGATTGCGGTTGGACGGGTACGGACGAAGGCGGTAGTTATCCGCAGCTATTTCTGATAGAAGCTATGGCGCAGGTGGGCGCTCTGGCCGCATCGGGGACCGGTATCGGGGATCCCGGAATGCCAGCCATACCCGGTTATCTTGCCGGACTTAACGACGCGAAATTCGGCCGCATGCCGGAAACAGGAGACCAGGTGGTGTTCACGCTCGACTACGAGGCGGGAATGGGCGGCCTGGTCAGGTTCAAAGGCACAGCTAAAATAGGCGAGGAGATGGCCGCCGAGTCAGGCCTGACATTCTCGGCTCCGGGGAGACTATGACAAGCACCGCTACCAAGGAACTTATAAGCAGCAGGAGCAACAAGGTAATTAAATACTTCAAGTCCCTGGGGCTTGCAAGGAACCGGCAGAAGGAGAAACGGTTCCTGATAGAGGGTGTCCGGATAATCGAGGAGGCCATCGAGCAGCTGGACTGCGTCAAAAAGCTCGTCGTCACCCCGACGGGTGCGCTTAACGACCGCGCACAGGCCATAATAAACACCGCCAAGGATTTGGATATCGAGGTTATATGGGTGGCTGACCGGGTCTTCGACTACATATCCGAGACGAAGACAAACCAGGGCATAATGGCCCTGGTCATGCCGCTTGAGTTCACCTTCGACGACCTCGAAAAAGGGCAGATACCGGTCATCGTCGTGGCGCACCTCCTGCAGGACCCGGGCAACCTGGGCACGATAGTCAGGATAGCAGAGGCCGCCGGGACGGGCGGAGTCGTGACCACGCCGGGCACGGTGGACTTTCACAACCCCAAGGCCCTGAGGGCTACAATGGGCAGCATATTCAGGCTCCCTACAGTCAGGGCGGAGTCCTTGCAGGGCTTCATAGATCATTTCAAGGCGAAGGGATACCAGGTCGCGGCCGCGATGGTCTCCGGCAAGACCCGGTATTACGATATGGACTTCTCGAAGCCCACGATACTGCTCTTCGGGCAGGAAGGTGCGGGGCTTCCTGCTGACGCCCACTCGCTCACCGACTTCCAGCTTTCAATACCGATGGCGACCATGATGGACTCCCTGAACGTTGCGAGCGCGGCCGGGATAATCATGTACGAGGCCGCACGCCAGAAGCTTGCCTCCGGCGGAGATTTCATCCGCAAATGACAGGTCAATACAAACGCTGCTCATAGTAATAGGTGCTATTCCTATTGCATTCCCGCGACGCCTCTGGTATATTAATCTCTAACTGTGGCTTTAGAGTTGGACGGACTGGAAGTGTTGTGCTATACTTTCAATATCTTTCCGCATGCCATCCATCAAGGTCAAGACATCAATGAAATCGGGAGGAAAAGGTTAAATGGGTATTATGAGCTGGCTGCTGGGCGCGTCCTGCGACAACCTGACCGCGGACGAGGTCAAGTCCATGAAGAAGAATGGTGAGAAGTTCGTCCTGATAGACGTGAGGATGCCGCACGAGACGGCATCGAGAAGCATCGAAGGGGCGAAGCTTATCCCCTTGCAGGAGTTCGACAGGCGGCACAGCGAGATACCGCAGGACAAGGACGTGGTGCTGTACTGCCAGAACGGGATCAGGAGCATCATGGCCTGCCGTTACCTGAAGAAGCTCGGATATTCTCGTGTAAAGAACCTCGAAGGCGGTATCAGCAGGTGGTGACAAAGGCGGCGGTTATCATCGTCCATGAGAAAAATTATAGCAACCCTCCATCTGCTTTTCCTGCTGGCCTTGCCGCTAACGGCATATCCCGGCGAGGGCGCTCCCGCCCTGACTCTCGACGAGTGCGTAAAGGCCGCGCTCGCAAATAACCACGTACTGCTTGCCGAATCGGAGAAGCTCGAGGCCGCGAAGGCCGGGGTCGGCAAGGCGGAATCGTCCTTCATGCCGAGGCTTGACCTCTCCGAGACGTACATGCGATCGGACAACCCCGTCATGTCTTTCGGGGCGAAGCTCGACCAGGGCCGCTTCACGGCCGCAGACTTCGACCCCTCAAAGCTCAACTCTCCTCACGCAATAGACAACTTCAACTTTAGGGTGCAGATCACCCAGCCCGTATTCAACGGCGGCAAGGAATGGGTCGGGATGAAGCGCGCGAAGCTCGGCCTCGGCGCGGCCGGGGACTCGTACAGCCGTTCGCGGCAGGAGACCGTGTACCGGGTGGTACAGGCGTATTACGGGGTAGCACTCGCCGGCGAGTATGTGAAGGTGGCCGGGATGGCGAAGGATACGACCGAGGCGCACGTGAAGCTCGCTCAGGATTTCTATAACCAGGGCATGCTGGTCGGCTCCGAGGTGCTGCTTGCAAAGGTACGGCTTGCCGAGGTCACCGAGATGCTGATAAAGGCGAAAAACCAGGAGGCTACCGCAAGGGCCGCGCTCAACATGATACTCGCCCGTCCGCAGGACACGGACTTCCGTCTGGCCGGGACGCTTGGCTACGTTGATTTTCCGGCCACACTCACGGAGTTGCAGGACGAGGCGGTAAAGGACAGGCCGGACCTCGCCGGGATGGACAAAACCGTCGAGAACATGGGGGAGGGTATCCGGCTTGCCCGGACGGACTACCTGCCAATCCTGAACTTCATAGCCCGGTACGACCTGGACGACAGGACCCCATTCGCGGGCGACGGAAATTCATACACGCTGCTCGGCATGCTGACCTGGAACGTGTTCGACGGCTTCCTGACGACCAACAGCGTGCGCGAGGCGAGCGCGGGCTACAACGCATCCCGGCACATGCTGGACCAGATGAAGGAAGGGGTGCTGTTCGAGGTGCGGCAGGCGTACAACAACCTCGACGAGGCGCGCCAGAGGATAGAGGTGGCGAAGACGGCGGTCGATGAGGGCGAGGAGAGCCTGAGGATAATCCAGCGCCGGTTCGAGGCCGGGCTGACAAAGACGCTCGACGTGCTGGACGCGGAGACCGCGCTCACGCGCGCCCGTACTAACAAGGCCCAGGCGCTCTACGACTACAACGTCGAACTCGCGCAGTTGAAGCTCGCCGCGGGCAGGATGGAATACTGAGACCGGGGTATGTAACCCCTCACCCTACATCCCTCTCCCGCAAGGAGAGTGACATAATTTAAATCCCCTCGCCTACCGGGAGAGGGGGCAGGGGGTGAGGGAGTTACCACATGTTGGTCAATGTTATAGAATAGGAAATCTTAAATGAAGAACCTCTTTCTCCTTCTCTTACTATTTATTTCGATAGCTTTGGGATGCGAAAAGGAACCGCCCAAGGTGCCGGAGGCCCAGACCGTCAGCGTGAGCGCCGTGCCGGTCGAGGCGGTGGACGTCCCGGACACGGTCCAGACTGTCGGGACGGTAGAGTCGAAACACGAGGCCGAGCTCTCAGCCAAGGTAATGGGGAGCGTGGTCGACATACAGGCGGAAGAGGGCCGGAAGGTAAGCAAAGGCGACGTCCTGCTGACGATAGACGCCTCGGACATAAAGGCCAAAAAGAATGAGGCCGTGCAGGCGAAGGCCGAGGGCACGGCCGGACTGAAAGAGGCCAGGGCCGCGCTCGAAAACGTCAAAATAAACATGGGACGCATCCAGAACCTCTATGACGACCATGCCGTCACGAAGAAGGAGCTGGACGACATGACCACCCAGCAGAGGATGGCCGAGGCGAAGGTGGAGCAGGTCGAGGCCAGGATTGCGCAGGCGGATGCGGCGATAGCGGAATCAGACGTGCTGCTCGGTTATGCTGTTATACGCTCGCCGGTGTCCGGAGTCGTGACCGCGAAGATGGTCAGCAGGGGCGAGATGGCCGCGCCCGGCAGGCCGCTCGTGAAGGTGATGGACGACAGCGCATTAAGGCTCGTGACCACTGTGAAGGAGAGCGACGTCTCCGGCATAAGGAAGGGCGACGCCGTGAAGGTGACGGTGGACGCGCTCGGCGGCAGGGAGGTCGGCGGGAAGGTGTCGGATGTGATACCGGCCGCGGACCCGGCCACCCGTTCGTTTGCCGTGAAGGTTGACCTGCCTTCCGTGCAGGGCCTGATGCCGGGCATGTTCGGGAGGGCCTACCTGCCGGTCGGCAAAAGGAAGGCGGTGCTCCTGCCAGATGGCGCGCTCCTCGACAAGGAAGGGATGAAGGGCGTGTACGTCATCACGCCTGAGGGCGTGCTGAGGTTCCAGGCGGTGCGCGTGGGTAGCGTGGTGGAAGGACGCCAGGAGGCGCTATCCGGCCTCTCCGGCGGTGAGAAGGTCGTCGTGGGCGATACCGCGTCGCTCAGGGAAGGGATGAGGACGGTGGTGAAATAAGCCCGTGTTTTGCTGTCATTGCGAGGAGCGTAAGCGACGCGGCAATCTCAGGTTGAAAGGCGGAGATTGCCACGCTTCGCTCGCAATGACAAGAAAATAAAAACACCAAGGGCCGACATGTGCTTCGCTTAGTACGGCCCCTACAAAAGGTGGGTTTTGAAGCTCAACCTGGCCGGGAAAATAACCGAATACTTCATCAACTCCCAGTTGACCGTGCTCCTGATGGTCGCGGTGGCGGCGTTCGGCGTCTTCGCGCTCAACTTCACCCCTCGTGAGGAGAACCCCCAGATAGTAGTGCCCGCGGCGAACGTCATCGTCATGTACCCAGGCGGAAGCGCGAAGGAGGTCGAGCAGCTGGTCGCCCGCCCTCTCGAGAGGAGACTTCGGGAAATACGAGGCGTCGAGGACGTATACTCGGTTTCGATGAACCAGGTGGCGGTCGTCACGGTAAAGTTCTACGTCGGGCAGGACAGAGAGAAGAGCCTGCTGAACCTCTACAACAAGGTTATGTCCAACATGGACTACGCCCCGCCGGGCGCGGTCATGCCCCCGCTTTTCAAGCCCATCGAAGTTGACGACGTACCCATCGTGACTATAACGCTCTCGGGCGGCGGGTACGACGACCATCAGTTGAAGCGGGTTGCGGACAACGTGCTCGAAGAACTGCAAAAACTGCCCGGCACTTCCACTTCGTATGTCGTCGGGGGGCGGAACCGGCAGGTGCGGGTCACGGTCGACCCGGTACGGCTCGCGGCATACAACATGTCGCCGCTCCAGATACAGGGCGCGCTCAAGTCGTCCAACTCGAACCTGATGACCGGCGAGCTTGAGTCGGGCGGCATGAAGACGTACCTCGAGACCGGAGGGTTCCTCGGCTCGGTCAGGGACGTGGAGGGGCTTGCGGTCGGCAGTTTCGGCGGCCGGCTGGTATACCTCCGCGACGTGGCGGACGTGGAGGACTCGGTCGAGGAGGCCACGCACATGACGAGGGCCGCTTTCGGGCCGTCTCATTTTGCCGCCGGGCATACTGGGGTTCCCGCATCCGGTGTTTCCGCGGACACCTCGGAGCATGCCGCGGTAACCGTCGCCATCGCCAAGAAGAAGGGCGAGAACGCGGTCAGGGTTGCGGACAGCATCCTCAAGAAGATGGACGAGATAAAGGCCGGCTTGCCGCATGGAATAAACGTCACGATAACCAGGGACGACGGCGAGAAGGCGGACCATGCCGTAAACGAGCTGGTCGAGCACCTGGTCCTGAGCATCATAATCGTAGTGCTGCTTCTCTTCATCGCGCTCGGCTGGAGGGATGCGCTCATCGTCGCGCTCGCGATACCCCTGACGCTCTTCGTCACGCTCGGCGTCGGCATGCTTGCGGGCCAGACGATAAACCGTATAACGCTCTTCGCGCTGACCCTTTCGCTCGGCCTGCTCGTTGACGACGCGATAGTCGTCGTCGAGAACATACACCGGCACTACCAGATGGAGAGGATGCCGCGCCTGCACGCGGCGGTCGCGGCGGTTAACGAAATAGGAAGCCCGACAGTGCTTGCCACACTGACCGTCATCCTCGCGTTCCTCCCGATGTTCTTCGTGACCGGGATGATGGGGCCGTACATGGCCCCGATACCGTTCAACGTCCCGGTCGCCATGCTCGCATCTCTCATGGTCGCATTCATAGTCACGCCCTGGGCGGCGTACAGGCTCGTGCAGGTCAAGCACGCGGGCGAAGAGAAGCTCGAAGACACGAAGATATTCAAGGCGTACAAGAAGGTGCTCGGGCCGCTTCTCGAGAGCAGCCATAAGAGGCGGCTCTTCATAACGGTAATCGTCCTGCTGTTTGTCGCCGTGATGTCTTTCCCGCTATTCCAGTGGGTCAAGTTCAGGATGCTCCCGAAGGCCAACAAGAACACGTTCCTCATAACAGTGGACATGCCGGCCGGGACCGCGCTCGAAGTGACCGACAGGGTTGCAAGGGCCGTCGGCAGCTACGTCGGGACGATACCGGAGGTTAGGGACTACGAGACCTTCGTGGGTACGCCGTCCGTCATAGACTTCAACGGGCTTCTCCGGGGCAGCGGGTTCCGGTCGGACTCGCGCTTCGCGGACGTGCGCGTTAACCTGAGCGACAAGTCCGAACGGGACATATCGAGCGAGTCCCTTGTGCTGAAGATAAGGCCTGACATAGCCAGGCTTGCCGGGAAGTACAATGCGAACATAAAGATAGTGGAGGACCTGCCGGGGCCGCCCGTGCGCTCGACAGTCGTGGCCGAGCTGTACGGGCCGGACTACGCCGTGCTCAGGAAGCTCGCGGGCGATATGAAGGGGCTGTTCGGTAATACGGCTCAGGTGGTGGACATAGACGACAGCGTCGAAGCCGATACGGTCAAGTACCATGCCCTCGTTGACAAGGCGAAGGCCGCCGAGAACGGCATATCCACGGAAGAGATAGTCGGCGCGCTGAGGATCGCCGTAGAGGGCGCGGCCCTGTCCACGCTTCACGTGCCCGACGAGAAGAACCCGGTCGCTATATTCGTCCGGTACCCCAGGGAGATGAGGGCGAGGCCGGAGAGCTTGAACGACGCGTTCGTGACGGGCGCGTCCGGCAAGCAGGTGCCGCTGACCGAGCTTGTCAAGCTCGTGCCGGGCGTCATGGACAAGCCGGTATACCACAAGAACATGAAGCCGGTCGTCTACGTCTACGGGGAGATGGGCGCGAGGAGCCAGTTGTATGCTGTGCTCGACATGATGAAGTACCTGAGGCAAAACCCGATGCCCGAGGGATACAGCGTGAAGTGGGACGGCGAGATGAAGCTCACGCTCGACGTGTTCCGCGACCTGGGCGCGGCTATGGCCGTCGCCCTGCTCCTGATATACCTCCTGCTCGTCGGCAGGTTCCGTTCGTTCAGCGTGCCCGTCATAATCATGGGCCCGATACCGCTCGCCATGATAGGCATCATGCCGGGATTCGCATTGCTCGGCGTGTACTTCTCCGCGACCTCGATGATAGGCGTGATCGCGCTTGCGGGCATAGTCGTAAGGAACTCGATAATCCTCATCGAGTTCATACAGGACAAGCGAAACGAGGGCATGCCGATAGAGCGTGCGCTTGTCGAGGCCGGGGCGATACGCACGAGGCCGATAGTACTTACCGCGCTCGCCGCGATATTCGGAGCGTCGGTTATCGCGGCAGACCCGGTATGGTCGGGGCTTGCCTGGGCGCTGATATTCGGGATGACCGCATCGACTGCGCTCACGCTCGTGGTGATACCTGTGATTTATTTCATATTCCAGAGGGGAAAATGGCATACGTGACGTTTACCAGCCCGGAGTGCATCGGGGCAATCGTACTCAACGACCCGCCGGATAATTTCATATCCCGCGCGGTGATGGCCGAAATAAACAGGATAATCGAGGAGGACCTGAGGCCCAGGATAAAGCTCTGCTCGGTCGTCGTCATGGGGGATGGGCCGAACTTCTCGTCCGGCATAGACATAAAGGACATGGCAGGCGTGGGCCGCGACGAGGCGACGCTGCTTGCGCGTATCGGACACCGGGCCATGCGGGGTCTCGAAGGGCTGCCGGTCCCGGTAATCGCCGCGGTCAGCGGGAAGGCCTGCGATATAGGGTTCGAGTTCGCGCTCGCATGCGACATAAGGATATGCACCGAGGACGCGGTTTTCTCGATGCCGTCCATCGGGATTGGCATACCGCCTTCATCCGGGGCGACTGTGCGGCTGCCCGCTGTGGTCGGCGCGGGCCGTGCGCGCGAGATACTCTACACCGGCAGGAAGGTTTCGGCGTTCGAGGCGCTCGACCTGGGGCTCGTCAGCCGTGTCGTCCGCGACCGGCAGGAACTGATGGACGCCGCGCGCGACATCGCCTTCGCCATAGCAAACAACGCCCCGGACGCTATCAGGCAGACCAAGAACCTGATTAACCTGGGCCTCAACCGGGGCTACACCGAGGGCATCGAGGACGAGGAGGCTACCGTGTTCGGGGAGTCCTTCGGCCCCGGCACCGAGCAGAGGGAGGGCATGGAGGCGTACCTTGCCGGGAAAAAGACCCCCTGGACAAAGGACAAGGTCGAGTGGTGCAGGTTCAAAAAGTCTTGACAGACATCCCCCTCTCCCAACTCACTCCCACGTTGGGGAGAGGGATAAAAAACACTCCCGGCGCGCAGGTTGTTATTCAGGTTTCCTCGGCTCCACGAACACCGTCTTGTTATTCGTAAATATTGCTTGGCCCGGCACGGGGTCGCGTGGCTTTCGGACGTATTTCCGAAACGTGTAGTCCACGGCGACGCCGGTGTCCTTCCGGGCCTCGGAAAAATATGCCGCGACCTGGGCGGCTTCGAGTATAGTCTGGAGCGGGATGTCCGGGCGGCGCTCCGGGTTCCGCACGATGACGTGCGAGCCGTGCCAGCCCTGGGCGTGGAGCCAGAGGTCCATCGACTCCGCCACCTTGAACGTCAGGACGTCGTTCTGCTTCGCGTTCTTCCCATATAGCACCTCGTACCCGTCGGAACTTACGAAGCGCGGGAAATCGGGCAGCGCCTCCGCCCTCGCCCTGCCCTGATGTTTTGACTTCTTTCCCTTAGGAGAAGGGCCTTCTTTAAGGCTCAACTGCTCAGCGAGGGTTTCCGCGCCTTCTATTTTCTCTAATAGTGCAGTCAGGTTCTCGGTTTCTTCTTCAGCCTTTGAAAGCCTCTCACGCAAAATAGCAACGCCCGCTTTGGCCTTCTTGGACTTCTTGAAAAAGGCCTCGGCGTTTTTTACCTGGCCGAGTTTCGGGTCGAGGGGGACCATGACACGTCTGCCTGTATCAGAGAAAAGGTCGGTCATCTCAACGGACTCGGCTCCGTCCGGGACCTGGCCGGGCGAGGCCATCAGCAGGTTGCCGTACAACTGGTATTCGTCCGCCCTGTCGGCGGTCGCAAGGTCGGAGCCAATCGCATCGAGCCTTCTGGTCGCGGTATTGAGCTTTGCCTTCGCTTCCTTAAGCAGCGAGTTCTTGAGAGACACCGCCTGCTGACGCTCCCCGACGGAGTCGTAAAAGCCCTCCGCGGCCTCGCTCATCGTGGCAAAGACCTCCCGTGCCATGCCCGAGAACTGTTCCAACGCTATCGCCGACAGCACCGGCCCCTTACGCGTCTCGTAAACGCACGGCTCGTAACGGCCATCATTGCCCTTCTTTAGAAGCGCACTTAAGGTGTCGAGGATTATGGAGGGTTCGAGGTTGTCTCCGGCTTGACATGCCGCTTCGGAGGCCAGGAGCGGGCTTATGCCGCCTATCCTCTGAAACAATGCTTTGCCGAGCGGGATACCTGAGGCATCCCGTATTACCCTCTCTATGTCTGCTTCTGTCACGGAGTGCGGGTCGAGCTTGTCCGGCATAGGCGGGGGCAGGTACCTGAGTCCGGGCAGGATGGGCCTGAGCGCCTCGTCCGAGATGGAGACGTAAGACTGCGCGAGCATGATTTTGTTTGCCTCGTCCAGGACTATAAGCTCCGGCTTTTTACCGGCCATCTCGAAGACCAGGGCATATTTTTCCTGCAATTCGGTTTTTTTTCTGGTAAAATAGAAAAACACGGCGCGTTCCAGCCCGTTTTGGGCAATGGAGGCCAGTTCCGAGCCGATTATGTGGTTCCTGAGGCTCTGGGCGAAGGGGCTGAGGTTTTTGGAGCGAGGAGGCTTCCTGTTCGTCAGGTATACGCGGGGTAGCCCCGGGCGCGGGCTGATAAGGAGCGTATGCTTCACGCCCCGGCCCTTGAATATGAGGTAAACCTCGCCGTCCGGGCCTTCTTCGAGCTCGAATAGGCGTAGTCCCGGCAAAACTTCCCCAATTTCGCGGGATATGGCTTTAAGCACCGTGATTTCCATGGAAGTTATATTACATGCCGGAGGCGGGGTTGGCAACTCAATAATATCCCCCTCCCTTGATTGGGAGGGGATTAGGGGAGGGTGAGCAGTGAGGTTTCCCGGATTATCTGATGTAATTATCCCCCTCTCCCCAGCCCCTCTCCCACAGGGGGGAGAGGGAAATATTCGGATGTTCTTTCGAGCCTGACATGAGCAAGCGAAGCTTTTTCATAATTTGCTTGACAAATATCCCCTAATATTTTATAGTTTCACGTTCATTGGCATAAATAAACGCATATTCAGGTGAGGAAAATGAGCACGGTATCCGCAAAGAAGGAAACGGTAGAGAGGAAATGGTTCGTGGTTGACGCCACCAACAAGGTGCTTGGCAGGGTCGCGACCCAGGTTGCCGCCATACTGAAGGGCAAGCACAAGACCATATACACCCCGCATGTGGACACGGGCGACTTTGTCATAGTCGTCAACGTAGAGAAGATACACCTCACGGGCAACAAGCGTGAGGACAAGGTCTACTACCACCACTCCGGTTTCCCCGGCGGGCTCAAGGCAATCAATGCGGACAAGCTCCTGAAGACCAAGCCGCAGGACCTGCTGGAGATAGCCGTCAAGGGCATGCTCCCGAAGAACTCGATGGGCAGGCACATGATAATGAAGATGAAGGTATATGCCGGGCCGGACCATCCGCACGCCGCGCAGATGCCCGAAGTCCTGGACATAAAAGCATAGTTAAAAGGAGACTTTTTAAATGGCAGAGACGACTTATTACGCCACGGGCAGGAGGAAGAACTCGATAGCCCGTGTCTGGATCACACCCGGCGACGGCAAGATCGTTGTCAACAGCAGGACGCAGGAAGAGTACTTCGGCCGCGAGGTCCTTCGGATGATAATCAGCCAGCCATTCGAGATCGTCAACATGGTCGGCAAGTACAACGTCAACGCGCTCGTCAACGGCGGCGGCTCGTCCGGCCAGGCAGGCGCGCTCAGGCACGGCATTACGAGGGCGCTCCTTGAGGCAGACCCGGACATGAGGCCCGCGCTCAAGAGGGCCGGCCTTATCACCCGCGACCCCAGGGCCGTCGAGCGCAAGAAGTACGGCAGGCCGGGCGCGAGGAAGCGCTTCCAGTTCTCCAAGAGGTAGTATTTCTTTCGGTATGTTTTTCCGACGGGGGCTGATGAAGCCCCCGTTTTTTATTTTGTTGTGTTTCGTTTTATGCTAACATCTTGTTAATTAACAACGGTACCGTGCAGAGGCTTCTCGACAACCAGGGTGAAGGATGACTTTCATTTATGATTTTGCCGAAGTTAACGGCAAGGTTCCTATGATAGAATTCTTGGACAGCCTCTCTGTAAGAGAACGTGCTAAAATATTTGCGTATATAGATAAACTGGTAGAGCTTAAATGCAAAGGGATACAGCCTAAGGAAAATTTGTCCAAACATCTCGACGACGGTATATTCGAGCTCCGGGTAAGCTTTGAAAATAGAATTTCCAGAAGCTTTTACTTCTATGAGTCACAACGACGAGTTATTTTTACGCACGGTTTTGTAAAAAAGGAACAGAAAACGCCGAAGGGCGAGTTTGAACGGGCAATATCAATCCGTGAAGCATGGAGAGGTAAAAAATGAATACTGCAAAAAAGTATTTCCAAAAACAACTTTCTGTTCCTGAATTTAAACAGTCCTATATGGAAGAGAAAGTGAAACTGGATATCGAATATAGGTTAGAGGAATTAAAGAAAGACATACAGTCTTGTAAACCCAGCAAGGAACTTATCAAGAAAATTGACCGCCTTGAAAAGTACGTTTTGTCTGCCTAACTTGGCGGATGTCGCTGGCGAATTTGTCACCCCGTGCTTGACACGGGGCCCAGTGACTTTTAAAAATATACGGAAGTCGTAAATAACTTACGAGAGGAATAACATTTACATGCTCAAAGTCGCAGTAGTAGGTTCGAGCGGATACGCGGGCGGTGAGTTGCTCCGCATCCTGCTCGGGCACAAGGAAGTAGAGGTGGTCGCGGTAACGTCGGAGAAGTCGGCGGGCCAGCACATAGCGAGCCTGTTCCCGCACCTGGGCAGGCTCTGCAACCTGACTCTGGAGAAACTCGACCCGACCGCGCTCGCGAACAAGGCCGACTTCATATTCCTCGCCGTCCCGCACAAGGAGGCGATGCAGCCCGCCGCGCAGTTCGTAGGCATCGGCAAGAGGTTGGTGGACCTCTCGGCGGACTTCCGCTTCAAGGACACGCGCATATACAACGAGTGGTACGATGTGGAGCACGAACAGCCGGGCGTGGCCTACATGGCAGCCTACGGCCTGACCGAGCTGAACCGAGAGGAGATAAAGGAAGCGCGCATCGTGGGGAACCCCGGCTGCTACCCGACCGGGGCGATACTCGCCCTGATGCCGCTCGTCAAGGAAGGGCTCATCGAGTTGGACTCTGTAATAGTTGACTCGAAGTCCGGCGTGTCGGGAGCTGGCAGGACGCCCGGCCAGGCGTACCACTACCCGGAGGCGAACGAGTCCATCATGGCCTACAAGATAGGCGTGCACAGGCACACGCCCGAGATAGAGCAGGCGCTTTCCATCGCGGCCAACACGCCGGTGATGGTGTCGTTCACTCCGCACTTGACGCCGATGAACCGGGGGATACTGACTACGTGCTACGCGAAGCTGAAGGACATCACCGGGCCGGACACCCTGCTGAAGCTATACGCGAAGCACTACAAGGACAGCTTCTTCGTGAGGATACTGGGCAAGGGCAACTACCCGAGCGTATCGTCCGTGCGCGGCTCTAACTTTTGCGACATCGGGCTTTACAGCGACCTCCGCACACGCAGGGTCGTCGTGGTGTCCGCGATAGACAACCTTGTCAAGGGCGCGGCTGGCCAGGCGGTCCAGAACATGAACGTCATGCTCGGTTTCGACGAGACCGAGGGGTTGAAACATCTGGGGATGTTCCCATGAGAGAGATAAAAAAACATTCCGTACCCGGTTTCAAGGCAGGTGCGGCCCAGGCCGGCATCAAGAAGGCCGGACGGCTCGACGTCGCGCTGATATTCTCCGAGGCCCCGGCGGTCCCGGCGGGGGTGTTCACGAAGAACGCCGTGAAGGCCGCGCCGGTCCTGCTCGACATGCTGGTCGCAAAAAAAAGCCATGCGCGCGCGATAGTCGCAAACAGCGGGAACGCCAACGCATGCAACGGCGCACAGGGGATGAAAGACGCGCTGACGATGGCGAACCTGACTGCCGAGGGCCTGAGCGTGGACACGTCCGACGTCTTCGTCGCATCCACCGGCGTCATCGGGAACGCTATGCCGATGGACAGGGTCAAGGCTGGCATTGCCGCGCTGCCCGGCGCGCTCAAGTCGGACGGCTGGGAGGATGCGGCCCGCGCCATAATGACTACCGACACGTTTGCAAAGATTTGCGGCGTGAAGGAAAAAGTCGGCGGCAAGGACATTACCGTCCTGGGCATCGCCAAGGGCTCCGGGATGATCAACCCGAACATGGCGACGATGCTCTGCTTCGTGGCGACGGACGCGGCGGTGACCAAGAGGGCTCTCAGGAAGGCGCTTTTGGAAGGGGTAGAAGAAAGCTTCAACAGGATAACCGTTGATGGGGACACCTCGACCAACGACTCCGTAATCGTCCTTGCTAACGGCGTTGCCGGGAACAAGACGGTGGATGCCGACGGGGCCGATTATAAGAAATTCAAGGCCGCGCTCGGTGCCGTCCTGCTTAAGCTCGCGAAGATGGTCGTCAAGGACGGAGAAGGTGCGACGAAGTTCGTAGAGGTCGAGGTAGCGGGCGCGAAGGATACGGCGGATGCGCTTAAGGCCGCGCGCTCCATCGCCAACTCGCCGCTCGTCAAGACCGCCTTGTTCGCCGCCGACGCGAACTGGGGCAGGGTTATCTGCGCTGCGGGCTACTCCGGCGCGAAGATGGACCCGGACAAGGCCGAGGTCTGGTTCGACAGGGTCTGCATGGTGAAGGGCGGGATGGGGCTTGGCCGCGCCGCCGAGGTCGCTTCGACCGCCGTGCTAAAGAAGGCCGAATATAAGATTACCGTCAAGCTTGGCGTCGGAAATGCGTCCGCGCGGGTCTATACGACCGACCTGTCCTATGACTATGTGAAGATAAATGCGGAGTACAGGAGCTGATGATTATGTAGGGGCCGACCTATGTGTCGGCCCTTTGCATTATCATTGTCACCCCGTGCTTGACACGGGGCCCAGGAACTTTGAAATACCTGGATTCCCGCTTTCGCGGGAATGACGACCAAAAGAATATTGGGCCGACACATAGGTCGGCCCCTACATTGCCCCGCTTATCGCGGGGCTTTGTGTTTCAGATGTAGGGTGGGCACGGCCCACCTGTGTCGGCCGCCTCCAACCTTCAAAATTCCCTTGACTTTCCCCTCTGTAATTGCTACATTATTAGCACTCGGATATGGTGAGTGCTAAGGCGGCAGGGGCAATGTTCAGGCCGTCCGCCAAAGACTTGCTGGAAAGAGGAAAAGAGGCCGTTATGGAGCTTAACGAGAGAAGCAGGAATATCTTAAGGGCCATAGTAAACAGCTACATAGCAAACGCCGAGCCGGTCGGCTCAAGGACCGTGACGAAGCGCTACGACCTCGGCATCTCCCCCGCGACGGTCAGGAACATCATGGCCGACCTGGAGGAGATGGGCTTCCTGGCCCAGCCGCACACGTCGGCGGGCCGCATCCCCACGGACAAGGCTTACCGGTTCTACATAGACACCCTGCTCGAGGTCAGGGGTATCCCGCGCCAGCAGGAGCAGCAGATATTCAACTACCCCCTGCCGAGGGACGACTTCAAGCACCTGATGCAGGAGACGACGAGGCTCCTCTCCGCGATATCGCACTACGTGGGCGTGGTCATGGCCCCGAAGCCCGAGGAGACGGTCTACAAGCACATAGAGTTCGTCAGGATATCCGGCGGGCGCGCCCTCGCGATATTCGTCTCGAACGCGGGCACGGTCCATAACAGGATGGTCGCCCTGGACGAGGACGTGACACAGAAGGAGCTCGACCGGGCCGCGGCCTTCCTGAACCGGGAGATGTCCGGCAAGAACCTGCGCGAGATACGCGCCCGGATACTGAATATCATGGAAGAGGAGCGGAACCGCTACACGAAGCTCCTGATGGATTTGATGAAGGCCGGACACGACGCGATGGCCCAGGACAGCGCGAACGACGAGGGCGAGCTTTTCGTCGGCGGGATGACCGAGTTCTTCAACATCCCGGACTTCCGGGACATAGAGAAGATGAAGGAGCTATTCCTCGCGTTCGAGGAGAAGCACCGGCTCCTGAAGCTGCTCGACAAGGCGATGGACGCCGAAGGTGTGCAGGTCTTCATCGGCGCGGAGAACCCCTACTTCGACGTATCCGGCGTCAGCCTGGTCGTGGCGAAGTACAGGGGCGAGGGCAACCTGGTCGGGACGCTCGGCGTCATCGGCCCGTCCCGGATGCCGTACAACACGGTGATACCGCTGGTGGACTGCGCGGCTAAGGTGCTGAGCAAGCTGATAAGCGAGAAATGAACGGATTGCCGATATTCTGGTATTATTTAATAAACCGTCCCCAGAGGTGTGGTATTGAAAGAGCATGACAGGCACGAACATACGGGACGCAAGGTACCGATAAAGGAAGGCCCCGGCCTGGTTGAAAAGGGCGCGGAAGAGGCGATGGGCTCCGTCCCGCACGCCGCGGCACACGATAAGGCCGCGTCGGGCATCGATGCCGAGCTCGAGAAGGCGAACAAACTCGCCGCCGAGATGCAGGACAGGTACCTGAGGCTCTATGCCGAGACCGAGAACTTCAAGAAGCGGATGGTCCGGGAGTCCGCCGAGAGGGAGAAGTACTACAACGAAGGCATCATCAAGGAACTGCTCCCCGTGATAGACAACCTTGAGCGCGCGCTCGCCCATGCGGGCGAGGGTACGCCGGGCAACGGGCTCGCGGAGGGCGTCGGCATGGTCAGGAAGCAGTTGATGGACGTTTTGACCAGGTCTGGCGTGACTAAGGTCGAGAGCGTCGGCCTGCCGTTCGACCCCTCGCGCCAGCAGGCGATCATGCAGGTGGAGACGGATGAGTATCCCGAAGGCACCGTAGTCGAGGAACTGCAAAAGGGGTATTTCCTGAACGAACGTATCTTAAGGCCCGCGATGGTGACGGTAGCGAAGAAGCCGGCACAGAAGACGCAGGAGCAGTCGCCGGAAAACCCTGAAGCGTAGGTGATATAATTAATGAAACAAACTGGCATGGCAGGCATTGTTATTTCAAGGAGGTAAGAGGCATGGGAAAGGTAATAGGCATTGACCTGGGGACGACAAACTCCTGCGTATCCATACTGGAGCACGGGGACCCGGTCGTAATAGCGAATGCGGAAGGCGCGAGGACCACCCCGTCGGTGGTGGCGATAACCGAGTCGGGCGAGCGTCTCGTCGGGATGGTGGCGAAGCGTCAGGCCATCACGAACCCGGACAACACCATATTCTCGATCAAGAGGCTGATAGGCCGCAAGTTCGAGTCGAAGGAAGTCACGGACGCTACCAAGCACCTGCCGTACAAGATAGCGAAGGCCGCTAACGGCGACGCGCACGTAGTCATCAGGGGCAAGGAATACAGCCCGGCCGAGGTCTCGGCTATGATACTTACCAAGATGAAGCAGACCGCCGAGGACTACCTGGGCGAGAAAGTTACGGACGCGGTCGTCACCGTGCCGGCTTACTTCAACGACTCGCAGAGGCAGGCAACGAAGGACGCGGGCAGGATAGCGGGGCTTAACGTCCTCCGTATAATCAACGAGCCGACCGCGGCCTCGCTCGCATACGGCCTCGACAAGAAAAAGGACGAGACCATCGCGGTCTACGACCTGGGCGGCGGGACGTTCGACATATCGATACTGGAACTCGGCGAGGGCGTGTTCGAGGTCAAGTCCACAAATGGCGACACGTACCTGGGCGGCGACGACTTCGACGAGCGGGTAATGCGCTGGCTTGTCGACGAGTTCAAGCGCGACCAGTGTATTGACCTGAGCAAGGACAAGATGGCCCTCCAGAGGCTCAAGGAAGCGGCGGAGAAGGCCAAGTGCGAGCTAAGCTCGTCGCTTGATACCGAGATAAACCTGCCGTTCATCACGGCGGACGCGTCCGGCCCGAAGCACCTGCTGATGAAGCTCAGCCGGGCGAAGCTCGAGTCCATCACCGAGGACCTCATACAGAGGGCGATTGAGCCGTGCAAGAAGGCGCTCGCCGACGCGGGCAAGACCGCGGCCGAGATAGACGAGGTCGTTCTGGTCGGCGGCATGACACGCATGCCGAGGGTACAGCAGGTGGTCAAGGAGTTCTTCGGCAAGGAGCCGCACAGGGGCGTGAACCCTGACGAGGTCGTGGCCATCGGCGCAGGGATACAGGGCGGCGTCCTGAAGGGCGAGGTCAAGGACGTACTGCTGCTCGACGTGACGCCTCTTTCGCTCGGCATAGAGACGCTCGGCGGAGTGATGACGAAGCTCATCGAGAGGAACACCACGATACCCACCCGGAAGAGCCAGATATTCTCGACCGCGGCCGACAACCAGACGGCGGTCTCGATACACGTGCTCCAGGGCGAACGCGAGATGGCCGGGGACAACAAGACATTGGGCCGGTTCGAGCTGATAGGGCTCCCGCCCGCGCCACGGGGCGTGCCGCAGATAGAGGTCACGTTCGACATCGACGCAAACGGCATTGTCCACGTCAACGCGAAGGACCTGGGCACGGGGCGCGAGCAGTCCATCAAGATTACCGCGTCTTCGGGGTTATCCGAAGAAGAGATAAAGAAGATGGTGAAGGACGCGGAGGCGCACGCGGAAGACGACAAGATGAAGAAGGAGATAGCCGAGGTCAGGAACGAGTGCGACACGCTCATATACTCGGTAGAGAAGTCGCTTGCCGACTTCGGGGACAAGGTGGCCGAGACCGAGAAGGCCGACATAACCGCCGCGATGGAAGAGGCGAAGAAGGCCAACGACGGAAGCGACGTCCAGGCGATCAAGGACGCGATGCAGAAGCTGTCCAAGGTTTCGCATCGGCTCGCCGAGGAGATATACAAGAAGTCGGGTACTGGCGCGGCAGGCGGCCCCGGCGCGGGCGAAGGCCAGCCCTCCGGCCAGGATGCGGGTACAGGCGAGCAGGCCGCATCCGGCGAGAAGGTTGTGGACGCGGAGTTCGAGGAGAAGAAGTAAGGGGGGGAGTAAAGCCCTCACCCCCTGCCCCCTCTCCCGCAAGGGGCGAGGGGTAAGAAAGATTGTCACCCCGTGCTTGACACGGGGCCCAGGAATTTGGTTAATAGGTTGAACCTTCACATCCAATGTGATATTGTAGCCCCGTCCCTGGAAAGGGGCGGGGCTTATGTTTAGGCATAAGTGTTAATTCCAAGAAAGGGCTAAACAAAACATGGCTCGGCAAGATAAAAAACTCCGAACGTTCTTAGGCCTTCAATATGCCCTATTGTTTGGATTTTATCTGAGCCTTTGGATTGTTACCTACTCGTTTGCTTGGGATCGTTTAAATATGCTGAAAGCGATGGAAATCCTGTCATTTAGTTTGGTGTTGCTATTTGTAATCAACATCGTATTCAACCTCATTTCGGGCTCGATATTATTGTTCACAAAGAAAAGAGACCGCTGGATGGCACATATATTAATGGGATCAGGAGCCATACTAATTTTCGCTGACCTGCAGTACAACATCCGCTCGTTTTTAGTGGACGGGTTTCTGCGCGGTTTATCAATTGCTACCATGACGCTGATATGGCATAGCGTCTTATTTGGTTTAGTAGTAAGGGTAATTTCAAACGGGCGTCCTAAGGAAGGTTCGGTTCTGTAATATAATCGAGGTTGCCACGGTCTCGCTATAAAACAGAAGTACCTCGCAATGACAACCATAGGAGTTGTAGGGTGGGCACGGCCCACCATCTCTAATAAACAAACTTCCTGGGCCCCGCATCAAGTGCGGGGTGACATCAATGGCGACAAGGCGCGGGCGCAATGAATTGCGCCCCTACAAATATATTAATACAAATTGTGGATTCTTCGCTCCGCTCAGAATGACAAACCGGGCCGACAGATAGGTCGGCCCCTACAGTAGGAAGAAAAAACTTTGGCCAAACGCGACTACTACGAAACCCTCGGCGTGCATAAAAACGCCAGCGACATAGTTGTAGGGTGGGCACGGCCCACCATCTCTAATAAACAAACTTCCTGGGCCCCGCATCAAGTGCGGGGTGACATCAATGGCGACAAGGCGCGGGCGCAATGAATTGCGCCCCTACAAATATATTAATACAAATTGTGGATTCTTCGCTCCGCTCAGAATGACAAACCGGGCCGACAGATAGGTCGGCCCCTACAGTAGGAAGAAAAAACTTTGGCCAAACGCGACTACTACGAAACCCTCGGCGTGCACAAAAACGCCAGCGACACCGAGATAAAAAAGGCGTACCGCAAGCAGGCGATGCAGCACCACCCGGACAAGAACCCGGACAACCACGAGGCCGTCGAGAAGTTCAAGGAGGCGACCGAGGCGTACGAGGTACTGTCCGACCCGCAGAAGCGCGCGAGCTACGACCAGTACGGTTTCGCCGGGGTCGAGGGCGCGGGCATGGGCGGCGGCTACAACGCCCGGGACTTCTCGGACATATTCGGCGACATATTCGGCGACTTCTTCGGGGGCGCGGCGGGTTACGGGCGCTCACGCGCGATGCGCGGCGCCGACCTCCGCTACAACATGACGATAGCATTCGACGAGGCCGCGTTCGGCAAGGACACCGCGATAAAGATACCCAAGGTGGAGCCCTGCCAGAAGTGCGGCGGCTCGGGCAGCAAGCCCGGCACCCAGCCTAAGGTATGCCCGCAGTGCAAGGGCACCGGCCAGGTGCGGATGCAACAGGGATTCTTCTCCATAGCGCGCACCTGCGGGACGTGCAGGGGAGAGGGGAAGGTCATCACCGACCCGTGTCCCGAGTGCCGCGGCAAGAAGTATGTCGAGCGCGAGAAGACCCTGTCGGTCAAGATTCCCGCGGGCGTCGAGACCGGCAGCCGCCTGAGGCTTACCGGCGAGGGCGAACTGGGCACCAACGGCGGGCCAGCGGGCGACCTCTATATAGTAATAAGCGTCAAGGAGCACCCGATATTCTTCCGGGAGGGCGACGACGTGATATGCGAGGTGCCTATCAGCTTCGTCACGGCGGCACTCGGCGGCGAGATAGAGGCGCCCACCCTCAAGGAGAACGCGACGCTCAAGATTCCCTCGGGGACGCAGACCGGTAAGGTCTTCAAGCTGAAGGGCAAGGGCATCCCGAACCTCAAAGGCTACGGTACAGGCGACGAGCTTGTGCGCGTCTTCGTCGAGACCCCGACGAGCCTGACGGCAAGGCAGAAGGAACTTCTGAAGGAGTTCGAGAAGCTCTCGACCGACAGCGCGCACCCGATAAGCAGCGGCTTCTGGGACAAGGTGAAGGAAATCTTCAACTCGAAGGCATAACACCATGCCGAGGATATTCGTCCCGCCGGAGAACATAACCGGCGACAGCGTCACCCTGCCGGAGCACGAGGCCAGAAGGCTGATGAAGGTCCTGAGGATGAGGGCCGGGGAACGCGTCACGCTTTTCGACGGCCGCAAGGAATACCTCTCCGTCGTAGAATCCATCTCAGCGAAATCAGTCGAGCTTAAAATCACCGGCTTTACCGAACGGGCCTCCGAGCCGGGCCTGCGTGTCACGCTCGGCCAGGGCGTGCCTAAAGGTGAAAAACTCGAATGGACGCTACAGAAGGCGGTCGAGCTCGGCGTGTCGGAGGTCGTGCCTGTGCTCATGGAGCGCTCGGTCAAGAGGCCGGAACCGAAAGACATGGAGAAGCAGATCTCGCGCCTTCGTAAGATTTCAGTCGAGGCCGCACAACAGTCGGGCCGGGTGCGCGTCCCGGAAGTTCCTGGATACATGGACTTGGGAATGTTCTGCGTGCATACGATGGATGCTGGACTGAAGGTCGTGCTGTATGAAGGCGAGAAGACCAGGGGGCTTCGGGAGGTACTGCATAGCAGGAAAAGGGTTGGGAGTGTCGCGCTACTCGTCGGGCCGGAGGGCGGCCTGACTGCGGATGAGGTCGTACAGGCCGAGGCGTCGGGCTTTATCGTCACGGGCCTCGGGCCACGGATACTAAGGACGGAAACCGCCGCCGTTGCGGCCCTTGCAATCGTGCAGTATGAGCTTGGGGACGTAGGTTAAAACGTCTACCGTATCTGGCTTACCTGTATGTTTTCCACGGACACAGCCCTGCGATACGTCGCCATTTCCGCCTGAATATTTTTGTATAACTCCGGCACCCAAGCGGGTGAAACACCGAACTCAGAGGCCGAGTCGTCTTTCCTGAAATCATGCGGCGCGATTACGACCCGGACGCGTCCCATGCCGGCGTCGGATACTATCTGGTAAAGCTCCTCGATAGCCGCGTCTCCGACCGCGAGGCAGCCCGCCGACTTACTGCTTCCGTGTATGAAAATATCACCGCCGAGGCATGAGCGCCCGTCGCACCTGGCCATCTTCCGGTCGAACGAGTTCGGGTAGTCGAGCTTCATCGAGAGGTGGTATCTGCTGTTCGGGTTCAGACCGACGATGGAGTACACGCCCTCCGGGACCTGGTAGTCGCCCCTGACAAGCTTTGGGCCGGTGTTTCCGCTCGCGGCGAATATCTCGTACTCCTTCACGAGGCGCGGGCCGGCATCCGCGTCCGTGTCCCACACCTCTATTTTTTTCTCGTCCTTTATTGCAAGCAGGGTGATATGTCTCGGCGGGTAATCGCAACCAGCCTCGGCGAACATGCCGCTGACCTTTTGTTTAATGGAGTGGCCGACCTCGCCTGCCGATGCGAGCGAAACCGAGCATAACAATATTGCGGGGATTAAAAGCTTAAAACTCTGGGGGCGTGATTTCATAAAACTACCGGTTATAAAATTGGATAAATCAGTCTAACCTGGAATAATTGACGAGCTCGACCTGGTTGTCCCGGACGGCGCGTATGACGGACTCGTCCGTGACCGCCTTTAGTTCGGTCTCCCAGCCCATGCCCCAGCCGAGCCTTTCCGCGAGGGCGTCGTCCCTCAAGCCTGGGTGGCACATGACCTCGCTGACGCCGTCGGGGAGTTGGGTTATTATATCACGGAGGGAGCCGGAGTCAAGCCTTCCTGTCTGCGCAAGGCCAAAAAAGTTGTTCGCACGTTTGAGGCCGGATAACCCGGTGCATCTTTCCTGTACGGTTGAAATCCCCTCAAGGACTACCTTCTCCATCGCCCCCGATAGCCCGGTGCGGCCAACCCACGGCCCGACAGGGAAGCGTATCGCCTTTATGCCGGACTCGATGGCTATGCGGATTACTATTGGAAGCACGCCCGGCATCATATGCATGTGCTGGTGGCCGTCGACGTGTGTCGGCCTGACGCCCAGTTCAAGCGTCCTTGCTACCTGCGCCCGAAGCTCGGCCTCGACCTCTGTTTTGTCAATCAGCCCGAAGGCGAACCGGCGCATGAACTGAAACGGGCTGGACGGCAGCATGCCGCCGGGAGCGAGGCTGGGCAGTTTCGATGGGTCTAACAGTGGTTTCTCGATGGTCAGGCAGAGGTGCACTCCGACACCGAGGCCGGGGTTTTCTTTTGCGAGCCCAGCCGCATGCTCGGCCCACTTGCCGCATGCCAGCAGGGACGTGGAAGTTATAATCCCATCCCTGTGCCCCTTGATGATGCCGAGGTTAACCGGCTCCGCCATGCCGAAGTCGTCGGCGTTGACTATCAGCCGCCTCACTCCTGTTCCCCCTCGGTTGCGGTTGCTGTTTTACCGGGCGCGGGCCTGGGCCATTGCAGTTCCCTGACTATCCTGGGGTGCTTCTTGATGTAGGCCAGCACAAAGGCCTCCTCGTCCTCGCGGGTCTCGACAAGGCTGTTCAATACGGCCTCGTGCACTTTCTCAAGCAGATGCTTGTATAGCGGGCCGGGAGCGAGCCCCATCTTTTTTAAGTCGTCGCCGGTCAAGTGCGTCTGGACGTCCTTGTACTGTGTGAGGAAGAGCGATACGTTTTTCTTCGCCTTCGCCGACTTCGCCTTGGCCATCATGAAAAGCAGCGCCTCGACCGGGAGCGGCTTCAGGAGCATATAGACCTGGTAGGGCTTCACGTCGGGGTTTCTGTAGAACTCGTGCAGTGCCTTGCCCCCGTCGCGCCTTGCTGAGTGCAGTTTTTTCATGTACCGCTCCGGCATGGTGAGCCTCTTGCCAAGTTCAAGGGCCTCTTTCTCCGGCACCTGGTCGAAAAGCCCCATGAAGTACACGACCCAGGTGTCCGCCTCGACGTCCAGGAACAGGAGCTTGAACCATGCGAGCGTCTCAGATATCGCCGAGAATAGCGACTCCATGGTAGGCGTAAACTTAAGCTTTGGATGAATGAAGCGGAGCAGGTCGAAGTCCTCCAGCCGCTTCATGGACTTAAGCGGGTTAGTCTCCTTGAATATCAGCGCAAGCTCGGCGTATATACGCACTCCGGCGAGCCGGTGGAAGAGCTCCATCCTTACCGCGTTCCTCATGAGGTTCTGCGTGTGTTTGGATATATTGAAGCCCATCCTGACCTCGAACCGTATCGCCCGGAACGCGCGCGTCGGGTCTTCAATCAGGCTCAGGTTGTGCAGGACCCTTATCGTCTTCTCCTTCATGTCCCTTTGCCCGCCAAAGAAGTCAATCAGGTCGCCGAAGCCCGACTCGTTCAGCCTTATGGCGAGCGCGTTTATCGTGAAGTCCCTCCTGTACAGGTCCTTTTTTATCGAGCCGAGCTCAACCGTCGGAAGCGCGGCCGGGTATTCGTAGAACTCGGTCCTCGCCGTGGCGATGTCGAACTTCATCCCGGAAGGCAATACCACGACCGCCGTGCCGAACGCCTGGTGCGTCCTGACGCGTGCGTCGTGCCCCTTGGCGAAGGCCTGCGCGAAGCTTATCCCGAAGCCCTCCACGACCACGTCCATATCGAGGTTGGGTACGCCGAGCATGAGGTCCCTGACGAAGCCTCCGACCACATACGCCGATAGCCCCATCTCGTCCGCGGTCTTCCCGACGTCGTTCAGTATCGACAGCGCCTCGACCGGGAGCCGCTCCTCCATGATGCCAGCGACGTTACGCGTCAGTGGCTCGTCGCCCTTCCGCACAGTCTCCGGTTCCGCGCGGTGCCTGGACGATAAGTCCAGGTGCAGGGCCCGGAGCAGGTCTGTCCGGGTTATCGCGCCCGTCACCTTGCCGTCCTCGACGACAGGCAGGAAGCGCTGGGTGTGCTTTATCATGATGTCCTCGACCGCCTTGAACGTCGCGTCCGGGCCCACGGTCCTGAAGTCGGTCGTCATCACGTCCTTGACGGTGTTGTCGCCGAGCCCGTGGTGGATGGACTTCTGGACTACCTCGCGCGTTATGAGCCCGGTGATGCGGCCCGCGTGCAGGACAGGCAGGACGTTCACGCTGTAGCGCGTCATAGCGTCGCCCGATTCCTTCACCGTGGACGTGTCCTTAATGGTTATTACCGGGTGCGTCATGATGTCGCGGGCAAGCCTTACCGGGTGGACGGTCTTCTTCAATATTTCGACGAGGCGGTCGACGACCTGGTCCACGTCCATCTCCCGGACCGTGGCCGACGCCGCGGTCGGGTGGCCGCCGCCTTCGAACTCGTAAGCGATTGCGCCCACGTCCACCTCGTCCACGCGGCTCCTTGCGACCATCAGGACGCGGTCCTCCATCTTCACCACGCAGAAGAGCGCATCCAGGTTCTCCATGTCCCGTATCTTGTGCGCGAGTATTGCCAGGTCCTGTATGTAACGGCTTGACGTAGCGGTCGCGATGACCGTCTTGATGCCGTTGAAGTAATACGCCTTCATGGACTTGAGCAGGTCGTTCAACAGGCTTATCTGCTCCGCGTCCAGCTCATGCGTTATGAAATCCGCAACGAGGTTCAAGTTCGCCCCTTTGGACAGCAGCCAGGCCGCGGCCATCACGTCTCTCGGCGTGGTCGAGGCGAAGACCAGAGAGCCGGTCTCCTCGTAAATACCGAGCGCCATGATTGTGGCCTCGACCGGGGTTATGGGTATGCCCTCCTTTTGTAATATCTCGGCGAACAGCGTCGTGCATGCGCCCAGTTGTTCGACTACCTCCACCTCGCCCCTTATGTCGCCTTCCTTGAACGGGTGGTGGTCGTAGACGTGCACCTTGAGGCCGGGCCTGTCTAATATCTCGGCGAACCTGCCGATGCGCTCCGGGGTCTTGGTGTCCACCAGTATCAGCCGGGTTACGGTGTCCATGTCCACGTTTTTTATCTTGTCGAACTTCATCGCGTAAATGGTGGACTGGAGGAAGAAGTCGCGCATGCTCCGCTCCTGCGCGCCGGGGAAGACGAGGTGCGCGTCAGGGTAGAGCTTGTTGGCCGCCATCATCGAGGCCAAGGCGTCGAAGTCGGCGTTTAAGTGACAGGTGATTATGTCCATACGTTTACAGTTGCGCGATGCCCTCTCGAATACGTCCCCGACGTAAGCTTATGCCGTTATTTCTTGATTATCCTGAAAAACGACTCCATGTAGCGTTTCATGTGTACCGGGCTCGCCATGGTCGGGAGCAGCTTCAGCACTTGTTTTGGCCTAAGGAAGAACTCCCGGTTCGCCTTCATCTGCATGCGTATCAGGTCGGCCCCGGACCAGTCCGGCGTCTCGATTGCCGGCCTGAAGCCCTCAATCACGGGGTTGTAGTCTTCGTAGTCGCTGTGTACGAGGTAGCCCTTCGATACCACCTCGTCCCTAAGCTCGGTGCCGGGATACGGTATGACGATTGCGAAGCTCGCGCTGTCGAGCGGGAGCGACTTGGCAAACCGGATGGTCTCTTCCATGTCCTCGATTGTCTCTCCGGGCGTGCCGAACAGAAACGAGGCCGAGAGCTTGAAGCCGCGCCTCGCGCACAGCCGGACCTTCTCCGCGATCTTCCCGACCGTCTTCCCCTTCTTCATCAGGTCGAGCACCTTCTGGCTACCGCTTTCAATACCAAAGTCCAAGTGGTAGCAGCCGACCGACTTGAGCGCGTCCAGGGTATCCTCGGTCAGGAAGTCCTCGCGCACACCGTTCGGGAACCGGAACTGAATCTTGAGCCCCCTCTTGTGTATCAGCGCGCATACCTCTGCGACCCGTTTCCTGTGGAGCGTGAAGTTGTCGTCCAGGAAGTTGAACTCCGAAACGCCGTACTTCTTCTGCCGGTATGCAATCTCGTCCACGATGTTCTCGGCGCCTCGGACGCGGAACTTCCTGCCCATGAACCTCATGCAGAACGTGCAGTTCGACGGACAGCCGCGCGAAGCGATTATCGGGATGCTCCTTTTCTGCTTCTGCAGTATCCCGTAACTGCCGCCCTTATCGAAGTACTGCTCGACGGGCATGATGTCCAGGTCCGGGAAGGGGAGCGAGTCCAGGTCGCGTGCCATCTCCCTCGCGGGCGTCAGGACGACCGCGCCGTCTTTTTTAAACGCGCCTCCTTCTATCCCTGAGAAGTCCCGGCTGCCGGATAGGAAGGCCGCGACGACCTCCGGGAACGTAGTCTCGCCTTCGCCGATTACGACCACGTCCACGTCCGGGGATGCGAGGGTCTCGGTGACGGTGTTGCTCGGGTGCGGCCCTCCGAGAGCGACAAGCGCGTCAGGGCAGGCCTTCCTGGCAAGCGACGCAATCTGGTGCGCCCGGCGTATCATGGGCGTGGCCGCGGATATCCCGACGACGGATGGGGATGCGTCTTTGATGGTGCCGTAGAGCTTTTCGTCGTTGTATTCGTAAAGGGTGTTGTCGTGCACACGGACCGACAGGCCGCGCGCGGATAACGACGAGGCCAAGTAGCCCAGGCCGAGCGGGGGCAGTACGGCTATATCGAGAAAGTCCGGTTTTATCAGCAATACGTCTGTCTTCATGGTCAGCCTAACCCCTCGGGTGGATTTCCTTGTGCAGTTTCTTCATTCGGGACAGCTCGACGTGCGTGTATATCTGGGTCGTCGCGATGTCCGAGTGGCCGAGCATCGTCTGCACGCTACGGAGGTCCGCTCCGTGCGCAAGCAAGTGCGTGGCGAACGAGTGCCGGAGCGCATGCGGGGAGATGTCTTTTTTTATACCGGCCTTTGCCGCATACTGCTTGAGCAGCTTCCAGAAGCCCTGCCGCGTCATGTTCCCGCCCCGCCTCGTGACGAATAGATACGGCGACGCCCTTCCCTTCATGATAGCGGGCCTCGCGGTGTCCATATATTCCTGAAGCGCGGCCAGCGCCGTCTCTCCGAGCGGGACTGCACGGCCCTTGGAGCCCTTGCCCATGACGGTCAGGTAGCCCGCCTCGAACTTTATGTCGCTTACCTTCAGACCGACGAGCTCGCTCACCCGCAGGCCCGCGCCGTAAAGCACTTCGAGCATCGCCCTGTCCCTCGCCGTCTCGGGCTTGTCGCCGGAGGGCGCGGCGAGGAGTAAGTCGACCTCGGAGCCGGAAAGCAGTTTCGGGACCCTCAGGCCCTGCTTGAGCGACTGCAATATCTCGGTCGGGTCTGAGTCCGAAAGCTTCTCCGCCAGCAGGAACCTGTGGAAGCCCTTGACCGCCGAGACCGCACGGTTGACCGAGCGGGACGACAGCCCGGACTCAGAGAGGTGCTTCAGGAGTTCCCGGATGTCCGGGAGCTTGACGTCCCTGGGGTCGGACAGGCCCCTGGTCTCGATGAACGCGGCGTATTTGCCCAGGTCGCGCCCGTAAGATTCGAGCGTGTTCCCGGACAGCCCCTTCTCGACCGCCAGGTAGTTTAGGAACTGTGTTACGGCTTTCTCCATGAAGCTTCCTTTCGTCCAGGTCTTCTTTAATAATGATAGTTTACATAATAATTAATTGCAAGCGGATTAATACCAATCAGCCGTACATACATACCCCCAAAGTCCCCCCGTAGCTTAATGGGGGAGGCAAATCCCCCTTTTTCCCCCTTTGGCAAAGGGGGATGCCGGAGGCAGGGGGATTTCGGGCATATTATTAGTTGACATTCGCACGTCGTTCAACTATCATTAAACGTTTAATTATCAATGCGATAATGTGCGGCGGGGCCGGTGGACGCGGCCTTGTACGCAGGTTTTGGAGAATTCGGGATGGATGTCGGGGCAATAGCAAGGGGTGTGGCGATATACGCCCTGCCGGTGGGCATGGCCATCATCCTGCACGAGGTCGCGCACGGATGGGTGGCGGAGAAGTTCGGGGACTCGACCGCGAGGCGTGCCGGGCGCATAACCCTGAACCCGATATCGCACATAGACCCCATCGGCACTATACTTCTGCCGATAATCCAGATAATCGCGTTCGGGAGGTTCTTCTTCGGTTGGGCGAAGCCCGTGCCGGTGAACTTCGCCGCGCTTCGGAACCCGAAGCGGGACATGGTCTGGGTAGCGTTCGCCGGGCCGGGCACGAACTTCTCGCTCGCGCTTTTAAGTGCCCTGCTCCTCCGGCTGATAGTGTTCATAGACCCGAACGTATGGGCGCTCGCGCAGGACGACATAGCTCCTCAGGTTCTCAGGAACTTCGGGGCCGGGGCGTCGGTGCTCGTACCGATAGCCAAGATGTTGAACGCGTCGATTTTCATAAACTGCGCCCTCATGGTGCTGAACCTGATACCGGTGCCGCCCCTCGACGGTGGCAGGATAATGGTCGGGCTCCTGCCCCATGAGGCAGCGTACAAATACAGCAAGATTGAGCCGTTCGGCATCTTTATTATCATGCTGCTGATATTCGTCCTGCCGTTCACGCAGGCGATGTTCTACGGTTTTATAAGGGCCTTCGTGATGCTGTTCTATATGGTGGCCCTGTCGTAACTACACAACTCTCCCCTCCCTTTGATGGGAGGGGAATCAAGGGGAGGGTGTACTGATTTTGATGAAGAGCAAGAGGGTTTTGTCGGGCATGCGCCCGACGGGCAAGATGCAGCTTGGCAACCTGCTGGGCGCGGTCGAGAACTGGAAGAAGCTCCAGGAGCAGTACGAGTCCTTCTTCTTCATCGCCGACTGGCATGCCCTGACGACGAACTATGCGGATACGAAGGACCTGCGGGCGGCCAAGGACGACATGCTGGTAGACCTGCTCGCGGCCGGACTCGACCCGGAGAAATGCACCATCTTCGTCCAGTCGGCCCTGCTCGAGCACGCGGAGCTTTTCCTGTTACTCTCTATGATAACGCCCTTGCCGTGGCTGGAGCGGAACCCGACCTACAAGGAGCAGATGGAGAACATCACGGACCGCGACCTGACCAACCTGGGCTTCCTCGCGTACCCCGTGCTCCAGGCCGCGGACATACTGATATACAAGGCGGACATGGTCCCGGTCGGAGTGGACCAGCTCCCGCACCTGGAGCTTACCCGCGAGATTGCGAGACGGTTCAACAACTTCTACAAGCCGGTCTTCCCGGAGCCGGAGGCCATGCTGACAGAGATGCCGAAGGTGCCGGGCATAGACGGCCGGAAGATGTCCAAGAGCTACGGGAACGCGATATACGTCTCCGACACGCCGGACGAGATGAGGAAGAAGATAAAGGTGATGGTGACCGACCCCGCGCGGGTGCGGCGCACCGACCCCGGCAACCCGGAGGTCTGCAACGCCTTCGTGTTCCACAGCATCTACACGCCCAAGGAAGACATCCCGGAGATAGAGAAGACCTGCCGGGACGCGGCAATCGGATGTGTGGACTGCAAGAAGAGGCTCTCCGAGTACATGCTGATGCAGCTTGAGCCGATATTCGCAAAGCGGCAGGAGCTTCTCGCACGGCCTGACTACTTAAAAGACGTAATCGAGACCGGTAACAGGCGCGCGCGCGAAGTCGCCATGAAGACGATGGCCGAAGTGCGGGACGCAATAGGGATTTAAAACCGAAAGGTTGTCATTCTCGCGAAAGCGGGAATCCAGGAAGTAGATAAATTCCTGGGCCCCGTGTCAAGCACGGGGTGACAATCTAATATACAAGAATCCTCAACGAAGTATTTCTCTGTGACTCTGTGGTTAACGTGCTATGAGTGATTACAGCATAAAGCTTCCGCTATTCGAAGGGCCGCTCGACCTCCTCCTCCACCTGATAAAGAGGGACGAGGTGGATATCTACGACATCCCCATCGCCAAGGTCGCGGAGCAGTACCTCGAATACCTGGATGTCATGAAGGACCTGAACCTCGAGGTTGCGGGCGAGTTCCTCGTGATGGCGGCGACGCTCGCGCAGATAAAGTCCCGGATGCTCCTGCCGCCCAAGGAAGGCGAGGGGGAGGCCGAGGACGGTACGGACCCGAGGGCCGAGCTTGTCGCGCGGCTACTGGAATACAAGAAGTTCAAGGAGGCCGCTGAGGCTCTCGGCGGCCGCGAGGAGTTCTGGAGGGAAGTCTTCGTCCGGCAGGGCAGGGGCGCGTGGGAGGACAGCGACGAGCCGCAGGACGAGATGCTCTTCAACTTCGGCGTGATAGACCTGCTGGACGCGTTCAAGAGGGTGCTGGTAAGCATACCCGCGGCCCGTTTCCACGAGGTCATGGGCGAGGACATCAGCATCACCGACAGGATCAACCAGATACTTGAGCGGCTCGAAGGGGAGGACAGCATCACGTTCGAGTCTTTGTTCGAAGGAGCCCGGACACGGGCGCAGATGATAGTGAGCTTCCTCGCGCTGCTCGAGCTTGCGAGGATACGCGCGATAAAAATAATGCAGGTCGAGGAGTTCGGGACCATACGCATAATGAAGGCGGTGACGGACGATGGAGATTAACCGGCTCAGGGCGGCGGTGGAGGCATTGCTGTATGTTTCGGACTCGCCGCTCCCGCTGAAGAAGATCAAGGAGTCCCTGGGGGACGAGGCAGAGGTGCCGGACATCAGGGACGCGGTCTCATCCCTCGTGATGGAGTTCGAGTCGGACGGCAGGGGGGTCAGGATAGTCGAGCTTGCCGGCGGCTACCAGATCATTACGAGGCCGGAGTTCGCCTTATATGTCAAGAAACTACAGAAGATAAGGCCGCCCAAGCTTTCCGCACAGGCCCTGGAGACGCTTGCGATAATCGCGTACAGGCAGCCCATAATACGGGCGGAGATAGAGGGCATAAGGGGCGTGTCGGCGGACGGGGTGCTGAAGACCCTGCTCGATAGGCGGCTGATAAAGATAGCCGGACGGCAGGACGTGCCGGGCAAGCCGATAATGTACTCGACCACGCACGAGTTCCTCAGGTACTTCGGTCTGAAGGACCTGTCATCGCTTCCGTCGCTAAGAGAGCTCGAACGCGAGCTCGGCATGGACGACAGTTCGGTCCTGAGCCACTTGGAGCCTGAGCTTCCGGGCCTGGACGGGCCGGAGATGGAGGCGATGGCGGCCGAGTACCGCGTAAGGAAGGCGGCTATGCTTGCCGAGCAGGAGGCGGCCGAGCAGGTTGCGGAAGGGCTGTCCCTTGAGCCTGAGCCGGGCCTGGGCGGCGATAATGACGAGGCGTTTATCGATGAATACCAGGCCCCTCCGGAGGATATTAATACCGGAAGCTGCGAGGACAACGCCTCGCTTTACGACGATAACGTGCGGTGACGCAGTAACTTTTCGCAAGAATTAAGCTGGGCAGGAAGGAAATGTATTGACAGGGCTTTGCCCGTTTTGCTATATTTAACGTCTATTTTTTCAGGTGGGGTGAGTAACTTGCAAGAGACAGAAAAGATCTGGATGGACGGGAAGATGGTGGCCTGGAAGGACGCCAAGGTCCACGTGATGGTACACAGCCTGCACTACGGCCTGGCCGTCTTCGAAGGCATCAGGTGCTACAAGGGCAAGAATGGCTCCGCGGTCTTCAGGCTCGACGAGCACGTGGACAGGCTTTTCGACTCGGCGCATATATTCCAGATGGAAATCCCGTTCACGAAGGCCCAGATAAAAGAAGCGATACTCGATACCATCCGGGTAAATAACCTGGACGAGTGCTACGTCCGTCCTCTTGCCTACATAGGCTACGGGGCGATGGGCCTTTACGTCTCCGGCCCGATAAAGGTATCTATCGCGGCCTGGCCCTGGGGCGCGTACTTGGGCGAGGAAGGGATAAAGAACGGCATCAAAGTCAGGGTAAGCTCGTACACCCGGCACCATGTAAACGTCACCATGACCCGCGCCAAGTTCACAGGGGCGTATTTCAACTCCCAGCTCGCCAAGAGGGAGGCGAAAGCGTCCGGCTGCGACGAGGCCATCCTGCTCGACCCGTCCGGCTACGTGGCCGAGGGCAGCGGCGAGAATATATTCATCGTCAGGAAGGGCGTCATCAAGACCACGCCCCTGACCTCGATACTGGAAGGCATCACCCGCGAGTCCATCATGACCCTGGCCACAGAGCTTGGGTACACCGTGAAGGAGGAGCGTTTCACCAGGGACGAGGTATATATATCGGACGAGGCATTCTTCACCGGCACCGCCGCCGAAGTCACCCCGATAAGGGAAGTGGACGGCAGGCTGATAGGGGGCGGCAAGCCCGGCCCCGTCACGAAGAAGCTCCAGAAGGCGTTCTTCGACGTCGTGGAGGGGAAGACCGCAAAACACAAGAAGTGGCTGACAAAGGTATAGAGCTTGCCGGAGTGGTGGAACTGGTAGACACGCACGTTTGAGGGGCGTGTGGAGCGATCCATACGGGTTCAAGTCCCGTCTCCGGCACCATAAAAAGGGGGTTGTTTAACCTCCACAGGAAAGGGCGGCTGATAAAGCCGCCCTTTTTGTTTTCGGTTGCATGGGGCTCAGCGCGGGACGCCGAGTTTTATAGGGGGCTTGACCGGGAATCCGGTCTTCGGGTCATAGCCGGCCATACCTATTGCAAGGATATAGGTCCTGCTATCTCCCGGTGCGAGGGGCGTCGGTCCCCACTGGAGACCTATGAACCGGGTGTCGCTGTACAGCGGCTTGGGATTCTTTTCTTCGTCAGGCTCGTCCACGGTGTTCGAGAAGAATACGTCGTCCGGCCTATCGTCCCCGAACCATTCTATGAAGTCTGCTATGTTCGAATTCGTGTGCGCCTCCCCGATCGCGTCGTTGCCGTAGTCGAAATAGCCCGCATAGGTGTACTTCCCAGGGTCCGCGTGCCCCTCGTATTTGATGAGCCTGTCCTTCACCCAGCCCACGTTCCCTTCGGATGAGCCGTAGTTGCCGACCCAGGGTTCGTCGCCGTAACCGTAAAAGAAGCTCGTGCCGTGGTCGCCTATATTGGTTACCCTGATGGTGAGGATGAAAAAGGTGTCTCCCGCCCTGAAGTGCGCGAACCTGTCCACCCGGAACGGGACGCCGGCGAGCACTACCCTGTGGCTGCTCGTCAGCAGGACGGATTTCAGACCGGCGCGGAGTACGCTGCTTCCGAGGAACTCCCACTCGGCCGGTATGACCGCGGTGGGGAAGTCCTCCGAGGCTATGGCCTCGTTCACGTTGCACCAGACATGGTACCAGCGCTTGCCGTCGTAATAGGCCATGCCGGTCTCGTTCATCTTCAGGAGGTCATCTCCACGGGTCTCCTCGGGCAGTCCGCCCCCGACGAAGAGGCCGTGCACTATTTTACCGCTGGAGGATTCGAACCTGCTGAAACAGGTGAGCATCTTTCTGCCGTCAGGCATGTAGTTCCACACATACCCGCTCCCGTCGCCCGAGTCCCACTCGAAGTCGAGGTAGGCCTCGCCGGGCTTGTGTTTTGGCGGCTTTCTGAGGAAGTTTCGTCTTATGCTGTCGAAGTCGATGGCGTATAAGACCCTACAGCCGTCCCCGAGGTAGAGGTCGTCCTTCAGCTCAAAGAGCTTTCCGGGCGGGCCTTTCAGGATGTATATGCCTTCGAAGCGTCCGGTGAGGTTAAAACGCGTGGTTATAAAGAGGATGGCAGCTACGGTGAAGATGCCGATGAGCAGATATAAATGATGTTTTCTTGCCATTGCCTGTAACACTTTAAATAAAAGCCTATAACGTTCTTTCTAATGCAGCATTATAATCGTTAAAATGGGCAAAAGCAACTGCTATTATTGAGATGGCCGTACTATTCAAGCTTCTGAAACCTTGCCCTTCATCCATTCATCTATCTTGCTCTGGTCTGAAGAGGGCAGGTCGATAAACCTGACCCCCTGCAGGGTTATTGTGTCCGGCCCTTCCGGTGGCCCGGCGTTCCATATCACCCCGGCCCGGCACTCGATCTCTGTGTCCATATCCGGAAGCCTGAATCCGATGCGGACCTGGTCGCCCACGGTTTTGGGAAACGAACTGCAAAGGGAGAATGTCCTGACCTGCATACCGGAGAGGCTTATGTCCCTTGCATAGCCGTATATCCTCTGGCAGTCTCCTATTACCCTGACCTTGAAGGCCTGGGTCTGGGACCTGGGCTCAGACCTCTTATTCGAGCGCGGTATTGTGAACCCGCCGGCAATAGCAGTATTGTCAAGCGCCACCGTATACCCCCGGTTGATGTCCTTCTACTCTTTCTTGGAGCCGACGAACCAGTCATTCTTGTCGGCGAAGAGCACGTTGAATGTGGTCAGAGAGCCGTAGCAGCGCGTGATATACTGCTGCATCTCCACCTTCTCTGCGTCGGTCAGGCTGCCTGACGAATTGATGTTCTGCTCCAGCAGGCGGAGCTGGTTCCTTACCATTACGACCTTGTGAAAGAACGTGTCTATGGGCACCTGCTTCTCCTGGAGGCCGGGCTTGCCTGGCTTCATCACGAGCTCTCCCCCGTCCCACTTGTCCGCCAGGCCGACGCTGCCTACAAGGCCCTCTTCCCGGAGCACCGCCCTGATGGCCTCTTTCAGTTCGTCGACGTCCATATCGTCCTCCACATCTCCATGAAGCGGGGCGTCCGTCAGTTCCGACTCGGCGGAGTCCATGGGGATGAACTTCACGCCAGCCCTGATGAAGTTGATAATGACCCGCTCGTCCGCGATGTTGGTAATCCTGCCCTCGCCGAACTCGGCGTGGTAAACGACCTTGCCTGGGTGGAAGTCCATAGTAAAGCTCCTGTCTTCGTTGCGCATATCAAGACTTGATAGCACTACACTATAAACAAGATGGCCGGTAAAAGTCAACAATTTCCATCGATGCAGACCGTCCTTGACTTTTGCTCCGGAAAAGTTTAAATGTAGACTAATATGAAAGTTTATGTGAACAACCGGTCCTGGACCCTGATACTGCTGGCCTTGCTCTCCCTCTTATCCGCATGCGCCTCCGTGAAGCCCGTCGAAAGACAGTCGTTGTACGCCCCGATGTCCACGGACGAGACGGCCCGGCTCCAGCGGGAGATGAGCGCCCTGCCCGTAGGCGAGAGGATAGCCTTCTGGGCGGAGTCTTTCGTCGGCGCTCCGTACGACACGGACCCGCTCGGGGCATACGTCAGGCAGGAGAAGGCAGTCTGCGACACCGAGGTAGACTGCATGTACCACGTATTCCGCTCGGTAGAGCTTGCCACTTCCGGGACACCCGACGAGGCCGTGCAGAGGGCTCTTGAGCTGAGGTTCAAGACGCGCGGCGTCATCGTGGACGGCAGGATAACGAACTACGCCGAGCGGTACGAATACGGCGAGGACATGGTCGCGTCCGGGAAATGGGGCGAGGACGTCTCGGCCACGCTTGGCAATGCAGGCGAGGTCGCAGGCTCGCGCGGCCATGACCGGGTAATTTACCTCCCGAAGGATGAGCTTCTGAAACCCGAAAACTACGCCCGGCTGAAAAGCGGCGACCTGATATTTTTCATCAAGGACCCGGCCCGGCGCGTGGTGGGCGAAATCGTCGGCCACCTGGGCGTCGTCAAGGCTGAAGGCGGCAAGCCGTTCCTTATTCACGCGAGCGGGTCGAAGGCGCGCGAAGGCAGTCCGGGCGGAGGTGCCGTCAGGAAGGTAGACCTGCTCAAGTACCTGTCCGGTATGAAGTTCATAGGCGTGGTCGTCACGCGTTTTCCAGACCAAAGCCGGCATTGAGCCTTTCTTATATCCGTTGCATTCACAAGGACTTACGGTAAAATATAATGATTCCCGCTAAATAAGCATTGACAATATCCTCGCATGGTAGTATATCTTTAGCATAGGCTGCCTAAATACATTAAACTGCCTAAGTAGTCAGGTGCCGGAGCGAGAATGCCCGCTGCTATCAGGGGTATAAATTTTCATTTAAGGAGAGCATTATGGCGTTATTGACCAGCAAACTTACGAAACAGTGGGCGGACGAAGTTTTGCACGAGGAAGTCGGCCTGCTGCTCGCGGTAATAAACGACCTGCACAACAAGGGGATCGAACTGGGTAAGGAGTTTTCCGGGAAGGAATACGGAAACATCGACGAGTTTTACCAGGACCACGACAGCGGCCGCTCTCCGCTCTGCGAGCTCGAGGGCAAGTCTGCCCGGTACGGCAAGATATTCCTGTTGAAGTCCTGCCCGATGATGGACCTGCTCGAGGCCTCATCCATGAACGGCAAGCTGCCGGCGCATTTCGAAAAGATCGTGGACAAATGGAAAGGGATATATACGAGGAAGGGCGCGGTCCTGCACCCGTACTGCATAGTACACCAGGTCATACGCGCTACGATAGGCGACAGGATAGCCGTCGGGAAGAAGAAGCTGAACATAGTCCAGATAGCCTGCCGGTCAACGAAGTCAGGGGTCGTCGCTTTTGCCGAGGAGGGCCTTCTGAGGTATAACCTGTCGCGCGATGAAGTGGCCAGGGATATAGAAGGGCATGCCTGCATGTACGGCGCGCAGTAGCAGTACTTCAATAGCACGCATAACAAAGGCGGCCCGGTCAGGGCTGCCTTTTTAGTTTCAATGGTTGTTGCCGCCGCTAATCTTGGGGACGGTCACCTTCCCTGTCCTTTCCTTTATCCTTCTCATGACGGCCCTTTTCTCCTTCAGGCGAGGCAGGGGCAGCTTCGGGTGCGACCTCTCCCTGTGGTGCAGCCTTCTGGATAAATGGCTGGACGACAACGGGCCTTTCGATTATCCGCTCTCTCTTTTGCTTGGGTGCGGGGGCGCGCTGTACCTCCGGAACTGGCGGTGCCGTCTGCGGCGCCGGGGCTGGGGTTTCTATGGTTCGTCCACCCTTGTTCCCGCGTCCCTGCCCGCGCTCGGACGGCCCTTTTTGCGGCTCTATGGTCACGCCTTCAGGGGCTTGTACACGGCCCCGCTCAGGTGCAGGCGCACGCTGTATTTCCGGGGCCGCCTGCGGTACTGCCTGCGGCGCCGGGGCGGGGTTTTCGAAAACCCGTCCGCCCTTGTTCCCGCGTCCCTGCCCGCGCTCGGATGGGCCTCTTTGCGGCTCGATAGTTACACCTTCCGGGGCCTGCCCACGTCCCCGTTCAGGTGCGGTCGGCCGCTGCACTTCCGGTACCGGAGGCGCGACAGGTGTCTCGATCACACGTCCTCTTTCCCGTCCCGGTTCTACACGCCCAGGCTCAATGCGTCCCGGGACTTCCGGTGCGATTATACCTCCGCCTCTCTCGATGTTGCGCTTATCCTTGCGCTCCTGTCTGCCGGGCGGGATTGCCTCAGGCTGAGGCGCCCTCTCTGCGGGTCTGCCCCTCTCGAATCCCGGCGCCCTTTCCTCCGGCTGGAACCGTCCGCCCGGACGGACTTCGGATGGCCTCTGCCTTTCCTGGCCGATGCCGGGCTCTTCCCTCCTGCTGCCGGGGAGGCCGCCTTGCCGTCCCTGAGGTTTGAACTCCGGACGCTCTGCCCCGGGCTTGAATGCGGAACCCTTGCCTCCGCGTACTGCCTCGCGGCCCTTCATGTATGGCGTCATCTCCTCGACCTGCCTCGGCGGCAGGGACCTCTCGGACGGCCTGACACCCGGCTTCGGGAACATCATATCTCTTTCCGGCTTAAACTCTTTTATAGGCGGCGCGCCTGTTATCCTTGCCCCGCCCACCCTCTTGTGCAGGAAGGGGTTCCTGTCCCTGTCCATCTCGGCCCGCCTCGTGCGGCCGTGGATGAAATCGTCCCTGTCGACCGCGACCACGGAGTTGGTCACCCTGCTGTTGACATATACGTTGGTGATGCTGAAATCCCGTGTTCTGTAGGCGTTGATATTGTGCGAGCCGTAGTTGCCCCAGCCGTAATAGACTTCGCCGGGCGCGAGCGGCACCCAGAATACCGAACTTCCTCCCGAGGCCCAGCCGACGTAGCCGGGCGACCAGAAGGCAAAGCCCGGCAGGGGCGGCACCCAGCACCAGCCTATCGAAGTGATGAACGACCATCGTCCGAAATGGAACGGCGCATACCAAGGGTCGTAGGGGAGCCAGACGTAGTCACCGGCTATCCAGACCCAGCGCCCGTTAGAATATGGCGTCCATCCGACCTCCACCGTAGGCGCCCAGACCCGTCCGTACTCAGGGTAGTCCACCCACCTTCCGCCCTCGTCGAACTCGTAAGCATAGTCCCTGACCTCGGGCGGCAGGTACTGAGCGCTCTGGTATTTTTTGTTATACGTCTTGATGCGCGAAGCAACCCAATCGTCCCAGTTGTCCCTGGATGGAAGCGGCATAATCCGCGAGCCGCCGTCCGGGTAGACCTCAAGCAAGTCGCCTTTCCGCACGGTCGTCCTCGTCCCGTCCTGGGACTCGACCTCGACCGCCCCGCTCCTGACTCCTATCTGGGTGGTCCCGTCAGACAGGGCGCTCATCCTGAAATACGCCTTGCCGTATGCCATGACAGAGGCGTTGGGTGCGTCCACCTGGAAGACCGAGCCCGCCACCTCGAAGTTCCGGGCATAGAACGAGGCCTCTCCCGATACCAGGGCGACCTGGTAGACGTCGCCGTCCCGGTCGCTCCTGAGCGCCGTGATGTCGAGGCCGGACTGGTAGTTGAGCCACGCCTTGGCGCCGCCCTGGAAGAACACCTCGAGCTGTGATTCGTCGCCTGCCCAGAGGCTGTCGCCGTCACGAAGTGTGAAGTTGGGTGACAGCGCGGCCCATTCGTCGGTGTCGGCGCTCTTAAAGAGCGTGTCGCCGGTAATATAGCTGACCCGCGCCAGGCCCACTCCGTAGTCCTGCCCGTCGTCGGCCCAGGACCTTTGGGAAGGCGTGAGGACAAATGCCGCCGCAATCGCCGCGAACATCAGAAGGAAGTACCGTAAATGTTTCGCTCTCATAGTCCCCTCCGTTATTGAATAATGCCCGTATTCTTATTATATCATAAGGTTTATCGCCTTAAACACCCCGCCGGCGGCAACTTCCGCTTGATTAGCCGGGCCGCGCCGTGTATATTTAAGGCGGTTCCCATATTAACATAGACGTATCGTGTTAGTAAAGGTTACACGAAAAAAGGGGGCGTTAAATTGGAGCTGAAAGACGACCGCCACTGTTTCGTCTGCGGGCAGGATAACCACGGGGGGCTGAAGCTCGGCTTTGCCATAGACGCTGCGGCGAGGAGCATAAAGACCGAGTTCGTCCCGACGAGGACTCATCAGGGCTACGTGGACGTGGTGCACGGGGGGCTCATCGCGACCGTGCTCGACGAGGCGATGACAAAGCTTGCGTTCTCGCTCGGGCTGGATGCGGTTACAGGCAGGCTGACTGTGCGATATAAAAAGCCGCTGATGGTCGGCGAGAAGGTGACGGTAACCGGTCGGCTCGTCAAGGAGTCGGGCCGGGCTATCGAGGCGGTCGCATCGGCGGTCAAGGACGACGGGACCGTGGTGGCGGAGGCCGAGGGGCTTTTGATGCGGGTAAAAAAGTAGATACAGGAGAAGCCGCAAGGAACAAGATATATGTAAAAATATTTTGTCACCCCGTGCTTGACACGGGGCCCAGGAATTTATCAACTTCCTGGATTCCCGCTTTCGCGGGAATGACGCATAGCGTCTTTACACCCTTATCGGCATCATCATGATGGGTATGCCCTGGGCGTAGAAATACCGCTGAACCGCGAAAATAGTATAGTTGTGCAGGAACCCGGTCAAAAGCGACGGGTTGGGGAATACGAGCTGTCCGCCGAAGAATACCGCGTTCGGGAACTTCTCGAGAATATCAGGCGCGATCTTGCCGACCTCCGCGACCACGTCCGTGCCGATTGCGGTAAAGCCCTCTGCGTAGAAGCCCTGCTTCCTCATGAACCCCACATAGTGTGCGACGTCGTCTTTTATCTTCGCCTGCAGGCGTTCGAGCTCTTCCGTACCCTTGAACGTGCCCGCGTCGATAACTCCCACCTCGACGAACGCGAAGTTCTTGAACGAGTCCCCGAACTGCCTTACGACGTTTAAGACCGTGTGCAGACCGAGCCCGTTGTACCCGTTGACGAGAAGCACCGCGGTCTTGGACTTCGGGTTGAATTCAGGAACTGGCCTGCCCTCCGGCTCCTCGGCCGGGCCGGTAAGCCTGTAGCCCGCCGCCTCGACCAGGGAGTCGAGCCTTTTTAAGAGCTTCATGGTGTTTAAGTAGTGCCTCTTGATAAGGAGTGCCAGTCCGACGAGCGCCGCCGTCACGACGATAGTGATCCAGCCGCCTTCGTCGAATTTCAGCACGACTACAGAGACGAGTATGAACGAGGTCATCGTAAGGCCGATGCCGTTTATGAAGAGCTTTTTCTTCCAGTGCGCCTCGGTGCCGCGCCCTTGCCACCAGTGCCGGACCATGCCGAGCTGGGACAGGGAGAACGTGATGAAGACATTTATCGAGTAGAGTACAACAAGCAGGCCGACGGAGCCCCCGGTAAGGACCATCATGACGAAGGCGGCGATTCCCATGATCAGGATGCCCTTCTGCGTTACCAGCCTGTCCGAGAGCGACGCGAACTTGGTCGGGAACCACCTGTCGAGCGCCATGTTGGACAGCACGCGCGGCCCGTCCAGGAAGCCCGCCTGGGCCGCGACAAAAAGCAGCACCGCCTCTGACACGAGGGTGACGAGCACGAGGATGTAGCCGGTGCGGCCGCCCCACTGGGCGGTGATGGTCTCGAAGAGCACGGCGTTGAGCGTCTTGCCGGGATGGTGTCCGACGTTGAAAAACAGGTAGGCAAGGATGAGGCCCATGACCGTGAAGGCCAGCGAGAACGCCATGTAGCGCATCGTGCGCTTGCCGGTCTTCGCCCTCGGCTCCCTCAGTATCGGCAGGCCGTTACTGACGGCCTCTATGCCGGTGTACGTGCCCGCGCCCATGCTGTACGCCTTCAGCATTATGAAGAACATACCGGCAAGGCCGAGCTCGGCGTGCGACTTCTGTATGTCGAGTCTCGTGGCGCTGACGACCCCGGAGAAGTCGGACAGGTGCGATACGAGCGCGTACACTATGAAGAACGCGTGCGTGAAGATGAACAAAAGAAAGACCGGGACGAGCGGCAGGACGGACTCCTTGACCCCGCGCAGGTTCATAATGGTCAGGATGAACAGTACCGCTATGGCGACGGTAATCTTGTACGGCAGCAGGCCGGCGGGTAGGAAGCTGAATATGGCGTCCGCGCCGCTCGCGACCGATATGGTTATCGTAAGGACGTAGTCTATAAGCAGGGCGCAGCCGGAGACCATGCCCGCCTTGGGAGAGAGGAGCTTGCTCGCGACCAGGTAACCCCCGCCGCCGGTCGGGAACAGCTCGATTATCTGCGAATAGCTCGTGCTGATGACGAAGACGGTGACGCCGGACGCGAGCGCGACAAAGACGGCCAGGTGCGTGTGGGCGCCGAGGGCGAGGAACGTCTCTTCGGGGCCGTAGCAGGAAGACGACAGCCCGTCTGCCCCCAGCCCCACCCAGGCGAAGAACGCTATGAGCGAGAGGTGGTGGAATATGCGCGGGTCAAGTATATCGTGCGCGCGTCCTATGAATATGTTCTTCAGCTTTTTAAAGATTGACTGCTCAAAAGATTGTCCGGGTACCATTTTGCTGCTCTCCTGCTATACGCGTACCGGCATCATGACGATGGGTATGCCCTGTGTGTAGAAATACCTCTGCACCGCGAAAATCGTGTAGTTGTGAAGCATGCCGGTGACTAAGGACTGGTCCGGGAAAACGAGCTGTCCCCCGAAGAAGACCGCGTTCGGGTGGTGCTCCAGTATTTCAGGCGTGACCTTGGAGACCTCCTCGACCACGTCTATCCCGAAGGACGAATGCCGGTCGGCATAGTATCCCTGCTTTCTGACGAAGTTCACGTAGAGGTCGAGCTCCGCGTCCACCTTTGCCTTCAGATGGTCGAGCTCCTCGACCCCCTTGAACGTCCCCGCGTCCACCACGCCCACCTGTACGAAGACGAAGTTCTTGAAGGTGCTTCCGAACAGCCGGAACACGTTCAGCAGGGTGTGGAGCCCCAGCCCGTTGTAGCCGTTGACCAGCAAGACCGCGGTCTTCGCCGACTTGTCGTAATCCACCTCCGGCGGGCCGCCGCCCTTCTCCGCGAACAGCTCCGACTCGTCCGTCAACTTGTAGCCCGCGGCCTCGACCAGGTTGTCGAGCCTCCTTAGCATCCTTGCGGTATTCTTGTAGTGGCGCTTGATGTAAAGGGCCGTGACGACGAGCGCGGAGGTGATGAGAAGGGTTATCCAGCCGCCCTCGAAGAACTTGAGGGCCGTTACGGAGACCAGTATGAAACCGGTCATCACAAGCCCGATAAGGGCGACGGTAAGCTTCCTTTTGCGGTAGCCTTCAGTCGCCGGTACTGCCCACCAGTGCCGGACAAGCCCCAACTGCGAGAGGAAGAACGTGATAAAGACGTTTATTGCGTATAGCACGACGAGGAACCTGACCGAGCCGCGGGAGAGGAGCATGAGCACGAGGGCCGCGCCGCCCATGTATATGATGCCCTTCTGGGACACGAGCCGGTTGGAGAGCATCGAGAACTTGGTCGGGAACCACCTGTCGAGCGCCATGTTCGCAAGCACCCTGGGTCCGCCGAGGAAGCCGGTCTGGGCCGCGACGAAGAGGAGCACCGCCTCTGATATCAGCGTCACGAGCACGACAACGTAGCCCGTGTCCTTGCCCCAACTCGCCGTAATCGACTCGAACAGCACCGCGTTAAGCGTCTTGCCGGGCTGGTGCACGACCCCGTACAGCAGGTATGCGAGCATCAGACCCATGACCGTGAACGCGAGGGATATGGACATGTAGTGCATCGTGCGCTTGCCGTTCTGTACCCTCGGCTCCCTTATTATCGGCAGGCCGTTGCTCACGGCCTCGATGCCGGTATAGGTGCCCGCGCCCATGCTGTACGCCTTTAGTATCATGAACAGCATCCCCATGAACCCGAGTTCACCGATGGAGCCCTGGATGTCGTTTTTGGTCGCAACGGCAAGGGTCGGTAGGGCCGGGAGGTGCGAGAATATCGCATATCCGATGAAGAACGCGTGCGTCACTATGAATATCAGGAATATTGGGACGAGCGGCATGACGGACTCCTTCACGCCGCGCAGGTTCAGCACTATAAGTGCAACGAGGGCGAGTACGGCGAACGGGAGCTTGAACGGGAGCCACGGGAGCGGCAGGAAGCTGAAGAGCGCGTCGGCGCCGCTTGCGACGGACAGCGTGATGGTCAGGACGTAGTCTATGATGAGCGCGCAGCCCGCGACCATGCCCGCGGTCGGGGAGAGGAGCTTGCTCGCTACGAGGTACCCGCCGCCGCCGGTCGGGAAGAGCTCTATTATCTGGGAGTAGCTTGCGCTGATGACGAATACGGTGATGCCGGATGCGAGCGCCACGAAGATGGACAGGTGCGCGTGGCCGCCGAGCGCCAGGAAGGCCTCTTCGGGGCCGTAGCAGGACGACGAAAGCCCGTCCGCGCCCAGCCCCACCCATGCGAAGAACGCGATGAGCGAGATGCTGTGGAACAGCGCGGGGTCGAATATGTTCCGCGCGCCGCCGATTACGAGCGTCTTCAGACGTGAGATTACGGACGTCTTATCGGGATGCCTGTTTATCAAAACGGGGCTCCTGGAGGTACTGGTCCCAAAGACGGACGTAAAATAAAAAGCCGCTGGCAAGGCAGCGGCCGTATCCCCTGTCATTTGCCCTCCCAAATGCCTACGAGGTTAGCTGACGGGCTCGGGTTCGGAAGTACCCTGTCCTTGCTTTAGAAGGACTGCGCCCCAACAAACTGGTTCCCCCGCGTCCATTTAATGTAATGGACCTCGGCTACAATAATGTCAACAATGTCAACGCCTATGTCTTAAGGCTATCAACAAGTTGTGTATTATCCTCCTGTGTATTTGAAATGTCAAGGGGGATTTTTGTTGCCCGATGGAAGCCGGGGCCGGGCCGTTGTTAATGCCAGGATATGCCCCCTGTTGCCGTCCCGGCGGCCGGGAGCGTCCCAGGTTCAATGTCGCCGGTTTGTATTGATGGGTAGGCTGAGTCGGTCTCAGTGATTCTTGTTTTCGACGTATCCATATCCCGGGCCCTGCGTCACTTTACCATTATTGACGCCTATTATCCCGTCATACACTCTATCGCCGTCACAGTCGCCACTGAAGCGCATTACGATTTTCGCAGCCTTGCCGACTGTGTCGACAGCGTTAAGACTCCATCCCCAATCAAAGAATGTCTTAATTTGTAATTTTGATTTGTCAGAGTCCGAAAGCACAAAACCCCAAGTAATCGACGCAGAGTTTTGTCCAGGAGGACATTCATTAGCCCAAGTGCCCGTACCGTCGCTTCTGAATATCCGATAATTATAATCACTAGATCCGCTCCACTCTAACCTTATTCCGCAAATATCATTAATAGAAAATCCGATATCATCGGAAGGCAGCAACTTGGTTGTAACTGCTATTTTCTTCCCATCGTTATTTACAATATATGATTCCGTTCTGTCCACGCTCACTTGTGCTAACGCGACGCCTTCAGCTTTTCCGCCCTGTTTAATACCGCCGCCGCCTTCCTTCGCCTGTTTCTCTTGCCCGGATTTGGCCTTGCGTCTGGCCTCCTGCGTTTCTCGCTTATTCAAGCTGTTTCGGCACCCTCGTGTTCGTTCGTCTCATTGTCGTTTACATTACGTGATGTCGTTTGGTCCGCGCCCGCTTGCGCTAACGTGACATCTTCAGCATTTCCATTCTGTTTGGTCCGGGCGCGGCCTTCTTTCGTCTGATTATTTTCTTCGGACTTTTCCTTACGCCTGGCCTCCCGCTTTTCACGGGCTTCCAAGTTTTTTTGCTCTCGCTCTTCCTTGCGCTTATCATCCGCCTTGAGCTTCTCATCGGCCTTGAGCTGTCGCGCCTCCTCCAGTAGGGCCTGTCGCTTGCGTTTCTTCTCCAACCGGGCATCGCGCTCATCCTCCTGCCGGGCCTGACGCTTGCGCTCATCCTCCATCCGGGCCTGACGCTCGCGCTCCTCTTTCTCCGGGAATTCGAGTTTGGTTACCTTGAAACGGACGACCTTGTTGCCGGATAACCAGTTCCCGGCGTCCTGGTCTATCCCATCTGGGTTCATGTCGCCATACACCTTACCTGTCTGGACAGAGCCGTCACTGTCCTGAATGGTAACCTCGACTTCACAGTGTACCTTTTCGGAATAGCGGCTTCTGAGCCTGAAATACGTATCCATCTGGTGCGACGGGTCCTTCGTTTGGGAATAGCTTATGTCCAGACCGCCGCCCATGCCTTTATCCGCGCCGTGGATCTGCTCCCATGAGGTCCATTCCGCGAATGAGGACACCGGGAACAGCAGGCCCGCGAGCAGAAAAAACAAAATCGGCGCATATTTGCTGAATAACGTTTTTAACATAAAGACTCCATTGTGATATAAATTTAGGGCCATAAAGGTGCGCAAACAGGGCGACGTCAGCTATGGAATGAGCGGCCCGGCTCAGAAACCGCCTTCATATCCTATTTGAATATGGCATCCAGTATCTTGAAGGGTATACTGACCAAATCAACGACGACGTTATCAAGGCCTTGACCTCCGCTTTCATACTGTGCGGCTGGCGCGGCCTGCTGCGCGACAGGGGCAGCGGCCTTCAGCATAGCGATGATGTCCTGATTGCCGGTATCGGCAGCCACGGTGTTGGTTGTCGAACCAACCTGCGCACCCTTGTCAAGCAATAAGCGCACAACGTCCGCATGGCTGCCCTTCACCGCAAACTCCAACGCAGCCCAGCCGTCTTTCGTATTCGCGTTTACCTGCGCTCCCTTGTCAAGCAACAAATGCGCGATATCCGCATAGCCGTTGGCTGCCGCCGCCATCAACGCGGTCATGTCATTATTATCTTTCCCATCCACCTGCGCCTGCTTGTCAAGCAAGAAGCTCACGATATCCGCTTTATCGTTAGCCGCTGATCTTATTAACGCCGTCTCTCCGTCATTATCTTTCGTGTCCACCTGGGCGCCCGATCCAAGTAAAAAGCGCGCAATATCCACGTGGCCTTTAGCCGCCGCATACATTAACGCCGTCCCGCCATGATTGTCTTTCGCTTCCGGTTGCGCACCCTTGTCAAGCAACAGGCGCGCGATTTCCGCACGGCCGGCAACCGCCGCGTTCATTAGTGCCGTCCTGCCGTTGCCATCTTTCGCGTCGACCTGGGCGCCCTTTTTCAGCAGCCCCAGTACAGCGTCCGCCTTTCCTTCCCCGGTTGCCTTGAAAAGTTTTTCCTCAAGCTTTCCGGCCACCGCGCCCGACACGAAGACCAGAAGCAATAAAAAAACAACCATGACCGATAGGACTCGTTTCATTTCAGGGCTCCCGTTGTTATTTTATTGAAGGCGCTTGGTTCACTTTGAGCGGGTCAACTTAACAGATTAACCATGTTTTTACAACATAATAAAACGCCAACAAATGTTTGAAACGCCCAAGTTTTTAATAGTCAGGTTTTATTTCTGATTTCTCTGTCCGAACCACCCCGTAGCGGCTAAAAAAAGCATATGTCACGTATCACCTGTGGAATTCAGGGTACACCATACTTAATTCCTGCCCCCCCTTCTTCAACCCGCTGAAATTCCGGCGAAAAATATTGACACGCCTAAGGTTTTTGTGCTAAAAAGGTAATTTGGAACCGTGTTTCCATAGACACCCGAGGTCCGGATGGCGCTCGTAAATTACGCAACGCGCGAGATTAACGCAAAAATAGTCTATTACGGCCCCGGCCTGTCCGGGAAGACGACGAACATCCACCACGTCTTCGCCAAGGTCCAGCCGAAGAACAAGGGCAAGCTCATCTCGCTCGCGACCCAGGGCGACCGGACTCTCTTCTTCGACTTCCTGCCCGTCGAACTCGGCACGGTCAAGGGCTTCAAGACCCGCTTCCACCTATATACCGTGCCCGGCCAGGTATTCTACAACTCCACCCGGAAGCTCGTCTTAAAGGGCGCGGACGGCGTCGTATTCGTCGCCGACTCCCAGAAGATGATGATGGACGAGAACCTCCAGTCCTTCGAGAACCTCAAGACCAACCTGGCCGACATGGGCATCAAGATAGACAGCTTCCCCGTGGTCATACAGTACAACAAGAGGGACCTCCCTAACGCCGCGCCGGTCGAGGAGATGGACCAGTACTTGAACCCGACGGGCTTCCCGCACTTCGAGGCGTCAGCCGTCAACGGCGACGGGGTGCTGAAGACCCTCACTGCTATAGTGAAGTTCATCCTGCACGACCTTAAGGAAGCACCCGCCGGGCAGGACGTGGACTTCGAGGCGATGGAGAACAAAGAGATACCGGTGATCCCGGAACCGGCCGCCCCGGTAATTCAGGCCGCGCCCGCCGCCGCCCTTGCTCCGCCCGTCCCGGACGACGCTTCCGGGCCGAGGATAGTGCTCAAGCCGAACAAGGTTTCCATAAAGTCGCCGGAACCCGCGCCTCCACCTATGATTGCCGCCGCGCCCGCGTATGCGGCCGCGCCACCGCCTCCGCCACCGCCTCCACCTGTGTTTGTCCCGGAGCCGCCTCCCGTGGAGCATGAGGAAGAGGTGTTCCATGCAGAGCCGTTCGATGCGGCGGAGGTCATGGAAGAGCCGGCTTTTGCAGAAGAAATTCCGGAAGTAACCGAGACGCTGGCGATGCCCGAGACCTACATGGGGATGGATGCAACCGGGCGGGATGCCGTGCCAATGCCCGACCTGGCCCTGCCGGAAGTGGACCCCGCGCTCTTCCGGGCGATGGGCATAGACTACAAGATAAAAGGGACACCCGACGCGCCGATGGTTGAAATCGTGGAGGAGGTGGAGGTCCCTGAAGAGTTGACCGAGGCGATGCTGCACGAAGAAGTCCCCGCCTGGGTAAACGAGCCCGCGGCCCTGGACTACGGCGACACGTCCGAGCTGACCGAGAACGAGAAGGAGATTTTCTCGAAGCTCGCCGAGGCCCCGGAGTTGCCAGCCGGAGAGATACCCGATTATGGCATGGCTTCGGCGCACGACGACATGCCCTGGAACAGCATGCCCGCGCCCGTGGAGGAATCAGGCGCTTCTGCTTTGACCCCGGAAGAGGAGGCGTTCTTCTCCAAGGCGTCGGAGGCACTCGAAGCCCAGCACGAGGAAGTCGCCCCGTTCTTCAAGATATCAGGCGAGGCACACCTGCCGCACGAGGGCGTCTTGAACGGCGAGTCGTTCGACGAGGCCGTTTCAACTCCCGAAATCGATACGTATGAGGACCGGGAGGGAATCCCGGAGCCCCCTGTCGCGGCCGAAGAGCCGTCCTACGCCGAAGTTGCCGCAAGCGAGCCATATACCCCTGCCGCCGTTTCGCAGGGACACCAGACGTTCATCCTGCCTGTCCGCATCACGACAAGGGACGGCAACAAGGAAGTCATACTCAAGGTCAACGTGGACATAGAGATAGCCGGCGAAGGTATAGGCACCATCGAGAAGGTGGAGGTGCTCCACCCGGTCATGAACAAAGAACCGCTCACGCCCGTCAAGAAGACCTCGGACGAGTCAAAGCTCAAACCACCTGAACCGGAACGCCAGGAGCGGCCCAAACAGGCGCCGGTCCCCATCTCCAAGCCGAAGCTCGTGCAGGAGAAGAAGCCCAGCATGTTCCACAAGATACTGGGCATGAAATAGGCTGTTTTAACCGGTTTCGAGACACCATTTAATTTCATCGGGAATATAACGGAGGTAACATGTCTGGACATTCAAAGTGGGCGACCACGAAACACAAGAAGGCCGCCGCCGACTCGAAAAGGGGCAAGATATTCACCAAGGTGACCAAGGAGCTTACCGTCGCGGCGAAGATGGGCGGGGGCGACCCGGACGGCAACGCGAGGCTCCGGGCCGCGGTGGACAAGGCCAAGGAAGCCAACATGCCCCAGGACAACATCAAGCGTGCGATACAGAAGGGCACCGGCGAGCTGCCCGGCGTGTCGTACGAGGAAGTAAACTACGAGGGCTACGGGCCGGGCGGCGTGGCGATAATGATAGAGTGCCTCACCGACAACAAGAACCGCTCCGTGGCCGAGGTACGTTACATACTCTCCAAGAACAACGGGAGCATGGGCGAGAACGGCTGCGTGTCGTGGATGTTCCACCAGAAGGGCTACATAGTCGTGGACAAGAAGAACGCGGTCGAGGACGACCTGATGACCATCGCGCTCGAAGCCGGGGCCGAGGACATGGTATCGGACCCGGACGAGCCGAACTACGAGATAACGACCGCGCCCAATGACATGGAAGCCGTGAAGAAGGCCCTCGCCGCGAAGGGCATCAAGACCGAGGTCGCCGAGGTCACGATGATACCCCAGACGTACGTGAAGCTCGCGGGCAAGGAAGCCGAGCAGATGGTGCGCCTGATGGACGCGCTCGAGGACAACGACGACGTCCAGAACGTATACGCGAACTTCGACATACCCGACGAAGTGATGGCGTAGGCGGGGGCGCGTATGAGAGTATTAGGGATTGACCCAGGCACCGTCACAAGCGGTTACGGCGTCGTGGACGAGGAAGGGAACAGCATTTTTTATGTGGACGCGGGCGGCATCGCCACGTCCTCGAAGCTGACCTTCCCGCAGAGGCTCAAGAAAATATACAACGGGCTCGAAGGCGTAATCGAGAAACACAGGCCTGACTTCGTCGTTGTCGAGGAGCTTTTCTTCGCCAAGAACGTACAGTCCGCGCTGAAGCTCGGGCATGCGCGCGGCGTCGCGCTACTCGCCGCGGTTAACTCCGGCATACCGGTGTTCGAGTATACCGCGCTCGAGATAAAGCAGGCCGTGGTCGGCTACGGGGCCGCCGACAAGACCCAGGTGCAGCAGATGGTCAAGAGCCTGCTGAACCTTAAATCCTTACCCAAGCCCCTCGACGCCTCTGACGCCCTCGCCGCCGCGATTTGCCACATACACAGCGCCCGCATGAAGGAAGTAAAGTCGAAGGGCGCGGCGGGCGCGGGCAAAAGAAAACTCCAAAGGTAGTGCATGATAGCTCTTCTAAACGGACGCCTCGCCTCGAAGTCGCCTGGAAGCGTGATAGTTGACGTAGGCGGCGTCGGCTACCAGGTGCACATACCGTTATCGTCTTTCTACGGACTGCCCGACGAGGGCGGCCCCGTCACGTTCCATATCCATACCCACGTCAGAGAAGATGCGATAACGCTGTTCGGGTTCCCAGGCACCAAGGAGAAGGAGCTTTTCCTTGCCCTGATGGGCGTGTCCGGCATAGGGCCGAAGCTCGCGCTGAACATCATATCCGGCCTGTCGTTCGACGCGCTCGTCGAGGCGATAACCGGCGGGGACGAGCGCACTATTTCCACCGTGCCCGGCGTCGGGAAGAAGACCGCCGCCCGGCTCGTGCTTGAGCTGAAGGACAAGGTGGCTTCTCTCGGATTCGAGGCTTCGTCCGCGGGCCCGTGCAGGGTCGGCCCCGGCGCGAACCGGCAGAGGGACGAGGCGGTGTCCGCGCTCGTCAACCTGGGCTATAACAAGGCGCATGCCGAGGACGCGGTGAAGAGGGCGTGCAATACTTCCGGCGACGGAGCCCCGCTTGAGTCCGTGATACGCGAGGCGCTGAAGGTGCTGGCGAAGGGGTAAGTTATAGTTTTCTGGAGCCGTCCGAAAATCCTTGACCGTTCAATAATATAGCCTTATAATTCAGTCATGATGACAATTGACCAGGACAGGCTGAAAGAAATCTGCTCGCGGTACAAGGTCAGGGAGCTTTCCCTGTTCGGCTCATCCGTGGCCGGTGCGGCGGGGCCGGACAGCGATGTTGACCTGCTCGTGGATTTCGAGCCCGAAGCGGCCTTGAGCCTCTTCGATATGGTCGAGCTTCGGGAGGAGTTCAAGGAACTGTTCGGGGGCAGGGAGGTGGACCTTGTCAGCAAGGACGCCCTGCTCAAACACCACAACACCATCCGCAGGCGCAGCATACTCGACCACACGGAGATGCTGTATGCGGCCTGACCGCGCATATCTGCAAGATATCCTGCATGCCTCGAAGAGCGCGCTTGCGTTCATAGAAGACCTTTCGGAAGAATCCTTTTATAAAAGCCCTTTGCACCAGAGCGCGGTGGTGCGCCAGCTTGAGATCATAGGCGAGGCCGCCAAGAAGGTCTCGGATGAGACGAGGGCCGGACACGGAGATATACCCTGGAAGAAGATGGCTGGGCTTCGGGATGTCCTTATACATGCTTACGATACCGTTGACATGAAGATGGTATGGCGTCTGCTGAAGGACGATTTGCCGAGTCTGGTAACGGGGCTGGACAAATTGATGCGCGGGCAGGGAAGTGAATAATGTTTTGGCGAATGGGTAAATACCTTAAATAAAAGTTCAAATAATACGAAAGGCGAACCCCCCCATGAGCTATAAGAACGCGAGGTTGTTGGTACTCATAGTATTTGCCGTCGCATTTATATCCTCCTGCGGCACCGAGCCAGAAAAGGCGCTGGACAAGCTGGACCAGTACACCACCGTGCCCGGCTCGGTACTGATAAGCCCGGACTGCAAAAAGGTTGCGCGCATCGTGCAGGTCAAGGGGAAGCAGTACGTGGTGCTGAACGGTGAGAACGGGAAGCAGTACGACAGCATCTTCGAAGGCAGCCTCGTCTTCAGCAAGGACGGCTCCCGTCTGGCGTATCTGGCAAGGCAGGGCGGGAAATGGTTTGTCGTCGCCGACGGCAGGGAAGACAAGGCATACGACGGGGTAGGCAAGGGAAGCATCGCGTTCAGCGCCGACGGGAAGTTGGCGTATTCCGTAACTACCGGCGGCAGGTGGATGATGGTGCTGGACGGCAAGGAGCAGAAACAGTACGACGGGATAGCGAGCGCGCCGGTCTTCAGCGATGACGGTAGCCATGCCGCATACTTCGCGCAGGACGGAAGGTTCTGGTTCGCGGTACTGGACGGCAAAGAGCAGGATGGCTACGACGCGATAACGGGGGCACCGGTATTCAGCCCGGACGGAAAGCGCCTGGCATATACCGTCAGGAAGGGCGACAAATGGCTCGTTGTGGCGGACTCCGCCGAGGGCAGGCCGTATGAAGGCATTGCCACCGCGCCGCTTTTCAACAAGACCGGCAGGAGCCTGGCCTATGTCGTCATGGACGGCGGAAAACAGTTCCTGGTCGTGGACGGAGTGGAGCAGAAACACTACGACGGGGTCGGGGAGCCGGTATTCAGCACCGACGGCAGGCGGCTTGCTTATGGCGTGCAGGAGGGCGCGAAGTGGGCCGTCGTCGTAGACGGGAAAGAGGGCTCGCCAAAGGACGCCGTCGGGAGCATAATCGCGTTCAGCCCGGACGGTGAGCGCGTAGCCTATGCGGCAAAGGACGGCGGGAAATGGTGCGTCGTGCTGGACGGCAAGCCGGGCAAGTTATATGACGGGACGATGTCCTCCAACCTTAAGTTCAGCGCCGACGGGAAGCATGTCGCCTATGCGGTAAAGGACGGCGCCAAGTGGCGCGTGGTGGAGGACGGCAAGGAGGGAAAACCGTACGACGAGGTCGCATCCGGCAGCCTCGTCTTCGGGCCGGGCAGTGGCAGGCTCGCATACGCGGCTGAGGAGAACAAAACCCGGTTCGTCGTCGTGGACGGCTCCGAGATGAAGCGCTACTCCGTAATCGTGAACAATTTCGGCGGGAAGATAGTCTTCGACTCCCCCGACACCATCCGGTACATAGCCCTGAAAGACACGTCGATATACATGGTTACGGAAAAAATGAAATAAATTCCGGCTGCGTTTGGACATATTTCCTTCCGGCTGATAGAATATAATAATGCAATGAAGTTATATTCAATTCCCCGGAGGTGAAGATATGCTTAAGATCGGGCAGGTCATACCTGACATAGAACTAGACGCATTCCATAACGAAGAGACCAGGAAGCTCAAGCTTTCGGACTTCAAGGGCAAGTGGCTTGTGCTGGTGTTCTACCCCGCCGATTTCACGTTTATCTGCCCGACCGAACTCGAGGAGATGGCGGACAACTACGAGGAGTTCAAGGCGCAGGGGGCCGAGGTCCTCAGCGTCAGCACCGACACAGTCTTCGTCCACAAGGCCTGGCACGACAACTCACCCGCCATAAAAAAGGTTACGTTCCCGATGGTGGCCGACCCGACCGGGAAGCTCTGCCGAGCGTTCGGGACTTATATCGACGGCGAGGGAATATCGCTCCGGGGCAGCTTCATCGTCGACCCGGACGGGGTGCTGAAGGTATACGAGATGCACGACAACAGCGTGGGCAGGAGCGCACGGGAACTGCTCCGCAAGCTCATGGCGTGCAGGTTCGTCCGCGAGTCGGGCGGCGAGGTATGCCCTGCATCCTGGGAGCCGGGCAAGAAGACCCTGAAGCCGGGCCTCGACCTGGTCGGAAAACTCTAAGCCTGCCATCAGAACTTGCAAAACTAAGCGCCCGCCGCAGACAAGGCGGGCGTTTTTTATGGTAAAACACGCGGGATTTTGATAGGATATAGGTCTTTGGAAGCATGTTTCGCAAACGGGATTTCAGGCAAGAAGGCTTGAGGCGGATTTCATGGACGAACGCATAATAGGCCCTGAAAAGAACGTAGAGGACTTGAACCTCGACGTGGCTCTAAGGCCGACCTCCTTCGACGAGTACGTCGGCCAGGAGCGGGTTAAGGAGAACCTCAAGGTCTTCATCCAGGCGGCCAGGGAGAGGGGAGAGGCGCTCGACCACGTGTTATTCTCCGGCCCTCCGGGTCTCGGCAAGACGACGCTTGCGCACATCATCGCGCGCGAGATGGGCGTGAACATACGCGCGACCTCCGGCCCGGTGATAGAAAGGCCTGGCGACCTGGCGGCGATACTTACCAACCTGGAGCGGGGCGACGTCCTCTTCGTGGACGAGATACACCGGCTCAACCGGGTCGTCGAGGAGATACTCTACCCGGCGATGGAGGACTACCAGTTAGACATAATAATCGGGCAGGGCCCGTCCGCGAGGTCGATCAAGCTCGACCTTCCGCCGTTCACGCTGGTCGGGGCCACCACCCGCACCGGGCTTCTGACGTCCCCGCTCAGGGACCGGTTCGGGGTGCTGTCGAGGCTCGAGTTCTACCCGCCGGAAGACCTTAAGAAGATAGTAATGCGCTCCGCCGGGCTACTGAACATAACCGTGGACGACGACGGTGCGCTCGAGATGGCGAGGCGGTCGCGGGGTACGCCGAGGATAGCGAACCGGCTGCTCAGGCGGGTACGCGACTTCGCACAGGTGGACGGCGGCGGAGCGGTCACGAAGGCCGTCGCATGCGCGGCACTCGAGAGGCTCGAGGTGGACGGGCGCGGACTCGACGCGATGGACAAGAAGCTCCTGTTGACGATAATCGACAAGTTCGGCGGTGGCCCGGTCGGGCTCGACACGATGGCCGCCGCGATAGCCGAGGAACGCGACACCATAGAGGACGTGTACGAACCGTATTTGATTCAGGAAGGCCTGATAGAACGCACCCCGAGGGGCAGGCTCGCAACGCCCGCGGCCTATGAGCATTACGGACGCAAACCCGGTAGTACACAAGGGAGGCTCATATGAACGTTCTACTGCACATCTGCTGCGGCCCGTGCCTGATATACCCGCTGAAGGTACTGCGCCGCGAAGGTTTCGACCTGCACGGGTTCTTCTACAACCCCAACATACACCCCTACACCGAGTTTAAGAAACGCCTCGAATGCGTGGAGGAATATGCCAAATCGCAGGAGCTGAAGGTCACGAGCGAAATCGGCTACGACCTGGAGGAGTACATGCGGAAGGTGGTCGGCAACGAGGACGACCGCTGCCCCGTGTGCTACGAGATGAGGCTCAGGAAGACCGCGCAGGCCGCGAAGGACTCCGGCTTCGACGCGTTCACCACAACGCTTCTTTTCAGCAAGTACCAGAACCACGAGCTGATGGTGCAGATTGCGAACGTGGTCGCGAACGACGTCGGGGTAAAGTTCCTGTACTACGACTTCAGGCCCGGCTGGCAGGAGGCTCAGGAGAAGTCGCGCGAACTCGGCATGTACCGGCAGAAGTACTGCGGATGCGTGTACAGCGAGAAGGAGCGGTTCTACAAGGAGAACAAGCTGCCGGTGCGGTGACACTCCGCGCCTATATAACCGAGGAGACCCTCATGGACCTCATGGAAGCGATAAAGAAGCGCCGCGCGATCCGTAAGTTCAAGTCCGACACTGTGCCGCAGGATATTTTCACTCAGCTCCTCGATGCCGCGCGTCTCGCGCCGTCAGGTGTTAACGCACAGCCGTGGAAGTTCAGGGTGGTGACGGACGTGGACACGAAGGAGAAGGTATTCCTCGCATCAAAGAACCAGTTCCACATAAGGCAGGCCCCCGCAGTAATCGTGATATGCGCGGACACGATGGCCATGTCGAAGGGGCTGAAGGAGCGCTTTAAAGATCTGCTCGACAACGGTATAATAACGCAGGACGACTTAAATAAGATGGGCCTCGACGTCCTGACCGAGGACGAGGTGAAGGACCTTGAAAAATACACCGTCAGCGCGTCGTTCAACACGGCTATCGCCACGGAGCACATCGCGCTCATGGCGACGGCGCTCGGACTCGGCACATGCTGGATACACCTCTTCGACAAGGCCGAGATAACGAAGCTCTTCAGCCTGCCGCCGTGGATAATACCCGTGACGCTGATGCCGGTGGGCTACCCTGACGGGGAGCCGGACGCGCAGCCCCGGAAGAGCATCGAGGAATTAACGTTCTGATGAAGAAGTACCGTGAATAAAAACAGACAGCAGACCTTTTCCTACAACCTGGTAGCCAGGATTGGCATAAACCTGTTCTTCCGCTTCGCGAAGGTGATACCGTCCTGTATGGGCAAGCCTATCTGCTGGTCAGTCACGGCGTTGTACTACCCGTTTTTCACGGTCAGGCGCCACAACTACCAGGCTAACCTGAAACACATACTCGGCAGCGACGTATCCAACTGGCGGCTGTTCGCCACCACCTTCCGTATGCTGATAAACTACGCCTATTATTTTGTAGACCTCTTCCGTTTTGACGAGGGCAGGGACCTTGAGCTTCAGGATGTCCTGGCGAACGCGTCGGGCTACGACAACCTCAAGGAGGCGCTGAAGGCCGGCAAGGGAGCGATACTCCTGACACCGCACATGGGCAACTGGGAGATGGGCGGCATAATACTCGCAAGGCTCGGACACCCGGTAAATGTCGTATACTACCCGGACGGCTCGGGCCCGATAGAGCGGAACCGGACGAGGCAACGGCTGATGATGGGCGTGAAGGAGATACGCCTCGAGCCTGGGAACATCACGCCGCTCGCCATGATGCGCGCCTTGCAGGCAGGCGAGCTGGTCGCGCTCAAGGGCGACAAGCTCTACCAGGACAGCGGGGTCAAGGTGAAGTTCTTCGACGCCCCGGCGTATTTCCCGAGGGGGCCGGTCCTGCTTTCGATGCTGACCGGCGCGCCGATACTGCCCGCGTTCATTCTGATTGACAAGAAGGTCAAATACAATATAATCGTGGAGAGCCCGATTTACCCGGTGAAGACCGGCGACCGCGAGAAGGATATCGAGGAGAACCTGAAGAGTGTTGTCGCGGTGCTTGAGAAGTATATCGGGCAATACCACGACCAGTGGTATTGCATGACGAGGTTCTGGGGAGACTGATGAATACCCTCACCCAGCCCCCACCCAACCCTCCCCCGCAGGTGGGGAGGGTAATAGGTAAGAAGCGCCACATAGGGTGAGGGAGATAACAATCAAAGGCATCACGGTATGAAGATCAAGTTCATATACCCCGAGTGGGGGAACTTCCCGCTCTACTACAGACGGTACATCCACACGCTTGGGCCGATAACCGTCGCGGGCCTGACCCCGCCTGACGTCGAGACAAGCTTGACGGACGAGCGCATCGAGCCGATAGACTTCGACGAGCCCGCCGACCTCGTGGCGATATCCGCTATGACATGCCAGGCGAAGCGCGCATACGACATCGCGGACACATACCGCGCAAAGGGCGTGCCGGTCGTGATGGGCGGGATACACCCGTCGCTTTCCCCGGATGAGTCGGCGCTGCACGCGGACGCTGTGGTCGTAGGCGAGGCCGAGGGCACCTGGGAGCGGCTGGTCGAGGACTTCCGCGTGGGCGACATGAAGCGCTTCTACAAGTGCGTCGAGCGGCCCGCCATGGAGGACGTCGCATGGCCGAGGCGCGAGCTGATACGCGGCAAGGGCTACATCCCGATGGAGTCCATACAGGTATCGCGCGGATGCCCCGTGAACTGCGAGTTCTGCTCCGTGCCGGGGCTCTTCGGCACGTCCTACCGCGGCAGGCCGGTCTCCGAGGCACTTGCCGAGCTCGAGAAGATGGGCGAGTACATATTCTTCGTGGATGACAACTTCCACCTGGCCAAGAGGCGCACATACGAGCTTTTCGACGGCATGGCCGCAATGGGCAAGAAGTGGACCGGGCTCGCGCCGCTATCGGTCGCGCAGGACGAGGACTATGTCAAGAGACTGGTCAGGTCCGGCTGCTGGCTCCTGTATGTGGACGTGGGGCCGTGGATGTCTGCGTCCTTCGGGGAGAAGCGCGCGGGCTTCACGACCGCCGAGAAGCACCTGGACAACATCAAGAGGCTTCACGGCGCGGGCATAAAACTCATCGCCTCGTTCGTCTTCGGCTACGACTACGACGACAAGGGGGTCTTCGAGCGGACGGTCGAGTTTGCAAAGAAGACCGGCATAGAGGAGTGCGAGTTCCTGATACTCACGCCGTACCCGAATACCAGGCTGCATACCAAACTCGAGGCCGAGGGCCGGATAATAGACCGCGACCTCTCGCATTACACCACCACGAAGGCCGTGTTCATTCCGAAGCTGATGAGCCCGGACGAGCTGTACGAGGGCTACGTATCGGCGTGGAAGGAGTTTTATTCGAGCGACATAGTCGAGGACACGCCGGACGGAGTCCTGATCAAGACGATGGCCCAGTTCCCCATCAACCCGGCGGTGTTCGACAAGATGATTGACGAGCGGTACCGCCCGGAGGACAAGTGGGTTACGAGCTTTGTCAGGGAGGGCCGGCTCAGGAAGTAGAAGGCTGAATATTGCCAGTCAATTCTGGTTGAGTATGCTGTACGGGTTTCCACCGGGCCTTATAACACGGGAGAGCGGATTATGCCACTCGAGAGAAAGAAGATCCTGGTAGTAGACGACAGCGACACCTTCGTGATGTACATCTGCATAATCCTGAAGAGGATGGGCTTCCAGGCCATACCCGCGGACAACGGGCTCGAGGCGTTGAGGATGCTCAAGCTGATGACGCCGGACATGGTCATGCTCGACGTGAACATGCCGACCATGGACGGGATAAGCGCCCTGAAGCTGATAAGGGAGAATGCGGCGCTCGCCGGGGTGCCGGTAGTGATGGTCTCGGTGGATTCCCACCCGGAGACTACCCGGAAGTGCAACGAGCTCGGATGCTCCGGATACCTTACTAAACCCGTTGACATAAACGACCTGCACTTCATTCTTCAGGAGCATATTTATCTGCCGCTGGGCTGGAACCGGAAGCACAAGAGGGCCGTCTTCAACAGCAGGGTATCCGTCTACCACGGTGGCGAACGCCATGAGCTTTATTCCGAGTCTTTGTCGGAAGGAGGGATGTACCTCCGGAAAAAGGAGCCGTTGCCCGTGGGCGCGGATGTGGAGATAGAGCTTCCGCTCGTAGACGGCGGCATATCCAGAATTAAAGGCAAGGTAATCTACGTCAAGGGGCTTTACGGCGGAGAGTTCACTGTGCCGCCCGGCATGGGCATACAGTTCAAGGGCCTGAGCGGCAGCGATTCCGGCCGCTTGGCCGATTTCGTATCGAGGCTCATCGCGTCGGACATCATGGAGTCGCAGGAAGAGGCCGTCATCACAATAGACGACAGCGCGCAGGGCCAGGGCAAGACGGAAATCAGAGGGTCGGACGAGTCCTCTTAAACCTTTCTATATCCTTCACCTTCGGGAACGTCCTGCCGCCGAACACCTTGAACACCATGTTGCTGCCCGGGTTTATCATCCATGACGGTGTGTTGCCCCAGAGCCTCCTGAAGATGTTCGGGAAGGTGTGGAACTCGCGGAACATCCACCAGTAGCCCTCCTGTAAATCCTTAACGGACAGCTTAGCGGGCTTGTACACGACGGTCGAGATGTCGTAGTGCTCCCAGTCGAAATCGAAGATGCGGCCCTCGTCCTTCAGACGGTCGTGGATGCGCGTGCCGGGGAACGGAGTGACCACGGTCAGGAACGCCGCGTCGAGCTTCGTCTTCATCCCGAAGTCGAGGAAGTGCTCGAACACGCCCAGGTCGTCGTGGTCGAACCCGAACATGAACGAGCCGTGAATGCTTATACCGTGGTCGTGGAACTTCTTGACGACCGTGGCGTACTTTTCGACCACGTTGTGCGACTTGTCAATGCCTTTTAAAGAGTCCTGGTTAAGCGAGTCGAACCCGACAAAGAGCACCTTGCAGCCCGACTGCTCCAGCTTTTTTATCACCTCGTCGTCGTCCGCGACGGCCGCCGTGCTCTGTGCGTACCAGTTCAGCTTGAACGGCGTTATGTCGTCGCACATCTTTATCAGGAACTTGCGGTTGGCCACGATGTTGTCGTCGCAGAAGAAGACCTCGTTGCCGCGGAAGCGGTCGCGGTCCATCACCTCTATCTCCTTCACTATCTGCTCGTGGGACTTGTGCCTGTAAGAACGGCCGAAGAACTGCGTCACCGTGCAGAACTCGCAGTTGTGCGGGCAGCCGCGCGTGGTCTGGATGATGTTAGGGAGGAAGAAGCCCTTGCCCTTGTAGTAGTCGAGGCGTGGGATGGGGGACTCCTTCGTCAGGTCGATAAGCCCCTCGTTCTGGTAGAACTTCTTGACCTGGCCCTTCTTGAAGTCCTCAAGCAACTGCTGCCACATGCGCTCGCCCTCGCCGATTACGACGGAGTCGAAGTGCTCGCCCGCCTCGGCAGGGCACATCGTCGCATGAATGCCGCCCATGACGGTGTGCACGCCGCGCTTTTTAAACTCGGCAGCAATCTGGTAGGCGCGCTTCGATACCGGGGTCATGCCGGTCATGCCGACTATGTCGACCGGGTCGTCGTACTTTATCGGCCCCTTCTCGTCGTAGATTATCTCGACTGTATGCTCGGGCGGTGTAAGGGCCGCGACGGTGGCGAGCGAAAGGGAGGGGATGCCCGAGCCGAGCTTCCCCCAGAGTGAGGTCTTGGGCCATGCGGGCATAATCAGTTTTATCTTCATCGAAAACCTCTCAAAATGATACCGGGTTTATTAATGATAAGGATAACCGAGTGGTAAGTCAATGCAAAAGATTAGCGCATGTTCGTACTGGGAGTGTGGCGGTTTAAACGGCGGGCGGACATACAGGACTAACTCAGGTCTCAGATTGCGTCTGTCTCGGATGTGTCGTCGTAGACGTTGTCCAGGGTGTAATTGCTCGTCGCCTGCCATGTGTCGACCGCCGGGTCGGTATCGATGTTTCCCCACCCGACTGCGGTGAAGTTATTCTCGTCCGCTCCAGGGACGGCGTTGTTCATGGCCGGACCGTCGGGTGCGTTGTTGCCGAAAAAGTCGCCTCCGACGGTATACCTGTACCTGCAATTGCCGACCGGGAACCACCCGAGCAAAATGATGTCCTTGCTATAGGAGTTGTTGTCAGAGCGGTATGCAACTTCCGTGGTATAGATGGCCTTCAGGTTCATCTTTACCTCGGCCTGTTTTGCCTTTGTGCGGTAGTTGAGAAAATTGGGCACGGCGATAGCCGCCAGTATGCCTATTATGGCTATGACTATCATAAGCTCGATGAGGGTAAAGCCTCCGCAATCCCGGCTGAAGCCCATGTGCCATGT